>ERZ1673752.61-NODE-61-length-190606-cov-12.896721_pt1 | contig 190606 bp, 116 predicted proteins | sample MGYA00580195_ERZ1673752 | MGnify/ENA primary metagenome ERZ1673752 (study PRJEB41218, sample SAMN15661744) | gut metagenome | host: Homo sapiens | place: Canada: London | collected 2015-08-20/2019-03-30 | study: EMG produced TPA metagenomics assembly of...
AAAACTGGATGCAACTGGAATGACGGGACGGCAGAACCGAAGCCATCGAGTGGGAATAAGCACGAGTGAAGTCTCATCGACAGCAGTTATTTAATCTTTGAGATTAATACAATGCCTTAGTATCGAAAGGTTATATATGGAGCCAGTCTCAAGCTATAGGATAATGGAATCTCAATTAAATGGAATATCCAGGTGCATAGACAAGTACACTAGCCAACCATCAATAGTAAATATATGCGAAACTCAGAAGGAAGCCCTCGAAGCATCTGACCGAGAAACTCTTTTATACACCTGCAAAGAAATCCTGGATTGGTATGAAAAGAATATTGCCGAAATACGCAATAACCCTTTTGTTAATGACGCGGATATCCATGAACAAAATATAGACCGACTTCGAGCAATAATAGAAGCAATTGAAAAGAACAGCGACTGGTTTGCCAAAGCCAGCAAAAAACATCCTGGTGCAGCCAACACTAAAAAAAGGATGTTGTTCATTAGTCATTCAACCTATGATTCTGAATATGTAGCATATCTAGTTGATCTCTTACGCAAGCTTGGATTTACAGAAAGTAATTTATTTTGCTCCTCGTATCCAGGGTACGGAATTCCTTTGGGGGAGAATATCTACTCCTTTTTGAAATCGTGCTTTACGGAATATGAGTTATTTGTTTTGTTCGTTATTTCAAAAGATCATTACTATACTAGCCCAGCATCATTAAATGAAATGGGTGCCGCATGGGTACAAGGTGCAAAATCTATTCCTCTGCTTTTGCCAAGTATGACACCATCGATGCTACAAGGCGTCATCTCATCAGATTCAATGGCGATTGTAATCGACTCAGATCAAGCCAAGAATCAACTAAACGCTCTCAAAAACGAATTAATTATATATTTTGGCTTGAATGACATTGGCGAAAGCGCGTGGGAACGGGATCGTGATTCCTTCCTCGAAAACTGCAAGGCAATCAATCCAATTAGCCTTGATGAAATCGAAACTATAAAAAGAGCTGATGAAGATACTTATCTGGATGAATTGATTAACGATGCTGTTTCACTCGAGAGGTCATTATATCGCGCCCTTCTGAGAGCGAAACAAAACGACAACAAACCGCTTCAAACATGGATAAAGAACGAGCTGAACGGATATGCCGAGGACGATGATATCCCCGAATATAGAAAAATAACGAGTTTAGATTTTCAATACAGTGGACTCAACCTAAGGATGCAAGTTAATAAAGTTCCCCTTCCTGCTGGACTCATTCGAGATGAGCTTATGGATAGTCTTTCGCACATTGAATATAGAAACGGAATCCGCGAAATAGAAACATTTTCTGAGGCTGGAGAAATAGTCTATATCGATAGAACTTTTTTAGCTGGAGAGATATCAAAGAATTCCGGAGGAGCAATTCAGTGTATATCGATTTCGCAATTACTTCCGGCATCGTTTTTCCATTCGATGACTGCAGCAATTAAAGAGCACTTGATAGAAGCGCTGATGCCCTAAGACCAATAAATATGCGCTGACTCCAAATAACGTCCATTCCTCTTGCTCTCTAACCCAATACCACCAGTAGGAACGTTTCCTCGCAAAATGCAAGAGAGAGAACTATTCGATTCTTTCAGACGCAATCGCTTGCGGTTTGATTACTGCACAACCGTTAATACAACGCTCCGACGCAAGGCGATACGCTGTTCTGTTTTCCGATGATCTGCTTGGAAATGTGCCTGCTTAGCATTGCGCCATATCTTTGCTAAAGAGCGCCGTACGCTCGTTCCTTTAAAAGACAAATCGAGGGACTGAATTGTAACGTACAAGCCTTCTGTGCAGCATGCCCTCGGCCTTTCCTTATTCGATGCACGTTCACACGGAACCGCTTAAACCTTCGCAAGAGCCGAGATAATTTTCCGATTTCTTATACATCGGAAACCTCCATCTATGCCCTCCAAAAACAAACAGGAGATTAAACCGTTGGTCGGTACTAAATTTATCTGATTATCGCTTTGCGCGGAGTTGTGTATCCATCCATGGGACATCTTCTTGCCTTTTCCTTATGTAGAATTGATTGCACGAAAATGCGACTAATCGCATACGTGAGGAAGGTTTGCGAATGAACTGGACAAACATTAACTCCATAAACGATGTCGACTCTCTCATGAAAACAGTCGGGCATTTTCACGACTGGTATCTAGCCGGATTCACATTCGATCCTTTGGCCAGGGCGGAAGATGACGACTTGAATCTCGCCAGATTCGTCATAGACATCGACTCACTCATCGTCACACTCAGATACGACAGCAAAGATAAAATGGGGCGCTGGCCGGAGCTAGAGATGAAGTTCGATGGCATTTACGTATTCAGATTCTTCGATGCGAACTGCTGCGACCCCTATTATGAGTGTAACCTCGTAGAATCCGATAAGGGTTGGGTGTTCTGCAATGATGAAACTCTGACACAAAATGAGCTTGCTGATCCCGCGAACATCAAGGCAAGAATACTTGTAGTGAGCGACGCAATCAGCTGGCGGCCGAATCGGTCCCTTCTTGAGAAGATGAAAGACTAGCCGTATGTTCATTTTCAGAAGTAATGCCAGTTTAGAGTTATTAGATCAATTTGCCACCATATATCTGAGCGAGCAAACAATGCTATAGGGCTCACGTAAAGGAGAATCAGATGTTCACAATAGATATGGCTATCGCGATGGCTGAAGTGATAGCAGAAATGAAAGACGGAGAAGTGTCATCCATCGCTCGGGTTGCGCATAACTTGTTCGGTGATGGGTACGAAAAAGTGCTGCCTGGTGATAAAGACGGATTCGGCTATGGAGGAATGTTCCTTCTTATGGATCTCACTCTCTATGAATGTGCGAAGCAAGGTGTTTATCTGGATTACAGCACTCACAACGGCAAGAAAGAAGGACTGCCGTTCAATCTAACCTTCGTGAAGCAAACCTCCGATCAAATTGGCACGCCTGCAAATGATGTGAGTATCTGTATCCTTCACCATCCGTTAAGAGATTGCACTCAATGGTCTGAGATGAAGCTCGAGGACTACGCGCTTGAAAGAGCGATCGTCGCATTCAACGGGAACCTGAAAAAAGCAAAGAGTAGGTACTGGGAGAACGACAACGGAAGTGGGTTTACGATCGACTGTAAGAAAGTTGGCAACGACTGCTACGTAACCGTTCTCATTGACGGTGCTTACAAGAAACCATTCGAAGCTTTGCTTTCAGGGTTTGGCGAGCCAATAACCTACTCGCTACCTCTTTGTGACGCAATGGAAGAGTGGACGTTCATCCTCTATAAAGATTCACTCGATCTTGATGAGGTCATGGAGGGCTTTCGTAAGGTATCAGACAGCGAATACATCAGCATCCATGACGAAGAGGAGCGCGACGAGTTTTTCTCACGTTTCCACAGTTCATAAATCACTATTCAATACGACCAATATCACAGTAAGAAAACGTATTCGTTGTTGGAGGATAGGCTGGGGGCGAAGCGGTGGTTGAGGGCGGTGAAGTGTTTGAGGTCCTCGAGGTCTTCTATGTGGTTCTGAGCCATGAAGCGGACCATTTCGCCGCGGGCCATCTTGGCGAGCGTTCCCTTTTGCACTACTTTGCCATCGACGATCTCACCGAATACGATCTTGAGGAACCTATCCCCTTCGCGAAGGTTGTCGCTGATGCACTTGGAATACTCCGTCGATGCCAGGTCGACCACGGTCCGATCCTGCCCCATCACCGCATCGTAGAGCGACGAACCCCAGAACTCATACAGGTTGGATGCCTTCCCCACCGCAAGCTTCGCTTGCATCTCGAGACGATAGGGCGTCACGCCATCAAACGGCCGCAACACGCCATAGAAGCCTGAAAGAATGCGCAGGTGATCCTGCAAGTAGTCATACGCGTCGTCATCGAGCACAGCAGCGCCCATGTACTGGTACTGTATCCCCTCATACGAGAGGAGTGCCGGCACCAGATCGCGCTGCAGATCCATCACCTGAAGACGCTCGTAATTGACCTCAGCGAGCCGTTCACTGCAACCCCAAAGCTTCTTGCATTCCTCGAATGTCAGCCCACGCAGGCGGTCGAGCAGAACTTCGGTTCGCCCCAGAAAAGCTGGCAACTCCGACCATGGCAACACCGTCTTGGTCGTCATCTTCTTGGCGGGAGAGATGATGATCCTCACAACAGCTCCAGCATATCTTCCGGATTTGACGCGGCTTTCACCTTCCCCTTCGCTGAGATGATGGTACCGTCCTCATCGATGAGATAGGTGGTGCGCACGATGCCCATGTATGTCTTTCCGTAGTTCCTCTTCTCTTGCCACGCGCCGTATTCCTCGATGACGCGATGGTCGGGATCCGAAAGCAGTGTGAACGGCAGGTTGAACTTCTCCTGAAAACGCTTGTGGGAGGCCACCGAATCCTTGCTCACCCCCAGCACCACGGCATCCTTCTCCTGAATCTGCGGGTAGAGCTCCGCGAAACCGCAGGCCTGCTTGGTGCAGCCGGCCGTGTTGTCCTTGGGATAGAAATATAGGATGACCTTCTTGCCGCGATAATCCGAGAGCGAATGCTCCACGCCATCTTGATCGGGCAGGGTGAAATCCGGGGCTTTCGTACCGACTTCCAGCATGTTTCCTCCTTGAGAACACGCTCAGGCGCGCGCTTCGGTCTTGGCTGTTGCATCCATTATAAGAGGAGCGACAACAGACTCGGCAGCTTGCAACCTGAATGTAATAGTGAACATCGTTCTGGCCTTCCAACTGATCGCCACACGATTTGCCTGAAAGGCTGAGTTCGCTGCAGGACGCTCGAAAAGCGCACGGCTAGGCGATCCGCCAACGCGGCTACACAATTCGACAAAAAGGCAACAAGGTTGAGAAATGGGCGTGGCGGAAATGGGCGCAAACCTATAATCCTTGATGAAAGGTAATTTCCTGGTGTCAGATGACGCCGGGACAGGCATGAACGATCGAGGGTGACGCTCCAATGACTTCTCAAGACCACACGACGTACGAACCGAACAAAACGCAAGCGACCGTGCGTGGCGAGCTCGATGCTGCAACGCGCCAGCTCTTCACGGAGAACCCAGTCCTCTCCCAGATGAGCGAACACCGCAGCATACGCGCGTACACTGACGAGCCGATCACCGAGACCGAACTGCAAGCTATCATCGCAGCGGTGGAGGAAGGGCCCGATTGGTGCAACTTCCAACACGTCTCGATCGTCGCCATCGATGACCCGGCGCAGCGCCAACGTGCTTACGAGCTGTGCGGCAACCAGGATCACGTGCTCGAAGCACCCGTCTTCCTCATGTTCTGCGCGGACTTCTATCGCACGTGGCTTGCATGCGACTGCGACCAAGAAGCATTCGATCAGGTGACCCGCGTGGCCGACAACATCATCGTCGGATCGGTCGAAGTGGGCATCGCGCTCGGCTCCGCCACCGTGGCCGCCGAGGCGCTCGGCCTCGGCACCTGCTGCGTGGGCTCAGCCCGCGAACGAGAACCCGAAATGCGAGAACTTCTCCAACTTCCGCGCTACGTGTTCCCGGTCTGCGGCTTCTGCATCGGCCACGCCGCGGAAACGCCCGACCTGAAACCGCGCCTTCCCGAACGCGCCGTGTTCTTCCGTGATCACTACGATGCCGACCTAAAACCTGTGATCGAGGAGTACGACGAAGCCTATCGCCAGTATCTGGCAACCCGCTCGTCGAACCAAAAGGACGGCAGCTGGACGCAGGAAGTGGCGAGCTACTACACCATCCCCTACACCCGCTACGAAGACATCCCCGAGATGCTTCTCCACCAAGGCTTCGGGTTCGAGAAATAGCAGCTAACGCAAGCCGTTCGATATGATCGGCACGCTAAATCGCAGGTTACCACTATTGGCTATGAACTAGTCCGAACTGCCCATCGGTCTGCCCCGCAGGCGAAGCGACCGACTAGCGTAGCCTTGCGCAGCTCGATCCTAGAGTGAAGCGCCGCAGGGTGTGGTGGATTCGTCGAGCAGGCAGCGGTCGTTCGTGACGGTCTCGTAGTAGCGATAACCGCCGCAGAAGTTGTAGGCGGTGAAGCCGTAGCCCGCCAGGATGCGACAGGCGATATAGCTGCGCAGACCGCTTTGGCAGATCACGTAGACCGGCTTGCTCTTGTCGAGTTCGTCCAAGCGATCGCGCAGTTCATCCACAGGAATGTTCACGAATCCATCGATATGGCCGCCGGCAAACTCCGCAGGCGTGCGCACGTCAAGCAGCGTGATGTCGCTTTCCTGCAGCAACCCCTCCAGGTCGTCCAGATACCACTGCTTGAGGATACCGCGATCGATATTCTCGATCATGAAGCCCGCCATGTTGACCGGATCCTTCGCCGACGAATACGGCGGCGCATACGCCAGATCGAGCTGCTGCAGCTCGGTCGCCTTCATGCCGCACTGGATGGCCGTCGCTAACACGTCGATTCGCTTATCGACGCCATCGTAGCCCACGATCTGTCCACCGATCAGGCGATACGTACCGCGTTCGAAGATGACCTTCATGATCATCGACTTGCCACCCGGATAATACCCCGCGTGATTCATGGGCGAGAGAATGACCTTGTCAACATCGAGCCCCGCCTTGCGTGCGTTGGTCTCGTTGACGCCGGTGTTCGCCGCCGTGAGGTCGAACACCTTGATGACGCTGCTGCCGAGCGAGCCCAGATAGCGACTATCGCCGCCACAGATGTTGTCGGCCGCGATCCTGCCCTGGCGGTTCGCCGGCCCTGCCAGCGAGATGAGACTATCGAGCCCGGTCACACGGTGCTTCACCTGTACCGCGTCGCCCACCGCGTACACGTCGGGCGCGGAAGTTTCCATGCGCTCGTTCACGATGATGCTGTCCTTGATGCCCAGCTCCAGCCCCGCCGCCTTCGCGAGCGGCGTGTCAGGCGTGACGCCGATGGCGAGCACTACCAGGTCGGCCTGTAGCGCGGGCTCATCCTTCAAGAGCACGCGCACCCCACCGTCGATCTCCTCGAAGCCTTCCACGGTGTGACCGAGCGCCAGACCGATGCCATGCTTGCGCACCTCGGCATGGATGAACGCCGCCATGTCGGGATCGAAGGGGTTCATCAGCTGCTTGGGGCGCTGCACGATGGTGACCTCGATGCCCAGCTCGCGCATATTCTCGGCGAGCTCGAGGCCGATGAAGCCGCCGCCCGCGATCACGACCGAGCGCGGCTGATGCGCATCGATGTAGCCCTTCAAGCGGAACGTGTCTTCCACGGTTCGCAGCGTGAACACATGCTCGAGCCCCACGCCCGGCACCTTCGGCTGCGTCGGCTTCGCGCCTGGTGAGAGCAGCAGTTTGTCGTAGTGCTCCTCGAATTGCTCGCCCGTCTCCAGGTTCTTCACCGTGACGGTCTTGCGATCGGGGTGGATGCTCGTGACCTCGTGATGCACCTTCATGTCGATGCGGAAGCGCGAGAAGAAGCTCTCCGGTGTCTGCAGCGTGAGCGCCTCGGGCTCGGTGATGACGCCGCCGATGAAGTACGGCAGGCCACAATTGGCATACGAGATGTAGCCCGATCGCTCGAACACCACGATCTCCGCCTGCTCGTCCAACCTGCGAATACGCGCTGCCGCGGTAGCTCCGCCCGCAACGCCGCCTACGATGATGACCTTCATTACGATTCCACCTTCCCAGTATAGCTAGCGATGCCGCCGATGTTCTTCACGTGCTCATACCCCGCGCGCTGCAGCTGATCGACCGCCTGAGCACTGCGGGCACCGCTGTGGCAATACACGAACAGCGGCGTTTCCTTGTTCGGCGCCACGGTGGCGATGCGACCGAGATCTTGCAGAGGAACGTTCACGCTGCCAGGGATGTGCCCCTGCGCGGATTCCTGCGGCGTGCGCACATCGACCAGCACCGCGCCTTCGGTCTCGTGATATTCATCCAGGCCCTCATCGATGCTGGGGCCACGCAAGAAGTCGAACAAACCCATGGGCGTTCCTCGCTTTCGTTCAAAACGTCATTCTCTCGTTCACTATTCTAAGGGTTTTTAGGAGGTTTTCAGGAGGCGATGCGCGCTCCTACCATCTGCTCTTCAGGACGAGGGCGGCGAACGCCCAGATGAGCGACATGCCCGCCGCGATGCCGAGCACAGCGATGAGCGTCATGACCGCGAAATTCTGAAAGAGCGCCCAGCTGCCTGCCGCAGCGCACGCCATGGTGAAATAGAGCAGGCGACCTGGGATGAGCGTGATGACCGCCACGTAGAAGAAGATGGACGCCGGCACCCTGAACCAGATGCCCATGCCGACCGAGAAGATCGCACCCACGACGGACGCGATGAACGTGGAGAGGAACGGCGTGCCGGGGACCAGCGCGTTCACCGCTAGATAGATGACCCACACGCCCAGTCCACCGATGGCGAGCGCCGGGATCTCGCGCTTCTTCACGTTGTAGAACATGGCGAACCCGAGCGTCGCCACCAGCGCGGCGACCAGCTGCACGGGCAGCGACATTTGCAGCGTGTCGGGCGTGTCCACCATGCCCGCCGAGAGCAACCACAGCGCAGCGATATAGCCCACCGCCAGCACCGTCGACGCGATGAGCGCCTGCACCAGCCCTACGATGCCCGTGATCACATCGCCCGAGAGCATGTCGCGCGCGGAGTTCGTGAGCGCGATGCCGGGGATGAGGATCATGATGGTGCCCACGATGGTCATGCCCATGTTCAGTTCCGGCACCACCTTCGCCACCCCCGCGATGCCGAGGCCGGAGACGAACGCCGCCAGGAACAGAAAGACGTTCTCGTTCACCAGATGTGGCTTGATGTATTCGAGCATGAGGCAGATGATGACCGCGAACAGGGCAGACACGACACCATCGAGCAACGTGCCGCCGAAGAACACGGCGAACCCCGCGGTGGAGAGCACCGCGCCCACGTAGAGCATGAAGTTCGGCAGCGGACGCTTCGTTACCGCGTCGCGCCGGCGTTGCATCTCCGGCGCGCTCAACTTGCCCGCGCAGTATTCGACGCTCAGCTGGTGGAGGTCTTCGAGCTTCTCGAAATCGGTGTTCACCCCGCGCGCGAACCGGCGGTTCTCGCTGTAGACACGGCCGTCGGGCGTGGTCATGGACGCGATGATGAGCGACGAGAGCGCGAAGATGTCCGCCTTTTCAGCGCCGGCGGCGAACACCATCTTCTGCACCTCTTCTTCGACGAGGCTCACGTCGGCGCCGGCCGCGAGCATGCTCTCGCCCACGTCCAGGATGGTGGAGAGCGTCTCTTCGTAGTGCGTCGGGTTCATCTGTTTCGTCGAGAGTTCCATACCTTCGATTTTCGCGCAGAAGGCCACAGGAGGGGCGGCTGATGCGAAACTGGTACGATTTCGTTGTCGTTTCCGCGCGAATTCCTGCGGCGAACATGGTACGGTAGAGCGCATGAACGAACCAACGAACAGCATCAACGGATCAGCGAGCGAACGCGCGCTCAGCAGGCGCGGGTTCGTGGGACTCGCGGCGGCAGGCGCGCTCTCGGCAGCGTCGCTGTCGCTATTCGGCTGCACCCCCGCGCAAGAAGGCAGCTTGGATTCCGGCGCGCTGGCGAAGGACCTTTCCTCGACGAGCGTCGCGGCCATCGGCAACGAGCTGTACGTTTCGGCGCTGATGGCGGGGCTCTCCATCGAACAGAAGGTCGCGCAGCTCTTCGTGGTCACGCCTGAAGCGCTGGTGGGCGCGAACGTCGCCAAGGCGGCCGCAGAAGACGATGCGGCAGACGGCGAAAGCGACGCGAGTTCTGCCAGCAACAACACAGGCGCGAACGAAGACGTGGCCGATGTGACCGCTCTCACCCCCGAACTCACGCAGGCCATCCAGGCGCTGCCCGTTGGCGGCATCACGTTCTTCCGCGAGAATCTTCTCGATCCTGCTCAGGCGACTGCCCTGCTCGCGGACCTGAAACGCACGGTCAGCAAAGCTTGCGGCATCCCCCCGCTACTGTCCATCGACGAAGAAGGTGGCACGGTCTCACGCATCGGCGGTAACGAACCGTTCGGCGTGGAGAACGTGGGCAACATGGCCGACATCGGCGCGACGGGCGATCCGGCGCGCGCGAAAGAGGTGGCGGCGCGCATCGCCGAATACCTCGAGCCGATCGGGTTCGACACCGACTTCGCACCCGTCTGCGACGTGAACTCGAACCCAGAAAGCGACGTGATGGCCAAGCGCGCGTTCGCTGCCGACGCAGAAACCGTCGGGCGCATGGTAGCAGCGCAGGTGGAAGGATTCGAGGAGGCGGACATGATCTGCTGCCTCAAGCACTTCCCTGGCCTGGGCGCCGCGCCCACCGACAGCCACGATTCACGCATCTCGATCGACGCCACGCTCTCGCAGCTGGCCGACTGCGAGCTCATCCCGTTCCGCGCGGGCATCGAGGCGGGCGCGCCCATGGTGATGATGGGACATCTTTCGCTACCGAGCATCACCGACAACGACATCCCCGCCAGCCTTTCGAGCGCGATCGTGCAGGATGTCCTGCGCGACCAGCTCGAATTCAATGGCGTCATCATCACCGACGCGCTCGAGATGAGCGCCATCGCGAACTTCTACAGTTCCGGCGAAGCGGCGGTGAGCGCCCTGCAAGCGGGGTGTGACCTACTGCTGATGCCGCTCGATCTGCAAGCTGCCTACGACGCAGTGCTCGAGGCCGTGAACACCGGCGCGCTGCCCGCCGAGCGCTTTAACGAATCGGTGAAGCGCGTGCTGCGCATGAAGATCGCCTACGGATTGGCCTAGGCGATCAGTCCACCATGAATCCGTTCGCCTGATACCGTCTTTCCGCTCACGCACCACACAAGCGTTCGCCCCCGCCGCCGCGCGGTAGGGTAAGGATGAACGAAACAGGGCTGCACACCTGCGTGCGGCCCTTCCTATTGCCCCGAATGCTTGGAGATGACGCGATGACGACCACCGAACGCAAAGGATTTCTCGAAAAAGGACAACTGATCATGATCGTGGTGCTGCTGGCTGGCGCGGCGCTCACGGTCATCAACCAGACCAGCATCTCGCCGATGCTGCCCGTCATCATGGACGAGCTGGCGATCTCGTCGCCCACCGCGCAGTGGCTGGTCTCCGGCTTCGCGCTGGTGATGGCCCTGGTCATCCCCGTCACCGCCTACCTCATGAAGCGTTTCACCACGCGCGCGGTCTTCTTCGCGTCGATCGGGCTGTTCATCCTCGGTTGCGTGCTCTGCTTCATCGCGCCGAACTTCCCCGTCCTCATGATCGGCCGCGTCTGCCAAGCTGCGTGCGCCGGCATGCTGATGCCGCTCGCCACCAACATCATGCTGCTGGTGTTCCCGCCGGAGCGCCGCGGTTTCGCGATGGGTATCTACTCGCTCATCACGAGCCTGATGCCCGCGCTCGGCCCCTCGGTCGCGGGCGGTCTGGCCGACACCGTCGGCTGGCGCCCGGTCTACGTGATCATGCTCGCGCTAGCTGCCGCGCTCACCATCTTCGCGGCATTCGCGCTGAAGAACTACGGCGAATCCGAGCGCATCTCGCTCGACGTTCCCTCGGTCATCCTCTCCGCGCTCGGCCTGGTCGCGCTGCTCTACGGCATCAGCTCGATCGGCGACGAGGGCCTCACGCCGTTCACGGGCGGCCTGATCGCAGTGGGCGTCGCCATCATCGCGCTGTTCACGTTCCGCCAAACGCGCCTTTCCGAGCCGATGCTGAACATGGTGGTGTTCAGGTACCGGCGCTTCGTGATCGGCCTGGTCATCGTCATGATCGTCATGCTCGTGTGCATGGCGCCGTCGGTCACCGTGCCGCTCGTGATCCAGCAGGGCCTGGGCGAATCGGCCACCGTGACCGGCCTCATGAACATCCCGGCGGCCGTGTTCGGCGCCATCACCGCGCTCACCGCTGGGCGCCTGTTCGACCGCATGGGCGGCCGTCCACTGGCCATCGTCGGCTCGATCATCCTGTTGGTCGCTTACGCTGGCTGTTCAGTGATGATGCCCGAATACGGCGTCGTGTGGCTGGCCGTATGCATGGTTTTCTCGAACGTGGGCATGATGTTCGTGAACACCCCGCTGAACACCTGGGCGCTGGGCTTCCTGCCCGATGAGCTGATCCCGCACGGCAACGCGATGTCGAACACGCTGCGCCAGGTGTGCATGTCCATCTCGACGACGCTGTTCGTGACCGTGATGGCCGTCGCTACTACCGCCTCGGGCGCCGCGACGCCGCAAGCGGCCGTGATCGATGGCGCGCGCTTCTCGTTCATCTGCGAGGCGGTGCTGTGCGTCGTGGTCATGATCTTGATCCTCACCTTCGTCAAACCGGGCGAAAAGGCCGAGATCGAGACCAAGTCGGTCGATCCGGTCAACTCCAAGGCCAGCGATTTCATGCGCATCCAGGTGCCGTTCCTCACCGAGAATTCCTCGATCCGCGAGGCTATGACGCTGTTCAACAACGAAGGCGTGACCGACATGCCCGTCATCGACGAGAAGGGACACGTGATCGCGTTCCTTTCCTCGAGCGACATCATGAAACAGCTGGTCGAGCGCCAGATCATGGCGCCCGACCTGAATGGCTGGGCGGCCGTCGTCGAGAACGAGACGATGCATGGCAGGCTTGCCGAGATCATCGATCGCAACGTGATGGGCATAGCCACGAAGAACGTCGTAACCGTGGATGCGGACGATTCGTTCCAAGACGTGTGCGCCATCCTCGCGCAGAAGCGCTTCAAGAAGGTACCCGTCATCCAAGATGGCAAGCTCGCGGGCACGATCAACCGCGACGACGTGGTGCATCACATCATGAAGGTGCTCGCCGACACCGGCATGTGATCGCGCGCGGATCAGCTTCGCTAATTCGACCCACAAGAAAAGGCTGCCCGTTCATACGAGCAGCCTTTTTCGTGCGATCAGGTATGCGCAGTGAGGTGAGGAGACCGGGCGACTAGCGCAGTGCGCCGGAGGAGCTGAAGGTGTATCGCTTGCCATCGATGGTGCGCGTACCCGTTGCCATCGCACCGCTCTCCGTCAGGTAGTAGGTCTTGCCCTTATCCTGCAACCAGCCCGTCGTCATAGCTCCGGAGCCTTTCAAGTGATACCACGTGCCGCCGAGCTTCTTCCAGCCAGTCTGCATGGCACCCGAACTATTCAGGTAGTACCACACGTTATCGACGAGCACCCAACCGGTCTTCATCTTGCCGTTCTCGGGATTCAGATAGTACCACTTACCGCCGACCTTGGCCCAGCCGGTGCTCATCGCACCGGAGCTCTTCAGGTGATACCACGTGCCGCCGAGCTTCTTCCAGCCGGTCTGCATGGCGCCCGAAGCGTTCAGGTAATACCACACGTTATCGACCTGAGCCCAGCCCGTAGCCATCTTGCCGGTGGTCGGATCGAGATAGTACCATTTGCCCTTGTCCTTGACCCAACCAGTCTTGAATACGCCCGATGACGTGCTGTAATACCACGCGCCATCCTTCTTCAACCAACCATTGGCCTTGGTCATGGCTCCGCTCGAATCGAAGAAGTACGACTTGCCATCGATCGTCTGCCAGCCGGTCTTCATCGCGCCGCTCTCCAGGTCGAAGTAGTAGCGCTTCGAGCCGATATCCTTCCAACCTGTTTGCATCGCGCCAGAACTCGGATCGAGATAATACCATTTGCTCTTGATCTGCTGCCAACCGTAGCGCAGCGAACCATCGGAATTGAAGTAATACCACACGCCATCGATCTTCTGCCAATCGAGCGCTTTGTATCCTTGGTTGCCGATGAACACGCGATCACCATCGTGCGTTGCCCAACGATTCGTGAGCGGAGTCGTCGAGCCTCCACTGTTCGCTTCACCAAAGTAATACAGGTTACCGTCGGAGCCTTTGTGCCAGCCCGTCACCTTATAGGGCAGGCCATCCTTGTACATGACCGCATACGGATCGGCACTGCGCAGCTGCAGCGTCGTGGTGTCGTCGCTCTCCACATTGGTCTTCACGCCCGAGGATGTAAGGTCTGCGACGAACGCACCATGTCCCCAGGTCGCCGCATCAGCTGCGTGGAAATGGCGCGCGCCCTTCTCGTTCAGCACTGCGATGGTCTCCCAAGGCATGAGCGAATACTTCCCCGTCTGGACCACCACGGCGCGGTCTTCACCTTGCGCGGCTTTCAGGATAGTGCGCAGATAATCTGGGGTGTTCGAGCCAGAACGTCCATGATGAGCCATCTTCAGAAAGTCGATCTTGCCGAGCGTCGCCTTCAGACGGTCCTCATCGCCCACACCGCGCGCGTCGCCATCGGTGTAGTTGTTCATGTCGCCCGCGAGGAACGCCGTACGCCCATTCGCGGCGGTCACCTTCACGCCATACGAGTAATAGTTCGCATCGGGGACCTTCGTGGTAAGAAAGGTCTCGTCGTAGTTCACGATCTCGATAGTAGCGCTGCCGAGCTTGAACACGGGGTTGCCCGTACGTGCGTCAGCCTCAGCAGAACCATCGTCCGCAGCCGTATGAAGAGCGGTGGGATCGATGGGCTCGACCGGATCCGGATCAGGATCTGGATCAGGGTCTGGATCTGGGTCAGGATCTGAATCAGGATCTGGATCAGGGTCTGGATCGGGGTCGGGGTCAGGGTCCGGGTCTGGATCTGGGTCCGGATCGGGGTCGGGGTCAGGATCTGGATCGGGGTCGACCCAGTTGGGATCAAGATGCTGGATGAAGCGTGCGCCGTATTCCTGTTGCGCCCACTCCGCTGCCGCTAGCAAACGATCGTAAACGAACAGGTTGTCCCACAGATTGGAGTAGCTCGTGATGAGACTATCGTCATACACGGGCGAATAGATGACTTTCGGATGAAATTCGTGGATGATCTGAGATGCAGAGCCGATATGGTCGCTATGCGGATGCGTGCCGATGTAGAAATCGAGGTTGTCCTGCGTCACGCCGATCTTCTTCATGTAGGCGATCACCTGGGCCTCTTTGCCCTGCCCCTCCGTTGTTCCCGGACGCACAGGGTAGCGGAAACTCGAGCCATCGGGCGAAAGCGAGTCTTCAGCTGAATCGACCACACCGAAATGCCCGTCGCATTCCACCACGATGGCATCCATGTCGTCGAAGGGCAGTACGTGGATGCGGACATTTCCCTTGCTCAATGCCGGAAGTTCAGCGGCGATCGCATTTTGAGGAAGGCAGATCAAGAGCGCTGCGACCACGACCGACACAGCGGCGGCGAAACAAGCATTTTGTAACTTCTTCAGGAAGCCCAAGATCCATCCCTTCTTCTCGAGCGTGCAGGTGCGAGCTTTAGCGCGAACGAAACCGAGCGAAAGCTAGATTCACCAGTTTACAAAACGAGGGCGACCGCGCAAGCGACTCACGGTTTCAGCAGAATCGTTCCTGCCGATACGGGAACCGAGTGGGATGGTGAAGCGATGATTCCGATTCCGCGGCGCGCGACGCGACAGCGAGCATCCGAGCTGGGCGCGAGCGAATCTCGCGCGAAACTGCGAGCGAATCGCGAGCGAAGCTACGTGCGGACGTCGGGCAGAGCGCGCTTCGTTAGTATAGGCGCGCAGCCCACAGTTTCGCCACATCCATTTCGAAGAATGGGGGCGTTTTCCAGTTGAACGTGTTTATGCGATTATGGGCCACTGAAAAGGGCGGATGCGGATGAAGCGATGATGCGTGTTGGGCCCAGCGAACCGCCGTTCAGCCCGCGCGCTTCGCAGGATGAACGCCGCAGGATCACTCGCGCTTCTGCTCGCGCTCCTCGTGGCGCGCTTCGCGCTGTTCGTAGCGCACTTCGCGCTCCTCATGCTGCAGCTCTCGCTGCCCGTGCCGCATCTCACGCCGCTCGTGCTGCTGACCGATATCGGAGGCCACCGCCACGTCGAAGGGCTCGTTCCAGCATTCGCAGGCTGGCAGCCCCGGGATGGACGCCGCGCTGAACACCGGGTCGAGCCCCGCATTCCGCTGCCGCGTGTAATCCTTCAGGCACAGGATCGCCCACTTCCCCAGCGCCAGGATGGCGATGAGGTTGATGATGCACATGATGCCCATCAGGATGTCGGCCGTGTTCCACGCCAAGTCGAAGCTACCCAGGCAGCCTGCGAAGATGATGGCCAGGCAGATGATGCGGAACCAGAACAGGATGCGGTGCTTCTCGCCGCCGGTGATGAACTTCAGGTTCGACTCCGCGTAGAAGTAGTTGCCGATCAGGCTCGTGTAGGCGAAGAGGAACACCGCCAGCGTGACGAATGCGATGCCCACGTCGCCCGCGAAGTGATGCACCGCCGCCTGGATGAGCGGCATGCCGTTCAGCGCCGCGGCCGTGGCGGGGTCCTGCACCATGAACACCAGCACCAGCATGGCCGAGCACGTGCAGATGAACATCGTATCGATGTAGACCGAAAGCGTCTGGACCAGGCCTTGCTTGGCTGGATGCGAGACCGACGCCGTCGCCGCCGCGTTCGGTGCCGAGCCCATGCCCGCCTCGTTCGAGAACAGGCCGCGTTTGATGCCGTAGAGCACCGCCGAGCCCGCGAACCCGCCGAAGATGGCCTGGAAATCAAAGGCGGAGGCGAACATGAGGCCGAACGCTTCGGGCAGCAGCGTGAAGTGGCTGATCGTGACCCACACGCCCAAGCCGATGTAGGCCAGCGCCATGACGGGCACCACGATGGAGTTGATGACCGAGATGCGCTTCTGGCCGCCGAAGATAACGAACGCGGTCGCCAGCACCAGCACCACGCCCATCACCACCGCCGCGCCGTTCGTGGCGTAGTCGGGCATGTAGTATTCCAGCGATGACGTGGCGTTATACGCCTGCAGCTGGTTGAAGCCGACCACGTAACAGGCGATAAGCGAGACCGCGAAGCAGATGCCCATCCAGCGTTTGCCCAGGCCCTGCTGGATGTAGTAAGCCGGGCCGCCGCGGAATTCGCCCTTGCCTTCCTTCACCTTCCAGATCTGCGCGAGCGTCGATTCGATGAACGCCGACGCACCACCGACTATGGCCATCATCCACATCCAGAAGAGCGCGCCCGGGCCGCCGGTGGCCAGCGCCGTCGCGATTCCCGCGATGTTCGCCGTGCCGACGCGCGAGCCGGTGGAGACCATCATCGCCTGGAACGACGAGATGGCGCGGCCGCCCTTGTTCACGCGCTTCTCGAAGAGCTGCACCACCATGTCCTTCAGGTAGCGGATCTGCACGAAGCGCGTGCGGATGGTGAAGTAGAGGCCCGTGAACACCAGGAGCGCCACCAGGATGTAGGTGTACATGAAGTTGTCGATGTCGCTGGTCATGAGCACCAGAAAGCTATTGACGCTGCCGCCTTCCATCGGGGCACCTCCTTTCGTTCACCGCAGTCCGTCTTTTTGTTGCATGCGTACATTTTACGGGGTCACAAGCGATGGACGGCGAAGGCGCGACAGCTGAAAACGTTTCGTTATCCACGGCTAAAACGTATGCGGGATGATAGGCGCCGATGCACGATGATGAGGCGTGCCACGCGGAAGCGCGCAGTGCGACTTACGCTTTCGTCATCTTCCGCCGCTACCCTCACGCGCGTGGTATGCTCCAGTCGCTCGGCTGCGCACCGCTCGCACCGCAGCCGAGAGCGAGCACCAACCGGCTGACCTGCGACCGATCGATCGAGCAGGCCGAACGCCATGACGGCGCGCTCGCACCGACCGACCAGCGAAGGAGGCGAACCATGGGCACTATCCGAACGTTCCTCGCGAACTACAGCGGGAACTTCCAGATCACACTAATGCTGTGGCCCGTGGTCTCCGCTATGCTCACGCTGCCGATCCTGGCCTACCTCTACCACCGCGACGGCCGCCTGCGCGCGGGGTCGGTGCTAATCGTCTACCTGGCCGTGCTCTATCTGCTCGGGCTCGGTTGCTTCACGCTCTGGCCGCTGCCTTCGGGCGACGAGGGCCTCGGCATCACCTACGGCGTGGCAGCGAACTTCGATCCGCTCGCGTTCGTGGGCGACATCGCGAAGGACGGCTGGAAGGCCGTCTTCCAGCTGCTGTTCAACGTGGTGCTGTTCTTGCCGCTCGGATTCATCGCGGGGCGTTTCCTGCGCATGCGGCTCGTGCCGACGCTGCTGTTGTCGCTCGCGGTGTCCACGCTCGTCGAGATCGCGCAGCTCACGGGGCTGTTCGGCATCTATCCGTACGCGTATCGTTGCTGCGATGTCGACGACCTCGCGACGAACGTGCTGGGCGGCATGCTGGGGTGGCTGCTGGCTTCCGCGTTCGCGCGCGTGGTCCCGCAGAAGCTGGAGGCGGTGAAGATCACGAAGCACCCCGGCATCGTGCGGCGCTGCGTGGCGCTGTGGATCGACCTGACGTTGGTCGCGCTGGTGAACGGGCTGTTCTGGCTGATCGTCTCGCTGCCGTTCTACCTGACAGGCATCGAGATCGCGCTGCCGGGAGCGAGCGCCGAGCAGACGCAGCAGTGGCTCGGTGATGCGACGTTCGTACTGTTGTTCTTGGTGGTGGAAGTGGTGATTCCCTGGTGTCATGACGGAAGCACACCCGGAGGGTCGTTCGTCCGCATGACCTGCGAAAGCCACGTGCGTCCGAGCGGTTCGCGGGCGGCTTTCTATGTGGTGCGCACCGCGACCATCGCGCTGCTGCTGTGGATTCCCTGGCTGACGATCCCCGTGCTCGGCATCTTCTACCTCATCAAACGCGAGATGCCCTGCGACTTGGTTCCGTAAAATAGAAGCTCCGGTGTTTCAAGGGGCGCCTAAATCCACTGCGTCTCAAAAGCGTCTAATGCGTCCAATAACACTGCGAGAACCCTCCCCGCCCCTAAGAGCCAGGGAGGCATTCGCCCTTAGTAAAAGCGGGCAGCTTTATTCGACCGTTACAAGAGAGAAGATCTCGACGTCGGTCACTTCTGCGACTAGCGAACGCGGGTCGAGGAACGCGAGTTCCATGAAGAATCCCATGCCTGCAAGGCGAGCGCCCGAGCGCTCGACCAACTTCACCATCGCGACCGCCGTGCCGCCCGTTGCGATCAAGTCGTCGATGATCAGAACCACGTCGTCCTCATCGAACGCATCGGCATGAATCTCGAGCGAGTTCTTGCCGTACTCGAGGTCGTAATCTTCGCTGATGGTCTCACGCGGAAGCTTGCCTGGCTTGCGCGCCGGCACGAACCCCGCGCCCAGCTTATAGGCGACCGCGGTGCCGATCAGGAAGCCACGCGCCTCAGCGCCGATCACCTTCGTCACGCCCAGACCCTCGAAGTGCGCCGCCAGATCGTTCACGATCTGCGCGAACGCCTCAGCATCCGCCAACGCCGGCGTGATGTCCTTGAACACCACCCCCGCCTTTGGATAGTCCGGAATATCCACAATCAGTTTTTCATAACTGTTCATGTATCAGCCTTCACTTAGCACATTCATTTATAGAGGTGTTTGGATCACACTGGCTACGTTACCATTAGCAGCACTTCTTACAGGCTGTGTAACCACGACTTTCTGCTGCGCTGATAGAGAGCGAAGTCGCGCCCTTCATATTGCTGCACGTAGACCTACTGTGATACTTCTTCCCTTTGCCGCTTGAGGCAATATACACCGTAGCTTCATTCGTCGCTGGAGCTTTTTGCGCAGTTGAGCTTTGAGTCGACTTCTTGCTTTCAGAAGCTTTAGCCTTCGCTGCTGCCTCTGCCTTGGCTTTAGCTTCAGCTTCGGCCTTTTCCTTCTCAGCCTTAGCTTTCTCCTCTGCTTCCTTCTTCGCCTTCTCTTCTTCCTCTGCTTTCTTCGCTGCTTCCTCTTCAGCTTTCTTCGCGGCAGTTGCTTCTTCGGCCTTCTTCGTCAATTCGGCATCAAGCTTTATACGGAGATCAACATTGCAATCTTTGCTTCCATCAAAGACGATGGTCACAGGCTCAGCTGTAAAGCAATGATCACTATTCGATGCTTTATTATCCGCAAGAGATACCTTATATGTTCCAGGCTCTAGTTTTGTATCGAATTTCTGGCCAGGAACAGCTGTGTACTTCTTCGATATTGGAGTTTGGCTGTTATCTTGTCTCTCGAACAAAACGACAACATCGCCATCTTCAGCAGTGCTCCACTGGTCAGCCTTGACCGTGAATGAAAGAACGGCAGTCGCTTTTTGGGATGCAGCTTGATTCGAACGTACGTCTGATCCACCTGCGACTGCAGATGAACATCCTCCAAGAAGAACCAGAGCTAACGCTATCACGATAGCAACGAATGCCTTTGTATGCTGCTTACGGAAATCATTTACGCGATCGATGACCGCGGTCGCAGCTTTCTTGCCAGTTTCTTTATTCATATCGCACCTCTTGCCTAGAGCAGGCTGTCTTCATCGAATCAAGACAGCTTTGTTCACAGCTTTAGTTCTACCAGGTAGAACAAGAGGCTATTATAACGAAACTGGTGAATATCGCCTAATTATTTAATTAGAAATATCGAGTTCAGCGAGCGCGAGATCGCCGATGAAGGAGGCGGCGGAAGGTTGAATGAGGCCAGTCTTGATGGCGAGCATAGTGACCGTGAGATCTGCCTTGATGCAGTCGCTTGCAGGTTGTCCAGTTTGGGCGTTCAGACCGCTCGGACAATCGACCGCCAGGATCTTCGTGTTGTGACTCTCGAGCAAATCATCCACGCATTCACCGTCATCACTCACATTCGAAAGCGATGTGTTTGCAGTAGTTCCTTCATGCGCCTCATTCATGGCGCAACGTTCGCAGGCTGCATTCGCGAGCTTTATCCATTCGTTGTAGGGTTCGCGAACCGTGTCATGCGCGAAGCCCGTACCCAAGATCGCGTCGATGATCAGGTCGGCTGAATTCAGAAGCGCAGCAAGATCTTCCGCGCCAGGATCGATCACGACCTCGAACTCGCTCGACGCATCTGCCTTGAGCGCATTGGTGCGCGCGGGTTCAACGATCAGTTCGCTCGCTGGAACCTTCGACACGAGCGTAACGTTATATCCCTGATCGCCAAGCTCCTGCGCAGCGACCCAGCCATCGCCGCCGTTGTTGCCCGAACCACACAAGATCATGATCTTCTTCGCGGTCTTGCGCGCGTCGACCACGCTCGGAATGACCAGTTTGTCGTTGAAGGGTTGCAACGGATCGCCCTCGAACAGCAGATCGTTCGCATAGCTCGCGACCGCCTGCCCCGCGCGCACCATCAGCTCCGCGAGCGGCGTGCCCGATGCCGCGATTTCCTTTTCCCAGACAACCACATCTGCCACGTCCATCACGTTATTCGCTGGATCATTCACTCGTTCGCTCATCGCTCTCCCCTTCTCGGTCGCTTTCATCTCATTGTAGGCAGCGAGCATCTCGCTCGTGCGCGCGCCGCAGAGAAGTTACGAACTTGAATACACGAACACCCGCTGCCGGGCGGGTGTTCGCAAGAAAGGAGATAGAAGAAATGAGTATGTAAGATTCAGGTTGGCGAGCGAGCTGGCGAACAAGATGGTACTTAGGCGGCCGACTCGTCTCGCGCATCCGTGATGAAGATGCCGACACGCAGTTGCTTCCACGGGTCCGCATCGAGATTAACCTGAAGCACGCGCACCTCGAAGACATCGCTATGCCCATAGAAGAGCATGGTCGCGAGCGTCTCGTTCATGCACGCAGAAACATAGCCAAGCTTGAACGAACCGCTGTAAAGCGCGATGGCGTTCGCATCGTGCGGGTTATCGAATTCCGGGCGGAGCTCGATCTGGTCACCGATCTTCATGCCACCGATCGCGAGCGCGCCATCCCAATACTGAAAACCGCTCACGTGGAAGCTGAAAAGTTGTTTCGAAGGTTGATACATCGTGATCGCCCCTTTCCTTGTTCGATCTGATGAAATCATCGTACGAAAAATGGAAGTGCTGGTTTGTCCTTTTTATGGGACAGTTCAATTTGAGGCTGAATCAAGCTATTCTGCCAACAAGAAGACCCATACAAAAAGGAGGGAACATGGACGAAATCCGCGACTCGCGAGCCGGACACACGCGGCGCAACATGAAGGGCGCAGCAGCGTTCAATTCGTTCGTCCCCACCCCGCTGCAAGATATCGAGATCGAATGGACCGACGATCTGGCGCAAGAGCTCGCAGAAACCGAAGCCGCGCTCGCAAAGCTTGCGGCTGCATTCGCTGCTCTCGCTCCCGAGCAACAGGCTGAACTGGTTGAAGCTGCGCTTCGAGCGGAAGCGGAATCTTCCTGGAAGCTCACCGAGGGTCGCGATCTAGGACCGCGTTTCGACGGTTCGCGCGGTGCCTCTTTCAAGTCCAGCATCGCCACCGATATCGCGCTCGGCAGTGATGCTTCAGGTCAGGTCGCTCCCGATGAAGGCGCGCAGGCGAATCGCGAGACCGACGCCGCAAGCGCGACTTCGCAGGCTGGCAGCGCGAGCGAATACCTCTCGCTCATCTGTCTGCCGAGCGAGGACGGCGACGCCCTGTCGGCCGACGCACCCGAACTCGAGCCGATCGAGCTGCAAGAGATCGACGATCTTGCCGCCGCGCTTCGCTATGCACTCGACCCCTTCGACGACCTGCCCGTCAGCCGCCGCTTGCTCGAGAATGCGCACTACCTCATGACGCAAAGCCCGCGCTACGAGAAGCTCTACCCGGGTGAGTTCCGTCGCTCGCCCAATTGGATCGCCGGACCGAAGGCGACGCTCGCGACCGCGCGCTACGTCCCGCCAGCCGACGAGGACATGACCGACGCGTTCAGCGCACTCGAGCACTTCATCCACGAAGCGAGCGATCTGCCCGAACTCGTGCGTATCGCGCTGACGCATTACCAATTCGAGGCGATCCACCCGTTCCTCGACGGCAACGGCCGCATCGGGCGCATCCTCACGCTCGTCATGCTGCGCGACGCGGGCCTGATCTCGGCGCCGATCCTGCCGCTTTCGGACGTGCTACGTGAGCGCGCCGTCACCTATTACGGCTCGATCGATTTCGTCGAACACGAAGGTGAGTACGAGACCTGGGTGAAGTTCTTCCTGCTCGTGTTGCGCGAGGCTGCCGAGCGGGCACTCGAAATATCCGAGACACGCGAAAGGCTAAAGGCAGCCGAGCGATCTACCGCGCATTGAACCCTTTTGCAGCGATTTCGCACTTTTTTGCAAGAGATATGCGTTAGTAAGCACATTTTCGGGCGAACAAAGATGATTTCGCAGGATTCCTGACTATTTCTGCTGCATATTTGCGATCATACGTACGCTTTAGGTGTGTTCAGCAGATATATGTGCGTACGAACGAAAATCTCTTGCAATTTTTGGCACATCGACTGCAAACAAGCTGCAAAACAAACTGCAAAACAGCTTTCACGCACACTAAAGCACGTTTTCTTGCTGAAGATTCTCGTTTTTCATGCGAGAGAGCGCAGGGGAACTAACAAGCGCACGCGTAAGTATTAAATAAGAGCATCGTGAGTATTAAATGAGCGCATCGGGAGTTTTAAATGGGAGTATTAAATGTACGTTACACGCGCCCGTTTGGCCGAAACGGGTCGGCGCGGTACGCGGCAAGATGCTAGACTTTACACGTTTTTGAGAAGTTTCGCGCGTCCGAGAAACGCGCGGAAAACGAGGTCGCACACGCCCGTTTGCAAGCGAGCAGAATGAACGATGCGAATCGCAGCGTTCTGCGAACGTAAGCCCATTTGCGAGCACGCGTTCGCCGCCTGCGATCGTATCGAGCACGCACGCTCCGCACGCACGCGGAAGGCCTCGTCGCATGAGAGAGGAACTCATATGTCTCGCCTTGTCGTGGAGACCCCCGAAGCCCGCGCGCTTCAGCAGGACTCCCTTGCGCAGTTCGCCGCGCAACGCCTCACGTCCCTCCCACCCGAACAATGCCCGGTCGACTTCACGGCGGGCCTCGCGCGCCTGTTCCAGGCGGATTCCTGCGGAAAGTGCACGCCCTGCCGCGTCGGCCTGACCGCCGCGACCGAGCTGCTCGACCGCATCCTCGCAGGTGAAGGGGCCCTCGAAGACCTCGAGATCCTGCGCGCCACCGCGCAGGTCATGTTCGACGCCTCCGATTGCGCGATCGGCTTCACCGCGGGCAAGACGCTGCTGCAGGCGCTCGACGGATTCGCGGCCGACTTCGAATCCCACGCCATGCACGACCGCTGCTCGCATCGCGCGAAGCCCGTCGCCCCGTGCGTGCAGACCTGCCCCGCGCACGTGAACATCCCCGCCTATATCGCGTGCATCCGCGCGGGCAAGCTCGACGACGCGCTGCGCGTCATCCGCAACGATAACCCGCTGCCCACCGTGTGCGGCTACGTCTGCGAGCACCCCTGCGAATTCACCTGCCGTCGCTCCTTCGAGGACGACGCGCTGAACATCTGCGGCCTGAAGCGCTACGCGGCCGACAACGCCAAGTGGAGCGAGCCGCCCGCATGGCTGCCGGCAACAGGCAAGACCGTGGCCGTGATCGGCGGCGGACCTGCGGGTCTTTCCGCCGCGTACTACCTGCAGCTGATGGGCCACGCCGTCACCATCTACGACCAGCGCGCGAAGCTGGGTGGCATGGTGCGCTACGGCATCCCTGACTACCGCCTGCCACAGGACAAGCTGGACGCGGACATCGACTTCATCCTGCGCACGGGCGTGCAGGCGAAGGTCGATTGCGCTATCGGCACTGACATCACGTTCGACGAGATCGCCGACGCGCACGATGCGGTGTACGTGGCCATCGGCGCGCATACCGACAAGAAGCTGGGCCTGGACGGCGAGAACGCGCCGGGCGTCATCTCCGCGATCGACTTCCTACGCGCCGCGGGCGACGGCCTGCCGATCGACCTGGCCGGCAAGCGCGTGTGCATCGTGGGCGGCGGCAACGTGGCCATGGACTGCACGCGCACGGCGAAGCGCCTGGGCGCGGCCAGCGTCGAGTGCGTCTACCGTCGTCGCATCGCCGACATGACCGCGCTTCCCGAAGAGATCGAGGAAGCGCAGGCTGAAGGCTGCCAGATCACGCAGCTCGAGGCGCCCGCGGGCATCAAGCTCGACGCAAGCGGCGCGGTGTGCGGGCTCATCACGCAACCGCAGATCATCGGCGCGGTCGGGCGCGACGGACGCCCCGCCCCTTACGCAGCCGACACCGATCCGCGCACCATTCCGTGCGACGTGATCCTGGTCGCGATCGGTCAGGACATCGATTCGGGCGCATTCGCGCACGTGGTCGAGACGAACCGCGGCTGCATCATCGCACAGGAGGACGGCTCGATCGCGGGCGCTCCCACGCCGCTGTTCGCTGGTGGCGACGCGGTGTCCGGCCCCGCCACCGTCATCAAGGCGATCGCCGCGGGCAAGGTGGCGGCCGCCAACATCGACGAGGCGCTGGGCTTTCATCACGACGTGTTCGACGCCGTGGACGTGCCGGCCGCGCGTCCCGCTATCGGCCCGAGCGGCCGCGTGAACCTGAAGGACGTGGCGTTCGCCGAGGCCGCCCAGACCTTCGACATCGCGAAGCTGGGCATGACCTGCCAAGAAGCATCGCAAGAATCAGCGCGCTGTCTGCGCTGCGACCACTATGGCTTCGCCGCCACCGCGAACGAGGAGGTACCGGCATGGTAGAGACGATGACCGCGGCCGAGGTGAAGGCCGCTGCGAATCCCGCAGGCGCGACCGAGCGCCTGGTGAATATCACGATCGACGGACAGAAGCTTTCCGTGGCCGAAGATGCCACGATCCTGCGCGCCGCCGCTGAAGCCGGCATCAAGATCCCGACGCTGTGCTATTTCGCGGACCTGAACGACATCGGCGCGTGCCGCGTGTGCGTGGTGGAGGTCGAGGGCGAAGATTGCCTGGCTGCCGCCTGCAACACCATCGTACGCGACGGGATGAGCATCCAGACGAACAACGAGCGCGTGCGCGACTCCCGCGTGACCGCGCTGAAGCTGCTGCTCTCGCAGCACGACCTGAAATGCCACGAATGCGTGCGCAACTATACCTGCAAGTTCCAGGCGCTGCTGTTCGAATACGGGCTCGTGCGCGGCAACGAACAGGGCCAGGTGGTCGAGGCGACCCCGAACCCGTACGGCTCTCACCTGGCGCGCGGGGCGCGTGCGGCATGGCCAGCACCCGCTATCATCCAGCGCAACACGAACCGCTGCGTGAAGTGCGGTCGCTGCGTGGCTGCTTGCGACAAGCTCGAGAACGTGGGCGTGTGGGGCTTCGTCGGCTCGGGCGCGAACGCGAACGTGGGCGTGCGCAATGGCGGCACGCCGCGCGAGGCCGGCTGCATCGCGTGCGGCCAGTGCATCACGCATTGTCCGACCGCGGCGCTCACCGAACGCGACGACATCGCGGCGCTGCAGGCCGCCATCGCCGACCCCGAGGTGACCACGGTCGTACAGATCGCGCCGGCCACGCGCACCGCGTGGGGCGTGGGCCTGGGCGCGGCCGAAGGCGAGCTGACCGTCGAGCACATGGTAGCCGCGCTGCGCGCGATGGGCATCGACTACGTGTTCGACACGTCGCTGGCCGCCGACCTCACCATCATGGAGGAAGGCACTGAACTGCTGCATGGCCTGGGAAAACAACAACCTGACGAGAACGGCGTCACGTGGCCGATGTTCACCAGCTGCTGCCCGGCGTGGGTGACGCGCGCGAAGGGTGCGCACCCCGACGTGGTGAGCCACCTCTCTACCGCGAAAAGCCCGATGATGATGCTGGGCGCGGTCATCAAGACGTGGTTCGCGCAAGAACACCAGCTCGATCCCTCGAAGATCTTCTCGGTGGCGCTCATGCCGTGCACCGCGAAGAAGAGCGAGGTCAAGCTGCCGATGGAGTCGAACCCCGGCATCCCCGACATGGACGGATCGCTCACCACGCGCGAACTCATCCGCATGGTGCGCGCCTCCGGCATCGACGTGAAGAGCCTCGAGCCGCTGCCGCTCGACAACCCGCTCGACACCTTCACGGGCGCGGGCGTGATCTTCGGCACGACCGGCGGCGTGATGGAAGCGGCGCTGCGCACAGCGTACTTCGTCGCGACCGGTGAACTGCCGCCACCCGATGGCTTCGAGTTCAAGGCGTGCGAGCATGGCGCGTGGACCGAGGCGACCTTCGACATGAAGGGCACGCAGGTGCGTTGCGCGGTGTCGCACGGCATGGCGAACGGCGAGGCGCTGCTGGACTCGATCCGCGCTGGCCAGGTGGAATACGACTTCGTCGAGATCATGGCCTGCCCGGGCGGGTGCGCGGGCGGCGGTGGCCAGCCCATCGACAGCAGCGAGAGCGAACGCGGCATGGCGCGCGGGCAGATCCTGCGCGGACTGGACCGAAACGCGCTGCCGCTGCGTTATTCGCACGAGAATCCGCAGGTCCAGATGCTGTATGCCGACTTCTTCGGCGAGCCGTGCTCCGAGAAGGCGCACCACCTGCTGCATACCGAGCACGTGGCCGCGCACTAGCAGACGCACGGGCGATCGCGCGATCGCGCCGGTCGCAGAACGGCGGCCACGCGCGGCCGTTCGACCCCTTGATAGAGCAAGACGAACGACGAAGACCGAACACGAGAGAAGGACGAATCCATGACCAACGAAGCGACCCTGACCACCCGACCGAAGCGCGCGCTCGCGCTGTTCGCCGCCCTCGCGGCAGTGGCGCTGGCTCTGTGCTTCACGCTGGCAGGCTGCGCGTCTAGCAGCAACGACCAGCAAGCCGACCTTTCCGAATACACCAGCGAAGCCGACGCGCTGCGCATCGGCTCGATGAAGGGCCCGACCTCGATCGGTCTGGCCAGCATGATGGACCAAGAGCAGGGGCAGTTCACCGTGGTGGGAGCCGCCGACGAACTCACGCCGCTGCTGCTGCAAGACCAGATCGACATCGCGCTCGTGCCCGCGAACGTGGCCGCCGTGCTCTACGCGCGCACCGAAGGTCAGATCCAGGTGATCGACGTCAACACGCTGGGCGTGCTCTACGGCATCTCGCTGGACGAGGGCATCAACAACGTCGAGGACCTGCGCGGACGCACCGTCTACATGACCGGCAAAGGCACCGTGCCCGAGTACACGTTCATGGCGCTGCTGGCGGCGGCGAACATCTCGACCGACGAGGTGACCGTCGAGTTCTGCTCCGAGCCGACCGAAGTGGTCGCGCAGATCTCGCAGCACGCTGACGCCGTGGGCATCCTGCCGCAGCCGTACGCCACCGCGTGCACGCTGAAGAACGAGAACCTGCACACCGTGCTCGACCTGACCGAGGCGTGGGCGCAGATGACCGGCGGCCAGAAGGGCGACGTGGTGACCGGCGTGACCGTGGCGAAGACCTCCACCATCGAGGAGAAGGAAGGCGCCGTGAAGCTGTTCCTGCAGCGCCATGCCGCATCCGCCGAGGTCGCGCAGACCGACCCGTCCGCCATCGTTGCGAAGGTGGTCGAGCTGGGCATCATCGAGAACGAGACGCTGGCTGAAAAGGCCATCCCGAACTGCAACGTGGTCTGCTACACCGGCGAAGAGATGAAGAATGCACTGGCTGGCTACCTGCAGGCGCTGTTCGACCAGAACGCCGAGGCGCTGGGTGGATCGCTGCCGGGCGACGACTTCTACTTCATGCCCGAGAACTAGCGCTGACAAAAGCGTGCTATCGTGAACCTGTGCGTCGCTTGACGGTGATGTGCAGGTTCTTTTCTACATGAGGCAGAATGCGATGATGCTGAACAACGAACATACCGAGCGCGAAGGCCGCGACCATGCGCGCGATGATCGTTCGTGCGTCGTGAGCGCATGCTCTTCCCAAGACGCGAGCGCTCGTCCTTCTCAGGTTGCAAGCTCTACCTTCTCGCGTGGCGTGAACGCGCTGAAATACGGCGGCGCGATCGTCTTCTGGGTCATGCTGTGGGCGGCCATCGCACTCTTGGTGGGCAACCCGATCTTGGTCGCAGGACCAGGTGAAACGATCGAGACGTTCTTCGGTAGCTTCACGCAACCCGCCTTCTGGAGCGCCGTTGCGCAAACGACCGTGCGCATCGTGTGCGTCGGCCTTACGAGCGCCCTTGTCGCGACCGTGCTCGGCTTCGTCGCCGCACACTTCTCGTGGGTGCGCGTGCTGCTCGCGCCCGCCATGCAAGTGATGAAGAGCGCGCCCGTGGCTTGCATCATCGTGATCGTGCTGGTGGCAGCCGGCGCGGTGGGAGCGCTCGTTTCCATCGTGGCGTTCGTCACGATCCCGCCGTTCTACGTGGCGGCTCTCGAAGCGCAAGGTGCGCGCAACGACGCGACCGAGCGCGTCCTGCGCCTCGCAGGCCTGAGCGCGCCGCGCGTGTTCCTGGCCTCGACCTGGCCTTCCATGCTGCCGTTCTTCAGCGCCGCGGCGAAGACCGCGATCGGCCTTTCGTGGAAAGCGGGCATCACCGCCGAGCTGCTGTGCATCCCGCTGGGGTCGATCGGCGCGGCCGTGTATGGCGCGAAGCTCACGCTCGACACGCCCGCGCTGCTGATGTGGACCATCGTCGTCATGCTGCTGGGCTGGGTGAATGAGAAGCTCGCCGTTGCGCTGCTGGACGCCACCCGCAAAGCCCCTGCTTGGGCTGCACGTTCGCGGTCGGCGAAGAGTGAGCTGGGCATGGATGGAACAGTCGGCTATAGCGCGCCATCCGTAGAAGATGCCTCAAACACCCGCACCACGTCGGTCGGCCAATCAAGCGCGTTAGAGCTTGACGGAATTCGCTTCAGCTATGGTGACAAGCTCGTGCTTGACGACCTCTGTCTGTGCGTGAACGCTAGTGAGCGCATCTGCCTGATGGCGCCGACCGGCACGGGCAAGACGACGCTCATCTCGCTCTTGACCGCCCAACGCGAACCGCACGCAGGCAGCATTTCCTCCCCTGCCCACTTAGGGATCGTTCTGCAACAGAACACTCTCATCGAAAGCCTGAGCGCACTCCAGAACGTGCTGCTCACCTGCGGAAATGATGATCTCGCGAATCGCACGGTCTCGATCGAGAGCGAACTCGAAGCACTCCTTCCAGAAGGCAGCCTTCACAAACCCGCATCCGAACTTTCAGGCGGCACACGTCGGCTCACCGAGATCGCACGCGCGCTGCTCGGCTCGAGCCACGCCATCATCCTCGATGAGCCGTTCACTGGACTCGATGCGGATGCGAACGAGCGCGCCTGTACATTCATCCTGAAGCACCTGAATGGCCGGCCGCTCCTGTTCACCACACATCATCCCGAAGATGCCGCGCGTCTTGAAGCCCAGGTCATCGTGCTCGAGAACGGCTGCACGACCAGCTTGTCCGATTAGCTAGCTGCTGCCCTCTATCACTGGCTTTCACCGGCGCACCACGCCAGCTCATCACGTCAGCACGCCATGCCAGCTCATTCGCCGCTCTACTCCGCCAGCGAGAACTTCAGGTAGACCGGGTTGTGGTCCGAGTAGGCGAAGTCCAGATCGAGCGTCCGCTGCTCGATGCAGGTGACGTTGTCGGAATAGATGAAGGCGTCCATGACCCAGCGGTCGTTCGTGCCATCGTACGGCCGACCGGCATCGCGGCAGGTCGCAGCCGAATCGAAGATGCCGGCGTCCAGCTCAGCCTTCGCCGCAACCGTGAAGCCCTCGGGCACGCTCGCGAAGTCGAACGGCTTCGCCCAGCTGGCTTCCGTGTCGGTCACGTTGCGGTAGACCTCGTTCGACACGCCGATCATGTCGTGGTTGAAATCGCCGCCTGCGATCACATAATTGCCCGCAGCGCGCTCGGCCTGCATGTCCTCGAACAGCATCGCGCGCTGACCTTCCAGTACTTCCTCATCGGCGCCATAGGCCGACAGGTGCACGTTGAATATGACCAGTTCTTTGCCATTCGAGACCTGCACGCGCGAGATCGAGTAGCAGCGATCAAGGTCGAGGAACTTGCTGAAGCTCTCCGAGATGGGCAGGCTGCGACGGATCGAATCGCTCAGCTGATAGCGCGCGAAGGTGGCCATGCCTGCCTTGTTCTTGCCGTGCGGCGCGTAGAGCGGCCAGGCAAGGAACGCCGAGTCGTAATTCTGCGCGAAGACCGAGCACATGATGGGATAATCGTCGCGGAGCAGGGTGTATTCATCCACGCCGCACGAGCGCGTGCCATCCACGTCGACTTCCTGGAAGAGCACGAAATCCGGGTCGAGCTGGGCGATGGCCTCAGCCGATCCGTTCACGTTGTCGGTCACGTATTGCGCGCTCGGAGCGACCGAGCCCGTGCCGCCATCCATGAAGAAGTCGAAGTCGGGGCCGTATGCGCCGAACCCGAGGTTAGCGCTGACGATGGTGAATTCCTGCGTGCCAGAGTCGCTGTCGCTTTCAAGATCCGCGTCGGTCAGCTTGATCTGAGCTGCGACCTGGCCGTTCTCGGGCGGCTTGGTCGCGAGCGCGATATTGTCGTCCAGGCGATAATACGTCGCCATCACGTAGATGACGTAGACCACCACGACGAGCGCGAGGGCTCCGACCACGCAACCTGCTATCTTCAGCGCTCTTTTCACCATTCGCTCCCCTTTTCTGCCCGACGGATCGACCGCATCCGGGCTGTTCGCTCGCCAACCGCGCGCGACCGCATCCAGGCTATTCGCTCGCCGACCACGCGCGCCCGCGTCCAGGCTGTTCGCTCGCCAACCACGCGCAAACTCACATGCATGCCGCGCGGCGCAGTTCTCTCGACTCGATTATACCGTGCGCGAGGGTTGTCCGTTTCGTTACGAAATGTTCAAGAGACGGCATCAATCGCGAGTTCGTGCGGCCGCGAGCATGCTGCGCTTCTATCATCGTGGCATCGATTCTTACCGACTTACGAGCAAGGAGGCAACGATGGATTTCAAAGAGAAGATCAAAGAAGCTGCTGAAGATGTGAAGGAAGGCTTCGAAAAGGGTGCCGACAAAGTGGGCGACGCCGCCGGCAAGGCGAAGGACAAGATCGCGGAGGGCGCTCATGTTGCTGCTGATCGCGCCAAAGAGGCTGGTCAGATAGTGGGCGACAAGGCAAAAGAAGCCGCAACCGCTGTCGGCGATCGCGCGAGCGAAGCGAAGGACGCCGTCTCCGACAAGATCGACGACCTGAAGAAGTAGCGCGGCCTGACCGGGCTGCTCGCACGACCAGGCTATACGCGGCCGAAGTACGCGATCGGGCGCTCTGCTCGGCTGGCCAAGCTGCATGCGCAACCGACCCACGCAGTCGATCGCGCGAATCGATCGAACAAGCTGAACGGCAGGTCGCACAGCTACGCGTTCAGATGCTCAGCGTGGCCAAGCGAATCACGAGACCGAACGGTTCAGTGAACCGTTCGGTCTCGTTCTTTTATAAGCGCTTGCAGTAAATCTCGTAAAAATTGCAAGGGATTTGCGTTCATACGCACGCGGACGATCGCTTTTCATATCAAAACGATGCAGAAACGGTCTTTTAGAACTCGGGTGTACGTACGATCGTAAACTTCAAGCAGATCGTATTACATAACGGAGATTCGTGTGCACTTTTAAGCTTCTATGTGCGTACGAACGCATTTCTCCTGCAGAAAACACCAATTTCGCTGCAAAACGCGCTCCGTCCCACGAAAAAAGAGTGAAGACGAGCACGGCCTTTAGTCTCACACAGAAGAAGCGAAGGCGAGCATGCCGCTCGGCCTACTGTCTCATGAACGCCGCGTTCGACCTATTAACTTATGAAAAGAGATCGCGGAGATGCGAACACCCTTGAAAAGAGATCACGGCGATGCGAACACCCTTGAAAAGAGAACGCGGAGAAGCGACACCTATGAAAAGAGATCGCGAAATGCACGCTACCTACGAGAAGAGATCGCGCAGGTAGCCATAGCCTTCTGCCTCCAGCTGGTCGACAGGGATGAACCGCAGCGCCGAGCCGTTGATGCAGTAGCGCTGCCCGCCCAGCTCAGCAGGACCATCCGGGAATACATGGCCGAGGTGACTGTCGGCAGCCGTGCTACGAACCTCCACGCGCGGCATGCCAGGGATCGACCCGTCCACCGCCTCCGCGACGACGCTTTGCGCGATCGGACGCGAGAACGACGGCCAGCCACAGCCCGCATCGAACTTGTCGCGCGAGGAGAAGAGCGGCTCGCCCGAGACCACGTCTACGTAGATGCCGTCCTCGAACTGCTGATCGTAGGGATGCGTGTGCGCACGATCGGTGGCCGCATGCTGCGTGACCTCGAACGCTTCCGATGAAAGTTGCGCACGGATCGCATCATCGTCCGGGCGCGCATAACCTTCGCGCGCGATGGCGAAGTCGGCCGCATGCTCGGCCACGAAGGCATCCGCATCCGCCAAGTTCACGTGGCAATACCCCAGCGGATTCTGCCCGAGATAATCCTGATGATACGCCTCGGCAGGATAGAAATTCTGCAGCTGACCTGCCTCGATGCGCGGGTTCTTCCCTGCCGTGCGCGCAAGGTTCACGAGCGCTGAGACCACCGCCGCCTCATCCGCCGGATCGGTCCAATAGATGCCCGTGCGATACTGCGTTCCCACGTCGTTTCCTTGGCGATTGAGCGCGAACGGATCGACGGTGCGCAGGTAGGCCGCCAGCAGAAGCGGCAGCGGCAACACGTCAGCATCGAAAACAACGCGCACGGTCTCGGCCGCACCCGTCGCGCCCGAGCACACCTGCTCGTAGGTCGGATCGGGCACGCTGCTGTTCGCGTAACCAACCTCGGTCTCGAGCACGCCAGGAATGCGCTTCAAGTACGCCTCGGTCCCCCAGAAGCACCCACCGGCAAGATAGATCTCGTGCTTGTTCATGACCGCCGCCTTTCGCGCCTGTTCATCGTCGCCTCCTCATCGTTCCCTTACTATATCGGTGCACCGTGAATCCCTCGTGAACGCCAGTAAACGACTAAGAAACGGACCGCTCACGCGAAAAATAGGTATAGTGAAAGAAGGTCGGTCGCATACGTCCGAAAGAGCTCTCGAACGCGCGCGATAAGAACGCATGCGAGCATGCGAACACACAAACGGAACCGAGGATTGCGGACGAGCGCGCGAACGCGCGTGCAAGAATGACCACCAAAACACGAACAACGAACCACGACCAGGAACAACGCATGGACAAGTTCTTCAAGATATCGGCACGCGGATCGTCGGTCCGCACCGAAGTGCTGGGTGGCCTGACCACCTTCCTCGCGATGGCCTACATCGTCGCCGTGAACCCGACCATCCTGGCGGCCGCCGGCGTGCCCTTCGCCGCCGCGCTCACCGCCACCTGTCTGGCCTCCGCCATCGCCACGTTCGCCATGGGCTTCTTCGCGAACCGCCCGATCGCGCTGGCATCCGGCATGGGCATCAACGCCGTCGTGGCCTACGGCATGTGCGGCTCGCTCGGCATCGACTGGCGCGTCGCCATGGCCGTCGTGCTGTTGGAAGGCGTGGTCATCTTAGGCCTCGTGCTAGGTGGCCTGCGCAAAGCGGTGATGGACGCGATCCCGCTCGACCTGCGCCAAGCCATCGGCATCGGCATTGGCCTTCTGGTCACGTTCATCGGCTTGAAGGGCGCCGGGCTCATCATGCCCGACGATTCCACGCTCGTCGCGCTGGGCACGCTCACCGAGCCGTCGTCGATCATCGCCATCGTCTCGATCGCGATCGCCATCATCCTCACTATCCTGAAGACCCCGGGCGGCCTGCTCATCTCGATCGTGGTGGCCGTCATCCTCGGCATCCCCTGCGGCGTGACGCCGCTGCCCACCGAATGGAACTTCGGGCTCGACTTCGCTGCGTTCGCCGCGCCGTTCCAGGAAGTGGACGGCACCCTGGCAATCTTCCAGGTCTTCCTGCAGCCCGCGCTGCTGCTGTTCGTATTCAGCCTGCTCATGAGCGATTTCTTCGACACGCTGGGTACCGCGGTCGCCATCGCGAAGGAAGGCGATTTCATCGACGAGAAGGGCGACGTGAAGGACATCAAGCCGATCCTGACCGTGGACTCGAGCGCCGCCATCATCGGCGGTTTCTTCGGCGCGAGCTCGATCACGTGCTTCCTGGAATCCGCCTCGGGCGTGGCCGCTGGCGCGCGCACGGGCCTGTCGAACATGGTGGTGGGCGCGCTGTTCCTGGTGTGCGCGTTCTTCGCGCCGATCTTCGGCATGGTGTCGGGTTCCGCCACGTGCGGCGCGCTGGTGGTGGTCGGCTTCCTGATCATGTCGGAAGTGGGCGCCATCTCGTGGAAGATCCCCGAGCTGGCGTTCCCGTCGTTCCTCATCATCGTCGGGATCCCGTTCACCTACTCCATCACCAACGGCATCGGGCTCGGGTTCATCGCGTACGTCATCTTGATGGTGGCTTGCCGCCGAACGCGCGAAGTGAAGCCGCTCATGTGGGCGGCGGCTGGCGCGTTCCTGCTGATGTTCCTGCTGGTGTAGCGCGACCTAGTTGTACTTATAGAAGCCTTCACCTGCGTTGATGCCGGTCTTGCCTTCGTCGATGCGCTGCTTGAGCATGGCCGCGATGCGCGCGGCGATGCTGCCCTCTTCCTGCGCCGCGGGGCTGGCCGCCACGATGTTGTACGCGGTCGTGAGGCCCACGATATCCAGGATGCGGAACGGGCCGAGCGGCGCGCCGGTGCCCAGCATCCACGCCTTGTCGATGGTCTCGACGTCGGCCACGTCGTTGGCCAGCAGCGCCTCAGCGGAATTCAGGAACGGCACGAGCATGCTGTTCAGCAGGTAGCCCGGCTGCTCCTTCTTGAGCTCGAGCGGGATCATGCCGATGGCCTTCGCGAATTCCACGACCGCCTGGTACGACTCGGGCGACGTCTGCGCAGTGCCCATCACTTCGGCGGTGTTGTTCTTCCAGATGTTGTTCGCGAAATGCAGCGCGAGGAACTTATCGGGGCGCCCTGTGAAGCCAGCCATGGCGCTGGGCAGCAGCGTCGAGGAGTTCGTACACAGGATGGTCTGCGCGGGCAGAACGTCCTGCAGCGAGGTGTAGAACGCGTCCTTCTCGTCGATGACCTCGGCGATCGCTTCGATGACCAGGTCGGCGTCGGCGAATGCCTCGTTCAGATCGGTCGTGAGCACGAGGCTGTCGAAGGCGGTGTCGACCTGGGCGATCAGCTGGTCGAGCTCGCTTGCCGGGGTGTCGGGCGACGCCGCGAGGCCACGGCAGTAGGCGGCAGGGTCGGTCTTCATCGCTTCGAGCGTTTGCTTGTAGATGCCACGCAGGCGCTCGAGCTTTGGCTGCGCGCGGTCGATGGATGCGGGCGTGCGCAGCCACATCTTCACCTGGAAGCCTTTGAAGGCGCTCTGCAGCGCGATCTGGCTTCCCAGCACGCCGCCACCAGCTACGGTCACGTTCTTGATCATGGGTATATCCTTTCGGTCGGGGCGCCGTGCGGCGCCTGGATGTTCACGCATCATCTTCGCGCAAGTTGACGGGGCGTGCGCGAAAAGTTACCAAGACGAAACATCCGCCGCCGTTCACCGTGCGAACGCGACTGAGGCAGGTGCACACGAAGTGCGCCGTTGCATGCGGAAAGCCGGTCGCGAGCCTCCCGGTCGCAAGAGCCGCCAATCTAACAGCCTCGTATCAGGCCCGTTTTCACCGGCCGCTTCGCGTATCATGGAAGCAACGAAAGAACGCGCGGCCTGGCCGCAGGTCGCGTTCGACCGCGCGATGAAGCCATCGCGCCGCCCGCACATCACGAGGAGGTGAAGGCCATGAACCGAGTCGCGCTAGCAGCAGTGAAGGCGATCACGAAACTGCGCCCGAACATCAAGGATCGCTACAAACAACAACGCGCCGCCGAAGATTTGAGCGCCAAGCTCATGATCGCGAACCCGCGCTGCCGCATCGACGATGCCACCGTCGCCGCGCTGGATGGATACCCCATCCCCATCCGCATCTTCACGCCGCTCGACGTGGACTTCTCGCTGAAGGCCGGCCTTCACGTGAACGAGGACGTGAAGGGCACGATCCTGTTCTTCCACGGCGGCGGCTGGGCCAACGGGGATGTCGATTTCTACGCCGACACCTGCTCGAAGATGGCCATCAAGCTGGAACGACGCGTGGTTTCGGTGGACTACCGCCGCTCGCCCGAGCACCCCTTCCCCGCCGCGCCCAGCGACTGCTACGAGGTCGCGCGCCAGCTGTTCGCGGGCGCGATCCTGCCCGATGTCGACCCGGAGCACATCGTGCTGTTCGGCGATTCCGCGGGCGGGAACCTGGCGGCCGTCGTCTCGCTGATGGCGCGCGACACCGGTGAATTCACGCCGCGCACGCAGGTGCTGCTCTACCCGCTCACGTACAGCGATCATTCTGAGACCACCATCTTCGATTCGGTGCGCGCCAATGGCGACGATTACATCCTCACGCGCGCGGACATCGAAAGCTATATCAGCATGTACCTCTCCGAACCCGCCGATTACGAAAACCCCTACTTCGCGCCGTTGCTGGAGGTTGACCTGTCGCGCCAGCCGCGCACGCTGGTCGTCACCGCGGAATATTGCCCGCTGCGCGACGAGGGCGAGGTGTACGCCGCGCGACTCGAGGCCGACGGCAACGAGGTCGAATGCGTGCGCGTGCTCGACGCGGTGCATGGGTACTTCCTCTATCCATCCGTGTTCGGCTTCGTGCGCGATACCTATCGCATCATCGAGGCGTTCCTGGACGGCGAGCCGCTGCCCGCAGATAACGATGGCGCGTGGATGACGCTGCTCGAGCCGGGCGAGGGCCGCGCGACTGGCTCCGCGGTCGGGACCGAAGCCGAGGACGCTGGCCGTATCGCGAGTTCGTCGACCGCCCACGCGGGCGACTCCGCAGCCGAGACCGAAGCCGAGGGCGACACGAGGTCGCGCTCTTCCGAACCCAGCCCACGCAAGGGCTCCGAACGTTAGGCGCCAACGATGCCGCGCTCCGATTGGTACCGACTCGACAACGTGGGCAAGTTCTACGCTTCGCAGGCTGGACGCCGAGGTCAAACGGTGTTCCGCTTCTCGGCAACCCTGTCGGATCCCGTCGCGCCGAAAGCGCTGCAGATCGCGCTCGATCGCACGGTCGAGCGCTTCCCCGGCTTCAACGTGAAGCTGCGCAGCGGCATGTTCTGGCACTACCTCGAGCCGTCGGGCGAGCTGCCGGAAGTGCGCGAAGAAGCGCTCCCCATCTGCGCGAACCTACATTCGGGCCTCGATAGCGTGCTGTTCCGCGTGAGCTATTTCGGCACGCGCATCAACCTCGAGGTGTCGCACATGATCTCGGACGGGCGCGGCACGCTGGAGTTCTTCCGCACGCTGCTGGGCTACTACGTGAAGCGCCGCTACGGCGCCGAGGTCGACCTGCCCGCCGACACCGTCGTGCCGAGCCTCCACACCGAAGACAGCTACACCGCCAATTTCGAGCGAGAGAAGGCCGGGGCGACCGCGAAGCAGAAGGTCTACCACCTGACCGGCTGGAAGAACACCGCCGAGCCGAACTTCTTCGAGTACCACCTCTCCGCCAGCGCCGTGCACCGCGTGGCGAAGGAGATGGGCGTGAGCGTGACGTGCCTGGTCATCGCCGCAGTCATCGTGGCGATCCGCGCCATCATGCCCGCATCGCAGCGCGACCGCGCCATCCGCATGGACATCCCGGTCGACCTGCGCGACACGTTCGGCTCCGAGACGCTGCGCAACTTCTTCGGCCTGGCGTTCGTCAGCTACACGCCGGGGCAACGCGACGAATCGCTGGCCGACATCGCGCACGAGGTGCAGCGCCAGGTCTCGCGCGCCACGCAGCCCGATTCGCTGAAGCGCCGCATGAACCAGATGCTGAAGATCGAGAAGAACCCGCTCATTCGCGCCGCACCGCTGTTCCTGAAGGACGGCGGCCTCATGATCGGCAATTGGATGGCCGCGCAGGAGGTCACCACCACGGTTTCGAGCATCGGGCGCATCACGCTCGACCCCGCGGTCGAACCGTACGTGGAGCAGATCAACGTCAGCACCTCAACGCACGGCCTGAACTTCCTGTTCTGCACGTTCAAGGACGTGCTCGCCATCTCCATCTCGAGCATCTTCGTAACCCACGATGTGGTGCGCGCGTTCGTAGGAGTCTTCACTGAGCTGGGGATACACGGCACGATGAGCGTGAACAAGAGCGCCGATCAGGTCGACTCCGAGCTGCGCCAGGCGCGCTTCGAGCACCTCTCGAAGAGCATCGCCACCGCTCGCAAAGCGAAACGGCCTGCTAAGGAGGGTTCGCGATGAAGCGCTGTTCGACTTGCCAGCTCGATTTCACGGGCGATCTCGATCGTTGCCCGCTCTGCAGCAATGCGCTCGAAGGCACCGCCTCGCCTGCGGTCTTTCCCGAGAACGAGCTCGCGCGCCCGAAGAAGATCGCGAAGCGCTGCCTGATCGGCCTCACGCTGGCCGGCTTGGTGCTCGTGGCGCTGGCAGGATTCGCGACCGACTCGTCCCCGCTCGCTATCGTCGCGGGCGAGGCAGCGGTGCTGGTCAGTTACATCTTCATCCGCAACGTGGTCGTGCACTCTCCCAGCTTCCTGCGCATGGTGCAGCGCTACTTCCTCGTGCTGATCGCACTCGCGCTGCTGTGCCTGCTCGCGACCGGCGACACTGCCGTTGCGACCTACCTCGTGCCGCTGGTCTCGTTCATCGCGCTCGCTACGAACGGCGTGCTGGTGATCCTGTTCCGCAACACGTTCGTGCAAGGCTACGCGAAGTACCTCATCTACGAGCTGGCGCTTGGGCTCGTGCCGCTCGTGCTGATGGCGTTCGGCTTCGTGACCTGGCCTGTTCCCACCATCATCACCGCGCTAGCCGCCGCGCTGCTGCTCGTGCTCATGCTGGCGCTCACCCGCAAGCAACTCGCTTCCGAGATGAGCAAGCTCTTCCACGCCTAACCTCTTCGCCCTGTCGGGCTTCTCCGTCTTGCCCAAGTTCACATACCCCTTCTCGCTTCTGAATGGGGTCGACTTTTGATCGCGCCAGCTTTCTTCGCACTACGACCGTATTTCAGTTGCACTCGCTTCGTTGTTAGCACTACAACCGCAATTTCGCAGCGCTTTTGCAGCGAAAGCAGGCAAAATTGCAAGAAGTTTGCGCTTGTAAGCACAAAATGAGCCAAATGAGACCCGATGGGCGCTTGAGTGATCCGATCGCAAATTTCTGATCAGGGATTTTGCAATAGCAGCAACCGTAGAGAGCCTGCTTAGAGGATCAGAGACTCAAAACGAGGTCTTTTTCGTGCGTACAACCGCAAACTTCTTGCAGTTTTCACCCGAATCGCTGCAAAACAAGGCCTTCGAAGGTTTTCAGCGAGTCGATATCGAAAGCGACCACGAAAACACGAACATCTAATCTTCGAATGCGGGTGAATCGAGCTCGTCGACGAACCATTTGGCCGAATCGCTCAGATCCGCCATCGTGAAGCCTGATACCTTATCGCAGGTGGTCTTGAAGAAGGCCGACGTCTCATCCTTATTCGAGAGATTCCAGCAGATGTAGCTCACATCCAGATCGTCCATCAGCTCGACCCACGCCTCAGCCGACTGGTAGTCGATCGCGCCGTTGCCGCTCGAGTCGCAAATGCCGAACTCGGTCACGAACACGGGCGTTCCGGCTTCGACCGCGGTCTTGAGCTTGTTGCGCAGGTCTTGCTGGTGCGTCGCTGCGTAGAAATGCAGCGTATACATGACATTATCGAACGCGAGCGGATCGGCCGTCGCGTCATTCACATCCTGCGACCAGGTAGGCGTGCCCACCACCACGACTGCATCGGGGTCATTCGCGCGAATGATCGGGATGATGACCTCGGCATACGCCTTGATCTGCACCCAGGTGGTGGAGCCATTCGGCTCGTTGCAGATCTCGTAGATCACATTATTCTTGTTCGCGAACTGCGCTGACATCTTGTCGAAGAATGCCTTCGCGTCCTCGATGTGCACGTTCGGATCGAGGTCAGCGAGCACGTGCCAATCGACCACCGCGTAGAGATCAGCCGCCTCAGCGTAGTTGACGCCGTCGATGACCAGCTGTTCGAGCGCCGCCTTATCGCCGCCCGTACAGTAGCCGCCGTACTCGGCCGTGTAAAGCGCAAGGCGCACCACGTTCACGCCCCAATCTTGGCGAAGCTGGGTGAAGAAATCTTGGTTAACGTACTGCGGGAACCATGCGAGCCCGTGGGTGCTAACGCCGCGCAGCTGCACGGGCGCACCCGACTCGGATGAAAGCTGTGCGCCGATGACCTGCAGCTTCCCAGAATTCGACGGGGTCGCGATGCCGCCTTCAGGAATGCCTGCCGGTGTGCTTTGCGCGCTTTGCGAGTCTTGCGCAGGATCGCTCGAGGATGAAGCGCTGCCGCCTGAAGAGCATGCGGTCAGCACGAGCGCACACGCGACCGCGCACACTACGAGCGCGATCTTGCATGCCGCACGGTGCGCGGCGAAGGTTTGTTTAACGTCCATTTTCAATCCTCTTTCAACTCGTCAACGAATCTCATTACACCATGTGGCACGGCGAATCTCGCACTAGAGTGGGAATCGGAAAGCAAATCGTAACGCTCGCAATGAGCGCGCGGGAACGCCGCCAAGAACGTTGGCTCGAACGAGATCGTGAACGAGGCTGCTTACGCGGTCGCGATCGCGATCAGAAGCGAAGCTGCGAACGGGGCGCGAGCGCGAGCGCGAACGAACGAGTCCGCGAACGCGATCGGGCGCGAGCGTTACGTGAGAAGGAAAGAAGGAGCGAAAATGAACCGCCACTCACAACTCGAGGGAGAAGACATCAAGTACGACTCCATCGAACAGGAAACCCGCCATGTCAACGAACAGGCGTACAAGGACGCGAGCGTGAACAAGAATGTGGAAGGCCACCGCATCAGCCACGCCGAGAAGGGCGCGCGCGATGAAGAGAACATCGCCGACCACGAGATCGCCGAGACCGTGAACACCACGTTGCGTGACGAATAACAGAGGGGATGCATCATGAAGGATCAAGAATTGCTCGACAAGATCATCGAGAAGCAGAATAAGATCATCCCCGTGCTCGACGGCGACACCGTCACCACGCCCTCGAAGCTCTACAAAGCCGAAGAGGCAGCGAAGGAGTGGGCGGCCATCATCGAGCATGAGGCAGGCCCCGACAAGGAGGCGCGTCGCTGGCCGGTGAAGCACTTCGCGAAGGAACTGCACGAGAACATCACGCTGTTCGACAAGCAGACGCGCGAGTACATCCAGGAGTATTGCGAGCTCGTGGGCAAGTTGCCCTACGACGCCGACGAAACGCTGTAGCGCCCGCGACCCCTCGGGTCACGAAACGGGCACAGAATGCGTGCGCCCGAGGCAGTGCCCGCCGACTCCTGTATCATTGACAGGGAGAAGTTCGCCCCCGCGAACCTCTCCCTTTTTTCATGCAAGCCCGCGCGCGGCAGAAGGCTGGCTTTCGCGAGGGGTCGAGGGATCCAATGTCCCCGCCCTTTCAGCAGGTCGACCTTCGCCGATCTTCAGCCTCGGCCGCGCGCCTCTTCATCGTGAAGAATCGAATCGTCAGGAGTTCCCATGCGCGTGTTGGTAGTGAATGCAGGAAGCTCATCGCTCAAGAGCCAGCTCATCGAGACGGACGGCAAGGTGACGCTCATGAAGTGCCTGGCCGAGAAGGTCGGCACGCCAGACGCGTACATGAACGTGTCGTTCGCGCCCGATTTCCAGAAGACCACCTACAACGTGGCCGACATGAGCGTGCAGGAATGCCTGGCCAAGCTGCTCGACGTGCTGGTCGACGACCCCGAGTCCCCCATCAGCGGACTCGAGCAGATCGACGCGATCGGCAACCGCATCGTGGCGGGCGGCGAATACTTCACGAAGTCGGTCATCATCGACGACGGCGTGCGCGAGAAGCTCGAGATCTGCGAGGAGCTGGCGCCGCTGCACAACCCGCCGGCCGACGCATGCATCGACCTGATGCGCGAAGCCATGCCCTCAACGCCGCAGGTCGCGGTGTTCGATACGGCGTTCCACGCCACCATGCCGCCGAAGGCCTACATGTACCCGCTGCCGCGCGAGTATTACGAGAAGTACCGCATCCGCCGCTACGGCGCGCACGGCACGAGCCACCGCTACGCCGCGCAACAGGCCGCGAACCTGCTCGGGCGTCCGCTGCGCGACCTGGGACTCATCACGTGCCACCTGGGCAACGGCGGTTCGATCACGGCGGTGAACCACGGCAAGTCGATCGACACCTCGATGGGCTTCACGCCGCTGGAGGGCCTGATGATGGGCACGCGTTCGGGCTCGATCGACCCAGCTATCGTCACGTACCTGATGCGCCGCGAGCATAAATCGTTCGATGAGATGGACGCGATCCTGAACAAGCAGAGCGGCATCCTGGGCGTGTCGGGCGTTTCTGCCGACATGCGCGATGTGCTGGCCGCCGCGGCCGAGGGCAACGAGCTCGCGGACCTGGCCATCGAGATGTACGTCTACCGCATCCAGAAGGCGATCGGCGGCTATTACGCCGCCATGACGCGCACCGACGCGGTCGTGATGACCGCGGGCATCGGCGAGAACTCCGCTGAACTGCGCGAACGCATCTTCAAGGGCCTGGCGCACATGGGCATGATCCTCGACCACGATCGCAACGACGTGACCGGCCAGATCGGCGTGAATCGCATCATCTCGATCGACGACAGCCCCATCAAGATCTGCGTCGTCACCACCGACGAAGAGATGCGCATCGCCCGCGAGACCGACAGCCTGGTCAGCCAGCTGCACGCGTAGGCTGCTAGCGCCAGGCGAAGTTCTCTGTGCCGGCACCCAGCTCGAAGTGGAGCTGCACGATGCCGATGTCGACCGACGAATACGCGCCACCCTTCGACACCAGGTCAACGTAGGGTTTTCCCTCAGGTGAAGTCGCAGCCGTCAGGATGATCTCGAAGCTCTGCTGGTTCATGGCGGTGGGCGCGAGCAGCGCCGCCCTCACCCCGCGCGCGAACCACTCCGGGATCGGACTCGCCTCTTCGGACCCTTCGGGATCCGAGTCAGCTGCTCGCGAGCTTTCGGGATCATCATCGCTACCGAACGAGAGATCGACATCCTGGAACGACACGACATCGCTCGCATCCTTGCTCTTGTGCGGAGCACCTTGCGTCGCGCCGTGGCCGAGCGCGATCACCAGAACGAGCTTGTCACCTGCGTCGACGACCTTGCGCACGAAGCGCTTCTTGAACGTGAGCGCCACCCAGCACGTATTCAGTCCGCGCTCCTGCGCGAACAGGACCAGACGCTCGCCGAAGTAGCCGCAGCGCTCTTCGAGATCGGCGGTTGGCGGACCTGCCAGCACCAGATAGTTGCGCACATTCGTAAACTTGCCGTAGCGCGCGAGCATCGAGTCGAACGCTTTCGGTTCATCGAGCACGAGCTTGCAATGCAGCCCGCTCTCCTCGTTGCAGCGGTCGACCATCTCCTGGAGCGCGACCGCGTCAGCTTCCGCGATCGGCTCATCGGTATAGCTGCGCACCGCGTGGCGCGCCTCCATGATCTGCATGATATCCATCAGTTTCTCTCTTCCCAATCGACCGATCCCTCACGGTGATTTCCCTCAACGACCAGCTCAGCGAGCGAAAGCTTCTCGAGTCGTCCCAAGAATGCCTCCCATCCGCTCCCGAGCGTTCGACTCACCAGATCGACGCTCGCGCCCGTCTGTTCGCAGCCGCCGAACACCTTGAACGCGAAGCTTTCCGCCTGGCGCGCCGAAGGCGGCTCTTCGAAGACCTCCATCACATCGGCGAACGTGATCTGCTCGAGCGGCCGCGCAAGGGTGAACCCGCCGCCAGGAGCCGCAGATGAACGCACGAATCCAGCTGCAACGAGCTTGCGCACGATCTTCTTGAGGTAAGAGTCCGACACGCCCAGCACCTCGCTCAACACGGCGCTTCGCACCGGTCGATGTCCCTTCGAAAGCGCCAGCATAAGGATCACGAACGTGCCCTGTTCGACGCCTTTGCTAAGCTTCATCTTTCACCTTTCCTCTCGAACAGCAGCCATCGTTCACAGGCCGCTGCCACGCTCGCCACCGAACGTATACGCCCCCGGCGGCACCGCAGGATCATGCGCCGCGAACGCACCTATGCAGTGCGGGTCCTCCAGTAGATCGTGCACCCAGAGCAGCGCGCGTTCCATGTTCTCCTTATTGTAGACCGGCCCCGGCAGATTCAGCTTCTCCCACGACGCGCGGTCGTATCCCGTGTCTCCCGCGAGAATCGCGAAATGGCTGCCCTCGCGCGCGATATACGCGACCGAACCTGCTGAATGACCAGGTACGATATACGCTACGAGCGACCCATCGCCGTACACATCGCACGAGGCGCCGAACGGCGCGAGCGGGTCGGCGCGCATCTCCAAATGCTCGAACTCGACCCCACGCCAGAACTTCTTGCGGTAACGCGGATCCGCCGTGTCCGCGCGCAGAAGTTCCTCGCGACTCACGAGAATCCGCTTCGCATCCGCCACGCCGTCGATGCCGCTCACGTGGTCGCAGTCGAGATGCGTCATCACCACCGCGTCGAGATCGGCCACCGAGATTCCCATCCGAGCCATTTGACGGTCGACCGCCTCATCCTCTTCCATGACCGGTTCGCTGGCGAACCACAACCCGAACCCCATGTGACGCAGCGGATGCGTGGCATCCTGCGCGCTCCACCCCGCGTCGACGAGCGTCAGATGCCCGCCCGCACGCACCAAGAAGCACTTGACGGGCACCTCGATGCGATTCGAGCGCCGCTGGAAAAGACCCGTGAACGCGAGCGGATTCTTGCGGGTATTGCGATTCGGAACCGCAGGTGACACGAGCGTCGACCCTGTTTGAATGACGATGACCTCAGCCATGATCTCCCCCTCTTCGCCCTGCTCCGACTCCACACTTCGTGCTGCCAGGATTTCGTCTCTTCACCACAGCGCACAGGCTGCGAAGCGTCGAGCCTGATCCTGGGCGAATTTCGGCGAGCTTTCTAGAACTATTCTATATCCATGGATATATTTTAACCATAATAGGAGGCGCACTCTCCTAGTCGTCCTACATGACGACCAACTGTAATCTTGCCTCAGTACCGCTTTGGATCGAATGAGAGAATCGCGCTGAGGATCTTGAGTGGACTAGCGACGTTTGACACAAGCGCCCTGAGCACGCAGAGGGCAGGAGTGACAATCGTGGTCGCATTGGAAACTGGCCGATGGTTCGCGTGACATCGAAGGAGCAGCCATATTCGCTGGCTGATCTGCAAAGTTATAGTTACTGATCGTATGTGCATTCATGCGCGAATCGCCATGCTCGTGCCCATACTGATCGCGCGTGCGAACGCGCTGCCCGCGTGAATGCATCCGCGGGTAGTCGCGACGACCGCCGTGCGCATGCTCGTGCGCATGATCGTGATGATGTCCGTGCACGCGCTCGCGCCGCATGTGCTCGTGTCGATGTTCGCGTACTCCCTCGCGCTGTGCGAGATCGTGATAGATCGCTTTCATGATGAATATCCTTTCGAACCAACCACTCATGGCTGGCGTAAATTTCTCTCTCTGTTCCGTTCGAACAGGTATAGGCTCAACATACACAGGTACTTGTTCTTTTTCAAGCGCGCGAACAATTTCTGCACAACTGCCCCGCAGAGCACCATCGGAGCACAGACCTACCCTTTTGGAACAAAGTTCTCCCCCTTTGAGGCCGATAACGTAGGTAAAACTTCGTTTTCGTGCTAAAAATCGGCGTTCCGTGACAAAAACCCAATATTTCAATAGATAATGGAAGACAAAGAACGCAACGAGAAAGGGATGCACATGCAAACCAACGCACGCACGAACGAACGGACCATGCACGAGGTCGACGAGTTGCTCTCCGACGGCATCAAGTCCACGCCACCCTCGTTCGTCCGCAGCATCCTGAAGGCCGCGTCAGACCCCGAGGTCACCTCGTTCGCTGGCGGCCTGCCCAACCCCATCTCGTTTCCCCAGGAAGAACTGCTGAAATCGATGCAACGCGTCGTGGCCGAGCAGGGCCCGAACGCCTTCCAATACTCCGCAACCGCCGGCATCGACGAGCTGCGCGAATGGGTCGCCAGCCGCTACAACAAGCGCTTCGGCACCGATTACACGGCCGACGACGTGCTCATCACCACTGGCTCGCAGCAGATCCTCGACCTGCTGGGCAAGGTGCTGCTGGACAAGGGCGACGGCGTCATCGTCGAGAACCCCACCTACCTGGCTGCCATCCAGGCGTTCGCGCTGCAACAACCCGTGTTCCGCGGCGTCGAACTCACGAGCGAAGGCTTGAACATCGACGAGCTGAACGCCGCGCTCGATGCGGGCGCGAAGATGATCTACCTCATCCCGAACTTCCAGAACCCGACGGGCCTCACCTACACCGCCGAAAACCGCGAGCAAGTACGCGCGGCGTTGGCCGACCGCAACATCGTCGTGGTGGAGGACGACCCGTACGGTGAACTGCGCTTCGAGGGCGAATCGCTACCCTACATCGGCGCGACCAACCACCCGCACGGCGTGGTGATGGGCTCGTTCTCGAAGACCGTCACGCCGGGCTTCCGCATGGGCTACCTGATCACGAAGGATCACGAGCTGCTGCGCAACATCTCGATCGCGAAAGAGGCCGCTGACCTGCACACCAACGTCTTCGGTCAGTACGTCATCCACGACTACCTCATGCACAACGAGCTGGACGATCACCTCGACAAGATCCGCGAGCTCTACCGTTCGCAGGCGAGCGCGATGGTCGAGGCGATGAAGGAATTCTTCCCCGCCGAGGTCGAGTTCACCATCCCCGAAGGCGGCATGTTCCTCTGGGTCACGCTGCCCGAAGGCATCGACAGCATGAAGATGTTCGACGCCGCGCTCGAGCGCAACGTCGCGTTCGTACCGGGCGCGCCGTTCTACGCTGAGCCCGGCACGCGCTCGACCCTGCGCCTGAACTTCACGAACGCCGACGAAGAGACCATCCGCGACGGCATCAAGCGCCTGGCGGAGACGATCGAGGAGCAGCTCGCGTAGCGATCAGCGGCGCGCGCCTGCTATAATGCTCACAACGAACAAAGCGCATCCCACTTCCAACTGAGCATGTTTTTCGAAGTCGAAGGGTCGCACCCGCACGAAGGAGGTCCCTTCATGGAGGAACACAAGACAGAGCTCGCCTCGCTCGATGTCTACCTGGTGCAACAGATGGACTTCAAGCTGCCGACGGGCACGCGCTCGCGCAAACCGTCCTGGAAGACCAACCCCTTCAACATGAGCTTCACCTCGAGCCTTTCGGGCGCGCCGCTCGCTACCCGCTACAAGGACTATCCTGAATGGCTCGCGTATTTCATGCGCATGGAATGCATCTACCACAATTCTGCATGCATACGTCTGACCAGCAGCGATGGAGATCCTTCCTTCGCCACCGAATTCGCAGCAGCCATCGGACCGCTCGAGCAAGCCGCGGGCAGACGTGCTTCAGGAAGAGACGCCGTCGACCCAGCGCCGACCATCGCACAGATGAGAAAAGGTGTGGGCACGGCGAAGGCCTCGGTCGATCGAACGAACGAAGCTGATGCAGAAACGAACGATCAGGATTCCGATCGAGCAGAAGACGGGCTCGAGACCAGCACCGACCTGGACATCTCGAATCTGGAGGCATGGCTGTTCTACGAGATCAGCCTGCGCCAATGGCAGGTCATCTACAAGTTCACCATCACCACCACCAGCGCGCACCTCAACGACATGGTCATCTCGTCACCGGGGCTGCGCAGCCACCGCAACGACCTCTACAACATCATCCGCGACATGTTCGCCATCTCGGACGACACCGATCGCGTCATCCCGTCGGTGCAGAAGATCCAGCGGGCTGCGATGGCACGCGGGCTCGAACTGTGCCGTACGCTCTACGGTGTCAAGAAGAAGTTCAAGGCCAGCGACCTGCTCACCTTCCCCGAAAGCTGCACCAACGTGTCGTTCTTCATCAGCACGTCGGATGCGAAACAGCTGAAGAATAACCTCGTGCGCGAGACCAGTCGCGCTGAGCGCAAGCGCGATAACGTGCTCGATTTCTTCGGCAAGAAGCGGCGCGAGAATGGCGTATATCGTGATATCGAGCTGTTCCAATTCGGCGGTAGATTCAACACGATCCTGGTCGATTGCGAGCCGATCGGGGTGCTGGGTGGACCGAGCGATATCGCGCATGGCTATCAGATGCAGCTCATGCCCACGCTCTTTCACAGCATGCTGATGTGGGGCTATCTGGGACACATGACCGAAGCGATGCAGCTGATCGAGCGCGGCATCCTGGCCGATAGCAGCGCGAAGACCAACTCGCGCATCCGGTATTTCAACTCGCTCATCAACAGCATCGAATATGCCAGCTTCGAGAACGAGACGTTCAAGCGCGGCATCGAGCAGGACAACGAGATCGTCTATTCCAAGATCGAGGAGAAATGGAACATCCAGCGCTCGCTGGTGCAGATGAAGGATTTCGCGTCGTATCTATCGCACTACCTCGACCGCGACTATCAGGACCACGTGCTGAAGGCCGACCGCAAGCAGAACGTGGTGCTGTTCCTGATCGCGCTGTTGGGGCTGTTCGGGCTGATCAGCGTGTGGGACGACTATCTCGACCTCGTGACCAGCCAATACTTCCACGATGCGCTGAACAGCCAGTTCATCGATACGGTGTTCCCGAACATCGAGGCATTGACCATGTTCAGCGTGTGGATGCCTGTCATCGCGCTGATCATCTGCGTCATCGCCATCATCTGCCTGATCCGTTGGCGCCCGAAGTAGGGCGCGGGGCGCAAAGTTACCATTCGAAAAAACATCGCACTTTAGTGTTGTAAAGCGCGCGCAGCTGTGCCATAATCCCTTTCATCGTCATTCATTCAGACGATCAAACCGTTGAAGCGGAAGTCAAAGCGAATGAGCGCGCACAGAGAGTTCGGGGCGCTGGGATCCGAATCGTAAGCAGTTCGCCAAATGGGCCGCGGAGGGCGTACCGAACGGATCGGTCGGCGCAGCGAAGAGAAGCGCGAAGGCCGCTTCGACGCGCGATACGATCGCGTGCGAACCAAGTAGGATACGACGTGCAGGGCATACGTCAGTTGCCGGAGATGTGATAGCATCTCGCGAAGTGCGCAGACTCGTCTGCGAATCAAGGTGGCACCGCGAGCTTTCGAGCCCGTCCTTGACAGGAAACTGTTGGGGACGGGCTTTTTTCGTTCCCACCGCCCGAGGCGCGCATGCGCCGGGCGCTGCGACCGCCTGGCACGCACGAGCGAACCGGGCGAAACGACGGGAGCGACCACCCGCGCCCGGGAAAGGAGCAAGCACATGGTGCCGAGTCTTGAAGAAGTTCAGGCCATCGCGAACGCGGGCGACTACCGTCGCATCCCCGTGCGCCGCGAGATCATGGCCGACTCGCTCACCCCTATCCAAGCCATCGCGAAGCTGCGCGCGGCCTCGCATCACTGCTTTCTGCTAGAAAGCGCCGAACCCGACGAACGCTGGGGGCGCTACACGTTTCTCGGCTTCAAGCCATCGCTCGAGGTGACCTGCACGAACGGCGCGATGCGCATCCGCGAGCACGTCGAGACCGGCCACCAAGAGACCACCGAGCGCCAGGTCGATCACCCCGCCGACACGCTGCGCCAGATACTGGCCGCGCACAAGTCGGCCGTGGTGGAGGGCATGCCGCCGTTCACGGGCGGGCTGGTGGGCTACTTCGCCTACGACTACCTGAAATACGCCGAACCCACGCTGCGCACCAGCAACGAACCGGGAGATTTCCTCGACGTTGACCTGATGCTGTTCGAGAACGTGATCGCGTTCGATTCCTACCGCCAGAAGATCTGCATCATCGGTGGCGTGGACACGAGCGACATCGCAGCTTCGTACGCGGCGGCGGACGAAGAGCTGGCCGCCATCGAAGCGCTGCTGCTGGACGGCCCGCACGCGACCTTCGAGCCGCTGCAGCTGCTCGAACCGCTCGAGGCGGCGGCGTCGCGCGAGGAATACGCCGCGATGGTCGAGACCGCGAAAGACCACATCCGCGAGGGCGACATCTTCCAGGTGGTGCTCTCGAACCCGCGACGCGCGCACGTGAGCGGAAGCCTCTTCGACGCCTACCGCATCCTGCGCTGCGAGAACCCCTCCCCTTACATGTTCTACTTCACCAGCGACGACGTGGAGATCGTCGGCTCGAGCCCCGAGACGCTCGTGCGCCTGGAGCGCGGCGAGCTGTTCACCTACCCGCTGGCCGGAACGCGCCCGCGTGGCGCGACGCCCGAAGAGGACGCCGCCAACGAAGCGGAGCTGCGCGCCAACGAAAAGGAGCTCGCCGAGCACAACATGCTGGTCGACCTGGGGCGCAACGATCTGGGGCGCATCAGCGAGCTGGGCAGCGTGAAGGTCGAGAAGTACCAGGAGATCCTGCGCTTTTCCAAGGTGATGCACATCGGCTCGACCGTGCAGAGCACCATCGCTGCCGACAAGGACGCCCTCGACGCGGTCGACTCGATCCTGCCCGCGGGCACGCTCTCAGGCGCGCCGAAGCTGCGCGCATGCGAGATCATTCGCGAGCTTGAGGGTGGCGATCGCGGCATCTACGGCGGCGCGATCGGATATCTCGATTTCACAGGTGGCCTGGACCTTTGCATCGCCATCCGCCTGGCCTACAAGAAGAACGGCGTCGTGTGCGTGCAGTCGGGCGCAGGGATCGTGGCCGATTCCGACCCCGACGCCGAATTCGACGAATGCTACAACAAGGCGCGCGCGGTGACGCAGGCCATCGAAGAGGCGCAAGGAGGCATCGCATGATCTACCTCGTGGACAATTACGACAGCTTTTCGTACAACCTCTACCAGCTGGTCGGCGCGGCGCGGCCCGATGTGCGCGTGATCCGCAACGACGCGATGAGCGTGGCCGAACTGGCCGCAGCGAAGCCTGAGGCCATCATCCTCTCGCCTGGGCCGGGGCGCCCAGGCGATGCGGGCATCTGCGAAGAAGTGGTGCGCGAGCAGGGCGGACAGGTGCCGATATTGGGCGTGTGCCTGGGGCATCAGGCGATCGTGGAGGCGCTGGGCGGCACGGTCGGATACGCGAAGGAGCTGATGCACGGCAAGTCGAGCCGAATCGAGATCGCGCCCGCATCGCGGTTGCTTGCGAACTTGGGCGATGACGTGCGCGTGGCACGCTACCATTCGCTGGCTGCCGATGCGGACAGCTTACCGGCTTGCCTGGTAGTGACCGCGCGCGATACGGATGGCGAAGTGATGGCCGTCGAGCACGCCACGCAGCCCACCTTCGGCGTGCAGTTCCACCCCGAGTCGATCATGACGCCCACCGGCGCGCAGATGATCGCGAACTTCCTCGTCCTGGCCGACGAGTTCAATGACCGAAAGGATGCATGATGATAAAGGAAGCGATATTCAAGCTGGTCGACAAGCAAGACCTGACCTACGACGAAGCGCACGAGGTCATCACCGAAGTGATGAGCGGCAAGACCACGCCCACGCAGACCGCGGCGTTCCTCGCGGCGCTCTCGACGAAATCGACGCGCGCCGAGACCATCGAGGAGATCGCCGGGTGCGCGAGCGCGATGCGCGAGCTGGCCACCACGGTCGACTACGGCGCGCCCGTCACCGAGATCGTGGGCACCGGCGGCGACAAGGCTGGCACGTTCAACATCTCTACCACCGCGGCGTTCATCGCAGCGGCGGGCGGTGTGAAGGTGGCTAAGCACGGCAATCGCGCTGCGTCGTCGAAATCGGGCACGGCCGACGTGCAGGAAGCGCTGGGCGTGAACATCTCGCAGCCGCCTGAGCTGGCCGTACGGATGCTCGACGAGGTGGGCATGTGCTTCTTCTTCGCGCAGGATTACCACAGCGCCATGAAGTACGTTGGCCCGATCCGCAAGGAGCTGGGCATTCGCACCGTGTTCAACATCCTCGGGCCGCTCACGAATCCGGCCAGCCCCACCTACATGTTGCTGGGCGTGTACGACGGATCGCTGGTCGAGCCGCTCGCGCGCGTGCTGGTGAGCCTGGGCGTGAAGCGTGGCATGGTGGTGTTCGGTGAGGAGACGCTGGACGAGCTGTCGACCTGCTGCGATACGTTCGTGTGCGAATTCGACGCCGACAAGGGCGCCGATGCGTACGCGACCTACACGGTCACGCCCGAGCAGTTTGGGTTCTCGCGCTGCGCGAAGGCCGACCTGGCAGGCGGCACCGCCGAAGAGAACGCGCTGATCACGCGCGGGGTCTTGGACGGCACGCTCGTGGGGCCGAAGCGCGATACGGTGCTGATGAATGCGGGCGCGGTGCTCTACCTGAACGGGCTCGCGGAGAGCCTGGAAGCGGGCGTTGCGCGCGCGGCCGAGCTGGTGGAGAGCGGCGCGGCGCTGGCGACCATGGAAGCCTACATCGCAGCCAGCAACGCGGAAGCCTAGGAGAGACGCATGACCATTCTTGATGAAATAGCGCAGCGAACGCGGGAGCGCATCGCGGCCGAACAGGCGCGCACGCCGCTGGCTGACGTGCGCACAGCCGCCGAAGCACGCGTGGCCGCCGAGCGGGCCGCGGGCACGTTCGGGGCGTTTCCCTTCGAAGCTGCCCTGCGCACGGCGGATTTCGGACTCATCTGCGAGGTGAAGAGGGCCTCGCCTTCCAAAGGCGTGATCGCGGAGGATTTCCACCCACTCGCCATCGCGCGCGACTACGAGACCGCGGGCGCGGACGCCATCTCGTGCTTGACCGAGCCACATTGGTTCCTGGGCTCCGATGAATATCTGGAAGCGATCGCGCACGAGATCGCCACGCCGGTGCTGCGCAAGGATTTCACGATCGACGAATACATGATCTACCAGGCGAAAGCGCTGGGCGCGACAGCCGTGCTGCTGATCTGCGCGATCCTGGACGACGCGCAGTTGGCTGCATACGGCGCGCTCGCTGAAGAGCTGGGGCTCTCGGCCCTGGTCGAGGCGCACGACGCGCGCGAGGTCGAACGAGCGCTGGGCGCGGGCGCACGCATCTTGGGCGTGAACAACCGCAACCTGAAGGATTTCTCGGTCGACCTGGCGAACGCGAACGACCTGCGAGCGAACGTGCCTGATGAGGTGCTGTTCGTGGCAGAGTCGGGCGTGACCTGCCCGGCCGATATCGCCACCATGGCGGCGGCGGGCGCGGATGCGGCGCTGGTGGGCGAAGCGCTGATGCGCAGCGACGCGAAGGCGGACCTCGTCGCCGCGATGCGCGCTGCTGCCAAGGAAGGCAGGCCGGCATGAGTAACACAATAGCGAGGACGCGCACGGACGGAGTCGCGCCGCAGAGTGCGACACGCGCGACATGCGAGACCGCCACGCCTGCCGTGAAATTCTGCGGCATCACCTGCGTCGAAGACGCGCAGGCAGCGAACCGCCTGCAGCCCGACTATGTGGGGCTCGTGTTCTGGCCGCGCAGCAAGCGTGCGGTCGATGCTGATGCCGCACGCGCCATCCGCGCTGCGCTCGATAAGAGCATCGCCGCGGTGGGCGTGTTCGTCGACGAAAAAGCGCACGCCATCGCGCGCCTTGCTGAAGCATGCATCATCCAAGTCGCCCAGTTGCACGGCAACGAGGATGACGCGTTCATCACCGAACTGCGCGCGCTCGTTCCTGAACTGGAAATATGGCAAGCATTCGAGGTCGAGCGCGCCGAAGATATCGCAGCAGCGAACGCTTCTGCAGCCGACCTGGTGCTGCTAGATGGCGGCAAGGGCGAGGGCCGCGCTTTCCCCTGGGAGCTGCTGGATCGCATGGAGCGCCCCTTCGCGCTGGCCGGTGGGCTTTCGCCGCAGAATGTCGGCGCCGCGCTTTCCGCGTGCCAGCCCCTCATCGTGGATGTGTCGAGCGGCATCGAAGCGCCTGTGCGAGACGCGAGCGCTGACACGAACGGAGACGCGCCGATCACGCTCGACACCGCGCGCGCTGCTCCCCGCAAGGATCCCGCAGCCATGGCTGCGTTCATCGAGGCGGTCCGCTCCACCCCCACCGAAGCAGCCGCGACCCACCAACCCCCTACCCCCAAAGGAGGAACCAACGTGACCACTAAGACCAACGCGCCCGCCAAGGGCAGCGCGACCGATACCGCAAGCGCGTCCGACATCGCAAGCGCGCCCGACGCCGCCAGCGCGACGCCGCAAGCCGACGCGCCCCACGAGAACGGACGATTCGGCATTCATGGCGGGCAGTACGTGCCTGAGACGCTGATGAACGCCGTGAACGAGCTCGAAGAAGCCTACTTCCATTACAAGGACGACCCCGAATTCAAGGCCGAACTGACCGCACTGCTGAACGACTACGCGGGCCGCCCGTCGCGGCTCTACTTCGCTGAACGCCTGACCAATGAGCTGGGCGGCGCGAAGATCTACCTGAAGCGCGAGGACCTGAACCACACGGGCGCGCACAAGATCAACAACGTGCTCGGCCAGGCGCTGCTGGCGAAGAAGATGGGCAAGACACGCCTGATCGCCGAGACCGGCGCGGGCCAGCATGGCGTGGCCACCGCCACCGCCGCAGCGCTGCTCGACCTGGAGTGCGAGGTGTTCATGGGCCGCGAGGACACCGAGCGCCAGGCGCTCAACGTCTACAAGATGCGTCTGCTGGGCGCCACCGTTCACCCCGTCGATTCGGGCACCGCGACGCTGAAGGACGCGGTCAGCGAGACCCTGCGCGAGTGGACCAACCGCGTGGACGACACGCACTACTGCCTCGGCTCGACCATGGGCCCGCATCCGTTCCCCGTCATCGTGCGCGATTTCCAGTCGGTCATCTCGGCCGAGATCAAGGAACAATGCCTCGAGCGCGAAGGTCGTCTGCCCGACGTGGTGATGGCCTGCGTGGGCGGCGGGTCGAACGCGATGGGCACGTTCTACAACTTCATCGACGATGCTGAGGTGCGCCTGATCGGCTGCGAAGCGGCAGGGCGCGGCATCAACACGTTCGAGACCGCGGCCACTATCTCGACCGGGTCGCTCGGCATCTTCCATGGCATGAAGAGCTACTTCTGCCAGGACGAATACGGCCAGATCGCGCCCGTCTATTCTATCAGCGCCGGGCTCGATTACCCCGGCATCGGCCCCGAACACGCGATGCTGCACGACACCGGGCGCGCCGAATACGTCGCCGTGACCGACGACGAAGCGGTCGAGGCGTTCGAGCGCCTGAGCCGCCTGGAGGGCATCATTCCCGCCATCGAAAGTTCGCACGCGCTCGCGCATGCCATGAAGATCGCGCCGGACATGGCGCCCGACCAGATCATCGTCGTGACGCTTTCGGGCCGCGGCGACAAGGACTGCGCCGCCATCGCCCGCTACCGAGGAGAGGACATCCATGAGTAACGAATCCATTCGCGCTGCCTTCGCTGACGGCAAGGCGTTCATTCCCTTCATCACCTGCGGAGACCCCGATCTCGAGACCACCTGCGCGCTGGTGCGCGCGTTCGCCGATGCGGGCGCGGCCATCATCGAGCTGGGCATCCCGTTCTCCGATCCGACCGCGGAAGGCCCGGTCATCCAGGATGCCAACATCCGCTCGCTGGCGGCAGGCACCACCACCGACGACGTGTTCGCGCTGGCGCGCCGCTTGCGCGAGGGGGACGCGGATCATACGCCCGTGAAATGCCCGCTCGTCATCATGACGTATGCCAACGTGGTCTTCCATTACGGGACCGAGCGCTTCTGCGAGCGCGCGGCGGCCGCGGGCATCGACGGGCTGATCCTGCCCGACGTTCCGTTCGAGGAGAAGGGCGATTTCGCCGATGCGTGTCGCTCGCACGGGCTCGCGCTCATCTCGATGATCGCGCCCACCTCCGACGAGCGCATCGCCATGATCGCGCGCGAGGCGGAAGGTTTCATCTACCTGGTCAGTTCGCTGGGCGTGACAGGCATGCGCAGTAATTTCACCGCTGACCTGGGCACCATCGTGGAGAAGATCCGTCGCGTGTCGGACGCGCCCATCGCGATCGGGTTCGGCGTGTCGAATGCGCAGCAGGCGCATGACATGGCGGCGCTGGCCGATGGCGCGATCATGGGCAGTGCGATCGTCAAGCAGATCGGCGAGCACGGCACGGATGCGCCCGCGGTGCTGGCCCCGTTCGTGCGCGAGATCGTCCAAGCGATCGAGGAGAACTGACCGCTCGCGTCCTGGCTGGTGAGACTCCCAGCAGCTGACCGCTCGCGTCTTGGTGGACTACAAACAGCTGACCGCTTGCGTCTTGGTGGACTACAAACAGCTGACCGCTTGTGCTCCTGGACGGGTCGAACGCGCTGCAAGACCGCTTTTGCAGCGAAATCGCCAAAAAATGCAAGAGATTTGCGGTTGTATGCACAATCTTGCGATTCCGAAAACCCCGACCTGGGGTTTTCGCATTTTGGGACCTCGAAATCAGCTCGCCATACCCCCAAATCACCTCAAATGACGTGATTTTGTGCGTACGAACGCAAATCTCTTGCAAACAACGGCCAAATCGCTGCAAAATCCGCGTGACGAATGCGAACTCTCACGCAAAAGCAGCAGAAAGATAGTTGGATAGGAAGCGCTTGAAATCGCGGGATGCTTCCTTCTCCATGCCGCGCGGCGTGATGGTGAGACGCACGAACCTGCGAAACTCATCATCCACCAGCGGAAACCATACGCTCCCTTCGTCGAGCGGGCCCCAGCTGTACTCGGGCCAGAACCCGACGCCCATGCCGAGGCACACCATCTTGCGCACGACCGAGGGATTCTCGCTCTCGAAGGCGACATGCGGGTGAAAACCGCGCGACGCACAAAGACGATCGCACTGGGGACGAAGTCCCCGCGAGCCTGCTAGCAGAATGAAGCTTTCCTCGCGCAAGCTGTCGAGGTCGATCGCACGGTGAGACTTCCGGGCACCAGCCTCGGTCTCGAGCAAGTCGCTCGCGCTCGCGGACGACAGCGCGACGCCGATGCGCTCGGCGAAACCCGCGCCCCGCGGTTGCTTCGTCCACGGCTCGGAAGCGATGATGATATCCGCGAAATCGGGGCGATCCTCTTGCGTGACCTTGAACACCACCTCGGGATGATCGACCGAATATTCCGCGATCGCGTCGACCACCAGCACCGATGCCGACTTCATGCAGATGCTGATGGTGGCCTGCTCGTTAGCGGAGAGCGCGCGAAGCGCGCTTTCGATGCCGTCGAGCTCTTGCAGCGGCGCGGCGCAGCGATCGCGTAGATACGCACCTTCGGGAGTCAGGCGGATATTGCGGCCATCGCGTACGAACAGCTGCACGCCCAGCTCATCCTCCAAGCGATGGAGCGCGCGCGTGAGCGCGGGCTGCGCGATGGAGAGCTGCTGCGCGGCGTTCGTGACATGCTCGGTCTCGGCCACCGCCATGAAGTATTTGAGCTTGTTCAGATCCATTCGCGCCCTGCTTTCTTTCCTCGCAAACATCGCTTCTTTTCCAAGCAAAATGATACCTTTACGGTATATATATTCAACATTATTTATATTGTTAATGAATCGATTTCAGCGCGAAAATGAAGTCAGGAAGCAAAGCGAAATCACGCAAAACAGCACCGCACGCATGGTGCGACCATTAAGGCGCGGTCGAGCTTGAAGTGCGCGAGGGGCACCCAGCAAGAATGGCGCGAGCGAAATGCACGAGGTGCGTTCAGCAGAAAGCACGCGGCGCACTCGACAGGAAACACGTGAGCGCGAAATGGCGCGGAACGTACGCACGAAGACGAAAGGAAGCGACCTGACCTATGTTCTTAGCGGAGATCTTGGAAGCGGGAATGCTGGTGTGCTTCGGCCTCTCGTGGCCGATGAACGCGTGGAAAGCCTACAAGGCGCGAACCGCGGCAGGCACCAGTTGGCAGTTCCTCGCGCTGATCTGCCTGGGGTACGGATGCGGTGTGGCGGCGAAGTTCTCGCTCGGCGCCATCAACTGGGTGGTGGGCGTCTACCTGCTGAACTGCGTGTTCCTTGCCATCAACTGGGCGGTCTACTTCCGCAACCGTCGCCTGGATGCTGAACGCTCCGCGAAATTCGCGAAGAGCGCACAGGCCGAAGCGAAGCGAGAGATCGAAAGGGAGACCGAAAGCAAGATCGAAAACGAGCAGGTCATGAGCGCGGAAACAGGAGACTTAGCCGCTGTCTTCACATCGCGCGTGATGAAGCATTCTTGTCGTACGTCCTACCAAGAATGAATCGAGCATCCGTGTACGATTGCGCTGCGAACCAAATTTGAACGTCTTTGAAAAGGGCAGTTTCGCTTCCGGGCGCGCGGCACACTCGCTCCCTAGCGCGCGGCAGCTTCGCTCGGCTCGAGCGCGGGCGTGTATTCGACCACGGTTGCCATGAGCGCGCGCACCACGTCGCTTCGGCTGATGGTGCCCTGCAGCTTGCCTGCCTCCACCACGGGCACCTTCTTGATGCGCTTGCTCGCCAGCAGCGCGCACACGTCGTCGATCGAGGTGGTCTTGCTCACCGAGACGATCTGGCGCGTGGCGATGTCCATCACGTTCGCGGAGAGCGCGTCGGCGAAACGCTCGTCGAAATTGCGCAGGTCACGCAGCATCGCCAGGCTGCTCGCCAGGTTCAGAGCGGGCTCGTCCTGCTTACCGATGGCAGCCAGCACGTCACCATCCGACACGAAACCGACCACGGCATCGTTGGCGTCGACCACGGGAAGTCCGCTGGTCTTGCGCTCGATCAGGCGCTCCATCACCTCGCGCACGGTCGCGGTGGCGAGCACCACGTAGGGCGCCTTCATCACGGATGCTACGGTGATGGGCTCAGCCGGCGCAATTGCCACCTCTTCGACCTGGGTCGGAAGGGGTGCAGCGCCCTCTTCGGCACGCATCGCATGGCGCTTGCGAGCGTAGACGAACGCGACGATGAGGCCGATCAGCGCGATGGCGCTGGCCACGGCCACGGCGCCCGAGAAGCCTTTGGCCTGCGCAGCATTCGCCGCCGCTCCCCCGGCCTGCGCGCTGCCCGCGATGCCGGAAAGGATGCCGATCAGCAGCGAGGGGCCGATGGAAGCCGCGATCTGGATGAACGTGTTGAGGATGGCCACGCCATGCGGGTACTCGTCGGGTGGAAGGGTTTGCAGACCCGCCGTTTGCGCAGGTGAGAAGATGAATCCGAGGCCGCCGTAAACCACGATCGACGCGCCCAGCACGCCTAGCAGCGAGAACGCCGGCGACACCAGGCAGACCGTGATCTGGCCGACCGCGATCAGGCAGAAGCCCGCCGGCAGCAGCGGCCAGCAGCCGTGCTTGTCGTAGATGCGGCCGCTCACCAGCGACGTGCCGGCGTTCACGAGAATGGGAGCGAGCAGCAGCGCGCCGGCCAGGAACGCCGTGGTGCCGAGCGCGCCTTCGAAGTAGAGCGGCAAGAGCACGCTCATGGAGAACGACGTGAGCATCGCCACGATCATGAGCACGCAGATGGGCGCGAACAGCGGGTTCTTCAGCGGCCGCAAGTTCAGCAGCGGGTTGTCGATGCGGAACTGGCGCACCACGAAGCCAGCCAGGATCGCGATGCCCGCCACGAGGAAGCACACGGCAGATGCGGGCGACGCCATGATGCTCGAGAGGCCCTGGACCAGGGAGAACAGACCGAGCGCGGAGAGCACGACCGACAGGACGTCGAGCTTGATGGGGCGCGGTTCGGCGATGTTGCGGATGCAGAACGCGCCCGCGATGCCGAGGATGAAGATGATGACGACCGGCGGCAGGAAGATCGCGCGCCACCCCAGCGACGTGACCATGATACCGCTGACCACGGGCGCGAACGCCGGGCCGAACGTGATCATGCAGCTGCCGATGGCCAGGTAGGTGCCCATCTTCGTCTTGGGCGCGACCGCGAGCACGGTGCTCATCATGGTCGGGATGAAGATGCCGGTGCCGATGGCCTGGACCAGGCGTGCGGCAAGGAACAGCGGCCACGTGGGCGCGAGCAGCGCCGCGGCCAGGCCGAACGCCAGGAAGCCGACCGCCATGAGGAAGAGCGTTCGCAAACGCAGGCGGCGGTTCAAGAACGCCGTGATGGTGACGACGATGGCCGTGACGATCATGTAGCCGGTCACGAGCCACTGCGCCATGTTCGCGTCGATCGAGAATTCGCCCATGATGCTGATGAGCGCGACGTTGACGGTGTTCTCGTTGAACGAGGCGACGAAGGCACTGCCGTAAAGCACGGCGAGCATGGGAATGACGTTTCGGATGTTCATGGTCTCTCCTGCTGGTGGTGCAGATGCGCAGCCGCAGGAGCGTGAGGACGCGAGCAGCCGCACAACTGGACTTACGTTGGAAAACTACTCGTTGCTTGAGGCCGATTGTAAGAAAACATGCGCGCGTGCGGGCGCGACGCTTACGCGAATGGTGGGCACGAAAACAGGAGCGGCGGATGCGGAACGGGTGCCGTTGAAGGTGGCGCGGGTGACGCGTTTTTGGTTAAATGCATCTATGAGAACTGAACGCGACAACGAACGCCGCACCGCGCACGCTGAAGCTGCCTGCGAACGCACTATGGCGCCTGCCGCCCGCGATGCTGCCGCACGCACGAGCGCGAACGAGACCACGAGCTCCCGCGGCACGTTCGCACGCGATGTCGCCGCGCGCGCATCGTCGCATCGTGCGCTGCTGGTGATCGTGGCCATCGCGATCGTCTTCACCGCCTCCACCCTGCGCTCCACCCTCACCTCGATGGGCGCGCTCACCGTGTGGGTGCAGAACGATCTTATGCTCTCATCAGGCGCGATGGGCATGGTCACCACGCTACCGCTGCTCGCGTTCGCCGCCTCGGCCATCTTCATGAACAAGATCTCGGAGCGCTTCGGCAACAGCCGCGCGCTCGCCATCGGCTGCGCCGCCATCGCGGTGGGCATCGTCTGGCGATCGTACGGCGGCGACGCGGGGCTGTTCGGCGGCACCGTCCTTCTGGGCGTAGGCATCTCGGCAGGCAACGTGCTCTTGCCCGCGGTCGTGCGCGAGCGCTTTCCCCTGCGCGTCGGCGTGATGACCGCGCTCTACACCACCACGATGAGCCTGTTCGCCGGAGGCGCAGCGGGCCTTTCATCAGGCCTGATGGAATCGATCGGCGATTGGCGCACGATCCTTGTCGGGGTCGCGCCGCTGGCCGCCATCGGCGCGGTGCTGTGGGTGGTCGTGCGCTGCTTGACCAACCGCGCTGGCGAAGGCGACAAACGCGGCACCGTTCGCCCGCCCGTGAACGCGAGCGACAACTCATCGGCCACCACGAGCGCGAACGAAGGTCGCTCCCGCGCCCCGCGCAAGGGTCTCGGCCTCTTCAGCGCACACATCATGAAAAGTCCGATCACCTGGTGGATCACCGGGTTGTTCGGCGTGCAGTCGATCCTGTTCTACGCCATGGTTGCGTGGCTGCCCTCCATCCTCGGAGCGGCCGGCGTGAGCGCGAGCGCCATCACTACGTGCGTGACGCTCTTTCCGATCGTGGGCATCCCCTGCACGCTCTTCCTCCCGATGATCGCGCAGCGCTTGAAGCGCCAACGCCTGCTGGGCGCCACGATCGGCCTGCTGGTGTTCCTGGGCGTGGCCGCGCTCTTCTTCGTACGCACCGACGAGGCCGCTATCGCGGCGGTCACGCTGGTAGGCTTCGCGCTGGGCGGCCCGTTCTGCCTGTGCATGTTCTACTTCGGCGTGCGCACCGAAGACCCCGACGACGCCGCGAAGCTCTCGAGCTTATCGCAGACCTTCGGCTATCTGATGGCCGCGCTCGGACCCGCGTGCCTCGGCCTGATCGTCGACCTGACGGGTTCGTGGTTCGTGCCGCTTACCATCATGCTGGTGCTGGGCGCGATCCTGACCGTGTGCGGTTGGAAGACCGGCGCGGGCACCATCCCCGCACCCACCGATCAGTAACCCCCGCTTCGTGCACGGCCGCGCTGCGAGCCGCGACACCGCACAGAAACCACACGAACACTGGTGAACTTGAACGTCGCGGCATCCCGCGCACAGAAGTGCGCGAATCGTTCACGAACCCGCAAATGCCCGCAAGAAGCTACAACGTCGCGGAGAGCGGCTCGATCGCCATGATCTCGGCCTCGTTCGCGTCTAGCGAATCCCAGAGATCGATGTTGCGTTGCATGTTCATCCAGTATTGAGGCGTCGTGCCGAACACGCGCGCGAGGCGAAGCGCCATCTCGGCACTGACCGCCCGCCGCTCCCGCACCAGCTCGTTCACGGTCTGGCGCGAGACCTTCAGCAGTTCGGCGAGCTTCGCCACGCTGATGCCGAAATCGGGCATGAATTCTTCGCGGAGCATCTCTCCGGGATGCGTGGGCTTTCGTTCTATGAAGAGCAGCTGGTCTTCCTTCATCGTGCACCTCATCTGTGATAGTCGCATATCTCGACGTCGAACGCATCGTTGCCCTCGAATGTGAAGCAGATGCGCCACTGATCGTTGATGGAAATGGAATACTGGCCGAAGCGGTTTCCCTGCAACCGATGAAGACGATTGCCAGGCGGGACCTTCAGATCCTGCACGCGATAGGCGTTATCGATCATGTCGAGCTTGCGGAGCGCGCGCGGCACGATGTTCGCAGGAAGGGCGTTCGATACGACTTGCGCGAAGAGCGCCTCTGTTTCCTTGTCCGCGAACGACTTGATCAATCTTTCATCCTTTCCGCACCTATTGTAACGCATCACGTGACACTTTACAAGAAGACGGTCTCGTCCTGCGAATCAAGATGCGACCGCCCCTGCGAAAAGCGCCGTACTCGACCCCGCGAAGAGCAACTCGATCACCCCTGCGACCGACCACCGCGCGCAATGCACGCTCGCGGCGCAAGGGTTCACAATCGCTGCGCACGGGAGTACAGTGAGGCAGCTTCGTTCGCCCGACCGCGAGCGAACCGACACCATGGCAGCATTGGATGCACGAACATACCAGACCATCTTGCGAGTGAAGCCGGCGCGCGCGTTCGACGTGGGCGGCCTGCTCATGCGCCTCTACGTCTACATGGTCAACATCGGCGTGGTGACCATGCTCACGCTGGCGGGGTACTCGTTCCTCGTAGCGGGCCTGGTCGCATCCGCCATCGCGCTGTCGACCTTCCTCATATCGCCGCGGCTCGCGAAGCTGATCGACCGCAAGGGCCAGCGCACCGTGATACCGTGGGCGACCTGCATTCCCGTGGTGGGAACGATCGCGATGCTCGTGTGCGTCGTCGTGCACGCGAGCCCTTGGATGCTGCTGCCACTCGCGATCCTGATGGGTGCGCTCGTCTCGCCGCAAGCGCTGGTTCGCGCGCGCTGGACCTACCTGATCCGTACGCACCGCCTCGGCAACGCATCCCCCACGCTCCACGGCGTGTTCTCCTATGAATGCCTCCTCGATGACCTGGGGTTCTTGGTGGCACCACCCCTGGCGATCTTCCTCGCCTCCACCTTCGTGCCCATCGCGGGGCTTTCGGTGGGCATCGTCGCCTACGTGGTGGGCGCCGTGCTGATCACGACCTCGCGAACCACCGAACCCACGGTCGGCTGGACGCCCGATAACGAACCCGAAGAAGCAGAGCTCACGAACGAAACCGCCGCCGAAGGCGAGATCGGCCACGCACCCGAGGCCGCCGCTGAGAGCGACCGCGAACGCAAGCGCAGCATCTTCCATCTTTCGCCTGTCGTGCGTATCCTGTTCGCCATGATGTTCTTCGTCGGCGCGTTCTTCGGCGTGCTCGACGTAGCCACCGTGTCCTTCGCAGAAGGCACGGGCGATGCCAACGTCGCCAGCGGCGCGCTCATGCTGCAGGCCGTCTTCTCGATGGGAGCCGGCTTCCTGTTCGGCATGGTGCGTCTGCAGGTCCGCCTCACCACGCAGCTCGTCGTTCTGGCGGTGTGCCTCAGCGTTTCGTTCGCCACCACCGCGTTCATCGATTCCGTGCTGCTGCTCTACCTGCTCACTTCCCTGCCGGCCATCTTCTATGCGCCGCTGCTCATCATGGTGAACGCGACCTGCGAACGCGCCGTTCCGGGTGCGCGCTTCACCGAAGCGATCGCCTGGGTGAACGCGGGCTGCACGTGCGGGCTCGCGCTCGGACCGACGCTGGGTGGCGTGGTGATCGACAGCTTCGGCGTGCTCGCCACCTTCCAGGTGGGCGGCGTGGTCGTGCTGATGGTCGGCGCGATCGCCCTCGTGTTCAGACGCAGGTTGCGCCACAGCATCCGTTAGAGCTGCGGCGCACCTTCCGTAGCGTATCCGAGATCCGCGAGCGCCAAGCCTCGCAGCGAGCGCGCGAGCACCCCTAGTGGATGCCGGGCCAGACCGCGCCCGGCGCAGGACCCACCACGTCGCGATTCGCGTCTGTGGTCGGGATGACGCCGAATTCCTTCAGCAGCCCGTAGATGTCCGTGTTCTCGATCTCCTTCAATCCCTTCGATAGCAACAGCTTCTCGAGGATGTTCATATTCATGTCGGTGGCGGGCTTGCCGTCGCGCAGCAGCACGGTCGCGTTCAGCAGAACGCGCAGGTCGAAGCAGCTTCCCCACACCTCGGGCACGCCGCGATCGATGTCGAGCAGCGTGTAAACCGCCTCCATGCCGGTGCGCATCGAGTACTCGGTCGTGAAGATGGTGTCGCGCGGCGTCTCGGCGAACTGGCCGATGAACGCGAAGTTCACCGCGCCTTCAGGCACCACCAGCGGGCGGTCGCCTTCAGCGCGCGGCATGAAGAACGCCGTGATGTAGGGCATCATGCACGGGATGGTGTTCGCGCTGTTCGTCGCCAGCTCCTCGATCTGATCCTCGGGAACGCCCAGGTGATAGAGCCATTCCTCGCAGATCTCGATGCCGGTGCAGTCGCGCATCGGCTTCTTGATGTAGTCGCCGGGCACATCGGTGAACAGACTGTAGACCCATACGCACACGGTGCCGGGCTTCTGGTCGCGGAACTGCGGCTGGCGGTTGATGGTCCAGCTGAGCAGCCAGCTCGAGTCCTTCACGGACACGATGCCGCCCGTCACGACGTTGCCCGACAGCGGATCGCGCTTGCAGATCTTCTCGATGTAGGGAATGATCTTGTCGTCGAGCGTGGTGACCGTCGCGCTCTCCCAGTTGCTCTTCGCCGGGTCACCGCAGAATTTCTCGGGGTGGCCGAACGCGGGGTTCTGGACCGCGATGCGCTTCCACAGATCCCAGCCGTCGCCCGCGGTGAGCGTGGGGTCGAACTGCGCGGCTTCGGTCTGGCTGCCGAAGCTCGAATGCGCCACGCAGCTGCCCGGCGTGATGAACACCAGGTCGTTCTCCGTGAGTTTGATCGATTCCTCGGGCGCTTCCTCGATCGCGCCGCCGCCCTGCACGCCGGTCGCGGCATCTTGCGCGGCCTGGCTGTCGTTGCGGCGCAGGACGATCTCGTTCGCCATCTTGCGCGCGATATCCTTCGCGTCGTCGCACGAGAAGTTCACGTCGGTGACATGCGTGTTGAACTGGAAGTCGACGCCGTGTTCCTCGAGGTAGTTCACCATCGGCAGGATCATGGATTCGTACTGGTTGTAGCGCGTGAAGCGCAGCGCGCTGAAGTCGGGCAGGCCACCGAGGTGGTGGATGTAGCGCGTCACGTAGCGCTTCATCTCGAGCGCGGAATGCCAGTTTTCGAACGCGAACATCGTGCGCCAGTACAGCCAGAAGTTCGAGTCGAGCACTTCGTCCGAGAAGTAGTCGGTGATGGGCTTGTCCTGCAGGTCGGCCTCAGGCGTGAAGAAGAGATTCATGATCTCCATGCAGGCCTTGTCCGACAGGTTGAACTTGTTGTCGGTGTGCGCGTCCTGGCCGCGATTCACCGTCGCGCGGCACAGCGAGTAGTTCGGGTCGCGCTTGTTGAGCCAATAATAGTAGTCGAGCACGCTGACGCTGGGGTCTTCGATGGAGGGGATGTCGCGGAACAGATCCCACATGACCTCGAAGTGATTGTCCATCTCGCGGCCGCCGCGCATCGTGTAGCCCAGCTGTGCGTAATCCCAGCCGTCGCAGGCGCCGCCCGCGCGCGGGTCGCGTTCGAGGATGTGGATGTTCTTGCCGGGCATCTGCGCGTCGCGCACCAGGTAGCACGCCGCCGTGAGGCCCGCCAGGCCCGAACCGATGATGTAGGCCTGCTTGTCCTCCACCCCTTCAGGTTTCAGTGGATGGGCGAACGCCTCGTAGTTTCCGCTTGAATAGTACATGATGAACCTCCCCTTCGTAAGATCGCGCCGCCGTGTCGCGGCCGCTGACAGGCTCTTTCCTGTCGCGTTCGCCTGCTCGATCGAGCTGGCTTTTGGGCCGGACAACATCGTTCAACGCGCGCCGATCAAGGGGCATCGTATCATCCGGCGCGCGTGGGCTGGACGTGCACGACCAACGTGTTGAAGGAGCGTTAGCAAGCTGAAACCTCCCACCCGCGCGAACGATATCGATAGAACATCTGTTCGTTTTCGTGCTATAATGAGCGGTATGTCAAACTGGCCGAAAACATATTGCTGCATCGATCTGAAAAGCTTCTACGCCAGCGTCGAATGCGTCGACAAGGGGAAGGATCCGTACACATGGCGCCTGGTGGTGGCGGACAAGTCGCGCACCGAAAAGACCATCTGCCTGGCGGTCTCCCCTGCCCTGAAGGCGCTCGGCGTGCCCGGGCGTTGCCGCCTGTTCGAGGTCCCGAAGCACCCCACGTTCGACATCGCCAAGCCGCGCATGCGCCGCTACATGGAGGTGTCCGCGCAGATCGTGTCCATCTACCTGCGCTTCGTCAGCGCGGCGGACCTGCACGTCTATTCCATCGACGAATGCTTCATCGATCTGACGCCCTACATCACGCTCTATAAGAAGAGCGCGAAGGACCTGGTGAACATGCTGCGCGAGGCGGTATTCGCCGAAACGAGGATCACCGCTACGGCGGGCATCGGGCCGAATCTGTTTCTGGCGAAGGTGGCGCTGGATGTCACCGCTAAGCACGACCACGACAACATCGGCGTGCTGGACGAAGCCAGTTTTCGTGATGTCATCTGGGATCATCGTCCCATCACCGACATCTGGCAGATCGGACGCGGCATCGCGACGCGTCTCGAGAAGTTCGGCATCCGCGACCTGCGCGGCGTGGCGCATGCGGATGCGGATCTGCTGTACAAGGAATTTGGGGTGAACGCGGAATTCTTGATCGACCATGCGTGGGGGCTCGAGCCGTGCACCATCGCCGAGATAAAGGGCTACGAACCGGAAAGCACCTCATTCGGCAACGGGCAGGTGCTGCCGTGCGACTACACCTTCGAAGAGGGACGCATGATCCTGCGCGAGATGGTAGACGAGACCGTGCTCGACCTGGTCGATAAGCGCGTCGTGACCAGCCATATCCACCTGCATGTGGGCTACAAGAAGGCCAGCGATGCAGAGGGCGAAGGCGGGGCAAACGCAGAAGCCAACGTGGGGGCCAGTGCGAAGAGCGCTCGCGCGGGGGCCAGCGCCAGCACGAATCCACGGCGCCCGAAGCCGGGCACCTACGTCAGTGGCAGCAAGAAACTGGGGTTCGCGTCGAATTCGTTCACCAAATTGCTCGCAGAAGTGGACGAGCTCTATTGCGAGAAGGTCGACCCCACGCGCGCGATTCGGCGCATCAATATTGCGTTCGGGCATCTCGAGCCAGAAGAATACGCCACCTACAGCCTGTTCACCGACGTGGCGGCCGAAGAAGAGGAGCGCGCGCGACAAGACGCGTTGCTCGAGATCAAGCACAAGTTCGGGAAGGATGCTGTGATGCGCGGCACCTCCTACAAGGAAAAGGCGCGTGGCATCGAGCGCGCACATCAAGTAGGTGGGCATCATGCGTAGAGAGGAACGTTCGGTCGAGAGCATGAAGGCACGGGATGAACTCTCGGCTGAAAGCACGATGGCCCGGGACGAGCTTTTCACTAGCTCGGATGCCGACTATCAGGCATTCCTCGCTCAGTCGCGTGGTGCGGCCCACCCAGAACGATACACGCTCGGCAAGCCGCATCCCGATCGCGCGCGGCAGTTCAAACCCTTCGCAGCACTGCGTGGCTATGAAGAGCTGGTGGCACGCGCGATGGCAGAAGCGAACGAGCCTCACGATTTCACCGCGCTCGAAGAATCCTGCTGATAGCAGTGCTCGAACGAATGCTACCCAACAGAGAACGAGCCCCGCGAAACCGCAGGGCTCGAATGATCTTATTGGCTGAAGCATCAGTCCAAACTCGCTATCCAAGCTTTCTCACATCAAGACGCCGGCTCTCACGATGAGATCCTCTCTTGATCGGGATGCTCTTACTTGCTCGTATCGGAATCCGTCGTCGCATTCGTGGCTGCTACCGTAGTGCCCATCTTACGCCTGTTCACTACGATGTACGAGATCAGGATGATGATCGCTACCAGTGCGATCCCTCCAGATACCGCCGCAAGGATCGGGAACTCTTCGCCCGTGCTCGCAAGCTGACCATTATGCAAGCCCGTTTCATATGCCTTGATGGTCTTCTCGGCATCTTCCTTATTCACCTTGTCGTTCGCCAGCATCTCGTCGGTCACCTCGAGCTCACCGCGATCGGTGTCGCTGCCCAGGAAGTCGTCGAATTCATCGCTACCGACCTCGATGTTATCAGGCAACGTGGCGATCATGTCGTCCTTGTCGAGGGTCGTATCGCCAGGAAGCGTGGTGGAATCGCCCGGCTTGTTCGCCTCGCCGTTGTCGCCGCCGCTGTTATCCCCGCCGTTACCTGTATCGTCATCCGCTGGCGGGATCGCTTCGTCCGGGACCTCAAGATCATCGGGCAGATACGTCGACTCTGGTGTGTAGAGCACGTTGATGACGTTGTTATCCGGGTCGGTTCCCAAGCGGATCTGCGCCGGATACGTGTCGATCACATACATATCGTCGAGCTTGTATTCATACGCGTCGCCATTGATGAGCTTGTCGAAGCGCTGATTGTCGAACGTCTCGGAGCCCATCTTGTAGAACTGCACGTCATCGGGCGCGAGCGCGTCGTGCCAATTGTCCGCCTCAAGATCGGCGCCCGTCATCACGTAATAGTTGACGGTGTATTCGCTGTTCCAAAGCTTCACGTAGATAAGATCCATCGTGTTCTTCGCTGGGTCGGTGGTCACCGTCAGATCGAGCGGCCATCCGTCGAAGAAGAAGTGTCCGGGCAGGTTGATCGCGTAATCCCATGCGTTCAGCACGTCGCCCTCATGCAACCCCGTGATGACGCGCTTACCGAGCACGCGTCTGTTGCCCTGGTCGAGCTCCATGTCGGGTTCGTCGTCATAGTTCGCGTATTCCAGATAGTTGATGGTGACGGTGCAGTCGTCCGCGGGCGTGGTGCCAAGCGGCTCTTCCGTATCGCCATCCTGTTCGACTACTTCGACCGTATTCGTGGTCACTTCGCCACCATCAGTAGTGGCCTCATCTTGCTGTTCGACGACGAGCGCCGCCTCGTTCTCGGGCGAATTCTCCGCCGATGCCGTCTTCACGCCCGAAAGGCTGAAAGCGCACACGAGACTTGCCGCGACGATGATGGCGGTCAAGATGAGAACCGGAGCATACTTCATGCCCGTTGTTTCTTTGCGTGTCATGTTGGTCTCCTTTTTCATAGCCAAGAGCGAGCAACCTGATTTCATTCTGTGCAGATACTATCAAGCTGACGTGCACAGACCACGTGCAGAACCGATCTGCAACCCTCATACCATCAAAGCGTCACCAAGCAGTTACTCGTCGATTCGCCCGCACGACTCGACGTTTTGCATTCGTTCTTCGATTTTTTGCAAGAGATTTGCAGTCGTACGCACAAAATCGGCGCTCTTAAGACTCTTCCGATAGAGAAGTAACGCCTTAAAATGCGCGACCTGGGTTTTTGCGAGAGATGCTCCGGATCGATCGAACGAAGAATTCGATAATGACCGCATTTTTGTGCTTACAAACACAAATTCGTTGCAATTTTTCGCGATTTCGCTGCAAAACACTGCCCGCGCTCAGGGTTCGATAAGAGAGCGCAGGTAGTCCGTGTATTCCTGCTTCAGCGTTTTCGGCGCAGCGATGCGTACCGTGCCGCCCAGCCCCGCGATCCACCCGAAGAACTGCTGCGACTTGCGCACTTTCACGATCGCTTTCGCGCTCGTATCGTCATGCGGATAGATGTCGGCGCCACTGCCGAAACGGTCCATGATGATCTCGACCTTGTCGCCGTCCACCAGCAGCGTTGCGGTGATCGGCTCGCCCGCGAAGCGCCCGAACATCTCGTATTCGTCGCGCTCGAACGCATGCTGCGCGATCTGGTCGTTCTTCGTCGCGCGCTCGTCCGCGAGCTCGAGCTTGTCGATGCGATCGATGCGAAACTCGGTCAGAGCATCACGCTCGTCGTTCCACGCGGTCAGGTAATAGTAGCCGTCCGCGAATGCGATTCCCACGGGCGTGACCAGGTGCTTCCTGCCATCATGCGTGGGCATCCGCTTGCCGTCGAGCCCGTATCGGTAATACATGAACGCCACCTTCTGGTGTTTGCGCATGGCCTCGTGGAGCATGTCGATGTTGCCGAAGACGCTCTCGTTCTTCGAGGTGATGCGGCCCGACACGTGGATGCGGCGATCGAGCAGCGCGCGCTGGCCGTCGCTGGCGAGCAACTTGAGGTTGGTGATGAGCAGGCGCGATTGTTGTTGGGTAAGGAACTTGCACGATTCGACCGCATCGACTAGGAGCATCAGCTCAGAGAGCGAAAAATCGCGGCGCTCGATGGCGTACTCGACGGGATTGCGCTGGTAGGTCTGGATGTCGATGCCGAATTCGCGCAGCGTTTCGATATCGCGGTAGAGCCCTTTGCGCTCGGCCTGAATGCCATATTCTTCCAGGCGCTCGATGATCTGACGCAGAGAAAGGCCGTGTTCAGCATCCGTTTCTTCTTGCAGGATGCGCATCACGTAGAGCGTCTTGAGCTTTGCTTTCGGGTTGTTCGCCATGAGCTTCGTGCCTTCCTGTGCGATAACGTGTGCAGTACCTATTATAGGACACCGAACGGCGCGATCCACGAGCTGCGATCATGCTACGTTTGCGGATCGCGCGCTGGCCGAGGCTGCGCGTTGGACGAGGTCGTGTGGCGAGCGAGATCCCCGCGCTGCGACGGTGCTCGGTGCCCTATGAATAGGTGTGCACGGATGCTTTGCTTCGCATCCAATCCCGTCATTCATTCTACGGAGCAGGCGCGCCTTGACTGTCCTGTCTATGGGACACGTTCCCATAAGATCGTGCGTAAACTGAAGACCGACGAAGACCAACGATTCGAGATTGCTAGGTGAAGATGAATGAAGACGATGCAGCAAAAGAACAGCAGGTCGATCAGGAGGAACAAGAGCGCGTCGACTACCTTGCCGACGTCCTTCGCGTTTGGGATTGCGATGAAGCGCAGTGGCTGGGCGCAGCGCCGATCGTTCTTCGGTTTGAGAACGAGGATGTTCTCGTCGGGTCGAGCTCCGCGCATCCCGCTGCTCTGCCTCTTGTAGAGGCGTCGTCGGAGGACGCGTGCCTGTGCTGGCGGCGCGACGCGGCCCTCTCGTTCCTGGTCGGGCTGAAGTTGAGCGCTCGCACCGCGCGCGAATGCATCGCGGGGCTATTGCGCATGCACGCAGCTGAAGCGCGCTTCCTAGAATTATGCGACCGGGAACTGGGAGCGGCGCGCTAGCTGATCCCCAGCCACAGGGCGATCTTCGGCACGTAGCCCATCACGAAGATGATGCCGATCAGGATCGGCACGCCGAACATGAGCCAGTAGCGCGACCAGCGCGGGAACTTCACGCCCTCGCCAGTATCGGCCGCTTTCAGGAAGTTGTCCCAGCCCCAGCCGCCACGCGTGACGCAGAAGATGACGTAGAGCAGGCTGCCCAGCGGCAGCAGGTTGTTCGACACGATGAAGTCCTCGATGGACTGGATGTCGCCGATGCCGGGAATCCCAACGCCCGACCACAGGTTGAATCCGAGTGCGCACGGCAGACTGAGCACGGTCACCAGCAGCGCAGTGCGCTTGATGGCCTGGCTGCGCGTGACATTCCACTTCTCCATCGTGAACGAGATGAGGCACTCGAATACCGCGATGATGGTCGAGAGCGCCGCAAAGCTCATGAACACGAAGAAGAGCGTCCCCCACAGCTGCCCGAGCGGCATCTGCTCGAAGACATTGGGCAACGTGACGAACACGAGCGCCGGGCCCTGATCGGGCGCGACAGCGAACGCGAAGCACGCGGGGAAGATGATGAGGCCCGCCACGATGGCCACCGCGGTGTCGAGGCCGCAGATGCGCAGCGCCTCACCGGTGAGCGCGCGCTCGTTGCCGATGCGACTGCCGAAGATCTCCATCGCGCCGATGCCCAGCGACAGCGTGAAGAACGCCTGGCCCATGGCCGCGTACACCACTTCTCCGAAGTGGCCGATGCCGCCGTCGAACATCTTGCCGAAGTCGGGCACCAGGTAGAATTCGAGGCCCTCCATCGCGCCCGGCAGCGAGACCGAACGGATGACCAGCGCCGCCATGACCGCGAGCAAACACAGCATCATCACCTTCGTGACGCGCTCGACGCCCTTCTGCAGGCCGAGGCTGCACACGAGAAATCCGATCACGATGACGACGAGCATCCACGCGATCAGCTCGGTGGGGCTCGCCAGCAGCGCGCCGAACACATTCGCCACGCCTTCCACGTCTTGCCCGACGAACGCACCCGTTGCCATCTTCGCGGTGTAGGCCAACATCCAGCCGCACACCACGGTGTAGAACATCATGAGGATCATGCAGCCGACGTACGACCACCAGCCGAACCAATTCCAACGACCCGACGGTTGCAGGCGCTGGAAGGCTTGCGCGCACGAACGCTGGCTCGCGCGACCGATCGCGAACTCCATGATCATGACAGGCAGACCCAGGATGACCAGGAAGATGAGGTAGAGCAGGATGAACGCCGCGCCGCCGTATTCGCCAGCGATGTAGGGGAAGCGCCAGACGTTGCCCAGGCCGATCGCACAGCCCGCGCTGATGAGGATGAAGCCGAGGCGCGAGGCGAAATGCTCGCGGGGTTTCTTGATCGACGCTTCTTGGTTGGTCTCGTTGGCGGCCATGGGTTCCTCTCGTTTCATCGTGCGCGATGGCGAACGTGCCGATGCACGGCGATGCGCATCCGTACGGCAGACGCACACTCGTCGTCCCGCTCGCGCGGGCGCGGCAAGCGTTCTGCATGTTGTCTTGAACGATATTGCATTTTATCAAGAGTCGCGGCTCCGCTCGCTGCCCTCCGAGCAAGTTGCGGACGAGCGGCGCAACACCAGGCGCACGGTTGCGAACCGGCAACGATTCGATGCTCGGCGCGTTACAGCAAGCTCACGACGCAACATACGCGGGACACGCGGGCATACACTGCCTATGAAATAGGAAAGAGCGAGCCGTGAGGTGAATAGTCCCATGAAAACGACGTATAAGAAGGATCATCATGCGCTGAAGGCGCTGCTCTCGATCGTGATCGCACTGGTCATGGTCGTCTCGTTCGTACCCAGCTCCGCTACCGCATACGCGCAGAACGCTTCGGACGCGGATACGACGGCGCAGACGAACGGCGCGAGCGGAACCGCCGGCTCGCAGCAAGCGAACGGGCAGAGCACGAGCGATGCCATTGGCGGGCAGGCTAGCTCCTCAGGGAGCGGCGAGACCACCAGCACGAACGATTCAGCGGCTGGGGTGAACACTCCGAACGGCACTTCGGCGGATGCGAACACGACGAACGGCTCCGCCGCAGGTGATGCCCCGAACGCGACGAATGCGCAGAGCGATCAGGCAGCCGCCGCGAACTCCGACGCTGCAGCTGAGACCCCTGCTCCCCCGCAAGCGCGCGTGGGCAGCACTGAGTACGCCACCGTAGCCGAAGCGATCGCAGGCGCTCAAGCAGGCGACACCATCACGCTGCTGCAGGACGTCGACATGACCTCGGCCGGCACGCTCACCATCTCCGACATGACGCTCGACCTGAACGGACACGCCATCTCGGCGAAGAACTTCACGCTCATCTTCCAGGGCGATAACGCCGTCATCCGAAACGGCGATTTCGTCGGCTTGGACGGCGCCTCGTACGGGCTCTTCTTCGGCGACAGCATGGAATCGCATAACGCGCTCATCGAGGACGTGAACGTGACCGGCGGCGTGAACGTCTTCAACTCGATCGGCGTAACGCTGCGCAACGTGAACGCCGATGCGAGCGCCACCAATTCGCCTTACTACGCCATCTGGTGCGACGTGAATGCGCAGGTCACCATTGAAAGCGGCACGTTCACCTCGAAGGGCGCCGCGGTGATCGGCCTCACCGATAAAGCCGCGGGCAAGCCCGACAGCGCGCTCACGATCGAAGGCGGTAACTTCTGCACGACGGGATCTTCGCCGCTCGTGCTAGGTGGCGATCGCTTCGCGCCCGTGGTGAGCGGCGGCACGTTCTTCACGAAGGACGTCGCGAACTACCTCGCGCCCGACCATTGCGTGCTCCCCGCTAGCGATGGCTGCTTCAAGGTGGTGGCGGAGAGCAACACGGTGCAGCTCGACAGCGACGATGCGACCGTGCCCGATAGCCTCGAGCTGATCGCGGTCGACACGACGCCCGCTGAAGAGGCGACCATCGATGAGGACGCGAGCGAGCCCGCCATCAAGGCCGAGCTCGACAAGGCGGGCGGCACGGAACACCTCTGGACCACCAACGTGATCCTGCGCAACAAGGTCACGCTCGAGGAGGCGCACGATATCGAGACCTCATTCGTGATCGGCTACCCCACCGGCATCGACGAGGCGAACTATCAGGACTACACGTTCGTGGTCATGCACCTGAAGACCGTGACCGAGGGCGATTCGGTGACCCAGGAGCCCGAGATCCTGGCGAGCGATCAGGTGGTGCCGCAAGCTGACGGACTGCACATCACTTCGTCGCTGAGCCCATTCGCGATCAGCTACGCGCTCACGGAAACGCCTGGTGGATCCGGGGATAGCGACCAGGGAACGACCACGCCTGATAAACCTGCGGTAACACCAGGATCGGGCAGCAGCGATACAGGCGCTGATAGCAGCACTGACACCACGGGCAGCCAGACGAGCACAGGCACGACGAATGCGAACGACGCGACAGGTACGACAGGCACCGATGCGAATAGCGCGGGCGCGAAGGCGAGCGTGAACACCGCGAATGGCTCCACGTCATCGAGCGCGAAGAGCGCTGAGAGCAACGCTTCCCAGGCGAGCGCGAATACCGCCACGGATGACGCCGGCCTCACGACCGTCACCTACGGGCGTGTTCACGTGGGACACCCTTCGGTCGCGTTCCTCGTGAACCCCTTCTGGTACGTGCAGACGCTCAATGAGATCTGGGTCGCAGTGTTCGGCGCTGCACTGCTCGCGATCCTGGCCATCGTGGTCGGCACCGTCGCGTACGTCAGAAGGAGCAAGAGAACGCAGAGCTAAGCCATGACCGCACCGCGAAAAGACACCTGGGTCTTCAATGCCCAAGCCACATCCACGCTGCTCATCGCGGCGTGGTATGTTGTTGGCGTCTTTCTTGCGCTTGCGGCGGTGCAGAATGGCGCAACGAGCGGCGGTGCGGTGAGCGGCGCAGCGACGCAAACAGGCGCAGCGGCGATCGCCTCTCCTCTGTTCGCGAGCGTGAGCACCTTCTACCAGTGGGGCGAGACCTGGGTCATCCCGCTGTTGCTCGGCGTGTTCTACCTGGGAGCGGGCTACCTCTTCCAACGCCACGAGCGCGTCGATTCGTTCGCGTCATGGCGCACGTTCATGAAGCGCAAGACCATCGTGCTGCTGACGCCATTCTTCGCGTTCACCATCCTCACGCTCGCCACCGCGAGCGTGGTCGGCACCGAACCCGAACTCATGCAGGTAGGTATCATCGCTGCGACGCCGGAGCTCACGCTGCCCGCGTTCGTGCATGCGGTGCTCGTCGACCCCGTCGGGCCGGTCGGTTACTTCATCGTGCTGTGGGGCTTCTTCATCATCGCGCGCACCCCGCGCACCAAGCGCGGCATGGGCGTGCTGCTGGTGCTCGCCCTCGCGGCGAAGGTGGTGGCGATCGGGCTTGCGAACGCCGATCTATCAGGAGTGATCCCTTATTACGCGATGCGCATGCTCGACAACTGGATCTGGTTCGTAGCGGGCATCGCACTGCAGTTCTTCGGCTTACAGGAGCGCGTTACGAAACGCTCGAGCGCGAGCGCTGCGGTGGCGGGATTCGTCGTGCTGGGCGCTCTCTTGTTCGCACTGCACTGGACCGGAGCAGCATCGCTCGCCATCCTGACGGCGCTGGGACTGCTCTGCTTCTATTGCGTGTCGGGCGCATGCTTCCTGCGCGGTGACCAGGTGCGATTCTACGGATTCGTGACGCAGTACACCATGGCCATCTGGTTGATGCACCAGATCCTGGCCAAGCTCTGCTTCTGCGCGCTGTTCGCGCTCGGCATCAGCTGGGTCGGGCCCGCAGCGGGCAGCCCGCTTGCGAGCGCGTGGGTGCCCATCTACGCTCTCACCTGCCTGTTCGCGTGCTATGTACTGCCGATCCTGGTGATGAAGGCGCTCTCGCGCGTGTGGAAGCTGGGCTTCATCGTCTACCCCAGCCGCTATCTGCCCGAGAAACTCTAGAGCGAATAGATGCGGTCGCAGAAATTCTGCACCAGCGCCAGGTCGTGGCTGATGAACAGGATCGCCATGCCGTGATCGCTGTAGAGATGCTTGAGCAGGTCCATGATGCGCGCCTGCACGGTCACGTCAAGCGCGCTCGTGGCTTCGTCGCAGATGATCAGCTTCGGGTCGCCAATGATCGCGCGCGCGATGGAGGCGCGCTGGGCTTCGCCGCCCGAAAGCTCGAAGGCGCGCTTGGTGGCGAACGAGCGATCGAGCCCCACTATCTCGAGCGCGCACCCCACTTTTTCCTCGCGCTCCTCGCGCGTGACCTGCGCGAACGCGGGATGGTACGCTGCGCCTTCCCAGATGGCATCGCTGATGGACATATGGTCGGAGAACGACGCTGCAGGGTCTTGGAACACCATCTGCATGTCGAGCCACGCCGTGCGCGCCTGGCGCTGTTCGGCGCGCGAGGGTTTCGGGGTCTTCGAGATGCGCCTTTTTGTGCCTCGACCAGCTACGTCGCCGAAGCGAACGGTCGCGTCGCTGAACGTGACGCTGCCCGCGTCCGCCTGCTCGAGCCGCGCGATGATGCGCGCAAGCGTCGACTTACCGCTGCCGCTCGGGCCGATGATGCCAACGCGCTCCCCTTCATCGAGCGCGAAGGACACCTGATCGAGCACGGGGGTCTCCTGGTCAGGGAAGAACTTCGTGATGTTGCTAACCTCAAGAAGCATGGCGCGCTCCCAACGGCTCGACGTTCACCGCACCCGTCGCGTGCGGGATCGCCGCGATGAGCGAGCGGGTGTAGAGGTCCTGCGAATCGTTCATGATCTGCGCGCTCGTCCTCGTCTCCACGATGCGTCCCTCGTGCATCACGATGATGCGGCTCGCGAACGAGGCCACCAGCTCGATGTCGTGGCTCACCATCAGGATCGCGAGGCCTTCCTGTTCGTTGAGCTCGCGCAACAGCTCGATCACGCGCGCCTGCGCCTGCCCATCGAGCGAACTGGTGGGCTCGTCGGCCAGCAGGAGCTGAGGGGATGCCGCCAGCGCGAAGGCCAGCGCGACCCGCTGGCACATGCCGCCCGAAAGCTCGGAGGGCAACGATGCCAGCACGCGATCGGGGTCCGCGAACCCCATGCGTTCGAGCGCGGTTCGCTGGTGGCTGCGCATCGTCTCGTGCTGCTGCGCGCGTGTCGTTCGTCCATCGCGATGGCCCCCGCCACGCAAGGCCTTCCCAGCTCGGACGTTCGCCGCGCCCTCGTGCGCGCGCATCACCTCGTCGAACTGCGCGCCGATGGTGAACAGCGGATCGAAGGAGCGCTCGGCGTTCTGGAACAGGTACAAGAGCGCGTTGCCCCGCAGACTGCGCATCTCACGCGCGCTCGCCCGCGTGATGTCGCGCCCCGCGAACACGATCGACCCCGCGTCGATGCGCGCCGTGGGCGGCAGCAGATGCGCGACCGCACGCAGAAGCGTGCTCTTGCCCGAGCCGCTCTCGCCCACGATCCCCACGATCTCGCCCGCGCCTACCGCGAGCGATACGTCGTGCACGGCCAGGGCACTGCCGTAAGAAACGTCTAGGTCGGTCACATTCAGTATGTCGCGCTCATCATGCACGTTGGTCTCATTCTCCCTGATCAGCGGCTACTCGATGTCCGCGTCGACCGTGACGAAGTAGTACTCGGATGGCGCCGCGTCCAACCCCGTCACGCCCTGACGCGCGATCACGCACGCGTCGGGATTCGCGAAGAAGATGAACGACGTGTCATCCAACACCTGCTGGGCGATCTGGCGCGCCAGCTGGTCGCGCTCGGCGGTGTCGAGCGTCTGGTTCAGCGTGGCTAGCAGCGCGTCAACCTCGGCGTTCGAATACTTGCCCAGGTTGCTCGATCCATTCGTGGCGAACTGGATGTTCGCGAAGTACGCCTGGTTGCCGGTGGGCGCCATCGCGCACGAGTCGAAGCACATATCGGGGTCGTCAGCCGCGAAGGTCTCGGCGTCCTCGAGGAAGTAGTCGGTCGGGACGATATTCAGCTTGATGCCTGCCGCTGCCAGGTTCGACTGCAGGTCGTCGGCTTCCTGGATGAAGCGTTCGTAGTTCGTGCACGTGTAGAGGTCGAGCGCGACCGACGTGCCGTCGAGCTCGCGCACCCCGTCGCCGTCCGCGTCCACGATGCCCGCCTCATCGAGCAGTCGTTTCGCCTCATCAACGCTGAATTCGCTCACCTCGACGTTCAAGCCCTCCGTGCCCCCGAACGGCAGCGTCTGGCTGTAGACGCCCCAGCTCGGCACCGCAGAATCCTGGCAGATCACGTCCGCGTAATTCTGGCGGTCGATGCACAGCGCGATGGCCGTGCGGATCGCCTCGTTCTGGATGAGCGGGTGGGTCATGTTCATGCGGATGAAGTCCGCGCGCGAGGTGGTGCGCGTGAAGGTCTGGTAGTCGTCGCCCGCAAGCGTCGCGCGCGCCGAGGCCGACGGCATCGCGATCGCGTCGATCTCGCCGTTCTGCATCGCCATCGTGAGCGTGTTGTCGTCGGTGAACGAGGTCAGCGTCACGCGGTCGAGCTTCGGCGTGCCGTCCCAGTAGCTGGTGTTGGGCTCCATGGTGATGTGGTCTTCCGCCACGAAATCGACCTTCTTGTAGGGACCGGTGGCGGGGGTATCGGTCGCGTAATCCACGCCGTCGCCCACGTAATAGACGCACAACAGCGGATCGCAGAGCGCGTTCTCGAAATCGGGAACGGCCTGGTCAGTGACGACCGTGAGCGTCTGGTCGTCAGCCGAGAGGCGCTCGATTGGCAGCGTCTCGGCGCCGCGGCTGTTCTCGGCGTAGGTGCGCTCCCACGCGGCCTTCACCGCCGCCGCGTCGACCGGCTCGCCGTTCGAGAACGTGATGCCGTCCTTGATCTTCACGATCCATGTCTTGCCGTCGGGGCTGGTGGCGGACTCAGCTAGCCACGGTTCGGGCGTGAGGTCGTCGCTCACACGGAACAGGTTCTCGACGATGCCGTAGTACGAGAGGTACCAGCTGTCCCATTCGGAGGCCGGGTCCATGCTCTCGGCGAAGAAATACGTGGTCGAACCCGCTTTCAGCTCCTTCGCGTCGCTCTGGCTGCTGCCCTGCGAGCAGCCGCTCGCGAACAGGGCGCAGAACGCCAGCGCCGCCGCGATGATGAGCGCAGCCGCCGCCTTCGTCGGTACGCTTGTGGCGCGCCATGCGCCTCCCGCGCGGCATACGCTTCCCCTTCGTGTCATGTTCTCCTCCATGTTCCCTCGTTTCCTCTCTCGTTTTCCTTCATCTCACAGCGCCTTCCGATCCCGACCACCCGCGCGCGCAGGTTCCGTCGTCGCTTCGGTCAGGCCCATCCGCCCGACCGCACAGAAGCGTTCGGGTTCCGGCGTCGCTCGTTCGAACTAACTTTGCTTCGCAAAGTGGATTTCGCACTTCGCTTTGGCCAAGTCACCCTCATCACTTCTGTACGATCGGCCGGATCACTCGACTCGATCCTGGACAGTGGAGCGTCGGGGCGCCTTGTCCAAAGCGAGGGAGAAATCCGCTTCGAAGCGTAGCGAAGAAGCTAGCTCGACCGAAGCGACAACGGCGCCCTGGCGCTTCGCTGTCCAGGATCCCCGAAGCCGAAAAGTCGCCTGATGATCGAGCGTTTCTCGACCTCGTGCGTTCGCACATCGAGCGCATCGCGCAGTGTATCGCCGAGCAGGTTGAAGATGACCACCGCCACGAACAGCGCCACCATCGGCACGAGCATGCACCAGATCGCATACTGGAACGTCGGCTGCGCCTCGGCCATCATCGCGCCCCACTCGTTCGTCGGCCGCGCCGGCCCCAACCCGATGAACGAAAGGCCCGCCATGGTCAGGATGATGTCGCTCATCGAGACCGCGGAAAGCACCGCCACCGGCCCGAGCGTCTGCGGCAGCAGGTACTTGCGAATGATCGCGCCCGGTCCTGCGCCGCACATGCGCGCCGCGTCGACGCACGTGGACAACTTGAACGAGATCGCGATGCTGCGCACCAGGCGCGCGTACTGCGTCCAGTAGACCGCCGCGATGGCAATGACCATGTTCATGAGACCCTGCCCCAGAATGCCTGCGATCGCGACCGCCAACACGAAGCTCGGGAACGCCTGAAAAGCAGTGATGACCTTGGTCAACACGAAGTCCACCGCGCCACCGAAGAACCCTGCTGCGAGCCCGACCACCGTGCCGATCACCAGCACTAGCACCACGACCGCGATGCCGAGCGTGACCGATTCCGACCCGCCGGCCAGCGTGCGCGCCAGAACATCGCGACCGAGCGTATCGCTGCCGAGCGCGAAGCCCGCCTCGCCCGGTGCCTTCAGCGAGAGCGCGAGGTTCGTGGCGTTCGGGTCGAAGGGCAGCAGGATCGGAGCTGCCAGCAGCACACCGACGAACACAACCGCGATGCCCAGCATGATGAAGAAGCGCGTGCGCGCGACACCCTTACGCATCGCACTCACCTCGCTTCGCGTTCACAGGTTCGTTCGCCACGCCTGTTTCGGCGCACATCATGCATTCACGGACTACAACTCGCTCGCCGGTCGTCGCCTTCAGCACGCTGCCCCGCTTCGCCGTGCGCGGGTCGATGAAGCGATACGCCCCGTCCACCAGCGCGTTGATGACCAGGTAGAGTACCGCCATAGCCAGCGCATACGCCCCGATGAACGGGTAATCGCGGTGCCCCACCGCCTCGATGGCGGCGAGTCCGACGCCCGGCCAGTTGAAGATGCTCTCGACGATGGCCGAGCCGCCCAGCAGCATGCCGAACGACACGCCCACCAGCGTGAGCAACGGAATGCTCAGGTTGCGCAGCACGTGCACCCACAGGATGCGCGCCTCGGAGATGCCGCGCGCACGAAGGCCGTCCACGTATTCACTGCCAAGCTGCTCGATGGCTTGGCCGCGCACCTGGCGCGCGAACCACGCCGAGAGCGGCAGCGCCATCGCGAGCGTGGGCATGAGGATGCCCGCGAAGTCGCGCGTGGCCATGACCCCGAACAGGTGCAGGCGGACGGAGAGCACGTAGAGCAGCAAGAGCGCGACGAAGAACGACGGCATCGAGTTGAAAAGATACGTGATGAACCGCATGACCTGGTCGAACACGCCGCCCCGGCGCTGCGCGCAGATGAGGCCGAGCGGGATCGCGATGACGAGCGTGAGCAGGATCGACGTGACCGACAACGCGAGCGTGTACGGGATCGCATCGAAGAGCATCTGCGCGACGGGCGCGCCCGTGCGAAACGACGTGCCCAGGTCGCCCTGAAAGAGGCTCGCCACCCAGGCGATATATTGCGCAAGGAAGGGCTGGTCAAGACCGAGTTCGGCGCGTTTCGCGGACAGCTGTTCCTCGGTCGGCACGATACCGACGCTGCTGAACGAGCGGATGGCGGCGTCGGTCGGCGAAAGATACGAGAGCGCGAACGCGATGATGCTGACCAGGAACACGATCACGATCGCACCCGCCAGCGAGCGCGCGACCTTGCGCGCATTCCAGTCCGCGAAGCGCCTGCGCTGGCGCGAAGATCGCGGCGCATGCGATCGCTCGTCAGAGCTCACAAAGCGCGAACCCGCGCATTCGGCGCGAACGCTTCTTTTCGCTCCACCCTCGTTCACTGGGCCTCTCGCCCCCTGGCCACCCGATTCATGTTGCCGCCCTCGCCTGCTGCTTCGATGGCTAGCGAGCCTTCACGGCCTCGACCGCGAACAACGGTGACGTGGCGTAGAAAGCCTGCTCGCCCTCGTTCCAGACGCGGCGAAAGACCGATTCGTCGGCGTTCACCTGGTCGAATCCAAGACGTGGCAACGCCTCGAGGTCCCACGCGGGGCGCTGGTGATACGTATGCGGAAGTTCGCGGGCGATCGCCTCGCAGCGACGCTCTTGCGCGGTGCTCGCGAACGAGCGGTCTCCCCAGTTCAGGATGGAAGGATCGACCTGGTCGCACAGGCGCGCGCGATCGAGCGCCTCGTCGGCAAGGTAGGTGTACCAGTTCGCGTCGAACACGAGCAGCTTGCCGCCGGGTTTCAGCACACGCTGCCATTCAGCGTAGGTCGCGGCCGGATCGCGCATGAGCCAGGTCACGTTGCGCGAGATGACCACGTCATACACGTCGGAGACGAATGGCAGCTTCGCGATGTCGCCGCAGAAGAATTCGACGCGCTCGGGATTGCCAGCGAGCGCCACGTTGTCGCAGGCGCGCGCGAGCATCTGCGTGCTGCTGTCGACCGCGTCGACCTGACAGCCGATCTGGGATAACAGGATCTCGAAGAACCCGGGGCCGCACCCCAGGTCGAGCACCTTGAGCCCCGCGAGCGGCAGATCGTCCACACCAGCGAGCGGAAGATCGTCCGCACTCGCGAGCAGGTCGCCTGCACCCGCGAGGGGCAGATCGCCCGCCCCCGCAAGCGGCAGGTCGTCCGCCCCCGCGCCGAGCTTCTCGATCAGCACTTCGCGCCACGCATCATAGTGAGCATCCTGAAGCTCGTCCCAAATACCGTTGGAGTAAGTACAGGCGCGCTCGTCCCAGTATTCGACGATCTCTTCCTCGAACGACTGCGCTTCCAGCCTCTTTGTGACGGTGGCTTCTTGCATAGCGTTCCCTTCAGTCTTGCGCTCTGGATTTCAGCGCTGATCTATCCAGCATCGCAGTTCCGGCGCTGCTCTATTCAGCACCACAGTTCCGGCGCTGCTCTGTTCAGCACCACAGCATTGCTCTATCTAGTGTTGCCTGCACTGCTTGACCTCGTAGTACCCGTGCTGCTTCATCTGGCATTGCGGTGCTGGTGGACTAGTATTACGAATGACTAAATTGTAATACTAGACTTCTCATGCAGTGTTACCGATTCAATTTACGTAGCATTTTAAGGGGCAGACGGCCGTCGCGTCGCTATTGCAGCGAACACGCAATTTTTTGCAAGAGATTTGCGCTTGTATGCACATTTTTGAGCTTATGATGCACGGAATAGCTTGCATTTCGCATTTTTTGCTTCACATTTTCGCTTGTAAGCACGCTTTTCTTCTTTTTGACCCCTCCGCGTGCGTACGAACGAAAATCTCTTGCAGTTTTTGGCAAAATCGCTGCAAAAATAGGCGCACCAGAAAATAACTCGTTGAATGCGAGCTTCTACAAATAACGGCCCGTGATGCTGGCGGGGTTCGCCGCGATCTCGGCAGGCGTGCCGACCGCGACGATGGTGCCGCCCGCCTCGCCACCACCCGGCCCCAGATCGATCACGTAGTCCGCGTTCGCGATCATGTCCAGGTCGTGCTCGATCACGATGACAGTCGCTCCCTTGTCGATGAGCTGCTGCAACACGTGAAGCAGCTGTGCGACATCGTCAGGATGCAGACCGATGGTAGGCTCGTCGAACACGAAGAGCGCGCCCTCCTGCTTCTTGTGCATCTCGCCCGCCAGCTTCAGACGCTGCGCCTCGCCGCCCGAGAGCGCCGGCGTGGCCTCGCCCAACGTGAGATACCCGAGTCCCAGGTCAGAGAGGGTCACGAGTTTCGTCTGAATGCGCGCGAGCCCTTTGAGAGCACTGGGCGGAATAGTGTCTCGATCAGCCTTCGAAACCGCGCCTGACTTCGCGACCATTCTCGCGCTCGCAGCACCGCGCTTATCCTGCGCGTTATCTGCAGCCGAAGTCAATTCCCCGCACAGCTCGAGCAACTGATCGATGGTGAGCGCGAGCAGCTCGGGAAGCGAGATTCCCTCCGGCCCCTCGCCCTCCGCTCCATACGGCCCCGCGTATGGCAACCGCACGTGATACGCCTGCTCGCCATAGCGCGAACCGCCGCAATCAGGACAGTCGATATCAACATCGGGAAGGAACTGCACGTCGAGCGAGATCTGGCCCGTGCCATCGCAGGTCGGGCAGCGCAGCGAGCCGGTGTTGTACGAGAACGCACCCGCCTTCAGGCCTTCCGCCTTCGCCTCGGGCAGCGCCGCGAACACCTTGCGCAAATCGTCCAGCACGCCCGAATATGTCCCCACCGTCGAGCGCACGTTCGCGCCGATGGGCGTCGCGTCGATCAAGTGCACGCGCTCGATGCCATCTGGCTCGATCGCCTTCACATGCTCGGGGAGCTCTTCACCTGCGAAGATCGCCTTCAACCCCGGGATCAAGCTCTCCAGAATGAGCGTGGTCTTGCCCGACCCCGACACGCCCGTGATGGCCACGAGGCGCCCGAGCGGCACGTCGACCGACAGCGGCTTCACTGTGTGAATCGCGCCGGTCTCGAGGTGCAAGCATCCGCCCGCGAACATGGCCGCCGCGGACGCGCCGGAACGCACGCGCACGTGCTGCGCGCCCGACAGGTACGGCCCGATGCGCGAGCCCGGATCGTGCTCGATCTCGGCCACGGTGCCCTGCGCGATCACGCGCCCGCCGTGGTAGCCTGACCCCGGCCCGATCTCGATCACCCAATCGACCTGCTCCAACACCTGGATGTCGTGGTCGACCACCACGACCGAATTCCCGTCGGCCAGCAGATCGCTCATCACGCCCAGCAGCCCCTCCACGTTCGAAGGATGCAGGCCGATGGACGGCTCGTCGAGCACGTAGAGCACGCCGGTGGTGCGACTGCGCACCGCACGCGCCAACTGCACGCGCTGGCGCTCGCCGTTCGAAAGCGTGGACGACGCGCGATCGAGGCTCAAGTACCCCAGACCCAGCTGCTGCAAACGCTGGATCGGCTCGGCCATCTCGGAGATGATGGAATCCGCCATGGGCTGCATATCCGCAGGTAGCGTGGCAGGCACGCCCGCGATCCACGTCGCCAACTCGTCGAGCGTCAGCTCGGTGGCCTGCGCGAGGTTCAGCCCATCCATCAGCGTCGAGCGCGCCTTCGCGGACAGGCGCGACCCGTGGCAATCGGGGCACACCTCCTCCTTCAGGAAGCGCGCCACGCGCGCGAGCCCCTTGTCGTCCTTCACCTTCGCCAGCGCGTTCTTCACCGTGTTCACGGCGCTGTAATACGTGAAATCGAGCTCGGTCGCGCTGGACTTATCCTTCGGCGTGTAGAGGATGTGCTTCTTCACCATCGGCCCGTGAAGCACGATCTCGCGCTCCTCGTCCGTCAGGTCCTTGTACGGCACGTCGGTGCGCACGCCCATTTCGCTCGCGACCTGCGACATGAGCGACCACATGAGGCTGCGCCACGGCGCCACCGCGCCCTCTTCCAGCGTGAGGTTCGGGTCGACGATGAGCGTGCTCTCGTCCACCTCGCGCACGATGCCGGTGCCGCCGCAGGTCGTACACGCGCCGCCGCTGTTGAACGCCAGGTCCTCGGCGCTCGGGCCGTAGAATTCCACGCCGCACGTCGGGCACACCAGCGGCAGCCCCGCCGCCTTGCGAACGCTCGGCGGCACATGGTGGCCGTTGGGGCATTCGTGACTGCCCAGGCGCGAGAACACGATGCGCAGGAAATTCAGCAGCTCGGTGGAGGTGCCGAACGTGGAGTGGACCCCGGGAACACCAGGGCGCTGGCGCAGCGCGATGGCGGAAGGCACGTGCAGCACCTCGTCCACGCTGGCGCGCGTGGTCTGCCCGATGCGGCGCCGCGTGTAGGTCGAGAGCGCCTCCAGATAGCGGCGGCTGCCCTCGGCGTAGAGCACCCCGAGCGCGAGCGAGCTCTTGCCCGACCCCGACACGCCCGCGATGCCCACCAGGTGGTAAAGCGGCACGTCAACGTCGATGTTCTTCAGGTTGTGAACGCACGCACCGCGCACCTCGATCGCGGTGGGGTTCTTGAATCGCTCGTCAGGCTTCATCGTCGCTTGCTCCATGATCCATGCGCCTTTCGGGTCCACGCAGTATTCATGCTCGGTCTTGGTCCGCCTCTTATTCTCGCACGTTTCGTTCTTCGCGGACAAAATGATGCTCGACCGTCATCATCATTCGTGATATGATTGTTGTACGTACAACAGCTATGCGAAAGAGGGTGAAGGAAATGGCCGATGCGATGGTGACCGCGCGCATGAATCCAGCGAAGAAACAAGCTGGTAATCGCGTGCTCGAAGAACTCGGCTCGAGCGCGTCGCAGGCGATCAACCAGCTCTACGATCATCTCATCGAAGAACGCGCGCTCCCCTTCGAATGCGATCAGAAGGAAATGCCCTCGCCCGAACGCATTGCCGAAGCCCGCGCCTTCATCGGCGCGCTGCCTCGAAAGAATCGTTTCACGGATCTTACGGACGACGAAGCGAAACGCATCCGTGCACGTGAACGATTTGGCGTGAACCTCTGAAAGAGCTGCTATGAAGGTCGTTCTCGATACGAATATCCTTTTGGACTACTTGCTCGATCGCAAGCCTTTCAGCGCACCTGCCCGCACTATCATGGAACTCGGGTATCTGAAAGAGCTCGAACTTTGGATCAGCATGTCGCAGGTGACCGACCTCATCTACTTCATCACCGATGGCGGCAGATCTTCGTTGGCGGAATACGCGCAGCACGTCATGACCGCATTGCGCAAGTTCATCCATCCCTACGCGATCGACGAATCAGACTACGACGCGGTCGCGAAATGTACCTGGACCGACCTCGAAGATGCCTTCATCCACCAAGTCGCGCTGAACACGAGGGCTGATGCCATCATCACGCGTGACAAAGCAGGATTCGATCGATCGAGCATCAAGGTGTTCGATTGCGAAGAACTGCTCGCTCATCTGGAAGAGGAGCACGGGCTCGTTTACGAGATGGTCGAGTTCTAGCTGGGCGGTTAACTCGAGCGCACCTTACTTCGCGTGCTTGCCGCCCGTGCGAGCAGCCGCAGCGGCTTGCGCGGCGGCGTAGCGGCGCGCGACCAGCGCACCTGCACCCGCCAGGATGCACAGCGCCACCAGCACCATCGGCACGGTGTCGCCCATCTTCTCGAGGAACGAGCCATCCCCGTCGCCGCTGCCGCTCTCGTCATCGCCGCCATCGCTACTATCTCCAGGACCATTCGGGTCATCCGGATCTTCCGAGCTGCCAGGATCATCGGGGTTCTCGGGCTCCTTCGGCTTATCCTGCGAGTTCACGAACGCCGCTTCATGCACGACATCCTTTTGCACGCTACCCTCGATCGTTCCGCTGATCGGCGAGACGAACAAGCCGTCTTGGTTCGCATCGGTCTCGGTCACGCGATAGGTGTAGCCCTCAGGGATGCCCATCACTACCAGGTCCTCGTCGTGATGCAGCACGATCTCGTCACCACTGGCGATGTAGCCCGTGCGGTCGCGCCCATAGAAGTAGAACTTCTGCGTGTCAGACAGTTCCTTACCGTCTTTATCCAACACGGTGAACTTGAAGTGGAACAGGCGCGTGTACTGGTCGTCGGTCAGCGTTTTGCCTTCCACGGTCTTGCTGATCGACACGCTACCCGCCGCCGGCGCATTGTCGTCCTGATCGCTCACGATAACGGTATTGATCAGGCTGAACAAGCTGGTGATGTCCATGTCGAGCAGGTCGTCGGCGTTCGCATCGGAATGCTCGGGATCGTTCGGATCGTCATGCGCATGCAGGTTCTGCTGAACGCGCGTACGCAAGTATCCGGTGTCGGTCACGAAGAACGGCTGGATGTTCTTTCCACCATCCGCATCGGACAGACCGTAATCGACCACGGCGTTCTGCCCGTAATGCAGGTTCATGTAGCGCGGAATCTGCGTCGATCCCGTGTCCTCCAGGTACACGTCCTCCCAATCCTTCAAGCCGAACGCACCGGAAGGCTGCGACTGCGCGAACGACGTGATGTCGCGCAGCGTGATGTTCACATCGCCTTCGGAGGCGTACTGCACCATCGTCTGGGTGAGCTTACCAACGCCCGCCGACACGCTCACGCCATCGTCAGCCGTGCCCGCGTCCGCATAGATCGAGTACACGCCCACCTTCACGGGGATGACAGTGTCGTTCAGGTCGCACCCGGCGGGCGCACCCGTCTCTTTCAGGTAATACGTGGCCGCACCCGTTTCGTAGGAAACATTCGGCCACGCGATATCGGCATAACCTTCCACCGACGCGTCATGGCTCTGGCGCGGCTCGAAGATGAGCATGCCATCCGTGCCGTCGACCGTAGCTGTCTTACCTGCGGAAACGCGATTCGTATCGGCCTTCGCATCAGCCTCGGAAGCATAGAGCGCGAACTCGGCACCATTGCGCGCCACGCCATTCTGGTCGATCTTCGTCACGCGCAGCGAGCGCTGTTCGTTCGGGATGTAGAGCACGGTGCGGAAGTTGCGGATGAACTCGGAGATGTCGAGCGCGCTGTAGCCGCGGTTCGGCAGTTCGTTGGTGTAGGGATCGATCGTGCTGACCAAGGCCTCCACCGCATCACCCGGCTCGCCGCCATCGGTGTCCACGGCCTCCATAGCCTTCTTGCCCAGCGCCTCGTAACGCTGCTCGGTACTCATCGCGCGCACGTCAGCCTCGGAAACGCCCAGCGCCTTCGCGAGCGCCGCAGGCTCGATGATGCCGTAGAACATGCGCATGTCGCCATCGGGGTTCGTGAGGATGTAGCGATCGGCGCGGCCGGGCAGGTTCACCAGCGTGCCGTTCAGGCGGCCCGTCTCGCTATCCCAATCAAGATGCCAGCCGGGCGTATGCTGCTGGTCGAGACCTTGGGTCGAGCGGTAGTTCTCCGCCGATTGCATGAGCGCCGCCGTCAGCGTGGCCGCGCGCGTGTTCTGCTTATACTGCGTGTAATCCACGTTCAGGTCGCCCTTGTGAACGGTCTTGAACCCGGTCAGGTTGTCGCCATACATCGGGAACCACGAACGGTCGCTGTCGTAGCTCGTCTGCTTCAACATGGGAACCGCGACCACCAAGCCATACTGCTGCGACTCGATCGGGACGTGTGCGGTGGTGGCGCCACCCAACTCGTCGTCAGGGATCGGTGCGACCTCGCCGCCATCCTCGCCGATCTGACCATAGTAGACCGCGCCGGTATTGCCCGTTACGTAGCTGTTGAAGCTGGCGTACGCGCCCGACTGATAGCGGTTGTTCACGATCAGCATCGTATTGGCCGGATTGAAGCGGATCAGCAGGTCAGTGGGCACCGCCTTGTATCCCGGAGGCGCTTTCGTCTCGCGCAGGATGTAGAGCAATCCCTGGCTGCCGCCGTCATAACGATCGGAGAAGTTGAACGGCTCTTGTTCGCCGTCACGCGAAAGCTCGCCGCTGGTGAACTTGGCCTCGCCGTTCTGGTCGGTCACCACATGAGCGAGCGGCGCACCCACGGTGGACACCTGGTCGAGCGTGACATCAGCCGCGTTCTCGGCGTTCGTGCCATCGGGAACGGTCACTTCGTACAGATCGAATTCAGCGCCAGCCAGCGGATTGCCGTTCTGGTCGACCTTCTTGATCTGCTGATAGAGCGCCGGCTGAAGGTTGAAGCGCACCTGCAGCGACGAATCGTAGTTGCCGCGCTCGAAGTAGAACATCTTGAGCGAATGCGACGTGTTGGAAGCGAAGGTGTTGCCGTTCCAGCGAATGCTCTCGGCCAGATGCGTGCCATTCTCCGCGTCGGCCGCCTCCACCATGGCCTTGATGGTGGTCTTGCGCGTGGGCGCCGCCTTCACGCTGTTACCCTCTGCATCGGTGGTGAATGCGGTACCCATCTCCACCTCGCCCGTCGCGAAGTTGATGGTGCCATAGAGTTCCGAATGGATGCCGCCCAGGTCGAGCACGAGTACGTCGTCGACGTAGACCCACAGGTCGTCGTCTCCCACGAACTCGAAGGTCATGTCGTTCGTGCCCACCTTGCCGTTGATGGGCTGGCGGAAGTTGGTCTCCATCGACATGCCCAGGTTGTGGTTCACCAGCGGCTTGCCCTCCGCGAGGTTGGATTTAGCGGGCTGCGCCTGCCCGTTGTTGTCGAGCGCACCGTTGGTGGCATAGATGTCGCTCACCAGTTTGCCGTTCTCCACCTTGAACACCTGTTCACCGGTGTTGAATGGAAAGAAGTTGCCGATGCTGCCCGTGCCGTCCGTACGGATGCCCGCAGGCGCGTCGTAGAGGATGAAGCTGTTCGCCGGGATGGTTGAGCCGTCGCGGCCCTGCACCTCGGTGTCGGTGTACTGCGCGAAGTTCTTGCGCATGTTGTAGTAGTAATAGCCCTGGTCATCGAGCTGGAAGAGGCCCTTCACGTCCGTGTGGGTCTCGCTGCGGCCCGGCGTTCTGCCTGCAGCGGCGCTGGTGTCGAAGAGGTAGGCGAGCGACGTGTCGCCATCCCACTGGTTCTGAACCGCGTCGGATACGTTCTTGCCGCCCGCGTTGCCGAAGCACGGCTGGCCGTTGCTCCACTGCGCGTTCACGCGCATGGCCTTGGAGTACAGCGGAGGGTTGCTGTTATAGCCGCCCACCAGGGGCCACACGTCGAAATCGCCCGCGGCTCCGTCGTTATCCACATCGCTGTAGCCGGTCACTTCCATGCTCGTGGTGGAAAGCTGCGGGAAGCCATCGTCGCCGAGCGTGGGCGCCACGATGTTCTGGAATCCCGGGTTCTGCTTCGCGAAATCGCCCATGCCCGAGCCGGAGCCCGCGTTCCAGTAGCCCATGTTGTTGTTCATGCCGTGGCCGAACAGGAGCAGATGATGCGTGTTGATGTTCGGCGCCGCATCGGTGCCGAGCCAGTTGGCAGGCGACGTGGCGTTGTACTGCTCGTCGTTGCCATTAGCGTTCTTGAACGAGGTGTAGTCGAAGAGGTTGACCGTGGTGTTCGCGGGGTTGAGGCCGGTGAAGCGATTCTCGACGAGCACTTCCATCTGCGCTGGGTCGCTCGTGTTGATGCTGGTGGTGACGATCTGGGAATTGTCGAGCGTATCGGGCTGCATCTCGGCCGCCGGCGCGATCATGCCGTAGCCGTCTTGCACTTCATAGGGGTTAGAGCGATCGGTGGTGTCGACCAGCTGATCGAAGGAGGAGTTCGTAGAAGAGGCGCTGCTCGAGCCGTCGCTTGCGGTGTCGCTCGAGTTGTCGCCAGAGTTGTCGCCCGAGGTGCCCGCGCCCTGCCCATTCGTCGTACCCTGCCCGTTGGTGGACGAGGAGCTGCTCGGTGCGCCAGAACCATTCGCAGCGCCCGCGCCCTGCCCATTCGCAGACGAGGAGTCCGAACCTCCTGACACGACGTTGCCATTCGCATCGACATTCTCGATGGTGGTCGTGGTGTTCTTGGGTTCGTCGGCATATGAGAGCGAGGGGGTGCCGGCGGCCGGAAGCGAGAGCGCTATGGCCAGGATGACGGCGACGGAACAGGTGAAGAGCTTGTTCGCTGCCTGCTTGGTGTGTTGGAGTGTTGCGTTCGGAAGCAGTCGTTTCATGGGCGTTCCCTATTCGATTATGCGGCTCTGGGGGCGTGAAGCACAGAATGCCCCCAATCTGTCAATAGTTTAATACTACTTTCCATGCTTGAACAGCGCTTACCCGCAAAAACCTCCCGAGCGGAGACCCGCCTACCGCCCTCGAACAGCTGTTGCGATCCTGCGCCCAGGTGGACGTCGCGATCCCGCGCTCAGGCGGTCATCACGAGCTCGCGATCGGGCAGGCATCGCGGTCCCTCATTCGAGCAGTCGCCACAATCCAGCTCTCGAGCAGTTGTTGCGGTCTCGACCTCAGGCAGGCTAAATGCTATTTTGTGGCAGAAAATTACGCTTTTCGCATCGGCAACCATCGCCCGTTCGGTATCGATAGTCCAAAATACCTGTTCAGCTTTTTTAGATCGATCGGCAACACTCGCATCTCTTGCTTCCGAAGAGTCCAAAGCTGCATTTTCGCTACGAAAAACGGAGATTTGTGCCGGAAATCCCAAATCAGCCTGTCGAGAGCGCTCCTCCCGGCCACGCGCAACGTATATGGGAACACCTTCGACCATACGGGTCGCACCTGAAGGGGCACCCTCGACCATACGGATTGCGTCTGGAGAGACACTCTCAACCGTACGATTCGCATCTGAGAGTGGGATCGAACGCTACCTCAGTGCGCGAAGGCCGCGCGAGCACATCGCCCAGATGGTCACCACGATCCAACACCCGCCCAGGATGAGCGCGCCGATGCCGACGCCCGCCACCTCGACCACCGCCGATGTCGCGAACACCGCCACAGGCGCCGCCACCAGCACGATGGCGTTCTGCGTGCCGAGCGCCGTGCCACGCCGCTCGGGCGGTAGGCCGTCGAAGACGATGAAGCCCATGAGCGCAGAGGCGGGGCCCGCGCAGAAGCCGAGCAGCACCGACACCGCCAGCATGACGGGGAACGGCGGCAGCAGAGCGAGGCCGATCACGCCGACGCCCATGCCCACGAGTGAAGCCATCATCCACGCGCGCTTGCTCAGCTTCAGCGCGAGCGCCGTGTAGACGAGCGAGCCGACCAACAGGCCGCCCGCCATCGCGGAGAGCACGTAGCCCAGGTTCGCAGGCTCAGCGATGGCTGTGAAATGCACGGGCAGCACGAGGCCCTGGAAGCTGCCGAGCACCATGATGATGCCGAGGCCGAGCAGCACCGAGGCGCGCAGGAGGGCGCTCTCTTTGAAGAGCGTCCGCCAGCCGTCGACGAACGAAGCGCGCACGAGCTCGAACACGCCTTTCGGGGTGCGGCGGGCGTCGTCACGCGGGATCGTGCCGAGCGAGCGCGGCAGCGTGATGGTGACGAGCGCGGCCAGACATGAGAGCGCTGCGGTGACCCAGAGGGCGGAGCTGTCGGAGCCGAAGCCGATCAGCAGCGCCGCGAGCGCCGGGCCGATAATGGTGACGAGCGATTCGAGCGACTGGTTGATGCCGAGGTAGCGCTGCAGGTCGACACCATCGTGCTTCACCACTTCGGGCACGAGCGTGTCGCGGGCGGTCATGCCGGGGATGTCGCCGACCGCGCCGAGCAGACCCAGGATGACGAACCAACCGAAGTCGAGACCCCAGACGATGTCGACGATCGGCAGCAGCGCGACGCTGGCCGCGGACACGAAGTCCGAGACGATGGAGACGTCGCGGCGGTTGATGCGATCGAGCAGCGCGCCGCCCACCAGGCCCACCACCATCTGCGGCACCGCACAGATGAGCGCGAGCGTGCCGGCCGCCAGCGCATCACCGGTGCGCGCGAGCAGGATGAGCGGGATGACCACGCCCGCCACCGAATTGCCGAGCAGCGAGAGCGCGCTCGAGGCGGTGAAGCGGATCGTGGCGAAGGGAAGCTTCTTCGGCTTGCGCGGATCGCCCGCGGAGTCGGCACTCGGCGCGCGCGTAATTACGTCTTGCGTGGTCTCGGCGCTCGTCACGCGCGCCGCACTATCGCATTCAGGCTGGTCGATCGTGGTGTTCATAGTGCATCCTCGTTGGTTCGAGCGAGCGCCCCGGACCGTGTTCCGAGGCATTCGAATGGAACGTATAAGATGCAGTTAAAACTATGACGTTACGTCGGAGTCAAGCCGGTTTTGAGAGATTTCACCGTCCAAGACCAGTCAGCTCCCTATCCATTCATCATGCAGCCCGAACGCGAGGCTGACACATGCATGAGGCCTCTTACGCGTTCGCCTTGGCGAGCGCGCGCATGCGGGCAGCGATGGCCTCCTCGATGCGATCGTTCACCTGCTTCTGCGCGGGATTCTGCGTCGCGTTCATCAGGTCGTCGAAGATCTTCCAAGCCGCATCGTCGCCTTCGCTCTTTGAGGGGTCGAAGCAGCTGAGCAGCGGCTCGAGCAACGCGAGTGCCTCTTCGACAAGTGCATCTTGCTCGCGTTCCGTCGCATCCGCGGGCAGCGAAGCGATGCGAGCATCGAGATCCTGCAGTTGTTCGAGCGTGCCGAGACGCTCCGCTTCCTGCGCGAAGTGGGCGAGCCGCTGCGCATCCTCCTCATCGTAGAGATGGCCCGCAAGAACGAGGGCTGCGCGGTCGCTCTCGCTCAGATCGCTCCAGTTCGCCCGCTCGCCGTCGCCATAGAAGAGCTTGAGCGCATGCGCGAAGTTCGCAGGCAGCGCAGGATCGAGGCGCTCTGCGCGAAGTCGCGCGATGGTGCGCCGTTGTTGCTGCAGCGCTTCTATCTTGCGTTCGAGTTCAGCATCGAGCGCCGCGAGCATCGCATCCTCGTTGGATTCGACGGCCACACCGCCCGCATCCATCTGCGCGATGTCGGCGAGCGAGAACCCCAAGGACGAGAGGCGCTTGATGCGCAGCACGCGCGCCACATCGAGCGCGCTGTAGTCGCGATACCCGTTCGCAGAGCGTGGCGGCTCTGGGAGCAGCCCCAGGTCATGATAGTGGCGCAACGTACGCACGCTCACATCCGCCGCCTTGGCGACCTCATTGCTTCGCACCGCTCCCCCTCTCTTGCATGTTCTTTCTCCGCATCATCCCATGGTACCGCATCTCACATTGTCGCCTATCAAAGTGAGGTGCGAAGCTAGGCAGCGAGCAAGATACGGCTCTGCAGTGAAAACTCGATTTTTTGCAGCGAATTTGCGTTCGTATGCACACCTAACTCTTCACGATGAATTCTGAACTGGGGTTTTAAGCTTTCAATGCACAGCAAGCCCTATTCTTCTTCCAAAATAGCCTCGAAATGCTCTTATTTGTGCGTGCGAGCGCAAATTCGTAGCAAAAATCACCCGAAACCCTGCAAAACTGCTTGAAACTCTGCAGAAGCGCTTGAACGGCTGTCAAGAATCGCGATAGAGAAGCGCGCGAAGCTATGAACTCTCCGTAAAGCGCATTCGGGATGCCGCGCGAATCGTTTCAACTACCACAAAGCGAAAGAGGCCGGATCCTTCGATCCAGCCTCTTTCTTCTCCGGACCCGCCTACCAAGCAAAGCGGGGATCATCCCTTCATTCAGACACGAGCAGCCTACGCGTCTTGCTTCGCCGAGCGATTCCTCACGACCACGAGCGCGATGAGCGCGATGATAGCTGCGGCGACCAGCACGCCGAACACCCAAGGAAGGATGCTCGCGACACTGAAGCCATTCGAGTCTTCCTGGCCGATGTTAGCGAGCGGGTTAGCCTCATCGTCGATGTCGACGAGCTCAGCAGGGCCAGCTTCGAGGCCTTCTTCGACGCCTTCGCCTTCAGCGGCCGCACCTTCCTCGTCCGCAGCTTGCTCATCATCTGCCGCCGCATCGTCCGCAGCAGAGCCATCGCCTTCGCTACCCGCAGCAGCCGGCGCATACACGAACGTGAAGACGTTCGCGGCTTCATTCTTCGACAGCGTGCCGGTCATGTTCAGCGCGTTCTGAGGCTCATAACCTTCGATGTACTGATACGCGACGACTGGTTTGTCGCCCACATTGCCCTGGAACGTCTGCGTCTCCAGAAGTTCGTTACCATCGGCATCAACATACTTCACGGTGTAGTTGGTCTGGTCCTTCTTCAAGCCGTATGCGACCACATACTGCGTGTTCTCTTTCACGATGAAGTTCGGAGGCGCAACAGAAGAATCGTCATGACCCGCCAGGCGCACGCCCTTCACGTAATAGCGATCGTCAGGAAGTGCGATGTCGTACTTCGTCCAATCGACCGTGGCGGAATCGCCATAGCCATACGTACCGACGACCACAGAATCTTTGCCGTCGATCTGGCCGTTGCCCGCATAGAGCGTGACCGTGTATTCATACTCGTCCGCATAGGCGTCTTCAGCGACGATCGATGACGCAGCAAAGCCGACCAGCGTTGCCAACACTGCCGCACAGGCGAATGCGAGGATCTTATTGAGGGAGGACTGAGCGCCCTCTACCATGGTGCGCATCATGAGGCATCACGTCCTTTACGGATCTTGCGCAAGGTTACGAGGCAATAAGCGAGGCAGCCCGCTGCTGCCAGAATGCCGATAACATAGGCGGCCAGCATGATCGGGTCGTTCGTCTTGGTGAGTGTGCCACCGGTCATCTCGCCCGTCGCGCTATCTTCAACAGCGAATACGACGTTCAGCGTACCGAGCGTATTCATGTAAGAATTGCCCTGGGTCTCGCCGTCGAGCTCCATCTCAAGCTTCACCGTGCCGACTTCAGCACTGCCGATCTTGCCGAGGAAGAACCACTGACCCGTAGCGCTACCGATCTCTTCGAAGCCGTTAGCGCCATCGCCGCCGACAGTGTCTGAGCTATAGACCACGCTATCGTCGAACAGGAGCTTGTAGGTATATGCGCCGTCTGATGCATTCGAGGCTTCCTCGAGCGTCTTCACCGCTTCGCTGGCCATGTACCAGTCGGTCGCATCGCTGTACTGATTGCGCAGCGAGAACGTCATGGTGAAGCTATCGCCCGGTTGCAAGTTGGAGAGCTTTTCATCGACCGCAGCCTGATCGTAGTTCGAGGACATCTGCTTGTCGGAGCTGTACGTGACCGTCCAGTTCATGCTCTCGGTCTGCGCGTGAGCGGTCCCTGCGAACCCAAGGCCACATGCGCAGGCGAGCGCGCAGGCCGCGATGAACGCACCAAGGGCGCGGGTGATGTTCTGCGTCTTAGTCATTAGGCCACCTCTTCAACGTTGATGCCAGCCTTGGCGGCGTCGATGCCCCAAGCGCTCTTGATAGCGTCGGCTGCATTGTGCGTCTGTACGGAAGCGACCTCGACATCGATGCCGAATTCGCGATCTTCGTACTTATACTTCGTGGTCACGTAGTACACGCCATTATCGGTCGCGGTCTCGATGTATTCAGGTTCGGCTTCACCGAGCACATCAGGGCTGATGCGCAATGTCTTCATGAACGACAAAGACGCGCCAGGATCGATCGGGTTCACGCTGTAGAGCACGACCTGCTCGCCCGACGTATTGGCTTTGGTCGGCTCGGAGCCATCGGCTAACACCCAACCATCGGTCACCCAACCAGGCTCGATGTAGGCAGGATCCAGCGAGGTATCCTTCGTCCAAATGCTGCCGTTAGGCTCGAGCCAATACTTATTGATGGTGATGCGCACATATTCAGGCTGCGAACCTTCGTTCACAGCGGCAAGATCCTCATCGTATTTCTTACCGAACGCGAAACGCTCGCCACCCGTCAGATTCTCGAGTAGCGTACTGCCATCCGCGCGGTCCTGCCCATTTTCCGTGAGCGAAACATCCAGGCTCGAGAGCGTGAGGTTCGCTTCGTAGACGTTGGTCTTCTTGTCGAGCGCGGCCTGCGCAGTGCTGATCATCGTGAATGCAAGAACGACAGCCGTCGCGAGCAAGACGATGATGGGCGCCGAGATCCGAGCTTTACCCTTTTCTGCTTTCATCTTCGATCTGCTCCTTACTACTTCACGTTGGTCCACGCGTAGGCGTACTGGTTGCCGTCCTCGTCATAGGCGACGGGGCTCGTTTGTGCGACGAGCGTCACGTCGAAATCGGCATCCAGCTCAGAGAGCGGCCCCGATACTTCGACGTTCACCTTGAGTTCATCGCTGGTATCCTTGCCCTCGATGGGATAGACGACCGATTTATAGGTCCACATCTCATACCCGAGATCGGCGTTATAAGCCGTGCGATCCCAGTTGGTGGTATTCGACACATACGGATTGACCTTGATGTTCTCGTTTGGCGCCTTGTAGAAGATGAGCACGCGGAACATGATGTCGGTATTGCCCGTATTCTCGATCCAGGCGACCTTATCCTTAGGGTCTTCACCCTTGTTCTCGTGGAATTCCGAACTGAAGCCGAGTTCGACCGCATGCTGGCCCGAAGCGCGCAGCACATCGGTGAAATAGGCGTAGGCCGGAACGGCGCAGATCGCCAGCGCGACTACGATCGATAAGTGCGATCGTAGTGATCCTTTTACTGAGTTTCGTCATGTTCTTCCTCGCTTAGAACTTGAGCTCGTACCTACCGGAGAGAACTTACTTTTCCTGTTCGTATGCGATACCTTCACCAGATTTCGCATAGTGGTTCACGTAGCCTTCGCTGAAGATCTTCTGCGTGTCTTCAGCCTTATTCTTGAACGTTGCCGTAGCGACGATGCCACTCTTATCGCCGTTCTCGTCGAACTTAGGACCGTAGGTCAGGGTGTTGCCATTCGGCTTTTGCTCATCCTCGTAACCGATCCAGAAGCTGACCGGATTCTGCGTGGTGCACACATAAGCGCAACCGGGATAGCCCACGATCTCCTTGATGGTGTAGTAGCCTCGTGGCAGGTTCGTGAGTTCGAGCGTGCCCGAACCATCGTGAGCGACCTTGATGCCGATCGAGCGCTTCGCGTAGACGACCGCGGAACCAGCTGCATCGCTTTCCATGCCCTCGATCTCGAACATGACCGTGTAGCTGGCTTCCTTAGCATTGCCGTTCTCGTCCTTAGTGGTGTAGAGCGGGCCGGTCATGAACTTATCGAGCTTGATGTCGTAGGTGTACGAGCTGCTCATGCCCGTGATCTGGTCGAGAATATCGCCCGCAGGATCGTCATACGTATCGTAGGTGCCGTAGGAGCCGTAGCTCGACTGCGCGGAAATGCCCGTGGAGTTCGCCACTGCGAGCTTGGCTTCGCCCTGGAACACCGCTGCAGCCTTCTCCGCCGCATTCAGCTCCTTCTTAGCAGGTGCTTCGCTCTCTTCAGTGGCCGATGAAGAAGCGCTCTCTTCCTTCTTCGCATCGGTGGCAGTGGAGGAGGATTCGCTCTTCTCGGGTTCCTTCGCAGTGGACTCCGTTGCCGCAGCATCCTTCTTAGGAGTTTCGGCCTTGGTCGTCTCTGCCTTTTCCTCCGCCTTCTCGGACGTGTTGTCGACCGCAACGATGGTGATGGTCGATTCAGCGTCATCCGATTCAGGCGCAGCGAGCGCAGGCATGGCGGTGAGACCGAACGCCAACACTACCGCGATGAAGCACGTGAAGACCTTCGTTTTCGTGATGCCTTGGTTTGCAAGAGCGTGGTGCTTGTTCATCGGAACATCCTTACCGTTCTCTTCTCATACGGCTGGTCGCTTTCGCGGTATGATCTTGCAGGAACGACGTTGCTGTCTTCCGTACAAAGTCATAGCAAAGTCATAGCGACCGCGTATATCTTACCATTTTCCCGGAGCATATTCAATCCTTCAGCAGCCATTATTTGAAAGCGTTTCGTCGATCGCTGTTCGCATACGGCAGCGGGCCACAGCTGCCCTCCCCGCCAGGAGCATCGCACGCCGCACGCCCACGCAAAACACACACGGAACCGCATCTATTCCTGGTGTTTCGCTCGAAAAATGCGTGCGATTCAGGCTATAATTGTCTGACCGAACGACCCGCTCGAGGGGCAGATCGTCCCTCCGAATGACTGATTGGATCCGTGTTCATGGCTGAGATCGTCGCTGAATCCCTGAAAGAGCATCGCACCGGCAAACCCGCCGCGAACAAGCGTGCAGGTGTACCGGGCAAGAGAGGCGAACGCCCGCTCTCCGCGCTGGTGGTCGTGCTGTTCGCCGCGCTCGTGGTGCTCACGCTCATCGGCATCGGCACGCGCATGTTCATCTCGCTCATCGGCATCGCGATCTGCATCGCGTGCCTGTTCCGCCGTGACGTGCGCATCGACTGGTGGGTCTTCCTACCGCTGGTCGTGTACGTGGGCATGAACATGGTGTCCGCCTATGCCACATACGGCTCGATCCTGTACGGATATGGCACGTTGCATCTGATATTCCTCACGCTGTACGCCGCTTCATGTTGCTTGCGCATCGGTGAGGCGAACCTGCTGCGTCTGCTCGCGGTGCTGTGGGCGGCCATCGCGGCGGCCATCGGCGTCGTGGCGTTCGTGTCGCTGGCGTTCATGACCAGCCCGACGCGTCTCGAGTTCGTGATCGGCAGCCCGAACAGCCTGGGCATCTTCCTGGTCCTGAGCTGGTTCGCGCTGCAAAGCTGCCGCATGGCGGACATGGATTCGCGCCTCTTCCGCTTCGTCGAGCGACTCGAACCCGTCATCCTGCTGGCACTGGGCGTCACGCTCTCCATGGGCAGCATCGCTGCATTGCTCATCGGTCTTGTGGTGCTCGGGTTCTCGCGTGGGCGTGCTGAACATTCCGCGAAGGAAGGCGCGCTCTACGTCGCGAAACTGCTGCCGAAGATGCTGCTCTCCGTGGCCATGGGCATCCTCATGTACATGTCGGCCGAACGCGCCGAGGCCCCGATCCTGTGCACCGTCATCCTGGTGTATCTCGTGGTGCTGGTGTTCGTGTGGAAGCGCTTCACGACGTTCCTCGAGAACAATACGAAGATGGCGATCGTGCTGTCGGTGATCGCGCTGTTGTGTATCCCGCTCATCATCTTCATGCGCCCGAGCGCGCTGGCCACGTTCGGCGAGCGCCTTGCCATGATGCAGAACGGCATCGGGTATCTGCTGGTCGATCCCATCACGGGCCTCGGGCCGATGCAATGGCGCGGATACAACCTCATCGATTCGGACATGTACTTCAACACGAACCATATTCATAACGCCTACTTGCACGTGGGTGTCGAATTCGGCCTCATCGCCATGATCGCGCTCATCGTCATCACGGTGCGCGTGTTCGTGAAGCGCTATAAGCAGGCGCAACACGGCGAGGACGCGGCGATGCTGGCGCACATGCTCACCGACACCGGCTTCTTCTACGTGGGCGTGGTAGGCACGTTCATCCTGACCGCGGGCGGATCGGAGACGCCGGCGAAGGTGCTGCCGCGCGTGGCGGCGAAGGTGCTGTTCGCGGCGCTGGCGATCCTGCATTTCGCGATCCTGTGGATGTACCTCGGAATGTTCTAGGCGCGCGGACGCTGCGATTGCGCGGGCGCTAGGGCGGCGAGCTGCGCGCAGCCTATCGCGTGAGCGACGGACGACGATGGAGCGCGGACGCGCGTAGTAGCCCCGACGCGGATGGCGTGCGAAGGGGCCAACGGCAGCGAACATTCTATCGCAACGCGCAACCTATCGCGCGACGAACGACGATGACGCGCAGGCGCGCGCACTGATGAAGGAGGCCTCATGGCTGACGCTCCGACCAACAACGTAACGCACCCGAAGAAGACGCGCGATCGCGTGCTGGTCGCCGTGCTCCTGGTGGGCGCGCTCGCCATCGCGGTCGCGGTGTTCGCGTCCTGGATGTTCGGCAAGGAGAAGATGCCGGATTACGTGGGCTACCCCCTGGAGGGCGCAGAAAAACAGCAGGTCATCGAACAGAACAGCCCGCTCATCGACTATGTATGCCTGACGCCGAGCGCAGATTTCCCGCGTGATCAGCCGATCTCGAAGATCACGATCCACCACATGGCAGCGAATGCCTCGCTCGAGACCGTAGGCGATCGCTTCCTGAGGCGCGACGTGCAGGCGTCCGCGAATTACGGCATCGATTCGAGCGGCAATGTTGCGCTCTATGTTGAGGAAGCTAACCGTTCATGGGCAAGCAAGAATCGCGAGAACGACAATGCGGCGATAACGATCGAAGTCGCGAACGACGAGGTCGGCGACGATTGGCACGTGAGCGATGAAGCGTTCGATAAGCTGGTCGATCTGTGCGTGGATATTTGCGAGCGCAACGGCATCGAGGAGATCGATTACACGGGCGACGCTACGGGCAACCTCACGTTCCATGGCATGTTCGACAGCAACACGATGTGCCCAGGCCCCTACCTCACCAGCCGCATGGATGATCTGGCTGAAGCGATCAACGAACGCCTCGCGCAATGAATTTGTGCACAGAGAAGGTCATTTTTCGCATGAGATTTGCGTTCGTACGCACACTTTTGGACAAAACCGGTCCAAAGTGCGCTCATTTCTAGCTATTTTGCTACAAAACTGCGTTCGTACGCACAATAAGAGCGGTTTCACCGTTAAAGCGTGCATACGAACGCAAATCTCTTGCAATTTTGGCCAAGATCAATGCAAAACATGAGCTATCGCTTGCAGAAAAAGCAACGCGCAGGCAATATGCCTGCGCGCGATGGAAACTATTGGAGCAAAATGGCTGCGCGACAGTGGAAGCCAAGCGCAACGCGGATGCGCGTACGCGCGCAAGGTCGCGCCTGCTAGGGCATCCACTTCTGCAGCATGCGGACCAGGTTCTCGATCTCGAGCGGCTTGGACATGTGATCGTTCATGCCCACGCTGCGCGCATGGCGAATGTCCTCCGCGAACGCATCAGCCGTAAGCGCCACGATCGGGATCTCGCCCAGGTCGGGGCGTTCATCCGCGTGACTGCGGATCGTCTCGGCAGCCTCGTAGCCATTCATGACCGGCATCTGGATATCCATGAGCACGATATCGTAGTAGCCCGGCTCGTGCGCGAGCAGCATATCCACCGCGAGCTTGCCGTTTTCCGCGTGCTCGACCGCAGCGCCCGTCATGCCGATGAGCTCCTTGGCGATCTCGGACGCCATGACGTTGTCTTCGGTCAACAGGACGCGCTTGTCCGTGTACGTAAGATCCTCGAGCATCGCCTTCTCGTCGAGGATGGTCTTCGTCTCGCCCGTGAGCAGCTCTTTCATGACCTGCACGAGGCGCGAACGGAACAGCGGCTTCGAGATGAACGCATCCACGCCCACCTGGCGCGCTTCCTGTTCGATCATGGACCAGTCGTAAGCGGACAGGATGATGATGGGCACGTTGTCGGCCGTGATCTCGCGAATGCGCTTGGCCGCTTCGAGGCCGCTCATCTCCGGCATGCGCCAGTCGAGGATGACCGCATGGAACGCATCGTCGGTGTCGAGCGCCTTCTGAACACGGTCGATGCCCTCCATGCCCGAGAGCGCGAACGCACTGCGCATGCCGATCTCGTCGAGCAAGAGGCACGCGCCTTCGCAGGCGATCTGGTCGTCGTCGACCACTAGCACGCGGATGTCCTTCAGATCGGAAAGATCCTCTTCGGCGCCGTCGCGCAACTTCAGGTGAACCACGACGGTGAACGTGGTGCCCTCGCCTTCCACGGAGTCGACGTCGATCGTGCCGCTCATCAGCGTGACCACGCTCTTCACGATGGCCATGCCAAGGCCAGTGCCTTCGATCTTGGTGGTGCGCGAGTCGTTAGCGCGCGTGAACGGATCGAAGACGGTCTTCATGAATTCCTTGCTCATGCCGCAACCTGTGTCGGTGAACACGAATTCGTAGCAACCGCTGCCCGGGATGTGACTGGGCAGCTCGGTGATGCGCAGGCCGATCTGGCCGCCTTCGGGCGTGAACTTGATGGAGTTGCCCATGATGTTGACGAACACCTGCTGCAGGCGCGTCGGGTCGCCGATGACGTGCTCGTGCTTGATGTCGACCAGGTCGACCTTCAGTTCCTGGTGCTTCGCTGCGATCTGCGGGTTCATCATGGTGATGAGGTTCTCAACGGATTCGGGCAGGTCGAACGGTTCGTCGGAAAGGCCGATGGAGCCGGATTCGATCTTGGCCATGTCGAGCACTTCGTTGATGAGGCCGAGCAGGTGCTTGCTGGCCGACGTGATGTTGCCGAGGCATTCGCGCACGCGCTCGGGGTCGTTGACATGCATGCCCGCGATGGCCGTGAGACCCATGATCGAGTTCATGGGCGTGCGGATGTCGTGGCTCATGGAGTTCAGGAAGTCGCTCTTGGCCTGAGAAGCGTGCTCCGCAGCCTTGAACGCATCTTCGAGCGCGATGCGGCTGGCCAGTTCTTTGGCCTTCGCGTCGGTGACATCCTGAATGGCCAGCAGCACGCTGGTGGGCGTTTCAGCAGAGTCACGCGAAAGGCACAGGATGGAGGCCTGGTACCAGTGCGGCTCTTCTCCGTCGCTGGTATGCCATTCTTCCTGAACGAACGGCGTGCCCGGCAGCAGCGCCTTCTTCACCTCGTCAACGCTGAGGAAGACGATGTCGTCGTTCGATGCGCTGGACGCGCCGATGACGCGTTCGAAATATGCGCGCAGCTCGCTGGTCTTGCCCGTGGTGGGTAGATCGGTGCGCGCGTTGTCGTTCTTCAGGAATTCGTAAGTGCCATGCACCAGGTCGACCGAGAGCAGGCTCGAGAACAGGTTGGTAGAGGCGTCGATGATGCGCGTGGCTTCCTGGCGTTCGAGCAGGAGCTCTTTGTTCTCGCGACGCGATTGCATGGTGATGACCAGGATGATGATGGCAGCTGCGATGATGACGCCACCGACCAGGATGAAGCCGGAAACGTTAGCGCTGGTGACCATCTCGTTCGTGATGGAGGCCGGGAAGGAGCGCACGAGCATCCAGTCGTAATCGGGAAGCTGCGTGATGAACGTGTTGCCCGTTCCTTCGTCGGTGTTGTAGGTGAAGCTGGTGGTGGTGCCGTTCGCGATATCGGCGTTGATCTCGGCGAGGCGCGTTTCATCGAGGCCGCGTTCGACGAGCACTTCATCGATGTTGCGCGCTTCGGGCTTGACCGAACCCGCCTGCGCGATGATGGTACCGTCGGTCTTGCAGAGATACGTCGGCGTTTGCTGGTCGTAGAATTCGGTGGTCATGAGCTCGGTGAGCGAACTTTCGCGGAAGACCGAGGTCATGACGCCCACCACTTCCCCGTTCGAGAAGACGGGCGCGTAGAATGCGACGACGTTCTGACCGTCGAAGATGGCGTTGTCGATGAAGCACATGCCGCTTTCACCAAGGATGCCCTTCTCGTAGTATTCGCGATCGAGCGCGCTGGCGGTGCGACCGTCGCTATTGTAGGCGAGGCCGTCGCGATCGATGAAGAACGTATGGTCGAACTGGGAAAGATCGAGCACATTCACGGCTGTTTCAGGGTCGACCGCGGATCCGGCGAGCGTGTTCTCGTAGACGGCCGCGGCGGTCTGGACGCTTTGCAGCGAGCTGGAGAACACGTCGTTGACGCGGCGTGCGGTCTGGCCGCTCGAGGTTTCGAGGTACTGCGTGTTCTGTTCGACGATGCGCTGCGCATTGACGTTCACGAAGATGACGAGCGCGACGATGACGATCGCGATCGCCCCCAAGATGGCGAAGACGCGATTGCGCGCTTGGTTGTTCGGCTTGGTGTTTTCCATCGGAAGCCCTATCTAGACGGTGGCGATAGTGCGGCATATTATACCTTATTTGGGCTGGTGGCTGCACGGGGGCGACGGGGCGCGCGGGCAATCCCGCAAGATTTCCACGAGTCGCGCGGGTGGCGCGGGCGACAAATGCAGATCGACCAAAAGAAGCGTAAGCCTTCAGCCCGTGCGAACCGAATCGCACACGAGCGCGCTCACTGCGCCGGTGTGGGCACGAGGAAATCTTGGAGCGCGCAGAGCCCGCGGTGGCATCGTTCGAGTACGTGCTGGTGGTGGTTGCCCGGGCCGAGCACGAACTCCGTTCGCGCGCCTGCGGCTTCGAGGCGTTCGGCGGCGTGTTCGTTGCGCTCTTGGACGGTGGCGAGGATGCGCGGCGGCGACTTGCGCTCCTTCGAACCGATCGAGAAGTATGCGAAGCGGCCGTCGAAGGCGTGCGCGGCGGCGCCTTCGATGCACTTTCGTTCGAAATACGCAGGCCAGCCTTCATACCAGAGCGAGCCCGACATCGAGGCCATCGCCTGGAAGAGATCGCTGTTCAGGAAGGCGAACGTGGAGAAGAGACCACCCATCGAGTAGCCCGCGATGGCGCGCGTGCGCGGCGCGAGGCCCTCGGCTTGCTCGATGGCGGGGATGAGACGGTTGGTCAGCGCGTGGAGCGTGGTGAGCGCATCACCCGCGAAATCGGGATCGCCCTTGTAGAGCCCGGGCGCCGGCCAGGGCGAGAGATCCGCGTCCCAATCGGAGACGTAGAAGCTGAATATGTTGAGGTGCAGGTGCTCGGTGAGGCCCGAAAGATCCATCGGATGCGCGTGCATGTTCACGAAGTAGACGCACGGCGCAGTTGCATCGGCCGCATCGCTGGCAGCGGTGTGGTAGCGGTGGTAATCGTTCTCGAGCATCGTCAGTTCTCCAGCTTCATCATGTCGGGCAGGTCGACGAAACCGGCGCGCTCGTAGACGCCGCGACCTGCGGGCGTGGTCTCGAGGTAGATCTTCCCCGCGCCGGCGCGTTTCGCCTGGTCGACCACGTGATCGACTATCGCAGCCGCGATACCCTTGCCGCGATGCGCGGGCCGCGTGTACATATTCATGAGGTAGGCACATCGGCCGCTCGGGTTGTCGGGCGACGGCAGCTCTTCCTGCAGGCAGATCGAACCGCACGCGACCGGCTCGCCATCGAGTTCAGCGAAGCACGCGATATGTCCGGGGCAGGCATCGCAGCTGGCGACCTGATCGGGTTCGTCTCCCCCGCCGAGGGCACGAGCGTCGTGTCTAGCAGGCTGAGAGGGTTCGCTCGGGCGAGCGGGTTCGTCTCCCCCGCCGAGGGTGTGTAGGTAATACGCGCGATTCGCTTCCCGCAGCGCGTCCCAGTCGACATCACCGCGCGCGTCCGCATCAACGAACACCGCGTGCAGCACCTCCATGCGCCACGCGAGCAGCTGGTCGAGATCGGCGAGCGTGGCGCGACGGATCGTGAGCCCCTCCACTGCGATCACGCCCGCTCCACGTGCGGCAGCGCGCGCGTGTCGACCTTGCCGTTCGGCGTGAGCGGTAGGTGATCCATCTTCACGAAATACTCGGGGAGCATGTAAGAGGCCAGGTAGCGGGACATTTCTTCGCGCAAGAGCGCCTCCATCTTCGCATCATCGGTCGGCGGTGCGGCGTTCGCCAGATTCACCTCGCCGTCGTTCACAGGAACATAATACCCCACCAGGTAGGGCATCTGATCCGCGTCAACCTCGGAGCGGACCACGCCCGTCTCGACCTCGGGGCAGGTGCAGAGCACGCTCTCCACCTCGGTCGGCTCGACGCGGCGGCCGTCGATCATGACCTGCGTGTCCTTGCGATGCATGAACGCGATCCGCCCGTCGGGCAGCAGGTAGCCCACATCACCCGAGCGATACGCGCGCGTGCCGTCGGGCAGCGTGACGAAATTCGCCTGCTCGGGCGGGTCGCCCACGTATCCGAGTCCCACGCCGCGACCTGCGATGACGATCTCACCCACTTCCCCGACAGGCATTTCCTCGAGCGCGTCGTTCATGATGCGCGCCTGCACGCCGCGCACGGGGCGACCGACAGGATAGGTGCCATCAGCCAGCGCGGGCGTAGTGTTGCAGCAGCAATAGCTCGCGCAGACCGTGGTCTCGGACGGCCCGTACGTGTTGTACACGTCCACCAGGTCGATCAGGCGATCGACGTAGCGAGCTCGCAGCACGTCTCCGCCGCTGATGAGCAGGCGCAGGCTGAACGGGATCGCGTCAAGCTCGTTCATTTCCTGGAATAGGTAGGGGAAACCGCTGATGAGGCTAACATGTGTGCGGTCGACGAAATCCATGAGCGCCGCGGTGTTCGCTTTGTCGCGCGGCGACGGGATGGCCAGCGTCATGCCCGAGAGCAGAGCGCTGAAGACCTCTTCGACGAAGATGTCGAATGAGCAGACCGAGTATTGCAGCATGGTATCGGCGCTGGTCGGATGGAATTCCGCAGCGAACGCGTCGATGTAGTTGCAGACGTTGGCGTTCGTGACCATCACGCCCTTGGGCTTGCCGGTCGTGCCGGAGGTATAGAGGATGTAAGCGAGGCCGGCTTCGTGGGTCGCCTCGAGCGCAGGGTCGCACGCTGGATCGGGGATAGTGTCGACCACCTGGGCGCGCATCGAATCGAGGGGCCGGTCGTGCACCGGGTCGAGGTTCGTCTGGAGCGCGAGGTCGCGTGCCGGGTCGTGCGCTGGGTCGAGCTCGGTGAGCGCCGCTTCGATCGACAGGATGCCGCGGTCGGTGATAACGTAATCTACCTGCGCGTTCTCCATCATGTAGCGAATGCGCTCGAGCGGGAAATCGAGCTCGACCGGCACGTAGGCCGCGCCGCTCCTGAGCACGCCCAAGATCGCCGCGATCTGTGCGATGCCGTGCTGCATCGCGATGCCGATACGACGAGCAGACGCTGGCAGGCTCGCCGCCACTTCACCGGCTCGACGGTCGAGTTCGGCGCGCATGACCTGCTCGTTCGCATCGATGACAGCAACAGCTTGCGGGTCTTCCTCGACTCGCGCGCGGAAACGTTCGTAGATGGTTTCATTCATGGGTGCGGCTTCAAACCTTGCGCTCGCTTCGGGCTTGGCTGCGACAGCCAAGGCAGTCCCGCGCGCGATCGTTCTCTGATCAGTCGCGGTCATGGGTTTCGTTCCAGTTTTTGCACTTGAAATCCAAGACATGGCTACTCCCCCTCTTCGCTTCCAGGTTGGAATGCTCGCAACGCCGGCATCTTATACCCTGCTAAGCCAAGACCCGCAAAGTCTATAGCTGCCAAGGTCTGTAGTTGCCAAAGTTTATAGCTGCCAAGGTCGATAGTTGCCACGGTCGATGCCAGCCCAGCCAGCCGTTCATGTTCGATTTCTATGCTATCAACAGGCTCTTCATGCGAGGCCATGTGCGCTCGACCGTGACGAACCTTTTTCCGAGCTGTTACCAAGATTTTGATTCACTCATGCCGCCATGGTTTTCAGCGGCAATCCTGCCTGTCGCAACATCGTGAAGGTGGCGTTTTGCAGCGAAATCGCGAAAAATTGCAGCAGATTTTCGGTCGTACGCACAAAACAGGCTGATTTCGAGGCAAAAGCCTCCAAAACCAGGTGCAGCGATGATCGTCAAGCAGTAAAACCCCAGGTCGAGTTTTCTGATCCTGCATTCGCGTGCGTACAAACGCAAATCTCTTGCAAAAAATCGCGTCCTCGCTGCGAAGCGCCCCGATCACTGCTCCGCTGCGAACAGGCTGGACGGGATCGAGAACACATCGCCCGCGCCGTAGAGCTTGCCGAAGATATACTTGTTGCTCGCCGATTCTTCCGAGACCCAAACGCGACCATCGTGGAATTCGATGCCTTCGGTCATGGGCGGCGCTTCGATGTCAGAAACGAGGTTGGTCGAGTCCAAGAAATAGAGCGGCACCGACCTGCCGTCGACGAAGAACGTGTAGGGCGAAATGGCAGTGCTGTTGGCAAACGCGTCGAACGAGAGCGTGCGCTGAGCCGAATCCGTTGCTTCAGCATCAACAGCTGCTGTCGCTTCATCGCCAGACACGGGCGCTGTCGTGGCCGTGCTTTCGGTCAAGCTCGACGCTTCGGCTCCGATAGCCGTCACTGCTTCGTCCTCAGGCATGCCCACCGTCGTTGCCACAGTCGTGATTCGATAAGTGAGCAGGTGCGACGTGCTGAAACCGTACGAGGTCGACAGCACGATATCGCCATTAGGCAGCACGCTCATGCCCTGCACCTTGTCGGGCAACGAATAGGCCGCGCTCGCTTGGCTCGCGAAACCGTAGCGGCCCGCGCTATCGGCAGGATAAGCGAACATCATCCCTGCATTCTCACTCTCATCAGGAGTGATGAGATGGTGATGCTCGGGCGCGGGATAATTCGGAAGCAGATGGAACGTGCCCACGTACAGCGTACCGTTCTCGATGTTCATGAAAGCCGGCGTGAGTTCAAGGTCGACCTGATCGATCGCGGTCACCACATCGCCCGACTCCACATTCGCAAGGTCGGCGGCGTGGAAGACAAGATAGCCGCTATCGCAGGTCAGGAAGGCATATTCGCTCGAGGTGGTGATGCCGGAGCCATGACCTGTGTAGGGCGATCCGTCGGGTAGCTGTGCGAAGAATTTGACCGAGGATCCATCGGCGTTGCGACGGTAGAGCGGGCTCGATCCGTCACCGGATGCGTAACCGCTGAAGAACCAGCAATCAGCTTCGTCATAATAGTCGAGATCCTGACAGATGAAGCCAGCATGAATGCCGGGGATCTCGAATTCCTCGGTCGTGTCGGCGTAGAACGCGCTGTATGTCGCGCGCATATATATGTTGAACCCGACCAGCACCACGACGATGAGGCCGACGATGATCCCGATCACCCACAGCACGATCTTCTTCGCACGCGATGCACGCTTCGGGGTCGCGGCTTGAGTGGCTGGCGCATTCGCATCGTTCGGGCCGAGTGCGTCAGTGTCGAGCGCGTCCATGTCAGACGAGGTCGTGGGTGCTTCCGGGTCGAGTGCGCCAGTGTCGAGCGCATCTTTCGAGTCGTTCTGTTCTTGCATCATGGGGAGTCCTTTGTGAGCGGCAGCCGGACAGCCGGCTGCGCGTGGTTCGTCGCGCGTAATTCGTCGTGCGAGCTTCATCACATGTAGTTCGTCGCGTGTGGTTCATCGTGCGACTTCATCTCATGCGGTTCATCGCGTGTGGTTCATCGTACGTAGTTCGTCGTGTGAGCTTCATCGCGCGGGGCTTGTCGCATGCGATCGAGCTTGGTTCATCTTGCTTGAGCTCGGTTCATTTTGCTTGAGCTTGGTTCATCTTGCTCGGTCTGGCCTATTTTTATCACACCGCGGGCGCGCGTTGTTCGTGCCGCGAGAATTGAAAGCAATCTGACATGAAGCGGTTTCGCAGTGTTTTCGCAGCGTATTAGCGCGCGCGGACGCTCACCGTGGTACGCTTATTCCAGCAGAAGAACGCATACTGAATTCACGAACGCACAGATACACCGAGCTCTCAGTTGCACAGCCGACCTGCGCGCAACTCCGACCGGATCGCGACTCTCTATCGGAGTCTCGCGAAACAGGATTCAGATGAAAAGGCCTTGTCGTTCGCTGCTCGAGATTTCAAACCAGCCGCTACGAAAGGAACTTTCATGAGCGTTTTCGACAACATCGGGCAAGCAGTCGGACAAGCCGTCGGCCAGACCGTCAACAAAGGACTCGACGCCATGAACGACGCGACCAGCAATGCTCTGGTCACGCATGCACCGTTCGTGCAGGGCTTCATTCGCCTGTGCAACAACGGCTGGCAGCAGGGCTGGCACGAACGCAATGGCGGCAACCTCAGCTACCGCATGACCGAAGCTGAAGCTGCGGCGGTGCGGCCGGGCTTCAACGACGCACCAGGTGAGTGGATCGACCTGGGATTTTCAGAGCCGACATTGGGCGGCGAGCTCTTCCTCACCACCGGTGCTGGCGCCTTCATGCAGAACGTCGCCGCCGCACCGAGCGAGAACATCGGCATCGTCGAGTTGAACGCAGAAGGCAACGCATACCGCGTCGTGTGGGGGCTTGTCGGGCGCAAACCAACCTCTGAGCTGCCCACTCACCTCATGAATCACGCGATCCGCATGGCTGCCACGAACGGCGCCTGCCGCGTCATCTATCACGCGCATCCCGTCAACGTCATCGCCATGACGTTCGTCGAGCCGCTCGAGGCGCGCACCTTCTCGCGCGCGCTCTGGAAGGCCATGACCGAATGCGCGATCGTGTTCCCCGAAGGCGTGGGCGTGGTGCCATGGATGGTGCCGGGCGGCGTGGAGATCGGCCGTACGACCAGCGAACAGATGAAGAAGTTCAGCGCAGTCATCTGGGCGCAGCACGGGCTGTTCGCCTCGGGTGCCACGTTCGACGAGACGTTCGGGCTGATGCACTGCATCGAGAAGTCGGCGGACATCTACCGCCGTGCGCGGGCGATGAACGGCGGCAGCGCCGACTTCCTGAACACCATCAGCGATGAGGGGTTGGCGCAGATCGGCGAGGAATTCGGCGTTGACCTCAACAAAGATTTTCTGAGCTGAACACTAAATAACCTGCGCGAGCCTCCTCTACGCTAGTTTTCCTACGCGAGCGTTCCCTGTGTAGCCCTTTCCCGCGCAATCCTTCCCTACGCGAGCGATCCCTATGCGAGCTTTCGCGCACGGGTGTTCCCTACGCGGGCTTTTCTTACGCCAGCTTTTCCAATGCGGGCGATCTTGCATTGAAAACGCCAAAAAATGCTAGATATTTGCGGTCGTACGCACATCAAAGGGCCCGATAAAAAGGCGACCTGGGGTTTTGCGCTCTCGCAACAAAACAAATGCCCTGATTTGAGTCTCAATTGCTCAAATCAGGGCATTTTTGTACGTATGAACGCGGTTTTTAAGCAAGAATCAGCCGAATCGCTGCAGAAGGATTCATGTGAGCATTCGCCGCTGCGAGAGGGAGCCTGCGAAGATGCCGCTGCCATAGAAGTTCTTGCTTGTTCATTGTGCGCCGCGCCACGCATGCGGTTCGTGCTGTGCAGACCACATACGTTGCTCGCCTCAGCGAACCGAGCGTTCGCACTACTCGGCTGGGGCCTCCGCGGGCCAGTTCGGGTTCTTGAAGATCGCGCGCGACACGCCCACCAGATCACCCGCGCCCGCAGCGAGCAGCGCGTCAGCGTCCGCCATCGTACGCACGCCGCCCGTCACGATGACGGGCAGATCGACCACCTGCTTCACCGCCGTGGTCATCTCGGCGAAGTAGCCTGGCTCCTTATGCCCTGGACGCTTGTAATAGCACATGCCGCCCGACACGTTCAGGATGTCGACGTCGGTCTCGGCCGCGATGATGCGCGCCGCCTCCACCGCGTCCTCGATGGTGTTGCCGCCTTCCGTGTAGTCGCAACCGCCGAAGCGCATCGAAATGGGCACGTCAGGGCCAACCGCCGTACGTACCGCGCGCACGACCTCGCAGTGAATGCGCACGCGATTGGCGATCGAGCCACCATATTCGTCGGTGCGATGGTTCGTGAGCGGGCTGAAGAATTCGTTGAGCAGGTAGGCGTGCGCCGCGTGGATCTCGACACCGTCGAAGCCCGCCTGCACCGCGCGCACTGCCGCGTCAGCGAACTGCTGCACGGTCTCGGCGATGTCCGCCTTGCTCATGGCCTGCGTGGGGATGGGGTCGCCTAGGCCCACGGCCGCCTCGCCGATGATCATGCTAGACGGCGACCACGGCACGAGGCGCGTGCACTTGCGCTTCGCCGTGCCGCCCGCATGCGCGAGCTGGATGAACGCGATCTTGCCACCTTCATGGATGAGGTCCGCCAGACGCGAAAGGCCCTCTACCACGTCGGCCGTCGCGAGCGAGATCTGCCCCGGCGACGCCTGGCCACGCGGCGCGACATAGCTGTGCTCGACGTAGATGATGTCGATGGCGGGGTTGGCCGCGCGCGGCGCATAGAAATCCAGCAACTCCTGCCCCACCGTGCCATCGGCCTCCGCCTTGTAACAAGCGGTGGGCGCCTGCACGATCTTGCCGGCCAGGATCTGCTTCATCTTCTCATCGCGAACTTCACTCATGGGGGTCCTTTCTGTCGTGTGGTTCGTTGCGGTCATCGGATAGGACGCGCGACGCATCCGGGTCGTTCAGTGCAGCGGACGCAGGTCGTACCTCGGGCGCAATAGTGTCAACCGGTGAAAGCTGCGCACGGTTCGCACTGAGAGCGCTGGACGCGGGCGACGTTCCGCGCGCCTCTTGCGCGTCGATCGCATCCATGCAGCGCTGCTCATCTTCGGCGGCTACGCGTTCGATCACTTCCTCGACATGGCTCTTGATGCCGAAAAGCGTGCGCTGTGACGAGATCTTCACCGGGCCATCGTGGCCAGCCGCCTCGCGCGCCAGCAGTTCTTGCATGCGCTCCCAGCGCTCTTCCGCTCGCGTCTTCACGCGCGGCACCTCCCGTCGCCATTTCACACGCCTGCGAATGCACGCGTGCAACCACTCTATATATTAGTAGGCGATTACCATGATACCGTTTGTGCGTTCCCGCTTCCACGGCACGCGTCCGCGCGCTATCGTCACCTTGACCCCTCCATGACGCGCGATGCAAGGGGCACGGTCGCTTTTGCGGTCGGGGTGCTCAGGGGCTCAGGCATTCGCTTTCGCGAAAAGCGTCCGCGTGATGCGGAGCCTCTCCGCTCTCATAATGCTCGTCCGCGCAACATCGACGATTCGCATGCGCACAAAAAAACGACCGCCCCGAAGGACGGTCGCTCTCATTCGATCTTTCGACGAAGATTAGTTCGTCTTCGCAGCATTGCGACGACGGCGACGAACCACTGCAGCTGCGATCGCAGCGCCAGCAGCGATCACGATCGCGCCACCCACGATGCCAGCAACGAGCGGATCGATACCGAAGAAGGTCGCGGGCTTCTGAACCGGCGAAGTGGTGAGAACCTGAGCGGTCTGCATCGGCTCTTCGGTCTCTTCCTCGGTCGCCTCGTCCTCAACCTTGTCGGTGCTCTTCTTGTCCGCGGTCTTCATGGAAGCCTTGGAATCGTTCTTCTTGGAACCAGCGTTGGAGGTGTTGCCCTTGTCGGCCGGCTTTGCAGAAGAACCACCATTGTTGTTGGTGTCGTCAGTGCTGGTGTTGTTGCCACCGTTCTGCTGCTTGAGCAGTTCATCGTAGATGCGCTGAGCCTCTGCAGCGTTCGCGGATGCGGTGTTGTATTCAGCGGAGCGAACGTTGAATTCGTTCTGAGCCTCATCCATCTGAGCCTTGGCGCTCTCGCGCTCTGCAGCGACCGGGGTGACCAAGTCGCGATGATTCTTCACATTAACTGCGAACTCGTTGAGTGCGAAGAACTCGGGGTAATCGGATTCTTCGATCGGGTTAGCGATGACGTCTTCGAGCTCCAGCTTGAGTGCGCGCTCGAGCTTGGTCTCGGCGTAAGAGAGGTCGATGCTCGCGTCATTCCAAACCTGGCGAGCTTCGTCGATCTTGGCCTGGAAGGTCGGGAAGTTCACGGTCTGAGAATTGTAAGCGTCGGTCGCACGATCGTAGATCGCCTTGAGCTTCATGAGCTCGTGGTCGTTACCGCCCGCATTCTCGTAGCGGATCTGTGCAGCTTCTTCAGCGGCGACCGCAGCAGCGAGCTGGTTGTTCTTGTAGTTGTTCCACGTGCTCTGAGCAGCGACCGCAGCATCGTTGAGACCGCGCCAGGTGGTCTCAAGATCGGTCACTTCATTCTGAGCGTCGGTGACAGCCTGGTTGGCTTCAGCCTCTTCAGCCTCAGCGTCGGCAACTGCCTGCTCCCACTTCTCGACCTCAGCCTTGAGATCGGAATTGTCGGGAGCGGTGTAATTGTCGAGCTTCGCCTGAGCATCGTCACGCTCACTAATATAAGTAGCGATCTCACGATCCAGATCCTCGATCTCAGCAGAGGTGGTCTCGACAACACGGTTCTTCTCCGTGACCGCTGCCTGAGCATCGCGAACCGCGACGTTCAGCGGATGGTTCGGATCGTTGAGATCATCGGAACCGCTGCCACCCTGAGCTGCGTTGAGCGCTGCCTCAGCTGCTGCCAATTCCTGCTGAGCTGCGGTCAGAGCCTGTTCGTAGAACTGGATGCTCTGGGCTGCAGACAGGTCAGTAGCAGCATTATCGCGCGCGGTCTGTGCGGACGATTGTGCTGCCACTGCGTTGTCGTAAGCCTGTTGCTTTTCGGCGACCAATTGCTCGGCGGCTTGGATCTCTTCATCGGTCGCTGTCGTTTCGATCGACCCTTGATCCTCGCCTTCGACCGGGGTGCTATCACCACTGCTATCACCGCCGGCTGGAGGCTCCTCAGGTGATATCACCTCACCGGTACCAGGATCAGGATCCGTGCCGCTATCAGGGTTGATAGCTGCTAGCGCATCCTTCGCTTTCTGGAGTTCATCGCCAGTGGTGGTGACATCCTGATTCGCGTTCGCGAGCGCTTGCTCGGCCGCCTGGAGATCGGCCTCAGCCTGAGCGACGGTCTTCTTGTCGCCCGTGAAACCAGGGTTCGGTTGCGCACCATCGTAGTCGCTTTGAGCCGCATTCACTTTCGCACGTGCATCGTCGACAGCCTTCTGCAATTCGCTCAGATCGGCACCGCCGCCATTATTCTTGGCGTCGTTGAGCGCCTTCTCTGCCGCAGTGAGTTGAGCCTGTGCGGCCGACAACTCATCCTTGGCAGCAGACAGCTTGGAGTCCAGAGACGCCTTAGAAGCTTGCGCATTGGCGATCTTGCTCTCGGCAGCAGCCACTGCGGCCTTGAGATCGGCTGTAGCGTCGCCGCCAGCAGCGTTCAAGCGATCCTGAGCCGCCGCCAATTCAGCCTTGGCATTGGTCACCTTGTCAGTAGCGGCAGAAGCCGCCTCCTGAGCGCTGGTCACTTTGTCGCGTGCAGCACGCACCGCATCGGCAGCCTTATTACGCTCTGCATCGGCAGCAAGATAAGCGTCGCGGTAAGCTTCGCTCTGATTCTCTGCCTCGAGAAGCGCTTGCTCTGCCCGTGCTAATTCAGCAGCAGCGGCCTGAAGGTCACTATTACCGGAATTAGTGATGGCATCGTCATAGTTCGCCTTAGCGGTCTCGTAAGCCTCTCGCGCTTGATCCAACGCGACCTGAGCTTTCGCCTGGTTTTCCTTAGCGGTCTCATGTGCCTGGTATGCTTCCTGAACACGTTCCTCAGCTGCGGAAACTTCGGCCTTTGTCGCACTGATGGCATCGTCGAATGCCTTGTTCGCCTCAGACTGTGCCTGGTTGGCGGCTTGGACTGCAGTGTTGTGCGCGGTTGCAGCCTGGTTATAGGAAGCAGTCGCCGAGTCGAGCTCTTTCTGAGCTGCGTCTTTCTTAGCTGCGGCTTCTGCCTTGGTAGAGTTCGCGGAATCGAGAGCTGCCTTAGCTTCTTCGAGGGAAAGGTTCGAAGCCTTGGCATCAGAAGAGAGTGCAACGAGATCTGTGTTACTGCTGTTCAGTAACTGCTCCATTGCGTGTGCTTTTGCGCCGGTAAACGGCATAGCGAGCGTGAATGCCACTGTGAAACAGAGGCATAGTCTTGCGAGACCGCTCAATCTCCTTCTTGCCATGGTTTTCATTTTGTTTCCCTCTTTTTCGACTTTTCGTCGGCTGATCTCCCACCCGCGCTTCCTTCGTTTTGCCTGATCAGGCTGAAGGTTCAGGGCTGGTGGCGAGGATCTTTCGACTCTCGAAACCGTTATATCTGAAGGTGGCTTCGTTGCGGAGCCAGCCTTAAGACCAAGAATGGCGAGTGCAGTGCGTGAGGTCGGATCTAAAGCATTTCGCACTGCCTTTTAGCGATTTCCCCAGATGAGGAAGGCTTTTTGAAGTAGCACACTGGAACACATCCAGAGGTTTTGTAGCTGCTAGAAACCCGAATTTGGGTATAGTAGGCCCAAAACAAGCACATTTTAACGGGTCGGTAACGAGAAATCAACAGGAAATTTAGCAATGAATACACAAAAATCGCAAAATTGTATATAAACCTGTATAGACCAGGTGCTTTTCGGTGGCGATCGAAGGCGATTTCTCCATGATTTTCGGCCTGAGATCTTGATGATCATTGCCCAGTAGCTATCAACCCAGCGCACGCGCTGCCAAGAGGAGCCTACGCTGTGAACACAGTGTGGTCATCTTCGGGCCGATCGTGCGCTGTTTTGGGTGGTTTTGGGCGGTTTTCAGGCGATTCGAGGAGCCTCCGCGCTCGTTTCGAACGTACCGCGGTTCATGCCGCGCCCGTTTCTTCGCTGTACCGCGCTCGTTCGTGTTCGCCGCGGAGCACCTGATGAAACCAAGTTTCCATCGTTCATGACGCTTCTGGGCATAAAAAACGACCACCCTGATGGGTGGTCGTGTTCTAAATGGTGGAGCATAGGGGGATCGAACCCCTGACCTCATGGCTGCCAGCCATGCGCTCTCCCAGCTGAGCTAATGCCCCTTGAAGCTCGATCATTATATCACAGGTACTGGGGTGCCCCGACCTTCAATTTTGATCGATGCATAAAAAGACGAGGTATCGAACACATCGCGAATCGATTCGCCCTCGATAAAGGGCAGGTCAATGAACTCACTGAGCGTAGGAACGAGGTCTGAGCAATCGATGAAATGATCCTTTTCGTTCAGTTCATTCGTATCTTGCGCGCGCCAATAGATGTCGTTAGCGTCAGTCAGATAATAGGTTTCAACCCCGGTTTGCATATAAGCTGAGTGCGTTTCACGCAGATATGCCACCAAATCATCGATAGTGGCCAGTTCCAGAGCTTCTTCGGCTTTTCTTCCCATGAAGTCCCCTTTCGCGATCGTTTCGATTCATAGTAACAAAGAACACAGCAGTGGCACATGATGCCTGAATGCATTTGCGAAAACTTCACGAAGCATCGATGGAGGGGTTGCGGACGCGTTTGAAAAGTCCGAGAGACCCATGAGTGCGCCTTGAGGGGCGATGGACGCGTTTCAAGGTGCGCTGAAAGGGTTCGAGCGATTCTGAGCCGTTCTAAGGCCCCGATCGCATATTTCGAGGGTCCAAGGTGCGTGAAACCCCCTTATTTTCGGGTGTCGGAGAGGCCAAAATCGGCTCCGCGAAAAGGCTGAAATACGAGCGTATGCGCTGACCTGTGGTTTTGGCTCGAAATGGCCGAAAAACGCGCATTTTTCGGATCTCATTTTGAAATATTTTTCAGAATTTCATAATTTTTGCACCCTTTCTGAACTGGTATTTTGGTCATATCTAGCAAATTGTCCGACGGACATATTAAAGATTATGTCCGATTTTTAGCCTCATTTTTTCTTTTGGTGCGATTCTGGCCCAAAAATGGCCAAAAATGGGCGATTTGAAATTTTTTTCGCCATTTTGCGAAAATCGGCAAAATAGTTCACCTTTTGAAACTTTTTTGCGAGAGGCGGTTCGCTTTTTTGTGCTCGGGAGGTGTTACAGATCGAAATTTCGCGATCGATTCTCAAAAATCGGTCAAGCGGATGAAAATCTTGAGGTCTCGAAAAAATTTTTCAAAAATTTCGGCTTTGACGGTCGGAAGGGTGATAGCAGAGACTCGATCACGGCGAAGATGGTGATAGCACCCCTCTCGCGAACGACCGAAACCAGGCGGTGATCGACCTGTCCCCTCACCTTCTTAAAATTCAAAAAAGTGAACTTTATCAGGTATGTTATCAAATGATAGCCAATACTTTCATCGTCATCTTAGACGCATGTGATTCGCCTCGACAGCCTTCAAGGGATCTGCTGCGCAACGAAGGCTCCCAAGATCGCGATCGGTGTCCGTTGGGTCGACACCTGGCTCAAAATGGGACCGAAAGCCACTATTCAGACATTCTTCCGACAAGAATTCGACCTTTCTCAAACGAGATTTCGAGTTGACTCCACTCGAAATCTGGCCGAATCGGAGCACATTCGAAGAAAATGAGGGCTGAAACGACGAAATCGACCCATTTGGTCGATTTCGAACGTGAGACAGGTGGCTCACACAGCATTGGTTTTCATCTGATCGCTCTTGTGGAGTTCGATCGTTGGTCAATAATCGAGCGTTCGGAATCAAAAGATCAGGATCGAATGGTCAGGATCGAGCAGACGAGCGACCGATAGGAGGTCCCTCTCCTATCGATAGTGATCGAAGCGGATCAATTCTTGCGAGACGGATCGCGCCGCTTCGCGCGAAGAATGTCGTAGCGGTGAAGTTCGATAGGGCTTGTGAACGCATATGTTCCCATCGCTTTGTTCGCAACCTCGACCGAGACTGCGTTCGCTTCCTCATCGAGCGAACGCTCATGCGCGGAACTCGGACTTGGTGTATAGCTCGGATCCTCGCGTGCATTCACGAAGAAGACCTCGTGAAGATCCTCGACCTTGATCGGCATCATATCACGATGAGGGCTGAGCAATTCGAGCGTGTCGCCTTCATAGAAACGATTGCGGCAATGGACGATCGTGCGCCATGTTCCATCGTTCAGCGGTTGCGACTCGGTCACCTCGGCGACCCAATCGTAGAGCTGCACGTAGATGTCGTCGTCGAATGACTGCTCGGCGTTGCCATAGAAGAATCCGGTCGAGTATGGGCGATGCGAGATGCGGTCGAGCTCTTGCGCCCAGCGCGCGGGGTCCTCCCCGTCGAGCACGTGGCGATAGGCATTCACGACCGTGGCCACGTAGAACGCCTTCTTCACGCGGCCCTCGATCTTTATCGAGTCGACGCCCGCTGCGACCAGGTCATCCAGGTGCGCGAGCATATTCAGATCCTTGGAATTCATGAGGTACGTGCCGTTCTCGTCCTCTTCGACCGGGAAGTATTCACCCGGGCGCGACTGTTCCTCGAGACGATAGCTCCAGCGACACGGCTGCACGCAATGACCCTGGTTGGCGCTGCGACCGGTAAGGAAATCGCTGATCAGGCAACGTCCTGAAATAGCCATGCACATCGCGCCTTGCACGAACACCTCGAGTTCAAGATCGGGCAATTCGCGTTTGAGCTGGGCTATCTCTGCAAGCGACATCTCGCGTGCCGTGACGATGCGCTTCGCGCCAAGCTGCTGCCACATGCGTGCGGCGGCGGCGTTCGAGACGGATGCCTGCGTGGATACATGGATGTCGACCGAAGGCGCATGTTCGCGCACGGCGGCGAGAACACCCAGGTCGCTGACGATGAACGCATCGACGCCGGCTGCCTCGAGTGCGCGCAAATACGCAGGTAGATCGTCGAAATCGCTATCGTGCAAGTAGGCATTCAGGGTCACGTATACCTTCGCGCCCGCCTCGTGCGCGATGCTCACCGCCTGTGGCATGTCCTCGAGCGAGAAATTCTGCGCGCGCTGACGTAGGCCGAACTTGTCGCAAGCTAGATAGACCGCATCCGCGCCGAAATAGAGCGCGTAACGTAGCTGCTCGAAGCCGCCCGCTGGCGCGAGCAGTTCCGGCTTCTTCGAAGCGTCATGCGTGTTCGTGCTCTTGGTGTTCACGGTGCTCGATTCCCGATATTGTTCGATCTCTATACCAGAATTTCAATATCTAAAGTTCCATACCTATATATTTCTCTACCTATATATTAGTGCGTTGTTGTGAGCAGATTACTGACGCGATTGCGGAATGCAGTGCTTTTGTCGTTCACCTGCGATTTTTTGCAAGAAAATTGCGTTTGTAAGCACAAAATCTCGCATTTTCACGCTATTTCTATCACTCTTTCGCCTGCCGAAGCTCGGCTACCTGCAGCTTGATATGAGACTATATTACGTTATCCCAGTTCAGAAGAGAAAATGCAGCAAATAACCTTGCGGACGAATTTCATGCGCGATCTCTGTGCTCTCAAATGTGCGTACGAACGTAAATCTCATGCGATTTTGGACGAAATCACTGCAAAACTGCTTGAAAAGCGCGGTCGTACGCACATTTAAGAGCGAAACGAGAAACGAAGACAGCGCAGAAAAGAGTTCTACCTAGCTGACGACGGGGCCGCGGACGGAGCGGACCTGCTTGTAGCGATTCAGAAAGTTCAAGCCATCCTTCAAGGAGTCGAGGCTGACGTCGAATTTCTCGCCAGTCGCGCGGCGTTTCACCTCGACAGAGTTGTTCTTGAGGCCGCGCTTGCCCACCACGATCTGCGTCGGCCAGCCGATAAGGTCGGCGTCAGCGAACTTCACGCCCGGGCGCTCGTCGCGGTCGTCGATGACGATCTCAAGATGCGGGAAATTGTCGCGCAGGGTCTGCGCCAGGCGCTGCGCCGTAGGATAGACCTCGTCGTCGCCCACCGTGAGCGGAATGATGCACACGTGAGCTGGGGCAACAGACGGTGGCCAGATGATGCCGTGCTCGTCGTTGTGCTGCTCGACCACCGCGGCGAGCGTGCGGGTGACGCCCACGCCGTAGCAACCCATGAGGAAGGGCTGGTCAGTGCCGTCTTCTGCGGAGAACACCGCGCCGAGCGCCTTGGAATACTTGTCGCCCAGCTGGAAGACCTGCGAGACCTCGATGCCACGCGCGCCATCGAGTTTGGAGCCGCAATTCGGGCAGATGTCGCCTGGCTTCGCGGTCGAGAAGTCGGCGAACAAGTCGACCTTGAAATCTTCGTCCTGAGCTGCGCCAACGTAGTGAAAGCCGGCTTCGTTCGCGCCGACCACCCAGCGCTTCACGTCCTCGAGATTACGGTCGGCCGCGACCATGATGCCCTCGGGCAAACCGACCGGGCCGATCGAGCCCTTCGGCAGACCCGTGGCCTCGAGCTCTTCGTCGGTGAGCAGCTCGAATCCTTCGAACACGCGGGAGACCTTCAGCTCGTTGAGCTCGTGATCGCCCGGGATGAACAGCGCGATGACCTGGCCCTTCGCGTCCTTGCCGACCAGGGCTTTCACCGTGGCGGCCTCGTCGATGCCGAGGAATTCCGCCAGCGCCGCGATGGTGGTGACGCCCGGCGTGGAGATCTTCTCCATGGTGGTGGCGTCGTACTCGATCGGGCGCGTGATGCATTCCGCGACCTCGGTGTTCGCCGCATAATCGCAGTTCGGACAGTAAACGAGCTCGGCCTCGCCCGCGTCGGCGAGCGCCATGAATTCGGTCGTGACCTTGCCGCCGATCTGGCCAGAGTCGGCCTCGACCGGGCGGTAATCGAGCCCGCAACGTTCGCAGATGATGCCGTATGCCTCGCTCATCTGGTCGTATGTTTCCTGGAGCGACTCGGCGTCGGCGTGGAAGCTGTACGCGTCCTTCATGATGAATTCGCGGCTGCGCAACAGGCCGAAGCGTGGGCGAATTTCGTCGCGGTACTTCGTCTGAATCTGGTAGAGCGTGCAGGGCAGCTGGCGATAGCTGCGCAGTTCGTTGCGGACGAGCGCCGTGATGAGCTCCTCGTGCGTGGGGCCAAGGCAAAAGCCGTGGTCGTGGCGGTCGTTCATGCGCATGAGCTCGGGGCCGTAGTCGTCCCAGCGGCCGGACTCGAGCCACAATTCCGCAGGTTGGAGGGCGGGCATGAGGATCTCTTGCGCGCCCGTGGCGTTCATCTCCTCGCGCACGATGGCCTCGACCTTCGAGAGCACGCGCATGCCCAGCGGCAGGAACGCGTAGATGCCGGAGGCGACCTTGCGGATCATGCCGGCGCGCATCAGCAGTTTGTGGGACGCGATCTCGGCATCGGCCGGGTCTTCCTTCAGCGTCGGGGCGTACAAGTTGGACATGTAGAGAATCTCGCTCATGGGGTGTGTTCCTCTCGTGTGCGTGCTGGGATGTTCGAGTCGTCTGTCGATGAAGCCCGTGAACAGGGTGTTCAGCCTGGCTGTTCGGTCGTGTGGCCAAGCCCGTGAACAGGGGTTTCGTCGCACGTGACAACGCTTTCGTTCGACTAGATATTGTAGCAGTTGACGCGCGGTTTCGCGCGTCGTTTCGGTGGGCTCGGCGGTTCGCGAGCGTGGTGCTGGCGCAGGCGTGGTGCTGGCGCGCGGGCAAGTTGCTGATGCTGATACCGAGCTGGCGCGGACCGTGGTCAGCCAGTCGAACACTGTGCGTTAAGGCAGGTTCGCGATCTCGGCGAAGAGCTCGTCGACGATGCGGGCCTCGGGAACCTTGCGAATGACCTGCCCACCTGCGAAGATGACACCCTGGCCGTCGCCGCACGCGACGCCGATATCGGCATCCTTCGCCTCGCCCGGGCCGTTCACCACGCAGCCCATGACCGCCACGCGCAGCGGGCGTGCCACATCCTGCAATCGGGCTTCGACCTGCTTGGCGAGACCGATAAGGTCCACCTGACAGCGGCCGCATGTGGGACAGCTGATGAGCTCGGGGTAACGCAGGCGCAGGCCGAGCGAGCCGAGCAACACCCAAGCCGCCTTCACTTCCTCGACCGGGTCGTCCGTGAGCGAGATGCGCATGCTGTCGCCAATGCCCTCTTCGAGCAGAATGCCCAGGCCGCTGGCGGATTTGATGAGTCCCTGAAAGAGCGTGCCCGCCTCCGTCACACCAATGTGCAGCGGGATGTGCGGCAGCTCGCGCGAGATGATGCGATAGGTCTCGACGGTGGTGGGAACGTCGTGCGCCTTGGCGGAAACCACCAGGTCAGTGAAGCCTTGCGCCTCGCAGAATTCCACGTACTCGCGCGCGGATGCGGCGAGCTTCTGGGGCAGCGTGAGCGTGGCGTCGTCGCGCAGGTGCGCATCGAGCGAGCCGGCGTTCACGCCGATGCGGATGGGAATTCCCGCTTGACGTGCGGCTTCGAGCACTGGAACGGTGGCCTCGAGGCCGCCGATGTTGCCTGGGTTGATGCGCAGTTTGGCCGCGCCGCGACGGGCAGCCTCGATGGCCAGTTCCGCGCTAAAATGGATGTCCGCTACGACGGGCAGTGGCGAGCGCTGGCAGATCTCTTGGAAGAAGTCCAGGTCGGAGGCGTGCGGGATGGCGATGCGGATGATGTCGCAGCCCGCCTGTGCTACGCGCTCGATCTGTGCGAGGTTCTCCTCGACTGCGGAAAGCGGCAGGTTGAGCATGGATTGGACCGCGCACGGCGCTCCCCCGCCGATGGGTACCTGTCCCACATATACGCGGTTGGTGCGGGTGTTGGGGCGGCCCGAATCCGAGGCCGCGTTCGCGGGCTGTGTAGCGGCGACGTGCGGGTCGTACGGCGCGGCATTCACAGGTTGTTTTCCGAGGTCATTCGGCGTTTCATTCATGCGCGCCTACCCCCAATTCCCGAAGATGAAGCGTTGCACATCCTGGTTCACCATGAATATGAAGAACGCGAAGAACAGGCACATGCCCGCCACGCTGAGATAATTCAGCGCGCGGATCGAGATGTTGCGGCGGCGGATCTTCTGGTAGACCTCGATGACGAAGCGGCCGCCGTCGAGCGGCGGGATGGGCAGCATGTTCGCCAGGCCGAGCGACACCGACACGATGGCCGAGAACGACAGCAGGTTGAGAAAGCCCGCTTCAAGCGCGGTTTTCGACATGATCGCGATGCCTACGATGGACGTCGATTGCGAGACGGTCTCGGCGGCGGTGGCAGGGTTGAACAGGCCGATGATAGCTACGGCCACCGTCGCGATGAAGTTGAAGCCAGCTGCGATCGCATCGAGTGGCGAGAGCACGAAATGTTTGATCTCGCCGTTTTGCATCTGCAGGTCGACGCCGACGATCGAGTAGAGGATCACGAAGACGATCATAGCGAACAGCAGGTTCATGAGCGGGCCGGCGAGCAGGATCGTAACACGCTTCCAAAACGGCAGCGTGCGGTATTGCTGGCGTTGCTCGGCGGCGAAGAATGCGTCGAGGTTGGCAATGGGTGCGGGTTCTCCCAGTTCATGGGCAGGAAATTGCTGACCGGCTTCGCTGTACGCCGGCGCCGCGGGCACGCGATAGGTGTTCGTCTTGTCGCGTCGTGTGGGACGCTTGAGGCTGCCCCACTCGCAGAGTTCCTCGAGGGCCTGATAGGCTTCGTCGTCGGTGATACCAAGCGCGAGCGCCACATCCTCCATGTCCGCCGTGCCGTGTTCGTACATATAACCGAGCACGGGTTTCAGGTAGGGGCTGGGCTCGCCGGTGCCCATGCCGCAGACCGCCGCGTAGCCGCCCAGCGGTACGGCCGTGACGCCGAAACGCGTGCCTTTCCAGGTGAAACCGATGCTGGGGCCGGGCAGACCGATCATGAATTCAGTGACGCGAACGCCGAACGCGCGCGCGGCGAGGAAGTGGCCTCCCTCGTGGATGAACACGAGAAAGCCCAGCACGAGCGTGGCGATGAGAATGGTAACGAGAATATCCATGCAGGTAATTATAGAAGTGAGCGCGGCTGGCTCGGCGGGTGGACGGTGAATGCCGCAAGTTTTACAAATTCGCGGGTGAGGGTGCGGGTGCGGGCGTCGAGCTCGAGCAGCTGATCGATGCTGATCGCGGGCTCGACCCAACCCTGTGCGACAGCGTGATCCATGGCCTTCTCGACCAGGGCCGCGATGCCGAGATAGGGAATCTGCTCAGCAAGGAATGCCGCGACTGCGATCTCGTTCGCCGCATTCATGACCGCCGGCAGCGTGCCACCGGTGTTCCCCGCCTCGATGGCGAGCGCAAGGCAGCGGAATGTCTCCAGGTCAGGTGCCTCGAACTGGAGCGAACCGAGCGTGCGGAAGTCGAGCGGCTCGACCGGCGCCGACCAGCGCGCGGGGTAGCTGAGCGCGAACTGGATCGGGATGCGCATGTCGGTGGTGCCAAGGTGGGCCTTCACCGAGCCGTCCGTGAATTCGACCATGGAATGGATGGCGCTCTGCGGTTGTACCACGACCGCGATCTTATCATAGGGCATGCTGAAGAGGTGGTGCGCCTCGATGACCTCGAGGCCTTTGTTCATGAGCGTGGACGAGTCGATCGAGATCTTGCGACCCATGTTCCACGTGGGGTGGCTGAGCGCCTGAGCTGGGGTGATGTGCTGGAGATCGGCGGTGGTCTTGCCGCGGAACGGCCCGCCGGACGCCGTGACCCACAAGCGTGTTACTTCGCGCGGATCCTCACCGAGCAGGCACTGGTAGATGGCACCGTGTTCCGAGTCGATAGGCAGCAGCGTGGTGTGGTTCGAGAGCGGCATGAGCACATCGCCGCCCACCACGAGCGATTCTTTGTTGGCCAGCGCGAGATGCTTGCCTGCCGTGAGCGTGGCATAGCTGGCGCGCATGCCTGCCGCCCCGACCAGGGAATTCACGACCATGTCGACCTCGGGAAGGTTGCAGAGCTCGACGATGGCATCGGCGCCCGCGCGCAGGTCGATGCCTGCTTCTGCGAAGCGCGCGCGCCAGGTGTCGCACAGGTTCTCGTCGGCCAGCACCGCGTGCTTCACGCCGAATTCACGCGCTTGCGCGAGCAGGGCTTCAGCCTGCGTGTTCGCGCTGATAGCCACGACCTCGACGAATTCAGGATGCTGGCGTGCCACATCGAGCGTTTGCGTGCCGATGGAGCCGGTCGAGCCCAGCACCGCGATGCGCTTCGGGCGGCCGAGCGGAGTGGGTACTGTTGAGGAGGTGTTCGGCGTCGCCTGCTGTGGGGCGGATGCCGCTTGACGTGATGATGTTGAGGATTGATCGCTCATGTCTCCCCTGTTCATAGGTTGTTTTCGATGCCGCTAGCGGCGTTCGTGCTACGAGAACAGCAGCCCCGTGCCCGAGAAGACGAACGGGATGCACTGGCCGAAGATGAGCAGCATCGACGAACCGAGCGTGACGAGGAACTGCGAGTCGCAGCGGTCGAGAAGACCGCCGTGACCAGGCATGATGGTGCCAGAATCCTTGAAACCGGAGTTGCGCTTGATGCGGCTCTCGACCAAGTCGCCGATCACGCCGAGGCAGCCGCACACCGCGCCGAAGACGAGCGCCTGCACGATGTTCATCGAGACGCCCGGAATGAGCGGGAACAGGCACCAGAACGCCATCGAGAAGATGAGGCCGGCGAAGAATCCTTCCCAGCTTTTCTTGGGGCTGACCTGCGGTGTCATCTTGTGCTTGCCGATCTTCGAACCGACCAGGTAGGCGAACGCGTCGTTGCCCCACACGCTGCAGAAGATGCCCAAGATGAGCACGCCTCCCCAGAATTCGGGCAGCGACATGCGGATGAGCATGGCAGACGACATGAGCAGGCCTGTGTACGTGGCGCCGAACAGGCTGACCGCCACGTCGGTGATGCGGGCGTGCAGCCAGAAAACGTACCACACCAGTAGCACGATGATGAACAACGCCATGACGATGATAAGGCCATTGATGCCGAACAGCCACATGACCAGCGGAAACGATGCTGATGCGCAAATGCCGAGGAACTCGTTGGGTAGCTTCGCGTCGGAGCGGAGCATGTAGTAGAACTCGCCCGCGCAGATGGCCGAGAGCGCGGCAAGGTAGATGGCCGTGGTGGCGTTCGACGCGATGATGCAGATGACCGTGAGCGCGATGTAGACGACGCCGGTGCGGATGCGAACCTGCAGGTTGGAGGGGTTCTGCAGCTTGCGTGGCGTCTTCGCGAGCGCCTTTTCCTTCAGCACCGTGCGGCGCTTGGGCTTCGGACGCCTCTCGCCATGGCGGTCGGGTTTGAGGATGATCTCCTCACGCGATTCGACGATGTTGCCATCGGCGTCGATGTGCGTGAATGTGCGACGGGTGCGCTCGGTAGGCATGTGCTACACCGCCTCTTTCGCGTTGCGGTCAGCGACATTGATCTGGATGTTCTTGATCGGCAGCATGTGCTACACCGCCCCGAATCGGCGATCGCGCTGCTGAAAATCGAGCAGGGCGCGCAGGAATTCATAACGGTCGAAATCAGGCCAGAGCACGTCCGAGCAATAGAATTCGGTGTAGGCGATCTGCCAGAGCAGGAAATTGCTGACGCGCATCTCGCCCGACGTGCGAATGAGCAGGTCGGGGTCAGGAATGCCGGCGGTGTAGAGACCGCGCTCGAAGTCGGCCTCGGTAGGCAGCGGGACCTCGATCGCCACGCGCGCCGCAGCCTGTGCGGCTTCGTACGCCGCATCACCCGCAGCTGTTGCACGCGTTGCGTCCGCCGCAGCCTGCGCAGCAGCATCCACGGCCTCCTGCATACAGCGCTGCGTAGCACGCAGGATCTCCTGGCGCGAGCCGTAATTCACAGCTACGACCAGGGTCATTCCGTCGTTGTCCTTCGTCTTGTCCCACGCAGCATCGAACGCATCGCGCGTCTCTTGCGGCAGCGCGGACAGGTCGCCGATGGTGCGAACGCGCACGTGTTCTTCGTGTAGCCCATCGACTTCGGCAAGCATGGTCTTCGCGAACAGCTCCATGAGGCCGTTCACCTCGTCCTGCGGGCGCTTCCAGTTCTCGGTCGAGAACGAATAGATGGTGAGATAGTCCACGCCCAGGTCGTTGGCGCAGCGGATGGTCTCGCGCACGGCTTCGATGCCAGCCTTGTGACCCTTCAGGCGGTTGAGCGCGCGCTTCTTCGCCCAGCGGCCGTTGCCATCCATGATGACCGCCACATGCCGTGGCACACGGGTCTGATCGAGCGCGGCAGGATCGAGCCCAGCGGGCGGATCGGGAAAGATGTGATCCAGCGGTTGTCTCATGTGGGGTGCCTTAGCCAGCGAGCCTTGAGCGCGGGGTGCGTCCATCGCGTTAGATGGACATGACCTCGGATTCCTTCTTCTTCAGGATGTCATCGATCTTGCCGATGTAGGAGTCCGTGAGCTTCTGGATCTCGTCTTCGGCGCGGTGCTTCTCGTCTTCGGGGAGGTTGTCGGCCTTCACCATCTTCTCGACAGCCTGGTTGGCGTCGCGGCGCGCGTTGCGCACGGCGATGCGGGCCTCTTCCGCGAATTCCTTGCACTGCTTGGCGAGTTCCTTGCGGCGCTCCTCGGTGAGCTGCGGGAACGGCAGGCGAATGACCGAGCCGTCGTTCGAAGGCGAGACGCCCAGGTCAGCCTTCATGATGGCCTGCTCGATGGCGCCGAGCGAGCTCTTGTCCCACGGCTCGATGACGAGCGTGTGCGCGTCGGGGGTCTTGATGGCGGCCATCTGGTTGACCGGCGTGAGCGTGCCGTAGTATTCGGCCTTCACGCGATCGAGGATCATGGCGTTGGCGCGGCCGGTGCGAACCTGCGAAAGGTTGCTGTTCAGCTGCTCGATGACGCCGTCCATGCGTTTGGTTGCGGTCTCTTTGATGTCGTTTACCATGCTTCCTCCCCTATTCGGCCGCCTGGCGAGCGGCTCGCTGCGGTCGCGCGTGGCGACCTGGTCGAAGCCGCGCGGGTGCGCGGCGATCCGTCGGTCTCTCTATTGTAGCGTGTCGCGGGGCGAAATGTTCGCCGCCGACCCCTATTCCTGCGTGGTGTTGTCCGCCGTGACGGTGGTGCCGATGTTCTCGCCCTTCAGGATGCGCGAGATGTTGCCCGGCACCGTGAGGTCGAACACGAGGATCGGCAGGTCGTTATCCATGCACAGCGACGTGGCCGTGGAGTCCATCACGTGCAGGCCCTTCGCCAGCACGTCGATGTAGCTGATGGTCTCGAAGCGCTTCGCGTCGGGGTGCGTGACGGGGTCCGCGTCGTAGATGCCGTCCACTTTCGTAGCTTTCATCAGGCATTCCGCGTTGATCTCGAGCGCGCGCAGGGCGGCGGTGGTGTCCGTGGTGAAGTACGGGTTGCCCGTGCCGGCCGCGAAGATGACGACGTAACCTTTCTCGAGGTGGTGCGTCGCGCGACGGCGGATGTAGGGCTCCGAGACCTGGCGCATCTCGATCGCGCTCATGACGCGGGTCGGGATGTCGTGGCGCTCGAAGGCGTCTTGGAGCGCGAGGGCGTTCATGCAGGTCGCGAGCATGCCGATGTAGTCGGCGTGGGCGCGGTCCATGCCCTGCGCGGAGCCGGCCAGGCCGCGGAAGATGTTGCCGCCGCCGACCGTGACGGCCAGCTCGATGCCGTCGTCCACGATCTTCTTGATCTGAACAGCCAGTTCCTCGACCACTTTCGGGTCGATGCCGTAGCCTGCCTCGCCCATGAGGGCCTCGCCCGAGAGCTTGAGCAGCACGCGTTTGTACTTGTAATCCGAATCCATGCGGGTCCTTTCTTTAAGGCAGCGAACGCGACGTCGTGCCGGCGGGCGCTTGCGACATCGGCAGATGCTGCTGGCGCGCATTTGCGGCGCTGCTGGCGCTTGCGCGCTTGCGACGATGGCAGCACTCCCGACGAGCACCTCGCGCTTGCGGCACCAGCAGACACTTGCGATGCCGCATCGTGTTTTGCTGGCTCACCTCGCGCGGGCGGCGCTGGAGCGTTCGTAACCTTATTTCTAAGGAAATACTCAAACCATATTACCCCATCACCTGCCCGGTTCGAAGGGCGCGCACGAAATTCCAACCATACGCATAATTCATTTTAAAGCGGCTCCAAGTGATCCAAAAACAGGCTGGACCGACCTAGAACGATTCGGGTGAGTAGAGCCTGCGCGATCGTCTGTTGAGTCTGCACGGTCGTCTGTTGAGATATTTCGCTCAAGAACGCAGAAGCGACCGTTTTGCGGTGAATCGAGAGATTTCTGCATGAAAAACGCGGCTGTACGCACACTTTTTGGATAAGCGGAGACTTATTGGGGCGATATTCGCCAAACCCTGCTTCATGATTCCGATCATACGCACAAATGAAGCGTTTCCGCGCACATATGTGCATACAAACGTAAATCCCTTGCAATTATTGGCGCAATCGCTGCAAATGAACGGTCGGCCGGCAGGCTAGTTGTTGCAAGGTCTCGCAAGGCAAATGCCGCAAGGTCACCAGGCTAGCTGCTGCAAGGTCTCGCCAGACCAATTACGGCACGGTCTCGCCAGGCTAGTTGCTGCAAGGCCGCTGGGCCAGTTGTTGCAGCTGCAGATTCACTGCGACTCCGCGATCAACTCACGCCACATGGTTCAGCCTCGTCGCACGATTCGGCCTCGCCACATGGTTCAGCCCCATCACACGATCAGTCCTCGTCGCATGATTCATCCTCGCCACGTGGTCAACTCTCACCACATGGTTCGCCCTCGTTGCACGGTTCAGCCTCGCCGTGTGATTCGCCCATGTCGCGTACTTCCCCGCTGCTGATGCGCTCATCGAAAAGAAGCAGATCGCGCAGTTCAAGATGCCGCAGCGTGAACCCAGGATCGACATACTGCATGCGCTTCTTCATCTTACGGGCAACCAAATGAGCGAGCTGATTGAATGCGCCACTGTCCATGACCTGCGGCTTCGTGACGCTCAGAACCGAGATGTCGAGCGCGGTCAAAATACTACGCCGCAGCGCATCGCGCACCGTCTTATTGATTCCGGCATGCATGAGATCGCTATCGTATTCGATCGCGAGGTTCGCATCCTCCCAGTACAGGTCACATTTGAAATACTGCGATGAACTTCGCCGCTTGACCGCGTTAGGCATGTCGACTCGATGGTTCATTCGAGGTTGCGCGATACCGTAGCCGCCGAGCGCATAAGGTAGCGAGAGAAGCAACGCGAGGTTCGTCTCCATCGGCGAAGCAGAGGACGGCAAGATATGACGCAGGGCACGACGAGCCTGCTTCACTCCCTTGAAGCCAGATGCGCGCGCGAGAAAGGTTTCCAACTTTTCGGGCGTCGTGAGTGGACGAGTGTTGTATTGCGTGCGATCGCCGAAGGCGGCGTACGTGCCGCACAGTTCGAAACCAAGCGCGATGAGCTGCACGAAGGGGAGTACACCTGCCATCTGCAAAAAGCAGAATTCCGGAGTGCTGACATAAAGCGGTTCCTGGTGAAAATGAGCGTTGGCTCGCTGGCAAGAATAGGGTGGTAGATGCTTGTATGTATGACATGTCGTGAGCTTTCTTCTGGACCGGACCTGCTTGCTCGTCAAGATGACATGCGAATTCTGACGTTCAAGCAGATAGGCTACGCTTTCTCGACGGCTCTCGAGACTTGCAAGTTGCAGCTGAAGACGGGCGGTGGCGTTCCTGCGATCGAGCGACGAACCGAGCAAACGCTGATGTTCAAGAGGATCCGCGGTCGCACCCAACGAACGCCAGTAAGAAAGTGCTGTTGTATGTCCGAGCAGAATCGCCATCCTTCGATCATGGCAGATGAATCTCACGTTTTTCTTAAGAGAATTTGAACTTTATCGTGCGGCGAGGTTACGTTTTCCTCAACTCGAACGCTCTTCCTCTGTCGACGCTCTTATTCTGCCAATGCTCTCGTTCTGTCGATGCTCTTATTCTGCTGACGCTCCTTCATGCGGATTTGCGCGTTCCCCCGCATAAGCAGGCAGGGCTGGTACGGACCAGATGTCGATCTTTGCAGCGAATCGGGAAATTTTTGCAAGAGATTGGCGGTTGTACGCACAGTTTTGCAGGGATCAGGCTGTTTTGATCCCTCTTTCTTCTTGTTGCCGCTACGCAATTGCGGTTGTACGTACGTTTGACGCGGTTTTTGCGTGCAAACGTGCGTACAAACGCAATTCTCTTGCATTTTTTTACGAAATCGCTGCAAACAGACAGAACAAGATAGCCGCGACAAGGCAGAGCGAGACAAGTTATATGATGCGATGCGATATGAAACGAAGTGAAGACAAGCGAAGTGATGCAAAGCAAACGAAGCGAGATGATGCAACGCAAAGCAAGCGAAACAAAGAAGCGAGTAAAGCAAGCCAAAGGGAAAGGACGCAAAACAAAACCCACTGGACGAGAAGTCCAGTGGGTTCACATACATCCGTTCCTCACAAACGGGAATGACCCGAAGGCAAGTACGAATTATACCCTGCTGAGCGCGATTCGAGCGCGGAGCTTCGGAAATCGACAGCAACTACACACGCGCACGGCGTGTGCATGAAGGCTGCAGCCCCGCATACGAATACAGCGCGCGCGAAGGCGGTAGCGCGGGTCGGCGGGCGCATGAAGGCTACAGCAACCGCACGCGAATACAGCGCGCGCGAAGGCGGTAGCACGGGTCGGCGGGCGGCCTTACGAGTCGGAGCCGAGCGTGACCGTGGCAGTCTCCTCCTTGCCATCGCGCAAGTATGTCACCTGCACCTGGTCATTCGGATTATGCGAACGAATCGCGAGCACCAGATCCGACGCGCTGGCAATGGACTCGCCATCGACCTTCACGATGACGTCGCCTTCCTTCAGACCAGCCTTTTCAGCAGCGCCACCAGCGGTGAGCGAATTCACATACGCGCCCTCGGTCGCATCGATACCGAAACGCTGTGCGATCTGGTCATTCATGGTGATCATCGAAACGCCGATCTGCGCGTGCGACGGGGTCTTACCCTGAATGATCTGCTCCGCGATACCGAACGCATAGTCGACCGGGATCGCGAAACCAACGCCTGAGCTGGTGCCACTAGTGGACATGATGAGCGTGTTGATGCCGATCAGCTTGCCTTCCGCGTCGACCAGCGCGCCGCCGGAATTACCCGAATTGATGGCCGCGTCGGTCTGGATCATGTTGGTGTAGATCGCGCCGGATTCCTCATCGGCGTACGAACGATTCACCGCAGAAACGATGCCGGTCGAGACGGACTGCTCCATGCCGAACGGGCTGCCGGCCGCCATGACCCATTCGCCCACGACGAGGTCGGCCGAGTTTCCGATCTCGATAGGCTTGAGCGTGGCGCCATCGACCTTGATGACGGCCAGGTCAGACGAGGGGTCGGTGCCGATGAGCTTGGCTTCGTAGGTTTCGCCTTCCGCTACGACCTCGAGCGCGTCGGCGCCATCGACCACGTGATTGTTCGTGAGGATGTAGCCGTCGGCGGAGAGCACGACGCCGGAGCCGAGCGAGGTCTGCTGGAGCTCGGTCTGGGCCTGAGTGCCGGGGATCGCGCCGAAGGGCGAGAAGCTCTGGCTGGCCGTGTTGGCGTAGACGTTGATGTTCACGACCGAAGGCAGCGTTTTGGCGGCCACGGCGCTGGCGAGCGTCATGTCGTCGCCGTTGGCGTTGATGGTGATGCCGGAGTTGGTCTCCTTGATGGTGTAATCCGAGTTATTGCCGTTGAACAGGGAGAACACACCGAGCGCAAGGGCGCAGGCGACGAGCGCACCGGCGAACGCGAAGCCGAAGGTCTTCCAATTGCGGCGGTCCTTCTTGGGCTTCGGGGCGCCAGGTTGCGGAGCGGGTGCGGCGGAGTTGGCTCCAGGCTGGGTCGCGGCGGCAGATTGCGACGCGGTGCCAGACTGTGCGGTCGCGCTAGATTGAGGCGCGGCGGCAGGGGCGGGTTGCGCAGCGTTCTGCGGCTGAGTCTGCTGTGCAGACGCGGGCTGCGGAGTTGGTTGAACCGGCTGACCAGCAGGTGGCTGGGGCTGCGGCTGAGGTGTTGGCTGAGAAGTTTCCATTGCTAAAAGCCTCCTTGACACTATCTTTCACCAGGCTACTGAAAGAAGATGCGCGCACGAAGTTGGTGCTGGAAATCTCACAACTTTTTTATAGAGCGGTCAACTTTTCGTTACATATCAGGCGCCGTTACATATCGGGCGTGATCGCGGAAGGGGCGCAGCTGCGCATGACCGCGGGAGGGACATGGCTGCGTACGGCTGCGCGTGAGAGCGAGGCTGCATGGGCGTGGAAGAGAATGCGGGTGCGGGGTGACATGGACACGCGCGATCAGTGCGAGATGCTTGCTGAACAGAACGTGCGCGAAACTCGATCTACAGTTTCCGGATTGCCTTATGACCTGCGATCATATGCCGACTTATGATCCGCGACCCTACGCCCGACTTATGATCTGCGATTCTGCGTCCGATCCATGACCCGCGATTCCAGGTAAACTTTGCGACCCATAGCTCTATAGCTGCTTTGTGAACAAGCTCTACTTTATAAGCAGACCAGCGAATAGCTTCGCGCCCAGGTTTTGCAGCGAAAACGCAATTTTCTGCTAAGAAATTACGGTTGTACGCACGTTTGCGCGGTCGTGAAAACTCCTGAACTGCTGTTTTGCATGAATGCTGAACGCGAGAGGTATCGGAGAGGCCGGGGCCGCTCCGAATCGTGTGGTTTTGTGCGTACGAACGTGATTTTCTTGCACAAATCAATGAATCTGCTGCAAAAACAACCTCTGGCATACCGTTGCTTTCGTACTTCCGCTTTCGGCCTTCTGCTTTCATACTGCTGCTTTCGGCCTTCTGCTTTCATACTGCTGCTTCCATACTGCTGTCTTGATAGTGCGGCCTCTTCGGGTATGAAAAATGCCCCGCCGTAGTAGCAGGGCATTCGCTTTGTGATCTTTTGAGACAGGCGTACGGCGCTCGCGCTGTGCGCGTGGCGGACGGGCTAGTCGTTGCTCGTGCTGCTGGACGAGCTATCCTCGCTGCCGCTGGTAGAGCCGTCGCCCTCGGCGTTTTCACCCTCCTCGGGCTCAGGCTCGGGGATCGGCTCGATCAGCGTGAGGCTGGTGAAGTCCATCTGGGTGCCCAGCCATTTCTGGTCGATGAGCGCCAGCACGCCGCCATCCGACAGCGTCTTCAGCGCCTGGCTGACCGCGTCCTGCAGACCCGCGGCCGTATCCGGCGCACCGATGCAGTATTTCGTCTCCTCGGCCAGCAGCGCGACCGGGTAGATGGTCATGCCAGCGGAGTGCGCGACGTACGAACCGATGGTGCTGTCGGTGGCCACGTAGTTCGCCGAACCGCTCTTGAGCTGGTCGAATGCCGCCTGAATGTCGGCGGCGGCTTCAAGATGATCCTGGCCGAGGCGGTTGGTGACCTCGACCGCGCTCATCGAGGCGGCCTGCGCAGCGACGGTGAACACATCGGTGGTGGCGGGCACTTTCGCGCCCTCTTCAGCGGCGAACAGCACGATGGATGACGAGAGGTAAGGCTCCGAGATCCAGCAGTTCTTCGCGTCCGAGCCGACACCCATGACGATGTCGACGTCGTCGGTGGTGAAGGCCTGCTCGGCGTTGGAGCCGACGTCCACGAGTTCGAGTTTGAGGCCCAGTTCATCGGCGAGCGCAGCGGCTACGTCGACGTCGATGCCGACGATAGCGCCCTGGGATTCAGCAGCGTACGGAGCGTTGGAAGCGTCCACGCCGACACGCAGGGTGCCAGGGGTGTGGAGCAGCGAGTTGTCGATCTTCTGCTCGGAGGGCTCGGGCGTGTAGTCGCCGGAACTGCAGCCAGCCAGCAGGCCGATGCAGAGCGCGAGCAACAGGCTGATCGCGAGCGCCGGGAGCGCGTGCAGCTTGGGAGCGCGAGCGGCGGTGATGGCGTTAGCGTATCCGCTGGCCGCGACCGCTTTCGTGCGGGCGTCGCGGGCGGCATCGCGGGTAGCGGCGCGCGAGGCGTTCGCCGCGTGGCGGGTCGAGCGTGCTGCGGCGCGCAGCTTTTCAAAGGTTGCAGAAGCTCTCTTCATGAATGACCTCTCCTGTCTGTTCGTTCATTCGCGGCGACCTGCGGTTTTGCGAGTCGGGCGCGAGCGTTTCTTCTAGCTGACCTAGTCTTTGCCCCCACACTTGCGCACTGGGATTTAGCCGCGCGACACCTCTGCGAGGCGTGCCGCGCTGACGCCGTCCGCTCGCCAGGGCAGCCCTATGCTGCTCGCCGGCGGTGCGTCTTACGTCTAGAATGCGCCATGCTCATTCGGGGTCGGGGCACTTCGCGCGAACGTGCGCAGAGCCGACCGCCGGACTTACGTGGATCCTTTCGACCGCATCTGCCGTGGACTAGGGCGCCGGCCGCGTGGGCGTGGCGTCCGCAACTACAGACCTAAAAGAAACCTCACTAGTATATCAGTAAAGCGTGGGCGTCGTGTGTGCGAAGGGGCGCGAAGGGGCTGACGGGAGGCTCACGGGCGAGCAGGCAGGGAGCTGTGGGAGTCGCGAGAGGCTCGCGGGCGATGGCGAGCGGACAGAAGCGAACCGCGTGATGCTTTGCAGCGATTCGGCTGATCTTTGCAAGAAAACTACGGTTGTACGCACAATTCGGGTCGAATTGGCGCATTTTCAAGCAATTCCTGGCTGTCCTTACTACAAATTATCGCTTGTACGTACAATTTGCTCATTCTCGGAGCATTTTTGTGCGTACAAACGTAAATCTCCTGCAGTTTTTGGCAGAATCGCTGCAAAAGCAGGCGGCGGGCCAAGTAGCGAGGTATGCGGCGAGATGGGTGGCTGACTGGGTGTGAGGTGCGTGGCGAGATGGGTGACTCGGGTGCGAGGTACGCAACAAGGTGGGCGGCGACCGGGCGGCAGGCTGAGCAAAACTAGCCCTTCACCTTAAATTTATATGACGAATACGTAAGAAACCGCATGCGAGAGTGAAAAAGCCTATAATTAAAGCTCCGATAGGACGCGCTGCGCGACGGAGGGTCGAAGCCGAAATGAAGCACTCGTTGCACGGTCGCAGCCAGGAAAAAGGAGTCAGAGTTGTTCGATGATCTGCTATCCACGCTTTCGTTCGTGGATATTTTCAACTTCTGCATCTTCCTCACGTTCACACTTTGCTATGGCTACCAGCTGTTATACGTGCTGGTCGTGCTGATCCGCAAGCCTCCGAAGCAGACCGCGAAGATGAATCACCGCTATGCCGTGGTCATTTCCGCGCGCAATGAGAACGCCGTCATCGGCGACCTGATCCACAGCATCCGCGTGCAGAATTATCCGCAGGAATTGATCGACATCTTCGTCGTGGCGGACAATTGCACGGACAACACCGCCGCCATCGCGCAAGAGGCGGGCGCGATCGTGTTCCCACGCTTCAACACGAAGGAAGTGGGCAAAGGCTACGCGCTCGACTACGGTTTCACCTGCATACGCGAGCATTATTCCGAGAACGAGTACGAGGCGTACTTCATCTTCGACGCCGACAATGTGCTCGACGTGAACTACTTCCGCGAGATGAACAAGGTGTTCGACGGCGGCGCGATCGCGTCGACCAGCTATCGCAACTCCAAGAATTACGGCTCGAACTGGATCTCCGCGGGGTACGCGGTGTGGTTCCTGCGCGAGGCGAAGTACCTCAGCCAGGCGCGCTTAACGCTGAACACCAGCTGCGCGGTATCGGGCACGGGCTTCTTCGTGAGCGCGAAGATCATCGAGGAGATGGGCGGCTGGAAATTCCATCTGCTGACCGAGGATATCGAGTTCTCGACGTATTCCATCCTGCACGGCGAGCGTGTGGCATATTGTCCCACGGCAATGCTGTATGACGAGCAGCCGATCACGTTCCGCGATTCGTGGAATCAGCGTTTCCGCTGGGCAAAGGGCTTTTATCAGGTGTTCGGCAAGTACGGCTGGGGGCTGTTCAAGGGCATCTTCACGAACCCGAAGGGGCATCGTTTCGCGTGCTACGACATGCTGATGACCATCGCGCCGGCGCTGCTTTTGACCATCGTGTCGATCATCTTCAACGTGATCATCTTGATATTGGGCAGCGCGGGGCTCATGTCGACTGGCGTGATGCTGACGTCGTCGCTCAGCTCGATCTTCTTCTGCCTGTTCAACTACACGCTGTTCATGTTCGTGTTCGGCGCGCTGACCACCTTCACCGAGTGGGACAACATCCGTTCCACCAGCGCGAAGAAGATAAAGTACCTGTTCACATTCCCGTTCTTCATGCTCACCTACATCCCTATCGCGCTGGTGGCGCTGGTGAAGAAGGCGGCGTGGAAGCCGATCCAGCACAGCATCTCCGTGGATGTGGAGGAATTCAACCAAGCGCGCGAGAAGGCCGAGCGGATCTAAGGCTTAAGCTGAGACTTTGGGCCGGCCTGCTTTTGGAGCCGAACGCTTTCTTGCCTGAATAGAATTCATCGTGATATAGGTTTTTCGCTCTCGCCTGAAGCCTTCGAGTATTCCCGCATCGAGCATTTGGGAAACACGCCCTCTCGACACGCCGAGCTCCTCTGCCGCCTGTGAAGCAGATACCACTTCCCCATCGACAATGTAATCTTCGCTGGTCTCGAAGAAGATATCGAAGCTTCTCACGTCTGCCGGGAGATCATGCTGTACGAATGCTGGGGGCTGCTTGCCGTCGGCCAGGAGCGCCGCAACATACGTGCTCATAGCGTCCGCCGCCATGAAGAGCGCGTCCTCGATCGTATCGCCGTGCGTGAAACATCCTGGGAGGTCAGGAACTTCGACGCTATAGCCATCCTCATCTGGGGTGAGCACTGCTTGGTAGATGCACTTCATCGTTCGTCCTTTCGGGCAGCTGACCTACAGCCACCCCGCCGCTTTCGCTATGTTGCGATACGTTCCGATCGATAGCTGTTTTTTCGAGGTAGGGACGGTGATCATCTTGCCGTTTTTCGTGAATACCAGGTGGCTTCCTTTTCCGCTTCGCTCTGACCAACCTTCGTTCCTGAACCGCCTGATCACTTCCTTGACTTCCTGCTCTTTCGGCATTGGGTTCCTCTCCCTTACCTGATGGCTTAATTATAAATAGTTTATAAATCTTTTACGAGACTTTTTTCTAAATTGTTTATAAATATAAAAACGCCTTTTGCCAGGTGCTCCGATAAAATACGAAAGCAGCACTACAGCAGGCGAACGACCGTAAAGCCCTTCGATCAGATCGGCGCTCACGAAGCGCGATTCAGCGTTATGGCAGGCGGGCGACCGTGAGGCCGAAGACCTTTTCCGCCCCCATCTGCTTCAATGTCGTGGCTGCCGAAGTGAGCGTAGCCCCCGTGGTGAGCACATCGTCCACCAAGATGATGCGTGTCGGTAAGGCTGCAAGAGGATGCGACGGATTCGGGAGGAACGAATCGTGCATATTTCGCTGTCGACTCGAAGCTGAAAGCCCGCGCTGATCTCCTCTTTCGTTCGGCACGAGCGCGGCGAGCAAGGGCAAATGTGTCAGCTGCGCAAGGTGCTCCCCTACTAGTTTCATGTGATCGAATCCGCGTTCGCGAATCGCGTGATGGCGCCCCGGGATGACCACGATCGCCGTGTCCCCAGGTGCGATCCACGCTGGGTCGATATAGCCGATGAGCAGCTCGGCCAATACGCTCGCAAGGCGCACTTCTTTGCGATCCTTGTAGGTCGTGATGAGCTTGCGACATGGATCAACGAACTCGAACACGGATGCGACCTGGTCAAGCGACTTTCGATCGTGCCGTCTCGATCGTGAATCACGCTCCTTTCTGACTCGATGATCGGCCCGTGAAACATTTTCTTCTGACCCATGAAGATCACGCCGTGAAACATTCTCTTTTCGTGAAACACTCTGCCCGTGAACAGGTATTTCTTCTTTTTGCGCCCGATCTTGCGCATTCGCAGGTGCGCTCATATTCGTGCGTGAAACATCCTGACTACGGTCGACAAGATGCTGAGCCCGGCTGCCACCAGCCGAACCTCGCAGGTCATGATCGTGATGCGCAGAAACACATGAATCACGGTCGCCGCGAGCTGAATCGCGCTGATCGGGCGCGAGACCACGATGTTTCACGATGAAAGAATTGCAATCGACGCACACGAACTTCCCATGCGCCTGGCCGCAAAACGGGCACGCACGCAGCGGATCTATGTAGGGGAGCTCGAGGCGACATTCGTCACACAGCAGTGTTCCTGGAACATCGCACAGCACGCAACGCGTCGGCCACAGAAGCTCTGCGACACCCTCTCCCATCACGCGCAGCCCCGAAGCTACCCTCGAGACGACCGACCGCTCACGCGCGGCGACAGGCCCGCTCAGGCCCATTCTCGGTCCCTCTTTCATGCACGAAGCATCGCTACATCGCTTCCTTGCGTCGCTTCCTGCTTCTTCCTTGGGCGCCCCGCTTTCGGAGCCTCGCGCAAACGCTGCTCGATCGAATCACGCAACACCATGCGCTTCGTGCCGTCTTTCCAAGACACCAATTGCGCGTTGTCGCACATTTGGATCACACGAGCTGAACTAACGCCGAGCAATCGAGCGGCATCGGCAGCGGTGACCGCATTCGCCCGAGCAAGATCACAATCGACAGCGACCACGATGATCTTGCCACCATGCTCGGGCTCATGACCGAGCTTTCCGCCTTCGGTTTCTTTGCCCTCGATCAGGTCGAAGAGAACCGTCTGATAAAGCCAGTCGGCAGCGGACTCGATCGCATCCTGCATGTCTTCGCCAAAGGTTCCTCCGCCCATATCACAAGGCCATGCGACCATGTACTTCTCGCCCTGGAAAAACTCGAATTCTCGTACTACCAGCATATTCTCCACATCCTCTCTGCTACCGACAGTTATCGCAAACCAGCATCACGCAAGATCCTCTTCGCGATCGCGTCTTCGATCTCCCGATGGCGCTTCACGTTGACCTTGACCTTGTCATTCGTGAAGTGTTCGTGTTTGGTCCCGCCCTCCGACCTGAAACCAGCCTGTATTAGCATCTTTACGAGTTCGCGCCTTTTGACCATTTCGGTCCCTTTCATTAATATTAACATCTGTTAAGTGTTTTGAGAATAGAACTCTTATCAAAAACTAAGGTTTTTGAATTTGGGTTCTCTTGTCTTCTTAGGATGACCGTCGGGTCTTACGAAAATGTGAACTTTTTCTGACGTTCTTTCTCGCAAGGCCTTACGTTCTTTTCAACTTTTTCTCAAATCTATCTCACGTTCTTCTCACGCCTTTTCGCACGTGACCTCATTTTTTTCTGACGTATTTCGCGCGCGGGCTTACATTTTTTTGAAATCGCCTGATGAGACGAAAGAACGTGGTGCTATGCTCTGAACAGGCTCACGCGCAGGAACATGTGCTCGGGGGGCAGGTGCGTACGCACGTACGCGCGGAACACGCGCACGAGTGCGACAATGTATACGCGCAGGGAAAACGCGAGCGCACGAGCACGACAATGCGTACGCACGTGCGCATGAAACGCATCGCATTATGGATGCGACCATCGAAGGGGGAACTATGTCACTATCACGAAATCGCGAGGTCGCGAAGGCTGAACACGCGCAAGGCGGCAAGGGCTATTTGCTGCGCGACCTGCTGCTGACGGGCGATCAGCTGCATGGCAAGCTGACGTACACGTCCACGATCACGCTCGATCCGGGCTGCTCCATCGGCGTTCACACGCACACCGGCGACAGCGAGATGTACTTCATCTACGAGGGCACCGGCCTCTACACCGACAACGATGAGACCTACCCCGTACAGGCTGGTGACGTGCTGTTTTGTAAAGATGGTGAAACGCACGGCATCGAGAATGATGGCGATGCTCCCCTGCGCTTCGTGGCGCTCATGCAAGCCACTGAATAGCGCAACAGGTCTGAAGCTTTGCTGGGCGTTTCGCCTGGGTTTTGCCTAGCGTGTTGTCGGCGGTCGCTGCCTGTGACGCGTCGGGCGTTGCTGGCGCTCCGTCTGGGTCTTTCGCCCGACGGAGCGTCTAACGTTTCGCCCGACGGAGTGTCTAACGTTTCGCTTGGCGGCTGGTTCGCGTACGAATCGGCTGCTGAACTGCAGGGATCGGATGCAACTCGACCTGCTGACCCTGCATGGGCAGGCGCTGTTCCGCGAGCAGCGAGGTCGATCGATGCACCTCTCGACCAAGCGGCTGCTGAAGATCGCGAAGCGTGCTCGCGTCACGCGCGCTGCGAGCTTGCGCCTCGCGCTTGGATGGCCAGAGCGGGCGGGCGATAGCAGAATCGCTGCCAGTCTTGAAGAGCGGTTCAGGGTGCTTGCACGCATCCTGGGAAGTCCGCTTCATCGGCTTGAGCGGCTCGATCCGCCCAGATGAGAGCGGCGCGGCATGCAGTACGACGGCGCTTCCGGGCAACGGAGGCATCGGGCGCTTCGCGGAAGGCTCGCTCGGGGCCGCAGTGAAATCGATCGCGCTTCGCTTGGTCCGCTGGACTTCGACCTGGTCTTCGGCAGGCGCACACTCGTGCGACGCATTCGCACGCGCTGGACCGCCGAACAGCGTGGTCGATCGTGAACACGTGCTTGACGAGGTGTTCTTCAGCGGCGGAAGCTGAGCGCTCTTGCCGCCGAGCGCGATGCGACGAAGCGGCTGCGCTTTGGGTGCGCGCGTTTCGATGGCCTGCAGCGGCACCTGGCCGAGCGGCGTCGGGCGAACCCTCGTCGCCTGGTGCTGCAGTGCGACGCGCTTCGTGGCGGTGGACGGAAGCTCCTGGTGAGGGATGGGGTTGTGCGGCGCGTTCTCGATGCCGATCGGCAGCCGCGGCGATTCATCGAGCGCTCGCGAATGATCGCAGGTCGTCGCGAATGACGGCATGACCGGCAGGAGCAGTGATGCCGAGTCGGTGGGCAGCTTCTCGACAAGAGACGCGAGGGAGCCGACCGACGCCGAATCAGCCAGTGAATCGAGGCTGGTCGACGGGCTCGAGGCGGTATCGATGGTGTCGATCGGAGCGAGATAGGCATCGGGCAGGATGTCGTACTGGAACGAATCGTCGGCGCGAGCGCTATCGATCTGCCGCACGGAAGCCTCAAGTCGCGCGATCAAGTCTTCGAACGGAGCCTTTTCGGGCTCCTTATCAGGTGTTTCTTCAGAGGCTTCTTCAGGAATTTTTTCGGCTGCAGCCTCAGACGAGCGTTCGAGCGCATCGTCAGCCTGCGCGCTCAGATCGTCGAGCCGCTGAATGGACGCTTCGAGGCGTGCGATGAGATTCTCGAAGGGAGCTTGGCCGCTCGTGCTGCCCTGCTCGCGACCGAAAGCGCTCGACTCGTGCGAGGAAAAATGCTGATGAGAGGGTTGTTCCCAAAGATCGGACATGGTGCGATTCGTAGTTCGTTTCTGCACAACCCGGCGCGAGGCCGATCGTGCGTGGTGCGTTTAGTGGTTCGTTGTCTACGATTGTAGCACGCCAGAGCAAGAACTGCGTGATGAACTGGATGAATCTACAGGAAGGCCACCCGCCAGGCAGCGGATGGCCCCTCGTCCTCAGGTTATTCCAAGCCGCTCCAAGCCGCTTTACGCTGCAAGAACCACAGTCGTTGTAGCAACTGGCTGGAAGTACGCATACAGAGTGAGCACCTCTTTTTGATCGTCCTGCTGCAGCACGCTGAACCATTCGCCGTCTTTTACCTGCTGACCAGCGCCATCAGCTGCAGTGAACCACCCAACGAACTCATATCCCGGATAATCGAATCCAGCACCCTCGCTCGGCAGAGCAAGCTGCTCGACATACTGAACATCTTGCGAGGTCGTCACCCCATTCGGGTAGACATAGTGAACCTGATACGCGATCGCTTCCCACACGTAGTGAATGACGATCTCATCACCCCAAGGATCATTCATCGCTCCACTTAAAATGTCGCCGCAGGTCGTTTCGTCAGTCAGTTCGTTTCCAAAATCATCATAAATTCCTACGATCCTGTGTGCCTGCCAAATAAGGTCGCGGAACGTGAGCGGCGTATCCCACCAAGCGAGGAAGATCACATCTTCCGACTCGTGATCCTGCGCGAATGATCCCAGGTCATAGATCACTTTTATTTGACGAATATCTGGCGATGCATACATGTCGATCGGACTCTCGCCATCCCATTCGATAAGATCCACAATCTCCTGGATGGTCACGACCACACCATTAGCCCAATCGTCACGATCGTAATACATATTGAAGTCCGCATCCCACCAGCCTGCAGTGTAATAGGCGACATAATCGTTCGTGGGATCGTCGTCCTTGTTCTGGTCATATGCAGCGTAGAAGTAGTCCGTCAGCTGCAGATATTCCTCGCGAACGACAACGTAATCGTCCGGCGAAGCGTCGGTGAGAGACCAATACCGGACCAAAACAGGAGTGGTACGCCAAACCGCGTAGAGCGTGTTCTGATTGAACTCTACATAAGTGACATTCCCCTCGCCGTCAGGCAATTCAGCGATCATCGGTGCGCGAGCGCTATACGCATCGCCGGCACGATAGTCGACCAAGTCGGTATCAGGAATGACCGCCCAACCCAGGAAATCATATCCCTCCTTCACCGGAACGAAGTCGAAGATGGTGTACACGCAATCAGCGAACCATGTTTCAGGATGGGTCGCGAGCGTGGTCGGAGGATAAGTAAGGTCCTCTGGGTCATTGAAGTAAAACAGTATCTCGACCTCTTGAATAGCCCAAACAGCATAGAGCGTAGTCGGCTCTGCGAAGACCGCCCAGCTACGCGGCGCATCAGGAACACCGTCGCCATCCACATCGACATAGGCAAGTCCCTCATCAGGCTGCGTCGCACCCAGCCTCGTGGACCAACCTGCGAAGACATAGCCAGGGCGCTTCATCATATCGCCGCTCGGCAGCACGACCGGCGCATCCATCCTTTGCTGCTGACTACTCTCGAAGCCCGCGGGTGGATTCCCATCAGCCGTGTTCCAAGAGCCCACACGCGTCGCAGTGGTTCGTGTCTCATCGATCGTTCCATCAGCGTTGTAATAAATACTATAGAGCGGATGGTACTTGCCGCCGAATTCAGGATCGTTGATATCCGCATATCCACGCGGATCGAACGTGGGCGCTATACCCCAGAGTGTCCATATCGCATAGAGTGTCTCAACGTTGGTCAACGAACCATAATCAGCGCCCGTATCATCCGCAACGAAAAACAATCCTGCCTCTTTCAGAGCCTCCAGATATGCAAAATTGTCCACACCATTCAGTTGCGTTGCGCCAAGGATCGCTTCGGCTGTGAGCATGATTCGCGAAGAGCCGTTGGCGAAAGTCGCGAACACATAGCCCCCATCATCAAAAGCAAAACCCCTCAAAACGTACGAGCGGCCTTGGCTATCGACAGGCGCGGCAACCGTGCCACCAAAACGAACATCGATAGGCAGAATGACCGTCGCGTCCTTGTTAAAAATATGCATCCCTGTTTGCTGACCAGGGAACGCTGGAAATGCATTCGGACGTGCCTCAGTCGCATCGTCAGCCCATTTACCAGCGCCAAGATCGATGGTGAATTCGCAACGATCGAGATCAGAAATCGTAAGATAGTACGCATAGAGCGTTAGCTCCTTGCCCGAAACATCTCCCGTGATCTCTGCATATTTCATACCCGAATTAACCTGCTGTCCTTGCCTATCTGGCTCGGTATACCAAACGATCGCATCATGAATCGACAAGTCAAAACTCGGACCCGAAATCGGCAGCTCAAGAGGAGAGTCAAAATTCGCAGTAAGAACTGTTCGAGAATCGTCTGGATAAACCAGATATATCGTGACGAACTGCTCTTCCTGACCGATCGGACCTATCGCATTCGAGATGAGCGTTCCGCTATAGTTCGATGCTTGAACTCGGCACGTGATGATGTGCGTGAGATCGCCCTCAACAAGGATATACGTAGCCTTCGTCGCACCCGCTATCGCTACATCGCCGCGATACCACTGGCATATCAACTGCGCGTCCGCAGGAGCACCATTCACGATCGCGGTCAGCTTCGAGCCGACCAGAGGCTCGCCAGAGATAACTACCTCACCCGTCAAAACAGCAGCATCTTGAACCGCTGAAGGATCGCTCTCGACCTCTACTGCTGACGCGTTCGCGTTCGATGCTGCAGGCTGTTCGAGCTGATCGCGCACGTTCGGTGCCGGTTCAGCACTACTCGAGCTATCGCCGCCTGAACCATCAGGAGCTATGCCCTCTGATGTTCCTTCGGTTGGTATATTTCCTGATGAACCGCTGCTCTGCGCCTCATTCGCTACATCAGTTGTCGAACTGAGCGCAGCATCTGCAGGCTGCGCGGATTCCGTATCTGGGACACTAGCTAGAACCGCTTTCGCGGGAGTGGCCTCCGCTGAAGAAGAAACCTCTGCCGCAGAAGAAATCCCTGTTGACTCGCTTGATTCGGTCGCGAGCGCATAGCCTGGCAGCGCGATGCTGCATGCGGCGAGCACCGCGGCGATAGCGAGGGTCGCTAGGACGAACAACGACGTGTTCCTCGTCCGCTTTTCGTTTCGCATCACGTTCTTCATGGGAACCCCTCCTCAACGAAGCAGCGACAAAAGACGCGCTTCTCTAGCGCCGAGATGGCACGCTGACCCAACGGCCTTCGCCAACATATTTGATTCACGAGATCGGATAGAAAAGAAACGGATCGACCCTTGAAAAAGGGCACGATGAAGGAAGCGAGCGGCTGCGTTCGTGGTGCGTTTCAAAGTGAGTTTTATAGAGGATTGCTGATCTACCAGCAGTTTCTGTCTTTACCCTAGCATAAAAGACCGCAGATGAGAGCGCTGAGATAACCGTCAATAAATCGAAACTGACCATTGAACAGGGCTGTTCAACCAGCAATTTTGCGAAATTGGGGAAAGATGATGAAAAATCTGGAGCAGCGAAAAGCCCCGGTTTTGAGGCTTGCCGAGGTTTAAGCCTCGGGCGAGTCGGTTTCGGATGGGGCTGAGAGCTCCTGAGAGCCCTCAGGAGGCTCGACCACGGCAACAACGTCACTCGTGGGCGTAAAGAGCGAATCGAGGCCCGCAGAACCCGTCGAAGGGACCGAGGATTCTGCCGTCGTGGACGCAGAATCCGCCTTCGGGGCTGGCTCGGCTGCAGGCACGGCAGTCGTGGCTGCATCCTTGGTCGGCGCAGGCGCCTCAGGGGCACTCGCCTCCGCGCTCGCAGTCGCCGCCCCTGCGTTCGCTGCCGCAGCTTTCGGCGCAGGCTCGGCCGCAGCCTTCGCTGCGGTCGTCTTCTTCGCAGCCGTCTTCTTCGCGGGCGACGGCTTCCTGGCGGCACGCGTGGCGGCCGTATCTTGCACCTTGAAGCGCACGGTCTGCTCGGGCAGCAGCGGCTCCGAGAAGTAGAAGCCCTGCACCACGTCGCACGACATCTCGCGGCACATCTGCAGCTGATCGGCCGTCTCAACGCCCTCCATTACCACGAGCTTGTTCGCGCCATGCACAAGACGCACCAAATCCGCGATCACGCCCTTGTCGTCGGTGCCCGCAAGGAACGTCGCGGTGAGCGAACGGTCGATCTTCACCACATCAGCCGGGATCTGCATCACGTGCGAGATCGACGTGTAACCAGCGCCGAAACCGTCGATGGCGATACCGAAACCAGCAGCACGCAGCTCTTCGACGAACGCGGTCGCCTTCTCCATGTTGTTCAGGAACATCGACTCCTGCACGTCCATGCGCAGCAGGTCATGAGGCAGCTGATGTTCGTCGAGCAGTGCCACGGCATATTCCGTGTAACGCTCGTCGCACAGCTGATCGGACAGGTTGAGCGACACCGAACGGATGCGCTGCTTGCGCTTCTTCCATGTGGCCAGCTGTTGCACGACCTTCTTCAGCACCAGGCGATCCAAGTCCACGATCTGGCCGTTCTCCTCCGCCACGGGGATGAATCGCTCGGGCGGATAGACATCGCCGCGCAGGCGCACCAGCGCCTCGTAGCCCACCACTTCGTTGGTGTCGAGCTCGATCTGCGGCTGGTAGAGCACCACGAACCCGTCGGTCTCGATCGCATCGCGCAGGCATGAGGTGATCTCGAGGCGGTCGGCCACCGCGCGGCGCACGTTGTCGTCGTAGAAGATCACTTCGCCCGCCATGCCCAGCTCTTCGGCCTGGTTGACGATCAGTTCGACACCGGCCACCATCTCTTCGATGGACATGCCGCGCTCGCGGTTGAACACGCCGATGCACGGATCGACCGTGATGGAATCGCCCGCCAACTCGATGGGCTGGCTGAGGATGTGCTCGAGCTCGTCCAACAGCGTGCCACCGCGCTTCAGCTCGTGGTCCACACCCAGGATGAACTCGCTCTGCGCCGGGCGCACGAGGAACATCTTGTCGAGCGCATTCAGGCGATCCGCCAGCACTTTCACGACCGCGTTGGCCGTGCCCGCGCCGCGCATCTCGTCCATCTTGTCCATGTTGAACAGCGTCACCTCGACGATCGAGCGCACCTTGGTGGACGCCTCGCTGCCCGCATATGCCGTGAGCCACTGCATGTTCGGCATGTCGGTGAGGTTATCGGTGTAGAAGCGATGCTCGAGCATGTTACGCTGTGCTACGACCTCAGTCAGCTGCGTTGCCGCGCGGCGATAGCCCAGCACCGCGAACGCCGCGATGCACGCGATGCCCAAGATCAGCAGCGTGATGGGCAAGAACACGGGTCGAAGCGAATCGAGCGAGAAGCCGCCCTGGTTGAGCATGGTGGCGTTCGACGGCAGCGCCGCGCCCGCAAGCCCGTAGCTCGCGAGCACCGCGGAATCGAACACCGCGCCGTCGCTTTCATAGGTCTCAACAGGGATATCGGCAGGATTCGTGCCGTTGAGCACCATCACCACGATCTCGCCGGCTCGGGCGCCTTCCTGTTCGTAGTCGATGAAGTTGGAGGCGGTGAAGCCTTCGCCCACTCCCCCGAAGCCGATGGCGAAGATGGGGTGTGTGGCAGCGTGTGACAGATAGTAGGCCGTCTGGCTTGCGCTGTAGGCGTTGCCCGCGGAATCGGCGCGTGCGCCCAGGTAGACGACGATGGCGTCGCTCGCTGCGTTGGCGAGCTGAGATCCCAGCTCAGCGCGCGATATCGAAGAGGCGTTCAGGTATTCGACGGGCAGGTCGGCGAACTGCATGCGCGCGCTCTCGAACTGCGCGCGATCGCCGATGCCAGCGGCCGTGTCGTCAGTGATGACCAGCAGATGCGTCGCATCCTTCTGCATGCTGGTGGCGGTCGAGACCATGCCCGCCGCGTCGCAGCACTCGAGCACGCCCGTGGCGTAGCCCGCGTTGAAGATGGCCTGCGCGTGCGAGGCGTCGCTCACGCCCGCGAACACGACCGGCGTATCCGCGAGAACACCGTCGTGCAACGCTTCTACCAGGTACAATGCGTCGTCATCCAGGCAGACGACCGCCGAATAGGAGCCGTGTGCCACGAGCTTGCGCTCGAGCGCGGAGCCCCAATCGGTGGAGCGCAGCGCCTGGCCGTAGGCTGCGGCGTCCTTCACGTTCACGGACGTGCCACTAGCGCCCGCATCCAAGTATTCCACGTCGACCGCCACTGAACTGCGGTGGAGCAGGTCGACCACGCCATCGCGCTGCATCGCCGTGGCTGCGTCGCCATCGCTGTGGGACGCCAGCACCAGCACTTCAGCGCGTTGTTCGGTCTGGATCAGGTTCGCCGACACCAGCTGCGTGCGGTTGAGCTGCGTCGACGCGTTGGAGAGCATGAACATGGCGCACGCGATCAGCGCGCAGGCCAACGCGAAGAAGACCGCGCGCAGGGCATAGTACTTCCGCCCCTGCGTGAGGTTATCGATCCACGATGTTTTCGAGGACGGCGTCCCCATGTTGCTCCCAACTTCGGTCTTCATTCATTCGATCTCGCGCGCGTGCTCGAGCGCGTTCGCGTCCACTCTTGGTGAACTCTTGCGGGCGGCAGTGAATCCTATCGATCGCCTGCGCCAGCTTCCGCGTCCGTGGCGATCGTGCGCTCGATGCGTCGACGAGCGACCGCCGACGTGCTCGCGCCCGCAGCGCCCGCCACCAGCGCGACCGCACCAGCAGCCGCAGCCACCGCAGCAACCGCCTGAGTCACCTGAGCGGGCGTCATGTTCGCAACGGCACCCAGAATGCCCTCTCCGCCTTCCGACAGCCCAGCGAGCGCCTCAGCGCTTCTGGTGGTGAACTCCTCGGCTGCCGCCGGCAACACTTCGAGCACCGGAGGCAACGGCGATGCGAGCGCATTGTCGCCTTCAGCGATGGTCTCGCCCGCCAGCGGATCAGCCTCAGCCTGGCCGTCGAAGGCTGGCGAAGCAACGGTGCGCATGCGCGGCGCGGTGGCCGCAGCGGAAGGACGGGACGCGGTGTTCGTCGCGGTCGCGTTCGTGGCCGTCGAGTTCGTCGGACGGTTCACGGAGGGCAGTGGAGCTACGGGTGCGGTCGGCGCTGTCGGCTCGTCCGGCACACTCGGGTCGAGCAGCACCGGCGAAGCATCCGTAGTGTTCCACTGCGCGTAGAGTTTGATAGAAGCGCCATCGGTGGGCGCGGTGGTGGTCTCGAGCAGCATCGCGCGCAACTTGTCGGCGGTGAAGGCCTCGCCATCGCGGATAGGCACGCCCATGCCGGATGCGTCAGTGTTCCAGCAGACGAACGTGTGGCCTTCCTTCTTGAGCTTGCTGTTGCAGGTCAAGATCTCGTCCTTGCCCACGGTGCACGTGGACGGCGCGAGGATGGTGCTCGAGGAGGAACCTGCCACGGTTCCGCCGTTCATGTCGTAGGTGAGCACGTAGGTGTTGGGCTTAGGTTGTGGGGTCGTGGGCTCCGTGGGAGTTGTGGGGTCTGCGGGGATTGTGGGTTCCACGGGGTCGCTAGGCTCCACAGGGTCGACGGGGTCAGCAGGATCCACAGGATCAGTCGGGTCCACAGGATCTACGGGCTCGACTGGATCAACAGGGTCGACCGGGTCTACGGGCGCGACGATCTCGCCACTACTCTCTCCCGGCTCAACAGGATCCACGGGATCGGTTGGATCCACGGGGTCGACAGGGTCCGTAGGCTCGGTCACTTCAGGGGTGTCGGTACCTTCACCGGTATCCCCTTCGTCCGTGCCCGCGCTTGCGTTTTCATCATCTACCTGGGGTTCCGCGCTCATTGCACTCAAGCGCGGCAGGTCTGTTGCCTCATCAGAGAAGACTACCGCTTCACCAGAAGCGACCGTTGCTTCGTCGAAGGCGGATTCGGCAAGCATGCCAGAGTCAGCATAGGAGATATATGTGAGCTCCTCGTCGTTGCACTTGATCGAGGAAAAACTGCTTGAAGATTGCGTTTGTAGTGCACAATTTTCCTGCATGTCAGAACGCCACCTGGGGTTTTCTGAATACGGGTCCTCTAAGGCATCTGAATCATGCTGCGAATCGCCGGATGTAAGCACATTAGTGACGTACAACCGCAAAGTTGAAGCATTTTTTTCGCTTTCGCGTGCAAGATCAGCGCTAGCCGTCGAGTTCGCCGAGGTCGACGAAGCAGCCGAGGCCAACGAAGCCTCTGCGGCCGTGGCGGGTGGAGCGAGCGCTGATGCGCCACCATAAGCTGCAGATGCTGCGAGAGGAGCCACGAGGGCCGCAGAGCATGAGCTCGCAGGATCCGCCGCTAATGCGGCGAGCGCGCTGCCATTACCAAGCACTGATGCACTACCTGAGGCGGCCACGGCGGAGCCGGAACCTGCGAGGACGAAGGTAGAACATGCAGCTGAATCGCCCACGAGCGCATTGCCCGAGGCGGTAGAGATCGAAGAGGTGGCGAGCTTCGCCGAAGCGGAGTTCGCTGCAGACGCGGAGGCTGCCGTAGAGGCGAAGGTCGCCACGGAAGCGCTGTTCGCACTCGTAGCGCTCTTAGTGGCCACGATGCGGGTCGCCGACGTAGAAGACGCGGAGGCCGCAGCAGCAGCGCTATAGCGAGCGTTCGCGCTGGATGCGCGCGTGGCGCTCGAGCTCGCGTTATGCGCGAGCTTGTTGCGCGCGGTCATGTAGATGATCGCGTCGCGCTGGGCCGATGTGGTGCCCGAGCAGGCCTTCGAGGTGCTCGAAGACGCAGAAACGGCTTTGACCTGGGATGCCGCGCTTCCCGAAGCGGAGCGCGGCGATGCCGCGGCACTCGAAGAAGCGGCGCGGGCAGAAGAATTCGAGGTGGAAGAGGCGCTCGCGGAGGCCGCCTGAGATGACTTGGAGGCTACCGAGGCGCTTTTAGATTGAAAAGACCCCGTCTGGGTCGTGGCGGGGTCTGCGTTTGAGTGGTGTGATTGGGTGGAGATATTCGTTTGGTTGGCGGCCGATCCTGTTCCAGGATCTCCGGTCGAGGCGATCGCATGCCCGGGCGCGAACCCTATGGCAACGACGAGCGCCAGCGCTGCGACGAATAAAGCCCTAGAGACAAAAAAAGACCCGCGGGTATGGGAAGTGGTATAAGGGGTCGCGGGACTTTGCAGGCGTGCCGCAGCAGCGTCCGCACATGCATAAGTAACGCCAGCTTCATGGAGGCTGGCGTTACTTATTCCGTTCCTCATACCGGAAGTAATCTTGTTGCGAGCCGCGAGGCGAGCTGCGCGAGCAGCAGCGCGAACGCGGGCACGAGGTGCGCGAGAGCCGCGCGGTGCGTCGTCGCCGTCCTCATCGTCGCTGCGGCGGCGAGCCAGCAGCACGATGAACAGAACCAGCGCGACGAGTGCGATCAGAACCATCGCCACGATACCCAGCAGGCCATCGTCGCCAGTCTTCGGGAGCGTGGTGCCCTCGGTCACGACGTCCTCAGCAGGAACGGTGTCGTAGAGCGCCTCGATCTCGATCGGGCCGAGAACCGTGAGCTCGCTCAGGTCCCAAACCACACCTTCGATGACCTCGCCAGTGTCAGCATCGGTCATGGTGTACTTCCAACCAGCGAAGGTGCTGCCCTTCTTCGGAGTCTGCTTGATGGACTCGATGAACTCAGGGCTGAGCGGTTCGCCCCACTCGACCTTGGTGCTGCCGCCATCGACGGTAGCCACATGGTCGTCACGATCCTTGACGTTGACGCCGTAGGAGTTGACCTCCCACATCGCGTACAGGTTCATGCCGCCCTCTGGCATCACCATGCCCTGACCGAGCTTGTAGGTGGTACCGGAGCCATCAGCCTCGGTGTTCCAGCCGACCAGCGTGTAGTGGCCGCGCTTGACACCGGTGCCATTGTGAAGGTTCACGTTCAGACCGAAGGTCTGCTTGGTGGATGGGATCTCGCCCTCGCCACCATTGACGTCGTAGTTGATGACCGCATCAGCGTTCTTCTCGAACACTGCACGATAGGTCGCAGCGAACAGGCGGCCTTCCTCACCCGGATCCTCAACGACGATCTCATTCTTGTCGTTGCGGATGGTGTGCCAGCCGTTCTCATCGAGACCGATGGTGCGGCCCGTGCTCGTGTTCACGAGCTCCCAGCGTACGAAGTGGTAGCCAGGCTTCGCGGTCGCAACGGAGTGCAGGCGGTTGCCAGCGGAGGAGCCGGTGCCCACATGCTGACCCGTTACAGCGCTCACGCGGTCGAGAACACGATCGATGGTGCCGCCGTCAGTAGTGACGTACTTGATCTCGATCTGGATCTCCTTCCACATGGCGTACAGCGTGACGCTGGCCTGCGGAGTGTTCTTGTTGATCGCGTTGGACATTTCAAGGTACTTGGTCGCGTCGGTGATGGTGAGACCCTTACCGTCGCGGCGAGTATTCCAGCCGACGAACTCGTAACCAGCAGGTGCTGCGTCAAGCTCAGCATCGCTGTACTTGTTGAAGCCAGCCTGCGTCCACTTCACGTTCTCGATCGGGTCCGGAGTGAGCGGGTTCGCGGTGCTCGGGACCGGCTTCTTGATCGTGGAGTTGGTCGTCTTATCGTTGTTCAGGTCGTAGATGACCTTGTAATTACCATTCTCGGTCCACACCGCGTAGACGGTCAGGCCATTCTTCAGGATGGTCTCGTCGTTGGTGGTGTCGAACTTGCCATGGATCAGCTTCGCCAGCTGCTCGTAGGTCATGGTGGCGGTCAGCTCGACCTTGCCATTAGCCTTGGTGGACCAGCCAGCCAGGGTGTAACCAGGCTTGGTCGGGTGGGTCTGCTTGTCAGCCACGATGGAGTCGATGGTGAAGCCACCCACGGTCTCGGTCTTCGTGCCAGTGTTGGCGTTGAAGATGACCTTGTAGTCCTTCACGATGCCGTAGACGATCTGGACGAGGTTGTCGCCCGCCGCCAGGCTGTCAAGGTGCAGTGCGCCGCTGACCCACTTGTAGCCAGCAGGACGGTACTTGGAGATCCAGCTTGCATCGCCGTTCCAGGCATCGCCCACGGTGCCAGCGTTCTGAACCAGCTCGGTCTTGAAGACGACCTTCTCGCCGTTGTCCTTGATGAACTCGACGGTGACGTCGACGACCTTGGCCCAAACAGCCGTTGCGATAACGTCTGCCAGCGGCATGTTGAACGAATCGTTCACACCGATGAAGGTGGTCTTGGTCTCACCCGTGGTCGGATCGACGTAGGAGATCTCCCAACCAGCGTGCTTCATGCCATCGAGCTTGATGCCCGGGATGGTGACGTTGGAGCCCGCGATCGCGGAAGGCTTGCCCGGAGTACCGCTCCAGGTACCAGCCACACCTTCGTCATTGGTGCCAAGGACATAGTCGATGTTGAACGGCACGTTGGAGTGGTAGAGCTTCAGCACGGAGTTGCCATTCGCATCCACGACGGTGGAGAGGATGGAGCCGTACGCGCCCTCGTCGTACTTATAGCCAGGGAACTTGCTCATGTCGAGCAGGTACTGATATGCATGGTTGTTCGGGTCGAGCACAGAAGCGGTGTCGCCGGTCTCCAGGTGATCGCAACCCACGGTGAGGTCGTCACGCTTGGAGTAGGAGCCATCCGGGTTCTGGAAGTAGTACTCGACCTTGAAGCCCGTGTTGGTGGCGACGAACTTCGCGTAGTAGGTGACGGAGAGCCAACCAGCAGCGTCAGGACGCGGCTTGAGCTGATAACCGATCACGTTGAAGTCGTCGTCGAAGGCAGGCGGGTACCAGCTGGAGGACACCTTGGTGCCGTCAGCGGTGTACCAACCGTCGAATGCGTAACCAGGCTTCGGAGAAGCGATGGAGCCGATCAGGTCGCGGTAGCTCATGGAAGAATCCGTGATGCGATCGACCGTGTTGGAGATGGTGCCCTTGCCCTCGGAGCCGATCTGGATCTCGTAGCGGATCTGAGCGCTCTCGAAGTCCCAAACCGGAACCAGGTAGACCGTGCCAGCAGGCATCTTGAAGGTGCCGCCCGCAGCCATGGTCTGGCCAAGCTCGATCACGTCGATCTTGCCGTCGCCATTATCGGTCCAAACAGCCCAGCCCTTCAGGGTGTAACCCGGGCGAGCGACGTCGCCAGAGGTGAGCAGGGTCGTGATGTCGTCGGTGCGAACGCCAACCTCGTACTCGTCACCCGTGGTGCCAGCCATGCCAGGCTTGCCACCTGCGGTCCAAGAAGGAGCCGGGGTCACGGTGAGGTCGAGCTTGTAGATGAGCTTCTGCTCAGCTGCTGCCCACAGAGCGGTGAAGTCGACATTGCCGGTGATCATGAAGTCCATGGTGCCAGCGACGCCTGCGCCGTTGTAGGTCTTACCAGGAGCGGTCCAGTAGTAGGTCTGGCCGTCCTTGTTCCAGGTCCAGCCGATGAACTCGTAGCCAGTGGCTGCCGGAGCGTTGGAGGTGACGTTCACGCCACCGATCATCAGCGGGAACTCGTTGACGTTCTTGGTGTTGTTCTCGATGTCGTCGCCCGCGACGATGGCAGCGGTGAAGCCGTTGCCGCCGTGGAGGCCTGGGTAATAGGTGACCGCGAAGGTCTGTGCCCAGAGAGCGGTGAAGGTGACATCAGCAGTGATCAGGATGGAATCCGGATCGCGGGTGGTCTTGGTCTCACCAGTGTCAGGATCGACATAGGACCAACCATTGAATGCCCATTCGTTGTCGGCCTTCACGACGATGTTCGCGGAGCTGCCCGTTGCGGACTGATCCTTGAGGTTCTTGCCGTGGTCGACGGTGAACGGAAGGGTTGCGCCACCGGTGGTGGTCACGGTGCCGTGAGCACCATTACCAGCGACGAAGTAAACATTGTGGCCAAGGCGGACCCAGGTGCCAGTGATGGTGAGCGTGCCAGCAGGCATGGTCACTGCATCGCCGTTGCCCATGGTTTGGGTGCCGAATGCGGTGTCACTGGAGGTGACGGTCCACTTGAATTCCCAACCAGTAGGAGCGGTGATGGTCGGGAGGACCAGGGACTCGCCGTACTTCTGGGTGGTGTGAGCCTGGGTGATGCCCGTGCTCGGGTAGGTCGGGGTCGGGGTCGGGGTCGGTGCGTCTGCGCCGGTGCCAGCCGGGGTGACCCAAACGTCGTAAGCGTTGCGTTCGTACATGAGCTTCAGGATCTGGCCGCCGGTCAGAGATTCGATGACCTCGATGGAGCCGGTGAGACCAGCCTTGTAGGTGAAGCCCTTGATGTTCTTGATCATGTCGTTGGAGACGGTGACACGGGAGAACTCTTCGCCGGAACGGGTGTCGTCCAGAGCAGAATCCTGCGCGTAGGTGCCGTCAAGACCCTGGAACCAGTGCTGAACGGTGTACTGGATCGCGCCCAGAGGAGCGAAGCGCGCCTCGTAGGTTGCGGACGAGAACAGGTCGCCGTCCTTCGCAGGGGTCATGGTCGCGTCGTTGGTGAGCAGGACGCCGTCCTTGTACCAACCGACGAACTTATAACCAGAGCCCGCAGTTGCGGTCATGGTGTACGGAGTGCCGTTCACCGCGTCGATGTCCTGCGTACGGGAAGCGCCACCGTTCACGAGGAAGGAGCCAGCCGCGTTGTTCGCAGAGCCACCGGTCTGGACCTGGTAGGTCAGACGGACGGTGTCGGAATCCCAAAGCGCATAGAGCGTGATGGGCTTGGTGTTGTCGTCAGCAGCGGTGCCGATCAGGTCGGAGACCTTGAAACCAGAAGGTACGGTGACCAGCTGGCCAGCAGCGTTGCGATACTGCCACTTAGGAGCCTTGTGACCTTCCCACGTCGGGGTGGTGTCAGGCAGGATGTCGGTGGAGTTCCAGCTTGCGTTCTTGTCCGCAGGCTTGGTAACGGTGGAAGGAGCAGCGTTGCCGAATGCGTCCTTGCCGAGGTCGTAGGTGATGGTGAAGACCTTCTCGACCCAGTAGACATTGAATTCGATGGTGGCACCTGCGGTCGCTTCAGCAGCGGTGGAGGTGGTCTTGGTGGCCGGGATGACCTTCAGTTCATAACCCTTCAGGTCGGTGCGGCGACCAGCACCATTCTGATTCTCGAATTCAGTGATGTAATCGTGCGTGTTGAAGTTGGTGATGTCGATGGCAACACCCGGGGTCGCGAAGCCGTTGATGCTGTGGACCTTGTTGACGCTGCCCATGTTGACATTACCGGAGCCATCAACGTTCACCTTATTGAAGTTGATGATGTACTTGACGTTGTCCTCGAGATCCGCGACGAGCACGAAGGTGGAGCCGTCAGCAGGGGTCGGGGTGCCGTCGAACGCGGAGACCGCGAGCTTACCAGCGGACTGCAGCCAGGTCTGGACGGAGCCACCAGCAGGGGTGTACTTCCAGCCCAGCAGACGCTGAGAACCGTCGGTAGGAGCATATGCGAAGTAATCGATCGAGTCTGCCCAGGTGAGGCCGGACTGAGTCTTCAGGACCTTACCGGAAGCATCCTGGAACTCGACCGTGAAGGACTTCTGGCCCCAGATGCCGTAGAGGGTGATCTCGGTCTTGGTGTTGTCGGTGTTGCCATACAGTGCCTGGTAGATTGCGGAGACCAGCGTGTCGTTGGTGACCGTCATGCCAGAAGCGCTGTTGGTGGTGGACCACTTGGTGAAGTTGTAACCAGGAGCGGACAGGGTGGCGTTAGCGCCCAGAAGGTTCTTGTCGGTCCAGGTGACCTTCTTGTCCGCGATGGTGGTGGAGTTGGTGGGATCGTTCGGCACGAAGTGAACCGTGATCTCGCGTGCAAGCCACTTCGCATACAGGGTGAGCGTTGCGGTGTCGCCGTCGCCGGTGATACCCGCAAGACCGAGGCCCTGCTCGAAGGTCATGGTGGAGTTGACCTTAGAGGAAGCGGAGAAGTCGCTCTTCACATACCAGCCGTCGAAGGTGTAACCCTGCTTGTACATGCCGGTCTTAGCGTCATTGGTCATGACGTCGTTCAGAACAGCGGTCCAGGTGACCTTCTGAGAAGCCAGCGTGGGGGAACCACCATTGGTCTCGTATGCGACGGTGTAACCGGAGCGAGGCTCCCAAACTGCGACGTAGGTCGCATCAGCCGTTGCGCGCAGCGCCTGGAGGGAAGCTGCGGTGTAGGTGGTGCCCGTGGCAACGTTCTTCCAGCTTACGAAGCCGTAGCCCTTATCGGCGGTGGTGCCGGGGACCTTGTTGCCATACTGAGTGTTGTAGACGATGGTGGTCGTCTTATTAGCGGTGGTGTTGTCGGAGAACTGGCCGTGAGCCGCGTTCGAAGCGTCGCCCAGCATGAAGATGATGGTGTACTCTTCAGCCTCGAACTTAGCGTAGTAGGTGGCTGCAGCGTAAACGCCATCCGCATTCTTCTGCGGGGTGATCTTGCCGCCGGAGATCCAGGATGCGGGAACCGCGTTGGTGCCTGCAGCATCCGTGAACCAACCGATGAACTTATGGCCCGTGCCTGCGGTCGCAGTGGAACCCTTCGGGGTACCGCTGACCATTGCGAAGGAGTTGCCTTCGTTGGAAGCGGAGAGGTTACCCATAGAAGCGGAAGAACCGGTTGCATAGGTGTAGTTGATGGTTACCGTGTTCTCACGGAAGACCGGGTAGAGGGTGACGCCGTAACCATAGTCGCCCAGCGTGTAGAGCGTGGTGTTGCGATCGCCTGCGGTCATGGTGAACGTGGTGGTGTAGAGGGGGCTGGTGCCCTGAACGTAACCGGAAGACACGGTGGTCCAACCGACCAGGGTGTAACCGCTGGGGTTCTTGGTGGACTTGTACTGTGTCGCGGTCGGCAGGGTAACCGATTGACCCGTCTTAGCGGAGGTGTCAGTCGCGCCCGTACCGGTAAGACCGGAGATGTTCACGACGTTGTTATCGAAGTGGAGGTGCTGGGTGGTTTCCTCCCAGATCGCAGTGAAGGTAAGCGACTGATCGATGACGGTGGGCAGATCCGCACCAGCGGTCTTATGGAAGACGCGGGTGGCATCCGTACCGGTGTAATAACCTTCGGTGCGGAAGGTCTGATTCTTGATCGCATCAGTCCATTCCCAACCGACGAACTTATAACCTGGAGCAGCGGTGGGGTTGCCGCCATTGCGGTCACCCGTTGCGTCAACAGTGCCGCCATAGACCGGCAGCGTCCAACCCTGTTGCAGGCCGCTGTAACGCGTACCGTACTGGGTGATGGTATTGCCCGACTGAGCACCATTCTTCGTAGCGAATGCGCCCGAAGCAGCACCGGAAGTATAAACGATGGTGATGATACGGCCGAATTCAGCCACGAATACCGTATTCGAAGACACCGTCCACGGAGTACCCGCGTCAGCGCCCAAGCCGAGGATGGCATCTGGGGACAGAATGCCCTTCTTCGTGCCGGAGTTGGGAGAACCTGCAGTCGAGCAATTCTCATAGAGACGCCAGCCCATGAAGTAGTAGCTGTTTGAGTCTTTCGGATTCGCAGTGGGGAGATCAGGAAGCTGATCACCGAAGTCAAGTCTGTAAGAAGAAGTACCCTGCAGTGCAGCACCATAGGTGGTATCGGTCAAGAAATCCACACGATACTGAATCTTCGACCATGTACCTTCGATGACCAGGCTGCCAGCAGGCATAGTGAAATTACCACTACCAACTGCAGTATTCGGACCCGAAACGAGCTTCCAACCGCCCCAGGTGTAACCCGTAGGAGCAGTAGGACGCGTGAGCGTAACGGTCTCGCCGAACTTCTTGTTCTGCGTTGCGGGAGAGTAGGACATGCCCTCCGGCACCGCACCAGAATAGGAAACGTTCACCGTGTAGGTATTACGATCGAAGTAGAGCTTCAGAACGTTACCAGAGGTGGCCATGACGATGCGATTCACGCTACCCGTTGCAGACGGATTATAGGTGAAGCCGGTGATGTCCTGGCGAGTGAAGGTAACGGTCTTGGTGGAGTTGTTCGTACCTGCAGTGGTGCCGGGCTCGACCGCATAACCGAACGGAGCGGAGCCAGAGCCAGCAGGAGTGGAAACCTTGGTGTAACCAGTGCCATTCACGTTCTGAGTGTAGTACTCGACCGTGAAGGTAAGGCCCTGAGGAGAAACAGTAACGTAATAATCCGCATTGGTGTAGAGACCGCCGGTCTTCGGTACGGTCAGCAGGCCGCCTGCACCATACTGGGAGGAAGCGACCGCAGTACCGGTGGCAGAACCGATGGTCCACTTGGAACCGTTGGTGGCATTGAATTCATAACCCGCATTGATGAGCGGCTTCGCGCCAACGGAGATGTTCTTATTGGTAGGAGTGGTGGCAGAAGCGGAAGCATAGATGGCACCCGTTGCTGCACCAACATAGATGACAGAGCCATTGGTGTAGGAAGAACCATCACCATACTGGATGCCACTGGTGTTGTCGCCCTGGAAGAAGCGGATCTGGACCTTGTTCTCTTCCCACTGAGCATAAGCGGTAACGGTACCGCCAGAAGCCAGCGCGGAGGTGGTCAGATCCCAGGTGGAACCAAGTGTCGCACCAGCAGCAACAGCCTTGCCCGTACCCGCCGCAACGGTATTCCAACCCTTGAAGGTGTAACCACTGCGGGTCGGAGCCGTGGGAAGCGCGATGGTGCTGTTGGCATTCAGACCCGTGGTGTTATTGATGGTGTTACCGCCCTGGGTGTTCCAGGCGATGGTGTAGGAGAAGGCGGTCCAGTTCGCAGTGAGCGTTGCGGTACCGACCAGAGTGCCTGCAGCGGAGTCGCCCGTCCAAGAGATCTTGAAGTTGGAGACCGGCACGCTGGCACCTGCAGCAACGACCGTAGAAGTGGTGCCGTTGTTGTTGGTGTAACCCCAGTTACCGAAGCTGTAACCCGTGCGGGTATATACGGTGGTGCCCGCAGGAACAGCGAGGTTCGCATTGTACTTAGCGGTCATGGTGTAGGGGCTGGTGCCCTTCACGTTGGTAACGCCAGAGGTCGCACCCGGCTGGAAGGAGAAGGTGATGGTGGCGCCTTCCCAAACAGCATAGAGCACCTTAGAAGAGGTGAGGTTGGTGAACGAAGCACCAGCCTGGTAGATGGTACCCGTACCATTAGTGTTCTCTGCCCAACCCTTGAAATTGTAACCCGTACGGGTGGGGTTGGACTTATCGGAGGTTGCAGGAATGGTGAAGGAACCACCATTCAGAATGTTCGATTCGGTATAACCAGAGGTGGAGCCACTGTAGGTACCACCATTAGGATTCAGGGTGAAGGTAACGCGATCCTTCTCGGTCCATTTCGCATACAGCTTCAAAGAAGTGGTGCTGGCAGAAGCGCCTGCCATGCTCCAGAGCTGTGCGAACGAGGTGGCAGCGGTCATCTGAGTGCCAGTACCAGAACCATTGTTGTCCTTAGCCAGGAACCAGCCACCGAAGGTGTAACCAGTCTTGGAAGGAGCAGTAGGAAGGGTAACGTTACTCGTCCAGTTCAGGTTGGACTGAGTATTATGAGCGGCGCCATCGGAAGCACCCGTTGCATTTGCATAGAAGGTTACGCTGTAGCCCGACTTCTCGGTCCACTGTGCGTAGAATTCAGTCGCTGCGGAAAGAATGCCCGCAGATGCACCAGCAGCAATGGTGTTGCCAGTGTTATTAGCCTTCCAACCAGCGAAGGTGTAACCCTGAAGGGTCGGGGTGTTGGTGGGAAGGGTGTAGGCAGTGCCTGCGGTCGCAGAACCAGCAGAAGGCATGCCCGAAACATTGGTGCTGGAAAGCGCACCAGAAGGTTTGTTCGCATTGAAGGTGATGGCAGGATTCCAGACCGCGTACAGCGTGATGTCGGAAGTGCCGACATTCATCGTACCCGTAGTGCCCGCAATGCCACCATTGTAGGAGTACTTGGTGCCCGTACCATTAGAGCTGGTGGACCAACCGCCGAAGGTGAATCCGGTCTTGGTAGGAACGCCATTGGAAATGGTATGGGTGGTATTAGGAGCAACCGGAACAGCGGTGGGGACGGTGCCGCCATTGCTGCCATTGCCGTTATAGGTAACCTTCGGCCATGCGGTCCACTTCGCGAACAGCGTCACTGCAGAAGTGATGTTGTTGATGGTGGCACCGGGCTGGTATGCAACCGCGCCCGTTGCAGAAGTTGCATAACCATCGAAGGTATAACCACTCAAGGAAGGAGTAGTGGTAGGAATGGTGTAAGAATCACCATATTTAAGTCCAGTAGGATTGCTGGGCCAGCTGCCCACGTTAGCAGTCACACCGGACGGTTTGTTCTGATTGAAAGTAACCGTAATGGCATTCGGCTCCCATACTGCATAGAGCGTATAAGCGCCGCCATTCGTAATGTTAGTGATCGCAGTCGAAAGCGCGCCAGCAGATCCAATGATCGCAGCAGTCGCATTATTCGTAGTGGCCCAACCCTTGAAAGTATGACCCGTCTTAGAGAAGGAAGCCTCGGGCTTGGTGCCCGCTGCAAGACCATTGTTGGTCGCAAAAGCGCCCTTATCGTTGTAGGTGAAGGTCTGGGCAGCGCCCGTGCCGCCACCATTATTAAAGGTAACGGAGAAGGAGATGTTTTCTTTGACCTCGACTTCACGAATTGCAATGTCGACCATTTTATAGCCAGGACCCGCAGGATCGTAAGCCGCATTTGAGTTTCGGAAACCAAACAACTGATTTAAAGCATCACCCATAGTCATACCCTGAGTAAAAGGCACAGATGCACATTCTGTAGTGCTATTTGCTTTATAAACAACCCATTGATACGACTTTGTAGTGTCAGAGTGTTCGGGGATTACAATTTCGTCATTGAATCCGTACTCAGTAGAAGAGCCGATATTTGCATATCGAACATCATAGAACTGAACTGCTGTTTTGTTAGCTTGGAATTTTGGATATGCATGAACGTCAGTGACGCTACCATTTGTATAAATGGTTAAATTGCTTAACTTAGTAAAAGTGTTATAAGAAAGTTTCTGATAGCGCTTACCTTTGGTGTTATAGCCCACGAAATACCACTCAAGAAACGTATAGCCATAACGAGCAATCGTATCCAATCCCTTACTTGCGCCATCTAGGTTATCTGAGACCACAATGGTATCTCCGCTAAAACCAAAGAAAGTACCGGACGTTGGGCTTGTAGATGATGCGGTAAAAATCGGATCTGAAGGATCTCCAATAATCATATCCGGAACATGCGCTGTTGTGCTATTACCAGGAACAGTAGAAAACGATTCGCCGAAGTGAACAGTAATGGATGAGCCTGCCTGAGTCGTAATATTAGACGAACTCGAAGGCGAACTGTTCATTGCTGGGGTAGAGTAATAATTATCTGGAATTCGTGGACCTTGCACCTCCTCGATGTTTACCGAGGTGGTGCCAGCATTCTGATCTGCACTCTCCTTATCACCAGGAGTAGCAATCACGTCGTCAGCCTTGCTATCGCTACCAGTTGGATGGGCACTCTGATTTTTATCAGTAGCTATCTCGTCGGTAGAACCAGAAGAAGCACCGTTGCTATCATCGGTGCTATCATTATCGTCTTTATTGTCAGAGGTATCGTCACCGTTATTATCGGTGCTATCATCCTCGTCTTCAGTTCCGTTCATGCTAGAGTCGCTAGCACTATCGGAGTCGGAATCGCTGTCTTCGTCATTTATAGAGGACTTATCATCACCCGCTGTATAGCTACCATCGGTGCTATCACTGCCTCCAGAAACGCCATCGACCCCGGAGCCTGTAGACTGCGGGGTCGATGTGAATGCATCTTGCTGTGTATACGCTGGAGGCGCTTTGGGTTCGTCCGGCGTTTTGTTCACCGACATGCTGCTATCAGACTTTGATAGCAGGATTTCCTGCGCTTCGCTCTGTTGCGGACTAGCTTCCGCTTCAGACGCATACGCAAGAGAAGGCATTGCGAACAATAACGCTGCCGCTACGATGAGAGCGGCTATAAGAGCTGCAACAGGACCACGGCGCTTTGCCGCAGGCACAGCAGTAGATGTGCTAGCGCTAGCCAGCTCCATCCCTTGTCTGTTCATGCAGTCTTGCATCGTCTTCCTGTTTCTAACACGTGGCCCCGGTCCAAGATCCTTCCCTCGGCTTCAGGGCGCCCTTACGACTCTTCGCCTAGGCGTAGACAGCCCACCCCTTAAGCGAAGTGCTTGTTATTCTATGCCGCGCTTCCGCGCTTGTCCAGTTCATCGTGAATAAACCAGCCCAAAGCGCGGCATTTCGGCCTCGCATTTTCCCAGGTCGGTTTTTCTTGGAGGAAACGTTTTCTCGTTTTTTCGCGCTCATTTCGTACCTGATTCTTGGCCGGATATTCCAGCGCGGCATTCTGGTCTCAACGACGCCGCGATTCGCCACGAAACACTTCCCGACCTCGAATTACTCAAGCGCGGCATTTGAGGCGTTCTGAGCCGATCTGAGGCCCTTTCGGCTTCCAAGCCGTCAAATACCCCGTTTTTGAGCGCGGCACCCCCTCAAATCTCCCCGGAATGTGACGATGATACCCCTTTTCTTCACAATTCCTCCACAATTAAGGGGCTTTTTTGACGCTGCGTCAACGCTTCAGATGCAACGCAGAAACGTGCTACAAATGCTCGATCCGAGGGTGTTTCGGGGGTCTATTTCACCCCTATTTCGACCCCGAAACGACCCTTGGAAACGGGCCGTTTCGGGGTCATTTCGCATCCTATTCATTTCGTTCTGAACTGGGGTTATAGCACTGTATAGCAACTGCTTTTATGTGCTAGATTCCTAGCTTTTTGCTAGATTTGAGCGATCAAGAGCCCGGGTAAGCCGAAAATGCAGCGAAAATCGCTCATTCAGGGCCCGAACACAGCTGTATACACCCTCAATTTCAAGAAATTATTCTTGTGTTACGACATAATACGAGGTATACTGCCTTATTCTGCTTCTAAGACCCTCTGAAGGATTAAAAAGGCCTTCTAAGCCCTGTTCGATCCGCCTAAATAAGCTCAAACACGCTATAAGGCTCTGTAATCGTTTCTAAGATGCTTTATTATACAAGATGAAAAGTACTCAAAGACCTTCTCAATAGACCGTTAGAAACGGTTTGAGAAGGTCATTTTGTAACTATGAGACGAAAATTTCGCGTGATGGGTGCTATATTCGCAATATGACCCACAGAACATAGAGCAGCAACGATCCTGCACCTAACAACGCTGCATACAGCGTCATCTTGCTGATCTTAGCACGCTCCAATGCTACCGCAGTGCCCTTCAACGCATCAGCTTGGTCACTCCTGCGCTTGCGGATGGCCAGCAGCACGATAGCTGCAGCCGCGCACATGGTCGCAAGCAGGAGGAGGACGATACCGAATATATCCGTACCCTGATGGGAACCATTCTTGGTAGAGAGCGGACTGGAAGCGAGAGGGTTGAGATCGTCTTCGATAGTCGTCTCCCCTGCCCCAGGCTCTTCTTGAGCAGCTTCAGCTACCTGGTCTGCAGGCAGCTGAGCATTATAGGAAGGCGTAGGCACCGCGATAGCGGGATTGACCCATTGCGTGATGGCATCGATGACCGTATTCGTGCCTGGAGTATTCATGGGTCGATCTGGTGAGACACCACCGTCAGGAACCGTAGGCTGCTGAGAAGTGTCGCCATCTGTACTGGGAGGGATGACCACATCGGTGGGTGCAGGAGCGATGTTCACGACCGTCTGCAACGCATTGGACGTGATGCCTGCACGCGTGAGCGTGACCAGGACGGGCACATCGCCATTAGTGACCTCTTGGAATTCAGCACCGATGTTAGCATCTCTGCCGACCACGCGAGTCTGAGTAGTGCCATTGTAGGTATACGTGATGATATCGCCTGGTAAAACACTGTTCGGCGCCACATAATGCGTGTTTCCGTTATACGTGACGTTCAACGAGCCGATACCGGCGGCATAGAAATCTTCGAAGTTAGGATAGAAGACCACGTTCAGCACGTTGCGAGCTGGGTCGCTCGTGATCTGAAGCGACATGCCTTGCTCAAGAGCGGTATAACCCTGCGGGAGCTGCATGTTCAGTTCATCTGCGCTGATCTGAACCGTGGAGCCGTACGTGCGTGCATCTTGAGGCATGCTGGCAATGAGATTCTGACTTGAAACGCTTCCGCGATAATAGTTGATGGTGAATTCGTACATACCCGGCTGATACACCACGTTCAGCACGTTGTTCTGTGCATCATAACTGACCGTCGTGCTGCCAGAGAGCGTGCCAGGAGCAACGTAACCCTCGGGCAGATACGCACCATCTGTATACGGAATAGGCTCAAGGTAGTTCGCCATACCCGTATCCGTACCCAATAGGTTCTCTTCCGAGATGCTGTTCTGGTAGTAATTCACGGTGTAGCCGTATTCAGCTACCGGATAGACCACGTTCAGAACGTTGCCAGCTGCATTAGCACCGATCACCTGCATGCCGCTGACCTGCACAGATGCGCTGTAACCAGGCTCGAGATAGGCATTCGCATCATACGGGATCATGTCGCCGAACGTACCGAAGCCCGAGGTGGAGCCCAGCAAACGTCCGTCCAAAGACCCTGCGTAGTAGTTGACCGTATACGCGATGTTGTCGTCTTTACTGTAAACAACGTTCAATACGTTGTTCGCTTCTTGCGCGCTGACCACCGAAGCACCAGATAGATTCAGGTTCTCCACGGTATAACCTTCAGGCAGATAGGCGCCTGGAACATACGGGATGACACTGAGATAAGGAGCCACGCCCGTATCGCTGTGCAGCAGATTATCCGCAGCTACCTCGTCCTTGTAGTAGTTGACGGTATAGCCGATATCCGCACGGTGGTAGACCACGTTCAGCGTGCTCTCAGCAAGGCTAGTGCCGATAGTGGTGGCACCCGAAACCTCGCCCGGTGCAGCATAACCTGCAGGAAGGTTCGCGCCATTCGTAAAGGGAATAGGTGCTTCGAACGTACCATAGCCCATCTCTGACGTGATGAGGTTCGCCTCGTCAACGCTATCGCGATAGTAGTTGACGCGGAACGGAAGGGTGGTTTCCTTCTCGTACACGATATCGATAACATTCTGGCTTTCATCTGCGGAGATGATGATGTAACGCGTGCCAGCGAGGTGCGCATAGCCATCAGGGCGATACACGTTCACCGCTGCATTGGGGACAGTTACCGCGCGACCGAACACGCCTGAATCCTGAACAGAAGCAATGAGGTTCTGCTGGCTGATAGCGTCCTTATAGTAGTTGACCGTTACCGCAAAGGAATCACGCTGGTACACCACATCAATAGTGTTGCGTGCGGGATCGGCCGTGATGGACAGCTGTGTCGCATCAGCGTCGGTCTTGGCGATATAGCCTTCAGGAAGATACGCGTTCAGGCGATCTGCCGTAAGCTGGACCGCATAACCGTATTCTGCCGTGCCCGTTACGGTTTCGAGCTTGTTCGCATCGGAATCCGCACTGTCGATGTAGTAATTGATGGTGTATTCATACGAAGCGCGCGCATACACCACGTTCAAAACATTAGCATCTGCATCTTCAGTGATGGTGATAGTTCCTTCTTCACCTGCGGTTTTAGCAAGATATCCCTCACTTGGCAGATGGGCGTTCAGTCGATCGGTAGACACCTGAACGGTAGAACCGAATGCGCTTTCGCCTTGTTCTGATGCGATGAGGTTGTCGGTAGCAACTTCATCCGTGTAGTAATTAATGGTGTAATCGAACGAGTCGAGCTGATAGACCACATCGAGCACGTTCTGATCCGCATTTTCGCTGATGACGAGCTTCTGAGCTTCAGAAAGAGGCTCATACCCCACTTCAGGAAGATGAGTGTTCAGCCTATCTGTATCGAACTCGAGTTCGCTCTGATAGGGCGCTACGCCCGTTTCAGCAGCGATGAAATGATTCTGGCCTTCGAGATCCCGATAATAGTAGTTGAGGGTATAACCGAATTCACTACGCTGGTATACCACATCGACCGTATTGGCCTGTTCATCATCAGATACGACCAACTGCTGAGCAGCTGCAGGCTGATACCCCACTTCAGGAAGATGAGCGTTCGTCACTTCTTCGCTGATGGCTACCGTCGATCCGTATTGTGCGACACCTGTGGTGGTGAACAGCGGATCGCCTTCATTGCTGTCCGTGAAATACCTGATGGTATACGTATAATCGTTCTTCTTGGCGTATACGATATCGACGACATTACGTGCTGGATCCGCCCCTACCGTGATGGAGAGCGGCTGATCGAGCGGAGTATAGCCTTGGGGCAGCTGGTAGTTCAACTGACCTTCTGCAACTCCTGCTTCTACCGTAACGACCTGGCCGAATTCAGCTGACTGTTGTACGGAGGCGACAGGAGCGCCTTCGGTAGAGTCCACATAGTAATTGATGGTGTATGCGAAAGTATCGCGGCTATAGACCACATTGTAGACGTTCTTAGCGGGATCTTCCGTAAGCTCTAGCACGAGCGCATCATCTGCGGCTTTCGCCTTATAGCCTTCAGGAAGTTCCCTGTTCATGACGTCTTCAGAAACGGTGACGTTGGCGAAGAAGCCCAGATCGCTGGTATACGAACCGAGCAGGTTGCCTTCTTCGGCGCTATCCGCATAGTAGTTGATGGTGTACTGATACACCGGCTTCGCTACCTTAACGCTCTGCAGATTCCACTCTTTCGATTCGCTACCTGCGAAGATGAGTGCGTGTGCATCGATAACACCCGCTTCATCTGAGCCGATCTTCGCATCTTCCTCGGTCACATAATAACGACCCACATAAGAGATGCTCTCGCCTGGCTGAAGCGTGGTAGGCGTGAACCAATCCCCTTCAGCACCAAAGGACTGAGAGAGCGGAATGGCATGCACGTTAGGCAATGGAGCAGTGCCCGTATTCGTTACCGTGAAGTAGTACTCCACCATGTCGCCCGGAACAGCAGCAACATCGACAGGACGCTTGTTGCCATCCGCATCCAAAAGGACCGCATCGACATTGACCTGGTAATTCGCATCAACAGCCGGAGCTTCGAGGCTGGTATCACCCGAAGCATAGACCTGGAAATCGCCACACATAGCAGTAACGCTGTAGGTGGCGAAGTTCGCTTCAGCTGTAGCAGGGTCGTAGGCGATAGGGAGCGACGCGTTGATGGTCTTCGTTTCGCCTGGAGCAAGATCGACCGAGGTGGGCAGATCGATGTAGTAGACATCTGGATCCACGAACACGAACGTATCGAACGACACACCCTCGAATGCACGGTCGGTCGGATTATTCAGGGTGAGCGTATAGTTGATGGTAGAAGCATTCGAATCGTAAGAAGAGACCACATCGAGCGAGAAGGGCGCCTCTTCGATGATGCCACCCTCTCCTTCACCTTCACCCGTAGAAGAATCGGTAGGAAGAACCTCTTCCCCACCCTCTTCAGTAGCAGCTGGGGTCTCGACCTGGTCAACAGAGGAAGCAGCTTCTTCAACTACTTCACTAACAGCTTCTTCAGTTACAACAGGAGTTTCAGGAAGCGCTTCTTCAACAACGTCCACGCTTGGAGCAGCATCTTCCGTTGCAGGATCGAGCACCTGTTCATTGAGCGGTTCAACGACATCGGCAGTGGATTCAGATGCATAAGCGGGCGTGGCGAACAAAGAAAAGACAAGCGTGAACGAGACCACCCAACAGGTGAGCCCTTTCAGGAAGTTTCGCTTGTTCGCAAGTGCCCTCATACCGCTAAGTGCTCCTTGTATGTAGCTTCCAGTCGCCATCATTATACCCTATTCGCTATGACTTCGCTATGACTTTATCGAAGTTGCCTTAAATTCATTCCCTACCAGGCAGGATGCCGGCAACAGCATCGATTACCGCGTTGCCAACAGCAGTTGTGGTGGGAACGTTGTTATAGAAAGCCGTTGCGGAAGACTCCACATCGACAGGAGCAAAGGTAGGTGCCTCGGAAACCGTGCTGGAAGCCACGGAGAGGCCATCTGTAGCACCCGATGCAGCTTGCGCTACACCAGATGCCACATTCTGAGATTCGGTGGCTACAGCAGATGCCGCATCGATCGTATAGCTGCTTTGAGCGCTGATAGATGCTGCAGAGCCACTAGGGACGAAATGCGCATATAGCGTCAAATCTAATACTGTGTCGAGCAAGGCGAGCTCGGAATACAAAGTTCCGTCGGCCACCTCTTTGCCAGCACCGTCTTCTTCTGTAAACCAGCCAACAAAGTCATAACCCGGATAATTGAAACCTAAACCGTCTGTCGGGAATAAAATCTCACCAGCAAACTCAAGGGACAGAGTGTTTGTGGTTCCATTTGGGAAAACCAGGTAAACGTTATAAGGAATCTTCACCCAGTCAATATAAATTGTTAGCGTATCTACGTCTGCAATAGTCTCCCCATCAGGATCCATCATCCAAAGAACATCGCCGCAGCTCATCGTATCGAGAACCTCATCGCCCCAATCGTTGTATTGTATTTGCTGCTCAAAACCAACCCATTTAAGACCCTGCGCATAAGGGGTATCATACCAACCGATTTCCACAACCGTTTCGAAGGTGTTTTCATCCTCATAACCACCAGCAATATACGTGACTTCAATCATACGTAACTGCAAATCAGAGTGAACAAGAATTGGCGACAGACCATCCCATTCGATCGTATCTGCAAGATACTGAATCGTGGGAGCAAAACCCATCATATCAACCCAATCTTGATTGTATTCTTCAAGCCACCAATCATCGAACCAACCAGCTTGTCTGTACGCCATATAATCGTTTGTTGGATCGTCGTCTTTATTCTGGTCGTACGTAAAATCAAATAAATCTGTCAACTGAACATATTCCGTACGAATCAGTACCTCTTCATCGGGCGAATCTTCTGTAAGAGACCAATACTGGAGTTCGACGCCAGCGAGCTCCCACACTGCGTAGAGAATATTCGGGTTCATTTCCTTCACATAGGTACCACCCTGGTCGTCAGGTAGCTCAACCAGGACAGGCGGCAGCATGTTGTATGGATCACCTGCAACATAGTCGATATCCGTCGCATCAGGCGTTACCGCCCAGCCCTTCAGGCGGTAACCGTCCTTCGTCGGGACTTCATCGGTGATCTTCGTCTCACAATCGACATACCAGGTGGTAGGCGCCGGCCAGGTGACGTCCGGATCGTTCGGATCGTAGATGAGGTCGATCTCGTTCGCCTGCCATACCGCGTAGAGCGTGGTGGGCTCTGCCGGCATGGTCCAGCCCGTAGGAGCATCCAAAATGCCGTCGCCATCTGCGTCCTTGTAGATGAAGTCCGCGTCAGGCTGCGTAGCGCCTTCGGTCTTGCTCCAGCCCACGAACGTGTAGCCCGGACGCTTCAGCATGTCGGAGCTGGGCAGCGTGACCTCGGAAGCGATGTTGTGCTGCGTGCCGTCTTCGTAGCCTGCCGGAGGCGCGCCATCAGGCGTGTTCCACGAACCGATAGCTTTCGCGGTGGTGGTATCCCAATCGATGGTGCCATCGGGGTTGTAGTAGATGTAATACAGCGAGCCGTACTTCTTGCCGACCTCCGGATCGTTGATGTCCGCGAAGCCGCCTGGCACGAACGTGAGCGGCTGGGTGGACATGGCCCACAAGCCGTACAGCGTCACATCTTCGTCCCACATGGTGAAGTCACGTGCTACATCGTCCGCCTGGATGAACAGCTCGGCATCCTTCAGCGCCTGGACGTATGCGAAGTTATCGAGACCATTCAGGTTCATGGCGCCTTCGATCGCCTCCATGCAGGTCATGAACTCGACACGACCATCGTCGAAGGTGACGAAGATGTGGCCGCCATCGTCGAATGCATAGCCCTGCAGCGAGTACGGACGGTTCTGCGCGTCGTTCGGAACGTGGACCAGACCGTTGTAGCGCTGGTCGATCGGCAGTTCGATGGTAGCGCCCGTCTTATAGCCCTGAACGCCCGTGTGCTGGCCTGGGAAGGCCGGATATGCCGGGTTCGGAGCGTTGGGCTCTACCGCATCGTCGTTCCAAGAGCCTGCGCCCAGGTCGATGATGAGCTTGAACTCTTCTGCATCGTAGTACAGCCACAGTTGCAGCAGCTGTTCGCCGTCGGGCACGATGTAGACGCCGTTGTTATCCAGGTCGGAGCCGACCTGCCAGCTGGACCAGTCGCCATGACCCAAGATCACGCCGTATTCCACGGATTCAGCCGTGTAAGCGATGCCATCCTTGTAATACGTGACCGGGGTGCCCGCTGGCTTGTATTCGTAACCCTTGATGGCCTGGTTATCGAGGTTCCAGTACCACTGCTTGTTCGGATCGTATTCGACCGCGGATGCCACTTCGTCGGTGACACCGTAGTGTGTGATGGTGTCATACACCACGCGCTGGCCATTACCGTTGATGGTGTAGCGAACGACCTGATACGGGGTATCGTCGTTAGCCTGCCATACCGCGTAGAGCGTGACATCGTGGGTGGGCATGTGGAACGTGCCACCCGGCAGCGTGAAGTGCACAACGCCGTCGGTGGAGCCGGTGTCGCCCGCCGCTGCGATAGCTGCTGCGATGGAAGCGTTGCCCTTCAGGTTCAGTGCCGCGTCGGTGTAATACCAACCGACCAGCGTGTAGCCAGGACGCTTGATCTCGTCTGCGGTGGGCAGCGTGAGGTCTTGGTCGGCGCGTACGCCGCCCGTGCCATCCGCTGCGACCTGCCAGCCCTGATACTTATCGGGCATGGTGCCATCGGGCTGCCAGATGCCGTAGTCGCCACCGATCACGAACATGTTGAGCGGCTCGGATTCCATGACCACGGAGATGACGGTGGAGCCGTCGCCTGCCACGGTAGCGTAGACGTTACCCTTCACCTGGTCGGTCCAGCCAGCAGCAGGGCCGATGCCGAAGGTGGAGAGCGTGTTCCACGTGAGCGTGGAGTCGGTGGTGTCGTAGCCGTGACGGTTGCCGTTGAAGTTGGTGAAGCCGGTCTCGTTGGCGAAGTAGCCGCGCCAATCGATGGCATCCAGCTGCGCCTTGTAGGACGCGTTGGCCACTTCGGAAGGCACGTGGGGGTTGGCGATCTTATAGCGTTCGCCCGTGATGCCCTTGGCCTTCACATCCAGCCATACCTGCAGTTCGCCGTTACCGTCGACCTTGTAGTAGCGCACAGTGTATTCCGTATCGCCCGAAGCGCGCCATACCGCGTAGAGCCAGGTGGTCTTCGGAGGCATGAAGTAGCTGGCGTTCGGGTCGTTACGGGTGAAGAACTTACCGTCGATGACGGTCTGGCCGTTGTCCGTAGAAGCAACCGCTGCCGCATCCTGAGATTCGATGCCTTCAGAGGTGCCGACGTAGATGTTGTGGTCGTAGCCATCCACCGCGACGTCTGGCTTGTAGTACCAACCGACCAGCTCGTAACCATCGCGCTCGAGCACGGTGGAATCGGGCAGCTTGATCTCTTCGTCGGTGACGAGGCGGATCGGGGTGATGAACTTGTTGTAGTCGACGTTGGTGGTGGTGCCTTCGTCGAGGTAGAGCCAGTAGGTGTTCGCCGACCAGACCGCATAGAGCGTGGTGTCGGTAAGACCCATGGTGAAGATCTGCTGACGCGTGTAGACCTGGCGGTCGCGCTGGAGCTTCGTGGAGACGTTGATGGAATCCCATGCCTTGGAGTCGGACACGTTGATGATCTTGCCGTCCACCTCGTAGGTCTCGTGCAGGGTCCAGCCCATGAACTCGTAGCCTTCACGATGCAGGTCGTAGTAGTCCTGGCCGATGCGGAACTGCTGTTCGGCGTAGACCGGGTAGACCTTCTTCTGCGTACCCTGGATGGTGGAGTCGATGGTGTCCCACGTGCCATACTGGCCCGCCTCGAAGGTGAGGGTGAGCGGACGAGCGGTGTAATACAGCTGCAGCACGAGGGTGTTCGCGCCATCCGGCGTGCCCGTGCGGATGTTGCGCACGGTGTGGGATACGCCAGCGGAATCGGTGTAGGTGTAGTCCGCGCCGTCGGCGATGACGTCGTAGCCTTCGAACTTATCGTCGTCGATGAACTTCTTGCCCGCAGTGTTGTAGGCGTCCTTGGTGTCCTGGTCGCCCACGTGGTCGATCGCGGTCATGACCTCGTCAGTGACGCCGTAGAGGGTGTCGGTCACGACCTCCTTCACGTTGCCGTTACCGTCGATGCGATAGTGCTCGACCTTGTATTCCACGTTGTTCTGCGCGTACCACACCGCGTAGACGGTCACGTCCGCGCCCGGCATGATGAAGCCGTAGCCGAGGTTGGTGAAGTGCTTGGACATGCCATCGGTAAGATCGATGTTCGCCAGCGCACTGTTCAGGTACGCATCCTTGGTGATATCCCAACCAGGATAGTTCACGATCGGGTCTTCGCCATCCTTCGCGATATCGCGGCTGTTGTAGCCCTTGGAATCGGAGCCGCGCTTATCGGTGGACCAGCCGAGGAACTCGTAGCCCGGACGTGCGATGTCTTGGAACAGCGCGCCAGTGTCCTGCTCGGTGAAGAAGTAGAGCACGCGGTCGTTATCGGTGCCGTTCTCGGGGTCGGCCGTCCAAGCGCCCAGGCCGGTCTTGAAGGTGACCTTGTACATGAGCGGGTTGTTCTGGTCGTCGAGCGTGTACGGAGCGTAGTACAGGTCGAGCACGAGGCTGCCATCGGCTGCGATGGTGCCTTCGTAGATGGACTTGGTGCCCGCGCCCGGAACCGGAACCTGCGTGCCGTCGGGCAGCGTGACGAACTGCGGGATCTCGCGTTCGTAGGTGTAGCCGGTCATCGGGGTGTCGCGATCCAGATAGCTATGCGTATCCGTATCCGTAGGCGCGGTGCCCGTGGTACGGATGATGTAGTTCTTGTCCACCGTTACCATGTGGTCGGTGTAGCCGGTCAGCGTTTCGGTGGAGACCAGCACCTTGTTGCCATTGCCGTCGATCTTGTAGCGGTTGACGGTATAGGTGGTGTTGGCATCCGCCTTCCAGATGGCCCACAGCTGCAGGTCGGTAGCAGGCATGAGCAGCGGCGTGCCGTCCTCGGTCCAGTAGGTCTGGGTGTAAGCGCTGTAGTCGCCGTTCACGCTGGTGTTGGGCTGCAGCATGGACAGATCCAGATACGCTGTGCCGTTGATGTAGACGACGTTGTTGTAGACGCCACCGTTAGCCAGCGTCGCGTTCTGGTTGCCCGCCACCGGTGCCGGGACCAGCCAGCCAGTGTTAGCGAGGTAGTTGTTCGCCACGTTGACGGACTGTTCGCCCACCGTGCCCGCACCATCGGACTTGGTGGACCAGCCCACCAGTTCGTAGCCCGGACGATACGGATCGGCCGCGGTGTTGTTGTGCTGCAGGCCGCCAGCCAGGTCTGCCGGCAGGTCAGCCGTTACCTGGCCCGTGCGATACGTGCGATAGATGCTGCGGCCATCGGCGGACAGCGTCCAGCCCGCAGGCGCCGTGAAGTTGCCCTTGGTGGTATCGGGGTCGAGGTTCAGCGTGAGCGTATGTTCGTCGGCCTCGTAGTAGAGGTTCAGCACCAGACGGCCGGACGGGTCGAGCGAAGCGACCAGCTTGCCGGCGTGGTTGGTCTTCCATGCGGCGTGGTTCGCTGCATAGTAGCCAGCCTGAGCTGCGCCCTCTTCAACGTAGGTGTAGCCGTCGATGAACAGGTCGTAGTCTTTCCAGACATCGGTACCGATGGTGCCCACAGCCATGCCGTGGAAGTTCGCGTCGGCATGGACGGTGTTGTCCACGTAATCCTTATAGGTGGTGGAGGACACCAGCACGCGGTTGCCGTTGCCGTCGATCTTGTAGATGTTGACATCGTATTCGACCTTCACATCGTCGTCGATATCCCACGGATCGGGCTTAGGACCAGGACCTGGCCACGGATCGGGATCATCCGGATCGGGGTCGGGATCGGGATCTGGATCGGGGATGACCGGATCGGGGTCGACGCCCGGCGGGAACGGACCGGGGTTGTTCCAGTAGCCTGCGTAGTAGAAGACGTAGACCACGGTGGAGCCGTCGGCCTTCACGACCTCGCGCTCGAAGCCGAAGGAGTCGATGGAGCTGGTATAGGTGACGCCGTCGATGGTGACCGTGAGATACGGGCCCATGGTGAGATGCGTATAACCATCCCAGAACAGCTTGTCGGCATCCGTCGTGACCTTGTTCGGGTTGAAGTTGCCGTACTTGTCCACGAAGGTCTCGGAGTCGTGTGGCACAGAGGTGTTATGAGTGCCCACGGTCCAAGTAAGACCTGCTTCCTTGGCCTTCTCGAACTTCTCGGTCTTAGCGATGGAGCCATTGCCCGCATGATCGACCTTGATGTGGACCACGGTCACGTCGACCGGCTGCGCTTTCCAGACAGCCTCGAAGACGCGGTCGTTGCCCCACGTGAAGGTGAGCGGATCGAAGGTGCCATCATCCTTGATGTTGTAGATGGTGCCGGATTCGACGTCCAGCCAGCCGATCAGGTCGTAGCCGAGCTTCTGGACCATGCTGGAAGGCAGCGGCGTGAACTGATGGTTGTAATACACCGTGCGATCGACGTTCTCCGCCGTGGTGCCGTCGGCCTCGGTGATGGTGCCACCCAGGCTCTTATAGGTGATGGTGTACTGATCGACCGTGTAGTACAGGCGCAGCACCAGCGCACCGTCCGCCGTCCAGTCGCCCACGTGGCCGGAGATGCGACCGGTGGAGAGCGTGGCGTAGAGCTGTGCGACCGTGGAGTTCTCGGGCAGCGTCTTGGAGAAGGTCGGATCGTAGGTGAAGCCGGTAAGAGCCTTCACCAGTGCCTGATACAGCCAACCGTCTTCCGGATCGCCCGGGTTCACATTGATGCCGTTGGTGAGCGCGTCGACACGGACGTACTGACCAGCGGTGCCGTTGAGCGTCTCGCGATCGATGAGGGTCGGCGTCTGCAGCGCACCGTAGTTGTTCACGTCGACGGTGTAGTGCTCGACGTAGAACTTGGTACCGTTCGGGATAGCACGCAGGTAGATGTAGAGGATGGTCTCATCGATGCCCGCAGCCGTGGCGTCGTCGCCTGTCGCGTTCAGGATGCCGTAGGCCGGGCCGAGCGGGTTCACGGGGTTCGGGTCGACCTCATAGCCAGCAGCGATGGCGATGGCCTCGAGCCATGCGTAGATGTTGGCGTGGTTATCCGCGAAGGCCTCGAACGGACGAGCCGGATCGACGTAATCGAGGTAGTTGCCCGTGATGCCGTTACGGATGTAGGTGGCCAGCGTTTCGGTGGTGCCATCGCCCTGCAGCGCGTTCACCACGACCTTGTATTCGGAGGTGTTGGCCTGCCAGATAGCGTAGAGGGTGGTCTCTTCGTTGGGCATGGTAAAGGCGTAGGGGTCGCCCGCCAGGTAGATGCGACCCGCGTTATCGGTGATCCACTTGTTGGACACCACGCCCGCCAGGTCGGAAGGCAGCGTGCCTGCCGCCAGTTCTGCCGCCGTGGGGATGTACCAGCCGTACAGCGTGTAGCCCGGACGGATACCGGTGAGGCTGTTGGGCAGCGTTACCTTCTCGCCCGTCTTATAGATGTTGGTGGACGGGTTCTGGCCACGCCAGGTCGCGCCGTTCACGTAGTCGTTGTTCGCATCGAGGCTGCCCGGTTCGAAGTTGAGCTGCTGGCGATCCGCCAGATAGTAGAGATGCAGTTCCATCGAACCGTCCGCCAGGATGGTGCCGGAGAGCTTCTGGTCGACGTATTCGCCGAAGGTGAAGCCCTTGATGAGGTATGCGTAGATGGACCAGGGGTTAGCCGGGTCGACCGTGATGGCGTAGGTGCGGCCGGTAGCCTCGTCGATGAACGCGCCGGTCTTGCCCGTGCCCGTGGTGAAGAAGGGCTGGCCGTCCTTGAACACGTCGACCACGTCGCCGTCGCCTTCCACCAGGTGGTGGTAGATCTTGAACGGTGTGTCGGTGTTCGGGACGTAGACCAGGACGATGTTGGGCAGACCCAGCGGCATGCCCGCGACCTCTTCGATGACGCCATCAACGACGATCTTCTGGCTGTAGTCGACGCCGTTGACGGTCGCATCCGCCGGGGTGTCGCCCTTAGCCGGATCGTAGAGGTGGTAGCCCGCGATGCCCGGAACTTCCCAAACGTTGGTCTTATCGGTGATGTTGGTGGCCGGGACCATGTTACCGGTGCCGTCGTCGACGTACTTGATGCCCAGCGTGCCATCGGCCAGCAGTTCGTAGACGATGCTGGTGGCGGTGGGATGCTCGGGGTCGACGAAGGAGACGGTGTCGCCCGCGTAGCCCTTGAATTCCAGCGTGGTGAGCTTCTTGGCTTCAGTGCCGCCCACGATCTGCCAACGATCGACGGTGAAGGTGATCTCCTTCGCGCGCCAGACCGCATAGAAGGTGGTAGCGCCCTGCGGCATCTTGAAGGTGCCGCCTGCCGGAATGAAGAGCGGATTCTTGCCGTACGGATCCATGCCGGGGTTAGCCGCCAGCCAATCGGTCCATTCGATGGAGTTGGAGCCGACCAGGTTGGTGAAGGCCGCGTAGTCCGGACCGGAGTACCAACCGACCAGTTCGTAGCCGTAGCGATACGCCGAGCCCGCACCCGGAACGTTCAGGGTCTTGCCGACCTTGTAATTGCCGGAGATGTTGGCAGAACCGGAGGTCCAACCACGGTTGGGCATATCGGGGCTGGTGGCGGTGTCGCCCAGCAGGAAGGTGAGCGGCAGGCTGTCGGCCACGTAGTAGAGCATGAATTCAGTGGTGCCCGCACCGGAGACGCGATGCGCCAGCGAGGTTTGCAGGTTGGTGCCCGGAACGGTGCCGTCGGAGTTCGGGTGGAACTTGTAGCCCGAGAAGTCGTAGACGTATTCCGTACCATCGCCCGCGGTGTAGACCAAATAGAGTATGCCATCGCGCAATTCACCGCGTATGGTGTTCTTCTTGTCTTGGTAGGCCAAGCCGATATCGGAAGGCTGGACCTCGCGGTCGGTCTCGCCCTGGCGGACTTCGGTCAGCACTTCGAAGGTGTTGCCGTCGCCGTCCACGAAGATGTGGTGGACCTTGTATTCGGTATCCAGGTCAGCCAGATAGTAGACGCGGAAGATGGTGGGGTTAGCCGGGTCGCCATTGATGATGGCGGACAGCAGCGAATCCGGATAGGTGGTGTCGTTGGGCGGGTTGATGCCCAGGTGGTAACCGCGGAAGTCGTATTCGCGGCCGCCATCGGTGAACGTGGTGTTGGTGGGCAGCACGTATTCAGGCTTCAGCGCGCCATTCTCGTCGAGCAGGCTGAAGGTGTCGCCCGTGGCGTACTTGAAGGCATCGTTGCGGTTCACGTATTCCAGCGTGACCACGCCGTTGGACACCTTGTAATACGCAACCTGGTAGTTGGATTCTTCCGCTACCCAGACCGCGTACATGTAGACGGTGTCGCCCGCATTGGCATCCGGTGCCTGGATGAGGCTGCCGACCGGATGGAAGTTCGGGTCGCCGTTAGCCAGGATGTTGTTGTAGCGATCGATGGAGAGCGCACCGAAGATGTCGATCTGGTTCGCATCGTTGGTGGTGTACCAGCCCACCAGCTTGTAGCCCGGACGCGTAGCTGCGCCGGAGCCTGGCAGGTAGACGTTGGAGCCGGACACGACGTTGACCGAACCGTTCTGGACGAACGCGTTGCCTGCGCCGGAGTAGGACTTCACCCAGGTGCCATCGGTGAACGTCATGCCGTTCAGGACGAGGGTCAGGGTGTAGGTGTCAGGCGTGTAGTACAGACGCAGCACGGTGGAGCCGTCGCCGTTGATGAGCTTGTACGGATCGGAGGTATAGGAGATGTCGTTGACCATGAAGGTGCCCGGGCTGTAGTGGTAGCCGATGACGCCCGGAGCGTAGACCCATGCGTCGTCGGTGAGCTCGGTCGGCGTGATGGTGTTGCCGTTCGCGTCGACGTAGGTGTACGGCTTCCAGTTGGTGGTGCCCGCCTGGTATTCAGCGTCAGCCTCCGCGTAAGCGCCTGCAAGACCGGTGTGCTTCACGGTGACAGGGTTGCCGTTCACGTCGAGCACCTTCGATGCCACGCCTTCGCCGGAGACCTTCCAGAGCTCGACCTCGTATTCCACGTAGAGGGAGACGTAGTAGAGCTTGAAGACGGTGGAGCCGTCGCCTGCCAGAGACGGGACCGCTACCACTTCTTGGTAGTTGCCGCCGTTCCACGACTGGTTGAAGCCCTCGAAGAACTTGTAGCCCTTCAGTGCCGGGAAGTCGCCGTACATGGCCTCGAGGATGGCGCGCGCGTAGATGTCGGCCGCAGTGAGGCTCGATTCGGAGACGCCCGTGTGCGTGGTGGTGTAGATCGGGCTCGTCTCGACCTTCAGGACGTGCGTGAGGGTGCGGGTACCATCGGGGTTCTCCACGTATTCGGAGACGACGCGATAGTGCTCGACCGTGTAGGTGGTATCGCCCGGCATCCAGACCGCGTAGAGGGTCTGATGCAGTGCGGAAGTGACCTCGTAGGTGGAGGGATAGAAGGAGCCCGCCAACGCATCGGAGAACGTGGACTGATCGCGCTTAGGATCGGTGCTCCATGCATCCAGTGCGTTCTTGTCGGCCGTCCAACCGAGCAGCTTGTAGCCCGGACGTACCACGTGTTCGCCCTGTGGGACATTGATGGTCTGGCCGGTCATGTAGATGTTGGAGGCAGAGCTCGAGAAGTTATCCGTTCCGCTCGTCCACACGCCGCCCTCGGTCTCGAAGATGACCTCGCGAGGTGCCGGCGTGTAGAACAAGCGGATGATCAGCATCTCGTCCGGATCGCCCACGATTGTGCCGGTGTAGGATGAGGCGAACGAGGTGTTCTGAAGGATGGTGATGGTGCGGGTGAGCGGATTGCCCAGTGCGTCGTAGCCATAGACGTAGGTGTAATCGTAGGACGCGCCGGTGTAACGCCAGCTGGAAGAAGGCGCTGCGTTATAACCGTCGATGTCCTTCCACATCCAGGAGAGCGACGTGTAGTCGGTTGCGGATTCGATCGGTGCGCCCGCCACGGTGGTGTCGAACAGACCCGGTGCGGCGTTCGCGCCCGTGGTGTTGGCATTAGCCTGATAGCCCGCCGTACCGTTCAGGGTGACGGTGGCCGCCACGCCTTCGGTGTTGGTGGAGTTAGGCGCAGGCTCGTCGAACTTCATGGGCTTGCCCGTCAGCGGATCCCAGTACCAGTACTCGACCTGATACTTGGACTCGCCCGGCACTGCCTCGTAGTAGAGCACGAGCGTCATACGGCCGTCCGCCGTGACGGTGCCGGTCAGCTTCGGCGCACCGTATAGAGTGGTGTCGAAGTTGGCCTCGGCAGCGCTGTGGATGAGCTTGTAGCCAGCGCGGTCGGGCTCGAGCATGAAGTTGGAGCCCTGGATGAGGGTGGAGGCGAAGCCGACCAGGCTGCCGGTAGGCGCGGAGAGCAGCGTGTTGTCGTCCGCGTCGATGTAGGCAGGCTTGTTCTGCTTGACGCCGTTGTTGTCGGTGTAGCTGAGCGCGCGTTCGAAGTTCTTGTCGCGGATGATCTTGCCCGCTTCGACGCGATAGACGCGCACGTTGTAGGGCTTGTCGAGCGCCTTCCAGACCGCGTAGAGGGTCACGACGCCGTAGCCTTCAGCGTCGACGATGCTGCCCGCAGCAGGAACCTCCCACTGTGCGCCCGGAGCGATGAGCTTGGAGTAGTCGCCCGTGGCGAGCGCCGTGTTCAGGATGTCTTCGGAGGTAGCCCAGCCCGCGAGCTCGTAGCCTTCGCGCTCCACGTTGGTCTTCACCGGGACATTGATCTTGTCGTAGGTGTAGACGCGGTTCATGGTACCGCCGAAGATGCCGTCGTCGCGGTTCAGGTTATTGAGCGTCCACGCGCCGTCCTTCAGGTCGAAGACCACGTCCTGCTTCTTCGCGTCGAAGAAGAGCTGGATGACCGAGGAGCCGTCGCCCTCCACGAAGAGGTTCTGATTGTACGGATCGGAGCGCAGCGCGGAGTACGCGAAGCCCGCCAGGTTGTCGTAGATGATGAAGTAGTTCACGCCACCCACGACCACGTGATCGGCGCCAGGCGTGAAGGCGATGCCGAGCGCAGCGAGCTCGTCCGGCGTCTTAGCGACCAGACCCTGGCCTGCCGTGCCCTTCACCATGATGAGGTAGTCGCGCAGGTTCTCGGGGGCCACGATGTTGCCGTTCGGACCATCCAGCACGTTGCCGTTCTCGTCGCGATAGAGGCGGTTGCCATGCTTGTCCACTTCGACGTTGGTCTGACGGTCGGAGAGGGTCTCGAAGCGCTTGACGGTGTATTCCACGCCATCGGGAATAGCGGTGTAGAACAGGTAGATGGTGTTGCCATCGGCGCCGCCCAGCAAGATGGAGTTCAGGGAGCCCATGACCGGCAGGGACAGGTCGAAGCCGCGGATGGGCTCGTTGCCAGTGCGCTGGAAGCTCTGCGAGAACTGATAGCCCTTCGGAGCGGTGACGGCATAGCCTGCACCCAGCGCCTCTTCATGGTAGTCGCTGCCCATGCCCCATGAACGGACGGGGTTGGTGGGATCGTTGAAGTTGATGGTGTCGCCGTAGACGCCCGTAAGCAGGCCGTCTTCGTTAGCGGTCGGGAACGTGACCGGAACGCGCTGCAGCGAGCCGTCGCCATTCTGGACCCAGACCTCGACGGTGTAGGTCGCATCCTTCGCACGCCAGACAGCATGAAGGGTGTAGATCCAGTTGTCGCCGATCTTCACGAGGTACGGGCTCACTTCGCCGTAGTTCGGGTCGGTGTTGAGCTCGGGCATGGTGAAGACCGCACCCGGTGCGTAGAAGCCTTCAGGCGTGAGATCGCCATTGGAGAGGCGGTCGGCAACCGTGATGGAGTTGGTGCCCACGGTGTTGGTGCCTTCGTTGGTGATGTACCAACCGATGAATTCATAGCCTTCGCGCTCCACATCGGGCTTCGAGGGCAGCGTGGTCTGGCTGCCGGTCTGCATCGGACGAGAGGTCTCGCCGGTGAAGGTGTCGGACCAGTTGCCGCCGGTGCCCAGATCGAACTGGAGCAGACGCGGGTCGCCCACGTAATACAGGCGGAGCACGGTGGTGCCGTCGCCCTTAACGTAGAGCTCGTACCAGTTGGACTTGACGTCGGTCAGCACACCGTTGATGTAGATCTGAGCCGTATCGGAGTACGTGTAACCGGGGTGCCCATGCTGTGCCGGGATGAAGAGTGCCGGATCGGCAAAGACATAGGTACCCGCGGTTACACCGGAGATGGTGATGGGTTCGCCTTCAGCGAGCGTTGCGTGATGCTGGCCATCCACGTAGTAGTGCTCGACGGTGTAGGTGGTGCCGCCTTCGATCGCCTCGAAGTAGATGCGCAGCACGAGCTTGCCGTCGGCCGTGACGATGCCGGTGAGCAGTTCGTCGGGATGGCTGTAGTACTGGTAGCCCGCCGGAGCCAGGACACCCACGTAGCCATCGGGCACGGAAGCGCCCGCGTTAGCGATGACCATGAGGGTGCGCCAGGAATCGGTAGGAGCACCGTTCTTGTTGTATTCGCCACCGTACTTGAGCGAGTCGAGCAGGATGGTGGTGACGGTGGAAGGATCGGCCGGGTTGCCCTTATTGGTGACGTAGCGTTCGACCGTGAAGAGCATGTTGGGGTCAGCTTCGTAATACAGACGGAGCACAAGGCTGCCGTCGGCCTTCACGACGCCGGATTCGACGGCCAGCTCGAAGTCTGGCATGTAGAAGTAACCCTCCCATTGGTCGAAGTAGTACTTCACACCATTGGGAACCGGCGTGCCCGCGATGTTGACCTCGGCCACGTAGTACTGGCCCTTCTCAGCATCGAAGAGCACCTTCACGTTGGAGTTGGCCGGCGCGTTGTACTTGCCGGTCTCGGTGGGACGCGAGGTGAAGTTCAGCGTGCCGTCCGCATTGATGAAGACGACCTTGCCATCGATGACCTTGTAGCGCTCGATGGTGAAGGTGACGTTGTCGGTGAGGAAGTGCGCCGTGAACGTGTGACCATCGTAGGACAGGTAGGAGCCGTCAATGTGCTGCGGGAAGAAGGTGGAGCCCATCAAGCTGACACCCTGCGGGATGTTATTGGTGGTCCAGGTATCGGAGCCCGGGATGGCAGAACCATCGGCCGCGATCCACAGGCCGTCGTCGCGCGTCCAGTGGCTGAAGCGGTAGCCCGGCTTCGGGGTGGCGTAGACCGGCTTCGGCTGGCCCGTGACCGGCTCGAAGGAGTCATGCTTGATGGAGACATCGCCACCGTCGGACGGGGTGAAGTCGTATTCGATGTTGATAGGCGCCTTCTCGCGGAAGATCGCGTAGAAGATGACCGAATCGCCCGCTTCCAGGCCCTCGACCGGCAGCACGTTGCCATCGAGCGTCGGGACGAAGTTCAGGTCGGTCGAGACCGGAGCCACGTTGCCCTGAATGTCGGAGAGATGACGGAACCAACCGAGGAATTCATAGCCATCGGGGATGGTGGCCGTGGAGCCCTTGGGGTTAGCCGAGGGGCCAGCCGCGATCAGTTCGAAGGTAGGACGGGTCGAACCGTAGTCGCCGTTGCCGTAGGGGTCGTTACCGACGTGCGGCAGGTCGATGACCTGGTAGCCGATGGTGGCCACGGTAGGCGGATCGAGCAGGTAGTATAGGTCGAGCGTGAGCGCCTGGTTGCCACGGCCGATGACGCCGGTAGCGGTCTGCGCGGACACCTCGGGCGAGTAAGCCCAGCGGAAGCCATCCGCATACATGTAGCTATCGGGCGCCAGGATCTGGTCGACCAGCGGGAACGGATCGAAGTTCAGGATGATCTGGCCAGCGTCGTCGATGGCATAGAGGTGCCACTTCGTGACGGTCTGGCCGCCCTCGACCACCTCTTCGGAGCGCACGTCGACACGGGTGCCATACGGACCGGTCTTGGTCTCGGTGAGCTTCTTATCGAAGGCGAGGCTGCCGTCAGCCTTCTGGAAGTAGTGGTTGACGGTGAACTCGATAGCCGGCAGCGGACGGATGACCGCGGTGTAGACGTGGCCGTCCTTAGCGTTCGGATCGGTGGGATCGTAGAGGATCTGAGCACCTGCGTGGCCGGGGCCGTAGCGAGGCGGCATGAAGTTGGTGAGCGTCGGGCCAGCTCCGTGGATGAGGTTGTCGAAGTCGCCGTCAACCGCCCAACCAATAACTTCATAGCCTGGCAGGAGACGGACTTCGGTGCCCATAACAGTGCCGGTAGAGGGCGCCACGGTCTCCTGCTCGCGTGAGAGCCACGCATGATCAGGGTCATTCACTTCGTACTTGATGACGATGTCCTGATCCTCGGTGAAGATAGCGTAGTAAGTAGCTTCGGTCCACACGCCGGAAGATCCCGGAGGTGCGCTGAATTCAGGCGTGTCACACACGACCACACCATTAACGTCGACCCAGTGCAGGAAGTGATAGCCCTGGCGCGCGATAGCGGTGATGGTGATCGGCTGGTCGCCGAACTTGAGGTGACGATCGCCCGGCAGCCAGCCGCGGGTCTCGCCGGAGATGGAGGATACGTAGAACTGAAGCGTGTCGTAGTTCTTCTCGTACATCTTGCCGTCGTTCTTCACGGCGGGGTTGTAGACGTATTCGGTCTCGCCCGTGACGCGGTTGAACCATTCGTCACGGAAGCCGGTCACCTTGACGACCTGGTGGCCATCGTAGTCGTAGTACCAACCGTTCAGGCCGTGCCACTTGCACCAGCCCGCGCCTTCCTTGCCGTCGGAACCGCAACCAGGATCATGCGTGGTCGGATGACCGAAGGAGGAGACGATGTAGCCAGCGCCGGTGGTGTTGGTAGCTTCGGACTTGAAGGTGAGCTTGACCGTTACCTCTTCCCAGTGTGCCACGAGCGTGCCACCGAGACGCGGGACCGGGAACGGCGTGCCCAGCTTGTAGAACTTGCCGTTGTAGTCCCAACCGGTAAGGGTGTAGCCAGCCTTGGTGACGGTGTCGGCACCAGGAAGCGTGATGTGCTGATACGGGATGAGGTTCGTGCGATCGTCGAGTTCGGTGGTGCCCGGAACCGGCGTGCCACCGTTCACGTCGAACTTGACGGTGACGGGCATGCGGACCCAGTTCGCGGTGAGCTCGAGGTTGCCACGGATCATGAGCGCTTTCTCGACCTCTTCGACGGTCTGATAGAAGGTACCGTCGTTACCGATCCAGCCGTCGAACATCCAGTTCGGATCGTTGGACTGCGGCATGGTGCGGGTGAGCGCACCCTTGCCGTCGCTGTAGTCGAGCGGAGTCGTGAAGGTCGGGTCGATCGGACCGCCCAGCTTGTCGAAGGCGATGAGGTGATCGCGATCGGCGCGCAGGTTCTCGCTCTTGATCGTATCTTTAGCCCAAGCGCCGTAGTCGCCTGGCTGATAAGTCAAAGTGTAGAGCTTCTCCCAGATGGCGCGGACGATGGTGTTGCCATAGACCGTGATGGAAGAGATCTCGCCTTCTTCAGGGAAGGTACCGGTGATCTCGGTGCCATCGGGCAGGGTCACGAGGTAGTTCCAACCAGCGAACACGTAACCAGGGTTCGCGTGGAGGCGCAGATCGTCGGAGTTGGGATGACCCAGGTACGGAACGGTCTGCTGAAGCTTGGGATGGCCATCCTGCAGGATGTTGCCACTCTTGTCGGTGATGACGCCACCGACGTTGTCACCAGAGGTGAGGAAGGTGACGGTGTATTCCTGGATGCGCCAGACAGCGTAGAGATCCACGTTCTGTCCAGCGGGCAGCGTAGTGGTGTACTTCGGTCCGAACATGCCTTGGTTCTCGTAGAACTCGCCGCCGTCCGCTTCGATCTCTGCCTTGATCGAATCGAAGTCGTAATCCTTGTCGTAGACCTTGCCCAACGCCTTGGTGGACCAGCCCACGAATTCGTAACCGACGGCATTGTACTGGTTCGGAGCCAGTGCCACCTGAGTTTCGTATGCCATCTGCTGAGTCGGCATGGTGCCGGAGTTCAGCTGGACGCCGGAGAGTTCAGGGATATTGGGTTGCGGCGGATCGTTGCGGTGGAAGTTGATGACGAAGTCGCCTTCCTCCCAGACCGCGACGAGGTAGAGGTCGCCGTTCTCGGTAAGACCGTTGAGGTTATCGGAAAGGATGATGCTGGAGAGATCCGCGCTGCGGACGATCTCGCCGTTCTCGTTACGCATGTAGAGCGGCGTACCGTCGGATGCGGTGCGATAGACCACGTGTCCGTTGATGTCCTTCTTCGGCATGCCGTTCTCGATCTCGGCCAGTGCCCAACCCATGAAGGTGTAGGTCTGACGCTTGGTCTCGGTAGTGACCGTGATGGAGCGCGGCAAGCCGTTCTCCATGCCGTTGTAGGTCGGGATGGCGTCGCCCACCATGGCGTGGGTGAAGCGGGTCTCCCCTTCCGAGCCGTTGCCGTGACCAGCGTCGTGGCCGGAGTCTTCGTAGAAGTCGCCGTAGACGCCCTCGAAGTACCAGACGTCGCGTGCGTCAGCCCAGTATGCGGAGAAGACGGTGTTGCCTTCCAGCTTGTAGTTCAGCAGCTCTTCTGGGGTGAGCGTGATCTCTTTGGTGGTGACGGTGCCGTCTTCACCGGTGATGGTGACCTTAGCCACCCAGTGATGCAGCGCCTTCTTGTAACCCGGGGTGACGATGACCTCGTCGTAGCGAGCAGGATCGCCGGTGTAGACGATCTGATTGGTCGCACCGGTAACGGTACCCTGGGTCTCGTCGGAGGAATTGAAGACGACGTTGACCTTGCGCGGTGACCAGACCGCGGTGAAGGTGACCACGCCACCATCCAGGTTGGAGAAGTTCTGGTACCAACCAGCAGGATATTCGCCGTCGAGCTCGGTGACGATAGCGCCCTGGGTGGAGGTGCCGGTGACGACCCACTTCAGGAAGTCGTAGCCCGAGCGGAAGAAGCGGTTGTTCGCGTCGAACAGTTCGTCGAAGGCCACTTCGAGCTCGAAATAGGGCTTGCCATCGTCATGGTAGCGGATGTTGACGCTGGATGCGTACTGACCCAGGATGTCGTAGCTGTTCACACCCGCCTCGAAGATGACGGTGTACTTGATCGGATCCCAGACTGGGACGAAGTTCACGTCGTGGTTGGGCATGACGAAGTCTTCGCCGAAGCCGACCTTCACCCAGTCGCCCAGGTGGTTCAGGTACTGCCAACCGGTGAAGTTGTAGCCGTTCTTATGCGCGCCGTGGGTATCGGCGAACTCGAGCGCGGTGACGGTGGAGTTGGTCGGGTGGACCTTATCGTTCAATTCCGGATCGATCCAGCCAAGGAAGCGATCGTCGAAGAAGTCTTCCTGACCATCCAGGCCGTAGTGGACGTTCCAACCGACGTTCAACCAGACCGCCCACAGGGTGACCTGCAGCGCGTCGCCATCCGGCAGGTTCACGACAGTGTCCTGATCGGGATAGAACTGGATGTTG
>ERZ1673752.62-NODE-62-length-190569-cov-14.531100_pt1 | contig 190569 bp, 151 predicted proteins | sample MGYA00580195_ERZ1673752 | MGnify/ENA primary metagenome ERZ1673752 (study PRJEB41218, sample SAMN15661744) | gut metagenome | host: Homo sapiens | place: Canada: London | collected 2015-08-20/2019-03-30 | study: EMG produced TPA metagenomics assembly of...
AAATTGTTCCTCCATTGGATAAGCTTACGAAGCCATTGGAGTCCTCCCCCACAAAGGTGGATTTAATTGTTTCCAATATGAACCAGGCATGGGAAGGCTCGAGGTTTGTATATGGAAAAGCTTTCGAATACAGCGAAAACAAGGTCCTATTGGTTGATCCTGATGATTATTATTCTCGTGTATTAACGCATGAGATGACCCATCTATTCCTCCCTTATTTGAATCCTGATCAAGTCTCCTGGATGTCCTCCGTAGATAAATACACATTAAACGAAGCGCTTGTGGAGTATGTCGCCTGCGTCATTCACAAGGAATATACGGGAGAAAGCTATTGGGAGGAGAAGGAACGTTATGTTTCGGAAAATGTGGATAGCACTCTGTTGAATGATGTATCGCAAATAGAGGAAGTTACTTACACCGGGGAAGACAGCAATAGTAGCTATTGGCTATATTACACCTATATTCCCCACTGCATTCACCAGAAAGCATTAGTGAGTGGTGGAGATTGGGCGGTAGCAGAGCGCATTGTCTCTATCTACAAACGAGGCATAGAGACAAATTGGGACGAAGGTACTATGCGTCCCATTCTAAATCAGTTCAAAGACGACTTCGGAATTCATTTGAGTAATAAATAAACACACTGAAAGTCTTCATCTCGGGAAGTGCTTTTGTTGTCAAGAGTTCTTCACTTTTATTTATGATGTGAAGATTAACTTCAAGTTGACTAATTAAGCTAAGCTGAGCTTACAGAAGGAATATTACCGTCATTAGAACTGTTTCTATTGCATTCGTATAAGGAAAAAGAAAAAGAGCTGCATGAGTAATTCATGCAGCTCTTTTTTCATTAGGTTCCCGTTAATGTGGAAACGATTATTGCGTTACTCTCTCTAATCGTTTCATTACGGAGAAGATGAATGCAGCTGAAAGCAGGCAGCAAGCAATCAGGATACCCCAGAAGGCCACCAAAGACATCTTATCCCAAAGCGAGCCCATAACGCCTACGAGCAGGTTACCTACAGCGGTAGCGGCAAGCCATCCGCCCTGCATCAAGCCGGCATACTGTGGAGGTGCTACTTTGGAAACAAATGACAATCCCATCGGACTCAAGAACAGTTCGGCAAGCGTCAGTACGAAATAGGTACCGATAAGCGCATTCGGTGATACGAGTGTGCTACTGGTTCCTTGTAACGTACTCGGTGCGGGCAGCCCAACGGAAGTGAACAACAGCACCAAAAAGCCGACGGCTGCCAGTAACATACCGATACCGATTTTGCGCGGTGCCGAAGGTTCTTTGCCTTTGCGTGCCAAAGCTGTGAATATACCTACCGTAACCGGAGTAAGCAAGATGATAAAGAACGGGTTGAATTGCTGGAAGATCTGCGGTGTGATATTAACGAGCGGTTCGGTAATCGTTCTGATGTCTACAAAATATCCGGCAATTAATAGTATTATACCGGCTATTATCAGCCAAATACCTGTCTTTGCATTCTTCTTTCCGCCCAACAGGCCAAAGGTAGATAGGTAGATCCCATACATAAAGACGATAAATGGTATAAGGATAAAGAGAGAGAATGCCATATATTGGCTACTCGAAACCTTGCTGACCGTATAGTCTCGTGCAAAGAATGTCATGGTCAATCCATTTTGATGGAACGACATCCAGAAGAAAATCACCACTACAAACACCAGACCTAAGGCGATAAGGCGTTCGCGAACTTCCTGCTTTGACATAGCCGGAACATCCGTTTTTCCTTGCGCTTCAGCTGCCGCCTTAGCTTGTTTGGCTGTTACGTCTACCGCTTTCCATGTGTTGCGGAAAATAAGGAATATCAGGATTGAGGCAATCAAACTGATACAGGCAACAAAGAATGCCAAGCTATAAGAGTGTGACAGTGTAGCGGTAACATACTTTTCACCGAATGCCTTCGGGAAATCACCGGTAGCATCTGCCCCCACAATACTTACCGGCACTTCTGCTTGTGCTACTCTGTCGCGAATAGCTTGCTGTGCAGGCGCATCTTCAGGATTCTTGCTTTGCAGGAGATTGTAGTCCTCTTTAGTAACCATCAGTGCCGGATCGGTAATAGCTTTGCTTTCCGTATACTGGTGCAAGCCGGCGATCTTCAAATTCAGCAACACTTCGGCTTCGTCCTCGGGGAACATAACGCCCTCTTTCTTTTTAGCAGCTTTAATCTTGTGTGCTTGTTCTTCTGCAGAAAGAGCATCAAATCCTTGGTGCTGTGCAGCGTATTCGCTGATAAACGTTGCTTCGTCTACTGTTTTGTCGTTCAATTTGACGTAGTTGTTCGGTATGGACGCATCGTAATAGAACTGTTCGCGACCGAGGATTGAGTTCGTAATTGCATTACCCACGCTGGGCGCAAAGAAAGCACCGATATTGATGAACATATAAAATATGGAAAATGCCATATCTCTGTTCTTGGAATAAGCGGGGTTATCGTACAATTTACCCACAAGTGCCTGCAGATTACCCTTAAAGAGTCCTGTTCCGCAGGAAATGAGGATAAGTGCGATAAACATTACCGTCAATCCAGCAGCAGCTGTGCCTAAAGGTAGCCCCAAAATGAGGTAACCTGCGAACATAATGCTTATCCCGATCAGAATCGTCTTGCCATATCCAAGCCATTTGTCAGCGATGATACCGCCAAAAACAGGCAAGAAATAGATGAGTGCAAGGAAGCTCCCGTAGATAACACTGGTTACGGCAGACGAAAAGCCGAACTTCGCCTGCAAATAGAGCGTTAGTATGGCTATCATAGTATAATAGCCGAAACGCTCACCCATATTGGCTAACGCCAACACAATTAATCCTTTTGGATGATTCTTAAACATATTATAGTCAGTTAATATTGTGTTTGCTGTTGTCTATCTGTTGTCTATTGCTCCGTTGCCTCTCTTATATCTATGAGAGCTCCGGTAGTTATGTCAAACTGCACTGCTAGATTGCTATTCCGGCTGCGCCCCATACGCATTGAAAGAGAGCGCTTTGTGCCAAATTGTGTTAAGACGAGCTCTTTTTCCGCTATGAGTCGATCCGATTGATAGAGGCTTACTTGAGCTTGTCCCGGTACATTGTATATGATTCCCTTGAGTTTTGATAGGTCTTTCTCTTCTTCAGGCGACAACACAGCCTCCATAATGGAAGAGTATCTCAAAGTAATAAGCTCACCTTTGTGCATCTCTGTACCTATGAACCCATTTTCTTTGGAGAAGCGGGTAAGGGCTAGGGGAGTAGTGGCTTTATCAGGTAAAACCCTGAATCGCTTGATGTATTTATGTGTACTCTCCGTTCCATAAAAAAGAGCTTCAATAGAGGCTATCTGAGATTGTAGCGTACTTACCATAAGTCGGAAAGCTTCACCCTCATGCGGGGCATTTTCTGCTTTGCCACTAATCAGCAACTGTAGATTCTCTTTTAGGTCAAAGAGTGTTTGTGCCGCTATTTTGGCACGCTTAGCTTCAGAAGTAGCAAACCCATACTCAGCAGGAAAAACAGGGTCAATCTTTGTTTCTTTCGTTTGCAGCTCTTGGGTATAGTCTGTTTCACTCTTGGTGGGAAGTATAGCCGGGGTCGCATTGATGGCGGCTAATATGCCTTCACGTGTGAGCGATAGATAGCTGGAAGCAGTCTGAGGGCGAAACTCAACGGTATAGATTTCCTCTTCGTTTACGATGCCTTCCGTAGCTATTTCTGCCAAGGTTAGTTTATTCTCTTTTGATGCTTGCTCAGTCGCCTTTCTCCCAAGGAGTAGCTCTGCGTAGCGGGCATAGCAACCCGGGGTGAAAAGCACCTCCTCGGCATGGAGCGTTATGACGATACGTGTTTTAGGTAAAAAATAGGTAATACCTTTCTCCTTCACGTCTACGGAGTAGATGCGTCTTGTTACCTCTTGTGCTGAGAGTGTGCCAAACGTGCCAAGTAGTAATAAAAATAGACTTGCAATCGTGCACACATAATATCTATTGACCTTCATTGACTACAAAACTAACTCTTTTTACTGACATTATTGTCAATTTATAGTACCCTTCTTTGTGTTTAAGGCACTTCTACTGGCAAGGCTTTTTTGCGGAATGCGCTCTGATATACGATCAATCATTTTTCAATAGGTCACATGTAGAAAAAAAAGATGCCCCCTTCCAGCAAGTGGAAAGGGGGCCCTTTCAGTATTGAAAAACAGTACTTATTGTCGAGCTATATGGCATACATCACGTACTTAAACAGCTCATTTATAGAAGAATACGAAAAAGAATTTTGTCTCTGTCTCAATGAAATAATTTACTTTCTATTGGACTTATTGCGTTGCGATTGCCTTTTTCCGCCTTGTGTGCCCTTTACAGCTTCTTCAATCTGAGCACGCGTAAAACTGCCATTCAGATCTATGGCTACGAAGTTATCCGGCTCATCCACTATAAGGTAAAGGTTTTTCGCTTTATTGCCTTTCATTCGCCCCACGAAGTATACGCTTGTATCACTATCTTTATAAGAAAACAGCCTTTCAAAAAGCTTGTTGCTCTCTTCGAGTGCCGGTGCAAATGTTTTACGTAAAACACGCATTTGCTCCAATATGTCGGATGAGTAGATGTAAATGTAGCTAACTTCTCTCATCAACTGAGCCAATCCGGGTATATCGCTATTTGCTCCGGTAAATTCCAAGTTGCTGTTCTTTATCATAGTGGGCGATAGATACACTACGGTAACACCACTAATATTCTGCAGTGCCTTTACGTTAATTTCTTGCTGTGCACTAGCGTTTCCGCTAGACAAAAGGCATAGCATGGTAACCAAACTTATGAAATGTGTAATTTGTCTCATTTTGTATATAGCGGTTGTTGTTATTCGTTTACTTCTGTGTATCCGGCCGGATCAGCGAATACTTGGAGTTGGTCAAGTGAAGCGTTGATCAGATTGTCCGTTTCGTTTAGGTGCTGATAAAGAGCCTCTCGTTGCGTTATACTTTCTTGAAAGCAGTCGTGTAGCATTCGGTAGGCTCTTTCGGCTTGATCGTTTACATCTGCTTGGTAGAGAGGAACGCCATTTATGGTACTTTGGTTCATCTTACGAAGAGAGTGTGTCAAGTACCCACTGCCTCCCAAAAGAATAATCGCAGATGCTGCAACTATTAGATATTGTCGCAGGTGAAACTTTAATGTTTTGGGCTTTAGCTGTTCGGCTTCGGCCATCATGCCTTCAATTACAGCGAGCTCCTGTCGATAGCGACTCTCTTTGGGTTGACCGAGTAAGAGTAAGTGAAGACGGAGCTCCTCCTCAGGAGTAGTCTCCCCCTCCCAATAGCGATCCAATAGCTCTTGTAAAGACTCTATGGGTGCTACTTTTACTTCTTGCTTTGCTTCGTTCATCTCTTATTCTCTTTTTCTTTGTTTGTCTCATCCAACAGTAGGCTGCGGGCTTCTTTTCTGAGTCGGCTCAGTGCACTACGTACAGTGCTCTCTTCAAGACCTAAGCGGTCGGCTGTTTCTTGGTTACTCAGCATCTCATACTGGCGCATCCTAAATATACTGCGTTGGGGTTCTTTTAATTCTGAAGCCCACTTTTTGAGCTTCTCCTCTTTTTCTTGTGCAACCAACTGTTCATGCGGGTCGCTCCATGCATCGGCGAGCACTTCTACCTGTGTGCTGTCAAGATCGCTCTTCAGTTGTGAAGCAGGGCTCTTTAGTTTGTCTAAGCAATGATTGCGCGCTACACGTATCGCGTATGCTTTGGGACTACGTACCTCATCAAGTCTTTCCCTTTCCTCCCAGAGCTTTAGGTATATATCTTGTACCATATCTTCCGCTCCACTATCATTTTTGAGCATGGAGAGACAGACTCGCTCGATCAAGCTGCGTAATGGAAGAAATGTTTTTGTAAAGGTGGCTCCGTTCATTACACTTTCCATTAGCACTTTATAAGGATGGGTAGTCCTTGGTTGTTTGCATCTTGCTTTGCTCTTTCTCTTTTTTACTATGGGCCCTTTCTTTCGCCCCTCTACTGATAAGACGAAGAAAGAGGGGATTTGTTGCATGCTGCCCTTGTCAAATTTCAAAGGTAATGATCAGAGTACTTTGAATATATACTATTTCTAGGGAGACTCTTCCTTATGATTTGAGAGGCTCCTGAGTGGGTGACATTTTTATCTGTATGTATTAAGAGAAACATCTGTACTTTTTAATGGAAACATCTATACCTTTTGTTTGAAAGATCTGTACCTTTTGAAGTAAGTCGCTTAACTTAATGATGAGAAAAATATCGGCTTTAGATAAGATCGTGTTATGAATGTGCCTTAAGGTATCTTTTTCTCTGTAATACGAATATTGTATTATACACTTTGTTGTGTTGTGTTTTAGAGGGTAGTCGTATTGTGCAGTTCTTCTTTGTTTTGATAAATTTTGCTTCTTTAAGACAGTAGGTGATGAATGCGCAGATTGATAGATCGCTCATTGAGAGTGAGGATTTGTGCTTAATATTTACTATCTTTGCGGTGAAATATAGGTAGCCCTGTCTACTCGTGTGTAGCATGCAGAGGTACCTGGTTTTTTTGTTTGAAGCAAAACAGTAACAAATATACAGACAAGATGGACCAAAAGATCCGTGAACTAACAGACAAAATTTTCAACGAAGGCGTTGAGAAGGGTAGAGAAGAAGCTGACAAAATATTAGCAGAAGCTCAGAAAAAGAGCATGGAAATGCTTGAAGATGCCCGGAGAGAGGCGGAGGCAATTCGCAAGAACGCTGAGAAGGGGAGAGATGAGTTGAAGAGCAATACGACATCAGAGTTGAAGCTTTACACGGGTCAAACGATCCAAGCCTTACGTACTTCTATAGCAGATACGATTACCGATAAGGTGGTTTCAGAAGCTGTGAGTAAATCGGTTAGTGATCCCTCTTTCCTTCAGGGGCTTATTGCAAAGATTGTAAGTAACTGGACTCCGGGAGAAGAGATCGTGATCGAAACAGCTGATGCAAAAGCTTTAGAGGCATATTTTGCAAAAGAGGCGAAAGATCTCTTGGATAAGGGCTTGGTGATAAAGGAAGCTGCAGGTAGAGCTACCGAGTTTACAATTAAACCCCAAAACGGCTCCTATAAGATAGATTTTGGAGAAAGTGAGCTTGTAGAGCTTTTTAAGAGCTTCTTGCGTCCTCGTTTGGTCGAAATGCTTTTCTAGCATAGGGTGGTGTAATGGCTAAGTATTATGCTACGATCGCCGGGCTGCCCAATATCGGCGTGGACGATCGTAAATTACCTTTCGGTTCACAATACTTTGTGAGCGAACTGAAGAGTGTGCTGACTCCACATGACTGGCACTTGCTCTCCATACTGCGTATGGAAGAAGAGCAGCATTTCCTTATTGATTTTCTGGCAGATGCCGAAAAGGCCAAAGAGGCTAAGGAGCAACCAACTCTCTTCTCCTATGAGGAGTTGGAAGAGGCCTTGTCTTTACTCAAGAAGGGTGCTAAGGTGAAAAAGAATGCTTTGCCCCGCTATTTTGTCCCTTTCTTTGAGGAGTTCGTTCTCGATAAAGGGGAAGAGGAAGAGCAGGATGAAGAGGAAAAGCGCGAATGGCCTGAGCGGTTGGAGGATAAGCTGTCGGACTTCTATTATGCTTACGCAATGGAGTGTGGCAATGAATTTGTAGAGGAGTGGAGCAAACTTAATCTTAATATAAAGAATGTATTTGCCGCCTTCACTAGCCGTAAACTGGGTTGGAATCCCAAAGAGTTTATTGTGGGAAACGGAGAAGTTGAAGACAAACTGCGTAAAAGCACGAATCAGTCCTTCGGCTTAACTGAGGATGATATTAGCTATCTCAGTGAATTGACCTCAGTGCAGAACGAAACAGATATAACTCGTCGCGAACGCATGATCGATCTGATCAAATGGCGTTGGTTGGAGGATAAGACCTTTGATAAGGTTTTTGATATAGAAGCACTGCTGGCTTACTATCTGCAGTTACGCATTATTGAGCGTTGGACAGGACTGAACGAACAGATAGGAGAGGAGACTTTCCGCTCTATAGTGGCTACACTGAAGCGCGAGAGTAACCGTTCTTTGGAAGAGTTTAAAAGAAATCAAAAAAAGTAATATAACCCATGACGAAAGGTGTTGTTAAAGGGATCGTATCTAACCTTGTGACCTTAGAGGTAGACGGCCCAGTGGCGCAGAATGAGATCTGCTACATCACAGTTGGAGAGGCACGCCTCATGAGCGAGGTCATCAAGATTACAGGCAGCAATGTTTATGTACAAGTCTTTGAGAGCACTCGAGGTATGCGAGTAGGCGACTCAGCTGAGTTTACCAACCATATGTTGGAAGTGACTTTGGGTCCAGGTATGCTTTCGAAAAACTACGATGGACTACAAAATGACCTCGACGCCATGACGGGTATATTCCTTAAGCGCGGAGACTATACTTCTCCAATTGATGAGGAGCGCGTGTGGCATTTTACCCCTATTGCTAAAGTGGGTGATAAGGTAGAGGCAGCCAGCTGGTTAGGAGAAGTAACGGAGAATTTCCAACCTCATAAGATTATGGTTCCTTTTAAATTTGAAGGAATCTATAAGGTTGTAAGCCTTAAGGCAGAAGGCGACTACAAGGCAAAAGATGAAATTGCTGTATTGGAAGATGCTGAAGGCAATAAGCATAGTGTAACGATGATACAGCATTGGCCTGTAAAGCGTGCTATTCCCTGCTATAAAGAAAAACCGCGTCCCTTCAAGTTACTTGAGACCGGGGTGCGTACCTTAGATACCTTGAACCCTATTGTAGAGGGGGGTACGGGATTTATCCCCGGCCCGTTCGGTACCGGTAAGACAGTGCTACAGCATGCTATCTCAAAGCAGGCTGAAGCAGATATAGTGATTATGGCAGCGTGCGGAGAGCGTGCGAATGAGGTAGTAGAAATATTTGTGGAGTTCCCAGAGCTTGAAGACCCGCACACAGGTCGTAAGCTGATGGAGCGTACCATTATTATTGCTAACACATCAAACATGCCGGTGGCCGCTCGAGAGGCTTCTGTGTATACAGCGATGACGATTGCTGAGTACTATCGTTCTATGGGGCTTCGCGTATTGCTAATGGCTGACTCAACGTCTCGTTGGGCTCAGGCTTTGCGTGAAATGTCAAACCGCTTGGAAGAGCTTCCGGGACCTGATGCATTCCCGATGGACCTTTCTGCTATCGTAGCTAATTTCTATGCGCGTGCCGGTTACGTAATACTCAACAACGGTAAGCCGGGTAGTGTTACGTTTATCGGTACAGTATCCCCCGCCGGAGGTAACTTAAAGGAGCCTGTAACAGAGAATACGAAAAAGGTGGCTCGCTGCTTCTATGCCTTGGAGCAGCTTCGTGCAGATAGAAAGCGTTATCCTGCAGTGAACCCTATTGATAGCTACTCAAAGTATATTGAGTATCCTGAATTTGAGAATTACGTGAGTGAGCGTATTTCTCCGGATTGGTTGGGTATGGTGAACGATGCCAAGATGCGCTTGCATCAAGGTAAGGAAATCGCTGAGCAAATCAATATTCTTGGGGATGACGGGGTACCTGTTGAATATCATACCATATATTGGAAGAGTGAGCTTATTGACTTTGTGATTCTTCAGCAGGATGCGTTTGACGAAATTGACCGAAATTGTCCGTTGGAGCGTCAGGAATATATGCTTAACCTCGTAATGGATATATGTCGTAGAGACTTTGCTTTTGAGGACTTCAATGAGGTAATGCACTTCTTCCGCGAGTTGATCAATGCTCTTAAGCAGATGAACTTCACCGAATTCAAGGGAGCTGAATTTAATAGCTACTTAGAGCGAGTGAAGGCTATGGTAGAGGAAAACACAACCGAGAAATAAATCCTGAGAGAACGCGATACAAATTATGGCACAATTAGCTCTTAAAAAAGTATATACAAAAATATCGAACGTGACCAAAGCTACTTGTATGCTGCATGCTACAGGTGTTGGTAACGATGAGTTGGCTACCATTGATGGGCGTTTGGCTCAGGTGGTAAAGATTATCGGAGAGGAGGTTACGCTACAGGTTTTTGCCGGTACGGATGGCATTCCGACCAATGCAGAGGTCGTTTTCTTGGGTAAGGCTCCCTCATTGAAAGTAGGTGAGCAGCTCTCCGGACGCTTCTTTAATGCCTATGGAGAGCCTATTGATGGCGGTCCCTCTCCTGAAGGTAAGGAAATGGAGATCGGTGGTCCAAGTGTGAATCCGGTGCGTCGAGAGCAACCCAGTGAGTTGATCGCTACCGGTATTGCAGGTATTGACTTGAACAATACGCTTGTAACAGGGCAGAAGATACCATTCTTTGCAGACCCCGACCAGCCGTTTAATGAGGTAATGGCTATGGTGGCTCTTCGTGCTAAGAGTGATAAGATTATTCTCGGGGGAATGGGTATGACCAATGACGACTACTTATTCTTCAAGAATACATTTAGCAATGCAGGAGCACTCGACAGAATCGTGAGCTTTATCAATACGACTGAAGACCCATCTGTAGAGCGTTTGTTAATCCCTGATATGGCTCTTACCGCTGCAGAGTACTTTGCAGTGGAAAAGAACGAGAAGGTGCTGGTCCTCTTGACCGACATGACAAACTATGCGGATGCCCTTGCTATTGTCTCGAACCGTATGGATCAAATCCCCTCAAAGGACTCTATGCCGGGTTCTCTTTATTCGGATTTGGCTAAGATCTATGAAAAGGCCGTTCAATTCCCTTCAGGAGGATCTATTACCATCATCGCGGTAACCACACTCTCGGGAGGCGATATTACGCACGCCGTACCGGATAATACAGGTTATATTACGGAAGGACAGTTATACTTGCGCCGCGATACCAATGTCGGAAAGGTTATTGTAGACCCCTTCCGCTCCTTGTCACGCTTGAAGCAACAGGTAATTGGAAAGCGCACTCGTGAGGATCACCCGCAGGTGATGAATGCTGCTGTACGTCTCTTCTCGGATGCTTCTAATGCACAGACAAAGCTGGAGAATGGTTTCGACCTTACGGACTATGACAACCGTACACTGGCCTTTGCAGAAGACTACTCTCGTCAGTTGCTGGCTATCGACGTTAATGTGGATACTACTGAAATGTTAGATATTGCATGGGAGCTTTTTGCAAAGCATTTTACTCCATCAGAAGTTAATATCAGGCAATCCCTTGTCGATACCTATTGGAAGGGAGACAAAAAAGAAGCTAAAGAGGCCAAGGCAGAGGCATAATCAGCTATTATGCTTAGGTAGTTAATTGCTATGGCTATTAAGTTTCAATATAATAAGACCTCACTGCAACAGCAGGAAAAGCAGCTTAAGATGCGTGAGCGTACCTTGCCCACGATAAAGAGTAAAGAGAGTGCGTTGCGGCTTGAGGTAAAGAAGACTAAGCGAGAGGTTGAAAAGCTGGAGGCAGAGCTGGAGGAGGGAATCCAAAGCTATCAGCATATGGTAGGCTTGTGGAACGAGTTCGATACATCGCTGATCTCGGTGGAGGATGTACGTCTCTCTACTAAGAAAGTGGCTGGTGTGTTGGTGCCTGTATTAGACGGCATCGACTTTGAGGTAAAGCCTTTTAGTCTTTTCAACTCGCCCTCTTGGTTTGCTGAGGGATTAGATTTGCTTAAGGTACTGGCGACAACGGGTATAGAAGCTGAGTTCCTTGAGCTAAAGTTAGAGTTCCTCGAGTTTGCTCGTCGTAAGACAACCCAGAAGGTTAATCTCTTTGAGAAAGTACAAATACCCGGTTACAAGGATGCTATTCGTAAGATCAAGCGTTACTTGGAAGACGAAGAGAGTCTTTCAAAGGCTTCGCAAAAGATCATGCGTACTAACTTGGAACTAAAAGAACGAAAGGCGAAGGAGATAGATCTATGATAGAGAAAATGAGAAAATACCTCTTTATGACTTATCATAGAGAGTATGAAGCTTTCCTCCGTGAGTTACGCTCCTTAGGGGTAGTACAGATCAAAGAGAATAAGAATACGAAGGAGATAGAGACCTTGCAGTCTCTCTTGGCCAAGCGTAAGGAGATCGAAACTCTTGCTCGCCGCACCAAGATGCTTCAATCTAAAGAGGTAGAGAGTAAGGAAGCCCAAATGCTTACCAACGCTGCTGAGGGTGAGGCGCTCATTAAGGAGATTAACGATCTTACGGCTCGTGCAGAGCTGCTTAAACAGCAGGTTGATGCACAAAAGCGTGATATCAGCTATTGGTCTATATGGGGCGATTATAGTATCGATACTATGTCGGCTCTTGCAGAAAAGGGATATCCCATTCGTTTTTACTCAGTACCTACCAATGCGTACGATCCGTCTTGGGAAAAGGAGTACAATGCTGTACCTATCAATGAATATCGTGCACATACCTACTTTGTGACGGTAGGAGGGCCTCAGGAGCACAATATAGAGGCTGAGGAGGTAAAGGCACCCAAGTACTCTTTGACAGAGCTTCAGTCGCACCTTGAGTTACTTGAAGCTGAATTGGAAAAGACGAATCAGGCTATTACTGATTTTGCAGACAATAAGCTTCACTTGCTTGAGGGCTATATTCAATACCTTGATCGCGAGTATGACTTCTCTAATGCCTTGATACAGGCGCAGGATGAGGCTGATGCTTCACTTAAAGTAGTGGAGGGCTGGGTTCCTGAGAAGCAGGCCGCTGCCTTGGAGCGTGCTTTAAGCGATACACCCACTTACTATACCCGCATGGATATAGAGGCAAATGACAATGTGCCCGTGAAGCTGAATAACAATTCGTATGCGAAGCTCTTTGAGCCTATTACGAAAATGTATTCGCTTCCCAACTATAGTGAAATAGACATTACGATGCTCTTTGCACCGTTCTTTATGCTCTTTTTCGCTCTCTGTTTGGGGGATGGAGGCTATGGATTGTTGCTTCTTTCTGTGGCCACATTCGTTAAATATCGTGCTAAAAAAGGCTCTGCCAAGCGATCTGTTTGTGCCTTGTTGCAGTGGTTGGGAGGTACAGCTGCTGTGGTAGGCTCGCTTATGGGTACTATATTTGGTATGGTTATGCCTTGGGCAGGAGATAGTCTACTGGGCTCGGTGCGCGACGATTACTTCTTAAACCAAAATAATATGATGACGCTCTCCATTGTATTGGGGTTGATTCAGATTATCCTTGGTAAGTTTGTCGCAGGTTACAAAATATCAAAGCAGAAGGGTTTCAAATACGGGCTTTCTACCTATGCGTGGGCTTTGTTTATCCTTGTCGGTATTTTATCGTTGGGACTACCTAAGATAGCCGGGGCTATACCCCAGTGGCTGATCTATACTATGTACGGCATAGCCGGCTTATCGCTTTTGGTTGCTCTCTTCTACAATATGCCGGGGAAGAATATTTTCCTCAACTTGGGCTCCGGACTTTGGACCTCGTATAACGTTGCTTCCGGGCTCTTAGGAGATACGCTTTCGTACATTCGTCTATTTGCTATCGGGCTTACCGGTGGTATTTTGGGTGGTGTATTCAATAACTTGGCTGTAAGTGTCTCTTCCGGCATGCCACCGGTAGTGAACTTTATTGTGGCAGCGATTATCCTGCTCTTTGGTCATGGACTAAACTTTGGGCTGTGTATGATCAGCTCCTTTGTGCATCCGCTTCGTCTTACTTTCGTGGAGTTCTACAAGAACAGCGAATTTGAAGGCGGTGGTCTACCGTACAAACCTCTTAAGTAAATAAATAATAAAACAATACTAAACCAATCAAACTCAAAACAAAGTATGATTAATGAAATTCTTATCTATGTGGGTATCGCTATTATGGTAGCACTCACCGGCATCGGTTCCGCTATTGGAGTTACAATTTGCGGTAATACCACAGTAGGGGCAATGAAGAAGAACCCCGGAGGCTTAGGCTCATATATCGGTCTCTCCGCATTGCCTAGCTCACAAGGTCTGTATGGATTCGTTGGTTTCTTCTTAGCCACCAACTTAGTAACTACTCTAATTCAAAACGGCGCAGTAAATGCTATTTCTGCGTGGGCTATCTTTGGCGGTTGCTTAGCTTTAGGTGTCGTTGGTCTTGTATCTGCCATTCGCCAGGCTCAGGTTTGTGCTAATGGTATCAAGACGATTGGTAATGGCGATAACGTATTCGGTGCTACTATGGTGATGGCCGTATTCCCTGAGCTTTACGCTATTTTGGCGCTGCTGGTTGTCATTCTTATCTTCGGTGCCGTTCCTGGATGGGTTGGTATCGCTGCATAAGGCACGATTTAATATAATTAATTAATGTTTCTTGTGCGGAGTTGCTCGTAAGAGTAGCTCCGCTTTTTTGCTCTGTAGGGCCAGAGATGGGCTTCTCCTGCTCGCTTCGTTTGGACGCAAGTAGCGGCCCGTTGATTCGGATCTTGTAGCGTGCCGGATAGGGCTTATTTTACGGCCTACCGTGTGGAGCGTGCGTTGTGTGGCAAAAAAAAGCGCCTGTCCTAAGATAAGAACAGGCGCTTTTAGTAGCGTTGACGCAGCGGCTATTTGTGTGCTTCCGCTACGCGCTTCTGATCGGCAATAAATGCAGCTAATCCACTGTCGGTAAGTGGGTGCTTGAGTAAGCCCTTGATGGCAGCAAGCGGACAGGTAGCTACGTCGGCACCGACCTCCAGACACTCAATAATGTGGCGCGTGTGCCGTATGCTGGCAGCGAGTACCTCCGTCCGGAATCCGTAGTAACGGAATACATTGACGATCTGCCCGATTAGTCCCACTCCGTCACCGCTAATATCATCTACCCGGCCGACAAAAGGCGATACATAGGTGGCGCCTGCCTTGGCAGCAAGAAGCGCCTGCCCGAGATTGAAGATGAGGGTGCAATTGGTACGTATGCCCTCACTCGAAAGCGTGCGAACCGTTTTGATCCCATCCTCGGTGGCGGGTACTTTAACTACGATATTTTTGTGTAGCGCAGCCAATTCGCGCCCCTCTTTTACCATATCTTCGTAGGTAGTGGAGAGCACTTCGGCACTTACATCGCCATCCACGATTTGGCAGATGCGCAGATAGTGCTCGCGGCACGCCTTGTCACCTGCAATTCCTTCCTTAGCCATCAGAGACGGATTGGTGGTTACACCGTCCAATACGCCTAATGCGTTGGCTTCCTTGATCTGCTCTAAATTAGCTGTGTCAACGAAAAACTTCATTTCTTTGATATTGTTGTTTTGTGTTACTATTCTTCTTTCGGCTCTCTTTGCGGTTCATCGGGTCGGGTGAACCAAGAGGCATAAATGGAGTAGTTGTGCGCAATGCGCTGATTCATGGTAGCGGCCTGATCGGGGGATACCTGCTTGATCATTTTGGCAGGGCAGCCGGCCCAAAGGGTATGCGGTGGTACGACCGTATCCTTGAGTACTACAGCACCTGCAGCTATGATGGCGCCTTCGCCTATTACGGCGTGGTCCATAACTACACTGCCCATACCGATGAGCGCATAGTCCTCTATCTTCGCACCGTGTATCACCACATTATGCCCGATGGATACATAGTTGCCAATCTCAATGGTAGACTTTTGGTAAAGGGTGTGCAGCACACTGCCATCCTGTATATTGACATTATTGCCAATGCGGATGCTATTGACATCACCGCGCACCACGGCATTGAACCATACACTGCAATTATCGCCCATTACTACGTCGCCCACCACGCAAGCTCCCTCTGCGAGGAATAGATTGGCGCCTGTAACAGGGGTGAAGCCCCTTACCGGAATAATCTTTCCCATAACGGCTTAGAGCGGTAAAGTCTTGGACCGAAGCCAAGCGGCCTCCTCTTTGGTGAGTAGGGGAGAGAGTTCCCGATATACCTGCTCCTGATACTCGTTGTACCATGTGCGCTCTTTGTCGCAGAGCATGGACTTATCTACGAGACGATTGTCGAGGAAGCAGAGGGTTTGGGTCTCAAAGCCGAAGAAGCGGCCGAAGTCGGTTTGGCACTTTTCAACTGTGAGGATCAAGTTCTCAATGCGGATGCCCCACTTACCGGCTCGGTAGAGTCCCGGCTCATTGCTGGTAAAGGTATGGATCGCCATGGGGGTGGGATTGTTGTCGGTACGAATGTTTTGCGGTCCTTCGTGTACGTTGAGCGCAACGCCTACTCCGTGCCCTGTGCCGTGTCCGTAGCTTAGTCCGCGATCCCAAAGGGGCTTGCGGGCGAGTATATCCAGTTGGTTGCCGCGTGTGCCTTCGGGGAACTGAGCCGTAGCGATAGCGATGTGCCCCTTGAGTACCAGCGTATAGTCTTCAACGAGCTGCTTATCGGGTGCCTTATCGCCTAATGCAATGGTGCGGGTAATGTCGGTAGTGGCATCTTTGTACTGCGCACCGCTGTCAAGTAAAAGCACGCCCTCGTTGCGTACCGTGTAGCAAGTATCCTCTTGGGCACGATAGTGTACGATAGCCCCGTGGTCCTGATAGCCGCAAATGGTATCGAAGCTGTCGCAGATATACATGTCGTCGGCAGCACGGAAGTCGGCTAAATACTTATCTAATGCTACTTCGGTAAATGTTTCGCCTCGGTTGAGAGCATTCTCCAGCCACATAAAGAAACGCGTAAGCGCTACACCGTCGCGCAGCATGGCGCGGTGAATGTTGGCGCACTCAGTAGGATTTTTGTAGGACTTCTGAATGGTGATTACCGATGGTACCACTTCTACGGTAGCGATCTGCTCGGGAAGCGCAGCGAATACGTTGTGCGAGATGCGACCCTTATCGATGAGCAGCTTTTGCGTCGGAGATACTTTTGCCAAGAAGGAGAATATCTCTTCGTAGGGCTTGATAGCAACTCCTTCACGGTTTAGCTTATCGGCTACTTCCTTTGTAATCTTTTCAGCAAACGTGAAGAGAATAGCCTGCTTCTGATCTAAGTAGCCGTAGCCGATACCTACGGGATTGCACTCTACATCGCTGTTGCGGATGTTAAATAGCCAAGCCAGTTCATCCAGCATAGTCACGATGGTGAAGTCGGCTCCATGCTTTTTAATCTCTTTGCGAATGCGGTTGAGGCGGTCGCCGGTAGCCTCTCCGGAGAACTCGTCGGGATAGAGATAGAAAGGATTCTTGGGTATTTCGGGTCGGTCGCTCCAGATCGTGTCCAAGAGATCACGCTCTGTGGCGATGGTAACCCCAAACGGTTTCAAGTACTCTGCAAGGTGCTCGATTTGCGCCTGACTAAAGCAGTTGCCGTCGCAAGCCACTACTTTGCCGTTCCCCAGAGTGCTGAGAAACTCTTCCAAAGTAGCCACCCCGGGTACATCCTCTTTGTACAATTCAAAGGGAGTGCCCTTGATTTGCTCTGCACTTTGCAAGAAGTAGCGCGAGTCGGTCCAAAGAATAGCCTTATCGGCTGTGATCACAACCTTGCCGGCACTTCCGGTAAATCCGCTTATCCAAGCACGCCCCTTCCAATGCTCGGGTGTATACTCGCCTAAGTGACCATCACCGGAGGGTATGATATAGGCATCGAAGCCCTGCTCTTTCATGGCGCTGCGTAACGACGCTACGCGCTCAGTGATACGGTTATTTGATTTTGTCATGGGTATAATAGATTTTGATGTAATTAGCTTTCCATTGGGATGGGTTGATGCTCGGGACGCAGCAGATCCAACACTGTTTTAACCGGTGTAAAGGTATCCGCCGGTACTTCTACGAATAGCGTATTCCAGTAGTACATAGCTCCGTTCCATAGGCCGGGATGCTCTAAGGCAATCAGCTCTCTCCCCTCCTTGCTCTTTTGCGAGAGAAAAGCACTCTTGTGATTTACAAAAGAGTGTAGGTCAAAGTGCTCGTTTTTGTAATTGCGGGTATAGCAGACCAAATCAACGGGATTGAAGAACCCGTTCGTTTGCCACAAGGAGCGAATTCGTTCATTCCCTTTGTCTATTTGAGAGCTTTCCAGTATTTGGAGTGAAGTAGAGCCGTCAGCATCTCGTACAATATAAGGGCCTCCGCCCGGCTCTCCCTCGTTCTTTACCATGCCGCACACGCGTACCGGCCTATTGAGCTTTTCGCGAATCATATGAGTAAGATCTTTGTCGGAGGTCTCCTCATTGGTGTTGAGTTCGATACAAAGCTTTTCTTTTAGGAAGCGCTGCATTTCTTCCAACTGGGTACGAGAGGTACGTGGACGATCCAACAGCTCTAAGTAGGCTTTGATCTGATTTACGGTAGCCAGGAGAATACCCCCGAGTAGCTTTTTGTAGCGAATAGTGTTGCCTTTTAAGTAGTCGGGCGTAACGTTGTCTATATTCTTGATGAATATTACTTCCGCTTCTTGCTCATTGAGGTTCTTTATGAGTGATCCATGTCCACCGGGACGGAGCAGCAGAGAACCATCCTCATTACGGAAGGGTTTCCCCGATAGATCAATAGCAATGGTATCGGTAGAGGGGCTCTGGGTTGAATAGCTTATATCGAAGAGCACGCCGAGCGCATCTTCTACTTTGGGGCGATAGCGCTCAATGTGCGACTTGAACTGCTCCAAGCCGGAAGGTGAAACAGTAAAGTGGATGGCTACATTGCCATTGCGGTCCTTGATATAATAAGCACCCTCGACCAAATGCTCTACAGCGGCACTGCGTCGCTCATGGTCATAGCGATGAAAATAAATCATCCCTTTGGGTGTGGCACCATAGTTCATGCCCTTGTCGGTGAGCAGCAATTCGACCAGCTCTTTGTAGCGGCCGGTTTCCATTAGTTTGCTTACGCTCATCCATGCCTTGCGGAGCGTCGTCTCGTTGAGTCCTTGTGCAAAGGCGAAGTCCTCAATGTGATCAAAGAAAGTTTGCTGTTCTTCCGTTAGCGGTGTATTCTCATCGCTCTCCAGAATAGGGAAAAGCATCTTGAACATACGGCTCGCCGCACCACTTGCCGGCACAAACTTTAGTACTGATGCATTTCTGCTTTGCCGGTACTGTTCCCAAAGCTCTAAATAGCCCACCTCTTCATCTCTGGAGATGCACATAATGCCATGCTCGGCAGTTGCTGCAGCTACTACATCTGCAAAGGGAGCCCCCTCTCGGAGTAGCTTCAATTGGCGCATGGCTTCGCTTTCGCTAATACCTGCCTCAGCAAATTGCTCCAAGTCGGAAGCACTCCATTGGTTGTCTTGATCTGTATTCATATTCATAGCCTCTTACTCAATTGTCGGAGAGGTACGAAGAATGTTACTCGTCCGCTCGGTAAAGGTAGTTAATTCGCATTGAATGTTTGTAAATACCTATATCTTTTCCGAATTAAATGATAAGCGGAGGATGGAAAAGAGAAAATATCATGTTTATCGGATGACGCCTTGAGCGGCAACCCAATCGGGAGCGGTGCGCTTGTCAAGTAGGGCAAACTCTGATTGTCTTCAGCTGTATCGCATGGCATGTTGTTCCAACCTCAGAGGGGTATCGGCTCTTGTTATTTATTCTGCAAGGATTAGTCATTATCTTTGCGAGAGAAAAATAAATATTGAAGAACGCTATGAATAGAAAAGCACTCCTTAAACTTCTTTCCCCTGCTGTGGCAGTCGTTATGATTGCCCTTACTTGTCATCCGCTTAATGCTGCTCTGCCGGATAGTATCGCACCGGTGAAGAACATTATCGTAATGATCCCGGATGGAACCTCACTTTCCACGCTCTCCCTTGCTCGTTGGTATCAACGCTATTTGGCACCTTCCCAACAGCATCTTGCCATAGACGAGCTGATGTGTGGGTCCGTTATTACCCATTCCTCCGATGCTCCGATTGGAGATTCGGCGCCCACTACCTCTTGTTATATGAGCGGTGTGGTGAGTCAAACGGGCTTTATTTCTACTTATCCGGTAGCAACAGATCATGATATCGTGCCGGTGGATAAGACAATGGCATACCGCCCGGCCGTAACCCTTGCTGAGGCAGGTAAGTGGTTGCTGAATAAGCGTGTCGGCTTGGTTGTGACTTGCGAGTTCCCTCATGCTACACCTGCCGACTGTGTGGCACATACCTATAGTCGCAAGAGGTACGACGTAATTGCTCCACAAATGGCCTCTCTGCCGGTGGATGTGTTAATCGGTGGGGGCGTTTCACTGATGGATGGTACTATGCGAAGTCTACTCTCCTCGCAGCAAATAGATCTGATTGAAGATGATCTGCCGGCAATGCGGGCTTATCGGGGAAAGCGACTTTGGTCTCTTTATAGTCCGATGGGAATGCCTTACGATTTGGATCGAGATACTACAGCTGTCCCCTCTTTGGCAGAGATGACCGCAAAAGCATTGGCCTGCTTGTCAGAGGAAAATGATAAGGGCTTCTTTCTTATGGTAGAGGGAAGTAAGGTGGATTGGGCAGCTCATGCCAATGATCCTGTAGGAATAGCAACTGAAATGCTCGCTTTTGATCGTGCGGTGCGCACAGCAATAGAATTTGCCAAAAGCAATGGAGAGACCATGGTGCTGGTAGTGCCGGATCATGGCAATAGTGGCCTTAGCATCGGAGAAGCAACGCTGAGGCATTACGACAAAGCCAAGGCGGAAGAGCTTTTCGGTTTACTTACCTCTATTCGTCTTACAGCCAGTGGAATGGCACAGCAACTTAATGCGGCAGACTCAGATCGTGCCGAAGAACTCTTTCGCTCTTTTGCTGGTATTACATTGAACGAGGATGATTTGCATCTTCTCTATACAGCGCACGACTATAGGCATTCTCCCTTGGATTCGTTAGCGGTGACCAGTAGTATGTATGGTACGGCTCTTTCGGATGCAGTAGCTGCTATTTATCGAAGTAGAATGCACTTTGGATTTACTACGCATGGGCATACGGGCGAAGAGGTTTTCTTGGGTATCTACCTTCCTTATGGAGAGCGACCTCAAGGAGTACTGCTCAATACAGAGGTGAACAGCTACTTGTGCGGTTTGTGGGGCCTGCAGGGAAGGCTCAATGAACTGACTCATACGGCTTATGCACCCTTTGAGGAAGTTTTCCCCGATCAAAAGCTGCGCATTGTGGGCGATCAAAAGCATCCTGATTATTTGACCTTTACCCTTAGTGGCAAACGAGAAGTGCGTATATACCCCTATACACGCCGCATGGAATTGGGAAGCCAAAAAGACTTTAAGCGAGGCAAACAAAAAGTGATCATTCAGCCTAATAGTGCTATTTGGGTAGACAAGAATAGTACACTTTACTTGAATAAGGAGGTAGCACAAATTATTGAAAAGAGTAGATAGTATGTTAGAAGAGAAAAGACTGCAACGTATCCGTGAAATGGCGGAGCGTATGAACGCTTTGGACGCTCTATATGCTCGTGCAAGTGCTTTAGTGGAAGAGGTGGAGCAAGCAGAAGAGGAATTTAAGCTCTTAGAGCAATATTATTACGGAGCATGGCAGAAGGATTACCAAGCTTCCTGCCGAGGAGAAGTTCCCGAAGATGTGCCACAGAGTGTGCTGAGTGAGGACCTTTCCTATGAGACGCTTACTAACCATGATGAGTTGGGACGTCGCTTTTTAGCTATGGCTTATAAAATGCTTTGCAGTAGGGAGTGAGCTTCTTATTTGGTATGGCATCGGACTATACTAAGCGGTAGTTTCTACAGTGTGCAGTTAGTGGTAGTGGCGCCGTTCTTACTAATCGCAAGAAAGCAGTAATTTTGCAAGGGATAGAGAATCACATAAAAAGATGACAGAAGAAGAAAGAGAAGACGCGGGACTATTTGGAAAAAACTCTTCGGATCAGGGAATACAAGACGAATCTTCGTTGGATAATTCGCTTCATGAGGAAAAGAGCTTGAAAGAACCCTCAGAGAACGTGGAAGGGATAGATGACGAGGATGGAAATGATACTCTCGATGATGTCGTTTCGTCAGATGGCTCTCCCTTGCCGGTCAAGGAGGATATTCGCACGTTGCCCGGTATGTACCGTACTTGGTTCTTGGATTATGCTTCCTACGTGATCTTAGAGCGAGCCATTCCTCATATTGAGGATGGGCTAAAGCCTGTGCAGCGCCGTGTGCTCTATGCGATGCATCTCTTCGAAAATGGGCACCTGCATAAGGTTGCCAAAATAGTGGGGCAGACGATGGCTTACCACCCTCACGGCGATGCTTCAATCAATGATGCGTTGGTACAGTTGGGACAAAAAGGTCTGCTGATTGATACGCAAGGGAACTGGGGAAATATTCTCACCGGAGATGAGGCTGCGGCAGGACGTTATATTGAAGCTAAATTGTCACCATTTGCTCTGGATGTGGCTTTTGATGACGATATAACAGAGATGAAGCCTACCTACGATGCCACAGCAGAAGAGCCGGTCTGCTTGCCTGTGCGCTTCCCTTTGCTATTGGCTCAGGGTGCAGAGGGAATAGCAGTGGGCTTATCCTCTAAGATATATCCGCATAACCCTAAAGAGCTTTTAGAGGCTTCTATTGCTTATCTGGAGAATAAAAGTTTTGAGCTTTATCCTGACTTTCCTACCGGTGGATTGCTTGATGTAGATCGCTATAACGATGGGCGTCGCGGAGGGCAACTAAAGAGCCGTGCCCGAATAGAGCGGATTGGAGAGCGGCAGCTTAGCATTACTTCCCTCCCTTATGGGAAGACTACTTCTACACTTATTGACTCTATCCTACGTGCCAACGACAAAGGGCAGATTAAAGTAAAGCACATCGATGACATGACGGCTCAGGAAGCCGATATCCGCATTCAGCTGCCACAAGGAGTCTCTACCGACAAGACGATAGATGGTCTATATGCTTTTACGGATTGTGAGGTGCCTCTTTCTCCCAATGCATGTGTAATTCGCGACGGCAAACCCTGTTTCTTGGGTATATCGGACTTGCTTAAGTATAGTGCCGATCGCACTGTTTCTCTTCTTAAGGAGGAGCTGGAGCATCGCCGTGAGGTGCTGCAAGAGGGACATGTAGCCGCTTCTTTGGAGCGTATATTTATTGAGGAGCGTATTTATAAAGAAAAGCCGTTTGAAGATGCTGCTAACGAAACGGAGGCTTTGGATTATATAAAAGAGCGTATTTTGGCCATGCCGGACTTAGTCTTTGTAAGGCCAATCAAACGCGAGGACCTGAAACGACTCTTAGAGATTAAAATGGCTCGTATCTTGCGCTTCAATCGCCTTGCTCATGACAAGAAGATCCTGCGCATTGAAAAAGAGCTGGAGCAAGTGGAGTATGATATCACCCACATTACAGATTATACAATCGCTTATTACCATCGTCTTATAGAAGAGTATTTTTCTGATTGTCAGCGTAAAACAGAGATAACACGCTTCTCTAATATAGAGGCAACGAAGGTGATAGAAGCAACCGAAAAACTCTACTTCGATCGTGAAGGCGGTTTTGCCGGCACTCAGATTAAGAATGGAGAATTCGTAGCTGAATGCTCTCTCTTGGATGATATGATTATTTTCTTTAGAGACGGTACTTACTTGATTACTAAAATAGAGGAAAAAAAGTTCCTTGGCGGAAAGGAAGTAATCCACATAGATCGCTATGTGCGTAATGATAAGCGTACTATATACAATGTGATTTACCGGAGTGGTGCGCAAGGATCCTCCTTTATTAAGCGGTTTTGTGTAACGGGGATGGTACGCGACAAAGAGTACGATCTGACAACCGCAGAGAAGGGGTCGAGAGTACTTTACTTTTCAGCGAATCCTAATGGGGAGGCTGAGACTGTGCGTATTACATTGAAGCAGCAGCTGAGAATGCGAAATTTGGTATTTGAGAAGGACTTTAGCGAGATTCTTATCAAGGGGCGTCAAAGCCGTGGTAATTTAGTTACGCGGGCATCAATTCAACGAATTACACTGAAGGAAAAAGGGGCCTCAACTCTTGGCGGACGAAAGGTTTGGTTTGATAAGGATGTATTACGGATCAACTTTGATGGACAGGGTACCTACTTAGGCGAGTTTGAAGCAGAAGATAAGATTTTAGTAGTTCGTAATGATGGACTCTACTATACAACAGAGGTAGACGAAAGTGTTCATTTCCCCTCCGAACCGCTTAGAGTAGAGCGTTTTGATCCTAATAAAGTATGGAGTGTAGTGTATAGAATGGGCCCGACTCAGTACCCCTACCTCAAACGCTTCCAATTGACCGATCGAGCAAAGCCATTTGCACTGCAGGGTGAAGAAAATGTATTCGTATGTATGAGTGATGCAGCGGAGCCTATATTGCAGCTACGTTATGGAGGTAAGGATGAACATAGACCTCAAGAAAATATAGATGTCGTTGACTTCGTTGGTGTTAAAGGGGTTGCAGCTAAGGGAAAGCGTCTCTCTACTTATGAAGTGGCAGATATTGAATTAATAGCCCAGGCTTCTGAGGATGAGACTGAAGACGATGGAATATGAAACAAACTTTCATTTTTTTGATTCTTTTACTCAGTAGTGCTTTCGGTCTCTTTTCACAAGAGGAGCCTAAGAGTACAACCACTTACCTTTCTTTTAAGGGTGGAGTAGGGGGAGTATTGATTACAGATGAGTGGTTGAGTCCTCTACGATATGGAGGTACAAGCTATTCCTTAACAGGAGAGGGAGAGTTCCCTCTTATGAAAGACTCTCCGTGGATACTTCGCTTGGCTACAGATCTGCAGTATGCTCATGTATTGAATCCTGCAGGGAATGCTTCAATTGACTATTTTCGTACAGAGCTTATTCCGGAGGTAATGTATCGTTTGTTTTTGCCTCACGGCTTTAGTTTAGCTGTGGGCCCGGGAATTTGCATTTCGGGAGGAACAAGGTCGCATTCTCGTAACGGCAACAATCCCGTCTCGGTAGATGCAAAAGCTAATTTGACTGCTGCTGTATTAGTCGGTTGGCGTGTGCCCTCCTACAAATGGCCCATAGCTTTTAGGCTTTATGCAAATATCAATACGATAGGAGTAGGCAATAAAATTGGCTATGCGGAGAGCTATTTTGAGCAAGAGTTTGTGGATAAAGGGTTTATTCATTCTGCGCTATTTATGCATTGGGGTAATCAGTTGCAGTCTATACTTGCTTTTACAGTGGATGTGCCTTTATGGAACGTACTTACTCTTCAATTAGGCTACAAAATGAATGCTGATATAGCGCGAATAAGTGATCGGAAGAGAAGTGGCATTACCCATATGGGAATGGTGGGTATTAGTTTTGAGACTTTATGGTTCCGTGGGCGTCGTGCTGCTTCTTCAGATAAAGCGGCACCATATTTATTCAAGCCTTTTGAATTATGAGAAAACTGGGAGAATTTGCACTAGTTGCTTCAGTTTTATTGTGCTGTGCCTCCTGCTCTACAGAGAGAGAGTACACGCAGGACGCCGTGACGAACTATCGTGCGCTGTGGACTATATTGGATGAGGGCTATTGTTACTTTGATGAAAAGCTCCCCGCGGATAGTACTTGGGAAGATATGTATGATAAATACCTGCCCGCTGTACGAGCTGCAAAGAATAGTGATGAACTGTTTGATGCAATGGCTCTATTGGTAAATGAATTAAAAGATGGTCATGTCAATCTTTTGACCCCTTTCGATATAAGTCGCTATAAGGGTTGGTACAAGAATTATCCTTCTAATATAGACAACCGTGTAAGAAATTTATATTTGGGAGAGGATTATCGTACCGCAGCAGGTATTGCATACAACAAGATCTCTTACAATGGTCATGCGAAAGATAGAATAGGCTTGATGGTATATGATAGCTTTGCTTCCCCTATAGGAGCCGGCAACATAGGTTATCTGTTTTTACACTTCAAGGATTGTAAAGGTATTATCTTGGATGTGCGTGATAATGGAGGCGGTAGTGTGAGCTATGCAGAGCTTTTGGCTGCTCATTTTGCTGAGAAGCGCACTCCGGTAGGGTATATGCGCTATAAGTCAGGAAAGGGACATCATGATTTCTCTGAACGCCATGAGTTGGCGATAGATACCCTTCATACAAGCATTCGATGGTTACGCCCTGTTGTGGTACTAACCAATCGCGGAATGTATAGTGCCGCAAATGATTTCGCTCTCTATATGAAAGAAATGCCTTATGCTACGTTGCTGGGAGATACCACAGGAGGAGGTGGCGGGTTGCCACGTTCGAGCGAGCTTCCCAATGGATGGGCTGTACGCTATTCATCTAGTGTAACAACGGATCTACAAGATAAGCATATTGAGTTTGGTATAGCTCCGGATAAAGTCGTGATGCTGAAAGATGAGGATGTAGCCGCAGATAAGGATACATTGATTGAGGAGGCAATTCGCTTTATCAATCATTATTATGTCGTGAATAAGTAACTTTACAGAAGATTTACTCAGCGATAGAAAGAAATGGGTTGCTGATAGATAGGGAATGCATATATGAAACATGGATTTGTCAAGGTCGCTGCAGCAGTACCTTATGTAAAAGTAGCAGATTGCTACTATAATGTGGATCGCATTGCAAGTATGATCCGACAGGCAGATAAAGAGGGCGTAGAGATAATCCTATTCCCGGAGTTGTCCATTACGGGTTATACAGCCGGAGATTTACTACTCCATCCTTTTCTGATAGAAGAGGCTTACAACGCCCTTTTGCAGTTAGTTAAAGAAACAGCAGATTGTGAGCTGCTTGCAATTGTAGGAATCCCCATTCGAGTGGAAGAAAAGCTCTTTAATAGTGCAGTAGTTTTCCAAAGCGGCCATATATTAGGTGCTATTCCCAAAACCTATCTTCCTAATTATAGAGAATTTCAGGAAAAGCGTTGGTTCTCTCCTAGTGAAGTACTGCAATACAAGGAGGTAGCCATAGGGGATGAGACGGTACCCATCGGAAAAAATATTCTATTCAGAAGCGGTAAGGTAGGTATAGGTATAGAAATATGTGAGGATATGTGGACGCCCTATACACCGGGTACGCGACTGGGATTGTATGGAGCTCATATTATCTTTAACTTGAGTGCCAGCAATGAGAATGTAGGAAAGCATAACTATCTCCGTTCCTTAATTAGCGGTCTTTCTTCGCAAGGGCTGTATGGGTATGTATATGCCTCCAGCGGATACGGAGAGAGCTCTACCGATTTGGTCTATACCGGTAAGGCATTCATTGCGGAAATAGGCAAGATAGTGGAGGAAATGCAGCGCTTTGACTATTCCGAACGAATGATTGTGAGCGATATAGATGTAACACAGATACAAAACGAGCGGTTGACTAATAGTAGTTTTAAGAGTGCTGTGTCGCATTTTGCTCAAGAGGATGTAAGAGAGATCCCATTTAAATTGCGCTCTGCTGAAGACTCCTATCCTGTGAACCGGCCTATTCGCTGCAACCCCTTCATACCGGAAGAAATCCCCGAAAATGAAAGTTGTGCAGAAATGTTTGAAATACAGGTCTGTGGCTTAGTGCAACGTTTGCGTCATATAAAGGCCGAGCATGCCGTGATTGGCATCTCCGGAGGATTGGACTCTACGTTGGCTCTATTAGTTACAGCCTCAGCTTTCGATAAATTAGGACTTTCTCGAAAGGGAATTTTTGCGGTGACCATGCCGGGCTTTGGTACCTCCTCGCGTACTCATGATAATGCGGTGACCATGTGCAAGGAACTTGGTGTCTCCTTTATGGAGATAGACATTAAGGAGGCTTGCTTGAAGCATTTTCAAGCAATCGGACAAGATCCTACCCAGCACGATACAACCTTTGAAAATGTTCAGGCGCGTGAGCGTACAGAGTTGCTTATGAACCTTGCAAATAAGCATAAAGGGCTTGTGATTGGTACCGGAGACTTGTCGGAAATAGCTCTTGGATGGTGTACGTTTAATGGAGATCATATGTCTATGTATAGTGTTAATTCTACTGTTACGAAGACCTGTGTATCTCTTATTACCAATTGGTACGCTAACCATATAGCACAGAGCGAGCATTTGGCTGCAGTACTCGCCGACATTGTAAATACCCCATATAGTCCTGAGTTGCTCCCGGTAAAAGACGATGAGTCAGAGATGAGTCAAGTAACCGAAGAGTTGATTGGCCCCTATGAACTGCATGACTTCTTTCTTTATCATATGATTTACAGTAAGTCAAGCCCCGAAAAGGTATTTTATCTGGCGAGTGTGGCTTTTGCCGGTAAGTATGATGAGGCTTTGATAAAGAGTACGATGAAGCAGTTTGTTAAAAGGTTCTTTAGCCAGCAGTATAAACGTAACTGTATGCCGGACGGGCCTAAGGTAGGAAAGTTGAGTCTTTCTCCGCGAGGGGAGTGGCGCATGCCGAGTGATGCGGTAGGTACGATGTGGATACGTGCTATTGATATGCTATAATCGTTACCTTTGCACGAAAGATAGAGTGAATAGAACTGATACTGCAGCACTGAATAACACAATATGGCTCATAGCTTAATCATAATTCCTACTTATAATGAGCGCGAAAATGTAGCGGAGATGATTCGTCAAGTGATGGCATTTGAAGAGGGATTTGATCTCCTTTTTGTAGATGATGCCTCACCCGATGCCACCGCAGGGGTGATCAAAGCTATGATGCCAGACTATCCTAATCGGATTCATCTGATCGAGCGAAGTGGTAAACTCGGACTTGGTACAGCCTATATTACAGGCTTCAAGTGGGCGTTAGAGCACGGGTATGATTTTATTTTTGAGATGGATTGTGATTTTAGTCATCCCGTATCAGCCTTGCCTCTGTTGTATAGTGCAGTAGCTCATGAGGGCTATGATATGGCGATAGGCTCCCGGTATGTAAAAGGAGGAGGTATAAAGGATTGGCCCTTTCTACGCCGAACTATTAGCTATGGTGCTTCTCTTTATGTTCGTACAGTAACTTGGATGCCTGTAAAGGACCCAACGGCCGGCTTTGTGTGCTATAAGCGCGCTATTTTAGAGCGTTTGGATCTGGATGCAATTGAGTTCAAGGGGTATGGCTTTCAAATAGAAATGAAATATGCAGCCTATCGCTTGGGCTATAAGATCAAGGAGGTGCCCATTACCTTTACTGATCGTAAGCTAGGAACTTCTAAGATGAGTAGCTCTATCTTCGGAGAGGCTTTCCATGGTGTGATTAAGTTAAGTCGCAGAGCCTGTAAGGGTTCTTTTCCGGTCACACGAAAGTAATTGGAGGGTATGGCGATGAAAACTTTATTGCTCAATGGAACCATTGTGAATGAGGGGCGTTGCTACACTGGCTCTATAGGTATAGAGGGTGAGCTGATTGCCGTTGTGCATGAGGGAAGACTCTCTTTGGAAGAAGCATCTCAACGCTTTCGGGAGTATATCTGTATAGATTGCCAAGGAAAAATTATTTTGCCCGGATTGATTGATGATCAGGTGCACTTCCGTACTCCGGGAATGGAGCATAAGGGCGATATAGAGACAGAGAGTCGTGCTGCCTTGGCTGGAGGAGTAACTTCCTATATGGATATGCCTAATACTAAGCCGGCAACCATTGATTACGATGCGCTTATGTGGAAGCGTGACTATGCAGCCGCACACTCTTGGGCCAATTATGGCTTTTTCTTTGGAGGAACTAATACCAATTGCGCTGAAGCTCTAAAGATCCCCACGCACTTGATCCCCGGCTTAAAACTTTTCTTGGGGGCTTCTACGGGTAATATGCTGGTGGATAATGAGCGTGCATTGGATTGCTTTTTTGCGGAATTCCCTCTCCCCATTGCCATTCACTCTGAGTCGGAAGCGATCATAAGGGAAAATAGGGAGCAAGCCATTGCCCGATGGGGACAAGATCCCCCTGTGTCGTATCACCCTCTGATAAGAAGTGAGGAGGCATGCTACCGCTGTACTGCCGAGGCTTTGGAGCGTGCTACTAAATATGGTACTCAGTTACATGTATTGCATTTATCCACTGCTAAAGAAGTGGCACTTTTTGATCCCTTGGACGCTATGGAGCCGCGGGCAATTAGTGCAGAGGTGTGCGTGCATCATCTTTGGTTTAATGATGGCGATTATGCTGAAAAGGGTACGCTCATCAAGTGGAATCCTGCTATTAAAACAGAACACGACCGGGAGGGGCTACTCGAAGGCGTACGGAAGGGGCGTATCTCCGTTATTGCTACGGATCATGCTCCTCACTTATTAGAAGAAAAGCAGGGGGGCGCTCTTAAAGCTGCTTCAGGAGGTCCTCTAATTCAGTATAGCTTGCTGGTTCTTTTGGCCTTGGTAGATCGGGGCGAGCTGCCTTTGGAGTCGATCCCTACTAAAACGGCACACTATCCGGCCATGCGCTTTGCTGTGGACAAACGAGGCTTTTTGAGAGAGGGGTATTATGCCGATATTGTCGTAATAGACCCCAATCAGCAAACGATGGTGACGAAGGATAAAATTCTCTCTAAGTGTGGTTGGTCGCCTTTTGAAGGGATGACTTTCAAACATTCGGTGGAAGCTACCTACTTGAATGGCGAACGGGTATATTATAAAGGTAACTTATGTGAAGAGCGCCCGGCTGCAAAAGCCCTCCTCTTTAAACATTGATAGATAGAAAATTAAAAACACTAAGGTAAAGATAAACGTATTAAAGTATGGAAAAAACTGATTGGGCCTCCTTAGGCTTTGGTTATCACAAAACAGATTACAACGTACGCTGCTACTACCGCAATGGTAAGTGGGGCGAGTTGGAAGTAACTCAGGACGAAACTATTACCCTTCACATGGGAGCTACCTGTCTGCACTACGGACAGGAAGCCTTTGAAGGTCAGAAGGCGTTCCGCGGCAAGGATGGAAAGATTCGTATCTTCCGTATCCATGACAATGCTAAGCGTATGATTCGTTCCGCTGAAGGGGTCGTAATGCAGCCCGTTCCCGAAGAACTCTTTGTTGAAGCATGCCTGAAGGCAGTTAAGCTCAACGAACGCTTTGTTCCTCCTTACGAAAGCGGTGCTTCGCTCTATATTCGTCCTCTGCTCATCGGCTTGGGCGAACAGGTTGGCGTTAAACCCGCTCCCGAGTATCTCTTCGTTGTATTCGTAACGCCCGTAGGCCCTTACTTCAAAGAAGGCTTCAAGCCCACTCCTATGGCTATTATGCGCGGATACGACCGTGCAGCGCCCTTAGGTACCGGTACGATCAAAGTGGGTGGTAACTATGCCGCCGGTATGGTGCCCACCGTTCTCTGCCACGAAAAGGGCTATTCCGCATGCCTCTTCCTCGATGCAAAGGAAAAGAAGTATATCGATGAATGCGGCCCCGCTAACTTCTTCGGAATTAAGAACAATACCTATATCACACCGAAGTCCACTTCCATTCTGCCCTCTATCACCAATATGAGCTTGATGCAGTTGGCTGAAGATATGGGTATGAAGGTAGAGCGCCGTCACGTTCCCGAAGAAGAACTCGCCGAATTTGAAGAAGCCGGTGCTTGCGGTACAGCTGCCGTGATCAGTCCTATCCTTCGCATCGACGACTTGGACGAACATAAGACGTACGAAATCGCTAAGGACGGCAAGCCCGGTCCCGTTTGCGAAAAGCTTTATCACAAGCTCCGTGCTATTCAGTACGGTGACGAAGCCGATCCTTACGGATGGGTTACCGTCTTGTAAGCAACGAGACATACCCAAACGCTCTCTACGAGAGCAATCCTTTGTGGCATCCCCTTATCGGGATGCCACTTTTTTTGTATCTATTCTGCCGTTTACCGCTGATTTGCCGCTTCTTAAACGGCATTAAAGAGCAGTTAATCCGTGGTTAATGAATCCTCTATTCGCAGTTACAGGTACGCAAGTCATGAATAACCAAATTGTAGATCCGGAGCATACAGAAAAATGATCGCAAGGAAACAAAATTTCTATCGTGAGGAAACGTTTTTTTTGTGCCCTGTAATCAGAGAAAACCCTATAGCCTTTCCCGAAAAACCCTATAGCCTTTTCTGAAAAACCCTATAGGGTATTTGTAAAAACCCTATAGCCTTTTTTCTAATTGTACGGCATAAAAAATTTGATTCTACGGTACAAAAAATCTGTTTCTTCCGGAGAAAGAATTCCTTTGATACGGAGATGACGAGGCGCACCTCACAAGGAAAAAGAGCGGTTATACGGATGGGTAATTGCAATGCTTCGATTGAACCTGAATCAAATAACGATGCTATGTGGGTGGGGACTATGTGCCATCTCGGCATTTTGCAACTCGGTGACCTTTGAAGCGAATATCTTTGTGGCGAAAGTAGGTAAATAGAGCAAAAAATGTACGGAGAAACCTTATGATTTGGGATAATGTTGCAAAGATTTATGATGCAGCTACGAACGTAACGAACGGAAAGGCTAATCGGAAAGTGAGCGAAATAGTAGCTAAGCAGATCGAATCCACCGATAATGTTTTAGAGTGTGCTTGTGGTACGGGGCTGTTGACACACCGGATATATCCGCTGTGCCAATCCATTGTGGCAACGGATTTTTCCACCGCAATGCTGCTCCAAACGAAGAAAAAGTGCAGTCAGGCTACCAATTTACGCCTTGACAAGGCTGATATTACGCAGCTCCCTTACGATACAAACTCTTTTGACAAGGTCATTGCGGGCAATGTATTGCATCTACTCCCCGATCCGAAGAAGGCAATGGAGGAAATGAGGCGTGTATGTCGTGTAGGTGGGGAAATCATAATCCCTACTTACGTGAAGCCTGAGCATAAAAATCTGCTTACACGCAGTTGGCTGAATCTACTACGAGTGGTGGGCGTAAAATTCAAAAACAGCTTTACCTTCTCCACTTATCAAGAGTTTTTCAGCACATTGAGATATAAGGAGGTGCGTTACCTTTTGGTGGACGGGTGTCCGTCGTGTGCCATCGCCTTTGTAAAAATCTAGTGTAACTGCCATCCATGGAGGTGGCTCGGAGTAGGGTGAGGGTTCACTTTTAGTATGTTGCCGAGAGGGAAAAGGGAGTGGATGGTGCTCCGCTTGCCCCTATCATAGAATAAATAATATTTAATTCATTGCCGATTGGATAATAACACGTACCTTTTACGAGGAAATGAGAAATCACTTCGGGAATAGCACAAAGCAATATACTTTACAAACAAAAAGGAAAAACAAAAACATGAAAACGAAAACTACCAAGAATCTGCTGCTTGCCGGGTTGCTTGTGTTCTTCACACTCCCTGCTGCAGCACACAGCACTGTGGTTACCACTGCAAAACAAATTCGCAGCAGAGCTACACTTAGTCAGGAAAATTTGACGGCGACAAAACTTGACTATGCAACCAAATTATCCGGTAGACCTCAACAAATCACACAGGGGCAAGCCACTACAGCAACGATAACCCTGCAGACCGGTAAGGCCGTCGGGACTAAGCTGATTATGCGTGTGGACGGTAAAAATATCTCGCTGGAAGGGGTAAAAGAAAAAGACGTATTTGGCGCTTACGAATTATACACGTTAGAAAGTAATCAAGTCACTATAAAAGGCGATATAAGGGTCTTAGAGTGTCCTCGCAGTAAGATATCTTCTCTTGATATTAAGGGCGCAGCGTCATTGGATTCACTCTCCTGCTTTTCGAACGACTTGACCTCTTTGAATCTACAGGAAACACCCAAACTTAGATATCTGAATTGTGCCTTCAATGGGACCTTTAGTGAGATCAACCTCACAAAGTTGCCCTTACTGGAGGAGGCTCATATGAGCTCTCTTCATCTGACTGCGTTGGACTTAAGTGGCAACAAAGCGCTTGTGCGCTTAAATTGTGCCATGAATAAATTAAATACCCTTGATTTAAGTAACAATAAGGAGTTGACTTATCTATGGTGCTATGGTAATCAGATAAAGAATTTGGATCTAAGGGGCTTGAATAAACTCAAGTTGGTACAGTGCTATGAAAATGAAATGGAGCAACTAAGCTTGCCAAAGTCTGAAGTTTCAGGAAGTTCCGTACAGAATCTACAAGTGTGGTGTCAAAAAAATAAGCTTGCGTCCCTCGATCTCTCCTCCATACATCATCTCGCTTACTTAGTTTGCAATAATAATCCACTCAAAAAGCTGGACATAAGTGATTGTAATGCGATACAAAGTGTAGACTGCTCTTCATGTGCAGTAGAAGACTTCACAATAAATGCGGAGAACAATAAGTTGATCGCATCGATACAAATCTCAAATAATCGTATGTCTCACAGTGCATTTAATAAGCTTGTGAATGATATGCCTAAGAGAAATGGACATTCTTCAGGAGTACTTGCAGCAAAGGACTGCACAAAGCAAGAAGCAAATGAAGTATTGGCTGCTGACATAGACATCGCAAAAAGCAAGAATTGGAAAGTGTTAGCTAATCGTGGCTCAGAAGAGTGGGAAGAATATAAAGGTGATGAAACGCAGCATTTCCGTGTATTGACAGAAGTACAAGGTAAAGGAGAAGTAGAGATTACTGGAGTAAAGGATGCTGAAGATATACCTTTTGGCACTACCATTAATATAGAAACTACGCCTACTGAAAACTGGGAACTAAAAAGCATAGTAGCCAATGGAGAGGATATCACCGAGTCAAAGCAGGTTACCGTGAAGAACTTTGTTACTTTGGTGGTCACTTTCGTTGAAAAATCCGGGACTGGAATTGAAAATGCACCGAGAGAAAGTAAAGTCTCTCTCTACCCAAATCCGGCGAGCGCGGAAGCAATGCTATGTGGCGCAGCACCCATGAGTGAAGTTCGGCTCTATGGTGTAGACGGTACACTGCTCCAAACAGTTACGGCAGACGAAGAGGGTAGTGTACGGCTCTATCTCGAAGGGCTACCTGAGGGTACCTATCCTATTGTATTTCAGAATGCCCTTGGCGCATCAAGCTCTGTAACGTTGATTATCAAACGATAACGGGCTCCCACCTCCATAAGCAGGAGCACCCTACACCAAGGGTGCTCCTCTTCACAATAAAAGGCGCCTACTTTTAAGTTAAAATAAATAGCCTATGCTTCGATATGGCATACCCTATGAGGTACCTTTGCAGCGTAGATAATAAATATATGTACTATGGAGGTAAACGATTTATTAAAGAAGCAGCTGGATGATGCTGCTTGGAAAGAACTCTCCGGAGAGTTTCCTTGGACGCTTGAGACCCTCAAAAAGTATAGAGATAAGTTGGACTGGGAGAGCGTGTCCGAGAATTATAAGATCTTATGGACACCGGCAATGTTAGTGCAATTTAAGAATTGGATAGACTGGAAGAGGCTCTCCTGGACAGATTGTGACGTAATTCTAACCCCGGATTGCTTGGAGCAGTTTGCCGACTTTTGGGACTGGTCAAAATTGTCGGGTAATGAGTCCGTACCACTGGACTATGAAACGATAGATCGCTTCATCGACAAGTGGAACTGGTCTGAACTGATAGATCTGCCATGCTCGAACGATACAGGAGTATCGCATTTGTATGGCACTGAGTTTTTGGAGCGGTACGTGGACAGAATCCCTGCAGATGCACTATACCGCTCTCTTTTATGGAGAACAATTATAGAGCAGCGAACAAAAGAGCTACAGCGCCAGATTGTCAGAGGAGAAAACTAACTTATCAATATTAGTTGTGCCATAGTTTGGCATAGCTAATATTGTATCTTTGCCACAGATAAAAAGAATGAAGATGTTATGGCAAATATTTTCGGACGATATGTGTGGCTGCTTGATCAATTTCGTCAGTATGGGCGTCTTACCTTTGAAGAGATTAGTCGCCACTGGGAGGAGAGCGGATTGAGCTATAAAGAGCCCCTGCCGAAGCGAACCTTTCATAACCATCGGCAGGCAATCCTTGACATCTTTGAGGTGGAGATCTTATGTGATTCCCAGGATGGCTACCGCTACTACATTGACAATCCAGAGGGGCTGGAGCAGGATAACCTTCGGAGCTGGCTCATAGACTCCTACACAGCGATGAATCAGATACAAGCCGACAGTAAGCTTCAGGGGCGGATACTCTTTGAGCATGTCCCTTCCGGTAGGAAGTGGCTCCATGTGATTACTGAGGCAATGCGTTACGGCAAACTCCTACAGATTACTTATCAAGGGTTTGGAAGACCTGAGGCTTACAGCTTCGAGGCGGAGCCTTACTACCTCAAGGTGGCGAATCGCAGATGGTACCTTCTCGCTCGCAGCCCTTACTACTCAGCACGCAATGTAGAGCTCAACGCCGAGGATGGGGGCTCACGTCCCAAAGATGTGTATCGGCTCTATGCCTTGGACCGGATTCTGGCGTGTGAGCTTAAGGAGGAGAGCTTTGTGATGGACGAGTCTTTTGATATAGCGGAATACTATCGTGGCTGTTGTGGGGTGATTCACTCCGAGGAGGAGCCGGTGCGTTTGCTGCTCAATGCCTATGGTCAGGGCGCGGATTACCTTCGCACGCTACCGATACATGAGTCACAAAGAGAGCTGCCCTCGGATGAGAAGGGAGTGGCACGCTTTGAGTTGCAGGTCTGTCCCACATACGACCTCTACCAATTGTTGCTCGCGATGGCAGACCAAATAGAGGTTGTTGAACCTAAGCCTGTACGAGAGGAGATGTATAACTTTGCCCAGACCCTTATGGCGTACTACACGCCAAAGAACGAAGCGTAAATAAGCTACGGCACAACCCAAAATTGAACACCATACATTTGATGAGGCCGAGAAATGTACCCGCCTCTACCTGTGCGAACAAAAAGACAGTAACTTATCCATATAAGAGCGTCAACAACTCTCACTTCAAGTAACTTATAATTCAATGCGGATAATGCATCTATCTGATACGCATGGCTATCACAGGCCACTGTAGGAGTTTGCTACGCACACTACGCTATGGACACCCGAGGATCACAGACGTATCTCGCTCATGAATAAAGCAACTAACATGCTCCGGAAAAAGCCCGACATCGTCTCGTACATTGAGATCTAGCCCAGTTAGCGTAAGTCCTCCAGCGCTAGAGGCAGTAAGCGAGAGACTCCCCTCCAGTTGGACCGTGTCCTGCTGCGGGGAAGTCTCCTTTTTGTGTAGGAGTGTGGCCCTAACCTTTGCGTGCGGCTGCCGATAGCCAACAGCTAACGGCCAATCTCACCCTTGTGTGCGAATGCGATCATCGAAGGCGGAGAGAGCAGCCTTGGCGCCCTCGCCCATAGCAATCACCACCTGCTTGTAGGGGATGCTGGCACAGTCGCCTGCGGCATAGATACCCGCTGCGGAGCTGCGGCAGTGGTCATCGATGACAATCTCGCCCATGCGGTTGCGCTCGACCAGACCATCGAAGATATCCGTATTCGCCTTGAGCCCGATCTGCACGAAGACCCCAGCAACAGCGAGCTCGAAGGGAGCCCTCCCGTCACGGGGAGCGATGCGAAGTGCGGATACTTTGCTGCCATCGCCGATGACCTCTTCCGTTGCCACGTTCGTGTGGACGGTCACGTTTGGTAGCTTAGCCAGCTGCTCCTGCAGTACGGTGTCTGCCTTGAGGCTCTCCATAAACTCCAAGACGGTCACATGCTTGCAGATGCCCGCTAAGTCGATAGCAGCCTCAATGCCTGAGTTACCACCGCCCACGACCGCTATGTCTTGCCCCTTGAAGAACGGTCCATCGCAGTGTGGGCAGAAGGCTACCCCGCGACCAATATGCTCCGCCTCGCCAGGCACACCTAGCTTGCGCCAGGAGGCTCCAGTGGCAATGATCACTTGCGGTGCTACGAGCGTCTCACCGAGCGAAGTGACTACCTCCTTCTGGGTATCGACTAGTTTGATCTGCTCGACATGTCTCTGCTCCAGTATCTCTACGTGGTAGTGTAGCACATGTTGGCGCAGATCTTCGGCAAGCTGCGTCCCTGTCGTATGAAGCACGGAGGGGACGTTTTCGATAGCCGTCGTCTCATTCACCTGACCACCTATGCGGTCAGCCACAAGTGCGACGTGCAGTCCCTTGCGAGCCGAGTAGAGCGCAGCCGCTGCGCCAGCAGGTCCACCACCGATGACGATCTGGTCGTACTCCTTGCGCTCCGCCGTGACGGACGACGGCTCCACACCGACAGCATCGGCTAGCTTGCCGAGTAGCTCACCCAGTGAACTCTTACCTATATGTAGCACCTGATCTCCCAGGTAGACCGTCGGGACGGCAGAGATGTTTAGCTCCTTAGCCTCCTCCGTGTAAAGAGCACCATCGACCATCTCGTGGGTCACACCTTCACCCGCAATGAGCGTGATTAGGTTAAGGCTCTGAACCACGTCGGGGCAGTTGGTACAGCTGAGCGAAATGTAACTGCGTAGATGAATCGGTTTGCGTAGCGAACGGATCTTGTCACAGATAGCCGTATCGGGAATGTTCTTCCCCTGACCATCCGCATTGTATATGGCTAGTATCAGACTGCTAAACTCATGCCCCGAGGGAATCGCCCTAAAAGTTATCCCCGTGGGCTGCTCGTCACGCAGTATTTCCACACTTAGTTTGTCGCCCACGCCCATCTCTAACGATAGTTGCGGAGAGGTTGAGGCGAAGTCGCCGAGGAGCTGCTCGAGTTCTTCGTAGTGGGCACCCTTGGGAGCCTTCGCTCTGAGCGTGTATCGATGGTTTAGCGAGGCAAAGATGCTTTGCAGCTGCTGTAAGGTATCTTGGTCCAGTCTCATGATTATGCTGTTTTTAGAAAGAGTAGAGGGCTGTGCCACCCGTGTGAGTACACGACACAACCCTCTCGTCTTGATATGTGAATATAGGTGTTAGATCTTACCAACTAGGTCTATGCTAGGCTTGAGAGTGGCATCGCCTTGTCTCCACTTAGCGGGGCACACCTCGCCTGGGTGCTCATAGATAAACTGAGCAGCGCGCACCTTGCGCAGTAGCTCCTGAGCGTCACGGCCTATGCCGTTGTCATGGATCTCAGCCACACGCACCTTGCCGTCTGGATCAATGAGGAAAGTGCCACGGTAAGCCTGTCCAGCCTCCTCGATCATCACGCCGAAGGCACGAGCCAGCTCGAAGCGCATATCGGCCAGCATCGTGTACTGAACCTTCTTGACCGCCTCGCTGGCATCCTGCCAAGCCTTGTGAACGAAGTGCGAGTCAGTGCTCACGGAGTAGATGTCTACGCCGATCTGCTGAAACTCAGCATAGTTGTCGGCAAGGTCAGCCAGCTCCGTAGGACATACGAAGGTAAAGTCGCCAGGATAGAAGAAGAGTACGCTCCAGCGCCCCTTGAGATCCTCGTTAGAGACCTCGTGAAAGCCCTTGGACTTGGTATATGCGGGTACTTTGAACTCTGGTAAGTTGCTGTTGATAATAGGTTGCATAGTCATTTGCATTTGAGTTTTAGATAATGATTCATTAATCGTCGGTAGGACATCCCTACCAACACTCGCAAAGATAAGGGTAAGCAACCGAAATAAAAAGCAAACCGCATACCTAGGATTAGGTAATTTTTTCTGTGGGCAAATACTTTCCTTCGGTAAAATTAGCGTTATTTCTTACCTATAAAACTAAAGCTCCTCCCGTATGGACATCCATTGCTTATGAGTCGAGGATCTCTTTGGCTGAAATGAGGAGTTGCCAGAAAACGCTTCTCTCATTAGGCGTAAGTAAGAAAGTTGCTGAGGAGCAAATATCCTATGGAAAGGTATGCGACAGGTATCAAAAAGCCGGAAAGTATGATGCCGACAAAAAGCGTATACTCAAGGGAGAAGGAACCCTATGGGATGCGTACAATCTACTTAAGGAGTTCGCTACGTACACTACGCTATGGACACCCGAGGATCACAGACGTATCTCGCTCATGAATAAGGCAACTAACATGCTCAGAAAGAAACCGGATATTGTTTCCTACATCGATACAGACTGAGGAATACCTACCTTTCTGCCTATATCTCCTTCTTGTTGATAAGGAAATAGAGCTTCTTGAAGAATGCCTTATACTTTGTAATAGTTGATTGAAGCTGCCGCTTTTGTCCACTATTCTTTACGAGGAAGAGATGTTTGACATGCACCTTGTCACGGAATAAATGACATTCAATTGAAGAAAGTGCATGCTGATTGAATAATAAGACGTACCTTTATGCGGAAGGAAGTTAAAATTAGTATGGTTGGGATGATACTTAAAGGAAATGTGGGAAGATTTACTAATGCTTTCTTCATCCATACGCCCTTTCTAATAGGAATTCTGGCTTCCGAAAAAAATAGTGAATGCCGAGAAACCCTTTGTGAGGTGTTTGCTTTTTCTATTTGGAAGAGCAATCCTTATGGGAATCATCCAAAAAAAATAGTGACACTTAGCTTGCTTGAGTTTATAGGAGGAAATATTCGCGGAGTCGTTTAATCCCATCGATGCATGCTCTCTTTGAAAAGTCATTAGCTTTAGTAAACCAACAATTTTTCTATAATACTAGACAGCATGCATCGGTGGGAATAAAGATGCTGCTGAACCCTTTTGGAAGATGCGACCCATTAAGAGGTTTTTGCTAAGGTGAATATCCTATTGATGCAGAGAAGAAAGCCAGTGGATAGCCCCTAAATATTTACTAACAACAAGAAAAAACTAACAATATGAAATCAAAGATTACAAAGTATCTGCTGCTTACAGTGTCCTGTGTGCTTTTTGCACTTCCAGCAGCAGCTCAGAGTATTACTTTCTCTACAGGACTTGGTGTTGGAAAAACCATTAAGTTACAAATTGAAGCGAATGGTCCTGTTACTGCGACAGGCATTGTAGGAGAAATAAAAAGTAATGGTACTAATAGTTACAAACTTACCTCTCAAAAGGTTACCCTCACTGGCGATATAAAGAAATTCGGATGTAATTCAGGTAAATTAACCTCTTTGGAGTTACGAGACTGTAGTAATCTAACTGCATTAGGGTGCAATGAGAATGAGTTAACGTCATTAGATATTTCACATTGCCCTAGTTTAACTGCCCTTAGTTGCTATACAAATCTATTGACCTCATTGAAACTAACTGACAACACTTTAGATAGATTAGTTTGTTTTGACAACAAGTTAGCATCACTAGACGTATCAAAATGTGGTAAATTGACGTATTTAGCATGTAGTAGTAATGCTCTCAAAACTCTTGATATTTCTAACTGTCCGAAGTTGACCTATCTTGGCTGTAGTAAAAATAAACTTACTACATTAGATTTATCTAAGTGCCAGGAACTACAAACATTTTGGTGTGATAATAATGCCATAACATCTTTAAGTGTTGCAAATCAAGAGAGTTTAAGGTTCTTAAATTGTGAGAATAATAAAATCACCTCCTTAAATCTTAGCAACTGCAACAATATAACTACATTGTATTGCGATAATAATCAGTTAACTCAGTTAGATCTAAAGCAAACGCCTAAGCTAACCGTACTGAGCTGCTCCGGGAATTCCTTAACGTCTTTGGATGCGACCAGCTGCCCCAATTTAAAACGCCTGTTCGCATATACCAATCAATTAACTTCTTTAGACCTATCGAAATGTAAAGATATTGAGTACATTTCCTGTGAGGAAAATCTGCTTGATTGTGCAGTAATGGAAGCTATTGCAGAGGCTCTTCCTACAAAGACAGTAAGCAACAAAGGTACGTTTGACGCGCTCTCTCAAGTTGAGTCAAATGCTCTTCCCGGCAAAGGAAACATACTGACCAAACATATTGTAGAGATAATTAAATCTAAGAATTGGGATGTATTCTGCACTAAAGAAGCAGGATCGGATAACAAGACGAAATACAGCGGACGCAATGGTAGTTGTACTGACTATGAACCGGTAAACACTATTGTTTTCACAACTACAAGAGCAATAGGAGAAACGATAACCCTATCAATAAAATCAGAAGGAGAGGTAACTGCAAAAGGTATCCGTGAAACAACGATAGATCAGGGCAAGAAGTCTACCTATACACTATCCTCTCAAACTGTAGAACTTAGCGGTAATATAACGGAGTTAGATTGCGAATCTAATGACTTAACCTCGCTGGACGTATCCATGTGTCCCAGCATAGAGCAACTGTTTTGTGGAAACAATAAAATAGCGTCCTTGGATTTATCCAAATGCTCAGAAATAAAAAAATTGTATTGTTATAAAAATCAATTAAGCTCATTAAATATCTCGCAGTGTTATGAGATTAAGGAATTGGCTTGCTATAAGAATCAACTTACATCGTTAGACGTATCCAAATTTGGCAAGCTCACCGATTTAGTATGCTTCAGCAATAAACTTACCTCATTGAAGGTAGCGGAATGCACACAACTGAATTGGCTTTCTTGCGAAGATAATTTGCTTAGCTGCACGGCAATGGAAAATATTGTTGAAGAGTTAGCTCAGAGGGTACAAAATGACCCGGGTAGCCTCATTGTACTTTCTAAGGAGGAAATGAATGCAACACCCGGAAATGGCAATATCATGACAAAGCAAAATGTGGAGGTTGCAAAGTCTAAGTTTTGGAAGGTATTATACGTCAGTAAAGAGGGAACTATCGACTACTCAAATTACGTTGGACGAGAAGGAACCTGTACAGAAAATGGACTTTCCTTTGCTGTGACTGTTTCAAAGGCTATAAACGGACAGATCATAATCAAAGGCGCCAATAACCTTGAGGCAGTGCCTTATGGTACAGAACTTACTGTAGAAGTTGCTCCCGAAGTTGGCTACGAGTTGGATAAACTTATGGCTAACAATGAGGATATTACTGAAAGTAAGTCCTTTGTAGTGAAAAGCAATGTAACGATTACCGCCACATTCAAGACCAATGCGGAAGCGGTCGCACGTGAAAGCGTCTCTCTCTACCCGAATCCGGTGAGCACAGAAGCAATGCTATCTGGTGCAGCTCCTATGAGTGAAGTACGGCTCTATGGCGTGGACGGCACACTGCTCCAAACAGTTACGGCAGACCAAGAGGGTAGTGCACGGCTCTACCTCGAAGGGCTACCTGAGGGTACCTATCCTATTGTATTTCTGAATGTCCTTGGTGTGCCAAACTCCGTAACTTTGATTATCAAACGATAACAGGCTCTCACCTCTATAAGCAGGAGCACCCTACGCCAAGGGTGCTCCTCTCTACAGCAAAAGGCACCTACTTTTGGGATAAAAGCGGGTGCCTTTTTAATTGAACCATTTATATGTTTTAGTCGATACTTCCAGGGTTATAGTCATTGATGCGAGGCTCCTAACGCTGTGCCATAGCCTATTTGCTGAATACTTCTATAAAGCGAAAGCCCCTACACGTTTGCTTGTGTAGAGGCTTTCTGTTGTTGAAAAGAGGGTCTTTCGGAAATTTGCTATTTATTCTACCATTACTTTCGTTGTGGTTTTGTTCGTCCTTACGACATACATACCCGGCTCAAGAGCAATGAAAGACGCACCCTCTGCTATTTTGGAAGAAGCAACTAATTCTCCCGATAACGTGTATATATTTATCGAAGAGCCAACTGCTGCGTATACCCTAATGCCACCTTTTATACCAAAAAGCATGGGAGAATCCTCTTGCACAAAATCTGTTCCTGTAGTAGGATCCTTTACCAATATTAGATTAGAAGGCTTTGATGCCACGGCATCCTTTTTGTCACCATGCCGGTAACGCAATGCAGTCACCATATAGTAGATCTCGTGATTTGCACCGAAGTCAGGATTTGTCATCTCGATTGATTTTACATTAGCATCTTGCGTGTGTAGGGATGCGGTCGTCACTGATACCTTCTCTCCGGCTTTAACATCTTGTGTGATTTTGATATAATCGATGAGGAATGGGCGATAGTTGTTGCTGTAAAAGGTTAGCGATTCCTTTGCAGAGCAAGCCGGTACCGTAACAGTGGTTTCAATAAACCCGCCTTCAGGAAAGCGTATCCCCGCATAAGCTGCTGCATTAAGCCCCTGAATGGCAAGCCAGTCGTTTTCCTCTCCCCAGGCATGAATGGTTACTTTACATTCTCCGTCATTGTGACCGAGGTCAAGAGTTGGCGTTACAATAGATCCGGCTATTTTGCCCTTTTCTCCGCTTGCTCCCATTCCTCCGAGCCACCCTTCCACACGCTGCATGGATGAGGCTTTCCACCCGGCAATGTGAGTCAGGTCATCGATAGGAATAGTAGTACTCGTATATTCCCCTTGTTCAATAAATCCCTCGGCAATATCACCTTCTTTGAAATCTGAGGTTACCTTGGAGAAATCTTCATATAGAATGACGTAATCATTTACATCCTCTGTAAGGGTATTTTGGCGGATTTGCTCTATTCTATACAAGTCTACCTTTTTGTTACTTGTCCAATTAGCGGTGTAGCTCTTACTCGTCACATTCGTAGCTTCTAATGCTGTGGGCTGGCTGACTGTATATACTTCAATTTCCTTAGAGGGTTCGGATATGTATTCGTTATTGGCAGCCTTCACTACGTAGTAGTAATCCAAATTGGGATCAAGATCTGTTACCTCATAAGTTACATTCTCTTCTTGTGAAGCTACAGGAGTTTTTACTTCCTTGTCTTCCAGAAGGTAGGTATATTTTGGAGGAGCTATGAATGAGTATTCAACGTCATCCAGGAGGATGGTTGTCTGGTCACCCGGAATCGGAAGCCATTCGATTTTAAGTGCATATACTTTATCGAACTGCGCAATGTATTCTGTTAGATTAATATCTATTCCATTCTTTGCCTCCTCGGTAAGAAGTTCGCTCAAATCGATAACATGAAACTGGTAGAGTCCGTAGTCGGTATCAAACGATAGGGCTATACCGCTCCCAAATGGTACTTTCTCTTGAGAAACTTCTGCTTTGAGTCTGAATTTAATGAATGATATTCCCTGCTTGCAAATCGGAGTAGTAACGAAATCGCCTTCATCTATAAGTCTCAATGACTGTGTGTTGTCAGACGTGGCATTCTTGGCTATGTGCTTTTTCTTCGGGTCTTTCCATTCTATTTTCCAATCAAGTGGATAGTTTGGGGTTGTTTTATCTATTATGCCATCTTTATCGGCATTGATATTTTCAAATCCCTCTTTAACCGTAACCTCTTCATTACCTTCCTCTTTGGAGTAGACGCTGAGGAGGTATTTAGTGGCTTCTAAGCTTGGCGCCCATACGGCTTTGAAGCTGTATTCGGTTGCATCTTCAGCTTCTTGAGCTTTGGGGGCAGCAATGGACTTTTTGACACTTTGCAACTTAATATCATCGATAAGGACGATGCCACTATTGACACCGGATAGGAACTGAAAGCCACTTGCCTCAAAGTCACCTCTGTCAGAAGTATAAGTAAATTCCTGCCACTCATTTGTGAGGGTGTATGTTTTTCTTTCATAGTCAACAAGAGACTTTCGGCTTAAAAAGATTAACTCAATGGTATTCTCTTTCCCCGGATCAGTATCTTTAGTGAGTCGGGCACGAAATGTAAGCGTTATTTCGCCTGACATATCGCCTGCCGGAGTATTGAGAAACCATCCGTCTTTTATGGCTATACAACCTCCCGCTGCATAGAGACCTTCGCCTCCCCATTGCTTAAAGCCGAGTTTCGGGTTATAGGGCTTCAATACTGATGGGTTACTAAAATTCCCCATTGCGTCTACTAACTTTGTGGCATCCGGAGCGTCTTCACTTCCTGCGGCTAATCCGGCAAAATCTTCATCAATAAGTATGGTGGAGTTTTCTGCTTTTCCCTCTTTTGGATAGACCTCTCCATCACCATTATAATGTGTGAGGATTTCTGCACGGAGCGTAAGGAGTGAGAGTACTTCAAAACCACATAAGAGGACTACTAATCCAAAGATCGCATTAAATACTTTTCGTCTATTCATAATGATTTCTGTTTTACATTAATCTTTCTAATAAGACTTTTTATTGTTCACTATGATTGCAAATATACAATGTTTTTATGTTTATTGGTCAATAATAGTCTTAAATTTGTAAGCAAATTACTTACAATATAGCTTAACGATAAATGAAACTATGCGGTTCCCTCCAAATAGCTAATCAAGTGAAAGATTAGCCGACCAGACCTATATGAAGGGATATTTATTATGAATCATTTCCTGGAAATAGAAGTATTATCTTCTTTAGTGAAGACGTATGCTCTTAAGTTGTGCGGGAAGAGGCTCATGGGCAGTTGGCATTTTTATAGATCTCTATACAGAAAGATCAGAATCTTTTGATCAAAACATCAGAACCTTTTGATTAAAACATCAGAACCTTTTGATTAAAACATCAGAACTTTTTGATTAAAACATCAGAGCTTTTGGATTGAAACATCAGAACTTTTCGGAAAAGAACTCCGGCATAGAGACCTTAAAAAGGACAGATTTTTTCCAAGTTGTGCGGGAGGCTCATGGGCAGTGGATGTTTATTATAAAAAAACTTCCATACTTTCTGTAAAGAAAGTATGGAAGTGCTATGCGAAGAAAGGCTCCGTGCAGAGCCTTTCTTAAGAGAGCTTAGCGCTGACTACCGAGTAACAGTTATCTTAGTTGTAACTGCTTTACCGGTATTATCACGCAAAGAGACAATATAGGTACCATTCGGTAACTGTTCAGCCTGAACTTCGCCTTGGCAAGAAGAAGCAAGATTGAACGATCTTACTATCCGTCCATTCAAATCAAATAAATCAAGCGAAGTCAGAGGCGTGGGGCTTCCATAGCGAAGGGTAGTTATTCCCTCTGCTTGGTAGGAATGACAATATGCAGATTGAGAAGCTATTTCCGCTACATCAGTGTCGTAATAGATTTCCACAAAGCCCAAATTGGGGCCAAATACCTTACGCTTGTTCGTTAGGAGAATACGCTGATCACGCTCTTCAACTGCAATGAGACGTACCAAAAGGTTATCCCTTTTGTACCCAATCCAAAAGTCTTTGTTCCCATCAAACTCCGGAGTGAATTCGATTGTCTCTCCCTTTCCAATAGATTGCTCTAAGGGGTGGGAGATCGCCATGACAGGCATAGATGGATTGGCCGGATTGAGTAGTGCTGCTCTGATTGTTAGATTTAGTTTTTTGTCTTCCTGTACATCATAGAGCACACCTTCGTTCTTTATTTTGAAAGTCGGTCCGTAAACCTTTGAGCAGGCTCCATTCATCCTTTTTACCTTGGCGGAAGATACGTTGGAAACTAAAATAGGGGTAGTGTATTCAGTACCAATCACACTTATTCCGCCCACAATGCGATAAGCCTTTGTTTTGGGAAGCATACCCAAGCCTGAGCCATCCTCACTAGGTACTTGGAAATAAACACGAGGTATCTGAGCTACAATCCCTAACTTTTCGCCTTTAGCAAAATTGCAGTCAGTGAAATTGAATGTTTCCTCTTTTTCGCTATTTGCCGGTACAACTACTACACGTGTTGCTTGTGCATTGATAAGAGGAAGTTGTTTTACCGCTTCGTTCGGATCACTCGGGAACTGCTTCGCATCACCCAAGAATATGGTTACAGGAGCATAGTACTCGCGGTCGCTACTATTCTTAAACTTAAGGGTAATGGTACCATCTGAGTAGGCCTTAACAGAGCTCTTTTCACTGACAAAAGCCTCTGCGGTAAGCGGTATCTCCGGTACATCGTATTCTATCTTTGTAACCTCTTTATTGCTAATCGTTACATAGATGGAGAGAGGTTCTATATTCATATAAGCACAGGGTTCATAAGTACCGTTGGACTGTGCACTCCAAAGAGGCATTATACGGTATCTTCCATCAGCAAGTGCTGCAGAACCATAGTCAAAATCCAATGATACTACTGTGTTGTTCATGGCTGAAAGCTTACGGAATGTACGGCTTCCCAGATAAACATTTTCCCCATTTTCTTTGTAGACAGCAGGTTTAAAGTAATAGCCTTGGGATTCGTATGCACCTTGGTAGAGGGATACTTTTAGCGTGAGCCGTTTACTTGCTTTTGTATGTGTGTAGCGCACGGAAGCCAAAGGAGTAGTAAGCTTTCCGTCAACGGAAGAGCCGTCTCTATCAGGACTTAATCCGACAAGGATTTCTTGAGTCATGTTATAGCTTCCGAGTCCGGCGCCTGTACCCGTTGCGGTGGGGTTCAAAGCTTCCAAGCGATAGAATCCGTTAGCGAGACCGTCCCACCCCCAATTGAAGTGGAAAAAGCCTTCCCCGTTGTACCCGTCACACACAAAGGCATGTCCGCTGCCATCTACGCCTCTACCGGTGTAGAATACAGGGCACTCTTTTTTCAGTTCGTCAAGAATAAGATTTGCCCAGTCTTGAGCTGTGTAGCCACTACGCGACACTAAGCGAACCGCTTTATTATAACGCAAATTATCGCGAAGAGCCGGTAAGACATCCCAATTGAATGCTCCACTGGAATAGGAGGAGTAGCTCATTTTTATAGCCATTCCCACATCCTTCAGCAAGGTACCGATGGCTTTTGCTTCTATTTCAGTAGGTTTAACATTTCCCTCAAAGCAACCCGGCATATTAGCCCAGTCGTAATCGTGATCAAATGTAACCTTATAGTAAGCACCTGTATACTGTCCATCGATCCCTCTTGCCTGATAAGTCACTTCCCCCATACCTCTTGTCGGCCATTTATGGAAACGCATGATTTGTGAAAGTGCTGTAGCCACACAGCCGGTTACGGCTTGCTTAGTTTCTCGGGGTACGATTGGGCATTCTGAATTATAGGGATATGTTTGTCCCCATCTTATCTTTTCTCGTTCGAGTAGGGGATCTATCTTATCTGCGCCTCGTAGTCTGGAGGTGTAAGTTTGAGTTCCGGAGGACGTATTAGCAGTCCGATAAAACTCCTCTATCTGTTTGTCATAGCAAGAGAACCAGGATTTTATATGATCCGGTATTGCCTTTTCGTCAAAGTGGCCTTCCGTTGAGTATGCCAATACTTCATACAAGCGGTCATCTCCGGCTATGATGGCAAAACCGTCATGGGTGCCTTTGTTGAATATGTAGTAATATACTAAAGACTTAGCGTCCGATGAGCGTAGCGAAGAGGGTGCCGAGCGAACATAAGCCAAGGTAAGCGGAGTATCACTACGCAGTGCGTTAGGGGAAAGAATTCTTTCGGCCTTAATGCGAGCTTGCTCTGCTGTAATAGGCTTAGCCAACAGCACGCTCACACTACCAATTATAAATGCGAGAAGAAATAATAGTTTCTTGTTCATATGTGTATAACAATTCCATTTTTATAATAGGAGAACAAGAGGAGTGCGAAGCTCCCCTTGTTCTCATGGGTATAGGGATTGTCTTAGAGAATATATTTTACGGCTTTATTTACTCCGCCGGTTGTATAAATAACAATGACAATCGTACCGGAGGATAAGTGGTTGATCGAAATTTCGTTTCCTTCTACTGATGAGAGAAGGTTGCCAGATGTCGTATAGAGGGCAAGGCTTTCAGCTCCCTTTACAGAGAGTATATCGCCTTCACGTACTATTACCTCTTGGTTTGCTTCAATGGGCAAAATTCCGGTCTTTACGGTAGCAATCATTTCCTTTGTTTCCATTGTCAGGCCGGGCACACGTGCGTTAGTGATTTTGCATACATACACACCGCTTTGGTCCTTATTTACCTTGTCAATAGAGAGAACCGGTGTATTTTGACCATCTACCTTTTTGCCATCCTTGTACCACTGGTATACGTTCTTCGTTTCAGACAAATCGGTTGTGCTGAAAGGTGCATTACGCAAGTCTTCCAATGTAGGAGCAGTAAAGCTGAGGGCTTCGCCTTCCTTTACCTCTTTGCTGGTTTCTTCTACTTCCAACTTATTCTGCGGAGCAAAGATCAGCTTATTCGTTACGTTGGTAGCTTCCTTACCGGTCAATATAGGAGATAGTTTTTCAAAATCCTTTAGTACGAAATCGTTGTTGCTGACATTGATGCCGTGTGCATTGAAACGATAGTAAGGACCCCAGCCGTCCGGTTGGTGTTCTCTCTCCTCGATGGACCCATAGAAATGGTTGTTTTGAGCATATAATACGCGTAACTCTTCCAGATCTTCAAGAGCAAGCAGTCCGTCTAAACGTCCCTTGAAGTTGTTGTCCTGAATATAGATTTGAGAGATCTCCAGCATTTTCTGAAGCACCGTTGTGGGGTCACCTGAAAGCCCCGCATTATTTATCCAAATCTTATCCATGCTAGTGAAATTACCAAAACGCTCTGGCAGTTCACCGCTCAATTTTAGGTTAGCAAGGTCTAACTCCATGAGGCGGTTAATACCAAAACCATCACTTTCCTGGCCCTCACCTACAGGAGCCCATTTTGCGGGAATCGTACCGGTAAACTCATTGTCACCAAGGATAAGCTTAGTCAAATTATGCAATTGCCCAATCCACTCGGGGAGGTTGCCGGTAAGCTTATTCTTTTTCAGATTGAGGTGATTCAATTTGGTGAAATTTTTGAACGACTCGGGAATGGTGCCCGTTAGCTCGTTCATACCCAAATAGAGTTGCACCAAATTGGTCAAATTGCCCAATTCCTCAGGTATTTCTCCGGTCAAGTGGTTATTTGCCAAAGCGAGTAATACCAAATTCTTCATTGTTCCCAACTCCTTTGGTATAGTACCGGTATGTCCATTCTGCAAAAGAAGTTGTTGCATACCTGTACACTTGGCAATGGATGCAGGGATTTCGCCTACAAAATTAGGACAACCGCCAATAGCCAAAGCCTTCAAGTTAGCGCACTTGGAGAAGTCCTTAGGCAGCTCACCTGTTAAAGGTAATGGTTTGGGACTTTCGCCCAATTGAATGCCAATAAATATGATCTTAGGAAGTTCCCATATGGAAGGATGAAGTGACCCCAAAGTACAGTTGTTTGCCTGGAATTGCAGCAATTCAGGAGTTTTCATCTCTGAGAGAGGACCCGTAATACCTGTATCTGATAGCTCAAGTATCTTTAGCTGTGGCATATCAATTACATCAGGCAGGCCTCCGGTGAGGGTGTATTCTCTTACTTCCCCCGCATTAGCTTGCTTTCTCTGATTTGTAAGCCATAGTTCCTGTAGCTTTTGGAACTGGAACAATTCCTTCGGCAGTGGCCCTTCCAATAGGTTGTTATCCAAGCGGATCTTTACCAATTCAGTAAGTGCTCCTATTGATGCCGGAATTTTTCCTTGCAAATTGGAGCTGTGAAGGTCCAACTCCGAAACGTGTCCATCCTTAATCTTTACACCTTTCCATTGATCTACGGATGCAGTTAAATCCCACTTGGTCCAACTCTTCCATTCTGCTCCATTGGTAGAATTGAAGAGGTCAATGAGTGCCTGCTTTTCGTCTGCCGGGATTAGCTCCTGGCCATGCGCTGTTCTTATATTCAATCCCAAGAAGGAGACCAAGAACATAAGCGCTACATTGATTAGTAGTTTGTGCTTCATAATGTTATTTGCTATGATTGTAAATCTATATTGTGTGTTATGCCTAATAGCTTTTGGCTCATTCGGATAACAAATATACAGAATATAATCGAATATATTGTTATCGTGCATCTAAAAAAAGCCTATCCGATTGTGGTAGAAGATGCTGATGCTAAGTGAGTTGAATTATAAAGGGTGGGCTTGTATGTCACAACCCACCCTTCTTATGGTAGAAAAACGTTAGTTATCTACAGTTATTCTCTTCTTGGATCAATCTTTGATTTCAGGAAGAGGGATAATCTCAAGTTTGCTCTGCTGTACATAGCCTGTATAGCGTTGCATAGCCGCACGTAGAGACTCGTTTGCAAGCTCTTCTGCTTCTGTCGGGAACATCTTGTACAGAGAGGAGAAGCGTACTTCACCCTTTAGGAAGTCTTTGAACTTACTCCAATCCGGTTCTTTGCTATCAAGTACAAACGGGTTCTTGCCCTCTTCTTCAAGGCGTGGGTCATAATGCCACAGATGCCAGTATCCGCACTCAACGGCACGCTTTTCTTCAAGCTGACTCTTTCCCATACCTCCCTTCAATCCGTGAGAAATACAGGGTGAGTAAGCAATTACCAATGAGGGCCCGGGGTAGGCTTCTGCTTCGCGTAGTACTTTAAGGGTATGCGCTTGATTCGCTCCCATAGCAATTTGAGCTACATACACATAGCCATAGGTAGAAGCAATTCGGCCTAAGTCCTTCTTGTGTACACGCTTTCCGGATGAGGCAAACTTAGCGATAGCACCTAAAGGCGTACTCTTAGAGGATTGTCCTCCCGTGTTGGAGTAAACTTCCGTATCTAACACGAGAATGTTCAGATCCTTGCCACTTGCGAGTACATGATCCAATCCTCCGAAGCCTATGTCGTAAGCCCAACCATCACCACCAATAATCCACTGAGACGGCTTAAGGAAGTTATCTTTATATTCTCCTAAGAGTGAATCCTTCAGCTTACGGTCAGCATCAATCAGAGGTAATATCTTATCACTTAGGTCTCGTGTAGCCGCTGAATTATCGAAGTGCTCCAGCCATTCGCTTAGTAGGGGTAGAAGTTTAGAATCAGCATCATTCTCTTCTACTATACGGCTCACTTCAGCACGCAAGCGATTGCGACGGGCTTGTTGTCCCAAAATCATACCCATACCGAACTCTGCATTGTCCTCAAACAAAGAGTTAGCCCAGGCAGGACCTTGTCCACAAGAGTTTGTTGTGTAGGGGGTAGAGGGGGCACTGGCTGAGTAGATAGATGAGCACCCTGTTGCATTGGCTATTTGCTGACGAGAGCCAAAGAGCTGTGTGAGTAGCTTCACATAAGGCGTCTCACCGCAACCGGCGCAGGCTCCTGAATATTCAAAGAGTGGCTGCGCAAACTGAGAGTTCTTTACATTGGCAGTTACGTCTACTAAGTGAGCCTTGTTGGTAACTTGATGTCTTAGGGCATCCCAGTTCTTCTGTTCTTTGCGTGTTTCGTCATCTAAGGGTATCATTTCCAATGCCTTGCCGTTCTTGTTCCCGGGGCAAACAGCAGCGCAGTTACCACATCCAAGGCAGTCCAATACGTTGACTTGGATACGGAAACTTAAGTCAGCCTCTTTGAAGCCCTTGCCGATTGCTGCAAGTGTCGTTACTCCGGTCTTGGTACGCTCAGCTGCGTCCAACAAAAATGGGCGTATCGTAGCGTGAGGACACACATAGGCACACTGATTACACTGGATACAATTGTCACTTATCCATTGAGGTACAAAGGCGGCTACACCACGCTTTTCACTGTCTGCCGTGCCATTGTCCCAAGTTCCGTCTTCGCGTCCTAAAAAGGTAGAGACAGGAAGCGAATCGCCTTTTTGCGCATTGATTACGCGTACTACATTGTGAACGAAGTCGGTATCGTAAGGATTGACAGCAGGCTCTTCATCCGGCAAGTTGGCCCATTCAGCCTTCACCGGTATCTCAACTACCTCGGCACCACGATCTACTGCCTGGTAATTCATATTTACGATTGTTTCCCCTTTTCGGCCATAGCTCTTAACAATGAATTTCTTCATTTCAGTTACGGCTAAGTCGTAAGGAATGACGTTGGCAATCTTGAAGAAGGCAGATTGTAAAATCGTATTGGTCCTATTGCCCAATCCTATTTCTTGCGCAATGGCAGTTGCATTGATCGCATAGAATTTAATATCATTCTTGGCTAAATAACGCTTTATATGGTTAGGAAGGTGTTGTTCAATCTCTTCCTTTGACCAGATGGCATTCAGAAGGAATGAACCTCCCTTTTTCAAACCTTTCAATACATCGTACATACGGAGATACGCAGGTACATGACAGGCTACAAAGTCGGGAGTTACAACCAAATAGGTAGAGCGAATAGGTCTGTCGCCAAAACGGAGGTGTGATGCGGTAAATCCTCCGGACTTCTTCGAGTCGTAGGCAAAATAGGCTTGGCAATACTTGTCTGTATTGTCGCCGATGATCTTTACGGAGTTTTTGTTAGCACCTACAGTACCATCAGCACCTAATCCAAAGAACTTAGCCTCAAATGAACCTTCGTCAATCAGCAGATCTTCCTTCTCGGGTAGTGAAGTGAAAGTAACATCGTCCACGATACCGATAGTGAAGTGATCCTTTGGCATAGGCAGCTCTAAATTATCGTATACGGAAAGAATCTGAGCAGGAGTTACATCCTTAGAGGATAAGCCATATCGACCACCTACGATGAGCGGAGTGCGATCACTGTTGTAGAAAGTGGTCTTCACGTCCATGTAAAGCGGCTCTCCCTGTGCACCGGGTTCTTTAGAGCGATCTAATACGGCAATGCGCTTTACCGATTGGGGAATTGCTTCCATAAAGTGCTTTACGCTGAAAGGACGATAGAGATGAACAGCGAGTAAGCCAACCTTTTTCCCCTCTGCGGCAAGATGATCAACTACTTGGCGAACCGTTTCAGTTACGCTGCCCATGGCGATGATAATGTTCTCGGCATCCTCAGCTCCATAGTAATCGAATAGATGGTATTTACGTCCGGTAAGTTCAGAAAGTTGATCCATAGTTTGCTGTACCACCTCGGGTATAGCTTCATAGAACTTGTTGGCAGCTTCCCTTGCTTGGAAGTAGATATCCCCATTCTGAGCCGTACCGCGTGTAACAGGATGATTGGGCGAAAGAGCACGTTCGCGGAAAGCTCTAACAGCCTCCATGTCAACCAGTGGACGTAACTGTTCATCCGAAAGTACTTCTATCTTCTGTATTTCGTGAGAAGTACGGAATCCGTCAAAGAAGTGAATAAAAGGAACCCGGCACTTGATAGCAGCTAAGTGCGCTACTGCAGCCAGATCCATAACCTCTTGTACAGAGCCGGTTACAAGCTGCGCCATACCGGTTGTACGGGCTGCCATAACGTCCTGGTGGTCTCCAAAGATGGAAAGTGCCTGTGCTGCAAGAGCACGTGCTGATACATGGAAAACACCCGGAAGTAGTTCACCGGACATCTTGTACATATTAGGAAGCATCAAAAGCAATCCTTGTGATGCAGTAAACGTAGTAGTAAGAGCTCCGGCTTGGAGTGATCCGTGCATAGCGGCAGCTGCTCCGGCTTCGCTTTGCATCTCCTCCACATGGACTACTTCGCCAAAGATGTTTTTTCTCTTTTGTGACGCCCATTCATCCACCAGCTCTGCCATCGTAGAAGAAGGCGTGATGGGATAAATGGCGGCCACTTCACTGAACATGTAAGCAATGTGTGCAGCGGCTGTATTCCCGTCGCAGGTCATCTTGTTAGTGGTTTTAGCCATAATAATTATTTCTCTCTTTATATCTTAACTTTCTCTATATAAGTTGTTTCTCACAGTTTTATTTTTTTCCCCCCTTTTCAGTATAAGAAGCCAAAGATCCACAATGGAAGTTTCTCTTCGTTTCCTATTGTAGTATTAGAGTCCACTTGATACATATGGTAATTCTCTTTTATACGAGGCAGCCGATCCATACCAAAGCACAATTTGTTATCCACAATAAAGGTCTCCGCTGCATTCTGTGGGTGTTCAATAAGATGGTTAAGCCCCACATTACATTGAAAGAATGTACGATGTATAATACCCTCATCAGCCATGGAGGGGTGCATTAGGCGGTATAGATTAGAGTTCTCCAAATAGACCATTGAAGGGGTTTTGGATGAACTCATTCCACTCGGGCTTCGGCGGGTTACCAACCTAATGAGATGTGCGTCAGCCATGGACATAAGGTAGTTTACCACCGTGGTACGACTCAGCTCAAGCTCTTTCGACAAGCGTGATATGTTGAGTGGTGTGGATGAATCCAAAGCAACTAAGTATAATAGCTTACGGAGTTTGGGTAGCTGACGTTGGTCAATATTGCGTATATACATCAAGTCCACTTCCAACGTCATATTGACGTTCTTTAGAAGGTTCTCTGAATAATTGCGCTCCTCCCTATAAAAAGGGTAATAGCCGTGGTGCAGATAATCCGTAATACGGGTAAGTGGATTAACTTGCTCCATAATTAGGTGAGAGAACTCTACGTGCCTTGTCAATAAATCCTCCCAACTAATCATGGGTAAGCTTATATTGTTTTCCAGCATTAGAAATTCGCGCAGCGAAAGACCCGGGAGGAAGTAGGTTACACCACCCGGTATTTCCGATTTTGTACCCTCTCCAATAGAGGTCGTATAGATAATTTGTAGGTTGGGAAATTTGTTGCTGCACTCCCTCAATTCTTCTTGCCAGCCTTGATACTTGAATATTTGATCCAGAAGAAGCGTTTTGCCTCCTCGAGATACAAAGTCAGCTGCAAAATCTGTTAGGCTGGTTGTGGTAAACAAAAACTGATTGAGATTTACATACAAACAAGCACGGTTGGCTACCCCATAGTGCTGTTTTGCCCAATCCAATAAGAAGAAGGTCTTGCCGACCCCTCTGCTTCCTTCAATCCCAATGATGCGTAGGCTTTCATCGATCTCATGAAACAGCCTACGCAGTAAGGTGCGAGGCTTATTGCGCAATAGGTAGTCGTGTGTTCTGTAAAGCGACTCAATCATACGTCTCCTAATTCACTACAAAGATAGTAATATAATCGAATATTGTAATCTCTTCTTTGCAAAATTAGGAAAATACAGCCATAAAATGATGAATGAACATGACAATAATGCTATAGGCCCCTTCCTAAAAAGAGTGAGAAGGGTAGTGAAGTGCCTTGTTGTGAGAAGAATAGAGTATGTAGAACATTTGAAGAATTCAGGATTTGACTCTTAATCAAGAGCTACATATAGTGTGAGTATATAGCCTTTTTCCGTGATATTGTGAGGATTCTTCCTAAAAGGTAAAGAGGGGAAGTGAAAATTTTCACTCCTCCTCTTTGCAGAAACTCTCTGATATGTACCTGATCTAACGTTTGATTATAGCAGATTGGAAGCTAATTCACTAAGTTTACTTCTCTCGCCTTTTACTAAGTTGACATGAGCAAAAAGGTCTTGTTCCTTCATTTTGTCAATCATATAGGCTAAGCCGTTGCTTTCAGCATCCAGGTAGGGACAGTCTATCTGCTCAATGTCCCCCGTGAAAATAATCTTAGTGCCCTCACCTGCACGAGTGACTATGGTTTTAATCTCGTGAGGAGTGAGGTTTTGTGCCTCATCCACAATAATCAGTGAGTGGGAAAGGCTTCGGCCACGTATATAGGCTAAAGCTTCGATTACAAAAGATCCATCTTTTTCCATTTGCTCTAAGTGGTTCAATGCGCCTTTGTTTTGGCCCAGCTGACTTTTGATAAAGCTAAGGTTGTCAAACAGAGGTTGCATATAGGGCGTTATTTTTTGTTTTTCATCTCCCGGAAGGAAGCCTAAATCCTTATTTGCTAATGCTACAATAGGCCGAGCTAGCATGATACTATTGTACTTTTCGCACTGCTCAATGGCGGCAGCTAAAGCCAAGAGTGTTTTACCTGTACCAGCTTTTCCTGTAAGGCCTACGAGAGAAATCTCATCATCGCAGAGCACCTCAAAAGCAAATGCCTGCTCTGAATTGCGCGAGGTGATACCTGCACAAGTGCGCTTAGGTACTTGCTTTACAATGCGACGTAACGGATCGAAACGCACCATTACACTATTGCGATCACTTTTAAGTACAAAACATTGGTTGGGGAGTAATTTGCTGTGAAACTCAAGTTCTTCAACCGGAATCCCCTCATTATTTGCGTAAATCTTGTCAATTAGGTCGCCTGATATATCCGTGAACTCTTCGTGAGCGTTCTCAAAGATGTTCCTGTCGGTAACTTTATCGTTGAAATAATCCTCAACGGGCATGCCCAAGGACTTTGCCTTCATACGAAGGTTTACATCCTTTGTAACCAAAATAGTAGGGACATCGGTGTGGGTTTCGGCAATAGTTAGTGCTGCGGATAGAATACGATGATCCGCTATTCGCTCCGGAAAAGCAGCTTTTACACGTGGGTGCTCTTGTCCCTGTACATAGACAAATAGCTTGCCCTTGTCTTTCCCCAAATTAGCTCCTTCTTCAATAAAGTTCCCATCTGAGGCATTGTCCAAGAAACGTACAAAAGCTCGTGCATTGTAATTAATCTGCTCGCTCCCTTTTTTAAAGCGATCTAATTCTTCAAGTACTGTAATAGGAATGTATATGTCATTTTCCTCAAAATTATTGATACATTCATAGTCGTGTAGTATGACGTTGGTATCCAGTACAAATATTTTCTTCGAATTTTTCTTTTTTGTTCTTGCCATAGTAATGTATAATCTTCTTATCTCAAAGGTAACTCTTTTATTGATCATTGTAAAGAGTTGAATGTAAAAAGAGGGATATTTGTATTATAATATCAACTTTATTCAGTGAATGTGGGAGCTTACCGCCACCGGAGGAAAACTCTATTTCCGATGAGTAAATGAAATCGCTTCAGGGGTAGGACCGAGATAATATAGTTTTATAGCCAGTCAACAAAAAGACCTATATGTTTGGATAAAAACATCTGTATCTTTCGTTTAATACATCAGAATCTTTGGATCAAAAGATATAGATGTTTTTGGGGTATTGAGTAGAACCCTCTCTCCTTGAATAGAACCCTCTTTCGAAAACTGTAGAGCAGTGACAAACGGGAGAGGAAAATTTTGAGTCTCTTGTGGATTCATTTTTTTTAGTACCTTTGCAGTCGCTACTCACAAATGTGATTATCCTCAGCGGAGGTATTATGGGGTAGTGAGGTTGCCGAAATAGCTCAGTTGGTAGAGCAACTCATTCGTAATGAGTAGGTCGCCGGTTCGAGTCCGGCCTTCGGCTCCAAGAAAAGGTGAGAGGTATTGTAATTGTACATTTTATTTGTACCTTTGCAAACGCAATGGCCGACTAGCTCAACTGAATAGAGCATTTGACTACGGATCAAAAGGTTGTGGGTTTGAATCCCGCGTCGGTCACTAAAATAGATTTTCTTACGAAACAAATAAGCTCTTCAACGTACTGAAGAGCTTATTTGTTTTTATTCAAAGCTTTAGCTTATGGTACAAATAATATGTCACACTGACAAATAATTAGTTAGGAATTTACAGAATGTCCCTATTTAGTAGTAAACGAAGAGGGTGTGCCCAAACTCGGAATTCAGAAAAACCTCTTTTTGTATTGACCGTTTCAACCCCTCATAAATATCAAAATAACCGCTATCATTGAGTTATTAACTCTTAGGTAGCGGTTATTTACAAATAGTAGTTGCAGTGATCGGGTTTTATACACTAAATCCATCTAAAGAAGATTGGTAATCACATAATTGTTTTAACAACGCTCAAGCTGGAGCATTATAGAGATTATTTCACTACTTTGTTATTTCTATTTCGGGGATGACATAACTCTATTTTTGTTATGATGGCAAAAGGATGTATAAAACTATATGGTTGCTTTATTCCTTCAAAAAAGACAATTCTCATCCTTATCCTTTCACCATAGGAAATTCTCCTAGTGTCACACTCGTTTTTTATACTGATGTAATAATTCTCACCCTTGTAAACAAACGAAACTGAACTTTTGGGAATCTCTTTTATCTCTTTTTTTATAGCAGAAGCTATCCCTAGCGTGTCTCCGTCCAAAGGGTTTCTGCCTATCCCTTGAAATATACATTCTATTTCTCGCTCATATTTTCCATCTATATATGTTATATGGCTATACAGGCTACTGTCTGGTATGCACTGAGCATCCATGTTACAAGATAATAGTATGACAAATGTCAATAAAATAGTTTTTGACAAAATGGTTTTCATCTGCGTCCCTTTCTTCTATTTGAGGTTTTTGATATCCTAACCAGAGAAACTGCATATGGTCTTTGTGAACCTCGAGAATAGTCGATATAACTAATTATTTAGAATCAAATTGATTATCAGGTAGTTCTTCTGATAACTCCCATATGCCGCATTACCCATTACAGATTTTTAATCCAAGGTCTTTTATTGTTTGACTTTGCCACTGCAGAAGTTGTGATATCCCTTTATCATAATCTCTATCAATTATGAAGCTTTTTATAAGTTGAGCGTTCTTTACTTCTTTAGAGCAAGAATTGAAATTAACATCCCTTTCTGTTGATATTATCTCATCTAAATAAAACAACGACTTATCATAATGACCTAAAATAAAGTAAGTCAATGCCAAGTAGCTGTCACGACTAAGTTTATCTCCATAGAAAGGATGGTTGTTTAGAAGCATCAAAAAATCATCAAATGTATTCAATTCGTCTAAATTGGCAATTTCGTTTATCCTTTCCTGTAGTTCTGACGTACTATCTATACTCCAATAAGTACCTATTCTCTCACCCAAACTAAAGTTTAAAGCACCAAATGGTTCATAAAGACATTGAAGAAAATAGTAAACTATGAATGATGTAGAGTCTATAGAATTATCTAAATATAGCCCAACTAAAACTACTAATCCTGTCTTATGAGACACTATATAGTATGCTAATCGCCCTTTTTTTGTGAATTTATCTGGGAGAATTAGATTCTTCATTATTTTATTTAATACTGATGTTTTCATTTAAATCATAATACCCTACGTTAGTACCGTGCTACGATTGCCCAATCCCTCTTTGGTCAGTTATCAATGTTAGGAATATAGGCTTTATATGTATAATCGGCAATAAAATGCTTCTGGCAATTCTTACATCGGCAGCGTTGTTTACCTGTACTACTTTTACCGCTTTTGAGAATATTGTTTGAGTGGCAATGCGGACATAAAAACTCCACTCCCAATCTGGAGCATAAAGAGCCGAAGCGTTTTCGTAAGACCATCCTTTATTTGTTTTTTTTGCTGCAAAAGATAGCACAACGCAGAGAGTTTATCTCCACCTTTGCGTCCAATTATTTAAATCAAGCTGATTTTCAGGTAGTTATTCTAACAACCCCCATTTTGGAGCATTACCCAAGCAATATGCTGCATTTTTTATCTATGACGTATGTTTTAATAATCACTCCAGTTTGTATCCTTAGTTTAATTTTAATTCGCGATATCCATATTCCCATTGTTTGACATCCGAATAATACGTTTTATTGTAATCCATAGAGATGATAAATGATAATGTAAATGTCGTATCATTATAAACATCATAAAATAACATATTTGCTCCATCGCCATTAGTAAAACCAATTTCGCTTAGAGTTTTAGGAATCTTATGATGTTCCTGTCTAAATGTTTCTATTTTCTCGATAATCTGATCGCCTTTGTCAGTCAATTCCCTTTCTCTCTCATCTTTAAAAATAAAGAATAAGATAAAGAGAAGAAGCACAGCTATTGTTGTTATGGCGAAAATTTTCTTTTTCATTTTATGGATTGTTCTTTGTATAGACAGGAATTGTTGTTTTGTTGATGCGTGAAGGAGTTTTTTGGGGTTCTTTCTGAGGTAAATCTTTATAGTTAGATGCTTTTTCGGGCATAGTAGCTCCCAATCCCTGCAAATAATTATACAACTGCTCTCCCAAAGAGAGTTCGCTTTCGGGATTAAAATAATTTGCTCCAAATTCTGCACCCAATTTGTCACTTGGTAGATCTTCGTAGCTATAAGCTGAATGTCGGGCAAAAAAAACGATCAGTCCACTCTTGGAAATAACCATCTTGCCGTAGTAATACTCGATGGCACCACTACCATCCTCAATAATTATTATCACGCACAAACCACTTGTTGTTCGTGAGTAAATTTAGTATTTTCTCATTGTTGAATTTCTTAATTTGAAAAGAAAAGGTTAAATACCCCACGTCAACATTATTATGGATTAACCATTCGAACGTTTCGTCAAAAATAGTTAGGCCTATCATGTAATAAGTGTCAATACTTTCCTTGCTTCGCCCTCGTGGAGTATAAGTCTTGTTTCCTCTCATGAACTCTATAAACTCTTTCCTTGAAAATATAGAATAGATTTCATCTTTTGTTATATTATACCCTTTTGTTAAGTAGATAAAGTTGGAGTCTATGTTTTGGAACAAAGGCATAAAAACAGGCTCTAAAAAATCAACAACAGGCCATTCATATTCAAAATTTAAAGTTTTGACTTGTTCTTGGTTATTGACAAAACCGTCAATGTCTAAACTATATATTTTATATAGTTGCTCTGTTATATGTGAATCTATAATGCTTTCTATCATTATTATTTAGGCATCTAATCAAAATTAAGTGACAGATTTAGAGAAGTTTATTTTCTTCATTTCGTGGGTCATAATTAGAGATCGGGTTCACGCTCATCCACAGACTCAGTCTCGGCTCATAGTATCTCGCACCATAGTAGTACATACCCGTCTCTTCATCCAGCTCTTTGGCATTGAAGAGATAAGGCGTGTTCCATATGTTGTTACGCTCTTCTATGAACACCTCACCAAACGGCATATACCCGATGTGCTGCGACACCTCGCCATCGAGGTTGGTGATATAGCTACTGCTACCTAGGTGATCAGGATGGTAGTAGAACTGCATCTTCTCGTACTCGTCATTGTCCTGGCCGTTGTATGGGATGTCGAAGGTACTTATTTTCAAAGCTCCCGTATAACGTGTCTGATAGCTGCTATTGGGTGGTAAAAGAGCATCCGAGGTCCAGCCCACCTCATTATAGTGCGAATGCGTGCTTTCATTTCTGGACGATAGCAGTGTATAGGGCACTTTCTACAAGTCGGCTTGAGGGAAGCAAAACGACAATGGTCAAGCTGGTTAGATGCGTAGGCGAGAAGCTGACGACACTCCGGACAGAGTTCACGATGCCCCTCCTTCTTAGAGCAGTAGAGACGTATCATATACTCCACTACCTTTTTCTCCTCCTCTATGTTGTGCTTCATGCTATTTGTGGCTCTTTTGGTAGACAAAGATACCTATTCAATCCATCTTAATAGGACAGCTTTGTAGTACTTCCCCGTCTGAAGTGCTATCATATATTTTTTATGCTCTCTCTCTCCTTAATAAGTTACTTCAAAGGAATTCGCAAAGCATATAATGAAGACTAAATAAAATCGGGCTGCAATAACATTGAGTTACTACAGCCTGACATTGGTTTATTAGGCTCGTGTTCTATTCTTCAAGAGCTGCTTGTGCAGCAGCCATGCGAGCAATAGGCACACGGAACGGAGAGCAGCTTACATAGTTAAGTCCTACGCGATGGCAGAACTTAACGCTGGAGGGATCTCCTCCATGTTCTCCGCAAATACCGATCTTAAGCTCCGGCCGAATCTCGCGGCCTCTCTCGGTGGCAATCTTGATTAGCTGTCCTACTCCCTTTTGGTCAAGTACTTGGAAGGGGTCTACCTTCAAGATCTTCTTCTCTAAGTAGGTTGGCAAGAAGCTAGCTATATCGTCACGCGAGTAGCCGAAAGTCATCTGCGTAAGGTCGTTCGTACCGAAGGAGAAGAATTCAGCGCTCGATGCAATACGGTTTGCCGTGAGAGCAGCACGAGGAATCTCAATCATCGTACCTACCTTATAGTCAATACGAACTCCATACTCCTTGAACACTTCTTCAGCGGCAGCACGAATAACAGTCTCTTGCTCCTTAAATTCGTAAAGAATACCAACGAGCGGTACCATAATTTCGGGTAGGGTGGTGTATCCCTCCTTCGTAAGTTGACAGCAGGCACTCATGATAGCAACAGTCTGCATGTGCGTTATTTCAGGGAATGTGTTTCCCAAACGGCAGCCACGGTGACCCAACATAGGATTCTGTTCACTCAACTTACCCACGCGCTCAATAACCTCTTCTACGTCAATGCCCATGTCATCAGCCATGATTTTCTGGCTCTTTATATCATGAGGTACAAATTCGTGGAGAGGTGGGTCAAGCAAACGAACGGTTACAGGCAGTCCGTCCATAGCTTTGAAGATCTCGTAGAAGTCTTTCTTCTGGAAAGGAAGTATTTTAGCCAAAGCCTTTATACGGCCCTCCTGATCCTTGGCTAAGATCATTTCACGCATTGCTTTAATCTTAGCTTCTTCGAAGAACATGTGCTCCGTACGGCAAAGCCCAATACCCACAGCACCTAAGTCGCGTGCCGTAGTAGCATCGTGTGGAGTGTCGGCATTAGCACGTACTTTGAGACGTGCCTTGCTGTCAGCCAGTTTAAGGAGCTTGGATAAGTCCTCGTCCAATCGGGCAGCTTCCGTTTCTATCTTGCCTTCAAATACCTCACCGGTAAACCCATTGATAGAGATGAAATCACCTTCGTGGAAAGTGCGATCACCAACTTTGAATGTACGCTTCTCATAGTTGACAACCATTTCGCTACAGCCCGTAATACAGCATTTGCCCATACCGCGAGCGACTACAGCAGCGTGTGAAGTCATTCCGCCACGAGCCGTTACAATACCTTCCGACACCGTCATTCCTTGCAAATCCTCAGGAGAAGTCTCCAAGCGAACCAGGATAACAGGGTCTCCATTGTGGCTATAGGTAGCAGCATCGTCGGCAAAGAAAACAACCTTACCGGTCGCAGCACCCGGAGAAGCAGGTAGTCCTTTTGTGATAGCTACCGCTTTTTTTAGAGCCTCCTTGTTGAATACCGGGTGTAGTAGTTCATCAAGTTTATTGGGCTCAATACGCATAATTGCTTCTTCTTCCGTGATCAAGCCTTCTGCTAAGAAATCCATGGCGATCTTTACCATGGCCTTACCGGTACGCTTCCCATTACGTGTTTGGAGGAACCAGAGTTTGCCTTCTTGGATAGTGAACTCCATGTCCTGCATATCGCGATAGTGTTGCTCCAGCTTATGTTGAATGTCGAAAAGCTGTTGGTATAACTCGGGGAAGGTCTCTTCTAACGAAAGGAAGTTTTTCTTTCTCTCTTCTTCTGAAATACCTTCGTTCTTAGCTCGGCGAATAGAACCCTCTTTAGTAATTTCGTGCGGAGTACGGATGCCCGCTACCACATCTTCGCCCTGTGCATTTACTAAGTATTCACCATTGAATAAATTCTCTCCGGTACCCGAATTACGAGAGAAGCATACACCGGTGGCAGATGTTTCACCCATATTACCAAATACCATAGCCTGTACCGTGACAGCTGTACCCCATTCTTCGGGAATGCCCTCAAGGCGACGGTATATGATCGCACGCTCGTTCATCCATGAGTTGAATACTGCCATAATAGCTCCCCACAATTGTTCATAAGGATCTGTGGGGAAGTCTTTGCCGGTACGGCTTTTGATAGCTTCCTTAAAACGCTTCACAAGCTCCTTGAGGTCATTTGTTGTAAGGTCGCTATCAAGGGTTACACCTGTCTCAGCTTTTACATCTTCAATAATCTGCTCAAAAGGATCAATTTCAGTTTTTGTAGTAGGCTTAAGACCCAATACGACATCCCCATACATTTGTATGAAACGACGATATGAATCCCAAGAAAAACGCTCATTACCCGTTTTCTTGGCTAAGCCAATCACAACTTCATCATTAAGTCCTAAGTTGAGGATAGTATCCATCATACCGGGCATAGAAGCTCGGCTACCACTTCTCACGGATAAAAGTAATGGATTATCAATACTGCCAAACTTAGTGCCCATGATAGATTCGACACCAGCAATGGCATTCTCAATTTCCTTTGTCAAATGTTCTTGTACAGCATCGCGCCCTAAGGTATAATACTCGGTACAAACTTCGGTAGTGATGGTAAAACCGGGAGGAACCGGTACTCCAACGAGGTTCATCTCAGCTAAATTAGCTCCTTTACCGCCGAGCAATTCTCTCATGTCAGCGCTTCCTTCGGCTTTTCCGTTGCCGAAAGTGTAAACACGTTTTTTCTCCATTGTGTTTCTAACTATTCTTTACTCAGATAATGTTCAATATATAATGTTTCGATTTCGGTTTTGTTAATCAAAGTCCTTATTCTGCTGTTTCTTGTGTATCGTCAATCTCATCCAATGAGGTAACTTCTTCTACAGAAGAGTAAGGTATCAGTGGTTCATCTTCGTATCCAGAGCCACAGGGGTTATAATTAGGTGGAATTTTAAATGATTCATCTGATGAGTAACCCAATGTATAATCCTTGTACACTTTGTCCATAAAGAGAGCAAATACAGGCAGTGCAGCAGAAGCACCTTGCCCCATTGCAGTTGAATTGAAATGGATAGAGCGATCTTCTCCTCCTACCCAGCAACCCGCTACTATTTCGGGAGAAAAACCTATAAACCAAGCATCGCTATTGTTTTGCGTTGTACCGGTCTTTCCTCCTAAAGGCATATTCAGCTTGTAGCGGAAACGAAGTCTCCCTCCGGTCCCCCCGTTCACTACAGCTTGCATCATATCAAGTGTTTTTAGGGCAGCATCCTCCGGAAGTACTTCAGTCACACGAGGTGCAAAGGATGCAATCACATTACCATATTGATCCTCTATGCGGCTGATAAAGAGGGGTTCTACCCTAATACCCTGAGCCACAAATGCAGAATATCCGCTAACCATTTCGCTCAGCGATACGTCGGGCGTTCCTGTCGCCAACGCCACAACTGGATCGATATAGCCGGTAAATCCGAAAGAACGAAGCAATCTGGCAAATGTAAAGGGCGAAGTACGACTCATTAAATAGGCAGTCACCCAATTAGATGAATTCTGCAATCCCCATCGGATGGATACCATTTCTCCTTGCCGTCTGGCACCTCCACTACGAGGCGTCCAGGGCCGTCCATTGGCATCGTATAGAGTGATTGGCTCGTGAAGCACCATATTGCAGGGAGTAATGCCCTCTATCATAGAAAGTGAATAAAGGAACGGCTTTATCGTAGAGCCGACTTGTCGACGTCCCATAGAGACCATGTCGTACTTAAATGTGCGGAAATCAATTCCTCCTACATACGCCAGCACATGCCCATTAAAGGGATTCATCGCCATAAATCCGGCACGAAGCAGACCCTTATAGTAGAGAATTGAGTCTCGCGGGCTTAGCAAGGTATCAATCGGTCCCTTCCAGCTCCACAATTGCATCTGATGCGGTACTTTAAATGAAGCTAAAATGGCTGCTTCAGACGCCCCCTCTTTTTTCATTTGTTGCCAACGATCAGATTGTCGCATAGAGCGTTGGATCATTTCCTCTCGATCAGTTAAGGAAACGGAAGAAGAGTATGGGGCCGTAGCAGAACCTCTCTTTTCTTGCTCAAAGATAGGCTGTAGGAAGCCTCCTATATGCTCATTTATGGCCTCTTCTGCGTATTGTTGCGTTTTGCTGTTAATGGTGGCATATATTTTTAGCCCATCACTATAGAGGTCATAATTTGATCCATCAGCTTTTTTATTCTTATTGCACCAACCATATAAGGGATCATTTACCCACGCAGCGGAGTCTATGGGGTACTGGTCTATAGTCCACTGATTATAGTCGCTTCGCTTGGGCTTCTTCGCCGTAAGGAGCAGACGAATATGCTCTCTATAGTAAGGCGCCAATCCGTCTGTGTGACTCAGTACTTTAAAATCCAATTCCATGGGTAGCCGGCAAAGCGAGTCAACCTCTTGCTTAGTAAGCATGCGTGCTTTCTGCATTTGCCTAAAGACCACATTGCGTCGCTCAATGGATTTCTCGGGAGTCTTATGCAAAACAGGATTATATAGGGATGGGTTTTTACACATTCCTACCAATGTCGCAGCTTCCTGTATGTTAAGCTGATCCGGTGTTTTCCCAAAATAGGTCTGCGCAGCTGAGCGGATGCCTATTGCGTTATAGAGGAAGTCAAACTGATTGAGGTACAGGCTGATAATCTCCTCTTTCGTATAGTAACGCTCTATTCGAGATGCAATAACCCACTCAATCGGTTTTTGTAAAAGACGCTCAAAAATATTTTCTGCCTTCGGGGAGTATAGCTGCTTGGCAAGCTGCTGTGAGATAGTACTTCCGCCACCACCGCTCCTTTGTCGCAATAGACCGGTTCTTACGAATGCTCTTCCCACTGAGCGCATGTCAATCCCCGAATGCTTATTGAAGCGTACATCTTCAGTTGCAATGAGTGCATTTACAAGGTGTGGCGAGAGTTCATCGTAAGAAGTGTAAAGGCGATTGCTTCCTGATCGGGCGTAGGATCCTACAACCACTCCATCAGAGGAAATAAGCTGGGAGGCATATTTATCTATCGGATTCTGTAATTGTTCAATGTGAGGCATATAGCCAATGACCCCCATTGCAATTAGAGAGAATACGATAGCTACAAAGAGCCATCCGGCAAGAAATATCCACCACAATACCTTTATTACTCGACGCATACTATATCGCTAGCGGTAACCCTACTTGTTGCGCTTATTGAATTTTTCTTTAATAAGTCCCATCTTATAAGCAGCTAGCAACTTTTGCAAGTTGTCAACCTGCATTCTAAGTTCTTTACCTACATCAGTGTCAGCAACCAATATGCGGTGTGAAGTAGCCTCTGTAAGGACAGTTACACTTCGTATATCGTCAAGATTTTCAATAGCCTGTTTCTTTGAAGTGAAGGGTTCATGTTGTACGAGGTGTAGTCCTTGCGAATTGAATATCAATGTATAGCCCGCAATTCCTGTACTAGGCTGATATGCGCGACTAAATCCTCCATCAATCACAAGTAGCTTCCCATCCGCCATCACCGGCTTTTCACCTTTAACTGCCTTAATGGGGACATGTCCGTTGATAATGTGACAATCGGCTCCGGAGAGGCCGAAGTCGGCAAGAATAAGATCTGCCGTTTCTGCATTCTTGCGGAAATTATAGTAATGTCCCTTCTCTTCTTTGTGCGTAGCACTATCTTTGATAAAATAGCGTTCAAAGGTAGTCATTGCAGATTTATCGAATACAGGTGAGTCGGCTCCGCACCATAGGTACCACATGAAGTCAGTGGCACGCCGTCTTTCTACAGAGCCTCGAGGAGCAAAATAGGCACTCCGTATAATACTATCGACTTTGTCATATAGAGCTTTGCCTTTGTATTTGCTTCTGCCCAGTGTGACTTCCTTTAAATTGCCATCAGCATCGAGAGGCATAGAGGCATGGAAAAGCAAGTTTCCATTGCATACGAGGTACATGCTACCTAAGCGATACATTACTTCAATATGCTCACGAAGTTTGTCGCTCCGCTTAAAGGACTCCATCAATTTAGCCACTACCGTCCGCTCTCCATCTGTCAGCTTATAGGGATCCTTCGGATCTACCGTAGGAAAGTTTATATCGAGCATCGGGTACTCTCCACTTGTCCCATTTGCTGCAGCACCCGTTAGGTCAACAGTGCCTTTTTCGAAATTTATCCTGTGCAGCAGGTTACGGCACTCCATGTGGTACTCAGGATGCGCTGCAATCAGTTGAGCTTCTAATTTGAACTGAATAATGGAGATGGCCTTGTGCATCTGACTAATCAGGTAAACGCTCTTATCGTCATACGTTACATCAGCATCTCCGAGCTTGGGTTGAAACTCGCTGCACGGATCCCCTGCATATGTATCCATGGCAAAGCGAGCCAACGGAAGCATATTAATACCATACCCCGCCTCAATCGTATCTAAGTTTGCATATCGAAGCGCAATACGAATAACGCAAGCCATACAAGCCTCGTTACCGGCAGCTGCTCCCATCCAAAGTATATCATGGTTCCCCCATTGGATATCTACATTGTGGTAGTGTGCAATTGTTTCTAATATAAACTGTGCTCCCGGCCCTCTGTCGAATACGTCACCTACTAAGTGTAAGCGATCGATGACCAATCTTTGTATCGTTTCACATAAGGCAATGATAAATTCATCTGCTTTGCCGATAGAAACAATTGTGTCAAAAATACTCGCTATATAAGCTGATTTGCTTGAAGCCTCTCCCTTCTCATGCAAAAGTTCTTCCAAAATATAGCTGTAGTCCTTAGGGAGAGATTTCCTCACTTTGGAGCGTGTATACTTTTCTCCGGCTTTACGGCAAAGTTGAACCAATCGGTTGAGTGTAACTCTGTACCAATCGTTCATATCCTTACCGAGCTTTTTGTGTAGTTGTTCCAGCTTCTCGTGTGGATAATAGATTAGTGTGGCAAACTCGGCTTTTTCTTGTTCAAGCATGGAGTTTCCGAAAAGCTCATTTATTTTGCGGAGTACGCTACCGGAGGCATTCTTCAGTACATGATTGAATGCTTCATGCTCCCCATGCACATCAGCCAAAAAGTGCTCTGTGCCCTTGGGCAGGTTTAGAATAGCCTCTAAGTTTATAATCTCTGTAGAAGCAGCCGCTTGTGTGGGAAAGCTTTGTGAAAGCAATTCAAGGTAACGAAGGTCCTTACGAATCGTTTCAGTTGTTATGTTTGAAGTACTATCCATAGCTATCTTAATCTCTCAATCTTAGGCAACTACCATATTCCGGTCCAAAGTTACTCAATATTACGCAATGAGCAACGTGTACGTAGAAAGGGCAGCGCAATAATAGCCTTGCGTCGCCCTTCCTGTAATAAATTCAGAAGCAGGTGCTTAATCCAACTTGTGGATTACTAAGCCACTGCGGAGCTTCGGTTCAAACCAAGTGGTCTTCGGAGGCATAATGTTACCCGTATCGGCAATGTTCATCAATTGCTTCATCGTTACGGGATACAGTGCTAAAGCAACCTTCATTTCACCGCTATCTACACGCTTCTTTAGCTCTCCCAAGCCGCGGATACCGCCTACAAAGTCAATGCGCTTATCACTACGCAAGTCGGTAATACCAAGAATATCGCGCAGAATCAGATCACTGGAAATAGTAACGTCTAACTGGCCGATTGGGTCGTTATCGTCGTAAGTGCCGGGCTTAGCTGTGAGTGAGTACCAATTGCCGCCCAAGTAGAGTGAGAAGTTGTGTAACTTGTTGGGTCTGTATTCGTTTTTGCCCTTATTTTCAACCACAAAGTGCTCTTCCAACTTTTTAAGAAACTGCTCTTCCGTCAAGCCGTTGAGATCCTTTACTACACGATTGTAGTCTATGATAGTCAGCTGATTAGCTGGGAAGCAAACCGCCATAAAGTAGTTGTACTCCTCATCACCCTTATGGTTGGGGTTGTTTTTGGCTTTCTCAGCGCCTACCAAGGCTGCTGCTGCGCTACGGTGGTGACCGTCGGCAATATACATGGAGTCGAAGCCGGCAAAGATCTCTGTAATACGCTTGATGTCTTCGTCTTTATCTACAATCCAAAACTTGTGTCCGAAGCCATCGTTGGGGGCTATGAAATCATATAGGGGACGCTCTTTTGTGTAGCGGGCAATAATCTTGTTTAGCTCCTCATTGTCCTCATGAGCAAAGAATACCGGCTCTACATTTGCATTATTAACACGAACGTGCTTCATACGGTCTTCTTCCTTATCGCGGCGCGTTAGCTCGTGCTTTTTGATGCGACCCTGCATATAATCCTCAACCCAAGCAGCAACGACCAACCCATATTGCGTTTTGCCGTTCATCGTTTGGGCATAGATGTAATATAGTTCCTTTTCGTCGGGAACCAACCAGCCTTTTTCTTGGAACTTAGCAAAGTTTTCTGCTGCTTTGTCGTAAACACGAGGATCGTGTTCGTCCGTTCCTTCAGGGAAGTCTATCTCCGGCTTAATGATGTGATAGAGCGACATTTCATTGCCCTTAGCCTCTTGGCGAGCTTCTTCGCTTGACAATACGTCGTAAGGGCGGCTGGTGACCTTTTCAACTAAATCTTTGGGCGGTCTTAAGCCTTTAAATGGTTTTATTCTTGCCATAGGTATAGTCTTTTAAAAGCAGGGGCACAAAGTATGGTCTCTGTGCCCATGCATGAGTTTTACTTATTTACTCTGAAGCGCTCTTCGCCATTCTTCAGGAATCCAACGATTTGACGTGCGGCAGCAAGACCTGCATTGGCATTAGCTTCCCCTGTTTGTGCGCCCATCTTCTTGGGAGTTGAGAAGTAACGATCGCCTAGAGCAGCCACCATTTCGTCGTTATTTGTCGGCATGATGTCTGTAATATAAGTAAGGTCTTCACGCTCCTTCATAGCGCGGAGTAGCCCTTCTTCGTCGATAATCTCCTTACGAGCACTGTTCACGATAATACCGTTCTTCGGCATTGACATTACGAGATCGTAATTGATCGACTTAATTGTTTCGGGCGTTGCAGGAGCGTGCAGCGAAATGATCTGGTTGTTAGCAAAAAGTTCCTTTTCGCAAGCTACATACTTAACGCCGTATTCTTCAAATTTAGCCTTGTTAGGGAAGGCATCATAGGCACTTATTTCCATTCCGAAGCCTTTAGCAATGCGGGCTACGTTTTGTCCTACGTTACCGAAAGCAACGATTCCAAGCGTTTTGCCCTTCAGTTCTTTGCCGCTCTTACCGCTAAAGCGCACACGGTTCATATAAACCAGCATACCCATAACTAATTCGGCTACTGCGTTGGAGTTCTGCCCCGGTGTATTCATTACGCAAACATTGTGCTTGGTAGCTTCGTCCAAATCTACGTTATCGTAGCCGGCACCGGCACGAACCACAATCTTCAGCTTCTTTGCAGCGTCAAATACTTCCTTATCGATTTTGTCGCTACGGATAATGATAGCCTCTACATCAGCAACAGCTTCGAGCAGCTGCTTCTTTTCTGTATACTTCTCAAGAAGAACTACCGAATAGCCCTCTTTTTCCAATATTTCTTTTATGCCTTTTACAGCAGCCGGTGCAAAAGGTTTTTCTGTGGCAACTAATATTTTGCTCATATCCTTATAATACTTATGAAGTGCAGGGGGAGATGCATTTACGGCATCTCACTCCCTACACTTGCGTTTTTTGTCTTAATAGTTTAGTGTTTCTTTTCGAATTCCTGCATGGTAGCAACCAGAGCCTTCACGTCTTCCAGCTCCAATGCATTGTAAAGGCTGGCGCGGAAGCCGCCTACTGAGCGGTGACCCTTGATACCGATCATGCCGCGTTCTGCTGCGAATGTAGCGAATTCCGGTTCAAGTTCCTTATATTCGTCCTTCATTACGAAGCATACGTTCATAATAGAGCGGTCTTCTTCAGCTACGGTGCCACGGAATAGTTTGTTGCGGTCAATTTCCGTGTAAAGGGTTTCAGCCTTTTCAAGGTTCCTCTTTTCAAGTACCTTCAAGCCACCTAACTCCTTGTACCACTTCAGGGTTTGGAGTGCTGTGTAGATAGGCAATACAGGAGGAGTATTGAACATAGAACCCTTCTTGATGTGGGTATTGTAATCCAACATCGTGGGCAGAGGACGATCAACCTGACCCAGTGCATCCTTACGGATTACTACGAAAGTAACCCCGGCAGGAGCCAAATTCTTCTGAGCACCACCATAGATAGCATCGTACTTAGATACGTCTACCGGGCGAGAGAAAATATCACTGGACATATCGCATACCAAACGAGCTTTGCAGTCGAAGTCCTTGCGGATTTCCGTACCATAGATGGTATTGTTGCTCGTGTAGTGGAAATAGTCAATATCTTCGGGGATAGTAAAGTTCTTAGGTATGTAGGTAAAGTTCTTATCTTCACTTGAAGCCAATACTTCCGTAGTAGTACCAAACACCTTGTCTACATAGCCTGCCTGCTTAATTGCATTAGTTGCCCACGTACCGGTGTTGATGTATGCAGCCTTTTTCTTCAGAAGGTTCAAAGGAATCATATAGAACTGAAGGCTGGCACCACCACCGAGGAACAATACTTCGTATCCTTCCGGAATGTCGAGCAGTTCTTTGAAAAGCTGCTGTGCTTCTGCCATTACGGCGTCAAATTCTTTACCGCGGTGTGATACTTCCAAAACAGAAAGACCTGTACCTGCAAAGTCGAGAACAGCGCTTGCCGTATTCTCAATTACCCCTCTGTTCAGAATGGAGGGCCCTGCATAGAAATTATGCTTCTTCATAAAGTAATACTGATGATTATGATACTAATTTTATTATGTCAAAGGCTAATATTCCTTACCCTTTTAGGCTGTGAGTTGCTTTGCCTCTTAGAGGGTAATTTATATGTTTATTTATTCTATCTGCAAAGATACTCAATTGTTTAGAGAAAGTCAATTTATTTTTTGTTGAGAAACGAACTTGTGTCGAATGTACTCTCCCATCGCTTGAAAAAAGCTTAGCTCGCTGCACTCTCGGGGAAGATGCTCTCTCTTTATAGGTACTCCTTTTCAATGGAGCACTGCGTCCTAAAAAGAAAGAAAAAAGATGCCCCCTCTTGCAAGGGGACATCTGTCAAAAAAGTATGTAGGTCTTCTTATTATATATTGTTAGATAAACTCAAAGCGAGCCGTAAAGAAGCGCAGCTGTTTGGGTTCATATGCGAAGCGCAGTCCGCGTATGGTCTCTCTGTGCTTGTACAGTTTCTTTACTCCCTCGGCTACTACATCCATGTGCTTATAGGTATAGACGCGTCGGGGTATAGTCAGGCGCACCGTTTCCAGCTTAGGTCTGTGATTCTCACCGGTGTGCGGATCGCGACCTGCCGACACAATACCGCGCTCCATACTTCGTACACCACACTCTACGTAGAGGTTAGCGGCGAGGCTTTGGGCCGGGAATTGGTCTTGCGTAAGATGGGGGCAGAACCTTCTTGCATCAAGGAATACGGCATGTCCGCCCACCGGCTCAATAATAGGTATACCGGCCTCAAGTAATAGATCTCCCAAATAGCGTACTTGAAGTATTCGGTGCTGGATGTATTCGTACTGCATACTCTCTTTTAGTCCTATCGCCATGGCTTCCATGTCGCGTCCTGCCATACCTCCATAGGAGGGCATTCCCTCGTACACAACCACCATTTCTTTTGCTTTCATGAATAGCTCTTCGTCGTTCATGCAGAGGAAGCCACCGATGTTTACTAAGCAGTCCTTCTTTCCACTCATTGTACAGCCGTCACCGTAGCTAAACATTTCGTGTACGATCTCAGCAATGCTCTTGTCAGCGTAGCCCTCTTCCTGCTCCTTGATGAAATAAGCGTTTTCTACACAGCGGGTAGCGTCAAAAAATATCTTGATCCCATACTTATTGGTTAGCTCCCTCACGGCACGCATATTGGCCATGGAAACGGGTTGACCGCCCGCGAGGTTAACCGTAACGGCAAGGCATAGATAAGCGATATTTTCTGCACCCTTCTCGTCAATCAGCTTCTGGAGTTTGTTCAGGTCAATGTCGCCCTTAAAGGGGATAGAAAGAGAGGCGTCGTGAGCTTCGTCGCGGATTACATCCACAAAAATACCACCGTTGCGTTCCTGGTGATAGCGGGTAGTGGTGAAATACATGTTGCCCGGTACATATTGACCCGGTTTAATAGCAATCTGACTCAGTATGTTCTCTGCACCGCGTCCCTGATGTGTGGGTACTAAGTGCTTGAAGCCGAAATACTCTCTCACCGTATCCTCCAAATGATGAAAATTGCGGCTACCTGCGTATGCTTCGTCACCAACCATAAGTCCTCCCCACTGGCGGTCGCTCATGGCGTTGGTGCCACTATCGGTAAGAAGGTCTATGTACACATCCTCGCTATTAATTAGGAAGGTGTTGTAGCCGGCCTCCTTAATTACCTGCTCGCGCTGAGCGCGGTTAATCATATGTACAGGCTCTACGCTTTTGATGCGGAACGGTTCTGCTGGATACTTGCTGTAGTCAATCATACTTTCTTTGTTGTCTATAATATGTTTGTTTAGTGATTATGTGTATGCGTTTGTGGATCTATTTGTGTCTTTGTTTGGCGCATAATGGCATTTTATAATCATGTTATATATCATAATGTATATAACAATATATTCTTTTCGCAAATATACATGATTTATCGTTACAAACAATATAAGAGGAAATAAAACTCTATTTTTTCGTACGAATAGTGATTCGCATATATTATTATCGTGCAAAGAGACTATATTTGTGAATCGTGCGAGACGCGTGTTAAGAAGGAGCCATATCCTCCTCTGGCACGCCCAAAGCATAAGAGTAAACGATAAATGAGTAGCTTTGTGCTACTTGAATAGAGCTTACGGGGAAAAATGAACATTGGTATTATCTCGGCTTTATACCTCTTTTTGGTAATCAGCATCATGGTGGTGATCATCGGGGAGAATAGGAATCCGCTAAAAGCTATTCCTTGGCTTTTGGTTGTGCTCTTTGTGCCGGTTATCGGGGTGATACTATACATTTTCTTTGGGGAGGACTTACGGCACGTCTACCTTATTAATAGGAAGGTGTATAAAAGGCTTTCTATCATTCCTACGGAGCTTGCCAAGCGCAATGAGGGACTTTTCGAAGTTGATGCGGATAATACCGTGCGTTTGCTGGAAAAAAACTCAGCCTCTCCCTTGCTCGGCTATGACTCCGTGCAGATCTTTACAACAGGTAAAAGTAAGTTTGACCGCTTAAAGCAGGATATCGCCAACGCAAAAGACCATATTCATCTTCAATACTATGCCTTCAATGACGATGAGCTGGGGCAGGAGCTGGCTGCACTCCTTATTCATAAGGCAAAAGAGGGGGTTGCGGTACGCATCCTGTACGATGACGTAGGCTCATGGGGTACGAAGCGTGCCTTTTGGTTGCGTATGCGCAAGGAGGGGGTAGAGGTTTATGCTTTTATGAAAGTGGCTTTCCCTATCCTTTCGTCACGTGCTAACTATCGTAACCACCGTAAATTAGTAGTCATAGATAGTCGGGTGGGGTATTTGGGCGGTATGAATATAGCCGATCGCTATGCCAAAGGGGACAGCTTAGGACCCTGGAGAGATACCCATTTCCGTTTCACGGGTGATGTGCTGGCTGAGATGGAGAGCTGTTTTCTCTTGGATTGGTACTTAGTGACCAGAAGGGTAGTGAGCAATATTGGCACTAAGTATATTGCTGAGCTAAATGCTCCCGCCAAAGTACCCCCTACAAAGGGTGAGGCCCTCTGCATGCAGCTGGTAAAGGGGGCACCCAATGGTATGTGGCGCACCATAGAGCAAACAATGGTCGCCCTTATATTGAGAGCAAAGAAAAAGGTCTGTATAGAGACGCCCTACTTCCTTCCTACCGAACCGCTTAATAGTGCTATTATGATAGCCTCACTCAGCGGGGTAGAGGTTGAGCTGCTTATTCCAAAGAAAGGCGATAGTTTCTTTGTACAAGAGGCGTCTCTTTCTTACGTGGATCCCCTTCTCGAGGCCGGGGTAAAGGTATATCGCTATGAGAAAGGCTTTCTGCACTCTAAGTTTTTGACGGTGGATGGAGAGATCTCTATGGTTGGCTCTACCAATATGGATTTTCGAAGCTTAGAGCACAACTTTGAAATAGCAGCGGTGATTTACGATGTCGCTGTGGCTAATGAATTGAATACTGTATTTAAGGAGGATTTGCAGCATAGCAGCCCCATTCTGTTAGAGCAGTGGCGCCAGCGAAGTCGGACAAAGCGCTTCGGAGAATCGGTAATGCGACTCTTTTCTCCTCTCTTGTAGTGTGGAATGAAATAGTGCGTGTCCGGAGTCGTATGGAGGGTAAAATGTATAGGAATGTGAGGTGCTATAGGTGCTGTCTTATACATTATCAGAGCGAAATAATCGGTATGCTTTCCGCTATGTGGATACACTCAAGATGTGATTTACACCAATAAAAGTAATAGGAATTCAAAAATATCATTATCTTTGCAATGTAAGAAAGACTAATAAGTAAGACTATAACAGTGCACCCTAACACAAGAAATTACCCACTGCTTTCTCTTTTCGGCAACGAGGCGAGGGGTATGTGGACTCCGAAAGCCGGCGTTACTGTGCTGAATCGGAGGTTTCTGTCTGTCGGCCGAGTGCTTTGCTTATCAGCAGAGGGTGCCTCAAGCGATAAAGAGTTTTATAATTAAGTATAACTATTAAAAACAAAGAAAGGTATGAAAAGAACTTTATTAATGTTCTGCGCCCTTGCACTTACAGTAGGTGTATTTGCATCTTGTAAGAGTGATGAGCCTGAAGTAAAAGAAGTTACTTCTGTAAAGGTGGATCCCACTGCTGCACTCCTTAAGCCGGGTGAAACAAAGCAGTTGAAGGTAGAATGGACTCCTGCTGAAGTAAAGGTAAATGCTACATTTACCAGCAACAAGCCCGAGGTAGCTACAGTTGATGCTAAGGGTTTGGTAACAGCTGTGAAGGAAGGAGAAGCTATTATTACCGTTAATGTAGGTAACAAGAAGGCTACTTGCAATATTACAGTTAGTGACAAGACGATCACGGAAGTGAAAGTTGAGCCTACCTCTGTAACGCTTAAGGCAAAACAAACTCAAAAGTTGAACGTTACTTGGACTCCTGCTGAATTGCCCGCAACTCCTGCTTTCTCAAGCAATAAGGAAGCTGTGGCAACCGTAAACAACGAAGGTGTAATTACCGCTGTTGCTGAAGGTAATGCAGTGATCACCGTAACGATCGGTCAGTTGACCGCTACTTGCGATGTAAAGGTTGAAAAAGGTGCCGCTCCTACAGGCGTAAGCCAACTTCCTTTGATGAAGTTCAAGGGTCCGAAGGATAAGGAAATTGCTGCTTATGAAGCAAAGGTAGGCAGAGAGCTGAAGGACAATGTGCTTGTTGCTCCTAAGCAGGGCTTCAAAACCCAAGCTTATGTAGGTAACGTAGATCTTATTCCGGTAGTTTGCTACGGTCTTATTTTGGGTGAGGGAGAAAAGAAGGCTATCGTTGCTTTAGGTACTGAGTCTCTTGAAGATTGTGCCGCTACGCTTGAAATGCTTCAGAAGAACGGCTTCGAAAATGCGCAAATAATGGAAATCCAGGGACAAAAGATAATCGGCGGTACCAGCGAAGACGAAACAATTGTAGTTATGGGATATGATGAGCCGGTTACAGGTGTAGATGGTCAACCCGATACCAAGCTCCTCATCAGATTCACGACTGACAATATTCCTACTGCTGAGCACGCTACGATTCCTGATGTAAAGGACTTCCCTGATGTAGCAGACTTCTTTGGTACTGCATTCAATGCAGATAAGATCAAGGCTCATGAACAAAAGTTAGGTTTCCGTGAGTTTGATGCTAGCCAATCTAAGGGAAATAACTTTGCTTTCAATACGAAAGAAGATCGTGTTGATGCTTCTAACCTCTTTTGGGTATACTATGTAGGTACTCCTGACAATCCTCCTGTTTTCATCAATTCACAGGTATGCAGTGCAGCCTCTGCTGCTGACTTAGCTAAACCTGAGGTAGCTGCTTGGCTAAAGGCTAATGGCTTTACGATTGATGAAGCAAAGAGCCAAGAAGGTTGGTACTTCGCTTTTACTCAGGATAGAAAGCTCGGTCTCCAGATTTTCTATAACGATCAGAATAAGGGTGTCTTTATGCAGATTGTAGAAGGTCAGTACTTAGACAAGCAGTCTAACGCTATGCAACTCCGCAGAGCTGCTCTTCGCAAAGAAAATCGCGGTTTCAAACTCCCTGCAATGGGTGATTTGAAGGTTAGCCGTCGCTAAGACGACCACATAGATCGCAGCTTCTCGCTCATGTAGTAGAGAAGAGCAAAAGATCGGGGGGATGGTACTGAGATACCATCCCCCTCTTTTTTATCTCCTTTTTTCGATTTTCCTGCGCTCTTGAAAGGAAAACATTCCGAAGAATTAGTAATCCGCGCTATAGGGGGCGACGCTAGTACACAGTGCCTATGTGGAAATCCTAAGCCGAACAGGTGGGGACGGGTATCGCTCGAGGAGGCCTTTACAGCAAGGAAGAGCACAAAAAGAATGCGGTACGCAGCCCCACCCAAAATGATCTCTACCTTTCTAAGAAAAGTTATAAATCTATTGACTAAATGATACCGATCTTTTCATCGGAAGATCGGTATCTTTTCTAGGAGGTACTTATGGGTAGAAAGGGTATAGATATTTCGTTTGGCTCTTTCCCAGTACATCCCTTCTTCATTTTCTTTTATGCATTTTATGCAGGCATTTTGTATATTTGTATGGAAAAGTAAGTACAAGAAAAAGCATATGTCAACCCTTAGAGAGCAACGGCAGGTACTCATAGCGAAGTATATTCGCAGTAAAGATATACCGGATCAGAAGAGCTTGAGAGTCCTTTTGCAGCACAATGGTTTAGATGCCGCTCAGTCCACTATATCGCGCGACTTGGAGGAAATGAAGGTAACCAAGGTGAGAGGTGCTCGCGGAAAATCATTTTATCGTTTGCCGGAGGATAGTCCCATCAACCAGCCTAAATCAGTGCGAATCAGTCCCACTCGTGGGTTTAGTGAGCTGGTATATGCCGAGCCTTACATTGTGGTAAAGACGCGTGCCGGCTATGCCAATAGTTTGGCTGCCGATATAGATGCTATGGGGCATCCTGCCATATTGGCTACTATATCGGGATACGACTCCATTTTGATCATACCCACTCGCAACGCTTCCTATCGAGAGGTAAAAGAGGCTTTGGGTATGATTATCCCCGAGCTAAAAGAATAAAGAAAATACTATTTATTAATATGCGTGCGCTACGTAGGGAAGAAAAGCAGCAGCTTATGAATGCAGGCTGCCGGGCAAAATTGTGGGATACTATTCGTGTAACGGACGATTTTTGCCCCGGTGGTTACGAAAATGTGACCTTCATTGGGGAGATTTCTCTTGCCCGACAAGAGGCTCTAATAGGGGGGTACAAGGTCAAAAATGTCCGGCTGAAAAATTGCATTATTGAGCAGAATGTAAATATTGCGGACGTCTCCGGTGTCATAGAAGGTTATCACATAGAAAGCGGTTGCACCATTCGGCACATTGGCAGAATGGTGTACAACGAACAGGAACTATGTGGCGAAGGAACTGAAATAACACCTTTAGACGAAACCGGTAGCCGATCACTTCTCCTCCACAGAGGGTTAACGGCACAGATTGCCTATTTGACTATTTTCGCAAGGCACAACCCTTCCGTATCTACGCAACTCAGTGCTATTGCGCAACAATACGTAACGCAGCATAAATTGGACAAGCATGCGCGGATCGCTTCCGGCAGTCGTATCGAATACGTTGAAACGCTCCGAAATGTGCATATCGCTCAAGCCTCCACCCTTTATGGCGCAAAACGCATCGAAAGGGCTACGCTGTGCCGTACCTCTATAGGAGATAACGTAATTATGGAGGATGTGGTGGCGATGCCGGGGAGCGCTATTACGGAAAGCTGTGTGCTGCACCGTTGTTTTGTCGGTGAAGGGGTGTGTATGGATGGGGCATTTTCGGCACACGATACGCTCATTTTTGCCAATTCGCACCTCAGTAATGGCGAAGCCTCAGCAGCACTTTTGGGGCCGCATACTATATCAATGCATCGCTCCACGCTCTTGATCGGTAGTTGTGTATCGTTTTTCAATGCCGGGAGCGGCACCAATCAGAGCAATCATCACTATCGTTTGGGTCCCATGCACTATGGCGTTATGGGGCGCGGATGCAAAACGGCAAGCAATGCCTACCTCCTTTGGCCTGCCGTAATCGGTAGTTTTACCAAAGTGGTAGGGCGCGTGATGACGCAACCCGATACGCGACACTTTCCTTTCTCGGAGCTTATTGCGGAGGGGAATACTACCAAGCTGCGGCCTGCTGCCTTGCTTGCGTCCATCGGTACGTTGCGCGATCAGGATAAGTGGTATTGGCGCGACAAGCGTGTGCATAAAGAGAGTGGCGACTTAATTGATTATAGCGCCCTTCCTCCCTCCGTAGTGAGCGAAATGTATGCCGGTTATAATGCGTTGCGGCTTCTTATGGAACAACACACTGAGGTAGAACGCTATAATGTACGTGGCGCAAGTATCGAACGGGCAGATCTTTTGTTCGGAATGGAGCACTATCGGGGGGCTTTAGTCCTATTTGTGGCAAATACTCTCGCCCAATGGTGTCTTGATCGCACCGCAGCACTAAAAGCTTTGCACGCTAATGCGCGACAAAAAAAGGATGCACTCATCTATTATGACCTATTCGGTATTTCGGTTTCAGAGGCTGATTTAACCCGTTTGTATAAACGTCTGGAACGAAAAAAGGTGAGGAATGTTGACCAATTGGCAGAGTTCTTCCGGCAGTGCGATAATCAAAATAGGTTTTTGATACCCTTAGCTACTGTGTTGCTTGCGCATTTGTTTGACGGAACAATGGAAGAGCGTTTAACTGCCTGCCTTACAGAAGCGTTGAAAGCATCGGCGCGATTGGAAAAAGAGCTACTTCGGGATGCTGCCAAGGAGCAGAGTCCACGCATGCAAGTGGTATACGGATTGCTCGCTTCGGATAGTGGTGCAGCGGCAAGGGAACTCTCTTTGTTAAAGGAAAATACAGAAGAATTGCCCTTTATTAAGCAGATGCGCGCACAAAGGGAGGAAGAGCGTTGTGCCATAGAGCGTTTATTGTCGTGAAAGTAAGGCTATTGGCGTTTGCTTTTGCTCTCTTCCTGAGCTGTACATTCGCTTTTGCCCAGAGCTTTGAGGGCATTTGGCAGGGAAATATTACCTATGCGGGAGCCGAAATGCGTGTAGAACTGCGCTTAGAGCGTAGAGGTGCGGAGTGGCATGCCACAGTATCCCTGCCCGATGTACTGCCTCAATCCATAGATATAGACCAAATTGAGCAAACGGATCAACAGCTTATTCTTCGTGCCGCTTCGTACGAACTCACCCTCACCTATATAGCCGGTGCTGATAAACTTGAAGGCACTCTCCGCATAGAGAATACCCCCGAAACCCTCCCCATCCGCCTATCCCGCAGGGGAATAGGATGAATCCTGTGTTAAAGGATCATACTTAAAAAGAATTTAGAAGATGGGCTTTCCTCCATGTTCTGGGGTGCTTGTGGATAGGTATCAAGCAAAAGGTACATACCTTTTGTCAGGTGGCTCTTGCTACTCCGCAGGTTACCGTGCAGAGAAGAATAGCTTGTGTGCGTACAACAAGTTAGGTGGCATCGGCTGTATCTGTGAAGCAGTAAACAAAGTCGGCATAATCAGAAAAAGAAAAGGGAGCATCCCTTACAGATGCTCCCTTCGTGCGGTCGGGGGGACTCGAACCCCCACGCCTTGCGGCAATAGATCCTAAGTCTATCGCGGCTACCAGTTACGCCACGACCGCCTATTCCTCGTCCGTTTGTAGGGGTACGGGGATTCGAACCCCGGACCTTCTGCTCCCAAAGCAGACGCGCTAACCGGACTGCGCTACACCCCTAAAAGAACGCCAAGTCGCTCACCTTGGTCCGGCAAAGGTACATACTTTTTGTAAATCTATCACTATTCTTGTCACTTCATAGTGATAGAATGAGTGAAAAATTATTGCCTTCTTTGTGTGTCCTCTCCGTATTGGTTCGGTCCAATAGTCCCCTCTTGGATAAAGTAAATGAGCAATATAATGACTCCGACAATGGGTATGAGGCCAATAAGCATCCACCAGCCACTCCTATTCGTATCATGCAATCGCCTTACTCCTACCGCTATTGAGGGGAGAAGCAGAGCTAAAGAGATGAGTATAGGCAGGCTTGAAAAAACAGATATTTCATCGAATGAGTAGAAGGCAGAGTCTGTGATTCTCCATAAGAAGCCGGTGCCGTTGATCATACTAGCCGCAGCACCTACCACGTTGCTGAATAGGAAAAAAGACCAGTACTCTTTACGTCCTGCACGACCATTAAAGTCTACGTACTTTTTACTGATGCATTGCCAAAAATACTCCCATAAGCTTTTTGTAGTGGCACCGCTCGGAGTGCCTTGTGCATAGTTGGCTCTATACGAAGTATCGGAGCTATAGCCTTCGTTGTTGTAATGGGGTAGGGGAGGGAGCGCAGCAGACCGCTTGTGGGGTATGGGCGGCAACTTGTCTGAGGGCTTTAAAAGGGCCTTTAGTTCGGGAAAAGATTCAAGCTCTTTCCACTGTTCCATTCCTTCAGTCCATATAAATTCAGCCTCGCAAAGCTGCTCTCTATTCTCCTGTAGTTGAGCGATGGTTTGGGAAGCGGAGCTAATGCCCCCTTTTGCCAAGAAATAGAGTCGATTGTCTTCCTCGGGATCATTAAAGTCAATCTTCTCCTCTGTATAGGGGAAACGCTTCTGTCTATTGAGGGAGGTACTTATGATCGTACCGGGACGGAGATCCAAGGCTCGAATGCCTTTTGAAGTAAAAGGCCCTTTCTCTATACCATCTTGATACACGTAGTAAAGTGGTTGCATGATATTTGTCGTTGCGTATCTTTTTTATTTCTTTTTGTCTTCAGTTTTGGCCGCTGCATAGGCTTTGTTGAGTTGCTCTGTCACCTCTTTGGTTATATCCATACTGGCGTTGCCATAGAGCAATCCACTCATTTTTACATTGCAAAGGATAAGATCGTAACCCCACTCCTTATTCATCTTTTCTACTTCCTCTTTGATTGTATTGTAGAGTTTTTCGTTGAGCGCATCCTGCTCTTTGATATATTGCTCTGAGAGTCTTTGATCAAGAGTCTGGGCGTCTTGCTGCATCTTCATAATGCGCTCTTGCTCCATCTGTGCCGCAGTTTGATTGACAAAGCCGCCGCTTTGTAGTTTCTGTTGAAAAGCTTCTCCGGCTTTCTGAATGGCATTTATCTTCGCTTGAAGCTGATTGCGTCCCTCTATGGAGCGCTTTTCCAGCTTGCTGTTCATCTCTTTGTACTGTTCGTAGTTATTCAGTACAGAGTCCATCTCTACAAATGCTATCTTGAGTGTACCGGCCTTCTGTGCGGTAAGCATGTCTTGCTGTGTGTCCCGCTCTGTTTGTGTGGTTGTGGAGGTATTGCTTCCCTTTTGGGAATTGTTGCATCCTGTGAGTGAAAGCGCTGTCAAAGCGATGATAAGTGGAAAGAACTTCTTCATTTGTGATTTATATTACTATTTATTTTCTTCAATTAGGTCTTTTAGTTTGGGGCGGAATGCTGCTTCATTGAGCTCTTTGTGGGCACATTGAATGCCCTTCTTGCGTAGCGCCTCAATATCTTCAACGTGACCGCTCGGAAACTTGCCATCCTTTTTGATTAGAATGCCAATGGAGAGCAAAAGAACAGCGATACCAACTATTACTAACGAAATGATGACAATCATACTTCTTTTCATTACATTTGCACTGTTGCAAAGATAGTACATAAGTATAAATATTAATAGATAAACAGACATAACAAAAATGAAGATTACAGACTTAAAGCCCGCTGGTGTATGGCGTTTCTTCGATGAGATAACTAAGGTACCTCGTCCGAGCAAGAAAGAGGAGAAAATAAGAGCCTATTTGCGTAAGTTTGCGCAAGAGCGTAACTTGGAGTTTGATGAAGATCATGTCGGTAACATTGTTATCCGCAAGGCTGCCACTAAAGGGTATGAGGATCGTAAGACAGTAGTTTTGCAGAGCCATGTGGATATGGTCTGCGAGAAGAATAGTGATGTGAATCACGACTTTGAAAAGGATCCTATCCGGACAATCATAGAAGATGGTTGGGTTAAGGCTACAGGTACTACACTGGGTGCAGATGACGGTATCGGAGTGGCTTCTGCTTTGGCTGTATTGGATGACGATACAGTAGAGCATGGTCCTATTGAATGCTTGTTCACCGTAGACGAAGAGACCGGTATGACAGGCGCTTTCGGTATTCAGCCCGGTTTTATCAAGGGAAGCATTCTCTTGAATCTGGACAGCGAAGATGAAGGACAAATGTTCATCGGTTGTGCAGGGGGGATGGGTACTACCGGTATCATAAGTTACGATACCAAGAAGGCAGATAGCAATTCATTCTTTGCCAAGATAACCGTCAACGGACTCAAGGGGGGACACTCCGGAGGTGAGATCCATATTGGCTTGGGTAATGCCAATAAACTCTTGACTCGTGTACTCTACAGAGCTATGAGTGAGATGCCGCTGAACCTTATCGCTATCGATGGGGGCAACTTACACAATGCGATACCTCGCGAAGCCCATGCCGTAGTGGCTGTTCCTGCCAATAAAAAAGAGGCACTGACGGCTATTGTAAATCAAATGCAGGGCGATATGCAGCATGAATTGCGTAAGGTAGATCCCGATGTAAAAGTTACTATCGAAAGTGCTGAAAAGGCTGACAAGGTAATTACCGATGAGTGCACCGAGCGTATCGTGCGCATGCTGTATGCCATGCCTCATGGGGTATTGGGTATGAGTCACGACATGGAAGACTTGGTGGAAACCTCAACCAATCTGGCTTCCATTAAAATGAAGAAAGCGGGTGAAATAGAGGTAGAGACGAGCCAACGTAGCTCTTCAGAGTCGCTTAAAGAAGATGTGGGCAACTTAGTAAAGAGCGTATTTGAGCTTGCCGGTGCTAAGGTAGAAGTGCGCGACGGATATCCCGGTTGGGAACCTAATCCCGACTCAGAGATCCTGCAGGTAGTAAACGATGCCTATAAGAGGCTTTTCAATAAGGAGCCACAAGTATTGGCTATTCATGCAGGTCTTGAGTGTGGACTATTCCTTACGAAGTACCCCAATTTGGATATGGTTTCATTTGGTCCTACACTTCGCTATGTACACTCCCCGCGCGAGTGCTGTGAAATAGAAACGGTAGATCTATTCTGGCGCCATTTGGTTGAAATACTGAAGAGTATACCCAAGCGCTAATTAGTATTTATTTGACATACATTGTAGATGGGTTGCGGCAGGTGTCGCAGCCCATCTCTCTTTTGACATTCCCGGTGTGCACCCCATTTGGGTTGTGACCTTCTCGTTCATCGGATGGCATAGGCACCTCTTGCTGTTTGCTTTTACTAATCGGGCAAGCGAAAGGTACAATGAATAGAGCCGTAGCCATGTACCCTATAAAAACATAGAGGGGCGAAGCGTGCCCCTCTATGTCATGTTATTAAAATCAATTTGTAAATGCCTACGCTTATATCTCCTCCAACGCTCTTCTCCATTTCTGATCTACTGAAGGTGTGCTCTTACGAAGCAAGAATAGGTGGGTGGGGATTAGTAGTAGGTGTACTCGCGCTCAACGATGTTTACTGGGGTCCCATCTTGGTATATCACCATCTGTGTCCAATTGCCCTTTTCGTCATATTGATAGGTGCATTTACATTCCCAGGGGTTGCCTTCTGAGTCATGGCCACTCCATTCAATTGGATTCCCTTTGTCATCGTATGCAATCCTCCCTTTGAAATTTGCGCCTTCTTGGTCACTAATGCTCATTTCTATACGATTCCCGTTCTTATCGTATACATACTTTTCTTTCCAAACAAGGGAGCCGTCTGATTCGTAATGGGTACTTTCGATTTTATTCCCATTATCATCGTAGGCACTCACTGTTTTCCAATCAAGAGAGCCGTCTGATTGGTAGCTGTTGCGCTCAATTTCATTTCCCTTCTCATCGTAGGAACACATTATTTTCCCATTAAGAGAGCCATCTGACTTGTGGTGGTCTATTTCTATCAGATTTCCTTTTTCATCGTATAGAAACTTCGTCTTTCCTTCAAGGGTACCATTTGCATCATACTGGCCTCCTTCTATTTGTTTCCCCTCATCATTGTATACGAATTTTTCTTTGTAGAAAAGAGTGTTGTCTGCATAATATATGCTTCTTTCTATTAAATCCCCATTCTCATTATACGCTGCAATGATATTATCAAAATCTTTATTATCTACGACACGCGTTATATTGTCTTGTTCGCCTTTCTCAATTTTCCCAAACTTTTCTGTTGCCTTGTATACACTTTGGGTATAGGACTTGACTGCCCCCTTTAGGTTTTCCGTTTGCCAGTTTTGTTGTTCTTGTCCAGTTTCTGCTCCGGCACAGCCGGCTATGAATAGCGGCATCAGTAGTAGCACCGGTGCCCATTGTAATAGCTTGCTCATATTTGTATATCGATTTATAGGGTTATGATTCGGGTTGGATAAATAATGCTCTATGGGAAATGAAAAAGACACAGACTTCCTATGCAAAGAAATCTGTGCCTTTCTCTTATCGTTTCATATTTCTGCCTCTATACGAATTAGAGGGCGGGGCCGGCATCTACAAGCTTTTTGCCCAATTCGTTTCCGGTGAACTTATGGAAGTTGGTGATGAAACGCTGTGCAAGATCGCGCGCCTTTTCGTCCCACTCCTTGGCGTCGCGATACGTATCGCGTGGATCGAGGATACTGCTATCTACGCCGGGCAGCTCGGTAGGCACGAGGAAGTTGAAGTAAGGCATTGTTTTCGTGGGAGCCTTATCGATGCTTCCATCAAGAATAGCGTCAATAATGGCGCGCGTATCCTTAATAGAGATACGTTTGCCGGTTCCGTTCCATCCGGTATTAACGAGGTAAGCCTTGGCACCTACCATCTTCATTTTCTTAACCAATTCTTCGCCGTACTTGGTTGGATGCAGCGATAGGAACGCAGCTCCAAAGCAAGCGGAGAAGGTGGGGGTAGGTTCGGTGATACCGCGTTCCGTTCCTGCCAGCTTAGCGGTAAATCCACTGAGAAAATAGTACTGCGTCTGTTCCGGCGTAAGGATAGATACGGGAGGCAGCACACCGAAGGCATCGGCGGAAAGGAATATAACTTTATTGGCGTGACCCGCCTTGCTGATAGGCTTTACTATGTTCTGAATGTGATAGATAGGATAGGAAACGCGCGTATTTTCCGTCACGCTCTTATCGGAGAAGTCGATTTTTCCGTTGGCATCTACCGTCACATTTTCAAGTAGCGCATCGCGCTTGATTGCATTATAGATATCGGGTTCGTTTTCCTTGCTCAAGTTGATCACTTTTGCATAGCAACCGCCTTCGTAATTGAAGATTCCGTCGTCGTCCCATCCATGTTCGTCGTCACCAATCAGTTTGCGCTTTGGATCAGTGGAAAGGGTGGTTTTACCGGTTCCGGATAGCCCAAAGAAGATAGCGGTTTCCGTTCCTGCCTGATTGGTATTGGCGGAACAGTGCATGGAAGCCATTCCGCGGAGCGGATTGAGGTAATTCATGTAGGAGAACATACCCTTTTTCATTTCGCCGCCGTACCAGGTGTTGATAATAATCTGCACCTTTTCAGTCAGATTGAATACTACCGCTGTTTCGCTGTTCAGCCCCAGTTCCTTGTAGTTGGTAACTTTTGCCTTGGAAGCGTTCATCACTACAAAATCAGGCGTACCGAAGTTTTCGAGTTCCTCTTTGGTAGGACGAATGAACATATTGGTAACAAAATGCGCCTGCCAGGCCACTTCCATAATGAAACGTATCTTCAGCCTGCTATTGGCATTGGCACCGCAAAAAGCATCTACCACAAAGAGTCGCTTATGGGACAACTCTTCCGTGGCAATCTTTTTGAGTTCTTTCCACGCTTCGGGCTTGATGGGCTTATTATCGTTCTTATATTCGTCGCTGGTCCACCAGATGGTATCTTTGGTAGTATCGTCGTATACAAAGAACTTATCCTTGGGGCTTCGGCCGGTGTAGATACCTGTCATTACATTAACGGCACCCAACTCCGTGAGCTGACCTTTTTCGTATCCGGTTAATTCGGGCTTGAGTTCTTCCTTATATAGGAAATCGTAGGAAGGATTGTAGATCACTTCCTTCACCCCGGTAATTCCGTATTGACTTAAATCCGGTTGTTTCATGATATTTTTAGATTACTATAGTTTGTTTTCTCTGTTTTGTTTCAAATTAATCGTGCTTTACGCATATCGCCCTCTTCGATAATTGCGCGATGGAAGGCGAAGGCATTGCGCAAATCGTGCGGCGTATGAACCGATTGGGTCCGAGCAACGTATTCGGTGAGCAGCTCGCGATAATCGGGATGTACGCAGTTTTCGATAATACATTTTGCTCTTTGGCGCGGATCCTTGCCGCGCAGGTCAGCAACACCATATTCGGATATAATTACCTTAACCGAGTGTTCGGAGTGATCGAGGTGCGAAACCATCGGAACAAAGGCACTTATGGAGCCGTTTTTAGCAGTGGATGGAGTGGTGAATATGGAGAGATAGGCATTACGGGTAAAATCGCCCGATCCGCCGATCCCGTTCATCATCCGCACGCCGTTTACATGTGTGGAGTTTACATTGCCGAAAATATCGGCTTCTAAGGCAGTATTGATGGTAATGATGCCCAAACGGCGCACCACTTCAGGGTTGTTTGAGTATTCGGAAGGCCGCAATACGATGCGATCACGGAATTCGTCCAAACGAGCGTATATATCCTGCATCACGCTGCGGGATACGGTTAGCGAGCAACCACTGGCAAACTTAACGCGCCCTTTATTCATCAGTGCGATTACCGAGTCCTGAATCACTTCGGTGTAGACGTTAAAGTCAGGGATATCACTATTATCGCCCAAAGCACCTAATACGGCATTTGCCACATTGCCCACCCCACTCTGAATGGGAAGAAACTCTTTAGGGATGCGCCCTTCCACAAGTTCTTTGTGGAGGAAAGCAGCCACATTGTCGCCAATCGCCTTGGTTACTTCGTCCACCGGGGTAAATTTGCCCTCATCGTTGGGTTCGCTGGTCTTTACGATGGCAGCGATTTTGCCCGGATCTACTTTAATGTAGGGCAAGCCGACGCGATCCGACGGGTGATAGATAGGGATCGCTTCGCGGAAGGGCGGGTCCAGAGGCTCCGCAAGGTCGTGCATACCGCGTATGGCGGCAGGATGCTTATCGTTCAATTCCACGATGATGCGTTTTGCCATTCGGCATATGGTAGGCAGAATTCCTACACCGCAAGTGGGCACAATCTCGCCATCATTGGTCACTTCGGCAGCTTCCACAATCGCCACATCTATATTTCCGTAGAAGCCCGAGCGCATCTCTTGGGCGAGCTGGGATAGATGCATATCCACATAGTGCACCTCCTCGTTATTGATGGCGGCGCGCAAATCTTTGGTAGATTGGTATGGGGTTCGGAAGGAGATTGCCTTAGCACGCGCCAGAACACCGTCCAAACGATCGGAGGTGCTGGCTCCCGTAAAGAGCCCTATCCGGAAGGGTCGCCCCGCTTGATGCTCCTCCTCGGCATAGCGAGCAATCGCTTTGGGTAGCACTTTAGGGCATCCGGCGTGGGTAAACCCGCTCACGCCCACATTATCGCCATTTTTAATCAACCTTGCCGCCTCATCGGCACTCATTACTTTGTACATTGCTTTCCTCAAATATATAATCGTGTTTTCTTATTTCATAAATAGCTCTCGTGTCACGCTTCCTTTGTACTTTTGTAAAAGGAAGGATTGATGCGACTACTCAAAGGTACTAAATAATGGACAATAAGGATATAAGAAGTACTAATGATCCTATTAAACCGGGAAATGGCATTGCAAAGTGTCAGGATGCACCTATAGGGACATGCAAAGTGTTCGCTTCCTTTTTGTGGTTTTACTTGCAAATGCAAGGAGTTGAAATGAAAGGGCGAATCTCACGACTCGCCCTTCCTACATTAACCAAAACCTTAACTATAGAAAAATCTTTCTTTTCCATCGCAAAGTTGGTGAATTATTTCCAATGCAACAACTTTGAAACCTACGTGAGATGCATATTTTTAATTGTCTTAACGGGAATGTATCAGGTTGTGTTTCTTTTACCTATTAATGTATCAAAATAATGTCACAAAAAGTTCATATAGAAACTTACGGCTGTCAGATGAATGTAGCTGATACAGAAGTTGTGGCTGCTATACTCCAAACAGTAGGATATGATTTTACAGAGTCTCCGGAAGAAGCGGATGTACTACTTATTAATACGTGCAGTGTGAGAGATAATGCTGAGAAGCGCGTTATAGGGCGTATTGAAAATCTACAAGCGCTAAGGCGTAAGAATGGAAATCCGGCTATAATAGGCGTTCTGGGATGTATGGCGGAGCGAGTAAAAGAAAGGCTACTTACTGAGTATGGAGTCGATTTGGTAGCAGGACCCGATGCGTATTCTGATTTGCCGAATATGCTTAGCGATGTAGAAAGTGGTCACAAGGCAATCAATATTACCCTTAGCAAAGAGGAAACTTATCGCGATGTGATACCGCTCAAACTCCCCGGGCTGCATATATCCGGCTTTGTGAGTATTATGAGAGGCTGTGATGAGTTTTGCTCGTATTGCATTGTTCCTTTTACTCGAGGTAGGGAGCGAAGCAGAGAGCCGGAGAGTATCTATCGAGAGATTGAGCATATGCGTGAGGTGGGGTATAGGGAAGTGACCCTACTTGGACAGAAGGTAAATGGCTATCATTATATAGGAAAAGATGGTGCTGAGGTAGATTTCCCGGATCTGCTGGTTGCTATCCATCGGATTGCTCCTGAAATGCGTATCCGCTTTACCTCGCCTCATCCAATAGATATGAGCGACAAGTTGATCCATACCATGGCAACCTATCCCAAAATCTGTGCTCATATTCATTTGCCGGTACAAAGTGGTAGCAACGCAGTCTTGGAACGTATGAAGCGAGGATATACAAGAGAGTGGTACATTGATAGGGTTGCTACTCTGCGTAAAAGTATCCCGCACTGTGGTATCTCTACTGATATCTTTTGTGGCTTCTGTGGTGAAACTGAAGAAGACCATGCCGATACGCTTAGACTTATGGAAGAGATTCGTTTTGATTCTGCATTCCTTTTTAAATACAGTGAGCGTCCTTCCACATATGCGGCAAGGCACTACCCTGATGATGTTCCGGAAAGTGTTAAACTAAGACGTTTAGAAGAGTTAATCGCCCTGCAAAATAGGCTGAGTCTTGCTTCTAATGAGGCTGATATAGGTAAAACTTTTGAAGTACTGGTAGAAGGGGTCAGTAAGAAGAGTCGGGATGAGTACTTTGGCCGTACTGTAACCAATAAAGTAGTTGTCTTTCCAAAGGCTCAGGCCCGTATCGGAAGCTTTGTGAATGTGAAGATAATGAGTGCAACACAAGCAACTCTCTTAGGGAAAATATAGGCTGGAACCTAAGTCGTATGTAATATGAGTGATAATCAACCTTTTCTTGATCTGATACGGGATTACTCTCTTTGGAGTGATTATTTGGGGACATTTGCCTTTGCGGTCAGTGGAATACGGGTTGCGGAAGAACACCAATTAGACTGGTTCGGCGCCTATGTGGTAGGATTTATTACCGCTGTAGGAGGTGGTACATTGCGTGATATGATGTTGGGTATTCCTGTTTTTTGGTTTTCCAACCCTATGTATTTGATGATTACCCTATTAGCGCTTCTTACGTATGCTGTTTTCCGGAGATACTTGCTGAAGGTTGAGCATGTTGTATTCTTTTTGGATTCAGTCGGATTGGGAATGTTTGCAGTTGTAGGGGCACAGCGTAGTATAGATGCAGGTATGGCGATTTGGATAGCTCCTTTGATGGCTACTATCACAGGGGCCTTTGGTGGTATGATACGCGATATACTAGTCAATGAGATCCCACATATCTTTGTTCGCGAGGTGTATGCATCGGCTTGTTTAATGGGTGGATTGGTCTATATTTTCCTTTTTAGTTTTACACCGCTTAGCGTGCCATTTATTGGGCTTTTCGTCTCCCTTCTTGTGCTTTCAATAAGACTATTGGCTATTCGTTATAAGTGGACGTTGCCGGGATTTGCGCCTATGACACGTCTTTAGTTGTCATTGAATACGCCTAAAATAGTATCTTTGTTATGGTTGAATGACGAGTAATGGAATGAGTATGTCGCATAAAGACCCTATTATCTTAGGAATTGAGAGTAGCTGCGATGATACCGGTGCAGCGATTGTTTGTGGACGCCGGCTGCTAAGCAATGTGATAGCCTCACAGGCTGTACACACAGAGTATGGTGGGGTAGTGCCCGAGATGGCCTCCCGGGCACATCAAGAGAATATAGTCCCTGTGGTAGCTACAGCCATAAAAAGGGCCGGTATAAATAAAGAGGATATTGATGCAGTTGCCACAACTGCCGGTCCGGGTCTATTGGGATCCTTGCTGGTAGGAGTGAATTTTGCTAAAGCTTTTGCATTAGCTTTAGATAAGCCGCTTATTACCATTAATCACCTTAGAGCACATGTTTTAGCACACTTTCTCTACGAGGAGGGGGAGGAAAACAAGCATTTCCCCGAGTTCCCGTTCCTTTGCCTATTGGTTTCGGGCGGTAACTCACAGATTGTCCGGTTGGATTCTCCGTATGAAATGGAGGTTGTTGGTCAGACTATTGACGATGCAGCCGGGGAGGCTTTTGATAAATGTGCCAAGGTAATGGGCTTGGGTTATCCCGGTGGTCCCATTATCAATAAACTTGCCGGAGAAGGGGATCCTAAACGCTTTCACTTCGCAAAGCCGCATGTGGAAGGCTATAACTATAGTTTTAGTGGGCTTAAGACATCATTTCTCTATACACTGCGAGACGAATTGGCTAAGGATCCTGATTTCATTGATAAAAACAAAGCTGATCTCGCAGCTTCATTGCAAAAGACAGTGATTGATATATTGATGGATAAGCTTCGTCGCGCTGCCCAAGATATGAAGATAACACGCCTGGCAGTTGCAGGAGGCGTATCGGCCAATACAGGGTTGCGTGATGCTTTTTACGCCTATGGGGAGAAGTATGGTTGGGAGGTTTTCATTCCCAAATTCGCCTATACGACTGACAATGCTGCTATGGTAGCGGTAGCCGGATATTATAGTTATCTCCAAAAGGCTTTTGCTACGATAGATGTAGTGCCTTTTGTAAAAACTACCCTTTGTCAATAACCGATGTCGTGTGTCGCTAATCCTCTAACCCATATGATCGCCCGTATGCTCCTCATGCGGGGCAAAAGTCTTTCAACGGCAGAGAGTTTTACAGCCGGAGGAATTGCTGCCGAGCTTTGTGCTGTTCCTGGTGCGTCTACTTGGTTCAAAGGGGCTATCGTAGCTTATTCGGAGATAGTAAAAGAGTCTTTATTAGGTGTATCCGAGAATCTTATTGCTATGCATGGGGTAGTTAGTCGTCAAGTAGCTGAGGCTATGGCTCGTGGAGTTATTCGGCAGTTAGGCACAGACTATGCGATTGCTACTACAGGCGCTGCAGGACCAACTGCTCCTGACAAGGATACCCCTGTGGGTACAGCCTGGATAGCTATTGCATCGCATACTAATGTGTGTGCCGTTGAATTGCACCTAAGAGGTACACGACGAAATATAACGACTACTGCAATACAGGAGGCCCTTAAGGCTTGCTATAGCATGCTGCGTAATAACAACTAATAGTAGAAACAAACGATATATATCATGAGAAGAAACCACTTTTGTCTGCTCGTATCCATCTGTCTGGCTATGCTTGTAACAAATGCATTGTTAGCTATGGCACAGAGTAATAACTTGGGAACAAATTGTTTTATAGGCTTCGAGTATCAATTGAGCTACAATGAGAATTGGGGGGCGAACCGTCCGGTAATTCTTTCTGTGGAACCTGCCTCTCCTGCAGCTCAAGCCGGATTAAAGCCCGGAGATATCATTGACAGTATTAACGGATTGGCCACAAGTGAGATGGATGAAGCTGCTTTTATCCGCACACTCACAAATCCGACAGATGAAGAAACAAGGCTTTGTGTATCCAATTTTGCATATCACCGTGCAGAGCGTATTCTGCCAAGATATTGCTTGGGCATTGATATGATTGATGAGCGTCAGCTCTCCAAAGCTTTCTCTTTGTATAGTTTGGAGGATGCATCTGAGCGTCTTGTTGTTTATCCCTTTGACACGGGTAGGGAGGGGAAGACCTCCTTTGAAGCATATCAAGCTTTTGCCTTTGCCGATGTACAGAGTGATGCTCTTAACGAAACGGATGAGGTTTTCAAAGCCGTAATTAAACAGGCTTTTGAGCGAAAGGGATTGCGTTACGATGTGCACGATGCAGATATCATTATAGACACCTATTATCAATTGGTGCGTAATCCCTTTTACAAAGAAGTATCCAAAAAAGATATTGTCTCAGATACTAAGAAGTATTATCGCGTGGCACCCGAGAGTGGTATCCTAACTCCTATGCCACTTCTTGAAGTAGGGGCAGACAAACAAGCGGCGCCCACTGTACTTACGGTTGGTATTCGTCTGTTTGATGGTCGTAATCTAAGTCATATGATTTGGAGCTGTGAAGCTGTAGAACATATTATGGAAGAGTATCCCATTGCCGAATATGCACGCAATGCGTTGCCTATTATGCTGATGCAGTTTCCCTTTGTACGTTATGATCTTAATCCTGCCATTCGTGTTGTCTCTCGGCGTTTCAACTATACCGGTATTGTGTATAACGCAAGAGATATCAGTCTCGTGGCTTTTGTAGTTCCCGGTTCTCCTGCAGATCGTGCCGGGATAAAGAGTGGAGATCGTATTACGGCGATCAACGGCAAGATGATGGATACTAAAGATGCACTCAATAAGGCATACCATTCGTTTGTTCAGGAAACGATACGTTTTAGAGATGGGTCAACGCTCTATACAGATAAGTATGGTTTAAAGAATTGTCGCTACTGGAAGTCCGGTGATAATAAAGCAATTGCCAAAAGGTTTGCCAAGAATAAGTACAAAACGGTATTTTCTTACCTGTTTAATTTCCGTCCCTATGTAAGTGGAAATGAGTTGCCTACATCCATCGTATTTGATATAGTTACGAAAGAGGGTCTCATGAAACAGGTTTCGGTAATGCCGGAGGTTAGAGATGCTTCGTATTACTCTCTTGACTAAGCAGGAAGATGAAGCCTTTGGCAAGATAATGAGGGTTTCAGAATATGATAAATAGCTTTTGACTGCTCTTGAGTCGGAGAGAGGGGACATTTCTCGTGTACTTGTATTGTAGAATGGTCGCCAACTTCGCGGGTATGCATGGAGTCACGTAGATTATACATTAAATTACTACATTTGCAGCGGTTAAATGGCTTTATTTAAAGAATAATAAGTAGGAATTATCATGACAGATAAAGTAAGCTATGCATTGGGTTTAAGCATAGCAAATAATTTTTTGGCAAGCGGAATAAAGAGTATTGTTACAGAGGACTTTGCAGAGGCTATAGCCGATGTATTCAGTGGAAAGCAACCTCAAATAAGTTACGATGAGGCTAGGGAGGTAACAGAAGCCTTCTTTAATCGTATTCAGAATGAAGAAAAAGAGCTCAACCTTGCAGCCGGTAAGGAGTATGCTGAGATTATGCGACATAAAGATGGCGTTAAGAGCTTGCCAAGTGGTATTTTATATGAAGTACTAAAAGAGGGGAATGGTCCTAAACCCAAGAAAACAGACTCCGTAGAAGTACATTACCATGGTACGCTTATCAATGGTGTCGTCTTTGATAGCTCGTACGAGCGGGGTAAGCCGGCTTCTTTCCCTGTTAATGCTGTGATTCCTGGCTGGACAGAGGTTTTACAGCAGATGCCTGTAGGCTCTAAATGGCGTGTGGTGATCCCCTCTCATCTGGCATATGGCGAGCGCGGTGCCGGTAGTGTCATTAGGCCTAACATGACCCTTATTTTTGAAATTGAGTTACTGAGTATTGAAGAAAATCAGTAGTACCGTATTATAACAGACTATTAAAGATGAGGATTAAACAGTTCTTTATTGTCCTAACCTGCTGCCTGACCTTGATAAAATCTGCGTTCGCGCAAGAGGTTGCAGATACGACACTTAGTGCAAATAAGCAGTCTGTAGTTCCTACGGCCGAAGAGGCTTCTCGGGCTTTAGGCGTGGCCTTCGGCGATGCCTTGAAACAGAATCTGAGGCGTTTCCCCGGCAATGAGACTATTCAGATGAATGTGCTTTTGGAAGGGCTTAGTAGCTATGTAAGAGGCGTGGATACCACCCTCACGGCTAAGGCAGCTAATGATATAGTGATGCAGTACTTCAAATCGATGGAGCAAAGCATCAATGAGAAAATAAAAGAGCAATCACGTGCTTATTTGGAACAAAACGCCAAAAACAAAGATGTGCATGTTACCGAAAGTGGTTTGCAGTATGAGATCCTTTCTTTAGGTAAGGGACCCAAGCCCACAGTTGAGGATACAGTAGTTGTACACTATAAAGGTATGCTCACTGACGGCACGGTATTTGACAGCTCCTACGATCGAGGTGAGCCGACTAAGTTTAGTCCATTACAGGTTATCCCCGGTTGGACAGAAGGACTCTGCTTGTTGCCTCAGGGAAGTAAGGCCCGCTTAGTCATCCCCGAGCAACTTGCTTATGGAGCACGTGGAGCGGGACAAAAGATACCTCCTTATTCAACTCTAATTTTTGAGATTGAATTATTGCAGGTAATAAAGGGAGCACCAATCCCTGTAGCGGAAAGCATATCTGCTAATGCATCCGCTAAGAATCAAAAGGAAAAAAATAGTGAAAATAGAAAATAAAAATATTTCGTATGAAAAAACAATTTTTTTTGGCACTAAGTGCCTGTATTGCCTTGACACTGTCTTTGGCATCTTGTGGGGGTAAGGGATCAAACAGCACTAAAGCTGATCCCCTGAATGATAGTATGGCAATGGCTCTCGGCTATATGCAGGGTCTTAACTATGCCCAACAGATGGAAATGCAGAACATGCAAGCCGGAGATGACTCAATTAACCGTGCTAAGTTCTTAGAAGGTTTTCAAAAGGGGCTTTCTATGGCAGACAAGAAACAGTATTCATACTATTTGGGTCTTGTAAATGGTATGAACGTATGTAAAAGCAATGCAGAAAGCTTTTTGAGTAATGAACTTTTCAAAAAGTATTTTACCGTGGCCTTTACAGGTGATACTGTTAAGGTAAAATGGAGTGAAGACGCAGCTAATGAGTACTACAATCGTGAAATAAACGAATTCAACAAGCGCGTAACAGAAAAGAAGTACGGTGAAAATAAGACCAAGGGTGCTGAGTATATCAAGAAGTTCTGTAAAGACAAGGAAGTAAAGACTCTTCCCAGCGGGGTTGCCTATAAAGTACTGACTCCGGGTAAGGAAGATGGCGCTACTCCTACTCCCCTTGACACCGTGAAGGTAAACTATTCGGGTCGTCTGATTGATTCCGAAGAGCCATTTGATAGTTCCTATACACGTGGTGAACCGGCAGAGTTCCCTGTAAATGGAGTTATTCCCGGTTGGACAGAAGTGTTGCAACAAATGAAAGAGGGCGAAAAAATACAAGTTGTAATACCGGAAGACCAAGCTTATGGTGAGCGTGGTGCCGGCAACATGATTCCTCCTTATTCAACTTTGATATTTGAAGTTGAATTGCTTGAAGTACATCCGGCAGCTAAGGTAGAGGCTACTAAGTAACAGAAGCATTTATAGAAGAAAACGAAAATAATTAAGCTCCCCTTTGAGAAGTGTACTTCCGAAGGGGAGCTTTTCTTTTGTAGAGGTCTCGCTAAGCGAAGCTACTGCAAAACAAACTTGTCAATATCTCAGAGAATATTTTGCCTTCCCTAAGTCCTTTTTTCAAGGCTTACTCTTAGAAGTTATATTGAATACCACAATAGAAGGAGCGAGGTGCGAGTGGTCCATAGATGTATCCACTATCGCGTGATGCTCCGAGATCGTAGTCGCACTGCATCGAATTAAATAGATTCGTCATTCCTACATTGAGTTGTACTTTGGAGGAAAATAGTTCAAATTCATAAGATAGCTTGGCACCTAACTCAAAGAAAAAGGGTGAACTTACTAATTCATCTATACGAACAACTCTATCTTTCGGAGCTATTTGGTGAGCGTCAAAGTAGGCATCAAAGTCGGAAGCCTTATGTCCGGCAGAACGGTCTGATTCTGCTGCTCCGGCACCGTACTCAATAACGTGCGGCACTAACATAGATCCGGTCAAATTCCCGTTTAAAGCAATTGTGAAACCGTGGAATGGCTCTGCACTGAAGGTGAAGTACCCATATGCATTTGGTGTACGTAAGACCCTTTTCTCGGAGAGCTTTTCAACCTTTATGCTCCCTTCTTCTATGATGGGCATACCGTTTTGAGCGAAGAGGGCATGTTCGCCCCATTCTTCCGGTTGATCATAGCGATTTTGTGCCACCGTGGCTCCTAATTGGAGCTGTAACCAATGCCATGCAAAGCGTCCTTCTATATTTACTCCAAAGACCTTGCAGCCAAGTCCATTTGTCCTCATATAGCGTTTGAACCCATCTTTTTGGGAGGGTTGCTCCTGTAAAACAAATACGTCAGAGATGCGATTAAAGAAGCCCTCTACAAGGAGGTTTGCAGAGAACCCTCTATGCTTAAAATAGAAGTCCCCACTAAGATTGAATGAATGGCTTGACTCGGGACGTAAGTCTTTAGAATTAATGATCTTTTGGCTGTCGCCTCCTACTATAGATACGTGTAGATCTTCATCATAGATTTGAGGAGCGCGGAACCCTTTTGCATATGAGAAGCGTAAGTTGATGTCGTTAGTAGGGTTGTAGCGTAGCGTGACACGTGGACTGAAAATAGGGTTCTTTACCAGCGAATGCTCATCTAATCGAGTCCCCATTAAAATAGACCACATATCATTCTTCCACTCTATTTGTGCCAGTTGGCTCCAAATGTTGAGTTTTTGTCTTAACTCAGGGAATAAGGATTGTACTTCGCCTGCATTTTTGCTGTTGTTTCCTGTTCCCGATGGCTCAGGTGTCCAATGGCGTATGGGCATGGCATCTTTTAGGGAATCGTAGGTGTATTCTACCCCTACGAGTAGTTGTGCAGGTAGGAACAAAAGCTTGTCAAAGTCGTATGAGTATTGAGCTCCTGTGTTCATTGTAAGTCCTCTACTTCGCCCATCGTTTTCTCCCCAGGCCTCGTGCGGAATAGGGTAACCAACATCGCCTAAACGGTTCCCATTAGCATCTGTTTGCTCTCCGATACCACCGTAGTAGCTCTCTCTTCGGATAGATTGCCCCGATACGTAGATCTGAAACTTATGCTTGTAATCCTTAGAAAAGAGATCATATTTGCCGCTTCCACTATAAATAGAGTGGCGTAGATGCTCTGATACAGCGGCTACATGGTCGGGCCACTCCAAAATGTGATCCCCTCCGCGACGATCTTCCTGAATAGTGTGAAATTCACTTGTCAATTGAGAGAAGTCTGAAGTTTTAATGTACCCGCGTGTGCCAAGTGAGTGTGCATTAAGAAAGCCCAATTCACTATAGTTATCCCCATTAGCATCCCAGGGCTTTCGATTTCGTGCTTGACCAAAGACCACTGCTCCGATTCGATTGTCGCTGCTCACAAGGGAAGCATTGAAGCTGATGTTGTTGTCAGGCTTCTTCATGCCGGTTAAGATAAGGGATTCTTTGAAGGTAAAGCTATTGCCGGAAGGAGCTTTCGTAATGATGTTTACAACTCCACCAATTGCTGAAGAGCCATACAGTGCAGAACCTCCCCCACGTACCACTTCTACCCGTTCAACCATGTTGGTAGGTATCTGCTCCATGCCATATATACCGGCTAAAGAGCTGAGTATGGGGCGACTATCAATAAGTATCTGTGTATAGCGTCCATCTAATCCATTGATCCTAACTTGATTGAACCCGCAGTTCTGACAGTTATTCTCCACTCTCAGACCCGGTTGGAAGCTGAGGCCCTGCATCAGATTATTAGCATTGATGCGACTGAATAATTTTTCATCCGCGATGCTCACCACGGTAGGAGCCATACGACGAAGTGTTTCCTGTCTGTTTGCCGTTACTACAACTTCGTCCATGCTAATTATGTCTTCAATGGCTTGAAAATTGATCTCGCTTATTTTATCTTTTTCGACATTGACTTCCTTTTCTTGGCTTTGATAACCCACTCCGCGCATGATGAGCGTTAGTTTTCCGGGCTTCAAATGCTTGAGAAAGTAGTGTCCAGAGGCATCAGTTGTTGTACCGAAGGTGGTCCCTTTAATTTGAATTGTCATTCCGGTCAAATGCTCACCTGTGTGTGCATCGGTAACATGTCCAACGATATTTGCATCACTGGGTAAGTGACTCCTACTATGTTGCGCTGTCAGTAGCGTGTGGGAGATAGTAAGGAACAAAAATAGTAATGTAATTCTTTTCAACATGGTATCTAATATTTCAAATAAACTAATTGACTGCAAAACTACTGCAAGATAGAGAGCGCTTCAATACTTGTCAGTGGGTATATTACTCATCTGATATAATACTAAGTAGCTACTATATTGATTCCGGCATGCTTATCTTTACTATCTCAAAAAACATCTGTACCTTTCAAATGAAAGATTTATATTTTTCAAAAGAAACATACAGATCTATTTGGGAAAAGATAAATACCTTTTATCAACGGTAAAAAGAGTATCGGGAATAAATGAGGAGCAGAAAGAAAAAGGCCGGCTAATCTATCAATTAGCCGGTCTTTATTATCTGGTTGTGTATTGGTAAGAAGGAAGTAGAGACTCCCCTCTAATCAATATTTATTGGGCAAATTCAAATGAACTGGTTGTATTCGTCTCAATATTGATCGTCATACCTTCTGCCATAGCACTGCCCTTAAGTGGTAAGGTCATAAGACCATAGAGAGGCACTCCGGTAGCTCGGTCAATCTCTACATTCATAGAGCCAATACCACTTACAGCAGCTCCTTGGAAGTCACCATCAATGGATAGCTTGGCATTGATCAGATAAGAGTGCTCAGTTACATCTGTAAGGGTATATACGTTCTTAGAACCGGCTTCCTTATCTTCCACGGTCCAAGAATCTCCCTTCTTTACAGAGGCATGATATAGCTCGCTGAGTAAGTCTGTAAAAGATTTCATGATTGCTTTTACAACCTCATTATCTACCCCTTCTGTCACTGCAACAGGTTCTCCGACAACCTCAAAGTATGGGGTAATCTCCGCCTTAACTACATTGTGAGTCATCTTTTTAATGGCTTTATTAAAATTATTCTCACTGTCTTCTGAGGAGATTTTTTGGGTTTGCCCCATGCCTTCATTCTCAACTTCAATTTTGTTGATTACCGCATTGATAATGTAGTTTTCCCCCTTCTTCTCCATGATAGAGAAAACAAGATCAGTCTTTACGTTGTTGACAGACTTCATGTTTTGACCTCCGTAAGAAACAGAATTATCCTGTCTCATATTTTGTCTTAGAGGAACCTTAATAGGAGGATTGAGGTTAAGACGGATGTCATACGTTTGTTGTGCAGTAGCAGTGCAAAGCACTGTAACAAAGATAGCTGCAAGATAAAAGAATCTCTTCATCATATTCATTGGTCTAAGTATTAGTTATCTCTATTTTATGTTATGCAGTTTATGGCCCATACGTTCTTTTTTGGTTCGTAAGTAGTTCTCGTTGTATGGGTTTGGCTTAATTTCCAAGGGAATTACTTCGGCTATTTCAAGTCCATAGCTCTCAAGCCCGATACGCTTTACCGGGTTGTTGGTCATAAGGCGCATTTTACCTACGCCAATGCTACGGAGCATCTGAGCACCAACTCCATAATCTCGCTCATCTGCCTCATAGCCTAAATGTAAGTTGGCATCTACCGTATCAAGGCCATCCTCTTGTAGTTTATAAGCTTTCATCTTAGCCATCAGTCCAATGCCTCTTCCCTCTTGGTTTAGGTAGATGACAACTCCTTTCCCCTCTTTCTCAATGGTTTGCATGGCTAAGTGTAATTGCTCACCACATTCACAGCGGCACGAGCCAAATATATCTCCCGTGGCACAGCTTGAATGAACTCGTACCAAAATAGGTTCATCCGGTGAAAAGGATCCCTTAATAAGTGCGATATGTTCGCGTCCATTGCTCTTCTGACGGAATGGAATAAGATCAAAATCTCCATATTGAGTCGGAAGGTGTATGCGCTCACCTTCTTCAAGAATATTGTCTGTACGGAGACGATAGGCGATCAAGTCTTTGATAGAAATGATGTGCAGATTCCACTTTTCGGCAACCTTAAATAATTGCGGTAGACGCGCCATAGTACCATCTTCATTAATGATCTCAATAAGTGCAGCTACAGGCTGCATACCGCATAGTCGGGCTAAGTCAACTGCAGCCTCAGTATGTCCGGCACGACGTAATACCCCTCGCGAGCGAGCACGTAACGGATTTACATGTCCCGGGCGACCTAAATCGCTTGCTTTTGTATTTGGATCAGCTAAAGCGCGTATCGTCATTGCCCTGTCATGCATAGATACTCCTGTTGTACAACCATGGCCAATTAGGTCCACGGTCACGGTGAATGGAGTTTCGTGCAGAGATGTATTGTCATCTACCTGCATGGGAAGTTCTAATCGCTCAGCAACTTCTTCGCTGATAGGCGTGCAGAGTACTCCACGACCATATTGCATCATAAAGTTGACTTTTTCAGGTGTTATCTTCTCTGCAGCTATGATGAAGTCGCCTTCGTTCTCACGATCCTCATCGTCTACAACAATTACAAAATTACCTTCCTTAAAGGCGTCTAAAGCCTCTTCAATCGTGCTTAGCTTGTTTCTTTCCATAATATATTTATACGACCTGCGTAATACTACTCCTGACTATCAATTTGATAGACTTCTCTTATGTAGGTATCTATTTTTTGCAGTGTGGTACTAAGCAGTTCTTTTCGTTTGTTCTCTTTTCGTTTGCGATGGTAAAGGTACAGAATAAAGGGCAAAGAGAAGGGAAGAATAGGCAAAAGGAGTAAATAGATTATCCTTGAACGAGGAATTAGTGAAGAAAACGAACGTCTTTCAGCCGGCAGCTCTCTTAAGTAGCTCAATACGTGTAGGTCATCAAAGTCAATTAGCTTGTCAATCATGGAGTTGAGCTGTCCGTTGGTTACTCTAAATTGCCGGTTGAGTTCTATCAAATAGTTATGTCGAGGAAGGGCTCTATGTAAGAATGGGTTTGCAGCTAGTTTGGCAAGCTCCTTTTGTGCAGTAGCGACCTCCTGCAAAGCTATTTGTGCAGAGGGTTGAATGATAATCAGCTCCCGTCTGGATACTTCTCTTTTCTTTTCCGGCTGGAATAAGCCTTTTATACTTGCTATGATAGCATCCAGATTCAGTGTGGCAGAGTCTTTAGTAGCTTGAAGCGTAAGGAAAACACCTAAAGGAAGTAAAACAAAAGCAGATAGCCACATACCGATCCACACCTTCCACTCCCCATGGTATCCCATTTTGTAGCCATAAGTATCCACCATGTAATATAGGATAAAGATAAGCACGGATACCACCATAGGGGTGCCAATACCTCCTTTTCTTATGATAGCCCCTAATGGTGCGCCAATGAAAAAGAAAAGCAGACAAGCCACAGGAAAAGTGAACTTTCTATGCCGCTCCTGATCATGGGTGCGATAGGAATAGGCTTGCCAGTCATATTCATAAAACTTCCCTTCAGCATCTTGTGCCAGAGTTTTTAGCTGATCAATGCCATTCTGCATCGCTGTTTCAACTTGGTTCGGAGGTAGAGTAGTGAGAATACTGTCTAATGAAAGAAGTCTATAGTTATCATCTGTAAGAAGAGAACCCTCTTGATTATTCTCCTGTGCTGAGTAGGAGAGGCTACTATTCCGGTCTTGCAGCACCCTTTCCATGATCCCATCTGCATTCTTTGTACCAATGCTGTCCAATGCGTATCGAGCTGTATCTTGAATGTATGCAGTGAGTTGTCTAAGGTTTTTCCCAACAAATTGATTACGAAGCCCTTCATCACTTTGGAGTTCAAAATTAGCATCAAATGGGATAACGATCTGTTTATAAGCAAAATGCTCCTTGTAGTAAGAGCGCGCTACATCTTGGGAATAAACCTTCTGGTTACTTTCTTGAAGTCCATGAGTTAATTGCTGAAAGCTTTCTCCGCGCCATAGATCAAGTTTCAGAAAGGTTTTGGAGGCGTCCATAACCAGCTTGCCGGAGTCAGCTCTTATAATACGCGTATTGGAGAAGCCCTCCGATAGATCGTATATCATTACGCCAGCAAGTGAGCGATCTTTCGTGTTTTTCTTTTGTACAAAAATACTGTAATCGCTAATCCCATTGTAAAAGCTACCTTCGGGAATTTCCAAGTCCGGTTGTTTATATCTTGCCGAGAAGGCTATTTGGTAGAAGCGCACTTGCGCATCCATCATTATGGTATTGAGAAAAACGAAAAGGCCGATGCTTAGTGCTGCTACTACGCCTATCAGAGGGAGCATGATGCGATGCAGTGGAACTCCGGCACTCTTGATTGCGAGTAGCTCTAATCGCTCACCAAGTCCTCCGAAGGTCATTAATGAGGCTAATAGAATACCTAAGGGAAGAGCCGTCGGTAAACTAATCTTAGCCACTTGTATAAGTGCTTCAAGGAGCGTGGCAATAGAGATCCCCTTACCTATAAAATCATTGGTATAACGCCATAGAAACTGCATGATCACTACGAACCAACAGATAGAAGTAGTCATCAGCAGCAGGGGAATAAACTGCTTAAGCATGTAACGGTATAGGCGTTTCATCTTTTCTTATAAGGATCTCTTATTCTATTGGGATTGTTTTTCACAAAATCACTCCAATTACGAAGTACTCTATTCCCTGATGCAAGTGGGTTAGAGGTTTGATAGTAATGGCAAAGAGCCGCAGCCAATCCGTCAGTTGCATCTAATGCCGGAAGCATGCTATCCTGAGGAATGTGTAGCAGCCTTTGTAACATTTCTGCAACCTGCTCCTTAGACGCATCTCCGCTGCCTGTAATGGATTGTTTGATGCGACGAGGTGCATACTCGGTGATGGGTAAGTCGCGAGCCAAAGCTGCTGCTATAGCTACCCCCTGAGCTCTCCCGAGCTTTAGCATACTTTGTACGTTTTTTCCAAAGAATGGGGCTTCAATTGCCATCTCATCCGGTAAAAACTCCTCAATAATGCCCGTAATACGGTCATAAATGCGCTTAAGTCGCAAGTAAGGATCCGTAAGCTTACCAAGTTCTATGATGCCCATAGCCATAAAATTAGGCTTGGCTCCGTTGATCTTAAGAAGCCCATACCCCATGATTACTGTCCCTGGGTCTACTCCGAGTATGATTCGCTCTGCCGCCACTATTTATTGTTAAGCTCTTCTTTTAGATAATACCCGGTATAACCAGTCTTTTTACGAGAAAGTGCTTCCGGAGTTCCCTCAAAGAGTATCTTTCCGCCTCCGGCTCCTCCTTCCGGCCCCATGTCAATGATCCAATCAGCGGACTTGATTATATCCATATCATGCTCGATGATAAGAACGGTATTGCCGCGCTCTACCAAGCTATTGACCAAGTTTAAGAGTAACCTTATATCATCAAAGTGAAGTCCTGTAGTAGGTTCATCTAAGATATACAGTGTCTTCCCGGTATCTCGTTTAGATAGTTCGCCTGCCAACTTGACCCGTTGACTTTCTCCACCACTCAGGGTAATGGATGGTTGTCCTAATTTTATGTACCCAAGCCCAACTTGTCGCATGAGCTCTAATCGAGGCGCAATAGAGGGTATATTTTCAAAGAACTCGGCCGCCTGGTTAATAGTCATATCCAGCACATCGGCTATTGATTTTCCCTTGTAGCGCACCTCCAATGTTTCTCTGGTGTAGCGCTTCCCTTGGCAAACACTGCAGGGTACAGATACATCAGGCAAGAACTTCATGCTGATATTGATATACCCATTCCCCTTACAAGCTTCACAGCGTCCCCCTGCTACATTAAAAGAAAAGCGACCCGGCTTATACCCTCGGGCTTTACTTTCGGGTAGAGACACAAAGATTTTACGTATCTCAGTAAAGAGGCCTGTGTAGGTAGCAGGGTTGCTTCGAGAAGTACGTCCTAAGGGAGACTGATCTACTACTGCTATCTTGTCGATATGCTCTACTCCATCTAATTTCTTGAAGGGTAGCGGTTCTTCTTTGGCATTGTATAAGGCTTTGCGAATAGCAGGTACAAGCGTTGAGTTGATGATAGAGGATTTCCCGCTTCCGGATACTCCGGTCACACAGATAAAAGTCCCTAAAGGAAGCTTTAATGTATTGCCTTTGAGGTTGTTGCCAATTGCTCCACTCAATGTAATCAAGTGTCCGTTCCCGGCACGTCGCTTAGAGGGGATCTCAATACGCTTTATACCATTAAGATAGTTTGCAGTGATTGTATTGGCAAGAGAGAGATTCTCCGGAGACCCTTGGAAAACTACTTTTCCGCCTAACCTTCCTGCACCGGGTCCGAGGTCAATCAGGTAGTCAGCTGCTAACATAGTGTCGCGGTCATGCTCTACTACCACTATTGTATTGTCGCCGTCACGGAGTTTCTTTAATGAATTGATTAGTAGCCTACTGTCTCTTTTGTGCAATCCTATGCCGGGTTCGTCTAGCAGGTAGAGCACCTCTACTAATCCTGTGCCTATTTGTGTGGCTAAGCGTATGCGTTGGCTTTCTCCGCCACTTAGCGAAACAGATGTCCGTTGTAAAGTGAGGTAATTGAGTCCTACATTGAGCAGGAAATTTAATCGCACGCGTATCTCCTTGATAATTTCTTCTGCTACGGGGTGAAGTTGTTTGGGGATAGCTTCTTCAATTGCAGGGAGTAGGGCAGTAAGCTTATCTATGTCCATTGCATTGAGATCAGCTATGTTCCATTCTCCGATTCGGTAAGAGAGGGCTTCTTTATTCAGGCGACTACCGGCACACTCAGGGCAGGGAACGGTAGCCATATATTCGTCAACTGAAATACCATCGTTGAGTAAATCATGAAAAAATAGGTATTTCATTGCCCCTAAAAACAGATCATTGGATGGATCGGCATCCGTTTCTCCGCAAAGAAGTCGCTCAACGAGCTCATCGGGAAGCTCTGAAATGGGTGTATTTAGGCTAAATTTCTCTTTTGCAAGTTCTTTCTTAATCTCCGACATGTAACCCTTGAGTTCTTTTTGTTGGAGAAAAGGAATTCCACCTCCGGCAATACTCGCTTCCTTATCCGTGATAAGTCTATCCTTATCCAAACGATGCACCGTGCCTAAACCTTTGCAATGGGGACACCAACCTCGTGGAGAATTGAATGAGAAGGTAGCCGGTGAGGGATCTCCGTAAGAAATGCCACTCTCTAGGTCAATGAGCTTCGTAGAGAAAAGGCGTACAGTCCCCTCTTCCCTCTCACGTACTTGTAGTAACCCATCGCCCTCCTTTACCGATAAGCGAACGGCTTCGCTAAGACGCTGCTTCATTGTTTCCTCAACGATGAACTTGTCTATAACAACGGATACATCATGTGTGCTGTATCGATCAAGCTTCAACCCCGGGACTAGCTCTTGCACTTTGCCATCTACCAAAATATTTAGGTAGCCTTTGCGGCGCATCCTATCCAGTAATTCTCTATAGTGTCCCTTTCGCCCCCTTACGATAGGGGCCATTAACTCAATTGCTTTGCCACTATAAGTAGATAAGATCAGATCGGTTAATTCCTCTTCGCTGAAGCGTTGCAGCTTTCGGCCCGTTTGACTTGAATAGGGCGTTGCACAGCGTGCATAGAGTAGCCTTACAAAGTCCCATATCTCTGTAATGGTACCTACGGTGCTTCGAGGGTTTGTAGAGGCTGTCTTTTGTTCGATGGCAACAACAGGACTTAAGCCATCAATGGCATCCACTTCTGGACGCTCATTACTGGAAAGAAAAGTGCGAGCATAGGGCGAGAACGTTTCGATATAGCGACGTTGCCCCTCAGCCAAAAGAACATCAAAAACAAGACTCGACTTACCGCTACCACTAAGCCCCGTTACAACAGTTAGCTTATGACGCGGTATACGGACGTCGATATGCTTTAGATTATGTACAGAAGCACCATGAACAGAAATGGCTCCTGCAGCGAACAAAGCCTCGTTTGTCTTCTTATTTTCAGCTTTTCTCTTCATCTTCGCAAAGATACCTTTTCCGCGTCACTTACGCCCTATGTGGCAACCTTTGTAAAGGAAGATTTCAGCATTTAGATCCCCACAATCAAAAGATCCATATCTTTCAAGTCAAAGATATAGATCTTTCATTTGAAATATCTGTATCTTTTAAATGAAAGATCAATACCTTTTGGGGAGAAGACACTAATAAGAGAACAGGCGATACAGTATGATCGCAATTATAGCATAGACAATGTTAGGCAATTCTGCTGCAAGGAATGGAGACAAAGAGCCTGAGATGGCAAAACTTGCAGATATGGTCATAAAAACGATATAAGTGAAGCTTAGTGCAATTCCTAGGGCTAAAGAGAGGCCCATTCCTCCTTTGCGCTTGCGTGCGGAGAGGGAGACTCCAATAAGGGTTAGAATATAAGCGGCAAAAAAGGCTGCAAAGCGTTTATGCAGTTCCACCTCAAAGCCCTTTACATTTGAGGCGCCTCTGTTCTTTTGATTGTTAATTTGCTCAATCAAACGTGGGGTAGTGAGGTTCTCAGCATCCAGTGCCGTAGCAAGAAAATCTTGTGGCGAAATATAAATTAAAGTATCAAGTGTGGAAAAGCGACTCAATGAGTCTCCTGTAGTGCAAAAGTAGGTTATTGATCCCTCTTGCAACTCCCATTGGTAGTCATCATCATAGTGGGCTTCCTCGGCTACTAAGCGGCTCTGCAATGTGCCATCTTCAAAGTGATCAATCGAAAAGTCTGTTCCCTGATTGTTTTCTGCATTAAAATAGCGCATATATAAATATTCTCCGGGAGAAAGCTCCATCTGAATACACTCGGCATAATTGATGCGTTTGTCTCGTATGTAAGTGTTCTGAAAGTTGTTGCGCACTTTATTGCCCGGAGGTATTACGAAGCTATTGAGCAATAGAGTGAAAATGGCTATTACAGTGGCAGAAACCATGTAAGGGCGTAAGAGACGATTAAAGCTAACGCCCCCTGCTAAAATAGCCGTTATCTCGTTTTTTTGGGCTAACTGAGTCGTAAAAAAAATAACCGATATGAAGACAAAGAGCGGACTGAAGAGTACTGCATAGTAGGGAACAAAGTTGACATAATAGTCAAAGATGATTTCATGAAGTGTCAGATCGGGATTAGTAAACTTATCAATCTTTTCATTGATGTCAAATATCACAGATACACTAAGTATCAGCGAGATGGCTGAAAGAAAGGTACCCAAAAAGAGCTTGATTATATAGCGATCAAGCCGCTTAAGATACCACCGCTCGCTTCTTTTCTTCCTTTTTACGGAAGGGATAGGTTCAGGGGGTACTTGTTGCATTGACTCTTCAGAATTCATCTTCTTGTGCGTATACTTAATGTCGTTCTTCAGTAAAGTCAATATACTCGCCTTGATCTTTGTCAAACTTGCGGCGTTCGACCTCTTCAATGGATAGCTTTTCCTTTTTGGGAGTTTTGTGGTGGTGCTGCCGTCTTTTTACCCCCTCTTGCGATTGCTCTCCAAACTGGCGTTGTAATCTGCGAATCATCAGTGTAGAAATGCCTCTTATTATCCACTTTCTACACAAATAGATGATAAGAATGATTAAGAGGAGAATCAATAAGAAATCCATAAATATATATTCTCATTTTGTTAAACCTTATAGCGCTCTATACGCTTAATGATAAAGGGTGAAACGATTATGTATACAATAATGAAGTGGGCAAATCCGACCATTTTCCACAGAGCAACAATAACTAGGCCTATCAATCCTAAAATAAGGAGCGACAGGTTGGTAACCTTTTCTTGTCTATTGCGAGAGGGAATATGTGTTTTGAGAGATAACAGCGGTAAGTTGCTGACCATCAATATGCCCATGATGATAACAAGTGAGTAGGTAAGAGAGAGAATGAGTGGCACAGAGGTTGATTCCGTCTGAATAAGTCTCTCTGACCATCCTATCCAAAAAAGGGCATTAGCAGGAACAGGAAGACCATAAAAGAACCTTCTGCTTCTTGTGTCACGATTGAATCTGGCTAGCCGATATGCTGCAAAAAGTGGCATTACAAAGAGTGGAAGTACTATCCATTTGTACTCTGCTGTATCGGGCAAGTTTGTGCGGAGTGCTTCTAATAGTAAAAAAGTGGGTGCTACAGCAAAAGAAACAATATCAGAAAGAGAGTCCAAATCTCCTCCTATAGCACTTTCACTATGCAAAAGTCGTGCAGTCAATCCATCAAATACGTCTAATAGAGCGGCAGCAAAAATAAAGTAGATAGGAATATGTATGTCAGGATAAGCATAAAAAGTAAGCCAAATCGCTGTTATGCCACAGAATAAATTGCCGAGCGTCAGTAAATTGGGAATAAAGCTAATAAACTTTTTCATAGAGGAAGATGGCCTAAGAGTGTCATTCCACCCGTTACTTGTGTACCAATCGAATGCTCTAAATTAGACTCTAAGGGAAGGTATAGGTCAACTCGAGAGCCAAAACGAATAAATCCTAATTTGTCATTTACATCCACTTCGTCACCTTCCTCCACGTAAGTGGTAATACGCCTTGCAACAGCTCCTGCAATCTGCTGTACTAAAATGCGATGATTACTATTTGTACGAATAATTACGGACGAGTGTTCATTCTCTGTACTACTTTTCGGAAGGAATGCTTTGTGAAAGTTGCCCTCTGTGTGTTCAACTCTTTCTATAATGCCGGCTACCGGCACCCAATTGGCATGAACACTATAGATCGACATAAAGACAGAAAGCTTTATGCATTCACACTTCAGATAGCGTCCTTCATAAACAGTCTCAATCGCCACGATTTTCCCATCTGCCGGAGAGGTGATTGCGTCCTCTTTTTCTAAATAGGGGTTATGTCTGATAGGACTTCTGAAGAAGTTTAGTATGAGTCCCAAAACGACAAGGGATAGCAAAACAACTGCAAAGAATATGCTCTTGTAGGGTTGAAAATGCCACACCATCCACGAGAATAATATGGATAAAAAAATAAATGAAAGGATAATGCCACGCCCCTCTCGATAAAACTTTTTATGAATACTTCTACGTTTTGTCATACTTTACTTAATGATAGTTGCTTCTTTATAAGGGTATACCTTCTCTATATAGGACCCATTGGGATGCGAGTACCACAAAAAACCCTCTACCTTGTCAAAACCCATTTGTTTAATACAAATGCTATAGCCGGCGACTTGTTGTTTATGACTCTCTTTGGGATGAGCAAACTTATAATCAATGACTGCAACTGAGCCGTCAGCAAACTTTACCACTCGGTCTGGTCGGACCATACGAGTGCCTTCCGGTATTAAGATCGTTTGTTCGTTCAATATAACATTCTCCCGTGCAAACCATCGCTTGCCATATGGATGCTGTAACATTTTTTCAAGTAGGAGGGTGGTAGACTGACACTGATCCTCCCGTAAATATCCTTCTGCGATAGCTTTACTTATGGCAAAAGGAAGGGATTCGGCTACGGATACGTTACTGAGGATTTCATGCAGGGCACTTCCTCTTTCAATAAGATCCTCCTCCTCAAACCTCTCTTGAGCTTGTAAGTGTATGCGTAGGCGCGGGAGGTTGCCTTCCAAGTAATGGTGGATTGAAGGTACAGATAGGGACTCTGTATTTTTCGTCTCTTCAGCACGATCTTCTTGAGAGGGAATTTCCTGAGTAGGGAGTAGCTTATTGCCCTCTTTGCCCCAGAGCACTTCGGATAGCACAGTGTGTAATAGTAGTTTCTTTTGCTCTCTATCTGTTGGGGTCTTCACCCATAGGACCATTCCTTTTTTCGCTCTTGTAGCAGCTACATAAAATAAGTTCAAGCGATCAATAACCTCTTTCACCATTTCCTCGTAGTACTCTTTAAGAAAGAGTGTCTTTTCGAGTTCCTTTGTTCGTTTAATGGGTACTTTCAACGAAGGATATTCAGTTCCACTCGATAGCACATGAGAAGGTGATACCCATAGGTAGGCAGAGCGACTACTGAGGTTGGTAAAACCTAAGTCCCAAGTCAGGAAGGGGAGGAGAACAATGGGAAAGCCCAATCCCTTTGCCTTATGAATGGTCATGATGTTAATCGCATTTTCATCTCGTGTGGGAAGATCCTGCTTATAGCCGCGTGTGTGCCACCAGTCAACAAACTCAGCAAGACTTCCTTTCCGGTCTTGGTGAAAGTCGTCTATAGTGTCCTGCAAAGCCATTACGTAGGTAATTTCACTCTCCGGTATTTTTGATGCAATTTGTTTGATTATCTGATTGGTGAGATGCGAAAGAGTGCTATGAGCCGTTTCTTCTTTAAGACTATCAAAATAAGTCTTAAAAGAGGCTTTATTTATATCCTTGTCAATCAAATTGCGATAACGTAAATGGGCAACATCATATGACGTGCGATCCTCATTGTCGCTTAATGCAGATAAGAGGTCAATAATCAGCCCCACGATCTTTGAGCTAGAGAGCTTTAAGGCTTCAGCACTGGTAAATTTGAAGAGCTCTTTGCACTGAGGATTTTTTTCTACAAACTGAAGGAATGTAGCCGCAACTTCGCCGGCCTGCTTATTCGTATTAACTAAAACGGCAATATCTCGAGGCTTGTACTTTTTATGCACAATTAGGTCAATAATCTTTTCGCATAATGGGGGAACACCATTCTCTTCTTCCGAAGTAATAGGTGAATGCCCCGTATCAAGTAGATAGTATTCTACTCCTCCATGATTGTCAGGGAAAGAAGCTTTCTGCTCCGAGTGTTTATAGGTTTCGTTAATGCTTTGTGTTAGTTGATTAATCTTATATTGGTCAAGTGGGCAGCAGTCGTCCGATACCACTTTAGCAAGGCTATTCTGTATAGTATCTGCTAACATCTTTGAGACTGTGCCTGGAAGCTGCTTAAATAGAATGTTGTTGAAGTTAACGATTTCGGGAGCACTACGCCAGTTTTGCTTTAGTGTAGTTTGATTGTAGTAATACTCAAAATCAGCGGGTACAGCTTCTTGTAGAATAGTCCTATCACAGTGTCTGAACTTATAGATACTTTGCTTTACATCGCCTACAATGAGATTTTTGTTGCCAGCGGATAGAGAATTGGCTAATAACGGCTTCAAATTATTGTATTGCAAGCGGGAAGTATCCTGAAACTCATCAATCATAAAGTTGTGAATAGCCACCCCGGTTCTTTCGTATAGAAAAGAGGAATCACTGTCACCACTATTGATCAACGTATTGATGAAGGCTTGAGACGAAAAGAGCAACATCGTATTTTGCTCTTTTCCTTCCTCTTTCATTGAGGCATCAATATGTCCAAGCGTTGCTAAGAGAGGGAGTTCTTTAGCGATGCATTGAAGTGAATTGTATCGAAGCATTTCTTCGCTTGTTACCTTCGCAGAGGAGCTTTTCTTCTCTATCGAAAGAGCTGTAATAGAGCTATCAATTTCTTTGCGTAAAGACTCTATTTCTTCATTTGTCGGCAAGGCGTATGCAACTGTCCCTTGTAGTTCGGCAGCAGCAAAAATCTGTTTGCCTATATTTTCTATCTGTGGAAGTACGTTATATTTGTCCCCTTCATCTATTCCACTCTTGACTATGCTGTCAATCCAAATTCTGGCATCCTTTTTCTCTTCATTTTCCAGACTATTGAAGAGTAATAGAGTCCCTTTATGTAGCCAGTAGTCATTATCCAACTCAATCCGATAGTTGCTCTGATGTCCTATTTCAGTAGCGAAAGACCGTACGATCTCTTCAAAAAATGAGTCTATGGTTTTGATCTTAAAAGCGCTGTAGTCACTTAAAAGTACTTTAAGTGCGGTCTTTGCTTTTTGAACGAGCGCCTCTGGAGATAATTGTAGTCGTTCGCATAAACTGCTACACATTGGCGACTTCTGCTGGGTGATATCGTAGAGAGCTTCTATGATACGACTCTTCATCTCCTCTGTGGCCTTTTTGGTAAAAGTTACAGCCAGAATGTGTTGATACGATTGCTCCGGATTTCGCAGTGCTAAAGCAATATACTCCTCTGAAAGGGTATATGTTTTACCAGCCCCGGCAGAGGCTGTATACACTTGAAGTAGTTTACTCGTATCCATCTAACTTCCTTGAGGTAAATTTACTGTTGATTCAGTGCCCCCTTTTTAAGTATTTCATTAGCTCTACGGCGTCGCACTATATCGATAGCCATAAAGCAGGCTTCTCTTAGTGAACGCTCGGATGCAATGCCTTTACCTACTATATCATAGCCTGTACCGTGAGCAGGAGAGGTGCGGACAAACGGAAGACCTGCTGTAAAATTGACTCCCTCATCCATGGCAAGTAGCTTAAAGGGTGCTAATCCTTGGTCATGATACATAGCTAATATGGCATCGTAATTACCTCGTGACGCTGATCCCCAAAAGCCATCTGCAGCAAATGGCCCAAAGGCAAACACTCCCTCTTCGTTGCGGAGTCGGGCTATTGCCGGAGCAATAATTCGGTTCTCCTCTTCGCCAATGAGTCCATTGTCGCCCGCATGAGGGTTGATAGACATAACGGCTACACGCGGTGAGGCAATATCGAAGTCTTGAACCAGAGCATCTCGCAAGGCAATGCCTTTTTTTACGATTAAATCGGATGTGATCTCTGTAACAACATCTGATAGTGCAATATGTTCGGTTACCAAAGCTACTCGGGTATTCTTTGCCGCTAGGATCATAAGTGGTTCCGAGTTGCTGCGGGCTCCTAAATAGGCTGTATGCCCTTTGTAAGGGAATAAGTCGGATGGCATTGCAGACTTATTGATGGGAGCTGTTACTAAAGCATCCAGATCCCCATTCAAGAGATCAGTTGTCGCTTCATCTAATGCTGCATAGGCAGCGCTTCCCCCTGCTGCAGTGGGTTTGCCCATCTCTACTTGAATATCATCATCGGTACAATTGATCAGATAAGGAGTCGAATCTGTATCAACTGCTTCAGAAGGATGCTTAATTCGATTCCAAGGCTCGCTTTCTATATTGAGTGCCTTTCGATAGTAACCTGCTACCTTAGCCGAGCCATATACAACAGGCGTGAATAGTTCAAGCAGGCGAGTATCTTGAAGCATTTTGAGTATTACCTCATAGCTTATACCATTGATATCTCCATGGGTGATACCGATCTTTAGTCTTTGATCCATACTTTTACTTTTCTCTACCATTCCTATTCTACACTTCGCCAGGTGATCTTCTTCAGTACAGCAGGATCAAATTCACCCTCCTCAGTATTTCTAAATGAATATAACGCAGCTTGCATGCGACGAACTAAATCGCGCTTTAGTTCATTGGGATGGTATATAAATCCCTCAACATAATATAGTGTGTGGCTGTCAAGGTCAATGAATGTATGTGATACGAATGGTCCTGCCATCATATCCTTTCCACTCATTTCCCATAGTCCATTTATTTCCAGACGTATATTGCCTCTTGGAATATTGACAAGACGGGCTTTGACCGGTACGAGAGAATTGTGCTTCATATGGCTTTCCGGGGTAGAGCCGGGTATTTGGCTGCCTAATACTGAGTCACGCAGTTCCAGTACTCGTTCTACTGAAGGAATTTCGTTTCCTAAGTAGGGAAGTGAAAATACAGCCAAGTCTATACGCTTGCTATAAGTATTATTAGACATCCAAAGAAAACCCTCATCGGATTTATAGGATACTATGTCGCCCGGTACGTTGATATGATGATTAAAGAGCGCAGTTGCAAAGCTATCTGCTTTGATACTATATCCTTTTACGAGTAAGTCATTGGCAAGGCGATACAATTCGTGTCTAAGGAATAGATCTCTTACTACACCGGCACCGGCGCCGCTAACAAAAGCTTCTAAAGAGTCTTTGCTCGGAGTCTGCAAGGTTACAACTAATTGCCCATTTGCCCAAGGATCATAAGCATATTTGAGGGAGTTTTTGCTGTAGGTTGCATCATTAGCATCCACAATAAATATATTGCGTGTATTGCGCAGAAAATCATTAAAGTCTCTTTGATCAACGGTAAGTACGCGCATCCAATGCTCAACTTGGGGAAGGGCATACACTTCTGCTTGGAGCATATCTTTAGTAGCTAAACCAGCGGAACTTGCCTGCCAGTCCTTATCCATAACCAAAAGCACCTCGCCGGGGCTTCCTGAAGCTTGCATCAACGAACCGGCTGTGTTGCCTTTGCAAGAGGTAAAGAGCAGTGCAAGGGCTATTAATAGGGGATAGAGGTATATACAATTCTTTTTCATTGCTTTGCTAACAGGCCAAGCGTTATACATTCTTTGTGTCAAGCCATTCTCCAATTGCCTCAACAAGCATTTGGTTGTGTTCTTCACTAAGGGCAGAGATGCGCATGTAGGTTTCATCCAACCCATAGTAATCATTCATCACTGCGATAGTCATATTGTAGTTTTCTTCTAAGAATAATCGGAGCTCTTCTGCAGTACCCACTTTTACCTTTACTAAAAAGAAAGTTGTTTCATTATTGATCACCTCTAAGGCATCAAACGTGCGCAGGTGAGACATCAATTCTTGTGCATTGCGCAACCATTTTCGTATAGGTAAAGCAAACTGGGCCGGATGAATGAGAATATACTTAGCTGCCTCTTGTGCAATGCTTGTCACGGACCATGGAATCGTGTAACGAGCTATTTGATTGGCTATAGGTTTGTCGGCTACCATATACCCAATGCGAAGTCCCGGTATTCCATAACTTTGACTAAAGCTCCAAACCAGTATAAGGTTAGGGTACAGCTTTATGTCCTTTGAGCTAAGCATATTTGTTGTGGTAAATGTAGCGTATGATTGATCTATCACAAACTTAACATGTGGGAAACGCTTAATAGCTCCAACTAATTCAGAGTGGCTGACGATATGTCCATCCGGATTGTTAGGGGTAGAGAGTAGGCAGTAGTCCACTTTATCTAATGGCCAATTTGCTATCGGCTCCAAGTCGGACACGTATACAATCTCGTAGCCATAAAGTTCAAATGCTTCTTTGTATTCAGGGGGTGAAGGTACGGTAAGAAGCAGCTTACCCGGTTTTAAGCCCTGTGCTATCTGATATAAAGCTCCTGTGGGACCATTGGTAACTATTATTTCTTCATCCGTAAGGTCATGACGCCGTGCGATCATCTTGCGTAGTGTAGCTGCATCTCGCTCGGGGTATCGCCCGAGGGTGGCAGACAGATGTTCAGTTAGATGCTCGGCAAGCATTTCAGTACGTGCTCCGAACCAAACAGTCGAACTAAAATCTATCATTGGACTCTTTTTTTTGTCGGTTTGCTTCATTGTTATCTTTCCTTTACGTATGACTTTTGCTATAATTACATTCGGGTCTCTGAAGGGGTAATTTAGAGTTACAGTATCCTAATGTAGCATTTATTATTGAATGCTTAGGGATCCTTTTCGTGCTGACTGCCTTCATGTCGGCAATGCAGGGATTGGGCAAAGAGGAGAACTTGTTGATAGTCTCCTTTTTCCCCACTCGTCCCTTGGGTCGCACTATGTAGAACTTCTGTCTTGCTTCGCTATCCTTGCTGAAGAAAAGTCGTGCTGCATAAGCACGCTTAGCCTCATCGCAAGATTCATAGGCACACACTACACTTTCGCTCTTATTGGTTCCTGCACGCTTGCAGTTGAAGCTATAGGGAGAGGCAAAGTGTGCATAGATCACTCTATAGTGTGAGGAAAGAGCTGTTACTAAAGCAGCATTTTGTTTCCCCTCATAGCTATTGACGAGCACTATCTCGCAACCTTTAAATTGGTTGATGATATCCTCCAAAGAGTTGTCTTCGTGTGCTACAAGTACAGCCTGTAACTTGATGCCCAATTCATTGAGTGACTTTCTGAAAGTGCCGGTAGCTCCTCCGCCTTTTCCTAACTCCAAGAGGCCGATAGGGATATGAGTTGATAGAGGAAATAGGGCAGCGTTTTTTTGTATTTGGAGTGACTCGTACCATAGTTGGTCTGCATGGGCACAGAAGCGTTCACTATTTATTTCTGCGAGTAGCTCGTTTTCACTATTGCAGTGTTTGTGTTCTTGTCCGGTCTTTATGCTCCCGATAAGTGCATACTTGGCTCTTAGTACTCGCTTTACATGGGACTCAAGTAAAGATCTTGTCAGTATTCCCTGATTTACGGCTTGTACAATCTCTTTGTGCATTTGAATGGGGTCAATAGGACCCAAAAGAAGGTCATTACCGGCCAATAAGCAAGCAACGCCGATAGGGTGCTTACTACCTTGCTGTACTCCCGACATCTGTAGCCCGTCGGTGAATACCAATCCTTGGAAGCCAAGTTCCTCACGAAGTAGTGTGGTCACCATAGGATGGCTTAGCGAGGCCGGTTTCTTGGAGCTATCCAATGAGGGAACAGACAGATGTCCTACCATAATACCTCCGTAACCGGCAGCAATATATGCTCTAAAAGCAGCTATTTCATTTTCTCTTATTGATGAGGCAGAGCCATTGATCGTGGGAAGTGTTTTGTGGGAGTCCTTATTGGTATTACCATGACCCGGAAAATGCTTAGCTACCGTTAATATCCCTCTGTTCTCCATACCTTGAGAAAAAGCAAGGGCACAGCGTATAACCTCGTCTTTAGTGGTGCCAAAGCTTCTCGTGCCAATAACAGGGTTAGCAGGATTGTTGTTTATATCCACAACCGGAGCAAAATTGACGTGAATTCCCATTATCTTGCACTGTGCAGCAAGGTCGTTCCCCATCTGAGTGATTTGCTCTGAAGAGCAATTGGATAGCGCTCCATTACGTGGATAGCGAATGGTTGAGTGGAGGCGCATAGCTAGTCCCCATTCAGCATCTGCAGTGATCAGAAGCGGAATATCGGACACTTCATTGAGCCGTTGGGTCATCATATACTGGGCAAAGGGATCGCCCTTTTGGAATAAAACACCTCCGGCTCCGATTTGGTGTACTATGTTCTGCGCCGTCTTTATCTGAGATTCATCAGTTGAGGGATATAGGATAGGGACAATCAATTGCCCCACCAACTGCTCAATAGACATACTGCTGAGTAATGCATCTATCTCAGATTTCTTTTCAGGACAGATGGAGAGTAATGAAGCCTCTTTACGCTTCGGTTGCTCATTTACAGAAAAGGTAGTAGCATCCATAGATTCTGCTGCTTGACTACCGCATAGTAAGATTACTATGGCGCAAAAGAATACCTTTATGCCTATTTGCTTTGCACTACACCTCATATTACTACAAAATTACCGCTTAAAGCTGAATAATCAATCAGTGAGGTGGGAATTATAACCTACAATTTAGAGTCAGACCCTTTTCCACGTTATTTTGGCAATGTTCATGTGTTGAATTGTGTTATGCTTCCAATAGCAGCATTCCATCGTGCTGCCCGGTCTGCCTCCCGGCGGAAGCGCGTTAAGCTATCCCACGCAGCCGGGTGCGTCAAGCGGCTGCTCCAGCGTAAGGCGATTGCGGTTGCGGGTTATCCCCTCGGTCTCGGGAGGTCTGACCGTCCTACAAAAAGGTATAGATCTCTCTGCAGAAACATCAGAACCTTTTGATTGAAATATCAGAACATATTTTATGAAAGATTAGAACCTATCAAGAAGAGCTTCGGTATATGCCTTCACCTCCCCTATGCGGAGAGTGGAGAGAATGTTGCTTTAGCGCACTCCATCCTCAGGGTTATTCTCTGCCAGGGGGTAGGGAGGGCCAGTGAAAAGGCTTGAGCCCCTGAGACAGGGCTGCAAGCCACATTGCAAATAGTAGAGGAACGATCTTTTTGAGATCTATCCTCCTATTCCCGGTTTATAGTTGTGAAATAAAAAGTCGTACTGAACAGAAATTGGGTCTGTAATTGAATCCGTAAACATGGCTATAGGAAGCACCAAGGAACATATACCATGCCGCATTAGATTTTTCCCCCGGAGTAGAAGCCCAATAATGTCCATTACTATCATTGTCGTAGATTGACTTTCCTACTTTAAAGCCGGAAGCGGGAAAGAAGCGAGTAATATCCTTTTCGGTATTAGATTCCCAAAAAGAAGTCTTCTTAATATCGTTGATAGTAATGGGTGTCGTATTATCTATAGGACGGCAAGTAATCTTCATGCCGCACTGTCCTTTTTTATAAATGTACTCATATCTCCAAGCTGAAAGGAGTGCGGTGCCTTTAAAGCGAAGAGCATAGGCTACACCATCAATATTTCCTCTGTAATCACTTGTTGAAGTGAAAGTTTTCCCATTGACAACAGAAGTTTCTGAAACGTCGTTGTAAACAACACTCGTTTCAAAGTTAACGTAATCGTTCTCGGCATATAGCGGTACTATAGACAACCACTCCTCTTTTGTGGGGAGGTGGTATCGCTTGCCTCCAATGGTTATATCAGAGAATTTAGCTACTCCATCATCAAAGGTGAAGTACCCGCTCACATTGGTGGCTTGTGTTGTAACAAAGTTTGTCCCCTCCGGATTGATATTGTACTCAGTGACGTACTCCAAGGGTAGATGCATGGTCGGTAATGGGCCCTCATGCGCTTTGCGATGCACTGTAAGCTCCTGTGACAAAGCGCCTTCGTACAGTGCTTTTACTTCCAAAACGAAATCAGCTGCTGCGTCTCCGGGCTTTACTACGAAGCTCTTTTTGGCAGGATCGATACTAAACTCGGCTGCGTTGCCCGATTTGAATGAAAGTACAAACTCGGATACCGCTAAGGGTGTACTCTTTATCGTCTTTCCCTCTTTGTCTAGTACTGTGCAGATACCGGTTACGTGTCCTTCTCCGCCCTCAGCACCAAATGTGGAGGGCTCCGCCTTGAAACTATAAGTGAGTGACCCTTCGCGCTCTATGCGAAGCTCTTGCGCCTCGCTTCCCTGACAAGAGGCAAGTAGCTCAAATGTGGCTGCATTACCCGGAGCTACTTCAAAGCTTTTGGAGGCATCGTCTACGCTGATTCCTTTAGCATTTCCTTTGAGGGAAAGGGTGAAGTCATTCAGTGAAAGGGGCTTTTCGGATACAACTTTACCCGAAGCATCGGTAATAATACATGCTCCGGCAATTGTGCCCTTGCCTCCCATTGCCGTAAATCGATCCGGGGTAGCAGTGAATGAGTAGCTAATTTTCCCGCCTCGTACGATGGTTAATGTTTGCTTACTATCTTTTGCTTTGTCGGCTGTAGTCGTAGCTTCAAGTTCGAAAGTAGCTGTTTCTCCTTGCTTTACGACAAATGTTTTTGTCTCGTTGTCAATGGAGATTTGTAGCGCATCACCGGATTTGAGCGCAAGGGTAAAGTCACCTTTTGCCATAGGCTTTTCGGAAATCACCTTGCCATCCGGAGAAATCTCTTGCAGAATGCCTTCCACAGCGCCTTTCCCTCCTTGAGCAGAAAACTCTGCCGGAGTCGCTTTGAACATAGTCTTGAAGGAGTTCTCCACCGGTGGGGTGGGTTCAGGTTTGTTACAGGCTACTGCCAATAAGGCTACCGCCAATAAAGAAAAGATTTTTTTCATATAAAAACTATTTTAAAAGTTGATGTCAAGTGAGATATGCAATTCCCTTTCGGGGAAAGAGAGGGGGCTCTAAAGGAATTGTTGAGCCCATGCGTTCCTCTCCTTATGTTGTGAGAGAAAATCTATTTCCCAACAGAAAAAGATAGCCTGTATTTCTTGCTTATTCCAATTTGTTTCCTTTCATAAATAAGAATGGAAAAGTGCTGTTTGTTACTTCTAATTAGGAACAAATTGCAATAATACGCTACAGTGTAAAAGCTATTTAAAGTTATTTCTCTCTATCCCCGAAAGAGTTGTGCATTACATTAACTATGTTAAGTGGATACTAAAACCAATATTACTATTCTGACAAGAAGAGGCGTACGGAATAAGAGTGTACTTTCTTGTAGTTTCGCATAAAGGCATAATTTGAAAAGACCCTCATAAACCAGGCATAAGTGGTTCCGCTTGGGGTTGAGGACCAATAATGTCCACATTCATTTAGATAGTTAAGCTTGAGAGAGTCATCTTTCCATCCGCAAGCAGGAAATAGTCGAATAATATCGTAATCGCTATTCTTATTCCAATACTCTTCATTAGCAATGTCTTCAAGCGTCACCTTGCCTTTATCTTTTATACTTCTTGCAGTAATTTTTAGTACCTGACATCCGTCTTCCAAAAAGTATTGGTACCGCCAAGCCGAGATCATGTCAGTTCCCTTGAATCGAATAGCATAGCTTGCTCCCGAAACTGCGGCAAGATAGTCATTTTTTGAAGTGATGTTTTCCTTACCTACCTTCACAGTTTCTTCAATGTCACTGAACCTATTTGGGTCCATAAAGTTGACATAATCATAGCCAAGTGGAACTATGGCCATCCACTCCTCTTTTGTGGGGAGGTGGTATCGCTTGCCCCCAATGGTTATATCAGAGAATTTAGCTACTGCATCATCAAAGGTGAAGTACCCGCTTACATTGGTGGCTTGCGTTGTAACAAAATTTGTTCCCTCCGGATTGACATTGTATTCGGTAACGTACTCCAAGGGTAAACGAGTAGTTGGTTGCGGCCCTTTATGCGCTTTGCGATGCACTGTAAGCTCTTGTGACAAGGCACCTTCGTACAGTGCTTTTACTTCCAAAACGAAATTAGCTGCTGCTTCTCCCGGCTTTACTACAAAGCTCTTTTTGGCAGGATCGATACTAAACTCGGCTGCGTTGCCCGATTTCAATGAAAGTACAAACTCGGATACCGCTAATGGTGTACTCTTTATCGTCTTTCCCCCTTTATCTAATACTGAGCAGATACCGGTTACGTGTCCTTCTCCGCCCTCAGCACCAAATGTGGAGGGCTCCGCCTTGAAACTATAAGTGAGTGACCCTTCGCGCTCTATGCGAAGCTCTTGCGCCTCGCTTCCCTGACAAGAGGCAAGTAGCTCAAATGTGGCTGCATTACCCGGAGCTACTTCAAAGCTTTTGGAGGCATCGTCTACGCTGATTCCTTTAGCATTTCCTTTGAGGGAAAGGGTGAAGTCATTCAGTGAAAGGGGCTTTTCGGATACAACTTTACCCGAAGCATCGGTAATAATACATGCTCCGGCAATTGTGCCCTTGCCTCCCATTGCCGTAAATCGATCCGGGGTAGCAGTGAATGAGTAGCTAATTTTCCCGCCTCGTACGATGGTTAATGTTTGCTTACTATCTTTTGCTTTGTCGGCTGTAGTCGTAGCTTCAAGTTCGAAAGTAGCTGTTTCTCCTTGCTTTACGACAAATGTTTTTGTCTCGTTGTCAATGGAGATTTGTAGCGCATCACCGGATTTGAGCGCAAGGGTAAAGTCACCTTTTGCCATAGGCTTTTCGGAAATCACCTTGCCATCCGGAGAAATCTCTTGCAGAATGCCTTCCACAGCGCCTTTCCCTCCTTGAGCAGAAAACTCTGCCGGAGTCGCTTTGAACATAGTCTTGAAGGAGTTCTCCACCGGTGGGGTGGGTTCAGGTTTGTTACAGGCTACTGCCAATAAGGCTACCGCCAATAAAGAAAAGATTTTTTTCATATAAAAACTATTTTAAAAGTTGATGTCAAGTGAGATATGCAATTCCCTTTCGGGGAAAGAGAGGGGGCTCTAAAGGAATTGTTGAGCCCATGCGTTCCTCTCCTTATGTTGTGAGAGAAAATCTATTTCCCAACAGAAAAAGATAGCCTGTATTTCTTGCTTATTCCAATTTGTTTCCTTTCATAAATAAGAATGGAAAAGTGCTGTTTGTTACTTCTAATTAGGAACAAATATAACAATATTTTTTATGTAAGTATTATTATTTGTCTATAAGATAAATGTATTAAGGTGATTCTTTGCATTATGCTGCCTAAGCATAATTCTATTGCAGTGCATGAATAAGATTTACTGCGCATGTAAAACTTATATTACACACCTTTAGTTGACGCATAATGCAGTAATAGCCTATACTTCTTAGTAATGGGGCAATGTGTTGGAATTCGAATCGCGGGGAATGGGGGAGTGTGAAATACAGAAGGAGTATTACTCTAACTGCTTGCGGTACACAACGTCCAGCGTATTTCCCTCCTTATCTTTCCAAGTCAACCATCCGTTAGCGCTAAATCCGCCACAGAAACCTGCTGCTGCACTGGGACTTGAGAATGTTTTGTCCGACGTAAGTACCAATACGCCCTGTTCAGTAGTAGTATAGTCCTCAATCAGCCTTTCTCGTTCTTTCCATTTTAAGGAAGCTGCAGCTTGTTTCGCTATAATACTTCCCTTCAGGATGGTGAATCCGTCCGCTCCGTAGAAGCCTTTTGCGTTGTACTCTTTCCCTTTCATATAGAAAAGATGTTTCTCCGTAACTTGCGGAACTTCAAAGATATTGCACCCAATGAATGAGGTCAAGAATACCACATCCTCAAAGAATTCATCCCCCGTATCTTGTTGATGCTCGGGCAGATTGGGTACTTTGGGCGTCTGTTTATTGTCGTCCAATATGTATTTGTTCGCCTCTTTTGCTCTGTTGATGGCTTTGTACTCCAAATACTGCACATCCGCTTTTGTCATATCCTCATCTTTTGACACAAAGACGAGTGCCTTTTGCCAAAACGACTTTTTAGTTTCGTGATCCTTTACACGCTCTCTGAAGCTTTCGGTTTGACCGATATATGCTTTTGGCTTTGTAGCACTATTCTCGCCAAGCAGTATGTAGAAGGCCGGTTTCTGCAATCTCTCCTGCTCATTCAAATAGGAGAGATTGGAGCGCGGCACCACAAACATTTGGCAAATCTTATTGCTGATGAAGGCGTATCGGGTACCCTTTGGATCGCCATCAATCAAGTATGTTGTTACTGTTTTCCCCATATATTATGTTATGTCCTATGCAATTGTAAGCAGCTTCGCCTAAGCCTCATTTCTTCCCGAATGTCTGTTTGAGTTGAATCCTCCCGACCACTCATTGAAAACATTCTTTATTTGTGGGCACCATCCCACATGATGCAAAAATACCTATTTTAGCACATAAAGACCGTACGATTGTAAGGTACAATCTCCATTGTCTGTGTATTTGGTGTCACTCATCATTTACATAACAATGCCCATATGCGACGGATGACTATGAAGTTAGTGTTTTATACCAAAATGAAATGGACCAAATATAGGGACTCTTTGTCCGAAAAATAAGGTTGGTACTCTTTTTGCATTAATCAAGAGAGAAACTAAATAAAGATAAGAGAAACTAAATAAAGATAATAATGGAACAACATAAACCGAATAACAAGAAGAAGTGTCAGGATGCTATGAACAAAAAGGCACAACCCACGGAGCATGATGTGAAGGGATTGCAGCAGGAGAAGGATGACGCAGATGCTCACTCTTCTGAACAGAGTACTGCAACTGCACCCGGATTGGATCAGATTCAGGAGTTGCAGACGGCAATAGAGTCGCTTCGTAAAGAGCATCAAGCATTGGAGGATAAATATCTGCGCTTGGCGGCAGAATATGATAATTATCGAAAGCGAACAGTTAAGGAAAAGAGTGACCTATTACTCCATGGTGGAGAAAAAACTCTTTTCGCTTTGCTTCCAATTATTGACGATTTGGAGCGTGCCCTACAACACATTGATGCCTCTGAAAGTATAGAGGCAGTAAAGGATGGTATCATGCTGATTAACACGAAGTTTATGGGTTATCTGAAGGCACAGGGAGTAGAGCCGATGGAACCTATTGGTAAGCCATTTGATATGACTGAGCAACAGGCTGTAGCAATGGTGCCTGCTAGTGAGGAGCATCCTGCCGGTTCTGTGATTGACTGTACAAAACGAGGTTACAAGCTACACGACAAAGTACTGCGTTATGCAGATGTAGTAGTAACTCAATAATATCAGCTGAATGTAAGCTTGTAACAGAGCAGCTAACGAATAAATGGCAGAAAAGAGAGATTATTACGAAATACTGGGTGTTAAAAAGGATGCCACTGATGAAGAGCTAAAAAAAGCCTATCGCAAATTAGCCATTAAATACCATCCTGATAAAAATCCCGGAGATAAAGAGGCTGAAGAGCGTTTTAAGGAAGTCAGTGAAGCTTATGCAGTGCTCAGTGATAAAGATAAAAGAGCACGTTACGATAGATTCGGACATGCCGGAATGAATGCTTCCGGAGGAGGATTTTCCGGACAAGGAATGACGATGGAGGACATTTTCAGTCAGTTCGGAGATATCTTCGGGGGACACTTTGGCGGTGGCTTTGGTGGCTTTAGTGGTTTTGGCGGTTTCGGCGGTTCGTCACGTGAGAGACCTATTGTCAAGGGAAGTGATTTGCGTATTAGACTTAAGCTTACGCTGAAGGAAATATTGAATGGCGTAGAAAAACGTTTGAAGGTACGCAAAGATGTGGTATGCCACGTATGTCATGGAGCCTGCACCACAGAAGCTGATGGACGCAAGACATGTAGCCAGTGTCATGGATCGGGGATCATAACGGAGATGTCGAATACTTTCTTCGGCTCTGTGCGTACTCAGACCACTTGCCCCACCTGTGGGGGAGTTGGTACTATTGTCACAAAACCCTGTGCACATTGTCATGGCCATGGCGTTGAGAAGGGTGAAGAGGAAATTTCTTTCAGAGTACCTCGTGGGGTTGCCAAGGGGATGCACTTGACTCTTGAGGGAAAGGGGAATGCATCTCCTGAAGGAGGTATCAACGGGGATTTATACATCATAATAGATGAGGAACAAGACCCAAACCTTATCCGTAACGGAAATGATTTGATCTACAATCTTCTTATACCTGTTAATACTGCTATTGAGGGAGGAGAGGTAGAGATACCTACTGTTACCGGAAGAGCGCGAATCAATATAGAGCCCGGCACACAGCCCGGAAAGATTCTCCGTTTGCGCAATAAAGGGCTTCCCGAAGTGAATTCAAACGGCTCTATGATGGGGGATCTATTAGTGAATGTAAACGTATTTATACCTCGCTCACTAAATCAATCAGAGAAAGAAATAGTTGCCTCCATGAAGGATAAGGCTGGCTTTAGGCCTACAGAGGCGGATCGCTCTGCTTTAGATCGCAAGTATCGTGAAATGCTTCGTTAAATAAAGCATTTCAAGAGTTCTTGGATAAAACGAGTTGAGGTCCCATGTCATATCATTTGCTACCTTTGTTACGGAAATGAAAGCGCAAGATTACATAGTGGTCGGTGGTGGACTCTCGGGGCTCTACACAGCACATATATTAAGCCAAAAAGGGAATGTCCTGCTCATGGCTCGTGCAGGTTTGGATGAAAGTAATTCATACTTTGCACAAGGCGGTATGGCGGCTGTTACAGATGCAGAAGACACACCTGCAGACCATTTTCAGGATACCATTGTGGCAGGGAGAGGCTTGTGCCGTGAGGAAGCCGTCTCTTTGCTAGTGGAAGAGGCTCCCCATCGTGTGGATGATCTCATCTCTATGGGAATGCAGTTTGATGAAGAGAATGGCCACCTCGCTCTTGGGTTGGAGGGGGGACACCATCATCATCGTATACTTCATGCCGGAGGGGATGCTACGGGAAGGCTCGTTACGCAGTTCATGATTGAACAAGTACTGAAGAATGAGCGGATTCTGGTGTTAGATCACTACTTTGTTACTTCTCTATTAGTAAGAGATGGGCATTGTTTTGGGGTAAAAGTGCTCAATGAACATACTTTCAAGGAGCAAGCCTACTATGCAAAAGCGATAGTATTGGCTACGGGAGGATGTGGAGCCTTATACATACCTACCACAAATCCACCTTTTTCCCTAGGGGACGGCATGGCAGTGGCGCATGCTGCCGGAGCAAGGTTGATGGACTTAGAGTTTATTCAATTCCATCCAACTGCACTGTATAGCGATACAGGTAATGCTTTTCTAATTAGCGAGGCTGTTCGGGGCGAAGGTGCCTATTTATTGAATAAGGAGGGCGAACGCTTTATGAAGGACAAATACCCGTTGGCGGAGCTATCTCCGAGGGATGAGGTCGCTCGAGCTATTTTCTCAGAAATACAGCGTTCAGATATTCCTTACGTAACTCTTTCTACGGCACACTTATCCCGAGAGCGACTTATGCAGCGATTCCCAACCATAGCGGCTCACTGCAAAAAGATGGGATTGGACTTTGCCACCGGAATACCTGTTGCCCCTGCGGCACACTATACGGTAGGCGGTATCGCTACCAACCTATTTGGCGAGACGAACATAACAGGCCTATATGCAGTTGGAGAAGCAGCCTCTACAGGTGTAATGGGAGCCAATCGTTTGGCATCTAATTCATTGATAGAGTGCATAGTCTTTGGTTATCGTATCGCAAAACATATCATTGAAAACCCACAGCACGATTATAGCGACATAGCCTCTCCTCCTGATGTTGAGTTGCGTACTTTTGATGCCCAGCGAGAGCTTCGTTGGCAGAAAGCAAAAGAAGAGCCTGCGATGCATAAATTAGGAAAAATACTAATGAAGCACTGTGGTATTATACGCACAGAAGACTCCCTAAGAAAGGGCTTACAAAAGCTTGAAAAGTTGAGAAGATCAGTAGGATGTGAAGATGATGAAACCTTGTTTTCGCAAGAAGTACTTCATCGGAGAATTACAATAGCTGAATTGATGTTGAAGGCAACTTTACTACGTACAGAGAGTAGGGGAGTGCACTATAGAGATGATTATCCTGAAACGCTACCAAAAGATAAGGCATACAGGACAGAGATTATTGGCGATAAAATTACGCATGTGACATTAGATCAGTACGAATAGGTCATTGTAAGGATATGAAAGAGAGCGAGGCTATAGATAGAATTATTCAGTTAGCAATAGAAGAGGATCAGGGGGAAAATGGAGATATTTCGTCATCTTTAATCTTTTCTGAGAAAGAAACCGCACAAGCTGTTCTTACTGCAAAAGAGGATGGTATCGTTGCCGGGATCTCTGTGGCGAGTAGGATACTTTCCCACTTTGACGAAACTGCACACTTTCAACCCTGTGTTACAGAGGGAGCTGCTATTAGAAAAGGAGAGTCAATTGCCACTATATCAGCGTCTGTACTTACTCTTCTTTCTGCAGAGCGAATTATACTTAATTTTATGCAGCGCATGAGTGGTATTGCTACCATTGCTCATCGTTACCAAGAAGCGTGCAAAGGAACCAAGTGTCGCATTTTAGATACGCGTAAGACAGTACCCGGATTGCGTATTTTAGATAAAATGGCCGTCAGAGCAGGAGGTGCTTATAATCATCGAATAGGGCTATACGATATGGTGATGCTTAAGGATAATCATATTAAGGCTTCAGGTAGCATTACAGAAGCGGTAAAAAAAGTACGCGAATTCCTTCCTTTGTCCGTAAAGGTAGAAGTGGAAACATCAAATCTTAATGAGGTGGCCGAAGCTCTGGAGCAGCAAGTTGACATTATTATGCTTGACAACATGCCTAATGAGATGATGGCAGAGGCGGTGCGCCTTATTGATGCTCAATGTATAACCGAAGCAAGTGGTAATATGACTCTTGAGCGAATTCCTTCGGTCGCAGCCTTGGGAGTAGATTATATAAGTGTAGGAGCACTTACTCACTCTGTAAAAGCTTTGGATATTAGTATGAACTTTACCATTGATTAAGAATAGGGAAATAAGGATAGTTATTATGGAGCAAAGTAAAAAACAAATATTTGAAGAAATTGAGTTTCTGAAAAAGAAGCTTAATGCTGTAATTCTTGCTCACTACTACACAGAGCCGGATTTACAGAAAGCATGTGATTTTTTGGGAGACTCTTTGCAACTATCCCAAAAGGCTGCCGAGACTACAGCAGACGTAATAGTTTTTTGTGGCGTTGAGTTTATGGCAGAGACAGCAAAGATTATTTCTCCGAATAAAAAGGTGCTCATACCGGTGCAACATGCCGGTTGTACTTTAGCTCAAAGTGTCACTGCCCAAGGACTTGCTACTTGGAAAAAATATCATCCTAATGGTCTGGTTGTCAGTTACGTTAATACCGGTGCTGAAGTAAAGGCTGAAACAGACTGGTGTGTAACCAGCAGTAATGCACTTAAGGTGGTAGAGCAGCTACCTCGTGATAAAGAGATCCTCTTTGGTCCTGATAAAAATCTTGGTGCTTATATTAGTCAAAAGTGTGACAGACCAATGCAATTGTGGCAAGGAGATTGTTACGTACATCGCTATATAACTCCGGAGGTTGTGTTGGACTTTATGGCTCGTTATCCTGAAAGTGAGGTGCTTATTCATCCTGAATCTGTTGCATCCACGGATGACAGAATTCTTTCTAGTGATCGTTGCCATATGGGTTCAACCTCTTTCATATTAGATTATCCTGTTAAAAGTAAAAAGAGACAGTTTATCATTGCCACGGAAAGCGGTATTCTTACGGAGATGTATAGACGTTATCCGGAGGGATATGAGTTTATACCCATTGTGCCGGAGCATATTTGCGAGTACATGAAATTGACTACCCTCGAAGATCTTAGAGATGCATTGCTTTATGAGCGTTATGAAGTTGTTGTGCCCGAGGAGATACGAGAGCGTGCTATCGTACCCATTAAGCGTATGTTGAGTGTAAGGTAAACGTTGAAAAGTTCATTTGATAGGTGGTTTCTATCAAATGATTATCCTATACAAAGCTCTGCATCATATGGTGTGGAGCTTTTTTATTATATAAAGGTATCTTTGTACCCATGGAATTTGACTTGACATCTCAGTATGAACCTTCAGGTGACCAGCCCGAAGCTATTGATGCGTTAGTTAAAGGGCTCTGCAGCGGTATGTCTTCTCAGACCCTATTAGGAGTTACCGGAAGTGGTAAGACGTTTACTATTGCCAATGTGATAGCTAAGGCAAATCGCCCTACGTTGGTAATTAGTCATAACAAAACACTTGCAGCTCAACTCTATGGAGAGTTTAAGGCATTCTTTCCTCATAATGCTGTAGAGTACTTTGTCTCTTATTACGATTACTACCAGCCCGAAGCATATATTTCTACTACCGACACATACATTGAGAAGGATATGGCTATTAATGCCGAGATTGAAAAACTTCGATTGCGTACTACCGCATCTTTGCTTAGTGGTAGGCGTGATGTAATTGTCGTTAGTAGTGTATCCTGTTTGTACGGGATGGCAGATCCTAATGTGTATGCAGCTTCCATTATACATATTAGTGTAGGGGATGAGATCCCGCGAGGAAGTTTTATGCGTATGCTTTCCGGTGCGTATTATACAAATACAAAGCTTGAATTTACAAGTGGTACTTTTCGTGTCAAGGGAGATACAATAGATATATTTCCTGCTGTAGAGGGATATGATGGTATTGCCTACCGAATACTCTTCTTTGATGATGAAATAGAGTCCATAGAGGTGATAGATCCTATTTCGGGAGTTGCTTCAAGCGAACTTAATGACCTTGATATTTACCCGGCAAATTTATTTGTCACAACGAAAGAGCAAACTGCCAATGCGCTTGAGATGATAAAGCATGACTTAGGCGTACAGGTTGCGGCTTTTGAACGTGAGGGCAAAACATTTGAAGCAAAGCGGTTGTATGAACGAGTTTCCTACGATCTTGAGATGATAGGAGAGATAGGTTATTGTACCGGTATAGAGAACTATTCTCGCTACTTTGATGGTCGTAGTCCGGGAGAGCGTCCGTTTTGTCTCTTTGATTACTTTTCCAAGGACTACCTCTTAGTGATAGATGAAAGCCATGTAACCATACCACAAATAAAAGCTATGTATGGTGGGGACCGCTCTCGTAAGTTAAGTTTGGTTGAGTATGGCTTTCGCTTACCGGCTGCTTTGGATAATCGTCCCTTAACTTTTGATGAGTTTACTGCATTACGTAAGGATACGATTTTTGTAAGTGCCACACCGGCAGACTATGAATTGGAGGAAAGCGAAGGTATAATTGTAGAGCAAATTATTAGACCTACCGGACTTCCGGATCCTTCTATTGAAGTGCGTCCTACCGAATACCAGATTGATAATCTCATGGAGGAAATCCAAATTCAAAAGAAGAAGCATGAGCGTACCTTGGTCACTACATTAACTAAGAGACAGGCCGAAGAGCTAAGTGAATACCTTCAGCGCTATGGTATTGCCACTGCCTATATACATAGTGATGTGGAAACGCTGGATCGAGTTCGTATATTGGATGAGTTGCGCAAGGGGGTGTATGATGTATTGGTAGGAGTCAATTTACTTCGTGAGGGATTGGATTTGCCGGAGGTCTCTTTGGTGGCTATATTGGATGCCGATAAGGAGGGCTTTCTACGTTCTCATCGTTCACTTACGCAAACGGCAGGACGTGCTGCTCGACATGTCGAGGGGCGTGTTATTCTCTATGCAGATACGATTAGCGATGCTATGAAGCAAATGATGGAGGAAACAGCCTCTCGCCGTGAGAGACAATTGGCTTATAACAAAGCGCATCATATTACACCCCGAGCGGCTATAAAAAGTGGTATCAGCTTAGCGAAGGAGCGTAGTATAGGGGATGTAGGTACTGCCTATGTAGAGCCGGAGCAGGGTGTATTTGCCGATCCGCTTTTCAATGTGTTAGATGTAGAAGAACTGAAAAAACTCTATGACGATACTCGTAAAGAAATGTACCAGGCAGCAAAAAAACTGGATTTTGTGCTGGCAGCTCGTCTTCGCGATGAAGCGCAATCAATAGAAGAACGCATCAATTCGGTAGATAAGAAGAAATAGTTCCCTATAAACTTGTTTGTAACAAAACTATATACTACCTTTGCATTCGCATTCGGGATGTAGCTCAGTCCGGTTAGAGTACGCGTCTGGGGGGCGTGGGGTCGCTAGTTCGAATCTAGTCATCCCGACAGAATGTTGCGAGGTGCTATAGTAATTAGCACCTCGCTTTTTTATTCCTATCGAAACAGGGAAAATAGATTCCTATTTTTCAATCGAAAGATAGAGATCAATCAATTAAAACATCTATAACTTTCAAACTACTTATCTATAACTTTTGGTGGGATACCATAACGTGATATCTTTTATCTACCTTTGATTCTGCAATGAAGGGGAGACATACAGCTACTAACCAGAGGAATGCGACTGTGTCACATACTGACAAGCGCATGATGCGTCAGCGTATTTTCCGTCTTGCAATACCAAATATTATATCCAACATTACCGTGCCGCTGCTTTCTCTCGTTGATGTGGGGCTGGCAGGACATTTGGAGAGCGATCATGCTATTGGTGCCGTTGCGATAGCCTCAGGTTCGCTTAATACGATCTATTGGCTTTTTGGTTTTTTGCGCATGGGCACTACCGGCTATGTGTCACAGGCATTCGGTCGTAGCGATGTGCGGAGTATTAATTTGTTTCTTCTTCGCGGGCTTTTTATGGCATTTCTTTGCGGCATGCTACTGACTTTTGCCACCAATCCTGTTGCTGCCTTTGCCCGCTTTATGGCACAGCATGAGACCGGAATAGCTTTTGAGTCGGTTCACTATATTCAAATTGCCTTATTAGGGGCTCCTGCTGCACTTTTGATATATGTGCTGAATGGCTGGTTTATAGGTATGCAGAATACTCGTGCTCCCATGATGGCTGCCATTACAATTAACCTGCTCAATATTTCTATCAGCTATGGCTTAGTGCGTTTTTATGGGTGTGGAATAGAGGGTTTGGCTATAGGTACGGTAATAGCACAGTATGTAGGGGTACTTATGTTGCTCCTCATTGCGGGTATAAAGTATAAACGTATTCTTCAATTTGCAGAATTTAAAGATATCGTTTCGTCACGGCAATTGAAAGACTTCCTATATACAGGACGAGATATATTTATTCGTTCTGCTTTGCTTAGTGCTGTAACGCTCTTTTTTACTTATGCATCCGTCAAGGAGGGAGCGCTCGTGGTAGCGGCTAATACGCTCTTATTGCAGCTCTTCTCTCTTTTCTCTTACTTTACAGATGGCTTTGCCTATGCAGCGGAAGCACTTGTAGGACGCTACATAGGTCAAAACGATAGAGACAAGGCAAAATTAATGATCCAAGAAGTATTTAAAATAGGAGGAATCTTGGCTTTAGCTTCTACTCTGCTATACCTATTCCTTCCAAAGCAGCTAATAGGTATACTGAGCAATAAGCCTGAGATCATTGATACCGCTATGCAATATGTTTATTGGGTTGCCTTGGTTCCATTGGTGGGTTTTGCTGCTTTTATATGGGATGGTATTTTTGTTGGGGCAACTTATTCAAAAGGATTGCTATGGAGTATCTTGTGCGCTTCGGTAATTTTCTTTGCACTTTATTATTTACTTGATCCCTTTTGGGGAAACCATGCCATCTGGTTTGCCTTTGATATGTACCTTCTTGCAAGGGGAGTTGTACAGTATTTGCTTTGGAAGCAATGCGCTATTATTGAAATCGCATGATTCCGGCCGGCTTAATGCGTGAGACAACGCTCGTAGGTAGGAAGAAGAGTAGTAAAATAATCAGAAAAGCGCCTATATTAACTGCCAGCCAACTATTAAAAGAGAAGGTTAAGGGCACGTACGATACATAATAGATGTCTGCATCTAAGCGGAGCAGATGGAAGCGGTTTTGTACAAATGCTAATATCCCTGTAATCACATTTCCCCAAATAATGCCTAAAAATATAATCTTGGCAGCTAAGAAAAGGAAAATATAGCCTATAGAGCGGTTAGAGGCCCCTAAAGATTTCAAAATACCTATCATACGTACTCGGCTTAGTATGAGTATAAGTAAGCCGGTCATCATGGTAAAGGCGGCTACGATGACCATAATGGTAATGAGAAGCGTCACATTACCATCCAACATATCAATCCAGTGGTAGACAGAGGGCATTAGTTCTTCACAGGTGTTGATACCTAAATGCTGGTTTTGCGAGTAGGAACTATGGCTCAATTGCTCTACAACAGAGGCGACTATTTCCTTTTTCTCAACTTGTGGCGAAGTAAAAAGCTCAATACGTGAAACGGAGTGTTCCTTCAGTCCTAAGGCACGCTGTAGATAAGGAAGGTAAATAACGGAGGTAGAGCCACTGGCTAATGGTTGATTGAGAATGCCTACAACTGAGAGTTGTTTCATTACAATATCGCCCTCCTCATAAAGGTAGAGCAAAACTTTGTCGCCCACCTTTTTGTCTAATTTCTTCGCCGTTTCGAGGGGAAGTAGAGCACAGTTATTGTATTGCAATACTTGGTCACGAGAGGGTACTTCTCCCTCTATGAGTAAATCTTCAACTTCACGAAAACTGTCAAAGGAGGAAACCCCCATTAGGTGCGTCGCTACAAAGGCACTATCACTTTTAAGTATACCGGTTGTCTCTAATACAGTGCGAAGTCCTTCTATATGAGGTAAGTTACTAAGAAAGTGGAGCATGTCTTCAGACGCATCTACGTAAGTGTTGCTCTCTTCATAAGGGGAAATTATCAAATCCCCTCTGGCAACTACAATGCGCTCTCTTACAGATTGCTTAAACCCTTGAGAGACAAGTAGAGTAAGCTGCACTACTGCCAAGCAGAGGGCAACTCCGGCAATTGTAAAGGCGATCAATCGTTCGACTGCAGAGTGCTCTTCACTATGGGCATACATCAGTCGATGCGCCACAAAAAAAGGAAAAAAGAGCTTCCTATTTCTCATCACGGGTAAGGAGAAGTACGTTCTCTACATGGTGTGTTTGAGGAAACATATCCACCGGCTGTGAACGTAATATTCGATAATTCCCTGCAACGAGAAGCGCAGCGTCCCGCGCTTGAGTGGCTGGATTGCAACTTACGTAAACAATTTTCCTTGGTTGGGCAGCTAAAATTGTTTTGATCACATCGGGATGCATGCCTGCTCGTGGAGGGTCGGTAATGATCACATCCGGTGTACCATGCTCTTCAAGAAAGTCCGATTGGAGGATGTCTTTCATGTCGCCTGCAAAGAATAGAGTATTGGTAATACCATTGATGTGACTATTCTCTTTGGCATCTTCAACCGCTTCAGGTACGTATTCGATACCTATGACCTTACTACACTCTCTTGCTACATAGTTAGCGATAGTGCCGGTACCTGTATATAGGTCATAGACTACATCACTACTTTGCAAGGTAGCGAAGTCCTTTACCACATTATAGAGTTTAAGCGCTTGCGCTGTATTTGTTTGAAAGAAAGACTTAGCTCCTATTTTGAAGTTTAAGTCTCCTAATTGCTCCATGATGTAATCATTGCCATGAAAGCAATGTACCTCTAAATCTGCAAAAGTGTCGTTAGCCTTTGTATTAATAACCCATACAAGCGATTTGATCTCGGGGAAGCGTGTCACTAATGTACTGAGAAGCTTATTACGAGACTCTTCGTCATCTTCCGCAAAGGCAAGCAAAAGCATAATGTCTCCCTTTGCGTTACTTCTCACCATAGCAGTACGCATCATACCATTCTGCTCTCTTAGATCGAAATAGCTGTATTGAGAAGTCTCAGAAATAGTGAGCTCTCTGATTGCATCCCTAATTCTGTTTGTGGTCTCTGTAGCTAAGTGGCATTCGTGTAGATCTAATACCTTGTCAAAGCGCCCCGGGATATGAAATCCAAAGCCTTTTTCATAACCTTCCCCATTGGAAAGTTGCATTTCCTCACTTGTCATCCAACGACGGTTGCTGAAAGTGAACTCTACCTTATTGCGGTATCTAAATACATGATCAGCACCAAGAATGGGTAGTTGCTTTTCTACAGATACGCCTCCAAGTCGTGCTAAAGCATCTATTACTTGAGTCTCTTTTGCCTCTAATTGCATAGAGTAAGGTATATGCTGCCACTTGCATCCTCCGCAGGTGCCAAAGTGTGTACATATAGGATCAATTCGATGCGGAGACGGCTTTTCTAAAGCGATAATACGCCCTTCGGAGAAGTGTTTTTTCTTTTTTACAATCTGTACTGTACAGATATCTTCGGGTGCTCCAAAGGGTACGAATAGCACCTTTCCCTCCTCGTGTGCAATGGACTGTCCTTCTGCAGCAATGCCCTCAATGTGCACATTGTTGAGGATGGGGAGTGGCTTTTTTATTTTTCGGCTCACAATATATACTATTTGCTTAGTAGCTCCGCAACAATAGCTTGTGCTTCTTCAGCCAATGCTTGAGCGGCTTCTTCCGTTTTAGCCTCTGTATAAAAGCGTAATATGGGCTCTGTATTGCTTGTGCGTACATGTAACCAGCGATCCGAAAAGTCAAGCTTAAGCCCGTCCACATAGTTGGCATCACCTATTGAGAAGTGAGACTCCAGAGCATTAAAAATCTCCGGTACACGCTCTTTGTTAGGTAGAGAGATCTTCTCCTTTGCCATGTATAAGTCGGGGTAGCGTGTGCGCAGAGCACTCACTTTTATCTTTTCCTTAGCAATAAAGGTGAGAAAGAGCGCAATACCAACCAGTGCATCACGGCCATAGTGCAGTGTAGGATAAATGACTCCACCATTTCCCTCCCCTCCTATGATTGCATTCGTTTCCTTCATTTTTTCTACTACATTCACCTCTCCTACGGCAGCAGCTGAATAGCTGCCTCCATGACGCTCGGTTATCTCTTTGAGTGCTCGGGATGAGCTTAGATTGGATACTGTAGCTCCAGGGCCTTTACAGGAAAGAATATAATCAGCGACAGCTACCAGAGTATACTCTTCTCCAAAGAAGTTGCCATTTTCGTCGACTATAGCCAATCGATCTACGTCCGGATCTACTGCAAAGCCTACAGATGCTGCATGGGAGGTGACCGCCTCTGCTAATGCAGTCAGGTGCTTAGGAAGTGGCTCGGGATTATGTCTAAAGATGCCATCCGGAATGGCATTTACCGGAATAACCTCTTCTACCCCAAGCACTTGCAACAGATAGGGTAGCGCTATGCCACCAACAGAATTGACAGAGTCAAAGGCAACTCTTAGCTTGGCATCATAAATGGCCTCTACATCTACTTCGGGAAGCTCTATGATACTACGTACATGCTGCTCAAGCCAGTCTTTTTCTTCAATAGAGCCTAATTCTTCTACATTTGCGAAAGTGAAGTCCTCATTATTAGCTCGTTGTAAAACTTCTTCTCCCTCTTTTGCAGAGAGAAACTCACCCTTTGCGTTGAGTAGCTTGAGGGCATTCCAATTCATGGGATTGTGGCTGGCAGTGATGATAATTCCTCCTTGTGCATGGAGACCAATGACCGCCATTTCCGTCGTTGGTGTTGTCGCTAAGCCTATGTCGGTTACTGAGCATCCTGATGCCATCAGAGTCCCACTGACAACTCGTAAGACAGCTTGGCCGGAAAGACGTGCATCTCGGCCAATTACAATATGTGGCTTTGTAATTCCGGTACTATTTCTTATAAAAGTGGCATAGGCAGCAGTAAATTTTGCCACAGAAATGGGAGATAAGCCCTCTTTGACTCCTCCCCCAATTGTACCCCTAATCCCTGAAATGGAACTTATTAATGACATCTCAATATAAGGCTATAAAATCATGGTTTACTAAACTCGTATACTACTTCTTCACAATACATAGAAGATCCTGCATTATAAGCCATCTCCGGTCCAATTAGAAATGGTATAATAAGCTTTACTCGTGCCCCATCGCCACAAAGGGACATGGGGAACGCAAGGCCTTCGCACATCAATGAATTGAGCGAATAACCGGGAGCAGATGGAAGCAGACTATAGTGTAGAGCTCCTCTATTATAGGCTTCTATGTATAAGAATTCTGTATTTTGGAAAGATCCGTCTGTAAGGTTGTTGAAGGGAGATAAAGGCTTTTCGGCGAAGAAATATCCTTTGAATCGAACAACTATCTTCGTCTTATTGGCTTCCGGACGTGTTTTCCCGGGATCGATAACCTCCATGTAGAGTCCATTAGGAAAATGATACAAAATGTTTTTCTCAAAAGAGGTCTCCTCTCCACTGGCTTCTTTTACAGAAAAGCCTTGTTCGTTGATGAATGAGCTAATATTACCTTTCTCTTCTTTGATCAGTTGGGTAAGTGACTTCATCTCTTTTTCCTTACAACCCCCTAAGAAGAGAAGAGCAAAAAGAACGGCAATAGTGCCAAAGGTTAGTTTATTTTTCATGGTTGTCGTTACTTGAAATTTATTGTGTGGGTGTAAATATTATTTTCCTTTTTCAGCGAATGAAGTCACTTCTTGAAGAAAGAGCGAAATAGCCTCTTCCATATTACCTGAAGCTAATTCTCCACCAGCAGCATTTATGTGTCCTCCTCCTCCGTAGCAGGTACTGCATATCGCATTGACAGCAAAGTCTCCCTTACTGCGCATTGATATCTTTATACCTTCTTCTCGGCTTTCTCGAAAGAAAGCACTACACTTTATGGAGGCTATATCTAATGGTTTATTGACAAGCCCTTCCGTATCAGCAGGCGTAACCCCAAAATGTTTTAGTTCATCTAATGTGAGCGAGAAATAGGCAACTCCGAGATCTTCTCTTATGACCATATGCTCCATTACATATCCTTCCAAGCGAAGCCTTGACACCGGATGGTTGTGAAAGGTTTCATTCACGATGAGATCTTTTTGAGCACCCAACCGCATCAAATCCGCCACTACTTCAAATAAGGCGGGATTTCCTGAAGCATGATTAAAGCGACCTGTATCTGTGATAATACCCCATAGTAATTGAGTAGCAATTATCTGTTGTATTTTTGGAGGGAATGAAGATATCCTTTCAATCAGTAGCAATGCCAATACATGACAGGTAGCAGAAGCTTGAGGAACACTGATGAGTATATCAAAATCCTCGTCTTGGGGATAAGTATGATGATCAATGCAGAGTACGGGACGCCGGTGCTTACTAAGGCTTTCTTGAAGGAGAGAAGTGAGTGTTTTTCCGGTTCTACTCAGCTTATTAAAGTCTAAGCAAAGAACTGTATCAGTGTTGTCTATGAGTTGCTGCAATCCTTCAGGAACGTTGTCCATGTGGATGGATATGATATGATCCAGACCCTCTATATTCTTTAGCGTATAGGGAAAGGATCCATCCATTACAACGGTGCTCTTTACTCCAATGGCCATCAAATAGTAGTGCATTGCTAAAGAGCTTCCTACTGAATCTCCATCCGGCCCTTTATGTCCCAAGATTAGTACATGCTGAGACTTCTGCAATTGAGTGAAGAGAGCGGCTTCAGCTTCAGTATTTATTGGTATACTCGGGTCAATATTGTTATATATTTTCATGGTACACAAAGTTACTCTTTTCATCCAAAATGTCGACTTGCATATCAAGGGCAAAATGGGGTATTTCTCACTTAGGTGTATCTGTTGACAAATAATTCGTGTTCTGTAGGTATTATGGTCTAAGTGGCTACTGATCCTTATTAATATCCATTTGGTAGGATTGCACCGGATGAATTTCTGTTTGAGGCGTCATGATCTCTCTATCGGGAGACGTGTGCTCAATAAGTATGCTTATCCCTATTAGAACAAGTACGATTGCTCCTACAACTTCTGCTATCTTGACATAACGCTGCTTGATCAGGCCACCTAGCCAACCCCCTACAAAGCATACAATGAATGTGACCAAAAAGAAAATAAATGAGTGTAGCCATAGAGGATCTCCCGAAAGAGAATAACTAAGACCTACGGCAAAAGCATCTACTCCAATGGCTAATGACAACAGAAGTATACGTCGTGAATTGAACTTTTTTTGAACTTCTGAAGAACTGTCATTCTTCCTCATAAGAGTAGGTTCCTTCTTACTCTTCTTGTTGAAAATAACATCATACAGCATGTGTAATGCCACAAGAAGGAGCAGACCAAATGCAACCCAATGGTCAATAGAATCAAAAGTAGAGGCGATAGATGCCCCTAACAAATATCCGATAATAAATATTGCCACGTTGGTGACACAAAAGAAGAAGGCTAATTGAAACAATTGTCTTGTTCGGTGTTTGCCGTGTATGTGTAAACCCTCTACCATAGCAACAGCAAAAGCATCAACCGATATGGCTAAGGATATGAGTATGCCTTTTATTATTATGCGAATCATGAGGTATAAAAGCTTTAGTAGTGGTAGGAAAGCGAAACGGCTCCTTCAAAGCTACTTGGTGTTCCTTTGAGTGATTTTGAGGTACTAATGTAGCCAATAGCTCCTTCAATATTCCAATTCTTAACTCGTAGTGAAGAGGAAAGACTTACTAATCCTCCTCTTCCGTAGTACATCATTTGCCCTTTTGTAAAGCGAACGCGGGGTATATACAAGTAGGTGCGAGAGGCAAAGTCGGAGGTACTAAAGATAGCCCCAAGCAGATTCACTTTAAGAGTGTGTGACGGATGGTAGGTGGCTTGTGCGGAGAGCATAGCACCTTTAGAATTTTCACCAACTCTTTTGTATTGCCCGACAAATCGTAAATTCCATTTCGGAGAAAGAAACCAGTCAGTTCCTAAAAGCACCCTAAAGTAAGCATTGGCATCATTCTCTTTCCGATAAGTATAGGTAGTATATATTCTCCCTTGTTCATTGCGGGCGTAGGTGAGTGTAGAGGAAAGAATTAGTCCCCTTGTCTTGTCTTCTTTGTTATGCCTTGGATGGAGAGAACGATACAAATCGAGATAACTGTCAATCGTAAGGTAATATGGCAGTGGGGTAGAGTAACGAATAAAGGCACCTTGCTCATTCCCGAGAGTTGCAAAACGTGTGAGTGAATTGCCTCTTCGGGAGATGAAGTCGGCTGATAAGTGTCTTATAGCGATGAAAAGAGATCCCCTACTTCCTGCATTATAACGACCTGTAGCAACAGCAGCGAAGCCCTTACTATCTGATAAAGCAGCCTCTGCAGCAAATGAGAGTCGTCCATCAAGAGATATCCAATAGCTATCTGCGGAAACAAGAGAGTGCTTCTTTTTATTGTGAAAGGAGGGATGCGAAAAGTAACCGGGCATATAACTTAGGTAAGCTCCATCCCAGTTAATTAAAATCCCGTTTACCCCGATTCTGAAGGTGCTCCGCTCCCATTGTACACGTCCTGCATAGCTTTGCTCTATCACCTTGTGGCGTAGTTGTAGATCTTGCTCTGTGCGATGAGGAAGTTCGGGGCGTAGCCTTATAATAGTATTATGCCTTTGGTCATAAGCACCATCTAAATGTTGGCGTGAATAAGAAAAAGTGAGCGACACTTCTTTATGCCCGAGCTCTATGGCAGCACCTCGTAGGTGCGCATTATAATTATCTGTCAGTATGGGTAGTATCCCTTTAGAACGCTTAACTGTCTTACTGTAAGGAATAATACCCCGCATGAAGCTATTGCGGGCAATCAGACCTAATCCCAAATCTAACCCGTAGTCTCCTATGATCATTTTTCTCAGGAGTCCTTTGTCGGAAATATAAGTTATATGAATCCCATAGGAATCAAATCCTTTCGTCCCATGTGAGAAGATAGGTTCGTATCGGTCTTTGTCTGCTATAAGCCCATACTGTACATTTGCTACCTGTCCCCTTATACGCACCTGTGTTTCGTATGATGGACCTAAGTATTCTATGGGAGCACTAGGCTTTGACATAAAGGGAGCAGATAAGCTTATGATAGCTTCTCCCTTTACTTTGTTCTGTTGTTTGTCGGACGTATACTCGAAGGATAGATGAGGAGCTATCCGGTCAATAGTTTTCTTATCCCAATAGGGGATTAGTTTTAATTCAGAGACAGAGCGTATTCTACCTCCTTTCTGATGACGATAAGTTACCAGCGCAGCCGCTTGGATACTATCAGCACCTAAGTGCTCTCTAAGCTCATCAATAGAAATAAGATTCACGTTATAGGAGGGCGCAGAAGGCGTAGGAAGCTTGCCCGCTCCGGAGAGATCCAAATAATCTGAAATGGCATCTTCTACCACATAGCCGTCCTCTATGATTCTCATTATTTCTTCCGTAGAAGAAGTTGGGGGCGGAGACACAGTATTTCCCTGTTGGGAAAAAGCAATTTGTATCCAACTGAATGATAGTAGTATAGATACCCATAAGCATCGGATAGTGCCTGTCATTCTACCTCTATATATTTTTGTTTACTTTTTGCAAATATGAACAGTTGGTAGTTTCGTTGTTTGATTTAAAGATAATGGAAAAACTCTCTTTGATCAATCCGCAAAAACATTTCATAGCAGTGGAATTAGATCCGTTGCATCAAAGCGAGGAAGAATAGAGAGGTAATCACGTCCTTGAAAAATTTCATCGCAAAAGGTGGAAAATGTTTCACGGCACTTTTCGTGTGTATTGTTCTCTCGACTTAGATGGCAGAGCCAAACGTGTTTAAGTTTCTTGGGGTCTAATGAGGCAAGAAAGATAGCTGCGTCTTCGTTGCTGAGATGCCCGTTTCTACTTGCTATTCGTGCTTTTAATTCAGGTGGATATTTACCATAGATCAACATCCCGGGATCATAGTTTGCTTCCAACACCAAATAATCTGCCATGGCCGCATACTGCCTTATGAGGGGAGTAACATAGCCCGCGTCACTAATAATCCCAATAGAGGTATGCGGAAATCGCAGGAGGTACCCCACGTTACTCAAGCTGTCATGAGGTATGTCAAACGGAATTATTGAGGCGCCCATTAGCTCAAACGGCGACTCGCTTTCTATATATACACGCTGTGAGACGGGAATGGGCTTCTGTCTTAAGCGATCTAAAGCACTGAATAGTAGCTTCTTTCCGTAAATCGGTATTTTACTTGCATTGGCAAGACGAAAAAGGGAGCGGGTATGATCACTATGCTCATGGGTCACCAATATGGCTTTAATATCATCTAATCCATAACCCTCTTTTTCTAATGCGTGTTTGATCGTGCGAATGGGTAAGCCTACATCAAGGAGTAATAACCCTTCATTCATAGCAAAGCAGTAGCAATTGCCACTGCTACCGCTCCCTATGCTCATGAATTTGACTATGCTTTGTGAATCAGTCATTACGTGTTAGCTCTCCACAGATGGAGTGCTCCATATGGAAGGCAACCTCTTGGGGAGTAAGTGATTGGGCTAATAGAAACATCAACTTGGTAATCGCTGTTTCGCTGGTCATATCATATCCTGAGGCAACCCCAATCTCTGCCAGTCTAGCTCCTGTTTCATAGCGGTTCATTTCCACACTTCCGGTTTGGCATTGCGTCACATTCACGATCACTATCTCTTTTTTTATGGCGTCTTGGAGTAGATTGATGAACCAATCCTCGGTAGGTGCATTGCCACTCCCATAGCTCTCTAATACAACCCCTCGAAGTTTGGGGGCTGTAAGAATGGAGCGCACTACCTCTTCTGTAATACCGGGAAATAGATGTAGTAAAGATATATTGCGCTCTAAAGCCCTATGTGTAGTAAAGCCGAAGCTGTCTTCCTGGTGTTGTATGTGTTTAGTGTTGAAGCAAATATCAATACCCGCATGAGCTAGAATGGGATAGTTGTACGATACGAAGGCATCAAACTGATCGGCACTGACTTTAACCGTTCTATTTCCACGCATTAGATTCGTGTTGAAGTATATGCATACCTCCGGTACCATTGGTTTCCCCTGCTCGTCGCGAGCTGCTGCTATTTGTAAAGCGGTGAGAAGGTTTTCCTTCCCGTCAGTACGCAAGCGTCCAATAGGTAGCTGGCTACCGGTAAGAATTACCGGCTTTCCCAATCCTTTTAGGAGGAAGCTGAGTGCCGATGAGGTGTAGCTCATGGTGTCAGTGCCATGCAAAACGACAAATCCATCATAATCATTTTGCCTGCTCTCAATGATCTCAGCCAACTCTAACCAATGAGATATGGTGATGTTGGAGGAATCAACAGGAGGAGCGAATTGGATGCTGTCTACATTGAAGGAGAGACGCTTAAGCTCAGGCATGTTTTCCTCAAGGAAAGCAAATTTAAAAGCCTGTAGCCTCCCTGTTTCAGGATTCTCAATCATGCCAATAGTCCCGCCCGTATATATCAGTAATATGCGTGGTGTGGTTGAGTTATTTGCCTGTTTCATATACATTGAGATTCGTTAAGCGTGTACAATATGCCGTATTATTCTTGCCGGATTCCCTGCTACTACTGAGTGAGCTGGTACATCATGGGTAACCACGCTACCGGCTCCAATAACAGATTGTTTTCCTATCGTAACCCCTGCTAAGATAATTGCACCCGCACCAATCCATACATCATTCTCTATGGTGATTGGGAGCGATTGCTCGTAACCTGCATTGCGCATAGCCACGTCTTCTATAGGGTGGGTATTCGTATAGATACCTACATGTGGTGCAATAAATACATTGTCACCTATGCTTACAAAAGCTCCATCTAAGATCGTTGTATAGGCATTGATGAAGCAATGTGTTCCAATAGCGGTGTGTTGTCCTACATCGCAGAAAAAAGGTCCTACGATGGTTGTTTCTTTTCCTAAATAGTAAAGTAACTTCCTTAAGAGCTGTAGACGGTTGGTCTGATCATCCGGAGGAGTACTGTTTAGCTGAAAGCAGAGCGAACGGGCTTGATGGTATATATCCATCAAGTACGGATCACTGCTTGAACGGTACCATTCACAGCTCAGTGACTTCTTTTCTTCCTCGCTATGGAAAGGGTAGTTGTCAAACATTGAAACGGAAGTGCATTATGTCACCATCTTGCACTACATAATCTTTTCCTTCAATATTCATTTTACCGGCTTCTCGGATCGCAGCTTCGCTTCCATAAGTAATATAATCTTCATACTTAATTACCTCTGCTCGTATAAAGCCGCGCTCAAAGTCGGTATGAATAACCCCTGCACACTGAGGGGCTTTACTGCCTTTGTGAAAAGTCCAAGCTCGTGATTCATCGCTTCCTGTGGTAAAAAAAGTCTCTAAATTAAGCAGATGATAGGCACTCCTAATCAAGCGGCTAACTCCACTCTCCTCAAGTCCTAATTCCTCTAAGAAGACTTTGCGCTCCTCGTAATCCTCAAACTCAGCAATTTCGCTCTCAGTCTTAGCGGCTACGATCATCATCTCCGCTCCTTCGCTTTGCGCTGCATCAGCAATAAGTTTTGTATACTTATTCCCTTTCACTGCATCTGTATCGTTTACATTACAAACATATAGGACAGGCTTTGCTGAGAGAAGAAAAAGTCCCTTCGCAGCTTCTTGTTCTTCTTGCTTGTCAAACGTTACCGTACGGGCATTCTTTCCTTGTATGAGTACTTTATGATATGCACGAAGTACGTTAGCTAAGAGTGCAGCTTGTTTATCTCCACCTGTTTGGGCTTGCTTTTCCACCTTTGCCAACCTGCTTTCTATAGTCTCCAGATCCTTTAGCTGTAGCTCTGTGTCTATAATTTCTTTATCTCGAAGAGGATCTATATTCCCATCTACGTGGGTAACATTGTCATCCTCAAAACAGCGGACTACATGCAGAATAGCATCTGTTTCACGTATGTTAGCCAAAAACTTATTGCCTAGTCCTTCTCCCTTGCTTGCTCCTTTAACGAGTCCGGCTATATCCACTATCTCTACCGTAGCGGGTATCACTCGTTTGGGATTATCAAGCTCGGCGAGCTTGTTCAAGCGTTCATCCGGCACGGTTATAACCCCCACATTAGGCTCAATTGTGCAAAAGGGAAAGTTAGCCGCTTGCGCTTTCGCATTCGACAGACAATTAAAAAGTGTGGACTTACCCACGTTGGGTAACCCCACTATTCCGCATCGCAGTGACATTTTCTTTCTTCTTACTTCTCTATAACGTTGCAAAAATAGTTATTTACTTTGTCATCCACTATGTTTCTCTTACACTATGGTAGTGATTAAAGTCCCTATTTGAGAGTGTGATGCGAACAAGGAAAGAATATCATTGCACAAAATACTGTCGTTATGGTAAGTGGTATGCGCTTAGAGTATACAACAAGTCGTTAAATAGCTATTTTTGTACTGATGAAAGAAAAAAATGATACTGATCCAAACATGTTGTCTGCCATTTTGGTTAGTGTACAACAACCCGGTACCAGCGACCAACAGGTAGCTGATTGCTTAGATGAATTGGCATTTCTTGCTTTGACTGCCGGAATGAAAGAAAAGGCACGATTTGTACAAAGGTTAGATGTAGTGAATTCAGTTACCTATGTGGGAAAGGGTAAATTAGATGAAATTGCTGCCTATGTATCAGATCATGAAATAGAAATAGCTCTATTTGATGATGAACTCGCGCCCAATCAAATTCGCAATATAGAGCGTACTATTGGGATTCGCCTATTGGATAGGACTGCCCTGATTTTAGATATCTTTGCTACGCGTGCACAAACAGCACATGCCAAAGCTCAAGTAGAATTAGCTGAATACCAATATATGCTCCCGCGTCTAACTCGTATGTGGACACATTTGGAACGTCAGCGCGGAGGTGTGGGTATGAGAGGGCCCGGAGAAACACAGCTGGAAACCGACCGACGAATCGTATTGACTAGAATAGCCAAGCTAAAAGAGGAGCTGAAGCATATTGATCAACAAAAGAGTCAACAGCGAAGAGGACGGGGTAAGATGGTACGTGTGGCTCTTGTAGGCTATACCAACGTTGGTAAATCAACATTAATGAATAGAATAGCTAAGAGCGATGTTTTTGCGGAAAACAAACTCTTTGCTACTTTAGACACTACTGTGCGTAAAGTAGTGCTTTATAACTTGCCATTCCTACTCTCCGATACAGTCGGCTTTATTCGAAAGCTTCCCACCCAATTGATAGAGAGCTTCAAGAGTACTTTGGACGAGGTGCGAGAAGCCGACTTACTGCTGCATATAGTTGATATATCCCATCCCGACTTTGAGTCACAAATTGCTATTGTGGAAGATACATTGGCGGAAATACTGAATGGAGAAGAGCGTCCCTCCATGTTGATCTTTAATAAAGTGGATGCTTTTTCTTGGCAACCGAAAGATGAGGATGATCTAACCCCATTGGAAAGAGAAAACTATAGTCTTGGTGATCTTCAGAAAAGTTGGATGGCTAAGATGAAGGATGATTGCTTTTTCATTTCAGCACGCACAGGGGAGGGCGTTGATGAACTTAAACAAGCTCTCTATGAGCGTGTAAAAGAGATACATGTAAAGCGATATCCCTACAACGACTTCTTATTTGAGGATTATAGCGACTTGGTCGAGGAGTAGGAATCTCTGTATACCTAATGTCCTATAATCCACTCCTTTATTCGGACATAAGAGATGATAAAAAATAGATACAGATCTTTCCGTTGAAAGATCTGTACCTTTCATTTGAAACTTATAGATCTTTATAGCAAAAGATCTGAACTTATTTTGGAGTTGTGTGAGAAGAAGAAAACCATTGTTCTGTGGTCTGTATAATCTCTGTGGCTATCTTTGCCGTATTCTCCGTAGTGTGTATTACCTTGCCAATGTGCCGGCCCCTCCATAGTTTCTCAGCTGACTGGTCATAAGCCTTGTCGTAGTAGTGCAAAGCTATTTGGATAGCACCTTGATAGTCGTTGGCATGTACCAGTCGAATGGCTTCCTGCATCTCATTGGCACCTAATCGCTTCTTGATCTTCTCAAAAGCCTCTGTGAGCATCTCTCGGGGTAGTTGGCTGTAGCCATCCATAATTCGTTTGATACGCTCCGTTTTGGGGGATTCAATGGTCATTAAAAAGCTATTTTGCATCTTATTAAATAAAACATCCGGTACCTCTCGAGAGCCTATCTTCTTGCTTTCGCTCTCTAAAAATATGGGACGCGACATATCCATTCTACTAAGCTGTACCACGATCTCGCTGTATATCATTTCGTTTGTGGGTTGGGTGCGATCTGCGTAGTAACCAAAAGCACTTCCTTTATGATGTGCTATCCCTTCTAAATCAATCACCTGAGTACCCGCTCTCTTCATCTCTAAGAGGAGATCTGTCTTGCCTGCACCGGTTGGCCCATCAAGCAGTACCAATTTGCTTATCTTTGCCACGTACTGAGGAAGTAGTTTTTTGAAGCCACTAAACCCTCTCGGAAAGACCTCTACATCGTGGTTATATAGTTTGAATAGCCAGCCCATGGACTCACTACGCATTCCTCCTCTTGCGCAGTAGACCATTACCCTGTTTTTTTGCTCCTTTTGAAGAATGGAAAGTAGCTGACTCTCAAAGGTGTGCAGCTTATTCCCTACATAGGTTAACCCCTCAGTCACGGCCTCGTTCCTACCGATTGTTACATAAGTCGTACCTACTTTCTCACGCTCCTCGTCCGTAAAGAGGGGAATATTGTGTGCCCCGGGAATATGACCGTGGGCATACTCTTCGGGAGAGCGTACATCTATCCATACATGCTCTGAGTAAGGGGGAAAGTGGAGATACTTATCTTCTGTATCCATCATATTCATTCTATCTAAAAGTAAAGATACGAAGAAGCTTTAATCTGATATCTTATATGGCGAGTGATGTGAATCTTCTATTTTGCAGAAATGTGGAGTTAGATGGCAAGAAATGAGTATTTTTGACAAGAGAAAATAAACTAAACTATGCTGATAAAAGTAGATACAAGGGGTAAGATTTGCCCACTGCCGCTGATCATGTTTCGACAAGCATTGAAGCAGAACCAGTTGGAAACGGAGTTTGAGATACTGACAGACAACGAAACAGCTTGTGGTAATCTAAGTGATTTTATTTGCCAGAGTGGCTTTTCTGTTGAGAAAAAAGAATATGAAGGATATACTTCCCTAAAAGTTAATACCAAGGGGAAAAATATCCTCTCCATCCTACCTCAACAAGAAGTCGAAGAGTCACACCCTCTAAAAGAAATGAACAGTATTAGTATCGTGCAGCTGAGAAGTGATGTAATGGGGCAGGGAGAAGATCAGTTAGGAGAAATACTCATCCTTGCTTACCTAAATGCTCTGAATGAGGTAGAAAAGCTACCGACTCACATTATATGTTACAATAGGGGTATCCGCTTAGCAACAAAGTCACACCCTGCAAACGAGGCGCTGAAAAAACTTGCTGAGAAAGGCGTGGAAATCATACTTTGTGGCACTTGTACCGACTACTTCAATCAAAAAGAGGAAATCGCAGTAGGTAAAATATCCAATATGCTTGTAATTGCCGACCTTTTGAGCCGGGCTGCACATATAGTTACTCCATAGCTGATGGGCGTGTAGTATGATATACTTTGATAATGCTTCCACCTCATACCCTAAGCCACCTGGGGTTGCTTGTCATCTTAGTCATATCTACGATGAACCATTAGGTTCATATGGGAGAAGCCGGGATACACATACCTTAGAGCTTTCAACTATGGTGGAAGAGTTGAGGGATCTGTTAGCAGCTCTGATAGGAGCGGAAGGTCAGGGAAGTCATATCATTTTTACAAAAAATGCGACCGAGGCGATTAATACGGTAATTAGAGGACTGGATGGACTGCGGAAAGAAGAGGTATTGATCTCTCCCTTGGAACATAACGCAGTTATGCGACCGCTCGATGCGTTGGAGGGTACGCATGCGCCATGGATGTTCCCTTTCAATCCTGATGGATGTATCAATATTGAACAGAGTACCCAATTTCTTTCCCAATTAAAAGGTATCAGACTTTGTGTACTCAACGCAATGAGTAATCTCAATGGTGTGATACAGCCTATTCATGAGGTCTCAGCTCTTGTAAAGAAATACCTGCCGAATTGCCTGATACTTATTGATGGCGCTCAAGCACTTCCTAATATCGACGTTGAGGCAGAGAGACGTGAGATTGATTTTGTCGCCATTACCGGACACAAGGGGCTTATGGGACCTGTCGGTACAGGGGCTTTGTTTATTAGGGATCCGAAGAGCATTGTGCCACTCATACGAGGGGGCAATGGCTATCATTCCGAACAACTGTCGGATACAGGTCATATGCCGGAGCGTTTTGAAGCCGGTACTATTAACTTATTGGGACTCTCTACTTGGTACATAGGCATGAAGGAACGCCCACAGCAACCCCTTATTTCGCAAGCAGAGTTTTATCGCTTTATTCAACGCATTAGGGGAGAGCTCCCCTACAAAGTGCTTTGTGCGGACAGCGTGGAGCGGCAGGGGCCGGTCTTTTCTTTGCTTCCAGTTAGAGGAAGTGCAGAGCGATTGAGTGACGAGTTATACTATAACTATGGTATTGCTACCCGTTTTGGGTTACATTGTGCAGCTATAGCACATCGTACCCTTGGAACATTACAAACCGGAGCCACACGAATTTCTCTGTCAAGGTATAATACCCCCGATGAATTAGATACATTGTTTGAAGCGCTTACAACTCTTTCTAAGAGGCACTGAGCTAATATTTGTTTTTGTAAAGAGATATATGAAACGTAGCTTTTTGGTTGTATTTTCTTCTACAAGAGCCTTTATTACTGCGAGAAAGAGCATTGTAGAGCATCAAATACCTCATGAAGTAAGGAGTACACCCCCATATTTGGATCCGGAGTGTGGAATGTGCTTGAAAGTAGAAGAAGACTATAGGCAGGAAGTGGAGAGTTTGTTGACCCATAGTGAAGAATCGTTGATAGTGGACTACAGAGAGTAAGTGATGAAGTTACAGAAAATAGAGTTGCTCAAAGAGTGCGAATATGGAGGCTGTTCCGCCAAGATAGATCCTTATGAGCTATCAAAGCTATTGTCGAAGGTTACCGTCCCTACGAATGAAAATGTGCTTGTGGGATTGTCTACTCATGATGATGCCGGTGTATATAAGCTAAACGAAGAAACGGCTTTGATTATGACAACGGACTTTTTTCCTCCCGTGGTGGATGACCCCTACACTTTTGGCGTTATTGCCGCTACCAATGCGCTCAGCGATGTCTATGCAATGGGAGGAAAGCCTCTAATGGTATTGAATCTTATGCATTATCCGGGTTCAAGGCTTCCTCTAGAGGGATTGCTGGAGATATTACGCGGAGGACAACAAGCCATTGATGAGGCGGGCGCTTTTACTATGGGCGGTCATACGATAGAGGATAAAACTCCTCAGTATGGACTTGCTGTAGTAGGGGTGGTACATCCTAATAAGATAGTAACGAATAGCGGTGCTCGGAGCGGACAAAAACTGATCCTTACCAAACCTTTGGGGGTGGGAGTCATGATTGCGGGACAGAGGCTAAGCATGGCAAGAGATCAAGAGTATAAAAAGGCAGTAGATTGTATGCAACGACTAAACAAATACGCTGCCCAAGTAATGTGTGACTATGCAATCAGAGGTGCTACTGATGTTACAGGGTTTGGCCTCGTTGGTCATGGGTTTGAGCTTGCTGAAGCCTCTGATGTTACAATTGAAATTGATACCTCTCGGCTTCCTGTTTTGCCGGGAGTACTGCGGCTTTTGGACGATGGCTGTATCCCCGGTGCTGCATTTCGTAATATAAGATATGTGGGAGCTGCACTTGAGGTAAACTCCCCCCTTCTAATGAGTTATTTGGCTGCCGATCCACAAACTTCCGGTGGGTTGCTTATGGCGGTTGATTCAGATATAGCGGAGGAGGTGTGCTGCAAGATACATGACGCTGGAGACATCTCTGCCGCTATTATTGGAGAAGTGAAAGAGGCTCGTAGGGATGGTATTAAAGTTGTACTAAATTGATTATTAGAGAAATATATGAAAGTTTTATTACATACTTCATTAGGGGATATAGTGCTACGTCTCTATGACGAGACTCCTTTGCACAGAGATAATTTCGTCAAATTAGTAAAAGAAAGGTACTATGACGGAACGCTTTTCCATCGTGTTATAAAGAATTTCATGATTCAAGGGGGTGATCCGGATTCCAAAGGAGCTCCTAAAGGGAAGCAGCTTGGCGTAGGTGGCCCCGATTATACGATTGAGGCAGAAATTAAGGATGGACTATATCATAAAAGAGGTGCTTTGGCAGCAGCGAGACAAGGCGATGAGGTGAATCCTGAAAGGAGGAGCAGTGGATCACAGTTCTATATTGTATGGGGAGATCTCTACAAGGATGAACAGCTTAAGCAGCTTGAAAAACAGATGCAACAGCAGTTTGTGCAGCAGAATTTCAATCATTTGGCTCTCCAGCATAAGGAAGAGATTATGCAACTGAGGAGGGAGCGCAACCATGAAGGGCTAATGGCTTTACAGGATCGTCTTATTGAAGAGGCTGAAAGGAGTAAAAAAGAGGCCGTTTTGACTGAGGAACAGAAAAATTTATACCGTTCTGTGGGGGGAACTCCTTTTCTTGACGGACAGTACACGGTATTCGGAGAAGTTGAGTCCGGACTTGAAGTGGTAGAAAAGATACAGCAAGTAGATACGGATCAGTGCGATAGACCTAAAGAGAATATTGAGCTAACCATGTCACTCATAGAGGTCTGACATTGTGAATAACGGTTAGAAATTCTCTTTTATGTGACCTCTTTTTGCAGATCTCTATTTTTGTAGGAAGGAAACTCATCCAGTTGGTTAAGTGGTCTATGAGAAATCATAGGGATTTGTTATCTTTGTTATAAGTCGGTAGTGACTGCACCTATTGTGAGGTTTACACAATGTTGTTTGTGCCGGGTTGCCTATATTTGTATTTTGTGGATAGCTTTTTGGCACGTAAACTGCAAATATGAACCTGTGTATAGTACACTAACGAAACAGAAAAAGATTGAAATGAATATGAAAGAAACAGACTTTAGGCGTTTTGCCACAAAAAAGATGGGGCTTAATGCCTTGGCACTTGATGATTATATAAAGGCAGAAGGACGTGAATATATCAATCCGTCTATCATTGAGGAGCGTCAGCTTAATGTTGCGCAAATGGACGTGTTCTCTCGTTTGATGATGGATAGAATTATATTTCTTGGTACACAGATTGATGATTATGCATCCAATGTGATACAGGCTCAGCTGCTTTATCTGGATAGTACTGATCCCGGGAAGGATATTTCCATTTATATAAATTCCCCGGGCGGATCGGTCTACTCCGGATATGGCATATATGATACCATGCAGTATGTATCTAGTGATGTCTCTACAATATGTACCGGTATGGCCGCCTCTATGGCTGCGGTATTGCTTGTTTCCGGCTCAAAGGGAAAACGATTTGCACTCCCTCACTCCAGAGTGATGATACATCAACCGCTTGGTGGTATGCAAGGACAAGCAAGTGATATAGAAATAGCTGCTAAAGAGATTGTAAAGGTGAAAAAAGAATTGATTGGTATTTTATCTAAGCATACCGGTCAGACAATCAAGCAGATTGAGGTGGACAGTGATCGAGATAAATGGTTTAGTGCAGAGGAGGCTTTAGCTTACGGAGCTATTGACCAAGTACTTACCTCACGCAAAGAGTCCTAATGGGTAAATAAAAGCATTTGCTCCACAGAGGGGTATCCGTGGAGTATCTGCTTTGTGTTTTTGTGTTGAGAGAACGAATAAGGATGGTAAACGAAAAAAAAACAAGAGAGCGTCATTGCGGTTTCTGTGGAAAAAAGGAAAGTGAAGTCGCACTCTTAGTTACCGGCATGTCACAAACCACTTGTATTTGTGACGAATGTATTTCCCAGATTGAGGATTTACTGATGATGCGAGATGGAGGAATGTTGAAGCATGATCCTTTCGCTAAACAGGAAAAAAATGACTGGCTTACACCGGGTAGCAGTGCCTTGACAATTGCTGATTTGCCTAAGCCAAGGGAAATAAAAGATTTCTTGGATCAGTATGTGATCGGACAGGACGATGCAAAGCGCTATCTGTCGGTAGCTGTGTACAACCATTATAAGCGACTATTTCAATCACAAAAAGACACCACTGCCGAAAAGGTGCCCGATACAGAGATCGAAAAAAGTAACGTGATAATGATCGGCCCGACAGGAAGTGGAAAAACGCTCTTGGCGCAGTCTATTGCACGCTTTCTTAAAGTGCCTTTTGCTATGGTGGATGCAACCGTACTGACTCAGGCCGGCTATGTGGGAGAAGATATAGAGAGCATTCTCACACGGCTTCTGCAAGCAGCTGATTATGATGTAGCTGCCGCTGAGAAGGGTATTGTTTTCATTGATGAAATAGATAAGATAGCACGCAAGGGGGATAGTCCTTCTATTACAAGGGATGTAAGCGGTGAAGGAGTCCAACAAGGGTTGCTTAAATTGCTGGAAGGAGCGGATGTGAATGTTCCACCTCAGGGAGGGCGTAAACATCCAGAGCAGCAGTTTATTAAAGTAAATACGAGACATATACTCTTTATCTGCAGTGGAGCTTTTGTGGGTATTGAGCGATTAATAGCAAACCGATTGAATAGCAGCTATGTAGGCTTCCATACAAAGGAAAAGTCGGGAGAAAAGGTAGAGCGTAAGAATCTTTTGCAGCATGTAGCACACCAAGATCTACGTGCTTATGGATTGATCCCGGAGATATTGGGCCGGTTGCCTATTCTTACTTATTTAGATCCATTGGATAAAGCGACTCTTAAGCGTATCCTAACAGAGCCCAAAAATGCTATTGTCAAGCAGTATAAAGCTCTTTTTGCTATGGATGGAATAACTCTTGAGATTGAAGAGGGTGCATTGGATTTTATAGTGGAAAAGGCAGTTGCCGAAGGCATGGGAGCGCGAGGTTTACGAAGTGTGGCTGAGACCATTATGATGGATGCCATGTACAATCTTCCGGGAGGTGACAATAAAGTATTTACTGTCACTGAGCAATATGCGCGGGAACATGCCGGTGTGTGAGCAAATCATCCATTTGCTGTGAGCTAAATAAAAGTAAGCAATGTGGAGAGTACTGCAGGAGGGAATGAGTGAGACGCTGAAGAGTTGCTTAAAAAATCTCTTCGGATTCAACTCATTTAAAGAAAATCAGCAGGCTATCATTGAGAACTTACTCTCAGGGAGAGATTCGTTTGTTTTGATGCCTACCGGAGGGGGAAAATCTCTCTGCTACCAGCTTCCTGCATTGCTCAGTAAGGGAACGGCTATTATTATATCGCCCTTGATTGCATTGATGAAAAATCAAGTAGATGCTATTCGAGGGTATGCGGGCGATGATGCCATCGCTCATTTTATGAACTCATCCCTTTCAAGAGTACAGCTTTCGGAGGTGAAAGATCATCTTATTCAGGGACGTACAAAGATGCTCTATGTAGCTCCTGAGTCATTGAATAAGGAGGAAAATATAGAATTATTACGAGGTATAGGAGTTTCTTTTTATGCCATTGATGAAGCTCACTGTATCTCCGAGTGGGGGCATGATTTTAGACCTGAGTATCGTAGGATCAGAGCAATGATCGATATGGTGGGTAGACGCCCAATTATGGCTCTTACTGCGACTGCGACTCCCAAGGTGCAAAGTGATATCCTCAAAAACCTCAAAATACCCGATGCCGTACTTTTTAAGTCGTCATTTAATCGTCCGAATCTTTTTTATAAGGTTTTACCTAAGACAGAGAATGTTGACTCAGATATAATACGTTTTTTACAGACACAAAAAGGGAAAAGTGGCATCATCTATTGCATGAGCCGAAATAAAGTTACTACTTTTGCTGAGCTACTCCAAGCTAATGGTATAAAAGCGTTGCCTTATCATGCAGGCTTGGAGGCTAAGGAGCGTAGTAGTAACCAAGATGCGTTCCTAAATGAGAGGTGTGACGTAATAGTTGCTACCATTGCTTTTGGAATGGGTATTGACAAACCCGATGTGCGCTTTGTGATACACTATGATATGCCCAAGAGCCTGGAAGGCTACTACCAAGAGACCGGACGCGCCGGTCGAGATGGGGGTGAGGGAATCTGTATCGCTTATTATAGTCCGGCGGACATTGCCAAGCTATTGAAGTTCATGCATGGTAAGCCTATTGCAGAGCAAGAGATAGGGAAGCAACTCCTAAGCGAGATAGAGACCTATGCGACAACCTCTATATGTCGCAGAAGCTTTCTGCTACATTATTTTGGTGAGGAGTATAAACAGGAGAACTGTGGAAATTGCGATAACTGTAGAATGGAGAAGAAAAAAGTAGATGCTACTGAGTGGCTTAAGATGGTCATTGATGCCATCCTTGAGGTGAAAGGAAAGTTCAAGGCGGATCATATTATTGACCTTCTGGAAGGTAATGCCACAGCTGAGATTGAGACACTAGAGCAAACCGAGCTTGAGTGTTTTGGAATAGGTGCTGATATAGATCCTGAGGTCTGGGAAGCTGTTATTAGTCAGGCTACAGTTGCCGGCTTTTTAGAGAAGGGAGTAGAAAATTATGGGTTACTGACCGTAACTGCAAAAGGAAAGAAGTTTCCAAAGGGAAAGAGTACGTTCTTTGTCCAAGTAGAGAGTGATGAAGAGGATGAAGAGCTTGATGAAGATACTCGTATGGATGATACGGGAGATGCTGCTGATGCCGTGCTCTTCTCTATGATGAAAGATTTGCGCAAACAGGTTGCTGAGCGAGCCAATGTGCCTCCTTACATTGTTTTTCAAGACGTTTCTCTTAAGACAATGGCTACCCTTTATCCCACCACCATGGATGAACTACAGAATATCCCTGGTGTGGGTAGCGGCAAAGCACAAAAGTATGGCAAGGAATTTCTTGATTTGATCAAGCGTCATATTGAAGAAAATGATATCGATCCTCCCTTTGACTTCCCGATCCGAACCACCGTCAATAAGTCAAAGATCAAAACAACGATTATTCAACAGATAGATCGTCGTATTCCTCTTGAGGATATTGCTGCTTCCAATGATTTGGAGTTTGATGAATTATTGCGTGAAATGAGCGAAATAGTTCGCGGAGGTACGAAGTTGAATATTGATTATGAGTTGAAAAATCGTATGGATGATGACGAAATCGCTGAAATATACGATCACTTCAAGCAGTCTTCAACGGGTGATATAGGGATGGCGCGTGATGCCTTTGACGAGGCCTATACAGACGATGAACTGACCCTTGTGAAAATAAAGTTCTATTCAGAGCAGGCCGGTTAAGAATATCTTGTTCAAAACAATTAAGAAGACACCATGAATAAATCCAACTTTATGTATGCTGTGGCTACTTTTGTGGCTTTCCTGCTCTTTAGTACTGCTTTGAAAGCGCAAAATGTAATAGACCGAGTGGTTTGGATGGTTGGCGACGAGCCTATATTACTTAGTGATGTTGAGTATCAGAAGCTCAGAATGCGCTATGAAGGGGTAGACATTGGGGATATGAATCCTGATTGTTTTATAGCTGAAACAATAGCCACTCAGATGCTTTTCCTTAACCAAGCTAAGATAGATAGCATTACGGTTGATGAAAATATAATTAATCGGCGAGTTGATGCCTATTTGGAAAGCCTTGTAGCTCAGGTCGGATCCAAGCAAAAGTTAGAGGAGTACTTCAATAAAAAATATTCTCAGATAAAGGAGGATCAAAGGCGTATCTTTCGCAATAATGACATTGTAACCGCCATGCAGGATGCTATTGTCAAGAATATTTCGGTTACACCGAGTGAGATACGGGATTTTTACAATAAAATTCCTCAAGACAGTGTTCCCTTCGTACCGGCACGTGCGGAGGTTCAGCTGATAATACGTCGTCCTGAAATAAAACTTAGCGAGATAGATCGAATTAAGGAGCGTTTGAGAGGATTTGCTGCAGATGTAAATAGTGGAAAGAGTTCCTTCTCTACCTTAGCTCGTCTTTATTCGGAAGATGCCAAAACAGCCTCTCTCGGAGGTGAATATGGCTTTGTGGCAAAGAGTTCTTTGGAGTCTGAATTTGCACGTATCGTTTTTACAATGAAGGGTACAGAAAAGGTTTCTCCTATCATTCAGACGGAAGAAGGGTTCCATATTGTACAACTTATTGAGAAACGTGGGGACCTTGTCAACTTCCGGCACATTCTTCTTCGTCCTCAGCTGTCCAATGAGGCTTTGGAGACAGAACGAATCAAACTAGATAGTATAGCAACTCTGATCACCAGTGGCACGATTTCCTTTTCAGAAGCAGTTGCTACCTATTCACAAGACGATAAAACAAAAAATAACGAGGGGCTTTTAGTCAACGAAAACTACCAAAGTGAGTCAGTGGGCAGCTCTTTGTTCCAATTGGATGAGTTACCCCAAGATATAAGTAGTGCCATTTCTTCTCTAAGAGTAGGTGAGCTTTCGAGACCTTTCGTTATGACCAATGAAAAAGGTAATAAACAGCTTGCTATAGTACGCTTGACCAATCGATACGAAGCACATCGTGCCAATTTGCAGGAAGACTTCCGAATTATAAAGAATATGGCACTCGCAGATAAGAAAAACAAGCGTATTGAAGAGTGGATTAGAGAGCAACAAAAGACTACCTTTATTGAGGTCGATCCCTCAATGCAGAGCTGTGACTTTCAGTATCCGGGGTGGATAAAGAAAAATGCTGCGACCGGAAAGTAGCGTAACTCCATGCCTGATAAGCAATACAAGAGTAAAGAATATGTGAAATGGGGAAGGCGGTCAAATGCCATGGTTGCCTTCGCTTTATTACTCTTGTGGGGTATAACCTACTCTTTCTCCTACTCGCACACAGCACCCCCTCCAGGCAATAAGAAGCGTATCCTTTTAGAGCACTCCGATTCTCTGCATTACAATGCTATTGAGAAGCCCGGGCTTCAGCAATTGAGAGGCAACGTAAAGGTACGACACGAAAGTTGGGTGATGTATTGTGATAGTGCTTTTCTGGAGGATGCTACCAATAGTTTCTTTGCTTACGACAATATCCGTATTTTAGAGGGCGATTCGCTAACTATTACAGGTGGACAGTTGGACTATTACGGGCAGGATCGTATGGCAGAGCTTCGCTACGATGTGGAGATGTCTAATCTTACCGCTACACTCTATACCGATAGTTTGAGTTATGATCGTAATTTGGGTACAGGCTATTATACCGAAGGGGGAACGATAGTAGACTCTCTCAATACACTTACCTCTATTTATGGGGAGTATACCCCTTCAACTAATGAGGCTATTTTTACTGATGAGGTGGTCTTGGAAAATCCTGATTTTGTACTTACCACAGATTATTTACGATATAATACAAAGACGAAGATAGCTTATTTCACAGGTCCTACTACGATTGTTTCTGATTCAGGACGTATTGAAAGTACTAGAGGCGTTTATGATACTGAAAAGGATGTAGGCATTCTTTTGGATCGTTCGACTGTATTTAATCGAAGGGGTACTATCACAGCCGATTCTATATTCTACGACAAGCCTCTTTCCTTTACTGAGTGTTTTGGCTCAATGGTACTCAACGATACGATCAATAAGGCTAACCTCTATGGCGAGTATGGATTTTTTAATGATAGTACAGAGTACGCTTTTTCTACCTATCATGCTTGGCTAAAGGACTATTCGAAGAAGGATACCCTCTACTTAGCTGCAGATACTATGGAAATGATCTCTTATAGAGATTCAATTCAATCAAAAAAGCCTGTCCGACTCATGCGCGGCTATCATAATGCGAAGCTCTTCAGGCAAGACCTTCAAGGAAAAGCTGACTCAGTCAGTTACTTCTCCATGGATTCTATTCTTACACTTTTCCAAGCTCCTATAGTTTGGAATGATAGTACCCAATTGGAGGGTGACACGATACGTGCTTATTTCGCGGCAGATACGCTGCACCACACTAAAGCATGGCTCAATGCTAAATCAATGCGACAGCTTTTGGATCCTGATAAGTTTGAACAGATAAAGGGGGATAGTCTACTTGCTTTCTTTGTAGATCGTTCGGTTAAAGAGTTGCGCGCCTATGGCGAGGTTGAAATGATCTATTTCCCCCTACAAGAATCTATCAAGCATTACTTTGGTGTTGGTCATGTAAAAAGCCCCTATGTAGTGGCGTATTTTGCTGCTGATACTATACAAAGGGCCGTTTGGCTGGGACCGGCAGAGGGAACCTTAACGCCTATTGAGCAGGCCACGGAGTCAGATAAGTCCCTTACCGGACTTACTTGGAAACCTAAAATGCGTCCATTATCTCCACAAGATATATTTGCCATAAAGAGAGACTCTATGGGGCAAGAGGTCGCCTTTACTCCTCCTTCACTAAGTGATTTATCTCATTTTAATGGTGCACAGCAGGCTCTATCTGCTTACGAGATAATTGCACAAGAAGTGGGAGCAAGTCGCATACGGGCTACTTGGAAACCCGAAGAAGTCGATACTGTGCGGCAAGAAGAAATGGCTCGGGCTTTGTTACCTCTTTATATACGCCGTCCATTGCCTGAAGATGAACCATTTACCTGGCTTTTGTCTCCAGATCTAAGGCTATTTAACTCAAATGAAAATGAATCATGGCATTACTATACAGACCAAGAAAACCAATCCGACCCCATCATACCCCCATATCGTATGACCCTCGAAAGCAGGCCCTTAATGAACGACGAGAGCGCATCAGAAGGAAGATGATTGAGGATGGGGAGCTCACATCGGAGAAAAGTACACAACCTATAGATGCTGCTAAGGATACAATAAACTCTGAAATTCACCTTTCCGAAAGCTTGCGTGAGTCTATGCGCAATAACATGACCCATTTGCCGACGCAAGAAGAACGGGGTAAAAGTGGGGTAGGAAGAAGAAACGAATTCTTTCGTATTTTCTTGATGCTTGTCTTACTTGGTGTTGTTGTTTGGTGGTTATATTATGGTGGCTTCTCTTTGCTTACAAACGGCACCTCGTCTATTCTGAACGATCTTATGCGAAAATAAAGCCCCTACTTTTTACTGTCCTTTAGGCTGTAGAGTATTGCTAAATAGTTTTTCTTTGATTTATATTTGAGATTCTTTTGTGTTGCAATACAATAAGTAAAAGAAGAAGCACGTCAATGAGAAATAAGTCCCATTGGCGTGCTTTTTACGTTGAAGTGTTGCTTTATTTAGTCCTTGTAGCAAATGGCTTCTATTTCTACAAGACCTCCCTTAGGAAGTGATTTGATAGCAAATGCACTACGAGCAGGGAAATCTCCTGTAAAGTACTTTTTATATACCTCATTCATAGCCGCAAAGTCATTAATGTCTGCTAAGAAACAGGTAGCTTTTACTACATCATTTAGAGTGAATCCGGCCTTTTCTATTACGGCTTTCAGATTGCTGATGACTTGTTCAGTTTGCTCTGTGACTCCTCCCTTTGCAAAGTCACCGGTAGTAGGATCTAAACCGAGTTGTCCGCTGGTGAAGAGAAAATTGCCACATGCTACAGCCTGACTGTAAGGACCTATAGCTTTAGGAGCTTTTTCAGTTGCAATGATTTTTTTCATGATAATGAATTAGTTATTGGGTTGTTATCAATACAATATTAGTTATAGAGATAGTCTCTGTTTGGTAATCTCAAAGAGGAGTATCCCGGCAGCTACAGATACATTTAGAGAGGAGATGTGTCCCATCATTGGTATGTTAACCATTTGATCTGCTAAAGCAAGAGAACGCTCACTTAGTCCATGATGCTCATTACCCATGATCAAGGCGATAGGACCCTCAAATATAGCCTTATTGCAAGATAGCGTTCCTCTTTCACTGGCAGCCGTAAGTCCGATACCACTCTCTTTTAGGAAGGTGAGTGCACGAGGTAAAGAGGCTACACGAGCTACAGGAATTCGCAGCAAAGCCCCTGCAGAGGCATTTACTGCATCAGCTGTAACGGATACACTATTCCGCTGGGTAATCACAATCCCATGGCAGCCAAAGCATTCTGCTGAACGTGCAATAGCACCAAAATTTCGGGTATCGGTAAGTTCATCCAAGACAATAAGAAAAGGGATTTCGCCATTTTCATATAACATGGGAACAAGCTGCTCCAAGTTGGCATACTCAATAGGTGATGCAATAGCTACACAGCCTTGGTGAGCTTTACGTGTCAGGCGATTAAGTTTCTCAATGGGTACTTCTTTAACAGGAACTCCTGCAGTACGAGCCATTTGCTTAATAGACTGCACTTCCGGTGATATAAGGCCCTTCTTTAAATAGATTGTATCTATTGGATTTCCATTGTGGAGTGCCTCAGCTAAGGCATGTACACCATACAGGAGTTGTTCTTTAATCATTGTGATTGAGTAGTGCTTGTGCAGCTTTTAATGCTGCAGGAGTTATTTCATGTCCGCTCAGTAGACGAGCTATTTCTTGCTCCCTTTCTTCTGTGGATAGAGTCTCAAGAATGGTTTGTGGTAGAGGATCTTCTTTTTTGTAGATCATCATTTGTGTTACACTTCGTGCTGCTATCTGTGGAAGGTGCGTGATGGCGATTACCTGCATAACATGCCCCATACGTAGAAGTAACTGCCCCATTTTGTCAGCTGTACGACCCGATACACCGGTATCTACTTCATCAAATAGGATGGTAGGTAAGCTTTCGTGCTCTGCCAATAGAGCCTTGAGTGCCAGCATAAGACGGGAGATTTCCCCTCCCGAGGCAATCTCTCCGACCGGTTGTGGAGGTAACGTACGATTAGCTGAGAAGAGAAGGGTTACACTATCTATACCATCTGGCGTAGGAGTAGTCATTTCTGTGACCTCTATTTTTACAGTAGCATGTGGCATTTCTAAATCATGCAACATATCACTTAGGGAAGAAGCCATTACTTTCGCAGCTCTCAAGCGGACTTCATGGAGTTCCTTTGCCACAGATAGTAATCGTGCATGTGCTTCTGAGAGACTCTTTTCTGCCTGTTTGAGATCAAGATCTCCACTCTCATATAGTGAGATCCGAGAAGCCAATTCATTACGTAACGATATGAGTGAAGCTGTATCTTCTGTGTGGTACTTACTCATCAATCGATTGAGGAGGTCATAACGCTCTGAGGCCACTGTTAATCGGTCCGGATCAGAGTATGAATCGTCTGCTATTCTGATAAGGTCTCCTGCAATATCAGCTAAGTCAATGCGAGCACGACTAATGCGCTCCACGTATTCATTTATATCGGATGAAAAATTGCGTATGCCACCTAGCGTTTGTTCTACAGACGCTATACGAGATATGATATTATCTTCGTCTTCTTGGAGTAGACGACAAGCCTCAAGGAGTCCTTGCTTGATCTCCTCTGCATGCTCTAAGGCGTCTAATTCATCGTGTAAAGAAATTTCTTCTCCTTCAATAAGATGCGCATTGTCCAATTCGCTAAAGCGAAATGAATCGTAGTCATAGTTCTCTGCTGCTTGTCTGATTCGTTCCGCTATCTCGTCACGTGTTTGCTTGGCTTTTAGGTATGCAGAATAGGCCTCTTTATAGCTTTGAAGAGGATTGTCAAGAGGAAGTAGCCGATCAATGGCTGTAAGTTGAAACTTACCATCAGACAGGAGAAGATTGCGATGCTGCGAATGTATATCAATGAGTTGCAGTGCTACTTGAGAGAGATTGGCTAATGAGGTAGGCGTATCATTAACAAATGCTCTACTGCGTCCTGACGCAGTGATTTCCCTGCGTAGAATGCATTCAGAGGTATCGGTCGGTAAATCTAAAGTATCCAGTAGTTCATTGAGCCGCTTGGGAAGCTGAGAGAACGAAGCTTCTATGATACATTTTTCCGCGCCATTTCTTATTAAGCTACTATCACCCCGTTTGCCCAAAAGCATAGAAAGAGCCCCTACAAAAATACTTTTTCCGGCTCCGGTTTCCCCTGTAATCGTGGTAAAGCCGGAGGTGAAACTTACCTGTAGATGATCAATCAAGATGAAGTTACTTATGGATAAATCAGTTAGCATACGGAGAAAATGGTTAGTTTCTTAGCTTCGACAGAACATTTCCTTCAGTCGGATATAGTTTGTTCAATATCTTGCGAGCTGACTCTTTCTCGTTTTTATTTGCTTTCTCCGCAATAGCCACTAATTCGGCAAGTTTGCTTTCGGAGAAGATCATCAGTAGGGGAGAGGAGTTGCGATCTTGCCATACTTCCTCTAGCATGGATAAGGACTCCAGCATGGTAGTTCTACCACGTTGTACGTTAGCTACTAACTCATCTAACCCTTTACGATGATAAAGGTACCAATACTGCCTGAAGGGTTCTTGAGCCGGATCATTTAAAGCTGCAGCAATTGCGTGCCGACTATGCGTACCATCAAAGGCATTCCAGCCCTTTGTATCAGGTATCTGTGCAGCTGCATTCACCAGTTGTTGAAGTTGGTTGCAGGCAACTGTTCCGCCTAATGGTGAAAAGCTATCTAAATCCAATGCTAAAACCACATAAAGCCAGTAGACAACAGTAGCTGTAAGGTTGTTGTCTATGACCATAGGATTGTAGATGATTTGATCGTAGGGCTGATATTCAAAGGAGAGATCCACATCCCGAAAAGTAAGTAATGTGGTAGTGTAGGATGCATTGTACACAGGCCTTTGAGCTGTTATGAAGAGCTCGCCTTTGTACTTGCTGTTGTCTTCAACAGAAATTAGGTTGAGCGCGATTTCGCAATTAATGCGTTCTATGGGTGAGAAGGTCAGAGCAGTAAAAGCATTGTCGTTTATCAAAGAGGTTAACTTACCTTCCAGATCATTGAACATGGATTTATCCGCATTGGGTAGTTGCTCCGTATTAATCTTTACGTGTGCCATAAACTCCTGTCCTCTAAGGGAGCATGAGAGTACTAAGGCACAGAGCAGCAAAAGATAGTATTTAATAGGCATGAGCTTGTTTCCCTACGACAAAGTCAACGATTCGCCGTGCTACCTCCTTTTTGTCAGCTAACGGATATACAATAGGATCTTCTATTTCTTTGTCAATGATGCGGATGCGATTGGTATCTACACCAAAGCCACTACCGGCCTCGCTTAGAGAGTTGAGCACAATAAAGTCTAACTGCTTACTCTTTAGCTTGCGCTGTGCTTCAAGCACATTGACCTCTGTCTCCAAAGCAAAGCCACCTGTTAGTTGATCTGATCGCTTCTGAGCAGAGAGCGTGGTAGCAATGTCGGGGTTTGGCTCTAACTCAATAATCAAAGGGTCTTGCTGCATCTCGCGTTTTATCTTGCCCTGGAAAGCTTTCTTCGGACGAAAGTCAGCCACAGCAGCTGAAAAAATGGCTATATCGCACTCTTTAAAGGGGCGCTCTGACGCAGCTAACATCTCTAAAGCTGTGGTAACCCGTATGCAATGTACACTCTCAGGATCCGGTAAAGCTGAGGGACCCAATACTAGTGTCACTTCTGCTCCAGCTTCTCGAAATGCTTCTGCTAACGCAATACCCATTTTCCCCGAGGAGTGGTTTCCTATGAAGCGTACTGTATCAATTGCTTCATAGGTAGGTCCTGCTGTAATAAGTACCTTTTTGTTTCCTAATTGCTGGGATTTGGTAAAAAAAGCCTCTATATGCTTGACAATAGCTTCGGGCTCCTCCATTCTTCCTTTCCCCTCTAATCCACTTGCTAAGAATCCATTCCCCGGCTCTATGATGGTGATACCACGACTTTTCAATGTATTAAGATTGTCTGTAGTAGCCTCATGACGGTACATATCCAGGTCCATCGCAGGGGCTACAAAAGTCGGAGCTTTCATGGATAGATAGGTCGTGAGCAACATGTTGTCAGCTATCCCATTTGCCATCTTAGCAATGGTAGAGGCAGAAGCGGGAGCAATAAGCATAAGATCTGCCCATTGCCCGAGTGCAACGTGGCTATGCCAAGAGCCGTCGCGTCGGTCAAAGAATTCCGATACAACAGGCTTTTGCGTGAGGGTGGATAAGGTTAGCGGAGCAATGAACTCTTTGGCTGAAGGAGTCATAACGACTTGTACTTCAGCCCCCTTTTTAGTAAGAGCACGCACCAAATAGGCAGCTTTGTATGCCGCAATACTGCCCGTAATACCTAATACAATATGTTTCCCTACCAAACTTTCCATGATACACATAGATCAGAGTATCTTGTTGGCCGATAGCTTACTATACTCCAATCTCAATCTGGTAAAATGCTGCTTTGTATCGGCAGAAAAATCATTGTCCATTATCCAGCCGTAGTAGCCGGGATCCTTTTTCAGCACTTCTTCTACGGTTTGACCCTTGTATTTCCCAAAGTTGATAACCGGTTCATCCTTACTATTGAGCACAATGCGTCCGGCGAGATCCACATTCCTATTCTGTTGTGAGAACTCGGTCAAGAAAGCAACATCGTTTTTTAGGTCGTTTGGATAACGATCCAATTGCCCTAAAAGAACCTCGTAGGTAGCCCTTGTGTCTGCTTCTGCAGTATGGGCATCAGTAAGATCTTTGTTGCAATAGAAGCGGTAAGCGGCCGTTAGGTTGCGTCGCTCCATCTTATGAAAGATGGTTTGTACGTCAATCATTCTCATCTTGGACAGATCTATGTCGTTTCCTACACGATGAAACTCCTCAGCCAGCATTGGCAAATCAAAGTGGGTAGAGTTGTAGCCTCCCAAATCGCATCCCCGTAACTTGTCTGCCAAGCTTTTGGATATCTGCCTGAAGGTGGGGCAGTCGGCTACATCTTCGTTGGTAATGCCGTGGATAGCCGTTGATTCTGCCGGAATAGGCATCTCCGGATTAATACGTCGTGTTGTAGTCTCCTCTAATCCGTCCGGGAAGACCTTTAGAATGGAGATCTCCACAATGCGGTCTTTTACAATGTCAAGCCCGGTCGTCTCCAAATCGAAGAAGACGATCGGTCTCGTGAGGTGTAGTTTCATTATTAACTATTTTGGTTGATAGCTGAAATAATATTAATCAAGGTCGTCCCTTCCGGCATACTGCTGGGTACTACTAAGAAGGAGCGCGTAATGTCTTTGATTTGGATTAGTACGGTATCCGACTCAATGTTGCCTAAGAGCTTTTGGAACCGCATGTTGTTTAGTTCAAATCGCGTGTTAAAGCCTTTCGGGTTACTGAGTGCAATTTGCTCTTTTGCGCGTCGGTTAGTTGCCTCGGAGTGGACAAGCAACTCAATACTGTTTTCACCCGGTGTAAAGATCACTCCTTCATCCTCTTTCATAAACTTATTCATACGACGCACCTTACTGAGTAGAATAGAGCTTTTGAGTTCCAATTCGTACTCTATGTCCTGTGGTATAATCGTGTGATAGGCAGGGAAAGGGGATTCGTTAAGCGTAGAAATGATCTCCACTGTGGCAATATTGAACTTAATACTGCTTTCGTAACGTGTGATCTGTACCTCTTCACCTAAGTAACGGGGCAAAAAGCTCTTTAGATAGGTTGCACAACTCTCAGGAAGCGTAAAAGCCGTTGATTGATTGCTATCTGCCGAAGGTAGAAAATTTCCTTGTACGGTATAGAGTGTAAGTACGAATCCGTTGGTGGCAACCATCTCCAAGCGGTCAGGGAAAAAAGCAAAGTGTACTCCGGCAAAGCTTGCGTGCTGTGTGTTGCTGTCCAAGCTCGCAGATGTATATTCCAGCCCCTTACTTAGCATGTCTACATCAAAATGGAATGTGTCCACCAATTTCTCTTCAGGCGTAGCGATTGCATTGTATTGGTCGCTTACAGAAACAGAGAAGCTGATTTCTCCCTCATCGAATAGAATGGTGAGTTGCCCTTCTCCATTAGGAGTCGGATCAAAGATATCCTTCCTCTCCTCCGTCTCTTCGTTTTGCAAAACAATGGCAGAGTCATCAAACTGGAAGGTTAGCGGCTGCTCCGGAAGGTCTTTTACATAATCAACAATGTCGGATGGGTTTACTGAAAAGAAAATATCTTTTACATCGCTTTCTGCAGAAAGTGCAATAGAATCAGTGATTTGAAAAACGCCACTTCCTCCCGTTATATAGAGTATATTATCCTTGATTTGAAAAAGGAATTCGCTCATTATAGGGTTAGTATGCGTTGGGGGAACGGCTCTTACAATGCTCTGAAGCACAGCGGAGAGATTGCCCGAAGGAACCTTGAAAGTAATCATAATTTATGCTCAATTATTCGCTTTTCTACTAAATGCAAAAGTAGCAAATAACTGCGATTAAAGAAAGTTTATTCTTCTGATATACTGCGTGGCTTAAGAGACGAGAAAATCAGTCAAAAGAAATATGCAGAATGTAAAATACTATGGGCGCACGGCTGCATTCTGTATGTATTACGTGATGAAAGAATGCCTACTACTTGTGTGGAGTGAAGAGGAGTTTAGGTGCGTGCTTTTGTGGCATGGAATGGGGCAGCCAAAAGGTTCTGATCTTTGAATGAAAAGATCAGACCCTACCAAAAGATAGATCTATAGGTTTGAATTGAAACTATAGAACTATTTGTTAGTTGTTTCTTCATACGAAGAGGTTACCTTTGTAAGACCTTTTGAAAAAGGTCTCTCGCGTAGAGTGGTTGGTAGAAAAGTTTTTAAGCTTGTAATTTAGTATGTCGGGAAATAGAAGCATCAAGAGAGTTGGACTACTCACCTCCGGAGGCGATGCCCCCGGAATGAATGCAGCTATTCGTGCCGTTACGAGGGCTGCCATATATCATGGAATAGAGGTAAAAGCAATATACAAAGGTTATCTTGGGATAATAGAGGGGCTCTTTAAATCATTTCGAACGGAGGATGTAAGCAATATCATTCAGCGCGGAGGTACTATTCTCAAAACAGCCCGCTGCGATGAGTTTAGGACAGAAGAGGGAAGGAAAAAGGCTTATGCTAACCTCCGTGAGCAAGGAATAGATGCCCTTGTGGTGATCGGAGGGGATGGCTCTCTCGCCGGGGCAAGAGCATTGGCACAAGAATACAATTACCCTATAGTAGGGGTGCCTGCCACGATAGACAACGACTTACAAGGAACTGACCTAACTATAGGCTATACAACAGCTTTAAATACGATAGTGGAGGCAGTGGATAAGATCCGCGATACGGCATCATCCCACAATCGGCTTTTCTTTGTGGAAGTGATGGGGCGTGAAGCCGGTTTCTTGGCTCTCAACGGAGCTATTGCAGGGGGATGCGAAGCGGCTATTATTCCTGAAATGCACCATACAACCGGGCATATAGAGGAGAGTATCAGTAGCGGCTTCCGCAAAACAAAGAGTAGCAGTATCGTATTGGTAACGGAAAGCAATGAGGAAGGGGGCGGGGCAATGGAAGCCGCAGCGAAAGTACAAGAGCGCTTCCCCGATTACGATGTGCGTGTAACTATATTAGGGCACATTCAGCGTGGGGGTAGCCCCTGCGCCACTGACCGAATAATGGCAAGCCGTATGGGCGTAGCTGCTATAGAGGCTCTCCTTGAGGATCAACGCAATGTAATGATCGGTTATGATCATGATGAGATCGTATATGTGCCTTTTGTAAAGGCAATTAAAGACCATAAGCCCATTCACGAAAAATTATTAGAGATAGTAAATATCCTCTCCATATAAGTCTTATGAGGTGATTCTCATGCTTGACGAAATACACACAGCACTTCTCGCTTGGTATCACGAGCATCAGCGTCTCTTACCCTGGAGAGAAACGCGTGATCCCTATCTAATATGGGTTTCAGAGGTTATTCTACAGCAAACCCGTGTAGTGCAAGGATTGGATTACTATTATCGTTTTGTGGAGCGTTTCCCCTCTGTGGATAGATTGGCAGAAGCCGATATAGATGATGTACTGAGCTTGTGGCAGGGGTTGGGATACTATTCGCGAGCAAGAAATATGCACAAGGCAGCTCGCAAGGTAGTGAGTGAGCTTGGAGGCGTCTTTCCTTCCGATTATGACACATTGCTCTCCTTGCCCGGAGTGGGGGATTATACGGCAGCTGCCGTATCCTCTTTTGCAGTTAATGCGCCACATGCAGCCGTGGACGGAAACCTATTGCGTGTAATATCCCGCTTGACTGCTTCGGAAATACCTATTGATACTCCACAAGGAAAACGCTTTGTAAAGCACTATGTGGAGGAATTGATCGCCCTTGGCAGATCAGCTGAGGTGAACCAATCCTTAATGGAGCTTGGCGCACTATGCTGCATGCCACGTGAGGCAAAGTGCAACGAGTGTCCGTTGGCAAATAATTGCGCAGTAGCCGGTACGGGGCATGAACTTAGCTTGCCGCAGAAGAGTAGAAAGACCGCTGTCAAAAGTCGGTATATGCTTTATCTTTTGGTGGAGTCTTCAGAAGGAAAGCTTTGGATTAAGCGAAGAGAAGGCAAAGATATCTGGCACAGTCTATATGAGTTCCCACTTTATGAGAGCAGTGAGCCTATTGATCCGAAAAGGGTGGGAGAAGTAGTAGAAAGAGTATGGGGAAGCCATACTGCAGGCTCACTTACAGGCGAGTTTCGTTCATACGTTCATCGCTTGACCCATCGAGTGCTTTACATAACGGTTCTCAAAGCAAAAATAAAGGAAGGAAAGTCACCTTTCAAAGGGTTTATTGAAGTAAGAAAAGAGGAAATAGCCAATTATGGGATGCCTATCATCCTTACAAAGGCTATGGAAGAGCTCCTCTAATGACAATAGGGACAGATGCCGGTTACCACGATGTTGTAATCGGTAGCCTTAAAATTGTCGGGAAGGTGAATAGGGGGTATGTGAACGCTCTCGACGCAGTATGTTTTACCGCATTTCATGCAACTAAAGTGAATATGGCTGACAAGTGGCATCCCCTCCTCAAATGAAGTGACTGCAAACTTGAAAAGTCCATTGGCATCAGTAATTCTGTGCACGGCTCCAATAGAGCCTAATACATGGAGTGTGCGTGAAACAGTGCTCTTATCGACACCATCAGCAAGCAACTCAATATCTTGCATAGTCAAAGCCTCGTCGGAGGAGGCCAAGGTATCGTATATCAGCTTCCTCGTAGGGGTAAGACGTTTATTATGAAGGCGGAAGAGCGCCTCTAATTTTTCGGGATCGGCCATTTTTATCGATAATGTAAAGTCCGTAAACTATTAAGTATGGCTAAGAGTGTTACGCCAACATCAGCCAGAATAGCCCACCATAGCTCAGCTACTCCAAAGGCAGCGCAACCCATTACAATTACTTTTACTGCTAAAGCAAAGATAATATTCTGCAAGACTATCTTGTAGGTATAGCGTGAGAGATCAACGGCAGTCACCGTCCGATAAGGATCATCGCTTTGGATCACTACGTCGGCTATTTCGATTGTGGTATCGCTTCCTATCCCTCCCATAGCAAAGGATACATCGGAGAGGGACATGACAGGAGCATCATTAAGCCCATCTCCCACAAATGCTATTCCTTTTCCTTGCTTACGAAGTGCTTCCACTTCTTTAATCTTGTCATCAGGAAGAAGTCCGCCAAGTGCAACATCTACATTGAGTTCTTTTCCTATAGAAGCTACCACTGCCTTATTATCACCTGAGAGCATTATGGTCTTGTAGCCTCGCTCTTGTAGATCCTTAATTGTTTGCTGGGCAGTTGCTTTGGGCTTATCGGAGAGTATAAGCGTCATAACATGCACTCCTGCACAAGAGATGAGAATGTGACTACTGCTTTCCTCCGGTAGTGCATGAATGGCAACCCGATACTTTTCCAGCAGCTTTTCATTGCCTACTAAGATCTCGTTGCCCTTGTCGTCCACACCTTTCATCCCCATACCGGTTATTTCTTCAATGTCAGAGAGTGGTGCTGTCATACTGCATTGCAGCTCTTGCGCATAAGCTACCACAGCTTGGGCAATAGGATGAGAGCTGTCTCTCTCCAATGCGGCTACAGAAGAGAGAATGCTCTCTTTGTTGATACCATCGACATGAGTTAATGCTTTACTTACGCGAAAAACACCCTCTGTCAACGTTCCTGTTTTATCAAATACAAAAGTATCAATATGCCTTAGTCTGTCTAAGAAAAGAGCTCCTTTGAAGAGTAGACCATTCCGTGAGGCAGCCCCTAATCCACCAAAAAAACTAAGTGGTACGCTAATGACCAAAGCGCAAGGACAAGAAGCAACAAGTAGCACTAACCCGTTGTAGAGGTAGTCGTGAAAAGGAGCGGCATTGCCGTTGTATAGTCCGAAGAAAAATGGTACGAAAATGAGTAAAACAGCAAGAGCTACAACAATAGGGGTATATATACGGGCAAAACGACGGATAAACCGTTCTGTGTCGGGTTTTCTTTCTGCACTATTCTCTACCATATTGATAATGCGCGACAAGGTGCTATCCTCAAATGGCTTATTTACCACGCCTTCAATAGGTTTCGATAGCACTATAGCACCGGCCATCACATCATCGCCCTGCTTACAATGTACGGGGAGGCTTTCCCCGGTAAGAGAAGAGTAATCAAAATCTCCGGCACTATCCATCAAGGTTACATCTAATCCGATGCGTTCCCCCGGTAAGAAGCGGAGCTTGTCCCCTACGGAGCATTTACTTGCCTCCCTCTCTACTGTGCCATTGGGGGTAATCACGGTAACAGTCTTTGGCCGAATGTCAATTAAGGTCTGTATGTTTTTGCGAGCCTTATCGGAAGCCCTATCTTGAAGCAGCTCTCCTATAGAGTAAAGGAGTATTAGCAAAACGGACTCATGGTACTCACCAATGACAAATGCCGCAATAGTTGCGACAGACATTAGCATGAGTTCGTTGAACACATCACGATTCTTGAAAGCAAGCTCCAAGCCTTCTCGCAGCACGTTGTATCCGATTGGTATGTAGGCTAATAGGGAAACTGCCAAGATAATAATACCCCTGTAGGGTATATCTGGCGATAGCAGCCTAAAATCAAGTAATACGCTAACGATCAGTAGAATCGTTGAAATAGAGATTCTGATGATAAGTCCCTTAGCCGACTCTTCCTCAGAGTGGTCGTGTGAATGTGATCCCTTAGCGTGTTGCTCGCAGCAACATGCGCAACCGACAGGTTGTGCCGTTGGTTTATCTTTGCTATTAGCGATGTTTTTCTCCTTCATAGGTTAATACTATCTACTTGTCTAAAGCAAAGATAATGAGCCTAAATGCAACTGTGTTGCAATGCTCCGGAGAGAGAGGGTTTAAGCGATAATAAGTTCTTCAGCAATTCGTTTGGGTACATGATGTACTTCATCGGCAGTGCGCCAATACTGTACACTCCCATCGGCAACGAGCTTTTCTATAACTATCTGCTCAATACCTTTCCCAAAAGCAATTACCGAAAGAGGAGAGAATCTCTCCGGAATTGACAAAGACGCAACTAACTTGGCGGCATTGAATGCTTGTATGATACAGCCACTCCATCCCTCTGCAGTGGCCTGAAGCATGAGTGCTTCCAATTGAATCCCCTCGTCAAAGCGGGCTGAGGTGGCTATATCCGTATCTACCAATTGAATCACAAAAGCCGTTGGACGCTCGCCTTGTGAAGGACCATCCCAATCTTTTAGATACCCCGCCCAGTGTAACAGAGGGTAAATGAGCTCCAAATCATCCTTTTCAGTTACTATTTTATACTTCAAAGGCTGTAAGTTGCGTGCAGAGGAGGTGTATCGTAGATTTCCTATCCATGTACGCAATACCTCTTCCCGAATAGGTACACTTTCATCGAAGCGACGTACAGAACGTGTTTTCTTGATTAAGTCAATTAGTGTATTATTTTCCATTTTGTGATTGTGTAAGCAATTGGTTTTGTTTTCTCAATATAAGCCTTGCCTCAGGCCCCATATTAAAAATTAGATCGTATATGCTTAGGTTTGGCACAAAGTGCTTTTGCCCTTCGAATAGCTGATAGTAGGGTATGGGCACAAAGTCACTACTCATCTGAGGAGTAGAAGGGTCAAAGCACCCTCTATAGTCATCATCAGTGATGCTTTGATAGGTTTCGCATAGCTCATAGTGGAGAGGTAACTCAATTAGTCGGACTATGGTGTCGATTAGAGCCAAACAAAAGTCAAAAAGATATTGAAAGCGTTGCCTTTCATACAGGGGCGTAATGGCATCTTCATAATACTCATAGTATGGGGTTCTGCCATAGCAACTTTTTATCGCCTGTAAATGCCTTGAATACCAGTGGTCATGAGGTGAAATCTCTACCTGTCGAATAGGGCATTCTCGGGAGGCTCCCTGCTTTACCGGTATGGTAAGCTCCACTATTCCCTGAGGACTTAATATGCGACAGCGATTGCGCCAAGTCTGTTTGACATAGTGCTCTGCTGCATCTATATAGGTACCTTCACTTAATAAAAAAGAAAAGTACTCTATACTTGGGGCATAACCAATGGGCAATAGGTGCCGAATATTAGAGTGCCTGACCATGGATTGCACGCATCATTCGCTTGAAGCGTATTTTCCCTTTGAATAGAGGCTTATCTTTGTCTATTGAAAGCCAGAGAAAAGAGGGTGTTCCTACGATGTGATCCTCCGGAACAAATCCCCAGTAGCGGCTATCGGCAGAGTTATGTCTATTGTCGCCCAACATAAAGTAGTAGTCCATGGCAAATGTATACTCTGTAGCCGGTTGCCCATCAATCAATATATGACCGGAAGCATCGTACTCCAGTTTATGCCCCTCGTAAGCTACAATGCAGCGCTTATAGATAGCGAGCGAGGCACTGTCCAGGGTGATTGTCATTCCCTTTGCCGGTATGACCACAGGCCCCCAATTATCGCGAGTCCACCCCGTGTTGGCTTCCAATGGGTAGGTAAGACTTTCTGATGCTTTCTCTACACTGATAGCCACCACACGCGGATCTTTTGCAACCTCCTTATAGCTTTCATTCGTAAGAGGAAAGAGGTAAAGTATTCCCTTGTTATCCTGTTCCAATGGTTTCAGTCCCTGCTTGTAGAGCAAGGCGTTATCTGCGGCTGAAATAATACTCGAGCGTTGATCTGCCTTTGAAATCCCTAAATGCTCTATCTCCTCCTCAGTAAAGCGCTCATTGCCCATTTGAATGTAGTAATTGAGCTGCCCTTTATCGGGAAAAGCTTGTTTTTTGTCATTAATAAAGACTTCGTTGTTACGTATTTCAATCTTGTCTCCGGCAGTAGCTACGCATCTTTTTACATAATGGTCACGACGATCCACCGGCCGGTAGACAATACGTCCGTAAATATCAGGGCGGTTGTGAAGAACCTCTTCTCCATATATTGCCTTTAGTGTATAGTAATCAGGATTAGGCATATTTAGGGCTACCGTATCTCCTGCAGGGAAATTAAATACAACCAAATCTCCCCGCTTAGGCTTGTGTCCCCCCTTCAATCTCCTGTATGGGTAGTGAGGCTTGTCTAAGTAACTTTTATGCCCCCTAAATGTGTTGTGTGTGAGGGGAATAGCAATCGGAGTCATAGGCGTGCGAGGCCCGTAACTAAGTTTATTGACAAAGAGGTAATCACCTACAAGCAAGGTCTTCTCCAAAGAGGAGGAGGGAATAGCGAAATTTTGGAAGAAGTAGGTACTCAGTAGGGTAACGCCTATGGTAGCAAATACCAGATCGCCTAATAGTGATAAGAAGCCGCGTAGAAATTTATTCTTGACCCTGCTTACCTTGGGCCACTTAATATAGTGTAAGAAGTAGTAGTCTACGATAAGCGGAAGGAAAATAAACCAACCCCATCCTGCCCAAATAGCAAAAAGGATAAATAGGAGAGTGACAAAAGAACCCCAGATAAGCTGTCTGAGCTTCCTATTTTTCTCTTTGCGACCTTTTTTTTCTTGTTCCATATTGGATGATTATTCAGTAATGTCTAACATCTGTTTCATGTCCAAGGCGCCTTTGTGTTTCGTTGCATAGTCGGCCGCCAGCAATACCCCTTGAGCTAATCCCTTGCGACTAAAGGCTTCATGCTCAATAGTGATACGATCAACCTGCGAGGTAAATGTAACGCCATGATAACCGGGTATTTGTCCTTCTCGTACAGATACAATGGGAATGATATGATTATCCTCTATAGCAGGTGGAGCAGGTGCCCAATTAGTATAGCTCGGGTCAATATCGATCAAGTCGTTGGCAAGGGCGATTGCTGTACCACTTGGAGCATCTTTCTTAAATATGTGGTGTCTTTCTTCAATGGAAGGCAAGTAGCCGTTTACGTGAGTTAATAGACTGGCTAAATGCCTATTTAGTGAATAAAGTAAATTGACACCGATGCTGTAGTTGGGGGCATAGAAGAAACTCCAGCCATTCTGCTCACTGAGTGCTTGAAGCTTTTTTACACCCTCGTTCCATCCTGTTGTGCCACTCACTACGGGATAGCCGGCTTCCAAAGCAGTAAGACAATTGTTGTAGGCTTCTTCAGCAATGGTGAATTCAATACATACGTCCGCTTGAGGTAGCACTGCAGTTCGGCTAAAAGGCTTGCCTTGCTGAGTGTCAAAGCAAGCTACAATGTGATGACCGCCAAGCAATGCTTCTTCTTCTACAGCTTGACCCATACGTCCGTGCCCAATAAGTATAATGTCCATTTTTCTATCTTTTACTTACTATCTCGTGCCAAAGTTACCGATTTTACCTCATAGTGAGCGACCTTAGAGAAAAGACCTCACGCCTTATTACCCGTTACCTTTTAGTTACTGTTACCGGAACTTGTTACTATTCGTGCGGAATACATTTGAAATGAAAGTCACTTGGAAAAGGAATAGCTTTCTACTAAAGTCTCTGTCAATATGGAATAACAACAGCATTAATTATTTAACTTTGATGATAAATAGAAAATAAGTCAGTTGAATTGAAAAAGATTAAGATGAAAACATCTACTACATCAAGGTCTCTTATCTCATTGTTTTGCTCTTTCTTAGTGCTTTCCGTGGGGTTAGTAGCCAGTGCATTGCGTGCAAATGCAGAAAGTCTCATTACCTTATCCACTGCTAAAGCAGCCGGAGAGACAGTAAAAATAAGAATTGTGGGTGAAGCTCCCATCACTATGGAGGGGGTGAAGGAGGAGCCTGTTATCAACAAAAAGGGACTTGAAGTCTACACTTTGACCGCAGGTAATATAGTAATTCATGGAAAGGTTACCGAGTTGTATTGCTATACTAACTCTATTTCGGGTTTAACCCTCAAGGGGACGGATGCCTTACAATTACTGGATTGCACTACAAACCAAATTACTTCTTTGGACCTTACAGAAGCTCCTAATTTGCAGAAGCTTTTCTGCTATGACAATAGAATTTCTTCACTTATTCTCCCCAATCAAGCGAAGTTAACTGAACTGTGGGCTTCTACCAATCAGCTTTCCGCAATAGATTTATCTCATGTACCCATGCTGGAAGAGTTGTGGTGCTCTGAGAATCTTATTTCCTCTTTGGATCTTTCAAAGGTGCCAAACTTGAAGTTTCTTTATTGCCATCAGAATGCTATCACTAAACTCGATTTGTCCGTTGTACCAGAGTTACTCCAACTCTATTGCCACAAAAATAAGCTTTCTACCTTAGATCTCTCCGGCCTAAAAAAATTAATCTGGTTAGATTGCAGTAGCAATAATCTTACTTCGCTGAGCATTGAGCCAACCCCTGTATTAGAAAAGCTTGTTTGTGCCGATAATAAGCTGACAACCTTTGACCTAACGCCCGCAAAGAGCTTGCAGGAATTCCACTGCAACGGCAATCTCTTTTCTTCGCTTGATCTATCACCGGCACGTAATCTTTTCTGGTTGCAGTGCTATGGAAATACCATAAAGGGAGAAAAGATGACCGCTATGATTGAGAGTCTTGTGAATAGAATGAACAGTAGGGGAGGGGCTGTTATAGCTGTAAAAGCAATTCCTTCGGAGCCGGATAACGTCTGCCTTACTACCGATGTAACGAAAGCAAACAATAAGAATTGGTATATCTATAATAGTGACAAAAAACCCTATGATGGCGCACCGGTTTTTGCTGCATTAAATCAAAGCGAACGACTGCTATTCTATCCTAATCCCGCAAAAGATTACCTAACAATACAAGGCGCAGAGCCTAATACTGTAGTGTCGCTATACACACCTAATGGCAGACTCTGTGTGCGTACTAATACCAATGAAGAGGGTGAGGCCTATCTACCGCTGACTACCTATGCCCCCGGTAATTACTTGCTACGTATAGGTACATCTGTACAGGTACTTATGATTGCCCGATGAACTGAACTAAAGGAGATCCTTACGAAAAATATGGGGGCGCAGTATGATACACATACTACGCCCCATTATTTTATCTGCAACTTTCAGAGGAAAACCATTTCCCTTGATAAATGATACAATTATGTCCCAAGCATACTCATTTAGTGATTGAGGTGGCCCTTTAATGAGAAGCTATAAGGTATCTGATAGCTTTAGCCTTCATGTGTGGAATAAGGAAAAGACTATCCAAGGTTTATAGAGGTAAAGCTATAATTGGAGTGTAAAAATACAGACGCATCATTTACAATGCGTCTGTAAGATAAAGGAATACAGAGTGCACTTGGAAAGGACTCTGATCGAGTAATATTATTCAGAGAGGATGGCTTCGTGAAGAATCTCTCCCACCGTCGGATGTGGAAAGCAGTTTCTACGGAAAGTCTCTACATTAGTTTCTTCGGCAATGGCAATAGCTACCGGTAGAATGATCTCACTAGCCGGATTGCCAAATATGTGGCAGCCAATGATCCTATCTTTACTATCGGTAATTATTTTGCAAAGTCCGTTTACTCCCTCAGACTCTACAATGAAGCGCCCTGCGTAAGTCATAGGTAGCTTCATTACTTTATAAGGGATACCTTCGGCTTGAAGTTTTTCCTCTGTAGCCCCCACACCGGCAATTTCAGGATGGGTGTAGACAATACCGGGAATAGCATGGTAGTTCATTCCTCCTGCTTCTGAAATGCCTAAAATGCGTTCTACTGCAACCTCTCCTTCTCGCACGGCAGTATGTGCTAAAAGCGATGTTCCATTGATATCTCCAATGGCATAGACGTGTGGATGTGAGGTCTCCAAGTAGTTGTTCGTTTTGACAGCGGCTCTATTCTTTTCTATAGAGAGGGTCTCCAATCCTAAATCATTTGCCTGTGGCCGGCGTCCTACACACATCAAGATCTTTTCTGTTTCAATGGCTTCAGTACTTCCATCAGGAAGCTCTACGGAAACTTTTCCCGGGGCGAGTGCTACTACTTTGGTATTCAATAGAATGTTAATCCCACGCTTTACAAGCGATTCGCGCAGCATTGCAGAGGTTTCTTTGTCCATGTTACCCAGTATTTCAGGCATCATCTCAATGACAGTTACCTGTGAACCCAAAGATTGATAGAAGTCAGCGAACTCAATTCCAATTACGCCCCCACCGATGATAGCGATGCTTGTTGGCAACTCTTTTGCTTCCAGAGCCTCACGAGAGGTAATGTATCCTGAAGTCTCAGCTCCCGGGATAGGGGGAATGACCGGTTCGCTACCGGTCGCAAGGATTACATCCTTTGCTAAATAATCAGTACCATTGGCTGTAATACGGATAGCTTCCCCTTCCGTACCATTAAGACGTGCGCGACACTCTATAACCTCTACACCGCACTCCTTTAGGCGCATAGATATACCGGCAGTGAGTTTCTTCACTATCTTATTCTTGCGTGCTGAAATACGCTTGAAGTCTACATTTAAGTCTCCTTCATATTTGATCCCCATCTTTGCAGCTCCTTGCATATCCTGTAACAGATGAGCCGAATGAAGTAGTGTTTTAGTAGGGATACAGCCCTCATTAAGGCATACTCCACCAATTGCACGCTCTTCAAAAAGAACAATTTTCTTTCCCTTAGCTGCAGCAAAAAGAGCTGCACTGTAGCCCCCGGGGCCTCCACCGATAATCGCTATGTCATACATATGGCTATAAAAATATTTAGTCTGTTGTTATTCGTCTATTGTTGTTTAACTGTTTGTATCCGATTCTCTTGTGTGGACTAGTTTATTCTCTAGAACCCTATTCAAAAATAGTGAAAAAGTGCGACTTAGTTAAAAGGTAACCTCTTCAGTTAGAAATGAATTTATTAGGGCTTAAGGCTGTTTTGCATAAAAATAGAGCTTTTCGCTGCAAGTGCGTGCGAAAGATTAGCCTCCAATCACTTCGCGGTAGAAATCAAAGGCATTGCGTAATTGTACACGAGATGCATTAATTTTCATGGGTTCCCCAATACGACGTAAGGCTATGATAGCAATATCGTCACCACTGTTTTTCTTGTCCTGAAGCATTAGGTTGATAATGTCGTTATACTGCTTACACTCAAAAAAGTAGGGAGAAAAGAACTCTTTTGCAAAATCTGCGATTTGATGCATCCTTTCCAATGGAAAGCCAAGCATCTTGTGCGAAATATAGAGCTCTACAATGATGCCGATCATAACTGCTTCACCATGCCTAAGGGCAGGATGTCCAAGAGGCTCTAAAGTGTGGGAAAAGCCTTCTAAGGCATGTCCTACCGTATGACCTAAATTGAGATATTGACGAATTTCTAAGTCGTAGGGATCGGCTTCGACAAAACGTTTTTTGATCGTTACGCATTGATCAATCAGTTCTCTAAGACCCATCCCATTATTTAATGGGTCAGTGGTAAGTACTTTAGCAAAGAACTGGTCATCTTCCAGCAAAGCATATTTAAGCACCTCTGCATAGCCACTGAGTATTTCTCTATCGCTTAGAGTTGTGAGAAATCTTTCATCAAGCAAGATGGCGTTGGGCTCCTGAAAAACGCCCAACAGATTCTTTATGTCGTCTGTATTAATAGCAGTTTTCCCACCATAAGCTGCATCCACCATAGCCATCAGTGTCGTGGGAACGTAAGCAATAGGTACTCCACGCTTATAGATTGCTGCAACAAAGCCACAGAAGTCTAATAAAGAGCCACCTCCAACTACATAAATAAGAGAATGACGCGTTACTCTGCATCTATTCAGCCAAAGTGCAATTTCTTTTACAAGACCTAGTGATTTGACTTCTTCTCCCCCTGTCAGGTAGAGTCTCCTATTCTCAGGAACAACCCTAAAGATGGGCTCCATAAGAGCTCTTTGCCCATCTCTAAGGTTTGAGTCAATGATTGCTACAGTTTTGTCCGGATTAAGCCGTGTATGCAATGCCTGTAGCGTCTCCTCAGAATAATCTGTGTGGCAGAGCAAAATCTACAAAAATCAGCCTTTAGCTTCTATATTATGGATAATCTGTTGCATGGCCTCCTTAAGCCCTTCGTCTCCTTTCCCTCCGGCAGTGGCAAAATGAGGTTGTCCACCTCCTCCACCTCGTATCAGTTTAGCAGCATTGCGTACCAAATCTGATGCATTCAGACCGGCTTGGATAAGCTCTTCAGTAAGAAGAACTGTGAGTAGGCTTCTAATACCAGTATAAGTAGCTGCTACAAAAGCAAAAGGTTCCTTTACTTCGCCCTTGAGCTGGAAAGCTAAATCCTTTACAACGTCAGGTTTTACATCGCCTTCCAGAGTGAATAGTCTATAGGATGCGACTGTTTGTTTCCCTTGGAGTAGCTGCTTCTTGAGCGTTTGAGTTTTTTCTGTATAGAGGACTTTAAGTTCAGCCTGGTAGTTCTTATTTTCTTCAATAAGTCGCTGAATTGCCTTGTTAACGTCAGGGGTCCCGTTCAACTGCTCGCGTACAGATCTAAGCAAATCTTCTTGATCGTACATCCAGCGCTCTGCATTAACCCCGGTGACTGCCTCAATACGTCGTACTCCGGCAGCAATAGAGCTTTCTGAGGTGATGCGGAACATGCCGATCTTTCCTGTAGATGCGATATGTGTACCTCCACATAGTTCAATGGAATCTCCATATCGTAGGACGCGTACTACCTCTCCGTATTTTTCACCGAAGAGTGCCATTGCTCCCATTTGCTTAGCCTCTTCAATTGGCACATTACGCATTTCATCGCGTTTGATGTCTTGGCGAATAAGTTCATTCACACGTTCCTCTACACTACGTATCTCTTCCTCTGTCATCTTGGCAAAGTGAGAAAAGTCGAAGCGTAATACCTCCGGGCTAACAAAAGATCCTCTCTGCTCTACATGTTTGCCTAACTTCTCGCGAAGAGCCTGATGTAACAAGTGGGTGGCTGTATGGTTAGCCTCTGTTAAGGTGCGTAAAGAGCAATTGATACGTGCAATAAAGGTTTGCGATACGTCCTTAGGTAACTGGGGCATAAGGTGCACCGCTAAATTATCCTCCCTCTTTGTATCTATAATGGGATAAGCCTCTCCACTTTCGTCTATAAGCGTACCACTGTCTCCGACTTGTCCTCCCATTTCTGCATAGAATGGTGAGTGAGAGAGTACGACTTGATAGAAGCTTTTATTCTTTTGCTTGATCTTTCGGAAGCGAAGTATATCGGTGGTACATTCAGTTTGATCATAGCCAACGAATAGGGTAGTGCCTTCATTTACGTTTATCCAGTCCTCTGTTTGTACTGAGGCTGCTGTGCGAGCACGCTCCTTCTGTGCCATTAATAGTTCATTAAAGCGGTCCAAATCAACCGTTTTGTTGTTTTCGTGTGCGATTAATTCGGTAAGGTCTAGAGGAAAGCCAAAAGTATCATATAGGGTAAAAGCGTCATCTCCACTGAGCTGTGTATCAGATCCAAGCTCTTCTATCTTCTTACTGAGTAATTTGATCCCGGCTTCAAGAGTACGTAAAAAACTTTCCTCCTCTTGTAGAATGACTTTTTCTATCAGTTCGCGCTGTCCAATCAACTCTGGATAGGCATCTCCCATTACCTCAATGAGTGTTGGTATCAATGAATACAAGAACGGTGACTTAAAGCCAAGGAATGTGTATCCATAGCGCACGGCACGTCTCAAAATCCGTCGTATTACATAACCTGCTTTTGCATTGCCAGGAAGTTGACCATCGGTAATGGCAAATGCAATAGTACGTACATGGTCTGCAACAACCCTCATGGCTATATCGGTAGCTGCATTATCTCCATACTGCTTACCAGAAGCAGTACCAACGGCCTTAATCAATGGTTGGAATACATCGGTGTCGTAGGTTGATTGCTTTCCTTGCAGCACCATACACAAGCGTTCAAATCCCATACCGGTATCGATTACCTTATGTGGTAAGGGGGACAACTCGCCTGATGCATGTCTATTGTATTGCATGAAAACGAGATTCCATATCTCTACTACACGCGGATCATCCTTGTTTACTAAGGTATACCCCGGTTTCGCTTTACGCTCTTCATCACTACGCAAGTCTACATGTATCTCTGAGCAGGGACCACAAGGACCTTGATCGCCCATTTCCCAAAAATTATCATGAGCATTTCCACCAATGATTCGATCCGCAGATACCCATTCAGCCCAATAGTCTGCAGCTTCTTGATCTCGCTCTAACCCGTGTGCCTCATCTCCTTCAAATACAGTGATGTACAGTCTGTCCTCAGGAATGTTAACTACTTTAGTGAGAAACTCCCAGGCATACGCAATGGCCTCTTTTTTAAAATAATCTCCGAAAGACCAATTGCCGAGCATCTCAAACATAGTATGGTGATACGTATCATGTCCCACCTCTTCCAGGTCGTTGTGTTTGCCACTTACACGGAGGCATTTTTGCGCATCAGAGACACGTTTGTAGGTCGGTGCCACATTACCCAAGATAATATCTTTAAATTGATTCATCCCCGCATTAGTAAACATCAACGTGGGGTCGCCCTTAATAACCATCGGGGCAGAAGGTACAATATGATGCTCTTTCGAGGCAAAGAAATCGAGAAAAGCCTTTCGTATATCTTGAGATGTCATCATTGTTCTATATGTTTTATGAATCGTATATTATTTTCTTTGTAAAAGGAGTCGTATCGCTTTATAATTTCAAGTGCTTCGTTTACCTGTTCGTCAAGTGACTGTAGCCCATTGATAGGATGAAGGGTAAAGCCCCGTCGTTCCATTCCTCTAAACCATGTCATTTGCCTTTTGGCAAACTGGCGAATCGCTATTTCAAGGAGACGCAAGGCCTCTCCCTTTGTGAGCTCTCCTATAAGATATTGAGTGATATAACGGTACTCCAATCCATAGTTAATCAGAGTTTGTACAGGAACCTTATTTTTAATCAGATTCTCTACCTCATCAATCAATCCTTCCTCCACACGGCTTTGTAGTCTGTTGTGAATACGCACTATGCGCTCTTCTTTGGGTATATCTATTAATAGGAGTATGTGGGGAAGAGGAGCGTTCTGTTGCTTGCTGTCTTCTTCGTGATTGGCTTCATAAGTAGCTATCTCAATGCTTCTCACAAGACGCCTCATATTGTGGGGATCTGCTACAGATCTCTCCTTGTGAAAGCGAGCTAAAATATGACATAAATCCTCTGCCGAGAGGTGCTCTTCCAACTCTGTGCGAAGGGCAGGATTGATAGGAGCTTTAGAAAGTGCAACCCCCTTGAGGGCTGTTTCTAAGTACAAGCCACTTCCTCCCACGAGAAATGCTCTTTTATGCTTCTTTATTACTGATTGGTAAGCTTCATTAAATGCCGTCTGCCAACGGAATACATCAATAGAATCTCCTGCATCCAATATATCTATTAAATGATACGGTATGCAGGTTCCATCATTAAGGATGTATGAACGCAGATCTTTTCCTGTGCCAATATTCATTCCACGGAATACCTGTCGGCTGTCTGCGCTTAGGATTTCTCCCTCAAGAACTGCAGCAAGGCGTACCGCTAGCTCCGTTTTGCCGGATGCGGTAGGTCCTGCTATTGCTATAATTGGCTCAGTCAAGGTTAGTTAAGAGCGGTCTTTGAGCACAACGTCATGTGCTCCACCTTCCACTATACTGGTAGCGGATACAAGGGTTATTTTAGCTTTCTTACGCAGTTCAGCTAAAGTAGCGGTTCCGCAACTTGACATAGTTGATTTGATCTTAGCAAGTGTTTGGTCTAAATTTGTTTTGAGAGCTCCTGCATAGGGTACGTAACTATCAACTCCCTCTTCAAATTTCATATTGCCGATCTCTACGCCACCGGTATCGTAGCGCTGCCAGTTCTTGGCCCGATTAGAACCTTCTCCCCAGTACTCCTTGACAATATTTGCACCTACTTTCATTATGGGGCCGGGTGATTCGTCAAAGCGTGCGAAGTAGCGTCCCATCATAAGGAAGTCGGCACCCATGGCTAAGGCTAAAACCATATGATAGTCGTGTACAATGCCTCCATCACTGCATATTGGTATGTAGATACCCGTTTCCTCAAAGTATTTGTCTCTTTCGCGGGAGACATCAATTACGGCAGAAGCTTGTCCGCGTCCTATTCCTTTCTGCTCTCTCGTGATACAGATGGATCCTCCTCCAATACCAACTTTTACAAAATCGGCACCATGATTTACTAAGTAGCGGAAGCCTTCACCATCTACTATATTACCGGCTCCAACTATTACTTCTGATCCAAACTCTTTGTGGATCCATTCCAGTGTTTCAGCCTGCCATACAGAGAACCCGTCTGATGAGTCTATACACAGGGCATCAGCTCCGGCCTCCAAAAGAGCCGGTACACGCTCTTTATAATCGCGTGAGTTGATACCCGCGCCAACCAATAGTGTCTTGTCGGTGGGGTGTGAAAGCTCTAGTGGATTCTGCTTGTGGCTGTCATAGTCCTTACGGAATACAAAGTAGAGTAGATGGCGATTCTCATCTACAATGGGTAAGGTATTTAATTTATGCTCCCAGATGATATCATTCGCCTCACTCAGGGTAATCCCTTTCTGTCCTACTGTGAGCTTCTCGTAAGGGGTCATAAAGTCCTTTATTTTCCTGTCTAACGAGTCTGTAGAGAGGCGATAGTCGCGACTTGTAACAATACCGAGTAACTCTCCGTTAGCAGAGCCGTCATGAGTGATCCCTATGGTTGAGTGGCTGGTTTTCTTCGTTAGAGCTACTACATCACGTAGAGTATGCTCCGGGCTGAGATTAGAATCACTTTTGACAAATCCAGCCTTAAACTTTTTGACACGGCGCACCATCTCAGCCTGACTTTCGATGGGCTGGGAACCAAAGATAAATGATAGTCCTCCATTGCGTGCCAATTCAATTGCCAATGTATCATTCGATACCGACTGCATAATAGCAGAAACAAAAGGGATATTGAGGTTTAAGCGAGAGCTTTCTCCCTTCCCCGGCATGAAACGTGTCATGGGGGTAGATAGCTGTATTTTATCCGGAGTGGAACTTTCTGTTGTTAGCCCGGGAATAAGTAAATATTCCCCAAATGTATGACTAGTATCAGGTAAGAATATGGCCATGAGAAACTTATGAATTAGGAACTTTTTTATCGGAGCCGATTACTCATTCTGACTAATATTTCGTCTTTATGGATATCACGACGTGCCATAGTCAATAGGATAAAGGTTACAATAGGAAGCGCAATAGCAAATTTGAATCCGTAGGAAGCGTTTAATTCCTTTGTGCGCATTATAATTTCCACTATATAGTAGATAAAGTATCCTATTGTAAGCAGCATATTAAGCATCACGAGCCTCATCTGTAGCTTACGACGCTTGTAAAGGAATACAATAGCAAGGGAGAGTAGGGAGATAATTAGTGCTAGAGCAAAGAGTCCCCAGTTGCTTAGATTTGTACCCTCAACGAGTGGCTCTGTACTTATGTTGTACATTACCCATGTGCCCTGAGGTGTTGCAAAGAGCCCTATGGGTAGAAATAGAAAAACTGCCATCGCAGCAAAGGCTAGCAAGAGCCATATAGTTTGAATACGTTGCCACATAGTATCTATTCCTCTTTGTGGGTCGTTTTGTAGAAAAGTTGATCGCCAAGAAACTCTTCCGTAGCGACTATCGTCGGCTTAGGTTGCTTTTCAAAGCTGCGAGATATCTCTATTTGTTCCTCATTTTGGTAAACCTCTTGAAGCGTATCCGGCTCTTTATTGAACTCCTCTAACTTCTCCTTGATAGCTTCTTGCTGCTGAAGATCAAGTTGGTTGGCCCTTTGACCAATTACAACTACAGCTTCGTACAAATTACCGGTCTTCTCTGCCAATTTACGGGTAGATCGGGATATTACTTCATCGGGAATAATGGCATTTTTCTTTTTAGTCATATTCAATTATAAGATATGTCTTTAGGTATTATTGTTGCGTATCTAAGTAGCTGTTTATCTGCTTATGAATACGTTCTGCTTCTTTTAAATATTTTCCATTAGGATATTCATTTACATACACAAAATAGCGGTCTATCACATCGCGATAGCGTGTTTGTAGCTTGCTCTCTACACTATTAATCGCCTCTTTGTAGGAAGCGCGCAGTAGCAAGATATAGAATTCCTCTCGATGCTTATTGTAGGGATAATCTTTCAGTGCATTATCTGCTGTAATAATGGCTGAACGATAATTGTTGCCCATATACATGCCTAAATTGTAGTAGAGTTGTGCTGCAAGCAGTTCCTTATAGGCAAGTTTGTCTTGTAGGCTAAACAGCATGTCTTCAGTCTCTTTCCTAAATTTACTTTCAGGATACATCTCAACAAAAAGTGCTAACTCCTGAATTGCATTGTAGGTTACACTCTGATCCAAACGTGCTTCCGGAGAAGCCTTATAGAGGGCCTCTCCACAACGAAACCGTGCCTCTTCGGCTTTATCTCCTTTGGGATAATTTTGGTAATAGCGTTTATAGGCATCGGAAGCTGTCTCGTAGCTTTTCTGTATCCGCTCTGATTCAGCGAATAGGAAGAGAGCTCTACTGCCCTCCTCTGTGCCCTCATAAGCCGGTACTACATCCATTAGTAACTCGGATGCTTTGCTGTATTTGCCTTGGTTATAAAACCGTTTCGCATAATCATACTTTAGGGATGCATCCTTAGTACGCTGTATGCGCATTTTTTCTCCACATCCGGTAAGCATCGGCATTATTGCAATTAAAAGCAGAGGTACTATGCGACCGTATAGAAATTTATTTTTGGTCATATATCATCATTATTCCTTCACTTCCGAATATATACTTCAAGTGTCCAATAAACTATGTATATATCGCCTTGCAAAGATAGCATATTCTCACTATAATGCAGCAGATGGGGCCTTTTTTTGCCCTCAAGATAGTAATTGCTTTTGAGGCCGATGCCTTTTAGCCTCAATCCTTCTTGCAGCGTAGCGTTATGCGTCTTCTGTATTCCGGAGAGCTCTTTCAACCGGATGTTGCATAAAGAATACTTGTAAAGATATCCGGTGGTCCGGAATCACAGATGTCTTGCCAGAGGTGGGTTTTGGGTCAATGAGTAGTTGGTGCGATAGAGCCTTCGTTGGCTTCAAAAGTGTAAGGGAAAGAAAATAATATAATGGCGATTGCTGAATAATATATTGCTCGGCATTTAATTGTCCCTTTGCTTTCATCAATGGATGCTCACCATACAGAGTTATTACATTATACTTCTCTCTTTCCACATTTATGATGAAGAAAGCTTGTTTAGATCTTCCTGTTTACTTATAAACTATCTACTGTAGGAGGGTCTATCCCGTAGTGTTATGCCGCTGGGGGTATGGATGAGAAAGACCGGAAATACACTTTCACGAAAGAATACCATCATCCATACACCCCATTTGGGCGGTCTGCTATTTGATTGGTCTCTCCGGTTTTTGTGTCATTGTCTCGAGGATAGCAGTTTTATAAAGGAAGTCATACTTGGCACGAAGCGCTTCAACCTCAGCTACGTGGAGTTTATTTT